>Ga0209257_1000032_pt1 | contig 680354 bp, 590 predicted proteins | sample AraplaCvi_mCL_r2_FD_184277 | JGI IMG/M metagenome (GOLD analysis project Ga0209257, IMG submission 184277) | Arabidopsis root microbial communities from North Carolina, USA - plate scrape MF_Cvi_mCL_r2 (SPAdes) (version 2) | ecosystem: Host-associated > Plants > Roots > Endosphere | place... | reverse complement strand
GACCTCCGTATAATGCCGCTTTGCGTCTGGAGCTTTCCTCATGCGCCTTCTCGGCAAAGCGCTCACCTTCGACGACGTTCTGTTGGTGCCAGCGTTCTCCCAGGTGTTGCCCCGCGACACCAGCCTTGCGACCCGCCTGTCGCGCAACATCCCCCTGAACCTGCCTCTGGTGTCCGCCGCCATGGATACCGTGACCGAGGCCCGCCTTGCGATCGCCATCGCGCAAGAGGGCGGCATCGGCATCGTGCACAAGAACCTGAGCGCCGAAGCGCAGGCGCGCGAAGTGGCCCGGGTCAAGCGCTACGAGAGCGGCGTCGTGCGCGAACCGCTGACCATTGGCCCCGACGCCTCGGTGCGCGACGCGGTCGAGCTGACCCGCCTGCACGGCTTCTCGGGCTTCCCGGTCGTCGAGGGCAAGCGCGTCGTCGGCATCGTCACCGGCCGCGACCTGCGCTTCGAGACGCGCATGGACGCCAAGGTCCGCGAGATCATGACGCCGGCCGAAAAGCTCATCACGGTACGCGAAGGCGCGTCGCTGGATGAAGCCAAGGCCCTGATGCACGCCCACAAGCTGGAGCGTGTCGTCGTCATCAACGACGCTTTCGAGCTGCGCGGCCTGATGACGGTGAAGGACATCACCAAGCAGACCAGCTTCCCCAACGCAGCCCGTGACAGCCACGGCAAGCTGCGCGTGGGCGCCGCGGTCGGCTTCGGTGACGACACCGAGCAGCGCGTGGAACTGCTGGTCAAGGCCGGCGTTGACGCCCTCATCGTGGACACGGCCCATGGCCACAGCGCGGGTGTGCTGGAGCGCGTGCGCTGGGTCAAGCGCGCCTTCCCGAACGTCGACGTCATTGGCGGCAACATTGCCACCGGCGCCGCGGCGCTGGCCCTGGTTGAAGCAGGCGCCGACGGCGTCAAGGTCGGTATCGGCCCGGGCTCCATCTGCACCACCCGCATCGTCGCGGGCGTGGGCGTGCCGCAGATCACTGCCATCGACAACGTCGTGACGGCGCTCAAGGGCACCGGCGTGCCGGTCATCGCCGACGGCGGCATCCGCTACTCGGGCGACGTGGCCAAGGCCATCGCCGCGGGTGCCGACGCGGTCATGATGGGCGGCGCCTTCGCGGGCACCGAAGAAGCTCCGGGCGAGACCATCCTGTACCAGGGCCGCACCTTCAAGAGCTACCGCGGCATGGGCTCCATGGGCGCCATGGCCAAGGGCAGCGCGGACCGCTACTTCCAGGCCGAGACGGGCAACAACCCCAACACGTCCAAGCTGGTGCCCGAAGGCATCGAGGGTCAGGTGCCCTACAAGGGGTCGGTCGTGCAGGTCATCTTCCAGATGGCCGGCGGCCTGAAGGCCTCGATGCACTACTGCGGTTGTGCCTCGATCGCCGACATGCAGAACAAGGCCGAGTTCGTCGAGATCACCACGGCGGGCATGCGCGAAAGCCATGTGCACGACGTGCAGATCACGAAGGAAGCGCCGAACTACCGCAGCGAGTGAGCTGTTGATGGAGACAACGGGGCGACGTCAGATCGCCCCGTTTCGTTTTTCAGGAATGCGATGAGCGACGCTCAGAAGCGCACGCCGGCCATGGGCTTCATCCTGGCGGCCGTGCTGATCGACATGATTTCCATCGGCCTGATGGTGCCGGTGCTGCCGCATATCGTGGGGACGTTCACCCATAGCAACGACGAGCAAACGTCGGCCTTCCTGATGGTGACGATGGCGTTCGGCATCGCCAACTTCTTCGGCTCGCCCGTCCTCGGCGCGCTGTCGGACCGCTACGGCCGCCGCCCCGTGCTGCTGATCGGCTTCGCCGGCCTGGGCTTGAGCTTCTTTGTCACGGCGTTCGCCACCGCCTTGTGGATGCTGGTCGTCGTGCGGCTGTTCTCGGGCGCGATGCAGGCCAACATCGCGATTGCCAACGCCTATGTCGCCGACATCACGCCAGCGGAGGACCGGGCGCGCCGTTTTGGCCAGTTGGGCGCGATGTTCGGCCTCGGCTTCATCCTTGGCCCCGTCATCGGCGGATGGCTGGGCCACTATGACGTGCATTGGCCTTTCATCGCCGCCGGGTGCATGGCGGTGTTGAACTGGTGCTACGGCTTCTTCGTGCTACCCGAGTCCCTGCCCAAAGAGAGGCGCACCGGCTTCAACTGGAAGAAGGCCAACCCGGTGTCTGCTTTGCGCGGCCTGGCGGCACTGAAGGGTGTCGGGTCCCTGGTCGTCGTCATCGCACTGGCCTCGCTGGCGCAATTCATGCTGCACATGACCTGGGTGCTGTACACCAAGTTCCGCTTCAACTGGGGCCCACTCGAGGTGAGTTGGTCGCTGTTCGCGGTGGGCATCGTGTCCGTCTTCAGCCAGGGCGTGCTGCTCAAGCCGCTGCTGGCCCGCTTCAGCCCGCAGAGGCTGGCGCTCATCGGCATGGGTTCGGCCACGCTGGCCTACCTGGGCTTCGGCCTGGCCACGCATCCCTGGATGATGTATGCCGTCATCGCCCTCAACGTGCTGGGCGGCGTGGCGTCTGCCGCCGTGCAGAGCATCATCTCCAACGCCGCCAATGCCAACCAGCAAGGCCAGGCCATGGGCGCCGTGTCGTCGCTGAACAGCCTCACGGCCGTCATGGCGCCCATCATCGGCCTGACGCTGCTGGGCTGGGTGTCGCACCTCCCCGCCAACGACCCGCTGATGGGTCTGCCGTTCTTCACCTGCGCCGTCCTGCAGCTGACCGGCCTGATCCTCGCCTACCGTTTCTTCCATCGCCAGCGCACCGTTCTGCAAACTGCCTGAGATCACCATGCACCACGACAAGGTCCTCATCCTCGACTTCGGCTCCCAGGTCACCCAGCTCATCGCGCGCCGCGTGCGCGAAGCCTCGGTGTACTGCGAGATCCACCCGAACGACGTCTCCGACGACTTCATCAAGAGCTTCGCGCCCAAGGCCATCATCCTGAGCGGCAGCCACGCCTCCACGTATGAGGACCATGAACTGCGCGCGCCCCAGGCCGTCTGGGATGCCGGCGTGCCGGTGCTGGGCATCTGCTACGGCATGTTCACGATGACCGTGCAGCTCGGTGGCCAGGTTGAAGCCGCCGACCACCGCGAGTTCGGCTACGCCGAGGTGCGCGCGCATGGCCACACCAAACTGCTGGAAGGCATCGAGGACTTCGCGACGCCCGAGGGTCACGGCATGCTCAAGGTCTGGATGAGCCATGGCGACAAGGTCACCGCCATGCCGCCGGGGTTCAAGCTGATGGCCTCCACGCCCAGCTGCCCCATCGCCGGCATGGCCAACGAGGAGAAGCGCTACTACGCCGTGCAGTTCCACCCCGAGGTGACGCACACTGTGCAGGGCGACGCGCTGCTGCGCCGCTTCGTGCGCGATATCGCCGGCTGCAAGGGCGACTGGCAGATGGGCAGCTACATCGACGAGGCCATCGCCAGGATCCGCGAGCAGGTCGGCGATGAGGAAGTCATCCTGGGCCTGTCCGGCGGTGTCGATTCGTCCGTGGCCGCCGCGCTCATCCACCGCGCCATTGGCGACCAGCTCACCTGCGTCTTCGTCGATCACGGCCTGCTGCGCCTGAACGAGGGCGACATGGTCATGGAGATGTTCGAGGGCAAGCTGCACGCCAAGGTCATCCGCGTCGATGCGAGCGCGCTGTTCCTGGGCGAGCTGGCCGGTGTGACCGACCCCGAGCAGAAGCGCAAGATCATCGGCCGCCTGTTCGTGGACGTGTTCAAGGCCGAGGCCGACAAGCTCAAGGCCGGCGACGGCGGGCACAAGGGCGCGACCTTCCTGGCCCAGGGCACCATCTACCCCGACGTGGTGGAGAGCGGTGGCACCAAGACCAAGAAGGCCACCACGATCAAGAGCCACCACAACGTCGGCGGCCTGCCCGAGCAACTGGGCCTGAAGCTGCTGGAGCCGCTGCGCGAGCTGTTCAAGGACGAGGTGAGGGCGCTGGGCGTGGCCCTGGGCCTGCCCGCGGACATGGTCTACCGCCACCCCTTCCCCGGCCCGGGCCTGGGCGTGCGCATCCTGGGCGAGGTCAAGAAGGACTTTGCCGACCTGCTGCGCCGCGCCGACGCGATCTTCATCGAGGAGCTGCGCAACACCATCGACCCGGCCACGGGCAAGAGCTGGTATGCGCTGACGTCCCAGGCCTTCGCCGTGTTCCTGCCGGTCAAGAGCGTGGGCGTCATGGGCGACGGCCGCACCTACGACTATGTCGTCGCGCTGCGCGCCGTGCAGACCAGCGACTTCATGACCGCCGACTGGGCCGAGCTGCCCTACAGCATGCTCAAGCGCACCAGCGGCCGCATCATCAACGAGGTGCGCGGCATCAACCGCGTGACCTACGACGTGAGCAGCAAGCCGCCGGCGACGATCGAGTGGGAGTGAGCTGACGCGGCCCACCCGCCAACCCGCCACCGGCCTGCCGCCAGCGGCGGGTTTTCTTTTTGTCAGGCCCTGGCCCGGCGGCGGGCAACGGCAAGGAGCACCGGCGCTCCAATGGCCGCCAGCAGCAATGCGCTGGGCTCGGGCACCGGCGTCGCCGTGACGACCGTCCCCGGGACCGCGGTGCCCTGGGCGATCTGCCAGGCCGGGCTTGAGCTGAAGTCGATATTGCCCGAGGTGTAGGTGCCGCCATTGCTGGCGATCACCCAGACTGGGTTCACAAAGGCCGGTTCGTTGGACTCGGCCACGATCCAGTAATGGGCGCCGGCCTGCAGCAGCGGGTGGGTGGCGGAGTTCAGCGTCTCCATCACCGGGTCCCAGCCTACGGCGGCGGTCTGGAAGGTCCAGGACTCCAGCACCGTCCCGGACGGCTGCGTCGCGCCACTTTGCAGTGACACGGTCAACGTGCGCCCCGGGTTGTCGAAGTCATTGCTCATCAGCCACAGCGAGACAGCATCGAACGAGTAGTCCTGCGTCGCGGTGAAGCCGATGGTGACCGATTGGCCCACGAACACGTCGAAGCCCCACCAGCCGAAGAAACCGCTTTGAGGCGCGCCGGTGTCCAGCAGCGTGTCGGCGCTGGCCGGGCTGGCGAGGCTGAAGGCGCAAAGAACACCTGTGAGGCAGGTACGCCAACGACTGAGAATAGGCATGAAGACTCCGTTCGAAAACTTTCGGCCGGAGGCCCATCCCCCGTCCACGCAAGTCGATGCTAGGAGGGGCCTGCTGCGCAAGCTTGATGAAATCCTGACGATGGCCCCCTAGCTGATGTCGAGACAAACCCCGATGAAGTCGATCGCGCTCGATGACGCTGGGCTGCTGCAGGCCGGCGGCCAGACGCTGAAGCTGCCGCCCAAGGAGCGCGCCGTGCTGCGCCTGCTGGTGGAGCGCGCGCCCGGCGTCGTTCGCAAGGACGAATTCGCCCAGCAGGCCTGGCCCGGGCGGCTGATGTCCGACGAGAGCCTGGCGCGCTGCATCAGCCGGGTGCGCCATTTGCTGCAGCCGCGCGGCGTCATGGTGGAGGCCGTCTACGGCCTGGGCTACCGCCTTGTCGACCAGGCACCCGCCCAGTCGGGACCGAGCGCCCAGGCGCTGGACAGCCAGGCGCATGCCCGCCAGTTGATGCAACAGCGATCGCCCGAGGCCATGGGCCTGGCCATAGCGCTGCTGCACAAGCTGGTGCGCGACGAGCCGGGCTTTGCCGCGGCGCGCGTGGCGCTGGCGGATGCTCTCGCCATCTCCGTGGGCTGGGGCCAGCTGGCAACGCCGGAGGCCGTCGAGGAAGGGCTGGCTGCGCTGGAGGCCCTGGACGGCAGCGTCCCGGGGCTGCAGGCCGCGCGCGGCGCATTGCTGGACATGGCCTGGCGCTTCGACGAGGCCGGTCAATGCTTCGAACAGGCCGTGGCCACGGACGGCGAAGGCACCGACACGCTGCTGGCCTTCGCCCGCCACCTGCTCTACACCGACGATGCCGGCCAGGCCGTCGACATATTGCGCCGCGTGCGCCAACTGGCACCCCATGCCTTGCACGTGCGCATGACGCTGACTCGGGCCCTGGTGCAGAGCGGCCGTGGCGCCGAGGCTGTGGCCGAGGCCCAGGCCACCGTGCGGGACAACCCGGGCCTGCTGCTGACCGTGGCGTTCTCGCTGGCTATCCAGGCCATGGTGTCGCCGCAGCCCGAGCTGGAGGCCGCAGCGCTGCGGCTCACGCAGGGGCTGGACACGCCGCCCTTCGTCTGGACGGTCGCGTCCTTTGTGTTGTCGCGCCTGGGCCGGCGCGAGGCGACGCTGGATATCGTCGACACCGCGCTGCTGTGCTCGCGCACGACGGCCGGCGAGGCGACCCTCTATGCCGCGCCGCTGGCCGCGCTGGGTGAATACGACCGCGCCGCAGCACTATTGCGCGCGGCCGTGGACGAGCGCTGCGGCATGATGGCCATGGTGCTGCGTGACCCGGCACATGCGCATTGGCTGCCGCAGCACCCGGCAGGCCGGGCGCTGCTGAAAGACGTGTTCGGATAGCCCGGCTGAGTCTTTGCGGGCCGAGCGCCGGGCCGCCCCTAGCCGGCCCGCCTTGGGCGATGTGCTTGCCGGTCGAACCGGCGAGCATCGCCGTCCCCTCGGGGGACCGGCCAAGGTACTCCTTGGACGAGGGGCGCGCGCTCTAGTGCCAGGCGCCGAGGATGCCGCCCATGACGGTGTAGGCCACCACCTGGTAGCCGCTGTTGATGAGCCACAGCTTGAGCGAGCGCTGCTCGAACAGGTAGATCACGCCCAGCGACATCGCCACCCAGCCTATGCCCGTGGCCGCGCCAGCGAAGAGGCCGAAGGACAGCGTCGCCTTGGCGCCCAGGAAGGCGGCGAGGTTGAAAGCCATGACCACAGTTGCCAGGATGGACAGCCCGAAGGTGCGCGCCAGCGGCGCCTGGTTGGCCTGCTCCTCGGTGATGCCGCATTCACGCATCCAGGCCTTGGCGAACAGGATGGGCGAGTACCAGAGCCCGCCGATGGCGAAGCTGACGAGGGCCGCGGCGGCGATGGCCAGGTAGTTAAAGTGGATGTCTTCCATGCGGGTCTCCGTGGTTGTTGTGGCCGCGATGCTGGCCGCGCACTCCCGCCGCCGCCAGGGCCCGCCCGCTGAAACAGGACAACCGCTTGCCGAACGCCGACGTGGACCTGCCGAACCCGGTGCGCCTGGACGACCGGCTGGTCATGGTGGTCGGCAGCCTGGGCTTCGGCCTGGCCATTCCCTGGCTGACGGGGCTCTACGGGCCGCTGGGGCCGCGCGATGGCGTGTTCTGGGTGGGCTTCTTCGGCTTCATCGCGCTGGCGGCCAGCATCTGGGGCGGCAACCGCTGGCTGCTGTTCAAGCAGCGCGAGCATTTCGACTGGTTCCGGCGGCCGCTGCGCAAGCTTCTGATGCTGGTCGTGGCCAACGTGCTCTACACGGCGCCCATCACGGTGCTGGGGCTGCTGGCCTGGTATGGCGTCGCGGGCCTGCCGGTGGACCGCAGCACGCTGCAGATCGTGGCACTCACCAATGTCATCTGCGTGCTCTTCGTGTCGCATGGCTACGAAACCATGTTCCTCATCCGTGAGCGCGAGTCCGACCTGATCCGCGTGGAGCGGCTGGAGCGGCTGCGCGCGCAAGCCGAGCTGGGGGCGCTGAAGGCCCAGGTGGACCCGCACTTCCTCTTCAACAGCCTCAACACGCTGGGCCATTTGATCCAGGCCGAGCCGGTGCGCGGGCGCGAGTTCTGCGACACGCTGGCCGAGGTCTACCGCTACGTGCTGGACAGCCGCCAGCGCGACCTGGTGCCGCTGGCCGAGGAGCTGGCCTTCCTGCGCCACTACCACCGGCTGCTGGAGCTGCGCTTCGGCGCCGCGATGCCGTTGTTCGTCGACCCCGCGCTGGAGCAGGGCGGCGGCTGGCGCATCGCGCCGATGGCGCTGCAGACGCTCTTGGAGAACGCCGTCAAGCACAACCAGGCCAGCCCGACCGAGCCGTTGCCCGTGACGCTCTCGCTCGCTGACGCGACGGTCATCGTGGGCAACGACGTGCGCCCGCGCCGCACGGCTCTGCCTTCTGCCGGCGTGGGCCTGGCCAACCTGGACGAGCGCTGCCGCCTGCTGACGGGCAGGGCGCTGATCGTTCACGAGTCTGACGGTCGCTTCGAGGTGCGCGTGCCCCTACAGTCCTCGGCATGAAGGTTTTCATCGCCGAGGACGAGCCGCCGGCCCGCGAGCGCCTGATCGAGGCGCTGGGTCGCGTGGCGCCCCAGGTCAAGGTCGTAGGCCATGCCGACAGCGTGGCGGGCACCGCGCAATGGCTGGCCGCGCAGCCGCCGCCCGACCTGTTGCTGCTGGACATCCAGCTCAGCGACGGCCTGTCGCTGGAGCTCTTCGAGGGCCGCGAGCTGGCCGTGCCCGTCATCTTCACGACGGCCTATGACCGCTTCGCGATTGATGCCTTCCGTGCGCTGGCCGTGGACTACCTGCTCAAGCCTGTTGCTGAGCTCGCACTGGCCCAGGCCATCGCCAAGGCCGAGCGTTTGCGGCGCGGCTTCGGCAGCGATGTGATGGCCGTGCTGTCGCAATTGCAGCCTGCCAGGTCCGCATGGCGGCAGCGCCTGCTGGGCCGCAAGGGCAGCGCCTTCCAGGCCTTCGATGTGAGCGAGTTGGCCTATGTCGTGTCGCTGGACAAGCTCAGCCACGCAGTGCTGCACGACGGCAGCCGGCTGCTGCTGGAAACACCGCTGGCCGAGCTGGAGGCCCAGCTCGACCCGGCGCAGTTCTTCCGCGCCAACCGGCAGGTGCTGCTCGCGGCGCGCGCCGTGGCGGGCTTTGCGCTGGCGGGCAAGGGGCGGTTGAAGCTGCAGCTGCGGCCCGACATGGCGGGCGAGCTCTACGTCAGCCAGGAACGCGCCGCTGCATTCAAGGCCTGGCTGGAACGCTGAGCGCCGCCATCTGCTTGCGGATCGCGTCCACCATGCGCGGGTCTGCGCCCGCCAGCATGTTCGTGCGGGCGACGATGCGGCCTTCACCGTCGAGCAGGATGAGCTCGGCGCTGTGGTTGAACTCGCCATCGGGCAGGGCTCGGTACTGGAACTTCAGCAGCGCAGCAATCTTGCGCACGCTGGCCGGGTCGGTACGCGCCAGCGTCCATTGAGGCGCAGCCAGCTTGCGCTCCGCCGCCATGGCTGCCAGCTTGGCCGGCGTGTCGCGTGCCGGGTCGAAGCTGATCAGCAGCACCTTCACGCGCTGGCGGTCGGCTTCGGGCAGCGCAGCCTGCGTGTCGCGTGCGGCGTCGATGAGCATGGGGCAGACGAACTGGCAGGAGGTGTAAAACATGCTCACCAGCACCGGCTGGCCGTGCCCACCGTCGAGCCGGACGGCGTGGCCGTTCTGGTTGGTCAGCCGGGCGTCAAGCTGGTAGACCGAATCGCCGGGCAGCGCCAAGGCCGCACCGGCCAGCCAGAGCCAGCCGCAGATCAACCATTGCTTCATCGCTTCACCTCGCGAGCACATCGAAAGCCCAGGCTGCCGGTGCTGTCGGCGGCGCCGAGCGAAGAGAGCAGGGCGACGCGCATCAGCACCGCGTAGTTCTGCCGGTCCTGCAGGTCGATGGCGCCCGCGCCGCAGAACCTCAGCCGGTCGGGGTCGCCCGCGCTGCGGCTGTCGGCGTTGACGAGCAAGGCGTTGAAGTCATCCACCCATTCCCACACCAGGCCGTGCAGGTCGCGCACGCCATAGACATTGGCCTCGCCGCCCACGGTCGGCAGCGCCTGGGTGGCCGGACGGGCATACCAGCCGAGGATGCGCGCCAGCCAGGCCGAGTCGCCGCGTGCGTCCGTGCGGGTTGCATCGGCCGCGGCGGCGTACTCCCATTCGTACCAGGTCGGCAGCCGGCCGCCTTCGGCTTCGCAATAGGCCTGGGCGGCGAACCAGCTGACCTCGGTGACCGGTGCGTCCGTGTCTTCGAGGCCATGCTGCAGATAGCCCGTGGAGGCAAAAACTGCGGGCGCCACGCCAGGTCGCCATTCGGCATGCGCGGCCAGAAAGCGGCGGAACTCGCCACGCGTGACCGGCGTCTCACGCAACTCGAAGGCGGTGATGCGCGTTGGCTCGCGGTCGCCGTCCCGCGCCAACACGCTGTTGAGCGTGCCCGCCGGCAAGGCTACGTAGGCCGCACCGGCCAGGCTCAGCAGGGTGGCGGCCAGGCCCATTAATGGCCTGCCTGGTTGGTGGCGGCAGGCTTGCTGGCGCGCTGCTTCTTCACTTCGTCGGCCGAGATGCTGCCGCCCGGGTTGCCCCAGCTGTTCAGCACATAGGTCAGGATGTTGGCCACCTCGTCGTCGTTGAGCTGGTTCATCGGCGGCATCACCGAGTCATAGTCCTTGCCGTTGACCTTGACCTTGCCCGACAGGCCGTGCAGCACCACGCCGATCGCGCGTTTTGCGTCCTGGCCCAGCCAGTCCGACTTGGCCAGCGGTGGGAAGACGCCCGGCAGCCCGGCGCCGTTGGCCTGGTGGCAGACCGAGCAGGTGCCGGCGAACAGCGCCTGGCCGGCGGCGATCTGGTCCTGCGGCGTGAGCCTGCCGGTGGCGGCGGCCTGCGTGGCGCTGGCCACGGCGTTGAGGTTGGGGGCCGCTCTGTCGCCCAGGTAGACCGAATCGACCTCCTTGCCCGAGTAGATGGCCTTGTCCTCGGGGCCGTCGATCTTGAGGATGGCCAGCGCCCCCTTGTTGAAGGCGCGGAAGATGGAGTGGTCAACAAGCACATAGCTGCCCGGCACCTTGGCCTTGAAGTCGACGATGGCCGCACCGCCGGCCGGGATCAGCGTCGTCTGCACATTCTTCTGCGCCAGCGAGCCGCCTTCGAAGCGCACGTTGTCGAAGATGGCGCCGATGACGTGGAAGCTGGACACCAGGTTGGGCCCGCCGTTGCCCACGAACATGCGTACGGTCTCGCCCGTCTTGGCCTTCAGCGCTCGCTCGCCGGTCAGCGCGCCTTCCGCGCCGTTGAAGAGCACATAGGTCGGCTGTTCGGCGATGGCCTTCTCCATGTCGAAGGGCTGCAGGCCCTTCTCGCGGTACTTGCCCGTCGTGTAGAAGTCGCCCTGCATGACGTAGAACTCATGGTCCACCTTGGGCAGGCCCTGAGGCGGTTCGACGAGGATGAGGCCGTACATGCCGTTGGCCACGTGCATGCCCACGGGCGCCGTGGCGCAGTGGTAGACGTAGATGCCCTCGTTCAGCGCCTTGAAGGTGAACTGCGACGCGTGGCCCGGCGCCGTGAAGCTGGAGGCCGCACCGCCGCCCGGGCCGGTGACGCCGTGCAGGTCGATGTTGTGAGGCATCTTGCTGCTGGGGTGGTTCTTCAGGTGGAACTCCACCGTGTCGCCCTGGCGCACGCGGATGAAGCTGCCCGGCACCGTGCCGCCAAAAGTCCAGAACGTGTAGCTGACGCCCTCGGAGATGGGCATGTCCTTCTCGACCACCTCCAACTCCACAACGACCTTGGCCGGCGCCTTGCGCCCGGTGGGCGGCGTAACGAAGGGCGGGCTGGTCAGCTGGGCCTGGATGACGGGCAGGGCGCCGTTGGGAGCGCCCAGGGCCAGGGTGGACGTGGTGATCGTGGCGAGCAGGATCAGGCGCTGCAGCATGGCGGGTCTCCGTTTCTGGGTAGTCCGCAGGCGAACAGCCCGTGGCAAGGCCATGCTAGGCAGCAGGGCCGACCACGACCTTGCGCTGGATCAAGCTTGGCCGCTGCGGGCTATGCTCTTCCCCAGTTCAACCACACCGCCCTGCCATGCGAGCTGCCTTCAGCCTTCTCGCCCTCGTCATCGTCGCGGCCATCGTGCTGTCGCTGGCCAAGAAGCAGGCCACGGCACTGAAGCCGGTGCCTGCGGGCGCCAGCGCACCGGCCGATGCCCTGCCTCAGCCCAAGGCCGTGGGCCAGCAGGTGCAAAGCAGCATCGACGAAGCGGCCAAGCGCGCCACGGACGCCGCCGCCTCGGCCACCAACTGAGGCCCTGAGCCCTGGCCATGAGCGGCCACAAGCTCTTCTTCGCGCTGCGGCCCGATGAAGCCACGGCCGAGCGCATCGCCCGCGTCGCGACGGCCGAACATGAGGCGCGCGGCCTGCAGCCCCGGCTGAGGGCCAGCCGTATCTTCCACATCACGCTGCACTACTTCGGCCGCTTCGACGGCGAGCCCGATGCGCAGCTCGTGGCATTGGCCAGTCGCGCGGCTTCCGAAGTCGTCTGGCCGTCGTTCGACCTTGCCTTCGAGCGCTTCGAGAGCTGGGGCAAGGAGAGTGCTCGCCAGCATCCCTTCGTGCTGACCGGTGGCCAGAGCCTGGAGGCTGTGCGCGAGCTGCGCGACGCGCTGGCCGACCGCCTGGCCGCACACGGCGTGCCGGTCGACCGTGACTATGAACCCCATCTGACGCTGCGCTACGACAAGCGCCGTGCACCGGCCTGGGAACTGGACTTGCCCGGCTGGGTTGCGAGCGAGTTCGTCCTCGTCGACAGCCCGCAGGGCGAGACGCGGCATCACGTCATGGCACGCTGGCCGCTTCAGCCTTGACAGGCTCTCCTCGCCGCGAACCGAGCACGCGCGCGTAGGCCCAGGTGAACTCGGCACCAATCAGCAGGATCTGCGCCGAGAAGTACACCCACACCAGCAGCGCGACGACCGAAGCCGCCGCGCCGAAGCCCGAGGCCACGCCGCTGCGCTGCAGATAGGTGCCTATGGCCCAGCGGCCCAGCTCGAAGAGGCCAGCCGTCACGAAGGCGCCCAGCAGCACGTCGCGCCAGGCAATGCGGGCTCGCGGCATCCACTTGAAGATCAGCGCGAACACCGCGACGACCAGGCCCTGGCTGATGACCGTGTTGGCGATGGCCGCCACCCGCAGCCAGCCACCGAACCAGGGCTGCCACCAAGCCTGGGCCGCGGCCAGCAAGGCGCCCAGCAGCAGCGACACCAGCAGCAGGAAGATCAGGCCCAGGATGAGGCCGAAGCTCAGCAGCCGCGTGCGCAGCCAGGCCTGCCAGCCCTGGACCGGTCGCGCCGGTACGCGCCAGATGGTGTCCAGCGCATCCTGCAGCTCGGCGAACACGGTGGTGGCACCCACCAGCATCAGGCCCAGGCCGATGGCCGTGTGCAGCCAGCCGCCCACGGGCCAGGCGACGCTCTTCAGCATCTGCTGCACGGTGGTTGCGGCTGCTGTGCCTAGCAGGGCCTCCAACTGGCCGCCGAGCTGGCCGCGCACCGCGTCGCCGCCCCAGATGAGGCCGGCCACCGACACGACGATGAGCAGCAGTGGTGCCAGCGAGAACAGCGTGTAGTAGGCCAGCGCAGCGCCCATGCGCGGGCCGCGGTTGGCCAGGAAGCCGTCAGCCGTCAGGTTCAGCACGCTGCCGAGGGCGCGCAAGTCGCGGAGCACATGCATGCCGGCCAGTGTGGGCGGCGTGGCCGGCCTTGTGTGTAGGACGGGGCTGGCGCCGTCCTACGCATGCCGGCGTTGCCCGCTGACCGCAAACGCGACGATGGGCGCTGAATATCGTGGAGACGTCGTTCATCCCAAGGAGACCCGCCATGATCAAGCAAGTCCTCGTCTTCGTTGCCGCCTCCACGCTGGCCGCCAAGCTGGCCCAGCACCTGGGGCGCCGCCACCAGCAACGCCGTGTGCACGACGAACGCCGCCGCCACCATGAAGACGTGCGCCGCTGGGAGGAAGAGGGCGGCAACCTGCCCGTGACGCCCAAGACGCGCTGAACGCAGCCGCACATGAAAAAGCCGCCCCGAGGGGCGGCTTGCCTTTGAGGCCTGAAGCGTCAGGCCTTGTCCTTGGCGAACCAGCCGTCGGTGGCCTTGCGCTCCCAGGCGGCGACCTGCTTTTCGGCCTCGTCCTTGGCGACGCCGTAGCGCTCCTGGATCTTGCCGGCGAGCTGGTCGCGGCGGCCGTTGACGACGTCGATGTCGTCATCGGTCAGCTTGCCCCATTGCTCGCGCACCTTGCCGGTGACTTGCTTCCAATTGCCTTCGATACGGTCCCAGTTCATGGCGCTGCTCCTTCGTGATGCGTGGATACGCGGTGCCGTCAATGTGCCCGGTGACACCCGGGCGGCGGGTCGGCGCAGGGGGCACTTGCCTGTAGGAGACCGCCCTCAGGGGTTGGCGATGGTCTGGGCCAAGGCGCGCACGCTCAGCGGCGCCGAGCCCTCGGCCTTGTTGGAGATGGTCACGAAGGCGTCCTGGCCCGCGCCGGCCGTGCCGCGGATGATGCGGGCGAGTTCGGCGCGCGTGTCCGGGTCGGGGTCCAGCATCTCGTTGAACTCGCCGTAGAGCTTCTCGGCCTCTTCGTAGCCGTAGGGGCCGTGCAGGCGGTTCAGGTTCCAGCGCACCACCAGCGGCCCCGGCCACATGGCGCGCAGCAGCGGCAACTGCTCATGCAGCGGCGGCATTTTGGGATGCAGGCCCACGCAATAGCGCGCGCCGGCGTCGCGCAGCAGCGAGACGAGCTCGGTGCCCAGCCATTCGGGGTTGCGCACCTCCACGGCGATGACGCCGGCAGGCGGTTTGGGCAGCGCCAGCAGCATGGCGTGCAGCCGGTCGAATTGCTCGTTCATGTTGGCGAGCCTGGATGGAGGCAAGGGGCTGATCTGAAACACCAGCGCGCCTATGGTCGCGCCCAGGCCCTCGTAGGCCGGTTCTATGAAGTCCTGCAGCGCCGCCATTGGGTCGAGGAACAGCGGGTTGGGCTGCTGCCCCCGCCCATCCTCGCTGCGCACCAGCGCGTCCGTCACGAGGCTGGGCGCCTTCACCGTAAAGCGAAAGCCACGTGGCACTTGCTGCGCATGGCGCTCGAACTCGCTGGCCGCCATTGGCCGATAGAAGCCCTTGTCGATGCCAACAGCGCGCAACAAGGGATGCGCCGCGTAGGCGGTTAGGCCGGTCTTGGACAGCGTCGCCTCGCTGTGCCGGCCAGCCCACACCAAGCCCTGCCAGCCGGGATAGCTCCAGGTCGACGTGCCCAGGTGCACGTGGGGCGACAACGCAGCGGCCAGCGCCTCGTCGGCTGCGTCGGGCGGCATGGGCTGAACGCCACGCGGGCGCTTGCCCGGAGCCTCGCCGCCAAACAACTCGTCCTGCATCAGAACATCAGCACCTTCAGCAGCACGATGTTCACGCCCAGCAGCATCAGAGCCGTGGGCCATTGGGCGCGAATGACGGCGTTCTTGTCCTTCAGTTCGAGCAGCGCGGCGGGGATGATGTTGAAGTTGGCGGCCATGGGGGTCATCAGTGTGCCGCAGTAGCCGCAGAACATGCCGATGGCGGCCATCACGGCCGGGTTGCCATGGTGCATGCCCAGCAGGATGGGAATGCCGATGCCGGCCGTCATGACCGGGAAGGCCGCAAAGGCGTTGCCCATGACCATGGTGAACAGCGCCATGCCCAGTGCATAGGCCGCGACGGCGAGTGTGACGTTGTCGACCGGGATGTAGCTCGTCGTCAGATGGGCCACGGCCTTGCCGACGCCGGCGTCCGTGAACAGCAGGCCCAGCGTCGCCAGCATCTGCGGCAAGAGGACCGCCGGGCCCATGGTTTCCAGCAGGCGGCGCGCCTCGCGCAAGGCCTGCATGGGGCGCTCTCGCGTCATCCACAGCGCGGCGACCAGGCCCACCAGCGCACCGATGCCGACGCTGATCAGCGTCACGTTCTTGGGCTCGGCCAGCAGCCAGCCGCCAAAGCCCACGTCCTTCAGCGTCAGGCTGCCGATGAGGGCCAGTGCCGAGATGGCGAGGATGGGCAGGAAGAGCTTGTTGCCCAGGCGCGTGGCGCTGGCCTGGCGCTCGCTGACGTCGCGCGTGGCGTGCTTGCCCAGCGATACGCCGCCCAGGCCGCCGAGGGCGGCGAGCATGAGGACGATCAGCCCGGAGGCGACGGGCGGCAGGAAGTCGCCTGCCAGATAGATGACGGCCCACAAGGCCCAGAACAGGCCGCTACTCCAGCGCTTGGGGTTGCTGCGGTCGCTGCAGGTCAGCCCCGCGACGATGAGCAGCGCGACGCCGGTCAGCAGGAAGAGCTGGTCGAGCTTGAGGATGGCATTCATTTCTGTTCCTCAGCACGGGCGCGGGCGATGTCTTGCGGCAGGCGGTGGTCCAGGCGTATCAGCCGCGCCGCGTGGATGACGAAGGCCGCGATTGCCGTGGGGATGCCCCAGAGCGCGATGTGCAGCGGGTCGGTGACGATGCCGCTCTCGGCCAGGAAGGTCTGCATCAGCACGATGGAGCCGAAGGCCACGAAGATGTCTTCACCGAAGAACAAGCCCACGTTGTCGGTGGCCGAGGCCATGGCCTTCCATTTGTCGCGCACCGCCTGCGGGATGGGGCCATGGGTTTTCTCGGCAGCGGCCTCGGTCATGGGGGCCACCAGCGGGCGCACCATGGGGGCGTGGCCGCCCAGCGACGTCAGGCCCATGGCCGCGGCGACTTCGCGAACGAAGAGGTAGACGACGAGCAGCCGGCCCGCCGTCGCCGAGCGAATGCCCGCAATCCAGGCCTGGGCGCGCTCGCGCAGGCCGTGGCGCTCCAGCAGGCCGATGATGGGCAGGGGCAGCAGCAGCGTCAGCGGCAGGTTGCGCGTCTTCACGAAGCCGGTGCCCAGCTTGGCGAGGATGAGGTCCGGCGGCAGCTTGGCCGCCAGGCCGGTCGCGATGCCCGCCGCCACGACGACCAGGACGGGGTTGAAGCGCAGCACGAAGCCGACGATGACGACGGCGACGCCGATCAGCGGCCACAGGGAAACGGTAGCTTGCATGGTTGTCCTTGGGTCGGGTTCAGGCGCGCAGTTGGGCGCCGGCTTGGGTGAGGGCGGCGTGCAACGCACGGGCGAAGGCGAGGGCATGCGGGCCATCGCCGTGCAGGCAGATGGTCTGGGCCTGCAGCGGCACGGTCTCTCCGGTGACGGCCTGCACGACGCCTTCGCGCACCATGCGCAGCGTGCGGGCGACGGCCTCGTCGGTGTCATGGATCAGCGCGCCGGGCTGGCTGCGCGGCACGAGGCTGCCATCGGCGCGGTAGCCGCGGTCGGCAAACACCTCGGCCACGGCACGCAGGCCGGCGCGTTCGGCAGCGCGCAGCAGCTCGCCGCCGGCCAGACCGTAGACGGCGAGGCTGGGGTTGACATCCAGCACCGCGTTGGCAATGGCATCGGCCAGCGCCGGGTCGCGTGCGGCCTGGTTGTAGAGGGCGCCATGCGGCTTCACGTGATGCAGCCGGCCGCCGGCTGCGCGCACGAGGGCGTCCAGCGCACCGATCTGGTAGATCAGGTCGGCCCTCACCTCGGCGGGCGCGAGCTGCATCTCGCTGCGGCCGAAGTTTTCGCGATCGGGGTAGCTGGGGTGGGCACCGATGGCGACGCCGCGGGCCAGTGCGGCGGCGACGGTGGCCTGCATCAGCCGCGCATCGCCCGCATGCCAGCCGCAGGCGATGTTGGCGGAGCTCACTAGGGCCAACAGCTCGGCGTCGTCAGGCGCACCTTCGCCGAGGTCGGCATTGAGGTCGACGTGGATGTCTTCAGCGGTCATGGAGGGCTACCTTCAGTTGATCCAGCGTGGCCTGGCGCTGGCGCAGCGCGTCGCGCGCCTCGTCGACGCTGCAGGGGACGAAGCGCAGGCTGGCGCCGAGGCGCAATTGCGCCAGCTTCCAGAGGTCGGCGCGGATGACGACGCCGATCTTGGGATAGCCGCCCGTGGTCTGCGCGTCGGCCATGAGGACGATGGGCTGGCCCGCAGGCGGCACCTGGATGACGCCGGGCAGCACGCCGTGCGATGCGAGTTCGCCGCCGTGCTCGCGCTCAAGTTTGGGGCCGGCAAAGCGGTAGCCCATGCGGTTGCTCTGTGGCGTGAGCTGCCAGTCGGCACCCCAGAGGGCTTCGCGGGCGGCGGCCGAGAACTCTTCGTGCTCGGGGCCAGGCAGCACGCGCACCGTGGCGTCCCAGTCGGGCGGGCGGATGCCGATGCTGCGCGCCGGCAGGGTGGCCGGTGGATTCAGTGGCAGTTGATCGCCATCGCGCAGCGCGCGGCCGCCCAGGCCACCGAAGCCGGCCTTGAGGTCGGTGCTCAGCGACCCCAGCGCCGGCGGCAGCGCAATGCCACCGGCAATGGCAAGGTAGCTGCGCATGCGCTCGCGCGGTGCGGCCAGCTTGAGCGTCTGGCCGGCGCGCACGAGGTGGCGCCACCAGGGCCGCAGCGGACGGCCGTCGAGGCTGGCGTCGGCGTCGGTGCCGGTCAGCGCGATGCAGCAGTCGGCATCGAAGCGCAGCGTGGCCGGACCCAGCGTGAACTCCAGGCCGGCCGCAGCCGCATCGTTGCCGACAAGCAGGTTGCCCCAGGCCAGGGCCACGTCGTCCATCGCGCCGCAACGGCTGATGCCGCGGTCTTGCCACGCCGTGCGGCCCAGGTCCTGCACCGTGGTCAGCGGGCCGGCGCGCAGGATTTCGACAAGACTCATGAGCGCACGCCTGAAGTGACGAAGCGCACGCGGTCGCCCGGCGCCAGTAGCGTGGGCGGCTCGGCCTTGGGGTCGAACAAGGGCAGGGCGGTGCGGCCTATGAGCTGCCAGCCGCCGGGCGTGGCCAGCGGGTAGATGCCGGTCTGCGCGCCGCCTATGCCCACGCTGCCGGCCGGCACCGCCACGCGCGGCTCGGCGCGGCGGGGTGTGGCGAGGCTGGCGTCCAGCCCGCCCATGTAGGCAAAGCCGGGCTGGAAGCCGATGAAGTAGACGACGTACTCGACCTCGGTGTGGCGGCGCACGACCTCGTCGGTGGACAGGCCGCAATGCGCAGCGACGTCGGCTAGGTCGGGCCCGTCCTCGCCGCCGTAGTTGACCGCGATCTCGACCAGGCGGCCGGCCTGCTGCTGACGCAGCGGCTTGGCCCACAACGCGTGTGCTGCTTGTTCCAGGGCAAGGCTGTCCGTGTTCAGCGGGTCGAAGGTCAGCGTCAGGTTGTTCATGCCCGGGATGAGCCCAAGCACGCCTTCGGTTTGCGCCAGTCCCGTGCCGAGTTGCCAGATGCGCTGCTGGTGTTCCAGCGCGATAGGCGCATTGACCGCGCAGCACAGCGCCGCTTCGCCCAGCGGGCGAATGAGAAGAGGTGGCGGCGCGGTGCTCATTGGATTACTAAAAAACGTATACGATTTGTATTCGAGATGTGTTTATGATGTCAATCATGGTTCGCAGCATCGTGTCGTCTTCGCATCTGGTCTCCGACAAGAGCGCCGAGCTGTCGGAGTTCGAGTTCGGGCTGATCGTCGTCAGCAATGCCTTCAACCGCTGGATGGTGCGCTGCATGGCCGCCGCCGGGATGAAAGATCTCGCGGCGCTGGACGTGTCGCTGCTGCATCACGTGAACCACCGCGACCGGCAGAAGAAGCTGGCCGACATCTGCTTCGTGCTCAACGTCGAGGACACCCACGTCGTGGCCTATTCGCTGCGCAAGCTCGTGGGCATGGGCCTGGTGCAGAGCGAGAAGGTCGGCAAGGAAGCCTTCTATTCGACGACCGAGCAAGGCCAGGCCCTGTGCGAGGCCTACCGCGAAGTGCGCGAGCGATGCCTGATGGAGGCCCTGGCCGACAGCGGCCAGCAAAACCAGGACATCGGCGACTGCGCACAGCTGATGCGCCTGCTGTCGGGCCTGTACGACCAGGCCTCGCGCTCCGCAGCGTCTCTTTGAACCTCTAAACTGCCGGTCGACAATGACCGAGCCCCTTCTCTTCACGCCCGCCGACGAGCAGGCGATGCGACTCGCGCTGGACCAGGCGCACAACGCCTGGCTGGTGGGCGAGGTGCCGGTGGGTGCCGTCATCATGCGCGCCGGCCAGGTCATCGCGACCGGCTACAACCGCCCGATCACCACCCACGACCCGACGGCCCATGCCGAGATCGTGGCCTTGCGCCACGCCGCCACGCTGCTGGAGAACTACCGGCTGCCTGAGTGCGAGCTGTTCGTGACGCTGGAGCCCTGCGCGATGTGCGCGATGGCGCTGATGCATGCACGCTTCAAGCGCGTCGTCTTCGCGGCGACCGACCCCAAGACCGGCGTGGCCGGCTCGGTCATCGACCTCTTTGCCCAACAGCAGCTCAACCACCACACGGCCATCCAGGGCGGGCTGATGGCCGATGCCTCGGCCCAGTTGCTGCGCGACTTCTTCAACGAGCGCCGCGAGGCCGCCCGTGCGCGCCGAGCAGAACGCCAGGGGCTCATCCCCACCGGCGAGGCGACCCACCTGGACGAATCCTGATGTCTTCACTCACCCTGTTCACCCCGTCCGGCGTGCTCGCCAAGGCCCAGCCGCTGCAGCGGGCGGCCAAGCGGCTGACGCAACTCGGCTTCGAGGTCACGGTCGATGCCGATGCGCTCACCAAGCACCAGCGCTTTGCCGGCGACGACGCGACGCGCCTCGCGGCCTTGCACCGCATCGCCGACGCGGCGCCTTCGGTGGCGTTGGCCACACGCGGTGGCTATGGCCTGACCCGGCTGCTGGACCAGATCGATTGGGACCGCATTGCCCACAGCGTGGAGCATGGCACCCGCTGGGTGGGCTACAGCGATCTCACTGCCCTGCAGAACGGCCTGATCGCCCGCCACAAGGGCCTGTCGATGTGGGCGGGTCCGCTGGCCTGCGACGACTTTGGCCGCAGCGAGGCCGATGGCGGTGTCGACGAGGTCACGCGTGACTGCTTCCTGGAGGCCATGAGCGGCGCGTTGGAGGCGATCGGCTTCCGCGAGACCGGTTCGCCGCGCGGCGAGAAGGCCTTCGACGGCCTGGAGGCGCGCGGCCGGCTGTGGGGCGGCAACCTGACCGTGCTGTGCTCGCTGCTGGGCACGCCGCACTGGCCCAAGGTCAAGGGCGGCATCCTGTTCCTCGAAGACATCAACGAGCATCCCTACCGCGTGGAGCGCATGCTGCTGCAATTGCAGCAGGCAGGGGTCATCGATGCGCAGGCGGCCGTGCTGCTGGGCGACTTCAGCGGTGCGGCCAAGTCACCGCTGGATGGCGGCTACGGCATCAAGGACGCGGTGGCAGCGCTGCGTGCCCGCACCAAGACGCCGGTGCTGACGGGGCTGCCTTTCGGCCATGTGCGCACCAAGGTCTGCCTGCCCATCGGCGCGACCGTGGAGTTGTACGTGCAGGGCCGAGACGCCATCCTTGGCTGGCAGTCCGACGCGCGGCTGGCCCATGGTCACGACCACCATCACGACCATCACCATCACTGACGTCACCCCGGGTTTTCCACCGCATCTTTACCAGGGACAGAAGCCGGGTCAGCACCGGTCCCACGACTATGATTCGACGCATCGCCTCGGCTCGCACCGGGGCGCTTTTCTTTCAAGGGCGTCGTGGTGGCGGGAATCGGCAGTTGGATCAAGGTAGGCATCGGCGCGCTGGCGCTTGCGCTGCTGGCCGGCTGCAACAACAGCCCCTTCCCGCACGGCTCCGAGCGCGAGAACACGCTCTACATGGCATTCACGGAGCGTTCGCCGCGCTACCTGGACCCGACTTCGTCCTATTCGGCGCCTGAGAGCACCTATGTCTACGAAATCAGCGAGCCGCCCTACGGTTACCACAACCTCAAGCGGCCCTACACGCTGATCCCGCGCGCCGCGGCCGAAATCGCCAAGCCCTACTACCTTGACGCCAAGGGCAGCCGCCTGCCCGAGGACGCACCGGACGAGCAGATTGCCGAGGCCGTCTACGACATCGCCATCCGCCCCGGCCTGAAGTGGTCACCGCACCCGGCCTTCGCCAAAGATGCGCAAGGCAACTACCTCTATCACCATCTGAAAGCCGGTGAGCTGGGGGACAAGCGCAGCCCGTTCGACTTCAAGCAATTGGGCACGCGCGAGGTCGTCGCCGAGGACTTCGTCTATGCGCTCAAGCGCCATGCCAACCCGCGCATGGAAACGCCGGTGCAGGCCGTGTTCTCCGAGCACGTGCTGGGCCTCGCGGACTACGTCGCGCAGATGAAGCGCGAGAGCGCGAAGCAGCTCGCCGGCCTGCCCGAGAGCCTGGCAGACAAACCTTTCTTCGACATGCGCCAATGGCCGCTCGCCGGCGCCCAGGCCGTCAACGACCATCTGCTGCGCATCCGCCTCAAGGGCCGCTACCCGCAGTGGCGCTACTGGCTGGCCACCAACTTCACCGCACCCATCCCCTGGGAGGTGGACGCCTTCTATTCGCAGCCCGGCATGGCCGCCAATTCGCTGACGTGGAACCAGTGGCCCGTCGGTACCGGTCCCTTCATGATGACCGAGTACGTGCAGGACCGCCGGCACGTGATGAGCCGCAACCCCAACTACCGCGTCGACACCTACCCCTGTGAAGGCAGCGAGGGCGATGCCGAGGCGGGGCGACTGGCCGACTGCGGCAAGCGCCTGCCCTTTGTCGACAAGGTCGTCGCCGTCAACGTGAAGGAGAGGGTGCCGATCAAGGAGCTCTTCAAGCAGGGCTACCTGGACCTGCCGGAGATGGACCGTGCCGACTGGGGCGTGAACCTCGCCGTGGACCGCGACGACTCCGACGAGGTGAAGCAGTTCTACGAGCAGCGCGGCTTCCAGCTGCCGATGATGGTGGACATCACCAACTGGTACCTGGGCTTCAACTGGCTGGACCCGGTCGTGGGCAAGGGCGACACGCCCGAGCAGCAAAAGCGCAACCGCGCACTGCGCCAGGCCATCTCCATCGCCATCGACTGGGAGGAGGGCTATGGCCGCATCTTCCGCGACAAGGGCGGCGACGCGGCTCACGGCCCCGTCCCGCCCGGCGTGTATGGCACCAAGGAGGGCGAGCCTGGCGAGTTCAACCCGGTCACGCACAGGATCGTGGGCGGCAAGATCGTCCGTCGCCCGATCGAGGACGCCTTCAAGCTGATGGAGCAGGCCGGCTACCCCGGCGGACGCGATGTGAAGACCGGCAAGCCGCTGGTGCTGAACTACGACTTCCAGCGCGTCGTGACCCCCGAGCTCAAGGCCGAGAACGACTGGCTGGTGCGCCAGTTCGCCAAGCTGGGCATACAGCTGGACATCCGCGCGACCGACTTCAACCAGTTCCAGGAAAAGATCCTCAAGGGCAAGCACCAGATCTTCTGGTGGGGCTGGTTTGCCGACTACCCGGACGCCGAGAACTTCCTGTTCCTGCTCTACGGCCCCAACAGCAAGAGCCTGCACGAGGGCGAGAACACGGCCAACTACGAGAACCCGGAGTTCGACCGCCTGTACCGCAAGCTGCAGTCGCTCGAGGACGGCCCCGAGAAGGCCCAGGTGATGGCCAAGATGAACGACATCGCCCGCCAGGACTCGCCTTGGGCCTGGGGCTACTGGAGCTATTCCGGCTTGGCCTTCCAGCACTGGGTGCACAACGGCAAGCCCGGCGTCGTCGTGCGCGACCGTGCCCGCTACCTGCGCATCGACGCCGACGAGCGCGCCCGCAAGATCGCCGAGTGGAACAAGCCGGTCTGGTGGCCTTTGCTGGCTCTGGCTGCAGGCGGCATCGCCATCTTCATTGCGACACGGCGCGCCTGGCGCGCCCGAGAGACGGCCACGGCCCTGGCGCCAGCATCCAAGGGAGCCGCCTGATGCTGGGCTTCATGCTGCGCCGCCTGGGCTATGGCCTGGCCATCCTGGTGGGCGTCAACCTCTTCACCTTCTTCCTGTTCTTCTCGGTCAACACGCCCGACGACATGGCGCGGCTGAACATCGGCGGCAAGCGTGTCACGCAAGAGCAGATCGAGAAATGGAAGCAGGAGCGCGGCTATGACAAGCCGCTCTATTACGACGCCAGCAAGCAGGGCGGTGAACGCGTCACGCACACCATCCTGTGGGAGCGTTCGGTGTCGCTGTTCGCGCTGGATTTCGGCCGCAGCGATGCGCGCCAGGCCATCAACATCGGCCACGAGGTCAAGGTGCGCATGGGCGTGAGCCTGCAGCTCGCGCTGCCGCTCTTCATCCTGCAGGTCATCGTCAGCATCGCGTTCTCGCTGCTGCTGGTGTTCTTCCGGCACACCAAGATCGACTTCTGGGGTGTCGTGCTGTGCGTGCTGATGCTGTCCATCAGCAGCCTGTTCTACATCATCGTGGGCCAGTTCCTGTTTGCGCGCGTGCTCAGGCTGGTGCCCATGAACGGCTTCGCGCCGGGGCTGGATGCCGTCAAGTTCCTGGCCTTGCCTATCCTGTTGTCGCTGCTGTCGCGACTGGGTGGCGAGGCGCGGCTGTACCGGGCCATGTTCCTGGAGGAGATGAGCAAGGATTACGTGCGCACCGCGCGCGCCAAGGGCCTGAGCGAGGGCAGGGTGCTGAGCCGTCATGTGCTGCGCAATGCCCTCATTCCCATCATCACCAGCGCCGGCAGCTACCTGCCCTATGTCTTCCTGGGCAGCCTGGTGTTCGAGAGCTTCTTCGGCATCCCGGGCCTGGGTGCCTTCGTCATCGAGGCCATCACGGGCCAGGACTTCGCCATCGTGCGCACCATGGTGTTCCTCGGCGCGCTGCTCTACATCGCGAGCAATGCGCTGATCGACATTGCCTATACATGGGTGGATCCGCGCGTGAGGTTGGCATGACGATAGCCCCCACGTTCACTTCGTTCACTGCCCCCGGAGGGGGCGTTCATGCCCTTCGGGCGGCCGCGCGGGCATGAAGTTCGTCCTGCTCTGGACCGACCTTGCGCTGTGGCTGATGGCCGCCGCGGTCATCGGCTATGCCTGGCGCGTGAAGGCCCAGGCCAACCTGCGCGCCACCTGGGTGCGCGTGCTGCGCGACCCGGTGGCTGCGAGCGCAGGCGTTGTCATGGCCCTGTTCCTGCTCGTCACGCTGGTGGACAGTTTTCACCTGCGCCGCGCACTGCCCACCGCCGAAGGCGCGGCCGCCATCTACGACACGCGCACCTTGTCGCTGCTGGATCTGGCGCTGGAGCGCCAGATCGAGATGCGCGAGGTCAGCTACTCGCTGCCGCTGGGTACTAACGGCTTCAACAAGGAAAGCATCATCGAAGCCGGCGGCGCGGTACGGCGCGACTACCCGCGCCTGCAGTTCGGCGGTGCACACCTGGCCGACCCGGCGACGCAATGGACGGGTGACGTTGCAGGCCGCGCCGGGCTGGGGCTCGCCGGTGGGCTGGTCGCCGTGGTCTTGATGGTCGCGCTTGCGGCCGCGGCTTTGGCGCGCCACCACGAGGGCTGGCGCGGCGCGCTGGCCGACTTGGCCGCCGACCGCACCTTCTATCCGCTGCGCGCCATGCTGCTGACGCTGGCCGTCATCGCGCTGCTGGCCGGGCCGGTCATCGCGCTGATGCCGCACTACCACGTGTTCGGCACGGACCGCACCGGCAACGACGTGCTGGTGCAGGCGCTCAAGAGTGTGCGCACGGCCTTCGTCATCGGTGCGCTGTCCACGCTGGCGACTTTGCCCATCGCGCTGCAGCTGGGTGTGCTGGCCGGCTATTACAAGGGCTGGGTGGACGAGGCCATCCAGTACGTCTACACGACGCTGAGCTCCGTGCCCAATGTGCTGCTGATCGCGGCCTGCGTGCTGATGGTGCAGGTGTTCTTCGACAAGAACCCTGAGCTCTTCGAGACGGCGGCCGAGCGGTCGGACCTGAAGATGCTGATGCTGTGCCTCATCCTGGGCCTGACTGGTTGGGCGGGGCTGTGCCGCCTGGTGCGCGCCGAAACGCTCAAAGTGAGGGAACTGGACTACGTGCAGGCCGCGACCGCTTTCGGCGTGGGCGACCTGCGCATCATGGCCCGCCACATCCTGCCCAATGTCATGCACCTGGTGCTCATCACCCTGGTGCTGAGCTTCTCGGAGCTCATCCTCTATGAAGCCGTGCTGACTTATGTGGGGGTGGGCGTTGACCCGGTCATGAGCAGCTTTGGCAGCATGATCAACCTGGCCCGCGCCGAAATGTCGCGCGACCCGGTCGTGTGGTGGAGTTTTGCGGCGGCCTTCGGCTTCATGGTCAGCCTGGTGCTGGCGGCCAACCTGTTCGCCGACGGCGTGCGCGACGCCTTTGACCCCAAGGCGCGCTCGGCGCGGCCGCGGGTCTTCCACCGCAGGAAGGTCGCCGATGCTTGAGATCGACGACCTGCAGGTCACGCTCGATGCCGACGCCGGACTCGTGCGCGCCATCGCCGGCATGAAGCTGAGCCTGGCGCGGGGCGAGACCTTTGCGCTGGTGGGCGAGAGCGGCTGCGGCAAGAGCATGACGGCGCTGGCCCTGATGCGCCTGCTGCCTGAGAACGGCCGCGTCGCCGGCGGTGCCGTGCGCCTGGACGGGGACGATCTGCTGGCTTTGCCCGAGGGCCGCATGCGCGACGTGCGTGGTGGCCGCATGTCGATGATCTTCCAGGAGCCATCGACCAGCCTGAACCCGGTCATGCGCGTGGGCGCCCAGATCGTCGAGGCGATCGAGGCGCACACCGCGCTGCGCGGCGCGGCCGCGCGCGCCAAGGCCATCGAGTGGCTGGCGCGCGTGGGCATTCCCGAGCCCGAGCGCCGCATCGACGACTACCCGTTCCGGCTCTCGGGTGGCCAGAAGCAGCGCGTGATGATCGCCATCGCGCTGGCCGCCGAGCCCGACTACCTGATCGCCGACGAGCCGACGACGGCGCTGGACGTGACCATCCAGGCGCAGATCCTCGACCTCATCCGCGACCTGCAGCGCGAGCGGCGCCTGGGCGTGTTGCTGATCACGCATGACCTTGCCGTGGTGAGCGGCATGGCGCACCGCGTGGCGCTGATGTATGCCGGCCAGATCATTGAGGTGGCACCGGCAGCGGAGTTCTTCGCCAACCCCAAGCATCCCTATGCGCGGCTGCTGCTGCAGGCGCTGCCTGATGCCGACCGGCGCGGCCAGCCGCTCGCGGCCATCGCCGGCACCGTGCCGCCGCTGTGGCTGGAGTTTTCGGGCTGCCGCTTCTGGCCGCGCTGCGACAAGGCGATGGGCCACTGTGCGAGCACCGTGCCCGAGCTGACCGAGGAGGGCCCGCAGCATCAGGTGCGCTGCCTGCTCTACAGCCAGCCGGGCGATGCGCTGCCGCGCGCGCCCGTCGTGGCAAGGGAACTGCCGCCGATACCGGCCGGGCAGGGCGAGCCGCTGCTGGACGTGCGCGACCTGCGCGTGCGCTTTGCGCTGAAGGCGCCGCTGTTCCATCGCGGCCCTCGCCACTTCGATGCGGTGGCCGGCGTCAGCTACCAGCTCCATGCCGGTCGCACGCTGGCCCTGGTGGGCGAGTCGGGCTGTGGCAAGACGACGTCGGGCAAGGCCATCGTGCAGTTGTTGCGTCGCCAGGCCCAGATCAGCGGCCTGGCCTTGTTCGAAGGCCAGGACTTGTTCCATCTGGACGGCGCGGCCCTCGTGGAGGCCAGGCGCAGCATCCAGATCATCTTCCAGGACCCGTTCGCGTCGCTGAACCCGCGCATGCGCGTCGCCGACGTGCTGGAGGAGGGGCTCATCGCGCTGCGGCCCGAGTTGGACGCCGGCCAGCGGCTGGCGCGCCTGCATGAGCTCGTCGACCAGGTAGGCCTCAGGCGCGACGCGCTGCAGCGCTGGCCGCATGAGTTTTCCGGTGGCCAGCGCCAGCGCATCGCGATCGCGCGTGCCCTGGCTGTCGAGCCCCGGCTCATCGTCTGCGACGAGCCGACCTCGGCGCTTGACGTGTCGGTGCAGGCCCAGATCCTGAACCTGCTGCGCGAACTGCAGCGCGAGCGCGGCCTAGCTTACCTCTTCATCACGCACAACATCGGCGTCGTGGAATACATCGCCGACGACATCGCCGTCATGCAGGCGGGCCGGATCGTCGAGCAGGGTGATTGTCAGAAGGTTTTACGCAAGCCTGAAGAAAGCTACACGAAGGCTTTACTTTCGGCAGTTCCCAAGTTGCGGGCTCCTGTTCCCTGAGGCGTCGCGCCGAACCAACGTCTAGGGCACGCACTCTAGGGGTGGCAACCTCCGGAAATTCTTCCAAATCAAGGGGTTACGTTTGGCACCCGTTGGCCTAGGGACATTTCCCGAGGGGTGGTCGTTGCTGCGACCGCACAAACTCCCGCCCACCCCAAATCTGAGCTTACCTCTCAGGCCAAGGATTGGCCCCATCAAGGCCAGCGCCGTCTCTGCATCGAGACGGGCCCCATGTCTCTTCAGGAGTCTCCATGTTCAAAACCACCACCATTACTAGCGCCATCCTGGCGTTGGCCGCGACAAGCGCGCTTGCCCAGGAAGCCCAAAAGCTGGAGCGCATCGAAGTCACCGGCTCGAGCATCAAGCGTGTCTCGGCCGAAACCGCGCTGCCCATCACCACCTTCAGCAAGGAGGAGATCGCGCGCACCGGGGCCACGACCGTGCAGGATCTCGTCCAACTGCTGCCGTCCTCCTTCGGTGGCGGCGTGGTCGCGAACAACGTCGGCGCCACCGGTGGCGCCTCGACGGCCAACCTGCGCGCCCTGGGCCCCAAGTACACGCTGGTGCTGCTGAACGGCCGCCGCATGTCCAACTTCGCGTTCGGCAACAACCCCGTCGACCTGAACTCCATCCCGCTGGGCGCGGTGGAGCGCGTGGAAGTCGTGCGTGACGGTGCCTCGTCCACCTACGGCGCTGACGCCGTTGCCGGTGTCATCAACTTCATCCTGAAGAAGGACTACAAGGGCGCCGAGATTTCCTGGGCCGAGTACAAGGCCGACAAGCCGGGCGGCGGCAACGTCAGCAACGTCAATGCCGTCGCCGGCTTCGGCGACCTGGCGGCAGACCGCTACAACGTCATGGTGACGGCGAGCAAGGAGTCCGTGACGCCCCTGAAGGCCAAGGATCGCAGCTTTGCCAATACCGCCGTGCGTCCGGACCTGGGCATCAACAAGTCCTCGCCCCGAAACGGTATTCCCAACCTGAACTTCACCGACACCAAGGGCAATCAATACACCAACGTCAACCCGCTGCGCTACAACGGTTGCAATGCCCCCGAGTTCGGCCTGAGCACGTTCGGTTTCCCCGCCGACCCCAAGCAGTGCGGCACTGACTACGTCAAGTTCATCGACCTGATCCCCGAGCAGTGGCGTGCCAACTTCAGCGTCCGCGGCGTGCTGCAACTCGACAGCGAGAACCAGCTGATCGTCGAGGGCATGCACAACCGTGATCGCCAGCAGTCCTTCTACTCGCCCGCGCCTTATACCGACCCCACCAAGGTTGCACCCTACCCGGTCACTGGCCGCTTCTACCCGAAGAGCATCACGCTGCCCAAGGGCATGACGCTGCCTGCCGGCTACATCATGCCCAATGGCACCGTGCTGGGTGCCGCCACGGTGCTGGCCGCCGACATGGCTGTCACGCCGACCGGCCCGATCCGCGGCAACTGGCGCACCGTTGCCGGTGGCGGCCGTTCGGACATTACCGAAACCCAGACCGACCGCCTCCTGGCGGGCGCCAAGGGTACCGTGGCGGGCTGGGACTACGACACCGCCGTGACCTTCTCGCGCAACAAGGGTGAAATCTTCTTTGGCCCGGGCAAGTTCAGCTACGCGAAGCTGCAGCCGCTGCTCGTGTCCGGCGAGATCAACATCTTTGGCCCGCAGGATGCCGCCAGCCAGAAGCTGCTCGACAGCGCACTGCTGACCGGCGAGCGCCAGCAGGCTGCCGAATCCAAGTCGACCGAGTTCGACTTCAAGGTCTCGCGTGAGCTCATGGAAATGGCTGGCGGCCCGCTGGCAATTGCCGGTGGTTTCAACTACCGCCAGGAAAAGCTGAACCAGGTGTCTGACCCGGTGCTCGAATCCGGCGACGAAGTCGGCGGTGGCGGTGCCGTCCCGACCGTGTCCAGCGGCCGCAAGGTTTATGGCGTGTTCGGCGAAATCAACATCCCGGTCATCAAGGACTTGGAATTCAACCTGGCCGCTCGCTACGACGACTACAAGAACGACTTCGGCACCAGCTTCAACAACTTCAGCCCCAAGGCGAGCGTGCGCTTCCAGCCGACCAAGGACATCGTGGTCCGCGGCTCGGTGGCCAAGGGCTATCGTGCCCCGACGCTGTATGAGAACCTGCGTCCGTTGACCACCAGCGGCAACACGGCCGCCAACTGGAGCGACCCGATCCGCTGCCCCGGTGGCGTGCCCATCACCAACACGATCAACCCGGTGGGCGACCTCCTGGACGAGTGCACGGTCCAGCTGACCACCGGCACCTCGGGTGACCGCAACCTGAAGCCGGAGAAGTCCAAGCAGTTCTCGCTGGGTATCGTGTTCTCGCCCATTAAGGACATGACGATGGGCGTGGACTACTGGAACGTCGAGATCAAGGATCCGATCGTCCAGAAATCCGAAATCCAGGTGCTGAGTGACGCCGCGAAGTACGTGCAGCAGTTCTACCGTTTCGACCCGAGCAAGGGCGACAACGATCCGGGCGGCTTCAACAAGCCCATCCAGGGCAGCACCAACAAAGACTTCCCGCTGGCCTATATCTACCTGCCGTTCGAGAACACGGCCAAGACCTATGCCTCGGGCCTGGACTTCAACGCCCAGTACCGCACCAAGGTGGCGGGCGTGGGTACCGTCGGTTTCAACTTCGACGGCGCGCTGATGGTGACCCACGGCTACCAGTACACCGGTGTGGCCAAGACCAGCGACCTGGGCAAGTTCAAGGACTTCGGTGCTGTGCCGCGCTGGCGCCATGCCATCACGGGTACCTGGTCCAGCGGCATGTTCAATGCCTCGCTGACCAACAACTACACGCACAGCTACGAGGACTACACGGACCCGACGGCCGTCGGCCCGGACTACCCGCTGGTGCGCAAGGTTGATGCGTACTACACCTGGGACGCCACCTTCGGCATCCAGCCGACCAAGGCGCTGTCGCTCACCGTGGGCGTGAAGAACCTGCTGGACAAGGATCCGCCGTCGTCGCGTAACTCGCTGTACTTCCAGACCGGCTATGACCCGACCTACACCAACCCGATCGGTCGCCAGTTCTACGGCCGCGTCAACTACAAGTTCTGGTGAGCTTGAGCTGATGAGCTGACGTGAAGCCGCGCCGTAAAAGGCGCGGCTTTTTTGTGTCCGAACGCATGTAATCGCGCTGTCGCGACTGCTCGGGTTAGCCCCAAGAGGGGTGCCGGAATGTGCCGGCTAAGATGCCGAGTGTGGCCAGGTTTGGCCGGGGTGTAGCTCTGCTACATCTGGTTCGTGGCGAGAAACGCATGCCCGACGGCTGATGGCCACCGGGCGTTTTTTTTGGCTCGAACAGATGTCAATGGGTTATGGCCCGGTTTGACTGCGTGTTTTCAACGAGAAGTAATCGTTGTCCACGCGGTCTAGAATTCCGCCCTTCGGGAGCATGGTGACGGCAGGAGCGCAACTTCCGCTGTCACGGGGCCGCTTTCCGAGTCGAAAGTCGTTGACTGTGATTTGTAGTTGCAAGAAGGAGCGCGCATGAATTTTGCGCAGGAGAAGCAGGGCGCGTCCCGGTTCACGGGCTTCGGTATCGTGGTCCTGATCCACGTCGTGGCCATTTGGGCCCTGGCCAGCGGCCTGGCTCGTGACCTCGTCAAGAAGGTGACCGGCCCGATCGACGTCAAGGTCATCGAAGAGAAGGTCAAGCCGCCGCCGCCGCCCGAGAAGGTGGTGCCGCCGCCGCCGGATCTCAAGGCCCCGCCGCCGCCTTTCGTGCCGCCGCCCGAGTTCCAGGTGACCGCGCCCGCACCGCCGGCGCCGGCCATCGTGTCGACCCAGGTTCAGCCGCCGGCCCAGGAATTCAAGCCGGCGCCGCCGCCGGTCGTGCAGGCACCGGCCCCTGCGCCGCGCCCTGCCAAGATCACCGCCGGCATGGTTTGCACCAAGATGGGCAAGCCTGATATGCCGTCCGTGAACTGGAGCGGCGAAGCCCTGTACAAGGCCGTGGCGACCGTCAAGGCGGGCCGCGTGGCCTCCGTGGAAATCACTTCACTGCGCGGCGGCGTGGACCGCAAGGCCCAGCGCGCGCTGATCCAAGCCATCGAGCAGACGCTGCGTGACACCTACGAATGCCCGGGTGACCACGTGTTCGAGCAGGAGTTCCAGTTCAAGATCGAGTAATTAGTCCGCGCTTTGAATCCAGCGCCGACCGGCGCATCCGCTTCATACCAAATCAGAATCTTTCCGTAGGAGTTGACTCCATGATCTCTCGCATCACCGGCTTCCTTGCCGCTATCGCCATGGCCGCGACCCTGGCCATCTCGCCCGCCCACGCGCAAGACCAGAAGCCGGCTGACGCCGCATCGGCCGTGGCCGATGCCGGCGCTCCCGCTGCCGCTCCTGCTGCCGCCAAGCCCGCCGACAATCCCTACAGCCTGGCCAACATCATTGCCCACGGCAACATCGTTGACCAGGTCGTGCTGGTCATCCTGGGCATCATGTCCATGGGCTCGTGGTACATCCTGGTTGTCCGCCTGTGGGACACCAGCAAGCTGTCCTCTGAAGCCAAGGAAGTCCGCACGGCCTTCTTCAAGAAGGCCAGCCTGGCTGATGGCATCAAGGGCCTGAAGGAAGAAAGCGCCTTCCGCTACATCGCCAGCACCGCCGTGGAAGCTTCCGAGCACCACGAAGGCGCCCTGACCGAGAACATCGACCACAGCAGCTGGGTCACGATGAACGTCGAGCGCGCCGTCGCTGACGTGAACAGCAAGATCTCGGGCGGCCTGGGCTTCCTGGCGACCGTCGGTTCGACCGCTCCCTTCGTCGGCCTGTTCGGTACGGTGTGGGGCATTCTGAACGCGCTGACCGCCATCGGTGTCGCCGGCCAGGCTTCCATCGACAAGGTTGCCGGCCCTGTGGGCGCCGCGCTGATCATGACCGCCATCGGTCTGGTCGTCGCCGTTCCGGCCGTGCTGGGTTACAACCTGCTGGTGAACCGCAACAAGACCGTCATGGGCCAGGTTCGCGCCTTCGCCGCCGACCTGCACGGCGTGCTGATGGGTAACCGCGCCGTCAAGCGCTAAGCCCAGCCTGCTCGCATAGGAGCCAAGCCATGGGCATGAACGTCGGATCCTCATCCGGCGATGACGAGGTGGTCTCGACCATCAACACCACTCCCCTCGTGGACGTGATGTTGGTGCTGCTGATCATCTTCCTCATCACCGTGCCGGTGGTGACGCAGTCGATCGCGGTGAATCTCCCCAAGGAGACCAACCAGGTCCGCGTCACGAAACCGGAAAACATCGAAATCTCGGTCAGCAAGGACGGCGACGTCTATTGGGGCACGAAGCTGGTTCCCGACATGGAGGAGCTCGTGAAGCGCCTCGGCAAGGAAGCAGTCAAGAACCCGCAGCCCGAGGTGCACATCCGCGGCGACGACAAGTCCCGTTACGAGTCCGTCGGTCGCGTGATCTTCGCCTGCCAGCGCGCTGGCATCATGAAGATCAACTTCGTCACCGAGCCGCCGGCTCGAAACTGATCCCAGGAGTTAGACATGGGAATGAACGTTGGAAGTTCGTCAGGCAGCGGTGAACCCGAAGTCATGATGGACGTCAACACGACGCCGCTGATCGACGTGATGCTGGTGCTGTTGGTGATGCTGATCATCACCATCCCGATCCAGCTCCACACGATCAACCTCGACATGCCGCCGCCAAGCACGACGCCCCCGACCAAGGAGCCCATCGTGCACACCGTGCTGATCGACTTCGACGGCACCGTGTACTGGGACGACCAGGCGATGCCGAATGACGCTGCTGTCGAGGCCAAGCTTGCCGAGATTGCCGCCGTGCCGGTCGAAGATCAAGCCGAGATCCACATCAAGCCGAACAAGCTAGTGGACTATGGTGCGGTGGCCAAGGTGATGGCCGCTTCGCAGCGCCTTGGCGTGAAGAAGATGGGCATGGTCGGCAACGAGCAATTCGTCAAGTGACGTGACCTCGGACCGACCCAAGCGTTGACAGCTGAACGCGCGCTGCCCGCAAGGGTGGCGCGCTTTTTTGCTTTGCAGGAGAGCAAATTGAAGACTTTGAAGACTGTGGTGGCCGTCGCCGTTGGCGTGCTGGCTCTGTCCCTGAACGGTGCGCCTGGTGCCGAATTCGGTTTCAGCCAGGCGTCCGCCCAGGACAGCGTGCGCAAGGAAATCGGCGCCCCGTTGACCGACGCCAGCAAGTTCGTGAAGGCTGGCAAGTACAAGGAAGCGCTGGGCAAGCTGCGTGACGCCGAAGCCGTGGGTGGCCGTACCGCCGCCGAGAACAATGCCATCGAAGGCATCCGCTTCTCGGCCGCCATGGGTGCCAATGAGCCGGATACGATGGTGCGTTCCTTCGACGCACTGAAGGGGTCCGGCAAGCTGGGCCAGGCCCAGCAACTGCAGTACATGGAAGCCATCGCTGGCACCTATCTGCGTGGCGGCAATGCGGCCAAGGCGCTGGAATGGGCCAACAAGTACTTTGCGGCAGGTGGCACTAGCCCGGCGGTCAAGCAGGTGCAGCAGCAGGCCCAGTTCAAGTCGGGCGATGTGACGGCTTTCCTGAAGGACACGTTGGCCGAGATCCAGAGCGACGAAAAGTCCGGCCGCGCCCCTGCGAAGGACAAGCTCACCAATCTGCTCTGGGCGGCGCAGAAGAAGGGCGACGCGAGCGCTGAGGCCCTCGCCATCGAGAAACTGCTGAACTACTACCCGGATCCCAAGCTTTGGGCTCAGATCCTGGGCAGCCTGCCGGAGAAGAAGAGCTTCGCGACGGACAAGTACCAGCTCGACTTGTACCGCCTGCGCCTGGCCACCGGCAACATGCGCGAGGCCAACGACTACATGGAGATGGCCCAGCTCGCGGCCCAGGCCGGCGTGCCCGAGGAAGGCAAGCAGGTCGTCGACAAGGGCATCGCCGCTGGCGTGCTCGGCCAGGGTGCCGAAGGTGCCCGCCACAAGCGCCTGGCCGACCTGATGGTCAAGAAGATCGGCGAGAACAAGGCCGCCGCTGCCGCCAACGAGAAGGCTGCCGAGGCCGCCAAGGACGGCAACGCCCTGGTCACCCTGGGCCTGGCCAATGCCTTCGGCGGCGACTCCAAGAAGGGCGCGGCTCAGATCGAGCAAGGCATCGCCAAGGGCAACCTGAAGCGCCCCGACGACGCCAAGCTCTACCTGGGCCTCGCCTACCACCTGGGCGGCGACAACGCCAAGGCCACGGCGGCCTGGAAGTCCGTCAAGGGCACGGACGGCTCGGCCGACCTGGCCCGCCTGTGGATGATCCAAAGCCGCAAGCGCTGATCGGCCTTCGCGCCAAATGAAAGGGCCCGGTGAGAACCTGGCCCTTTTTTCGTTGCAGCGAGTCGTCTTGGTCGGCGTTGGGGCTTGCGGGCTGAGCGCTGGGCCTGCCATTGGCCAGAGGCCAATGGCCTTCCGTAGACACAAGAAGTCCGCAGGGACTGCTTGTGTCCGACTCCAGTTCACCGAGCCGGCCGTAGTGCCTTATGCGGGCCGAGCGCCGGGCCGCTCCCTAGCCGGCCCGCTCTGGCGATGTGCTTGCCGGTCAATCCGGCAAGCATCGCCGTCCCCTCGGGGGACCGGTCAGGCGCGCCCGCGTGCAGCGGTGCGGGACTGGACGAGGGGCATCACTTCGGGGCCATGCGGATGGCGCCGTCGAGGCGGATGACCTCGCCGTTGAGCATGTCGTTGGTGACGATCTGGTGCACCAGCTTGGCGTAGTCCTCCGGCTTGCCCAGGCGGCTGGGGAAGGGGACGCTGGCGGCCAGTGCGTCCTGCACCTCCTGGGGCATGCCAAACAGCATGGGCGTGCCGAAGATGCCGGGGGCGATGGTCATGTTGCGGATGCCGTTGCGGGCCAGGTCGCGCGCGATGGGCAGCGTCATGCCCACCACGCCGCCCTTGGAGGCTGCATAGGCCGCCTGGCCGATCTGGCCGTCGTAGGCGGCCACGGAGGCCGTCGAGATCATCACGCCGCGCTCGCCGGTGGCTTCCGGCTCGTTCTTGGACATGGCCTCGGCAGCGAGGCGGATCATGTTGAACGTGCCGATCAGGTTGACCGTGATGGTCTTGGTGAAGCTCGCGAGCGGGTGGGCGCCGTCCTTGCCGACCGTCTTGATGGCCGGGGCGATGCCGGCGCAGTTGACGAGGCCCATCAGCTTGCCCAGGCCCGTTGCGGCCGCGACGGCGGCCTGGCCGTCGGCCTCCTGGCTGACGTCGCACTTGACGAACACGCCGCCGATCTCGGCCGCGACCGCCTTGCCGCGCTCTTCCTGCAGGTCCGCGACGACGACCTTGCCACCGTGGCTGGCCAGCATGCGCGCCGTGCCTTCGCCGAGGCCCGAAGCGCCGCCGGTGACGATGAACACCTTGCCTGCGATTTCCATGGAATCAGTCTCCTGGGTTGATTGACGTAAACGTCAATTGTCGCCGAGGCCGGCCAAGAAAAAAGCCGCAGGGCCAGGGCGCTGCGGCTTTGATCGAGGGGGTGTTCCTCAGCTGAGTGCGGCCAGTGCCCTGCGCGTGATGTCGTCCACCGACCCCATGCCCTCGATGCGGCGGTACTTGGGGGCATTGGCATCACCGGTGGCGGCCCATTGCGAGTAGTAGTCCACCAGCGGGCGGGTCTGGGCGGAGTAGACGTCCAGGCGCTTCTTGACGGTCTCTTCCTCGTCGTCGGGGCGCTGCACCAGCGGCTCACCGGTCTCGTCGTCCTTGCCTTCCACCTTGGGCGGGTTGAACTTGACGTGATAGGTGCGGCCCGAGGCGGGGTGCGAGCGGCGGCCACTCATGCGCTCGATGATGGCGTCGAACGGCACGTCGATTTCCAGCACGTAGTCCAGCTTCACGCCGGCCGCCTTCATTGCGTCAGCCTGGGGAATGGTGCGGGGGAAGCCATCGAACAGGAAGCCACCGGCGCAGTCCGGCTGGGCGATGCGTTCCTTCACGAGCGCGATGATCAGGTCGTCGCTGACCAGGGCACCGGACTTCATCACCGCATCAGCCTTCAGGCCCAGCGGCGTGCCGGCCTTGACCGCGGCGCGCAGCATGTCGCCAGTGGAGATCTGCGGAATGCCGAATTGCTTGCAGATGAAGGCCGCTTGGGTGCCTTTGCCAGCGCCAGGGGCGCCCAAAAGAATCAGTCGCATGGGTCTCCTCGTCATGTCGGGACCGTTAAAAAGTCCCGCTCAGGTCATTCGCCTGAGTATCGCATGTGGCCTTTCGAGGGCCTGACGCCGCAAGGCTCGCGTCAACCCTGAATCAGGCGCCGCACGCGCTCCAGGTCCTCGGGCGTGTCCACGCCGGGGCCAGGTTTTTCGGGGCTCACGTGCACGGCGATGCGCTCGCCGTGCCACAGCACGCGCAACTGCTCCAGTGACTCGATCTGCTCCAGCGGGCTCACGGCCAGCTTGGGGAAGCGGCGCAGGAAGCCGGCTCGGTAGGCATACAGGCCCACATGGCGCAGCGCCTGGTTGGGCTGGCCGCTGCCGTCGCGCCACCAGGCGATGGGCGCGCGCGAGAAATACAGCGCCCGGCCGGCCGCGTCGGTGACGAGCTTGACGACGTTGGGGTTCGCGAACTCGGAAGCGTCGGTCAGCGCATGCGCGACGGTGGCCATCACGCAGTCGGTCTGCGCGGCGAGCGTCGCGGCGCAGGCATCGATCATGGCGGGCGCGATCAGCGGCTCGTCGCCCTGCACGTTGACGACGACGGCGTCATCAGCGAGGCCGAGCTGTTCGACGGCCTCAGCGAGCCGATCACTGCCCGACGGGTGGTCGGCACGCGTCATCAACGCCTGCACGCCGTGGGCCGAGCAGGCGGCTGCCACCTCGGGCGCATCGGTTGCCACGACCACGCGGGCGGCGCCCGATTCGGCCGCGCGGCGCGCCACGCGCACGATCATCGGCAACCCGCCAATATCGGCCAACGGCTTGTTGGGCAGCCGGGTCGACGCCAGGCGCGCCGGGATGATGACGGTGAAGCCCATCACTCGGCCGGTGCGAGCGGCATGGGCGAGGAGGTCGTGGCCTCGGGATCCCAGGGCTTGGCTTCGCTTTCCAGCATCAGCGGGATGCCGTCGCGGATCGGGAAGGCCAGGCGGTCGGCGCGGCAGGCGAGGCCAGGCTCGTCACCGCGCAGCAGCGTCAGCGGTGACTTGCACAGCGGGCAGACCAGCATCTCGATCAGTCGTTGATCCATCGGGAAGGGAAGAGGCGTTGGAGGTGGTTGTCGAGCGCGGCTTCGAAGCCCGCACCGGGCGAGAAGTCTAGCGCCACGACCCAAACCGGGGTTGTGCCAACCCGCTCGGGCGGCAACTTCACGGCGTCTTTTTCGGTCAGCACGACACCGGCCGTGCCTTCTGGCCAGGGCAGCGTGGCGAAGTCGGCATGATCGGGCAGGGCCAGCGTCTCGCAGGCCAGGCCCTGGCTCGCCAGCATGCCGAAAAAGCGCTGTGGCCGAGCGACGCCAGCCACGGCCAGCAGGCCCGGCCGGCCACGCAGGGCCAGCAGCGTTGGCATGTCGGCCGGTTTGCCGGCCCACCATTCGGCCAGGCTCACGGCGCCGGCCAGGCGGCGCGTGGCGACGAAGCCAGGCAGGGCCGTGCTGGCCTCCGGCGCGTTGTAGACGACGAGCTGGTCAGCCGCCAGCGGCGCGGGCGCCTGGCGCAGCGGGCCGGCCGGCAGCAACCGGCCGTTGCCCAGCCCCCGCTCGTCAAAGACCAGCACGCTCAATTCACGCGGCAGCCGCCAATGCTGCAAGCCGTCGTCGCTGACGAGCAGATCCAGGTCCGAGTGCGCCGCAAGCAGCGCTCGCGCTGCCGCCACGCGGTCACTGCCGACCGCCACCGGCACGCGGCCGCGCAGGTGGATGAGCAGCGGCTCATCGCCCGCCTCGCGGGCCGTGGAGACGCGGGTGACGAGATGCACGCCATCGCCGTCGCGGCCATAGCCGCGCGACACCACGCCGGCGCGCAGGCCGCGCGCGCGCAGCAAGTCCAGCAGGGCCAGTGTCGTGGGCGTCTTGCCAGCACCGCCGACGATCCAGTTGCCGACGACGATGACCGGCACGGGCAGCGTCTCGCTGCGCTTGAGGCCGATGCGATAGGCCAGCGTGCGCAGCGCCAGCAGCGTGCGGTAGAGCCAGGACAGCGGCAGCAGCGCGGCGGACAGCGGCCCGCCGCTCAGCCACTGGCGCTGCAGTTGGTCAGCGAGCGTCGGTCTGCGCGGCGAAGGTGACACGCGTCAGGCCCACGCGGCGCGCGGCGTCCATCACGTTGATGACGGCCTGGTGCGGCGTGGCCGCGTCGGCCGAGATGATCAGCGACGCGTCGGCGTTGCCGCCGGAGGCCTGGCGCAGTGCACCGATCAGGATGTCCACCGAGCGGCCTTCCACCGGCTGGCGGTTGATGACGAAGCGGCCATCCGCCGCGATGCCAACGATGACCTCCTGCGGCCTGTCCTTGAGCTTCTCCGCGTCCGCCGAGGGCAGGGTGATCTGCAGCTCGGTGAACTTGGAATACGTCGTCGACAGCATCAGGAAGATCAGGATCACCAGCAGCACGTCGATGAAGGGGATCAGGTTGATCTCCGGCGGCTCGGTGCGTGGGGAGCGGAATCGCATGGCGCTTAAGCGGTGTAACGGCGCAACTGGCCCAGCAGGCGGTCGGCCGCGGCTTCGAGCTCCAGCACGTACTCCTCGATGCGGCCCTTGAAGTAGCGGTGGAACATCAGCGACGGGATGGCGATCATCAGGCCGAAGGCCGTGTTGTACAGCGCGATCGAAATGCCGTGCGCAAGCTGCGCGGGGTTGCCGCCGCCGGGCGTCTGGCTGCCGAAGATCTCGATCATGCCCACCACGGTGCCGAACAGGCCCAGCAGCGGCGCGGCCGTGGCGATGGTGCCCAGCGTGTTCATGTAGCGCTCAAGCTGGTGCACGGCGCGGCGGCCCGCGAACTCGAACACCATGCGCAGCTTGCCCTCGGGCATCTGCGGCTCGGCGGTCACGGCGCGCAGGCCGGAGGCCAGCACCTCGCCGAGCACCGAGTTCTCCGCCAGGCGGTCCACCATGTCGGGTGCGGGCAATTGCTGGGCGCTGACGCCCAGCACGTCGTCCAGCAGCCGCGGCGGCATGATGCGGCTCGCGCGCAGGCTGGACAGCCGTTCAATGATCAAGGCCAGGGCCACCACAGAGCACAGGAGCAAAGGCCAGATCGGCCAGCCGGCCGCTTGTATGATCGAAAACAAGGTCTCGTCCCCGTCGAAAGAACGGCCGATGACCGGCCGGATGAGTGCGCGGGATTATGGCCCCAGCCCCGACAGGCTCCGCGAGCCTCGCACACCAAGAAAGCGTTCTCACAATCCACCGCCGCTGTGGACAACTTTGTGGGCAACTGGGGTGTGCCGGCCGACAGAGGCCGTCAAATCAAGGCTTTGGACAATTTGCCTCAAGTTTGAGCAGCGGAAATCGAATTGAAAAACAAGGCCTTATGTGCTCATGACAGCGCCGTGACAAGCGCTGCGCACCGAAATCGCCCGCAAGCCCAGTATTGGCGCGGCTGTGGACTTCCCGGCCCGCGCCGGCATTGGGTTTGCGCGTGATTGAGGGCCGCGAAGCCGCATCCGGCCGTCGTGTCTGGGGCGTGGCCGGTCTGCTGGAGGCCGTGTCCCAGAGCCTGACCGAGCGCTTTTCGGTCGTTGCCGTGGGCGGCGAGATCGCCGGCTTTACGCGAGCCGCCAGCGGCCACTGCTACTTCGGCCTGAAGGATGCTGATGGCCAGGCTGCCAGCCTGCGCTGCGCCATGTTCCGCCGCGCCGCGGCCATGCTGGACTTTGCGCCGGGCGAGGGCGTGCTCGTCGAATTGCGCGGACGCGTCGCCGTCTATGAGCCGCGCGGCGAGCTGCAGTTCGTCGTCGAGGCCATGCGCAAGGCCGGTGCCGGTACGCTCTACGAGCAGTTCCTGAAATTGCGCGCCCGGCTGGCAGCCGAGGGCCTGTTCGACGCCGAGGCCAAGCGCGAACTGCCCAGCCACCCGCGCCGCATCGGTGTCATCACTTCCACCGCCGGGGCCGCCCTGCACGATGTGCTGACGGCGCTGGCGCGCCGTGCGCCGCAGGTCGGAGTCGTCGTCTACCCCAGCCCCGTGCAGGGCGTGGAGGCGCCGCCCGCCCTTGTCAACGCGCTGCGCCAGGCCAACGAGCGGGCGGAGGTTGATGTGCTGCTGCTCGTGCGCGGCGGCGGCTCGCTGGAGGACCTGTGGGCCTTCAACGACGAGCGCGTCGTGCGCGCCGTTGCCACGTCAGCCCTGCCCATCGTCTGCGGCGTGGGCCACGAAACCGACGTGACGCTGTGCGACCTGGCCGCTGACCTGCGCGCCCCCACGCCCACGGCTGCCGCCGAGCTGGCGGCGCCGGCACGCGAGGCGCTGTTGCAGCAACTCGCCAGTTTCGAGCGCGCGCTGGTGTTGCGCACTGACCACCGCCTGCAGACGCTCGCCCAGCGCCTGGACCGCCTGGCAATCCGCCTGGCCCGCCCCAGCGACACGCTGGCCCGCCAGCGTCGCCTGCTGGCCCTGCTGGCCCAGCGCGCCGCGGTGGCACCAGGCCGGCGCGTCGAGCTGCAGAGCCAACGGCTGGCGCATCTCGCCCAGCGGCGCGAACGATCCGGCTCTGAAGTACTGCGCCGCCAAACCGCGCGGCTGGACTCGCTGCACGCCCGCCTGCAGGCGCTGGACCCGCAACACGTGCTGGCCCGCGGCTACGCCTGGCTGGATGACGGCAAGGGCGGCGCGATCACGTCCGTGCAGGCCTTGAAGCCCGGCGGCGAAGTCCGCGCCGTGCTCGCCGACGGCAGCGCCGACCTGCAAATCTTGCAGGTACGGCCTTTGCCGCAAGGGTGATTACTGCTCCCTACAATCATTTGGTTTCCCTTCCCCCCAACACTCCAGGACTGCACCATGGAACACACGCTGCCCCCGCTGCCTTACCCCATCGACTCGCTCGCTCCGCACTACAGCAAGGAGACGCTGGAGTTCCACCACGGCAAGCACCACAACGCCTACGTGGTGAACCTGAACAACCTGCAAAAGGGCACCGAGTTCGAGTCCATGACGCTCGAGGAGATCATCAAGAAGAGCTCCGGCGGCATCTACAACAACTCGGCCCAGATCTGGAACCACACCTTCTTCTGGAACTGCATGAAGCCGCAAGGCGGCGGTGAGCCCAGCGGCGCGCTGGCCGACGCCATCAACGCCAAGTGGGGCAGCTACGCCGCCTTCAAGGAAGCCTTCGTGAAGAGCGCCGTCGGCAACTTCGGTTCCGGCTGGACCTGGCTGGTCAAGAAGGCCGACGGTTCGGTTGACATCGTCAACACCGGCGCCGCCGGCACGCCGCTGACCACCGCCGACAAGGCCCTGCTCACCGTCGACGTGTGGGAACACGCCTACTACATCGACTACCGCAACCTGCGCCCCAAGTTCGTCGAGACCTTCCTGAGCAACCTCGTGAACTGGCAGTTCGCCGAAGCCAACTTCGCCTGAGACGAGGCGTCGTGAGAGAGGCCGGCACTGCCGGCCTTTTTTGCGCCCGAACTCCATGACTGCTGCCGACGTGACCACATTGGTGCTGTTGCCGGGCATGGACGGCACCGGCGAGCTGTTCTCACGCTTCGTGCAGGCGTTGGGCGGCGACATTGAGGCGCAGGTGCTGCGCTATCCCGCGGACAAGCCCTGGGGCTATGCGGAACTGACAGCTTTCGTGCACGAGGCCTTGCCCACGGATCGGCCCTACGTGCTGCTGGCCGAATCCTTCTCCGGCCCCATCGGCATCCGGATCGCTGCGCAGGCGCCGCCCCAGCTCAAGGGCCTGGTGCTGTGCTGCACCTTTGCCAGCAATCCGCGGCCGGCGATGCGCCCATTTGGCGGCATGCTGCCCGCAATGCCACTGGCGGCCATGCCCATTGCACCTTTGAGGCGCGTGCTGATGGGCCGCGATTTCGAGCCGGCGTTGAACGCCGATCTCGCCGCCGCCATGCGGCAACTGTCGGCCGCCGTCATGCGCGCTCGCCTGATGGCCGTGCTGGGCGTGGATGCGACGGCCGACCTGCGCCGGATCGCCGCGCCCGTGCTCGATCTGCGGGCCAAGGACGATCTGGTGGTGCCGCGTGCCGCGGGCCAGCAGATCGCGGCAATCAAGCCCGGCATCGAAGTCGCCGAACTGCCCGGGCCGCACTTCCTGCTCCAGACCCGGCCAGCTGAGGCCGCGGCCGTCGTCAAACGCTTCGTGCTCGGGCAGAGCTGACCGCTACTGGGATACCTGGATCACGTGCCGCACCAGCGGGTAGACCTGGTGCTGCCAGCGCCGCCCGCTGAACACGCCGTAGTGGCCGACGTTGGGCTGGATGTAGTGCGTGCGCATGTAGGCTTTCAGGCTGCTGGCGAGGTCCTGCGCCGCCAGCGTCTGGCCCACCGAGCAGATGTCGTCGCGCTCGCCTTCAATGGTCAGCAGCGCGGTGCGGCGTATGGCCGCCGGGTTCACGCGGCGGCCCTTGAAGCGCAGCTCGCCGCGCGGCAGGTCGAAGGTCTGGAACACGCGCTCCACCGTCTCCAGGTAGAAGTCCGCGGCCAGGTCGGCCACGGCCATGTACTCCTCGTAAAAGGTGCGCGTGACTTCGGCCTTGTCAAACTCGTCGGCCACGAGATGCTTGTAGTAGTCCTTGAACGCGTTGGCGTGCCGGTCCTTGTTCATGCTCATGAAGGCCGACAGTTGCACAAAGCCCGGATAGACCCGCCGGCCGGCACCGGCATGCTGCCAGGGCACATGGCTGATGAGGTTCTTCTTGAACCACGCTATCGGCTTGCTGGTGGCGAGTTCATTGACGGCGGTGGGGCTCACGCGGCAGTCGATGGGGCCGGCCATCAGCGTGAGGCTGGCCGGCGTGGCGGGGTGGTCGTCCTCGGCCATCAGCGCCACGGCCGCCAGCGCGCTGACGCAGGGCTGGCACACCGCCACGACATTGGCGGCCGGGCCCAGTGTGGCCAGGAAGTCGATCAGGTGCTGCGTGTATTCGTCCAGCCCGAAGCGGCCCGCCGCCAGCGGCACGTCGCGCACGTTGTGCCAGTCGGTCACGTAGACGTCGTGGTCTTGCAACAGTGCACGCACGGTGTCGCGCAACAGCGTTGCGAAGTGGCCGGACATCGGCGCCACCACCAGCACCTTGGGGCTTGCCGGCGCGCCTTGCCTGGCGAAGCGTCGCAGCGTGGCGAACGGCGTTGTCAGCGTGGCCTCCTCGGTCACCGGCCAGTGTTCGTCGCCGGCCATCACTTCGGTGATGCGCCAGGGCGGACGCGCGTGGGTGATCTGCGCCAGCTCGAAGACCTGGCCCGCCGCCGCCCAATGGCGGGCGGGCAGCCAGCCGCTGTCGGCCACGTGGGCGTCCTGCAGGAAGGGCAGGGACAGGCGCGTCGCCGTGCGCAGCGGCCACAGCAGATCGGTGTGGGCCTGGTAGGCGGCGTACATGGCTGCTCCTGCGATCTTGGGTAATGCCCTCGACGCAAGGAGCGCGCCAGCGTGCTGGTATGGCACAGGCCTTGCGTTCAGGAGGGCACAGAACGCCAGGAGACGCCCATGCCTGTTGCAACGCCATCCAAGGCCGTGGCCCGCAAGCCAGGGAAGGCGGCCAAGCCGGTCACGGCCGCCGCCACGCTGACGCTGAGCAGCAAGAACTACTCATCCTGGTCGCTGCGCGGCTGGCTGCTGGCGCGCTTCGCGGGCCTGGCCTTCGAGGAGGTCATGGTGTCGCCCGACGATGAAGACGCCCGCAAGGAGTTGCTGCTGCTCGCGCCGTCCATTCGCGTGCCCTGCCTTCGCCACGACGGCGCGACCGTGTGGAACACGCTCGCCATCGCGGAATACCTGGCCGAGACCTTCCCCAAGGCGGGCCTATGGCCGGCGGGCCGCGTGGCCCGGGCGCACGCGCGGGCGGTCTGCGGCGAGATGAACTCGGGCTTTGCCAACCTGCGCTCGGCACTGCCTATGAACCTCAAGGGCTATTTTCCGCGGCACAAGATCTGGGCTGGTGCACGCCCCGACATCGACCGCATCGTCGAGATCTGGACCGAATGCCTGGCCCGCTATGGCGGCCCCTTCCTGTTCGGCAGGCAGCGCGGTGCAGCCGACGCGATATTCGCGCCGGTGGCCACGCGCTTTCTCACCTATGACGTGCCGCTGCCGCCAGCCTGTGCGGCCTACTGCCAGACGGTGATCGCAATGCCCGAGATGCAGGCCTGGATTGCCGATGCCCGGCTGGAGCCCGACGAGATCGAGCAACTGGACATGGACTTCTGAGCAGCTCAGGGCCAGGGCGTGGGGATGGGCACGTCACACGGCGCCGGCATGTCCACGGTCTTGAAGTCGGCCGGCGACACGATCTCCAGGTACTCCATGTCCGGCGAGTAGTCGAACAGGTAGTGCACGATACCCGGCCTTTGGTGCACGCAGTCGCCGGCCTCCACGAGCGTGACCTGGTCGCCGTACATGAACCTGGCCCAGCCCTTGGTCATGAGCACGATCTGGAAGTCCGCCTCATGTCGGTGCCATCCCGTGCCCTTTTCCGGGGCCTGGTTCGCCTTCACAAGGTGCGCGATGACCCGGCCGCCCGTCGCTTCGGCCACGCCCAGGTCCCGGTACAGGAAGAAGCCCCTGAGGCCATCGCTGCGCCAGGGCGTGTCGCCGGGCTTCACGTGGGAGAACTGCGTGCTCGCAGCGCTGACGGGTTCCGACAGATCCGACATGGCCAGGCCTCCTGAAAAGCTGAAAGGCGTCTCCAACCACGCAATATGCGTTCCAGGCTCGGCCATTTGCAGAAGGCTTGACGCAGATCATGGGCTGCTGAGCGGCAACGCCCTAGATTGGCGCCGTGAGTGCTCCCCCCTCTGGCCTGCGCGAAGCAGATGACGACGCGCGGCTCCTTGCCCCCTTCACGACCTGGCCCGACGGCCCGGCCGGAGTGGCGCTGTCGCAATTCCAGGTGGCCGGCATTCACTGTGCGGCCTGCTCGGGCATCATCGAAGGCGCGCTGCTGAACCTGCCCGGCGTTGAGGCCGCGAACGTGAACGCGGCATCGGCGCGGCTGGCGCTGCGCTGGCAGCCGTCGCGCATTGCGCTGGCCGACGTGCTGGCGGCCTTGCAGGCGGCAGGCTATGGCGCCAGCCCCGACGTCGCCGCGCCGGCGCGCGAATTGCGCCGACAGGAAAGGCGCCAGGCCCTGTGGCGCCTCTTCGTCGCGGGCTTTCTGATGATGCAGGTCATGATGCTGGCCACGCCGGCCTACGTGGCCGCGACGGCCGAGCTGGCACCCGACCTGGACCGCCTGCTGCGCTGGGGCAGCTGGGTGCTGACACTGCCGGTCATGGCCTTTTCAGCAGCGCCGTTCTTCACCGCCGCGTGGCGGCAGGCGCGCGCCGGCAGGCTGGGCATGGACGTACCGGTGGCCGTCGGCATTGGCGTCACGTTCCTGGCCAGCACGGCCGCGCTGTTCGACCCGGGCGGACCGCTGGGGACCGAGGTTTACTTCGATTCGCTGACGATGTTCATTGCGCTGCTGCTGCTGGCGCGGTGGCTGGAACTGGGCGCCCGCCACCGCGCGGCCGATGCGCTGGAGGCCGTGGCCGGTGCGCTGCCTTCGGCGGCCGAGCGGTTGTGGGAGGACGGCACCAGCGAGCGCGTCGCACCCGAGGCGCTGCGGCCGGGCGATCGCATCCGGGTCGCGGCGGGTGAGGCTTTCGCGGCGGATGGCCATGTGCTTGAAGGCCGCGCCTGGGTCAACGAGGCGCTGCTGACGGGCGAGTCGGCGCCGGTGGCAAAGACCGTGGGTGACGCGGTCGTGGCAGGTAGCTTGTGTGTCGACGCGCCGTTGGTGGTTGCCGTGCAGCGTGTGGGCGAGGACACGACCGCCCAGCAGATCGTGCGCCTGATGCAGCAGGCCCAGAGCCAGCGGCCCGCAGCCTATGGCTTGGTCGACCGCGTCGCCGCCGTTTTCACGGCTGGCGTGCTGCTGCTGGCCCTCGGTGCGGGCCTGGCCTGGTGGTGGATCGAGCCGTCGCGGGCCGTCGCCGTGGCCGTGGCCGTGCTCATCGTGACCTGCCCATGTGCGCTGACCTTGGCCGCACCAGCAGCCTGGCTGACGGCCAGCGGCGCGCTGGCGCGGCGCGGCCTGCTGCTGGCCGATCTGTCGGCGCTGGAGCGGCTGTGCAGTGTTGACACGGTGGTGTTCGACAAGACCGGCACGCTCAGCGAGGACCGGCTCGTGCTGCGACGCCACTGGGCGCGCGGTGCCAAGGCCGATGCACTCCTGCCGCTGGCGCGCAGCCTGGCGGTGTCGTCGCGCCACCCCCATGCGCGTGCGCTGGCGGATGGCGCGGCAGCGGGCGTGTGGACGGCCGTGCGAGAAGTGGCCGGCCGCGGCATCGAGGCGCGTGACGCGACGGGCAAGCTGTGGCGCCTGGGCGCGCCGGCCTGGGTCAGCGCCGCGCCGGACCCGGCCGCGGGGCTGGCCTTCGGTTGCGGCGACTGCGTGCTGTGGCTGGATCTTGCGGAACAGGCCCGGCCGGATGCCGCCGAGGCCGTCGCGGCACTGCGCGGGCGCGGCCTGCGGGTGCGCCTGCTGTCGGGCGATCAACTGGTGGCCGTTGCGCGCATGGCCGAAGTGCTGGACATCGTGCATTGGCAGGCGGGCGCGACGCCGGATGCCAAGCTCGCCGCACTGCGCGGCTGGCAGAGCACGGGCGAGCGGGTGCTGATGGTGGGCGACGGCATCAACGATGCGCCGGTGCTCGCCGCGGCCGATGTACGCATCGCGATGGGGCAGGGCGCCATGCTGGCGCGCAGCGCGGCCGACGCACTGCTGGTGTCCAACCGGCTGATGGCCGTGCCGCAGGCGCTGGCCCTGGCGCACCGGACGCGCCGCGTGCTGCGCCAGAACCTGGCCTGGGCGGCGCTCTACAACCTGGCCTGCGTGCCGCTGGCGCTGACAGGCTGGCTGCCGCCGCTCGCGGCCGGCATAGGCATGGCGACGAGTTCGTTGTTCGTCGTGCTCAATGCCCAACGGTTGAACCGCTGATGGACATCCTCTATCTGCTCATCCCCTTCTCGGTCGTCCTCGTGCTGCTGATCGTGGCCGTGTTCGGCTGGGCTGTTAACTCCGGGCAACTGGATGACCTCGCGCACGAAGGTGAACGCATCCTGCTTGACGAGGATCAAGGCGCTTAAGACGCTCCCCGCGAAGAATCGTTCGCATCAGACTGAAGGAGTCGCGATGGCGAACGAGAAGGCCCTGGCCACCCCCGGGGCGATGTACGAGGACGGACCGGTACGCGCATTCGCGCTGGCCGCCGTCCTCTGGGGTGTGGTGGGCATGGCCGTGGGCGTGCTGATTGCGGCCCAGTTGGCCTGGCCGGACCTGAACTTCGGCATCCCATGGCTGAGTTACGGGCGGCTGCGCCCGCTGCACACCAACGCGGTGATCTTCGCCTTCGGAGGCTGCACGCTGTTCGCCACGAGCTATCACGTCGCGCAGCGTACGGGCCAGGTGGGCCTCTTCATGCCCAAGCTTGCATGGTTCACGTTCTGGGGCTGGCAACTCGTCATCCTGCTGGCCGCCATCACGCTGCCCATGGGCTACACGACCGGCAAGGAATATGCCGAGCTGGAGTGGCCCATCGATCTGCTGATCGCGGTCGTCTGGGTGGCCTATGCAGTGGTGTTCTTCGGCACCATCGGTACGCGCCGCATCCGCCACATTTACGTCGCGAACTGGTTCTTCGGCGCCTTCATCATCGCGGTGGCGCTGCTGCACATCGTCAACAGCGCGGAGATTCCGGTCAGCTTCTGGAAGAGCTACTCGGCCTACGCCGGCGTGCAGGACGCGATGGTGCAGTGGTGGTACGGCCATAACGCCGTGGGCTTCTTTTTGACGGCTGGCTTCCTCGGGATGATGTATTACTACATCCCCAAGCAGGCCGAGCGGCCGGTCTACAGCTACCGGCTCTCCATCGTCCACTTCTGGGCGCTGATCTTCACCTACATGTGGGCGGGCCCCCACCACCTGCACTACACGGCGCTGCCGGACTGGGCGCAGAGCATTGGCATGATCTTCAGCCTGGTGCTGCTGGCGCCGAGCTGGGGCGGCATGATCAACGGCGTCATGACGCTCAGCGGTGCCTGGCACAAGCTGCGTGACGACCCCATCCTGAAGTTCCTCATCGTCGCGCTGTCCTTCTACGGCATGTCGACCTTCGAGGGCCCGATGATGTCGATCAAGACGGTCAACGCGCTGTCGCACTACACCGACTGGACGGTGGGCCACGTGCACAGCGGCGCGCTGGGCTGGGTGGGGCTGATCTCGATGGGGTCGCTCTACCACCTGATCCCGCGCATGTATGGCCGCACGCAGATGTACTCCAAACGTGCCATCGAGTTGCACTTCTGGGTCGCGACGCTGGGCATCGTGCTCTACATCGCCGCAATGTGGATTGCCGGCGTCATGCAGGGCCTGATGTGGCGTGCCGTGAACCCCGACGGCACGCTGGTCTACACCTTCGTCGAGAGCGTCAAGGCGACCTGGCCGTTCTACGTGATCCGCCTGTGCGGCGGGCTGCTCTACCTCGGCGGCATGGGGGTCATGAGCTGGAACGTCATCAAGACCGTGCAGGCCGGCCGCGCGCAGCCCGTGCGCATCCCTGTCGGCACGCTGGCCCACGCCTGAGGTAACACCATGAGCAACAACACCCAAGCCGTGACTGGCCACCAGCGCATCGAGACCAGCAACTTGCTGATGATCGTGCTGGTGCTGCTGACCGTGCTGGTCGGCGGCGTCGTCGAGATCGTGCCGCTGTTCTTCCAGCGCTCCACCACCCAGCCCGCGCCGGGCCTCAAGCCCTACACGGCGCTGCAGCTCGCGGGGCGCGACATCTACCTGCGCGAGGGTTGCTACAACTGCCACTCGCAGATGATCCGGCCGCTGGCCGCCGAGACGCTGCGCTACGGCCACTACTCCACGGCCGGTGAGTTCGTCTGGGACCACCCCTTCCAGTGGGGCAGCAAGCGCACCGGCCCCGACCTGCACCGCGTGGGCGGCAAGTACAGCGACGACTGGCACCGCATCCACCTGACCAACCCGCGCGACGTGGTCCCTGAGTCCAACATGCCGGCTTATGCCTGGCTTGCCGGCAGCCCGGTGGATGCCGACGGCATGCCGGCCCGGCTCGCCGCGATGCGTTTGCTGGGTGTGCCGTACACCGAAGCCGAGGTGAAGTCCTCTGCTCAGGACGTCAAGGGCAGGACCGAGCTGGATGCGCTGGTGGCCTATCTGCAGGTGCTCGGCACCGCGAACAAGTAAGGAGCCCGAGCCATGGGCATCAACGAACTCCGTGTGGCCGTGACGATCGTGTCGCTGGCCGTTTTCATCGGCATCGTCGTCTGGGCCTGGCGCGGTCGCTTCGACGCTGCTGCACGCCTGCCGTTTGAGGGAGATGAATCGTGAGCGACTTCTTCAGCAGCGGCTGGTCGACCTTCATCGCCATCGCGACCGTGGGCGGGCTCATTGCCTGCGTCGTGCTGCTCATCATTGCGAGCCGCCGCCAGGTCATGGCCGGCGACAACACGACGGGCCACGTCTGGGACGAGGACCTGCGCGAACTCAACAACCCGCTGCCGCTGTGGTGGATGGGCCTGTTCGTGCTGACCATCGTCTTCTCCGGTATCTACCTCGCGCTCTACCCAGGCCTGGGCAGCGTCGCAGGCAAGCTGGGCTGGACCAGCCTTGAGGAGCACGCGGCCGACGTTGCGCAGACGCGTGCGGCCATGGCCCCCGTCTACGCCACCTTTGCCAACGAGACGCCCGAGCAGCTCGCACGCGACCCCAAGGCCCACGGCATCGGCGAGCGGCTGTTCGCCAACAACTGCGCCCAGTGCCATGGCGCCGACGCCAAGGGCTCCAAGGGCTTCCCCAACCTGACCGACAAGGACTGGCTCTGGGGCGGCGATTTCGACACCATCGTCGAGACCATCACCAAGGGCCGCGAGGGCAACATGCCCGTCATGGCACCGGCCGTGGGAACGAGCGAGGACGTACGCAACGTCGCCCATTACGTGCTGTCGCTGTCCGGCAGCCCGCACAACGCGCTGTATGCCCAGTTGGGCAAGCCCAAGTTCACGGCCTGCGCGGCCTGCCACGGCCCGGGCGGCAAGGGCAACCCGGCGCTGGGTGCACCCAACCTGAGTGACAAGGTCTGGCTGCACGGCTGGGGCGAGGACGCCGTCATGGCCATGATCAACAACGGCAAGCACAACGTCATGCCCGCGCATGGCGAACGGCTGACGCCCGAACAGATCCGTGTGCTGGCTGCCTATGTGTGGAGCCTGTCGCAGTCGCAGGACGTCGCTGCTGCCCGTTGATCCCGATGAGCGCCCCCCTCGCGCCCGGTCCGGGCGATGCAACCCAGGTCATCCGCCTTTACCGCTCGGAAGACAAGATCCACCCGCGAGCGGTGGACGGCTTCTATGCGCGCTGGCGCTGGGCCTTCGTTGCGCTGACCCAAGCCGTTTTCTACGGTCTGCCCTGGCTGAGCTGGGGCGCCCGCCCCGCCGTACTCTTCGACCTGGAGGCGCGGCGCTTTTATATCTTCGGGCTGGTGCTCTATCCGCAGGACTTCGTCTACCTCACGGCCCTGCTGATGATCTCGGCCTATGCGCTGTTCCTGTTCACGGCCGTGGCCGGGCGGGTCTGGTGCGGCTACGCCTGCCCGCAGACGGTCTATACCGAGATCTTCGTGCGCGTCGAGCGTTGGTTCGAAGGGGATCGCAATGCGCGGCTGAGATTGGACAAGGCGGGGTGGTCGTTCGACAAGCTGTGGCGCAAGAGCGGAAAGCAGCTCACCTGGATCGCGATCGGGCTTTGGACGGGTTTCACCTTCGTCGGCTACTTCACGCCCATCCGCACGCTCGCCGCCGAGGTGCTGGCCCTGGGGCTGGGCCCCTGGGAAACCTTCTGGGTGCTGTTCTATGGCTTCGCCACCTATGGCAACGCCGGCTACATGCGCGAGCAGGTCTGCAAGTACATGTGCCCCTATGCACGCTTCCAGAGCGCGATGTTCGACCGCGACACGCTCATCGTCAGCTACGACCCGGCGCGGGGCGAGCCGCGGGGTCGCAATGCGCAACGCGGCAAGAAGGGCGAAACCCGCGGTGCCGCGGTGGGGGATTGCATCGATTGCGACCTGTGCGTGCACGTCTGCCCGACCGGCATCGACATCCGTGACGGTCTTCAGTACGAGTGCATCGGCTGCGCGGCCTGCATCGACGTCTGCAACGGCGTCATGGACAAGATGGGCACGCCGCGCGGGCTGATCCGTTACGACACCGAAAACGGCCTGGACCAGCAGTTGAGCCTCATGCAGCGCTGGCGCCGCGTGCTGCGGCCGCGCGTGCTGATCTACGGTGGCGTGCTGTTGCTGATCTGCATGGCGCTGGTATGGAGCCTCGCATCGCGCCACAGTTACCGTGTCGATATCGTGCGCGACCGCGCGGCGCTGGCCCGGCTCGTCGAGGACGGCTGGGTCGAGAACGTCTACCGGCTGCAGATCATGAACGCGACCGAGTCGCCGCAGCGCTACCGGCTGGAGGCCGAGGGGCTGCCCGGGCTGAGGCTGAGCCAGGCGACGGAGGTCGAAGTCGGCCCCGCCGAGGCCCGCTGGGTGGCCGTGGGCCTGCGCATGCCGCCTGAGGCGCTCCAAGGGCTCAAGGCCGGTGCTCATCCAGTGCGCTGGCGCATCGTCCGGGACGGCGAGGTCCCGGAAAGCGTGACCGAGAAATCCACCTTCGTCGTGCCGCGTTGACGGCAAGGAGAGCGAAATGCCTGCATCCACATCCATCCCGACCCCGGCCTGGCGTGAACCCATGGTCTGGCTGGTGGCCGGCGGGCCGGCGGCCGTCGTCGTGGCCAGCTTCTTCACGCTGGCGCTCGCGATCCGGCACCCCGACCCACCACTGGACCTGCGCGTCACTGCCCAGCACGCGGCGGACGATGTCGAACCGGCCGATCTGCGGGCCAAGGCCGGCGACGTCGTGCCCGCCATGGTGGCGCGCAATCACGCGGCCACAGGCGCGGTGGGGGTGAAGCGGTGAAAGGCCCGCCCGACCCCTCGCGCATCGCAAGATTTGCGATGGCGGTGGTCTGGTCGTCGTTTCTCGCGGCCGGCGTGCTGGAAGCCCTCGTGTTCGCCGTCGTCGATCCAGGCGACCTGCGGTGGTTCGGTGCGGCGCCGGTGGAGTTGTCGGCTCAGGCGATCTACACGCTGGCCTTCGCGATCTTCTGGGCCGTCGTTGCGCTGGGCGCCAGTCTGGCCCTCCTGCTCGTCAACCTGCCGGACGACGGCAGGCCTTCACGTCACGCACCAGGCTGGCCACGTTGAGATGAAGCCCCTCGTCCAGCCGCACACCGCTGAACGCGGTGCGTCTGGCCGGTCCCCCGTGGGGACGCCGACGCTTGCAGCATTTAGCCGCAAGCGCCGTCAAGCGGGCCGGCTCGGGAGCGGCCCAGCGCTCGGCCCGGAATACTCGGTTTCACGGGCCGGCGGCGGCGGTCGGCGCTTTGGACGACTGAGATGTCACAACGCGTGCGCCGCGGTCGTAGGTCCAGTAGGCCCAGGCCCAGTCCAGCAGCACGACGAAGCGGTTGCGGTAGCCGATCAGGAAATAAACGTGGGCGAACAGCCAGAACAGCCAGGCCGGGTAGCCCGAGAAGCGCAGTTGCCCGACGGGGGTGCCCAGGTCCACAACCGCGCTGTTGCGGCCTATGGTGGCGAGGTTGCCGTAGTCGGCGTAGCGGAAGGCCTGCGACGCCTCGCCGCGCAACTGGCGCTTGATGTTGGCCGCCGCGCAGCGGCCCATCTGCTTGGCGCCGGGTGACACGCCCGGCACGGGCTTGGGGTCGCGGCCGGGGACGTGGCTTTGCGCGGCGGCCAGGTCGCCGATGACCTGGATTCGCGGGTGGCCCTTGAGACTCAGGTCGGGCTCCACGACCACGCGGCCGGCGCGGTCCAGCGTGCAGCCCGTGGCCTCCGCCAGCGCACGGCCCAAGGGCGACGCGGCCACGCCCGCGGCCCAGACGATGCAGCGGCTTTGCAGCCGCTCGGGACCTGCGGCCGTGGTGATGTCCAGCCCCTCGGCGTCGATGCCCGTCACGCGGGCCGCCAGCTTCACTTCCACGCCCAGCGCCACGAGCTGCTCGCGGGCGCGCTCGCTCAAGGACTCCGGCATGGCCTGCAGCACGCGCGGGCTGCCCTCCACGAGCAGCACGCGGGCCTGCTTGGGGTCGATGCGGCGGAATTCGCCCGGCAACGTGTGGCGGGCGATCTCGGCAAAGGTGCCGGCCAGCTCCACGCCGGTGGGCCCACCGCCCACGACAACGAACTGCATCAGTGCCGCGCGCTTGGCGGGGTTGTCCTCGCGTTCGGCCATCTCGAAGGCCAGCAGCACGCGGCGGCGGATCTCGAAGGCGTCGTCCAGCGTTTTGAGGCCAGGCGCGTGGGTAGCCCAGTCGTCGCGGCCGAAGTAGCTGTGCGTGGCGCCCGCAGCGACGATGAGGTGATCCCACCGCAGCACGGCGCCGTCCTTCAGCGTGGCGGTCTGGGCGGCGGCATCGATGCCGACAACCTCGCCCATCAGCGTCGTCACATTGCGCTGGCCGCGAAACAAGTGGCGTATGGGCGCGGCGATGGACGGTGCCGACAACCCGGCGGTCGCAACCTGGTAGAGCAGGGGCTGGAAGAGGTGGTGGTTGGTTTTGTCGACGACGGTGACGTCGACCTCGGCGGCACGCAGGGCCCGTGCCGCCTCCAGGCCGCCGAACCCGCAGCCGATGATGAGGACTTGGGGACGCATGGCGCCATCCTACGCCTGCTTTTGTTGCGCTGCAGCATGATGCCCGTCAAGCCCCGTTTCCGGCTGTTGCAACGGATGCATTCCAGGCGCCTCAGTGCGCGCAGGCATGGGCATAGCATGCTTGGCGCCTGTGTGGCAGCCGAGGCGCCGCCGCACGATGCACCCAGACACTTCCCTGGTTTCCAATTTGCCGGCCGAGAGCCCGTCCGACGTCGACTCGGCTTGGCAGCGCCTGCGCACCGACGGGCTGCGCGGACTGTCGTTCCGGCAATGCCTGCTGGCGGCCTTCCTGCTGATCGCGGTGGTGCTGGGCGGTGCGGCAGCCCAGGCCATGCTCGTGCTGGAGCATGTCGCGATGCAGGGCCGCCAAGCCTCGCAGGACGCGGCCAGCCTGACGACACAGGTGCAGCGGCTGGCCGAGCGCACCGTCGCCATGGAACGCAGTGCTCGGCAGTTCCTGGTGCTGGATGACGCCGGCCTGCGGGATCGCTACCTGGCTGCCTGGCAGGACGCCCGCGCCACGCAGCAAGCCCTCGCCTTCCTGATGACAGAGCCTGCCGCGCAATCGCTATTCGCCGATTGGGCCGCGCAGGCCGGCGCGGCCTGGAGCATCCTGCAAAACCCCGGCCGGGCTCGCCAGGCGGCGCTCGGGCGCTTGTCGCCCGTGTTCGCCAGGCTGCACGGCCTCAACGAGGCGCTGACCGCGCAGAGCCAGCAGGTCATGGACCGTCGCAGCGATGCGGTGCTGGCCGAGTTGGAGCAGCAGCGCCGCCTGCTCAGCGCGCTGATGCTGGGGGCCATCGTGCTGGCAGTGCTGCTGGCGCTGGCCTTCGGCCATTGGCTGTTGCGGCCGCTGGCGCATGTGGAGGCGGCAATAGGCCGGCTGGGCGACAACCGCTTCGACGAACCGGTCGCGGTGAGCGGCCCCGCGGATTTGCGCCGCCTAGGGCATCAGCTGGAATGGCTGCGCCAGCGGCTAGCGGCACTGGAATCCGACAAGACCCGCTTCGTGCGCCACATCTCGCATGAGCTGAAGACGCCCATGGCCTCGATCCGGGAAGGCGCGGCGCTGCTGCGTGACGGCGTGGCGGGGCCGCTGACGCCCGACCAGGCCGAGATCGTGCGCATCCTGGGCGACAACAGCGCGGCGCTGCAGCGCCAGATCGAAGACCTGCTGAGCTATCACGCGCTGGCCTCGGAGTCCCAGCAACTGCGCCGCCGTCCCGTGGAGCTGAAGGGCTTGCTGGAAAAGGTGGTGGATGACCAGCGCCTGCTGTGGCAGGCCCGCAGCGTGCAGGTGCGCGTCGATGCGGCGGCCTGCGCGGCCAGTGTTGACGGTGACAAGCTGGCGATGGTGCTGGCCAACCTGCTGGCCAATGCGGTGCGCTTCAGCCCCCCGGGCGGCGCCGTGCTGTTGTCGTTGCGGCAGCAACACGGGCAGGTGTGCATCGACTGCATCGACGAAGGCCCCGGCGTCGCGGTGGAGGACGTCGAGCGCGTGTTCGACCCCTTCTACCAGGGCCGCAACCAGGCGGCCGGCGCGCGTCGTGGCAGCGGCATCGGCCTGTCCATCGTGCGCGAGATCGTTCAGGCGCACGGTGGTGCGAGCCGCCTGCTGCCCACCGAGCGTGGCGCCCATTTCCGTATCGAGATTCCCCATGCGACGACTGCTTGAGACCTGTCTTCTCGTGCTGCTGGCGGCCTGCCAGACGCCGCAGCCGGTGCCCGCGCCCGCGCCGCCGCCGGCACCGGTGTGCCCTGAGCCACCCCCGGCGCCTGCGCCACCCGAAGCGGATGCCTTGCAGGCGGTACTGGCCTACGCCGCTGAACTGCGCAGCCGCACGGCAACCGAGCCTGCGCCACCCGGCGAAGCCGCCACCAGCCCCGCCATGCAGGCCATGCGTCGTGCCCTGCTGCTGAGCCAGGGTCGCAGCGGCTCCGAGCTAGCCCAGGCCGCGGCACAGCTGGACGTCGTGGCCGTGGCGACGGAGCCCCAAGCCGAGCCGCTGAAGCCGCTGGCCGCGCTGTTGAGTGCCCGTATCGCCGAGCAACGCCGGCTGCAGGACAGCGTCGACAAACTGGCGCAGCAACTGCGCGACAGCCAGCGCCGCAACGAGCAGCTGAATGAAAAGCTGGAGGCGCTCAAGGCCATCGAGCAGACGCTGCCGGTGAAGCCCGTCACGCCGCCCGCCAACGGTGCGAGTCGCTGAGGGGGGACCGGATCATGAGCACACAAGCTTCCATCCTGGTGGTCGACGACGACACCGACCTTTTGCGCCTGATGACGATGCGGCTGACCGCGGCCGGCCATGCGGTGCAGGCCGTGTCCAGCGCCGAGGCTGCTCTCGCGCACCTGGCCGTGCGGCTGCCGGCGCTGGTGATCACGGACGTGCGCTTGCCGGGCATGGACGGCCTGGCACTGTTCGACGAGGTGCGCGCCCGCCACCCGTCGCTGCCCTTCATCGTGCTGACCGCGCACGGCAGCATTCCCGACGCGGTGGAGGCCACCACGCGTGGAGCCCACGCCTACCTGACCAAGCCATTCGACGGCAAGGATCTGCTGGACCGCGTGCACCAGGCCTTGCGCACGGCGGCTCCCGGGCCAGCCGCGTTCGACGGTGACGGCGCCTGGCGCAGCGAGATCATCAGCCGCAGCCCGCGCATGGCCGACGTGCTGGCCGAGTCTCGCCTGGTGGCGGGCACTGACGCCAGCGTGCTGATCTCGGGCGACAGCGGCACCGGCAAGGAACTGCTGGCGCGCGCCATCCACAACGCCAGCCCGCGTGCCGGCAAGCCTTTTGTCGCGGTGAACTGCGCCGCCATTCCCGAGGCATTGCTGGAGTCCGAACTGTTCGGCCACGTGAAAGGCGCGTTCACCGGCGCGCAGGCGCAGCGCCAGGGGCTGATCCCGGCTGCGCAGGGCGGTACGGTGTTCCTGGACGAGATCGGCGACATGCCGCTGGCGCTGCAGGTCAAGCTGCTGCGCGTGCTGCAGGAGCGCGTGGTGCGGCCGGTGGGCAGCAACGAAGCAGTGGCGGTGGACGTGCGTGTGCTGTCCGCCACGCACCGCGACCTCGAGCTGGCCATGGCGGAGGGGCAGTTCCGCCCCGACCTCTACTACCGGCTCAACGTCGTCAAGCTGCGCCTGCCGCCACTGGCGGAGCGGCGCGAGGACATCGCTTTGCTGGCCCAGCACTTCCTGCTGACGCTGGCTGAGCGGCACCGCAAGCGGGTCAACGGTTTCGCGCCCGACGCGCTGGATGCGCTGGTGACCGCACCCTGGCCGGGCAACGTGCGACAGCTCTACAACGTGGTGGAGCAGGTCTGTGTGCTGGCCACCGCGCCGCTCGTGCCGTTGGCCCAGGTGCAGCGGGCGCTGCAGATGCCGTCGGCCGACGTGCTGAACTACCAGCACGCCAAGCAGCGCTTCGAGCGCGACTACCTGAACCAGTTGCTGAAGCTGACGTCGGGCCACGTCGCCGAGGCCGCACGGCTGGCGGACCGCAACCGGACCGAGTTTTATCGCCTGCTGCAAAAGCACGGGCTGGACCCGCAGCTGTTCCGTACCGACGCCACGTTGGACGAGCCGGCGTCGGGTTTCGGCGACATCAAAACCTCAGGTGAATCAGGCACTTAGGTCACGAGGGCGCGAGCTTGTCGCCGCCTGGCGACAAATCGGCCCCCAGATGTGAGGCATTGCGGGCCCGAAAGATCGCAATGCCTTCCCAAGTGGTTGATCCGCAAGGTAAATCCAGAGCTGGCACAGCCTTTGCGCTGTGGAGGTCGTGGTGCCACCCGGCATCGCGTTCGTTTCCCCGCATCGATAGGAGAACTGCATGCGACACACCTCCACCCTGGCTCGTCTGCTGGCTGCCGCCTTGTTCACCGGCGCCGCCGCGGCCATGGCCGCCGATCCGACTCCGGCCACCGCCCCAGCTCCGGCGCCGGCCGAACAGGTCGCGCAGGCCCAGACCGCTGGCGACGCCACCCTGGCCAACCAGGCCCAGGCCGCGCTGCAGCAGGACAAGGACTTGCAAGCCCTGCCGCTGACCGTCAGCAGCAATGGCGGCGTCGTCGTCGTCAAGGGCGCAGCGCCCAACGCCGACCTGGCGCAGAAGGCCATCAAGCTGGTGCAAGCCGTGACCGGCGCGAAGGAGGTGCGCAACGAGATCAAGGTCGGCTAGCCGTCGCCGCCTTGTGGGCCCGCACCGTGGGGGCCCGTGAGAAGGCCCTGCGCGCCCCCCGCAGGGCCTTTTTGCACTGTGGTTGGCCACTGCAGCAATGAAACCGTATTGCGGGCCGAGCGCTGGGCCGCTCCCGAGCCGGCCCTCCCATGGCGATGTGCTTGCGGCTCAATGCCGCAAGCATCGCCGTCCCCTCGGGGGACCGACCAGGCTCGCCCGCGTTCAGCGGCGTGAGACTGGGCGAGGGGCAAGTTCACTAGCACCGGCTGTTGTTGACCAACGCCTGCAAGCCCGCTTGGTCCAGGATGCGCAACTGACGCTGCTTGACCTCCATCAGCCCGTCCTCCTGGAACTTCGAGAAGGCGCGGCTGACGGTTTCCAGCTTCAGGCCCAGATAGCTGCCGATCTCCTCCCGCGTCATGCGCAGCACCAAGCTGGAGGGCGAAAAGCCGCGGGCCTGCAGGCGCTGCGTGAGGTTCAGCAAGAAGGCCGCGAGCCGCTCCTCGGCGCGCATGTTCCCGAGCAGCAGCATGACGCCATGGTCGCGCACGATCTCGCGGCTCATGATTTTGTGGAACTGGTGCTGCAGCACGTTGAACTCGCGTGACAGCTCTTCCAGCTGGCCGTAGTGGATGACGCAGACCGAGGAGTCTTCCAGCGCGACCGCGTCGCAGTGATGGTGGTCGCTGCTGATGCCATCCAGCCCCAGCAACTCGCCCGCCATCTGAAAGCCCGTGACCTGGTCGCGGCCGTCCTCGCTGCCGACGCAGGTCTTGAAAAAGCCGGTACGTACGGCATACAGCGCCTCGAAGCGCTCGCCGTTGCGGAACAGATGCTCGCCGCGTTTCACGCTGCGGCGCTTGTCGACGAGGCCGTCGAGTTGCTGCAACTCGCCCGCGTTCAGGCCCACGGGCAGGCAGAGCTCGCGCAGGTTGCAACTGGCGCAGGCGACTCTGAGCGGCTCTATGCCGGCGGAGGCGGTGGGCGTGGGCATGTCGGGAATGATCGGCACGCTCATGGCTCGAGGCAGGGTCGTCAGCATGGGGCCGATTGTTCGTGCGGCTGCACGCAGCGTCCTTGACATGAATCAAGGCTTGGCCGCGCTGGACTCGGCACAGTGGCGTCATGCCTGCCGTCACCGACCACCCCATTGATGCCGATCTGCTGCGCCGCCACGACGTGGCTGGTCCGCGCTACACGTCCTATCCGACGGCCGACCGTTTCGTCGAGGCCCACCAGGGGCCCCAGCACCTGCAGGCGCTGCGCCAACGCGGCACGGCCCAGCCGCTGTCGGTCTACGTACACATCCCGTTCTGCGAGCAGCTCTGCTACTACTGCGCCTGCAACAAGATCATCACCAAGCACCACGAGCGGGCAGCTCCCTACCTCGCGGCGCTGGAAGTGGAGATGGATCTCGTCGCCGAGGCCCTGGGTGGCCCCGCGCCCGTGTCGCAGCTGCACCTGGGCGGCGGCTCCCCGACCTTCCTGTCCGACGGCGAGCTGACGGCGCTGATGCAGGCGCTGCGCCAGCGTTTCAGGCTGCTGCCGGGTGCCGAGCTGTCCATCGAGGTGGACCCACGCACGGTGGACACCGCGCGGCTGACCCATCTGCGGGCCCTGGGCTTCAACCGCCTGTCCTTCGGGGTGCAGGACTTCGACGCGGCTGTGCAGAAGGCCGTGCACCGCGTGCAGCCATTGGAGCAGGTGGCGGCGCTGATGCAGTCAGCGCGCGAACAGGGCTTTGCGTCCACCAACGTGGACCTGATCTACGGGCTGCCGCTGCAGACGCCTGCCAGCTTTGCGCGCACCATCGCCCAGGTGGCTGAGCTGCGGCCCGATCGCATTGCGATGTATGCCTACGCCCACCTGCCGCAGCGCTTCAAGCCGCAGCGGCGCATCGCGGCCGAGTTGCTGCCGCCGGCGGGCGACAAGCTGGCCATGCTGTCCGGCGCCATCAGCGCGCTGCTGAGCGAGGGCTACACCTACATCGGCATGGACCACTTCGCGCTGCCGGACGACCCGCTTGCCATCGCCAAGCGGCAAGGCCTTCTGCACCGCGGCTTCCAGGGCTATTCCACGCAGCCGGACTGCGACCTCGTGGGCCTGGGTGTGTCGGCCATCAGCCGCGTGGGTGCCACCTATGCGCAGAACGCCAAGACGCTGGAGGAGTACGAGGATGCGCTGCGCCAGCGCCAGCTGCCCGTGCAGCGCGGCTTGGCGCTCACTCGCGACGACCTGCTGCGCCGCGCCGTCATCATGGCGCTGATGTGCCAAGGCAGGGTGGAGTTCGAGTCCATCGCGGCCTCCTACCTCGTCGACGTGCCTGTGTATTTCGCGCCCGAGTTCGAGCGCCTCGTGCAGCTTGCCGGCCAGGGGCTGGTCGTGCTGGAGCCCGGGGCCATCCAGCTCACGCCGCTGGGCTGGTATTTCGTGCGCGCTGTCGCGCTGGTGTTCGACCGCTACCTGCAGGCCGCCGCGAGCCGCGAGCGCTTCTCCAAGATCATCTGATGTCACTCGATGCCGCGCTCATCGGCTCGGCTGCGCTGATGGGCCTGGCCGCGGCGCCGCATTGCGCGCTGATGTGCAGCACGCCTTGTGCGCTGGCGGCCCGCAACCGGGCAGAGCAGGGGAGGCTGCTGGCGGGGCGACTCGTGGGCTACAGCTTGGCGGGTGTCGTCGCAGCCGCATCGGCCCAGGCGCTGGCGCGCATGTCCCAGGGTGCGGCCGTGCTGCAGCCCTTGTGGGCGCTGCTGCAGGCCGCGCTGTTGGTGCTGGGCCTGAGCCTGCTGGTGCGCGGCCGCGTGCCGGTGTGGCTCGCAAACACGCGCTGGCGGCCGGCGCCGGGACGCAGTTTCGCCACCGGCCTGGCCTGGGTGGCCATGCCCTGCGGGCTGCTGCATGCGGCGCTGCTGCTGGCCGCCTTGTCCAACTCACCGCTGGGTGGCGGCCTGGCGATGGCGGCCTTTGCCGTCACCAGCACGCTGGGCCTGGCCGTGGCGCCGGCCTGGCTCGCGCGGCTGCCGCGCCGCGTGGGCGACGCCTCGCCCGCCCTGCGCCTGGCGGGCCTCGCGCTGGTGGCGGCTTCAGGCTGGGCGCTCGCGCACGGGGTATGGCAGCGCATCATGCTGGCCTGCTGAGGCAGCCATAAACTCGCGGGGTTTCGTTTTCTCTCCTCTCTCGTCTCTTAGCGGAGCCCTCAAGTCATGTTCCAACACATCCAGGTGCCGGAAGGCGGCCAGAAGATCACGGTCAATACCGACTTCTCGCTGAACGTGCCCCACAACCCCATCATTCCCTACATCGAGGGTGACGGCACCGGCTTCGACATCACGCCCGTCATGCTGAAGGTGGTGGATGCGGCGGTCGCCAAGTCGTACAAGGGCGAGCGCAAGATCCACTGGATGGAGATCTACGCCGGCGAGAAGGCGACCCGCGTCTACGGCCCCGACGTCTGGCTGCCCGAAGAGACGCTGCAGGTGCTGAAGGACTACGTCGTCTCCATCAAGGGCCCGCTCACCACGCCCGTGGGCGGCGGCATCCGCTCGCTGAACGTCGCGCTGCGCCAGGAGCTGGACTTGTACGTCTGCCTGCGCCCGGTGCAGTACTTCGACGGTGTGCCCAGCCCCGTGAAGGAGCCACACAAGGTCGACATGGTCATCTTCCGCGAGAACTCGGAAGACATCTACGCCGGCATCGAGTACGAGGCCGAGAGCGACAAGGCCAAGAAGCTCATCAAGTTCCTGCAAGAGGAAATGGGCGTCAAGAAGATCCGCTTCCCGAACACCTCGGGCATCGGCGTCAAGCCCGTGTCGCGCGAAGGCACGGAGCGCCTGGTGCGCAAGGCCATCCAGTACGCGATCGACAACAACAAGCCCAGCGTGACCATCGTGCACAAGGGCAACATCATGAAGTTCACCGAAGGTGGCTTCCGCGACTGGGCCTACGCGCTGGCTCAGAAGGAATTCGGCGCGGAGCCTATCGACGGCGGCCCGTGGTGCAAGTTCAAGAGCCCGAAGACGGGCAAGGACATCACGATCAAGGACAGCATCGCCGATGCCTTCCTGCAGCAGATCATCCTGCGCCCGGCCGAGTACAGCGTCATCGCCACGCTGAACCTGAACGGCGACTACATCTCCGACGCGCTGGCCGCGCAGGTGGGCGGCATCGGCATTGCGCCGGGCGCCAACATGAGCGACTCCATCGCCATGTTCGAGGCCACGCACGGCACCGCCCCGAAGTACGCTGGCAAGGACTACGTGAACCCCGGCTCCGAGATCCTGTCGGCCGAGATGATGCTGCGCCACATGGGCTGGACGGAAGCGGCCGACCTCATCATCAGTTCGATGGAGAAGTCGGTGCTGAGCAAGAAGGTCACCTACGACTTCGCCCGCCTGATGGACGGCGCGACGCAGGTGTCCTGCTCAGGCTTCGGCCAGGTCATGATCGATCACATGGAGTAACGCTCACCGCGGACAAAAAAAGGGGCGCCGAGGCGCCCCTTTGCTTTGAGTGCGTGGATTACGCCAGCGCCTGCAGCGCCGCGTTGAACGTGGCGCTCGGGCGCATGACCTTGTCCAGCTTGGCCGTGTCCGGCAGGAAGTAGCCACCGATGTCAGTCGCCTGGCCTTGCACGGCCTTCAGCTCCTCGGCGATCTTGGCTTCGTTGGCGGTCAGGGCCTCGGCCAGGGGCTTGAAGCGGGCGGCCAGTTCGGCGTCTTCGGTCTGCACGGCCAGGGCCTGGGCCCAGTACAGGGTCAGGTAGAAGTGGCTGCCGCGGTTGTCGATCTCGCCGGTCTTGGCGCTGGGGCCCTTGGCGTTGTCCAACAGCTTGCCGGTGGCGGCATCCAGAGCCTTGGCCAGCACCTTGGCCTTGGCGTTCTTGGTCTTGATGCCCACGTCTTCCAGGCTCACCGCCAGCGCGAGGAACTCGCCCAGCGAATCCCAGCGCAGGTGGTTTTCCTCGACGAGCTGCTGCACGTGCTTGGGCGCGGAGCCACCGGCACCCGTCTCGTACATGCCGCCGCCGGCCATCAGCGGCACGATGGACAGCATCTTGGCCGAGGTGCCCAGCTCCATGATGGGGAACAAGTCGGTGAGGTAGTCGCGCAGGATGTTGCCGGTGGCGCTGATGGTGTCCTGGCCGCGGATGACTCGCTCCAGCGTGTAGCGCATGGCGCGCACCTGGCTCATGATCTGGATGTCCAGGCCCGTGGTGTCGTGCTCGTGCAGGTACATGCGCACCTTGGTGATGAGCTGCGCCTCGTGCGGGCGGTAGCTGTCCAGCCAGAACACCACCGGCATGCCGGAGTTGCGCGCACGCGTGACGGCCAGCTTCACCCAGTCGCGGATGGCGGCGTCCTTGCACTGGCACATGCGCCAGATGTCGCCCTGCTCGACGTCCTGGCTCATCAGCACCTCGCCGGTGGCGAGGTCGGTGATGTTGGCCACGCCGTCTTCGGGGATCTCGAAGGTCTTGTCGTGCGAGCCGTATTCCTCGGCCTGCTGCGCCATCAGGCCCACATTGGGCACGGTGCCCATGGTGCGCGGGTCGAACGCGCCGTGCCATTTGCAGAAGTTGATGATCTCCTGGTAGATGCGGGCGAAGGTCGACTCGGGCATCACGGCCTTCACGTCCTTCAGGCGGCCGTCGGCACCGTACATCTTGCCGCCGCTGCGGATCATCGCGGGCATGGAGGCGTCCACGATGATGTCATTGGGCGAGTGGAAGTTGGTGATGCCCTTGGCCGAGTCCACCATCGCCAGCTCGGGGCGGTGCTCGTGGCAGGCATGCAGGTCGCGCTTGATCTCTTCCTGCTTGCTTTGCGGCAGGCTGGCGATCTTGGAGTACAGGTCCACCATGCCGTTGTTGACGTTGATGCCCAGCTCGTCGAACAGCTTGCCGTGCTTCTCGAACGCCTCGCGGTAGAAGATGCGCACGCAGTGGCCGAACACGATGGGGTGCGACACCTTCATCATCGTGGCCTTGACGTGCAGCGAGAACATCACGCCGGTCTTGCGCGCGTCCTCGATCTCCTTTTCATAGAAGGCCAGCAGCGCCTTCTTGCTCATGAACATGGAGTCGATCACCTCGCGGTCCAGCAGCGAGACCTTGGCCTTCAGGACGATGGCCTTGCCGCTCTTGGTGATGAGCTCCATCTTCACGTCGCGGGCGCGGTCCAGCGTCATGGACTTTTCGCCGTGATAGAAGTCGCCATCGTGCATGTGCGAGACGTGCGAGCGCGAGGCCTGGCTCCAGTCGTCCATGCGGTGCGGGTTCTTGCGGGCGTATTCCTTCACCGCCTTGGGCGCGCGGCGGTCGGAGTTGCCTTCGCGCAGCACCGGGTTCACGGCCGAGCCGATGCACTTGTTGTAGCGGGCGCGGATGTCCTTCTCTTCGTCCGTCTCGGGCTTCTCGGGGAAGTTGGGGATCTTGTAGCCCTTGTCCTGCAGTTCCTTGATGGCGGCCTTCAGCTGCGCGACGGATGCGCTGATGTTGGGCAGCTTGATGATGTTGGCCTCGGGCTTGAGCGTGAGCTTGCCCAGCGCGGCCAGGTTGTCGGTCACGCGCTGCTCTTCGGTCAGCAGTTCAGGGAACTGGCCCAGGATGCGGCCCGCCACCGAGATGTCGCTGGTGACGACATCGATGCCAGCCTGTGCCGCGAAGGCCTGGACAACCGGCAGCAGCGAGGCCGTGGCCAGGCGGGGTGCTTCATCGGTCAGGGTGTAAACAATCTGGGTCGTCTTTTCGGCGGTCATGAACGTGGTCCGGTGAAAGGGAAATCCATGCGCGGCAGTGCGAGAGAAGGCTGCGCGCAAGGCATGAACTCTAGCAAGCCGGGGCGGACGGTTGTGGTTCTGGGCCCCCGGGTGTGGATATCCGCAGCCGATGGCCCGGTCCAAGGCAAAAGCCCCGTGGCCTTGCGGCGCACGGGGCTCGTTCCAGACTTGTGCGCGCTCAGGAAGCCAGCTGATGCTGCTCCAGGGCGCGCGCGGCGGCTTCCATCGGCGTGATGTTCTGGGCGAGCTGGCCTTTCGGCCCTTGCACCAGGTCGAACTGCACCTGGCTGCCCTGTTTCAGCGTTCGGAAACCCTCCATCTGGATCGCCGAGAAATGGGCGAAGACGTCATCACCACCGGTTTCCGGCTCGATGAAACCAAAGCCCTTGGCGTCGTTGAACCACTTGACCTTACCCAGCGCCATATTTTTGTCTCCATCTTGTGGCACCTCCCGGGGAGGCGGACGTGGATTCTGGACAGGCGGTAAAACTCGTCAATTCGGGACCTTCCCGGCCGGGTCTACCCGAGGGAGCTTGCAATTTGGCACTTCATCGCCAAGTGCTCGCGGTCGGCAGGGGCGAGGGCCTGTTCGCCCTACGGCAATGGGTCGCGTTGTGACCAGAACGACCGCAGGCACGACAGCAGACCGCAAGCTGGGTTCATACCCAGCGAGGATCTGCCACACAGCATGCGGTTGTTCTGGTCACAACCCTTCGGGAAGGTCCGTTACAAGGGGCCACTCGGCGTTGCATCGCTGGCCCGCACGCGAGTGCGGGCTGCACGCTGCGCCTTGATTGGCCCCTTGTAACGGGCCTTCGCGACCCATTGCCGTAGGGCGAACAGGCCCTAGACCCCGTCGATAGAATCCCGAACATGCCTGTGCTGTCCGTTTTTTCACCGCAAAACCAATCGGTTCCGCCCCCGCCCGCATCGCCTCCGACGCCGGGCAAGGACGAAGGCGAGGGTGCGGTCGTCGTGGAGCGCCAGACCCAGAAGACGGAGCCCCCCCGGCTCTATCAGGTGCTGCTGCTGAACGACGATTTCACGCCAATGGAGTTTGTTGTCATGGTTCTGCAGGAATTTTTCCGGCATGACCTCGATACGGCGACGCAGATCATGCTCAAAATCCACCATGAGGGGCGCGGGGTCTGCGGTGTGTTCACCAAGGACGTCGCCGCGACCAAGGTGGAGCTGGTTTTGGCCGCCTCACGGCGTGCCGGCCACCCCCTGCAGTGCATTATGGAGGCCGCATGATTGCGCAAGAGCTTGAAGTCAGTCTGCACATGGCGTTTGTCGAAGCGCGTCAGCAGCGGCACGAATTCATCACCGTCGAGCACTTGTTGCTCGCGTTGCTCGACAACCCGAGCGCCGCCGAGGTGCTGCGCGCCTGCGCGGCCAACCTGGATGACCTGCGCAAGAGCCTGACGCAGTTCATCAAGGAAAACACGCCCATGGTGGGCGGCAGCGACGAGGTGGACACCCAGCCTACGCTGGGCTTCCAGCGCGTCATCCAGCGCGCCATCATGCACGTGCAAAGCACGGGCAGCGGCAAGAAGGAAGTGACCGGCGCCAACGTGCTGGTGGCCATCTTCGGCGAGAAGGATTCGCACGCCGTCTACTACCTGCACCAGCAGGGCGTCACGCGCCTGGACGTCGTCAACTTCATCGCCCACGGCATCAAGAAGACCGACCCCGAGCCGCCCAAGACCCCCGAAGGCCAGAACCCGGGCAGCCAGGAAGGCGAGCGCGAGGAAGGCGAGGGCGCCAGCGCCAAGGCGTCGCCGCTGGAGCAGTTCACGCAGAACCTCAACCAGCAGGCCAAGGACGGCAAGATCGACCCGCTGATCGGCCGCGAGTTCGAGGTCGAGCGTGTGGTGCAGGTGCTGTGCCGCCGCCGCAAGAACAACCCGCTGCTTGTGGGTGAAGCCGGCGTTGGCAAGACGGCCATCGCCGAAGGCCTGGCCTGGAGGATTACCGAAGGTGAAGTCCCTGAGGTCCTCGCCGACGCCGTCGTCTACTCGCTGGACATGGGCGCGCTTCTCGCGGGTACCAAGTACCGCGGCGACTTCGAGCAGCGCCTGAAGGCGGTGCTGAAGGCACTGAAGGACCAGCCCAGCGCCATCCTCTTCATCGACGAGATCCACACGTTGATCGGTGCCGGCGCGGCGTCGGGCGGCACGCTGGACGCGAGCAACCTGCTCAAGCCGGCGCTGTCCAACGGCGCGATGAAGTGCATTGGCGCGACGACCTTCACCGAATATCGCGGCATCTTCGAAAAGGACGCGGCGCTATCGCGGCGCTTCCAGAAGGTGGACGTGGCCGAGCCTTCGGTCGAGCAGACCATCGAGATCCTGAAGGGCTTGAAGAGCCGCTTCGAGGAGCACCACTCGGTCAAGTACGCACTGGGCGCACTGCAGGCGGCCGCCGAGCTGTCGGCCAAGTACATCAACGACCGCCACCTGCCAGACAAGGCCATCGACGTCATCGACGAGGCCGGTGCCGCCCAGCGCATCCTGCCCAAGAGCAAGCAGAAGAAGACCATCACCCGTGCCGAGGTCGAGGACATCGTCGCCAAGATCGCGCGCATCCCGCCCGCCTCGGTCAACAGCGACGACCGCAGCAAGCTCAAGACGCTGGACCGCGACCTGAAGAGCGTCGTCTTCGGTCAGGACCCGGCCGTGGATGCGCTCGCAGCCGCCATCAAGATGGCGCGCTCGGGCCTGGGCCGGCCGGACAAGCCGGTGGGCTCCTTCCTGTTCAGCGGCCCCACGGGCGTGGGCAAGACCGAAGTCGCCAAGCAGCTCGCCTACATCCTGGGCATCGAGTTGATCCGCTTCGACATGTCCGAGTACATGGAGCGCCACGCCGTCAGCCGCCTGATCGGCGCGCCTCCGGGCTACGTGGGCTTCGACCAGGGCGGCCTGTTGACGGAGGCAGTTACGAAGAAGCCGCACGCCGTGCTGCTGCTGGACGAGATCGAGAAGGCTCACCCGGACGTCTTCAACGTGCTGCTGCAGGTCATGGACCACGGCACGTTGACCGACAACAACGGGCGCAAGGCCGACTTCCGCAACGTCATCATCATCATGACGACGAACGCGGGCGCCGAGGCGCTGAACAAGGCCACCATCGGCTTCACGACGTCGCGCCAGCAGGGCGACGAGATGGTGGACATCAAGCGCCTGTTCACGCCGGAGTTCCGCAACCGCCTGGACGCCATCGTGTCCTTCCGGCCGCTGGACGAGGAGATCATCCTGCGCGTGGTCGACAAGTTCCTGCTGCAGCTCGAAAGCCAGCTCGCCGAGAAGAAGGTCGAGGTCAGCTTCTCCGACGCGCTGCGCAAGCACCTCGCCAAGAAGGGGTTCGATCCGCTGATGGGTGCCCGCCCGATGCAGCGCCTCATCCAGGACACCATCCGCCGCGCGCTGGCCGACGAACTGCTGTTTGGCAAGCTGGTCGACGGCGGCCGCCTCACGGTGGACGTGGACGACAAGGGCGAGACGGTGCTGGACATCCAGCCCAATGTGAAGCCCACGAAGGACGGCAAGCCCAAGGCGGAGCCCGCGACGGCTTGAGCCAGCGGCTCATGGTGAAAGGGACGCCTCGGCGTCCCTTTTTACTTTCAGCCTGCGGGGTCTTGCTTGAAGAACCCGGCCAGCAACTCGTACATCGCTGGCTCCTCGGTCCGCATTGCGGCCGGGGCGACGAAGAAGGCCTCGGCGGCGACGGCGAAGAACTCCTCCACCGCCTCGGCGCCATAGGGGTCGATCAGCGTGTCCTCGCCGGCGTCCACGCGTTCGCAGAATTTCTCCCACTCGGCGTCGATGACGGCGATCCAGCGCGCGCGCTCGTCCGGGCCCTCCAGCGGCGGCACGCCATCGGCCAGGCCGTCGCGCATGTCGATGACGTGGGCGAATTCGTGGATGACGACGTTGTAGACCTCGTCCACGCCGAACTGGGCTGGATCGTTGCTGACGGCGATGGCGTTCCAGGTCAGCATCAGCGGGCCACCTTCCATGGCTTCGCCGGCCAGTTCTTCGTCGTACTCGTGGACGATGCCGTCCTCGTCCTGGTAGGTGCGCTGCGCGACGACCTCGCCCTCGTGCATGACGATTCCCACGAAGCCGTCGTACCAGGACAGGCCCAGCCGCAGCACCGGCAGGCAGGCCTGGGCGGCCACGGCCACGGCGACCTCGTCGGTCACCCCGAAGCCGTCCACACCGTGGAATTCCTTGGCTGAGAGGAAGACGCTGCACAGCCGCCGCAGTTCGGCGAGGTCATCCTCGCTGCGCTGGGCCAGGAAGGGGTAGCGCAGCAGCGTGAGCTGCCACAGCGCGTCGGGAATGGCATGGCGCTCGACGGCGCGTTGCTCGCGCCAGTTGCGAATGGCCTTGAGGATCACAGCGGGAGGCGTTGCAGGCCGGCGGCGGACAGGCGGATGACGTCGCCACGGTGGGGCGTGGTGTCGAAATCCCAGTCGGACAGCACGACGCGCTGCAGCCCGTCGCCCAGGTCGTGCACGGCCGGGCGATGGGTGTGGCCGTGGATCATGGTGGGGGCGCCCGCGTCGCGCAGCAGCGCGCGGCAGGCTTCGGCATCCAGGTCCGTGGCCATCAACTGCTCTGCCTGGGCTGCCTTGCTGCCGGCACGCATCTGGCGGCCCAGCGCCTGGCGGGCCTCCAGCGGCTGGGCCAGCACCTGGGCTTGCCATTCGGGCGAGCGCACCTGGCGGCGAAAGGCCTGGTAGGCCGTGTCGTCCAGGCATTGGGCATCACCGTGCACCAGCAGCCAGCGCTGGCCGAAGGCGGCCAGCACGGTGGGGTCGGGCAGGGCGGTCATGCCACAGGCGGCCAGCATGTCGGCACCGACGAGGAAGTCGCGGTTGCCGTGCATGAAGAACAGGTTCAGCCGCTGGCTGGCGGCGTGGAGCATGCGCACGACGCCCGCTTCGAAGGGTTCGTGACGCGCATCGTCGCCCACCCAGACCTCGAAGATGTCGCCCAGCAGCAGCACCGCGTCGGCGGGTGTCTGGGCGAGGTGTTGTTCAAGCCGGGCCAGCGTGCCCGGCGTGTCCGGCCCGAGGTGGAGGTCGGACAGCAGTTCGACCTGCTGCCAACGCTCCGGGGCCACCAGCGTGTGGATCAAACCTCGACGGCCTTCTCGATGACGATCTCGTCCACCGGCACGTCGCCGTGGAAGCCCGAGCGGCCGGTGCGGACCTTCTCGATCTTGTCGACGATGTCCTGGCCTTCCACGACACGGCCGAACACGGCATAGCCCCAGCCGTCCTGCGACTCGTCGCGGTTCAGGAAGCCGTTGTCCTTGGCGTTGATGAAGAACTGGGCCGTGGCCGAGTGGGGCGCATTGGTGCGCGCCATGGCCAGCGTGTACTTGGCGTTCTTCAGGCCATTGGCCGACTCGTTCTGGATCGGGGCATCGGTGGGCTTCTGGTTCATGCCGGACGCGAAGCCGCCGCCCTGGATCATGAAGCCCTTGATGACGCGATGGAAGATCGTGCCGTCGTAGTGGCCCTTGCGGACATAGGCCAGGAAGTTGGCGGCCGACAGAGGCGCCTTCTCGTCTTCGAGTTCGATGACGATGTCGCCTTGGTTGGTGGTGAGCTTGACTTGGGTCATTTCTTGGTGGGCTCGATCAGAGCCTTGGTGATGATGATGGCTTTGACAGGCAGGTGCTGGTGCTGGTCGTAGGGCGCGACCGTGACGGCACGGATCTTGTCGACGACGTCCATGCCCTCGACGACTTGGCCGAACACGGCGTAGCCGGTGGCCGGATTGTCCGGCTCGCCGTCCAGGAAGAGGTTGTCGCCCACGTTGATGAAGAACTGGGAGGTGGCCGAATTGGGGTCAGGCTGGCGCGCCATCGCGACGGTACCGCGCACGTTGGACAGCCCGTTGTGCGACTCCAGCGGGATGGGCGCCTTGGTGGGGCGGGGCAGCGGCGCCTTGGGGAAGGGGCGGTCGTTGAGCTTGGCGTCGTAGCCGCCCGTCTGGATCATGAAGTCGGATATGACGCGGTGGAACACGACGCCGTTGTAGTGGCCCGCCTTCACGTACTGCACGAAATTGGCCACCGTCTTGGGCGCCTTCTCGGCATTGAGCTCAATGCGGATGTCGCCCTCGTTCGTCTGCAGCTTCACGGTCTGGGCCGAAGCGCCGGTGGTTGCCAGCTGGGCGGCCAGCAGGGCGGCAAGCAGGAATGCGGTCTTGGTCATGGAAGGTCAGTGGGGCTTGTTGAGATCGCGCGTCATCGCCAGCGTGCGGCTGATCTTGCCGGCCAGCGCGTCGCTGGGCATCTGTGACGCCTTCTGGGCGCGCTGGTAGGCGCGCAGCGCCAGGCGCAGCAGCACGTCGCCGAGGTTTTCCTGGGCTTGGGCATGCTCGGGCTGCAGGCTCAGCGCCTGCTCCAGCGCGGCCTTGGCCTCGTCCAGTTCGCCCGCGGCGGCGTGCAGCACGGCGAGGTTGTTGTAGGGGTCGGCCAGGTCCGGGAAGTCTTGCGTCAGCCGAGTGAAGATGCCCATGGCCTTGGCGCGGTCGCCCAGCTCCATGCGCATGACGCCCAGCGCGAAGCGCAGTTGCAGGTCGTCGGGCGTGCGGGTCAGGGCCTGCTCGACCTGGTCGACGGCCTGGGTCTTCTGGCCGGCCAGCCACATGCGCTGCGCGTTGGCCAGGTCGTCGGCGCGGGCCGGCGCCCAGGTGAGGGCGGCAAGCAGCAGTAGGGTGGGGAGGCGAAGAGGCATGCGGGTTGTAGCGGGGGGCGGCGTCAGGGTCGGCCGCTATACTGAATTCATTCTATGAGCCCCGCCTGGGCGGACCCGGTGCGGGGCTTCTTGTTGGTGGCTACCGCCCGTTTCTTTTCATGTCCCTGCGCGTTCACAACTCCCTCAGTCGCACTCTCGAAGACTTCCAACCGCTCGTGCCTGGCCAAGTGCGCATGTACGTCTGCGGCATCACGGTCTACGACCTGTGTCACATGGGTCACCTGCGCATGAACATGGCCTTCGACGTCATCTACCGCTGGCTGCGCGCCAGTGGTTACGGCGTCACCTATGTTCGCAACATCACGGACATCGACGACAAGATCATCAAGCGCGCCGTCGAGCGCGGCATCACCATCCGCCAGCTCACCGAAGAAATGAGCGCCGCGATGCATGAGGATTTTGCCGCCGTCGGCCTGCTGCGCCCGGACCATGAGCCACGTGCGACCGAGTACGTGCCCCAGATGCTGTCGCTGATAGCGCGTCTGGAAGAACGCGGCCTGGCCTACCGGGCCAAGGGCGGCGACGTGAACTACGCCGTGCGCAAGTTCGAGGGCTACGGCAAGCTCAGCGGCAAGAGCATCGACGACCTGCGCGCCGGCGAGCGCGTGGCCGTGGACGATGGCAAGCTGGACCCGCTGGACTTCGTGCTGTGGAAGGCCGCCAAGGCCGAGGAGCCGGCCGACGCCAAGTGGGCCGCCCCGTTCGGCGAAGGCCGCCCGGGCTGGCACATCGAGTGCTCGGCCATGAGTTGCGCGCTGCTGGGTGAAAGCTTCGACATCCACGGTGGCGGCACCGACCTGCAGTTCCCGCACCATGAGAACGAGATCGCGCAGAGCCAGGGCGCGGGCTACCCCTTTGCCCGCTACTGGCTGCACAACGGATTCCTGAACGTCGACGGCGAGAAGATGTCCAAGAGCTTGGGCAACTTCTTCACCATCCGCGACGTGCTGCAGAAGTTCGACGGCGAGACGCTGCGCTTCTTCATGCTGCGCACGCACTACCGCCGCCCGTTCAACTTCAGCGACACCCACCTCGAAGACGCCCGCACGGCGCTGACCCGCCTGTACACGGCGCTGGACGCCGTGCCGCCCGCCGACGTGGCCATCGACTGGAGCGAGCCCAGCGCCGCTGCCTTCAAGACCGCGATGGACGAGGACTTCGGCACCCCCGGCGCCATTGCCGTGCTGTTCGACCTCGTCAACGAAGTCAACCGCGACCGCTCGCCGCAGCGTGCGGGCCTCTTGAAGGCCCTGGCTGGCGTGCTGGGCATCCTGCAGCAGGAGCCCCGCGCCTACCTGCAAGGCGGCTCGGGCGGTGACGATGCGGCCTGGATTGAAGAGCGCATCGCCGCGCGCGCTGCCGCCAAGGCGGCCAAGGACTTTGCCGGCGCCGACGCGATCCGTGCCGAACTGACGGCCAAGGGCATCACGCTGAAGGACGGTGCCGGCGGCACGACCTGGGTGAAGAGCTGATGGCCTCCAAGTCCCCCGTGGAGGTCACCCCAGACTATTGGGATGACGCCTGCAAGCACCTGGTCAAACGCGACCGGGTGCTGAAGAAGCTCATCCCGCAGTTTGGCGAGGCAAGGCTGCAAAGCCGCGGCGACGCCTTCGCCACGCTGGCCCGCTCCATCGTGGGCCAGCAGATCTCGGTCAAGGCCGCCCAGTCGGTCTGGAACCGCTGGGCAGAGCTGATGCCGAAACTGCAGCCTTCGGCCGTGCTGGGCCTGACGGTGGAAGACCAGCGCACCGCCGGTCTGTCCGCCCGCAAGGTGGAGTACCTGCGCGACTTGGCCGAGCATTTCGACTCTGGCCAGGTACATGTGCGCCAATGGGCGCAGATGGACGACGAAGCCATCATTGAAGAACTGGTCGCCATCCGCGGCATCGGCCGCTGGACGGCCGAGATGTTCCTGATTTTTCACCTGATGCGTCCCAACGTGATGCCCTTGGACGACATCGGCTTGTTGAAGGGCATCAGCCAGAATTACTTCTCCGGCGAGCCCGTCTCCCGCGCCGAGGCGCGCGAGGTGGGTGACGCCTGGGCGCCGTACCGTTCCGTAGCGGTTTGGTACATTTGGCGTAGCCTCGATCCGCTACCTGTGGATTACTAGCCCTGCCTGTACCGGCTCCCGCCTGACGTTGGCGTGAGCTCGTTGGCCCGGCAAAACCGGGCCCGTGTGGGATGGGTCTTTGATATCAGGACGACTGATGAGCAAAAAGCACTTTCTGGAATTCGAGCAGCCGATCGCCGAACTCGAAACCAAGATCGAAGAACTGCGCTACGTGCAAAGTGAGTCCGCCGTCGACATCTCCGAAGAGATCGACCGCCTCTCCAAGAAAAGCCAGCAGCTGACCAAGGAGGTCTACTCCAACGTCGCGCCTTGGCAGGTCTACCAGATCGCCCGCCACCCGCAGCGCCCGCAGACGCTGGACTACTGCGCCGAAGTCTTCACCGAGTTCCAGGAACTGCACGGTGACCGCCATTTCGCGGACGACGCGGCCATCGTGGGCGGCATCGCGCGCTTCAACGGCCAGGCCTGCATGATCATCGGCCACCAGCGCGGTGGCGACGCCAAGGAGCGCACGCTGCGCAACTTCGGCATGCCGCGCCCCGAGGGCTACCGCAAGGCCCTGCGCCTGATGAAACTGGCCGAGAAGTTCGGCCTGCCCGTCTTCACCTTCATCGACACCATGGGTGCCTACCCCGGCATTGGTGCCGAGGAGCGCGGGCAGAGCGAGGCCATTGGCCGCAACATCCTGGAGATGGCGCAGCTGGAAGTGCCCATCATCGCCACCGTCATCGGCGAAGGCGGTTCCGGCGGCGCGCTGGCCATCGGCGTGGCCGACCAGGTGCTGATGTTGCAGTTCGCGGCCTATTCCGTCATCTCGCCTGAGGGCTGCGCGTCCATCCTGTGGAAGAGCAGCGAGCGCGCGTCCGACGCGGCCGAGGCCCTGGGCATCACGGCCCACCGCCTGAAGGCGCTGGGCCTGATCGACAAGATCGTCAGCGAGCCCGTCGGCGGCGCGCATCGCGACGCCAAGCAGATGGCCTCCAACCTGAAGCGCGCGCTGAGCGACTCGCTGCGCCAGGTCAGCGACCTGAAGACCCGCGAGCTGCTGGATCGCCGCTACGAGCGCGTCCAGGCCTATGGCCGCTTCAGCGACACCAAGAACAGGTGATGCGGTCGCCGTCGCGTTCAGCGGCGGCCTCGATTCCACGGCGCTGTTGCATGCCACCGTCCGCGCGGCGGCGGGTGCTCAGCGCGTTATCGCCCTCCACGTCCACCATGGCCTGCTGCGTGAGGCTGATGGCTGGGCCGCGCATTGCGAAGGTGTGGCGCGCGAACTCGGCGCCGGCTTTGCCTGCACGCGGCTGAGCGGCGCGCCCGCGCGCGGCGACAGCGTCGAGGCCTGGGCTCGCGAGGGCCGGCACCTGGCGCTGCACGACATGGCTGTTGCGGCTGATGCCGACCTGCTGCTGCTGGCCCAGCACCGCCGCGACCAGGCAGAGACCTTCCTGCTGCAGGCCTTGCGCGGTGCTGGCCCTGCGGGCCTGGCCGCCATGCCGAAAGCCCAGTGGCGCGACGGCATTTGCTGGGCGCGGCCCTGGTTGGACCAGCCGCGCGAGACCATCTTGGCCTACGCAGAGCAGCGTGGCCTGCGCTGGATCGAGGACCCGAGCAACACCGACGCCCGCTTTGCCCGCAACCGCCTGCGCCAGACGCTATGGCCGGCCTTTCCGGCGGGCGAGGCGGGTCTGGCCCAGGCGGCGCGTTGGGCGCAACAGGCGCATGAACTGGCGGCCGAAGTGGCGGCAACGGATCTCGCAATCCTGTCGACGCCGGAGCGGCTCGACTTTGCTGCCTTGATGCAGTTGTCGCCCGCTCGCGTCAGCAATGCGCTGCGGGCCTGGCTGGCGCCGCACACCGCCGCGCCAGGCAGCCTCGTCGAGCGCCTGTTGGCCGAATGGCGGCCGGGCGCGACGCTCTCCTGGCCCGCGCCCGGTGGCGCCGTGCATGCCTATCGCGACGGGCTCTACTGGGCTGCAGAGTCTGCCGAACCGCCTGAGCCGTCCCTGCTGGACCTGAGCCAGCCCGGCCTGCGTGTCCAGCCCGGCTGGCAAGGCGCCTGGCTGGTGGAGCCTGCAGTGCCCGGCATCGCGGCCTCGCGCCTGACGCGGCTCACGCAGCGCGCCCGGGCCGGCGCCGAGCAGTTCCAGCGCGCGCCGGCCTCCGTACCGCGCAGCCTGAAGAAGGCCTGCCAGGAGGCCGGCCTGCCGCCCTGGCGGCGCAGCGGGCCGCTGCTGTTCGACGGCGACGTGCTGGTGGCGGTGGCGGGGCTGGGCATGGACGCTCGTGCCTTCGCTCAGAACGATGAGCCGCAATTCGGCTTGCGTTGGCTGGAGGACGCAGCCTTGCCCGGCAGCGAAGGCAAGACCCAGTCCGGCGCATAAAATCGGGGGTTTGCGAGCATGCCGTCCCGGCGGCTCCGTCCTCAGCCTTCGCTCAATCTCATGGCTCTGATCGTCCACAAGTACGGCGGCACCTCGATGGGTTCCACCGATCGCATTCGCAACGTCGCGAAGCGCGTCGCCAAATGGGTGCGTGCCGGCCACCAGATGGTGGTGGTGCCCTCGGCCATGAGCGGCGAGACCAACCGCCTGCTGGGCCTGGCCAAGGAGTTGTCGCCCGCCAGCACGACACCCGAGCTCATGCGCGAGCTGGACATGATCGCCGCCACCGGCGAGCAGGTCTCGGTCGGGCTGCTGGCCATCGCGCTGCAGGCCGAAGGCGTGCCCTCGGTCAGCTACACGGGCTGGCAGGTGCCGGTGGCAACTGATTCGTCCTACACCAAGGCCCGCATCGAGAGCATCGACGACAAGCGCGTGCGCGAGGACCTCGCAGCCGGCAAGGTCGTCGTCATCGCCGGCTTCCAGGGCATAGACCCCGACAACAACATCACCACGCTGGGCCGTGGCGGCTCCGATACCTCGGCCGTGGCCATCGCGGCCGCGATGAAGGCCGACGAGTGCCTGATCTACACCGACGTGGACGGCGTCTACACGACCGACCCGCGCATCGTGCCCGAGGCGCGCCGCCTGCACTCCATCTCCTTCGAGGAGATGCTGGAGATGGCGTCGCTGGGCTCCAAGATCCTGCAGATCCGCTCCGTGGAGTTCGCGGGCAAGTACCGCGTGCCGCTGCGCGTGCTGTCCAGCTTCACGGCCTGGGACATCGACATCAATGAAGAGGCCGCCTCCGGCACGCTGATCACTTTCGAAGAGGACGAGAACATGGAACAAGCCGTCGTTTCGGGCATTGCCTTCAACCGCGACGAGGCCAAGGTGACGCTGCTGGGCGTGCCCGACAAGCCCGGCATCGCCTTCCAGATCCTGGGTCCGGTGGCCGAAGCCAACATCGACATCGACGTCATCATCCAGAACGTCTCACACGACGGCAAGACCGACTTCTCCTTCACCGTGCACCGCAACGACTACGCGCGCACGATGGAGCTGCTGCAGAACACGGTTGGCCCGGCGACGAACGCCAGCAAGGTCATGGGCGACCCCAAGATCTGCAAGGTGTCCATCGTGGGCATCGGCATGCGCTCGCACGTGGGCGTGGCCAGCAAGATGTTCCGCGCGCTGAGCGAGGAGGGCATCAACATCCAGATGATCTCAACCAGCGAGATCAAGACCAGCGTCGTCATCGACGAGAAGTACATGGAACTGGCCGTGCGCGCGCTGCACAAGGCCTTCGATCTCGATCAGGAGAACTGAAGCCCCTCGCCCAGTCTCGTGGCGCTGAACGCGCACGAACCTGGTCGGTCCCCCGAGGGGACGACAACACTTGCGGCATTGAGCCGCAAGCGTCGTCAGGTGGGCCGGCTCGGGAGCGGCCCAGCGCTCGGCCCGGAACACCCAGTTCCACGCGGTGTGGGTACCGCGATCTGGAACGAACAACTGAGATTTCTCTAAGGGGTCGCATATTCCTGATATAGAATGTGCGGCTCTGCTGGAGTCGTGACCGAGTGGCCGAAGGTGCTCCCCTGCTAAGGGAGTATGTGGGCAAAACCTGCATCGAGGGTTCGAATCCCTCCGACTCCGCCAAGAACCTGCCGGCAGGTCTGCGTGACCTGTAAAGCAAACGAACAACGCCGTGGTGATCCGTCACCACGGCGTTTTTCTTTGCCTGCGGCTATCCGGCCTGCAACTGTCCCGGCGTGAGCCCGAGGATGCGGCGCAGTGAATGCGTCAGGTGGGCCTGGTCGGCGTAGCCCAGCTCGGCCGCCACATCGGCGGGCCGCTGGCCCCTGAGCAGCAGCGCGCTGGCCGCATCGGCGCGCAGGATCTGCTGCAGCTTCTTCGGGCTCATGCCCGTGACATGGGCGCTGTGGCGCTGCAGGCTGCGGTCGTCCACGCGCTGCCAGTCGCCGGCTGTGGCACGTTGTACCAGGCGGTCCACCTCGATCAGCCCGCGCCGCGCGAGCTGCATGACGAATTCCTCGGCGTTCTCGAAGCTCGGCAGCTGCATGCGTTCGCCGCCGATGAGGAACTCGCTGCGGCCTGCCAGTTCATGCACATGGCCCTGGTTCATCATCGTGGCGCCGGGCCGGGCGGGCATGTAGACCTCGGGCCGGAAGGCGATGCTGAACCAGCTGTCGCCGGCCTCGCTGTCGAGCTGCACGATGCGGTCGGTCTGGCCGGTCTGCAACACCATCAGCCGGCCATCCGGGCTCTGCCGGAAGACGAGGTCCCAGCTGCCATCGGGCCGCAGCATCTCCTGTGTGGACGCCGCATAGCTGACTCGGTTGACGTGAGAGATGAAACGCGCAGCCGACAACGAGTCGGCCTCGCGCGTTTCGCGTTGAACGTCGGGGCTGCGGCCAGTCATGCCGCGTGCATGCGCGGGAGGGGCATGCACGCATGGTAACCAGCCCGCTCAGCGCACGCGGGCGAAGAAACTGCGCATGTCCTGCACCAGCAGCTTGGGCGCATCCGCTGCGGCGAAATGCCCGCCATGCGGCATCTCTGTCCACTGCACGATGTTGCTGAACGAACGCTCCGCGAAGGCGCGCACCGAGCGGAAGTCGTTGGGGAACGAGGCCACGGAGGTGGGCGCGGCGTTGGGCAGCTCGCGGTAGCCGGCGAAGGTGCGTGCGTTCTCGAAATAGAACTCCGCCGCCTGCCCGCCGGTGGCAGTGAACCAGTACAGCGACACATGGGTCAGGAAGCGCTCGCGGTCCATGGTCTGTGCGGCCTCGCCCTCGAAGCCGAAGAACAGCTCGGCATTCCAGGCGAGCTGGGCCACCGGCGAGTCGACCAGACCGTAGCCCAGCGTGGCCGGGCGCTTGGACTGGATCTCGGCATAGCCGTTGTACTTCTGGAAGCGCTCCAGGTTGGCCATGCCCGCCATCTCGAAGGGCGTGAGGGTCTCCATCTCACCGGAGGCGCCGCTCGGGAAGGCGAAGATCTGCTGCAGGTGCACGCCCAGCAGGCCCTTGGGATTCAGGATGCCCAGCTCGCGGCCCACCAGTGCGCCAGCGTCGCCACCCTGAAAGCCGTAGTGCTCGTAGCCCAGGCGCTTCATCAGCGTGTCCCACGCCGCGGCGGTGCGCGAGGCGTCCCAGCCCGGGCCGGCCAGCGGCGACGAGAAGGCGAAGCCGGGCAGGGACGGGATCACGAGGTGGAAGGCCACTGACGGGTCCAGGCCGTGGGCGCGCGGGTCGCTCAAGGGGCCGATCACGTCCAGGAACTCGGCCACCGTGCTGGGCCAGCCGTGCGTGAGGATCAGCGGCAGGGCGTTGGGCTCGGGCGAGCGCACGTGCAGGAAGTGAATGGTCTGGCCGTCGATCTCAGTCGTGAACTGCGGGTGGCGGTTCAGTTCGGCCTCGTGTTTGCGCCAGTCGTAGCTCTCCAGCCACTGCGTGGCCAGTTCGCGGATGAAGCCGGTCGGCTGGCCGCGGCTCCAGTCCTGCGCCGTGGCGTGCGGCCAGCGGGCCTGGCGCAGGCGCTGCTTCAGGTCGTCGATTTGCGCCTGGGGGATGGCGATGCGGAAGGGGCGGATGTCGGTACTCATGGTGGGCTCCTGGGTGGCTGAATCGATGGGGTCCAGTGTCCGCAGCGAGCCTATTTGAGGCTTGTAAAAACCCGCCAGTCCGCAGCGCAGGCTGCAGTCGCCCAGTCTGTGGCGATCGTCACGAATTGACCAATTCGCATCCAAATTTGCCAAATCGGACGGGGTTTTGATTATTTATGATCGCTTTGTCGTGGGTAAAACAAGAAATAGGCTGGCGCGAAGGCACTTCGCGTCGTTGGGGCTGGTCGGCATGCTGTTGGCCAGTTGGCCTGCGCTCGCCCTAACGGCAGGATCGCAGGCCGGGCCGGCGACGGCTGCCGCCACCGCTTCCGTCCGGCTGTTCGTGCCCTTCAATGCGGGCGGCGAGGCCGATGGCTCGGCGCGCAACTTCCTACGCAGTGCAGCGCGCTTCTCTGGTGGCCAAGCCATAGAGACCATCTACCTGACGGCCGAGTCCGGCGCCGCAGCCAGCCGCGCCGTGAAGGGTGCTGCGCCGGACGGCCAGACACTGCTGCTGGCGCGCGTCGGCAGCGCCGTCATCCTGCCGGCGCTGTCGCCGCGCACCGCGGTGCCGGTGAGCGACTTCACCGTGCTGGCGGTGCTGGACCAGGCGCCGCTCATCTGCGCCGTTCGCACCGGCACGCCCATCGCGTCCGTGCGCGAACTGATCGCGGCCATCGCGGCCACGCCGGGCAAGATGCGCTACAGCACGTCCGGCGCCGGCACGATCCAGAACCTGGCCGTGCGCTACCTGTTGTCGCTCAACGGCCTGCCCGACGATGCGGCCAAGCCGCTGCACTTCAGCCAGGGTTCGCAGGCCACGCAGGCGCTGCTGGACGGCGAGGTGGAATTCACGTGCAACAACGCGCGCAGCATCATCCCGGCCGTGCAGTCCGGCGCGCTGCGCGGGCTGATGACGACGGCCCTGGGGCGACTGCGGCAATTGCCGCAGCTGCAGAATGCGGCCGAGCTCGGTCTGAGGGACATGCAGCAGTTGCAAGGCTGGTCGGCGTTGCTGGGGCCGGCTGGCATGCGGCCCGAGGTCGTTGCACGTTGGCGCACGCTGCTGGAGCATGTGGCCGCCGACCCCGAGTGGCAGGCCGGCACCGAAGCCCTGGGCGCTGTGCCTCGCATCCGCTCGATCAAGGACCCGACCCAATACCTGCGCCAGCAAGCCCAGTTCTATGAGCGCCTCGTGACCCTGCTTGGAGCCTCGCCGTGATCGATGATCGCCCGCGCCGTCGCCTCTGGCCGCTGTTCGTGGACGTGGCCCTGGTGGTGCTCATCCTGCTCGTGGGCCTGGCCGGCAGCGTGGCGGCCTACCGCTCGCTGGCGCTGAAGGCGGCCGGCCAGCAGGCCGAGCTGCTGAACGCCATGGGGCAGAGCGTCGTGGGCGCCTTCGACCTGCAACTCGTGCGCGCCGTCGAGACCTTGCAGACCTCCGGCCAGATGCTGTCGTCCCAGCCGGGCCTCACGCGTGAGCAGTTCGCCCACTACGGCGTCGGCTTGCTGAGCGAGACATCGCCCTTGACGCTGCTGGAGTGGCAACCCGTCGTGACCGATGCGGAGCTTGCCGAGTTCGAGAAGCAGGCCGCGCGCGAGCAGCCGGGCTACCGTGTCGTCGAGCCCGCGCCGGACTACCAGGGCGATGGCTTCGTCGCCGTGCAGTCGCGCGAGCTGCACGTGCCGGTGCTGTATTCCTGGCCCGAGTCCGGTGCAGCGGTTGGCGTGGACATGGCTTTCGATCCGCGTCGCATCCGCTCCAAGCTGCTGGCGCGCGACACCGGCGTGCCGGTGGCCTCCGAAACCTTCTCGCTGATCCGGCGCGGCCAGGCCGGCCCGGCCATCACCGGCTTCGCCGTGTCGGCGCCGGTCTACCGTTCGGCACGCCCGGCCGGCGTGGAGGCGCGCCGCCGAGAGCTCCGCGGGTGGTTGGCCGGCGTCATCGAGTTGCCGGCCCTGATGCGCGAGGCCGAACTGCGCGCCGATGCGAACGGCCTGGACCTTTTCGTCTTCGACCAGGACGAGAAACACCGCCTCATCCATTCGTCGGTCGGCAGCCAGCCTTTCCAGTCCGACGAGCGCGACACCGCGCTGAGCGTGGACGTCGGCGGGCGCCCCTGGCAGCTGGTGCTGAGGCCACGGCCGGGTTTTCTTGCGGGCGCCGAGGACCGCGCGCCGATGCTGGCGCTGGCCGGCGGCGGCCTGGCGACGCTGCTGGTCGCGCTGGCCGTGGCGCGCAGCCTGGTCGTGCGCCGCCGCCTGGAGCGAACCGAGGCCGTGCTGGCCGAGGACCGCCAGCACCTGACCAACGTGCTGGACGGCACGGCCGCCGGCACCTGGGACTGGCATATCGACAGCGGCAACCTGGACGTCAACGAGCGCTGGGCGCAGATGCTGGGCCGCACGCGCGCCGAACTGGAGCCCCTCACCGGCACGACCTGGGAGCGGCTGTGCCACGCCGGCGACCTGACGGCGGCCAATGCCGCGCTGAACCGCCACCTGCAGGGTGACGAAGAGCGCTACACGGCCGAGTTCCGCATGCGGCATGCCGACGGCCACTGGGTCTGGGTGCAGAGCAACGGCCGCGTCTTCGAGCGCACCGCCGATGGCCGGCCCCTGCGCCTGGCCGGCACCCATATGGACATCTCGCGCCGCAAGGCCGACGAGCAGCGCCTGCACGACGACGCACGGGCGTTGGAAGCCGCCAACCGCCAGTTGCGCGACCTCGCCATCCTCGACGCGTTGACGGGGGCCTTCAACCGCCGCCATTTCAACGACGTCTGCCTCGCCGCGCTGGCTGGCGCGCAACGCGGCCAGGCCGTGGCGCTGTGCATGCTCGACGTCGACCACTTCAAGGCCTACAACGATCACTATGGCCACCAGGCCGGCGACGCCGTGCTGACGGCCTTGTCGCGCACGCTCAAAGACGGTCTCAAGCGCTCCACGGATGCGTTGTTCCGCCTCGGCGGCGAGGAGTTCGGCGTCATCTTCTCGGCCGCGTCGGCCCAGTCGGCCCAGTATTTCGTTGGCGAACTCAGTGCCGCCGTGCATGCGATGGCCATGCCCCACGAGCTCAGCCCGCAGGGCATCGTGACGGCCAGCTTCGGCATGGCCTGGTGGGGCGCACCGACCTCGGAGCTGACGCCCGAGGCCATGTATGCGGCGGCCGACGCGGCCCTCTACGAGGCCAAGCGGGGCGGGCGTGACCGCATCGTCACGCACTGCTTCCCGGCGGGCGCGCCAGAGCCAAAAACGGCGCCGGCAAATCACGGAAGCGTTGAATAGGTCCCCGCGATGCGGCGCGCCCTGGTTTGGGATGGGCTGCAAGGCGCAAAACGGAGTCGGGTTGAACACTCGACGAGTATTGGCAACGCAGCAGACCGCCCAAAGCAGGGATGCGCTGCGCGCGAGGGACCTGTTCCGCCCTTCCTATGCGTAGCGCGTCGCGCGGCCTTCGCGCACAAAGGCCCAGAGCTGCAGCTTGAGGCCCTCGGCCGTTGCGATGGCGAGGCTGCTGGGCGCCGACACGCAGGCCAGCAGCCCGATGCCAGCCATCGCTGCCTTGTGCACCAGCTCGTGGCTGGCACGGCTGGACATGGCGACGAAGCCTGGCTCGTAGCCTGCACGCACGGCGGCACGGGCGCGCGCGCCGATCAGCTTGTCCAGCGCGTTGTGCCGGCCCACGTCCTCGCGGGCCAGGCGCAGGCTACCGTCCAGCGCACACCAGGCCGCACCATGCAGGCCGCCACAGCGGGCATTCAGCACCTGGGCCTCGCGCAGGGCTTGCATCGCCTGCGCCAGTGCGCCCGGGGCCAGCTCGGGCGCCTGCACCGGCGCGGGCTGCACGGAGGAGAAGTCGGCCAGGCTTTCCAGCCCGCACAGGCCGCAACCGGTGCGGCCGGCCAATGCCCGGCGGCGCAGCTTGAGGCCTTGCTCACGCTGGGCGGTCACCGTCAACGCCAGCTCCACGCCATCGGCACGTTCGTCGGTCTCGATGTCCAGCAACTCGCCGGGGTGAGTGATCCAGCCTTCGGCCAGCGCAAAGCCGAGCGCGAAGTCCTCGAAGTCGGCCGGCGTGGCCAGCATGACGGCCTGCGACACGCCGTTGACGGTCAGCGCGATCGGCAGCTCGACGGCCACCTCCTCATCCTTGGCGGCGCCGAGCGGGCGCAGCTTGAGCAGCGGCTCGGTCACGCGGGAAGCTTCATGCAGCACATGGCCGCGATGATAGGAGGCGGCGCGGTTCAGGGCATGGGTAGGGCGATGGGCTGGTCGGTGGAGCCGATGTGTGCCCAGACGTCCTCCGCGGACAGCAGCGTCAGCATGCGGTGCGACGAGCCCTCGGCACCGCGCACCAGGCGCATGCGGCCGCCCGGGCTGGGCAGGGCCTGTGCGGCGGCGATGGTGAACACCGGGCCCAGCTCCTGCACGCGCAGCGCCAAGCCCTGGCCGCGTTCGTTGCGGCAGATGACGACCGGGGCGTCCTGGGCGTCTGAGGCGCGGCCGTAGAGGGCCAGGCTCAGGTCCAGCACCGGCAGCATGCGGCCCTCGTGCTGCAGCATGCCCACCAGCGCCCGTGGCGCATTGGGCAGGGCCGTCAGGCGCGGCTGTTCCATCGCCTCGACGAGCAGGGTCGCGGGCAGGCCCAGCCATTCGCCGGCGACGTTGAAGGCAGCGACATCCAGCGTCTGCTCGGCAGCCTGGGCGGGCGGCGGCACGAAGCCGGCGTCGGCGTCATCGGCCCGGTTGGGCACGCGCGGTCCCAGCGGCTGCAGCAGCACGGCGGCCACGTCTTCGCTGGAGGCCGCCTGGCCCTGCCGGTATTCACGGTAGCCCTGGGACATCGCGATGCCGGCCGCATAGACCATGCCAGCGATCTCCAGCTCCGTGCGCAGCGTTTCGCCCGCGGCGAGCTGCGCGGTGAGGCCGGCCGGCAGCGGGGCCGTCGATCCCGCGGGCCAGCGCGCCTCGGAGCTGGCAACCACGCGGCCGTCGCGGGTGATGAAGAGGCTGGCCGCGTCGCTGCCGGCGGCCGGCAGCGAGTCGCGCAGCATGGCCGCGAACTGCGGCTCCCCGTCGAAGACGATGGCGATGCCGCCGACGACCTGGCCCTGGTGCTGCAGTGACGTGGCGTAGACATAGGTCGGCCGGCCCGAATCTGCGCTGACGGCGCCCGGCGTTTCGTAGAGCGCCGTGGCCTCGTGGCGGGACACGACGTAGCGCTCGGGATCGCGCAGGCTCAGGGCCGCGTTCACCCAGGGCGCTTCCAGGCGCTGGCCCACGTGGTGGGCCTGGGCGGGGTCGGACACGGCGACGACGCGGCCTGCCGAGTCGAAGACCAGCAGCAGCGAGTAGACGGTGTAGAGGCTGTTGATGTGTTGCAGCACCTGCTGGGCTTCGGCCGCGGCCGCGTGGGCATTGGGGCCGCCTTGCGCGGCCAGCGCCCGTTGCAGCCGCACGTCCAGCGCCCACCAGCGGCAGTCATTGGCGCGCTCGTAGAGGTTGCGGTCCATGATGTCTATGGCCAGCCGCGCCTGGAACAGGGCGCCATCGAAGACGGCGGTCAGCGCCGAGGTCTGCAGCTTGTCGATGGCCTGCTCGAACACCTGGCGCAACTGGCCGCCGGTGCGCTGCACCTCGTTGAGCAGCGTGGTCGCAAAGCCCGTGCTGCTCTGGCTTGTGCCCGCGTGCGCGTGGCTGCGCAGCTTGCCGTTCCACAGCGTGCGCGACAGGTTGCGCTGGATGCGGCGCGCTTCCAGCGGAATGCCCTGCAGCTCGGCGTCGAAGAGCTGGCGCGTGTCTATGGCCTCGCCGAGCTTGCGCATCTCCTCGTTGGCGGTCGGATCGTCCTCGGCTTCGAAGGCCCATTCCAGCGGCGTCAGCACGCAGGCCGTCCAGCCCGGCGGGCCCATATAGCCCTCGTAGCCGCTGGCGCCGGCCGTGGCGGCGAGGTAGTCGCGGCCTGCGAAGAGCACGCGCTCGCCCTTGAGCTGCAACCTGGCGCCCGGCGCGATCTGCCAGGCGTCGGAGCTTTGCAGCACGCGCTGGTCGGCATCCAGCAGGCAGATGACCGAATGCTCGTGGCCCGCCAGCAATTGGCGGAAGACCGCGGCCATCTCGTCCTCCAGGCGGAAGGACAGGCACAGCAGACCGATGACGCCGGCCGAGCCCTTCAGTGGGCGGGCATAAACCAGGCCGGCGCGGCCGCCGAGCAGGGCGGTCGTGCCGAAGCGCTCGACATAGGGCGCATCGGACGCCAGCGCCTCGGCGATCCAGGGTTCGTGGCAGGCGGGCAGCGTGACGCTCTCGTCCTGGCGCGCCAGCACCTCGCCTTGGGGCGACAGCACGATGACGTCGTCATAGACCGAGTATTTGGCCGTGTAGGCCTTGAAGCGCGCCTGCAACGCGGTGCGGCTGTCGGCCCAGGCCGGGTCGGCCGGGTCCAGCGCAGCATGAGCGCACAGTGGCCCGTCGACGGCGAGGAAGCCCACGTCGGCCGTGCGTTCGAAGAGGTTGCGCACGAGGATGTCGATGGCCACACGGGCCTTGCCGCTCATGCGCTGCAGCGCGCTGGCGCGCAGCCGGCGCGCGAGGCTGTCCAGCAGCGTCGTCGTGAGGTTCTGGAAGGCGGCGCGCGTCTGCCCGATGTCGGCGGCCGTGCCACTCATCTGCCCCAGCAGCGCCAGGCTGTCCCAAACGCCCTGCAGCCTCAGCAGCGCCTCGCGATGTTCGTCTACCAACGCCATGCGCCGCAGATAGGGTGCCACCTCGGGGCTGAAGGGCAGGCCCTTGTGCCAGACCTTGTTCATCGCGTTCGATTCTCCGGAAACGTTTTCACGGGCGTGCGCCCAAACCCGGGCGAACTTGCAAGGGGCGTGCCTGGAGTTGGTGCTGCCGGGCCTGCCTGTGCTTGTCACACGGCGCGGCAGCATGCATCAGCGTCGGGCGTTGGCAAGGCGGCCACTCCGTGGCCGCGAGCAGACCTTCACGCAAAGCGTGAATGGCTGAATCACGATGTCGGCCGAGTGCTGGCAGTGCGCCCTCTTGTGGGGCGCGCGTCGCCCCGAGCGCCTCGTTATGAGGCGGCCGGGACTTCCTCGCCCAGTGCACGCCGCAGCGCCATTGCGGCCGCTGGCGCGCGCTCCTTGGCGCCGCTGATGAAGTAGACAAAGACGTCGCGCGCCGCACCCTGGCCCGACGGGGCAGGTTCGATGCGCGGCACGCCCTCGGGCTCGCCCCCCTCGGCCCAGGCCTGGGCCGAAGCCGCGAGCTGCGGGAAGACCTCGGGCTTGCAGCCCTGGGGCTCGTCCGAGTGCGTGCGCATGATGCGGGTGTAGATGAAGTCGCCGGTGGGCTCGGCGATGGGCGGGTAGTCGTCGGACTCGGTGAACACCGTGGCGGCCTTGTACTTGCGGGCCAGGGCCAGGTACTCGGGGCTCTGGAAGCTCGCGTGGCGCACGTCCAGCGCATGGCGCAGCAGCAGGCCGTCGACGCTGGCCGGCAGCAGCTCCAGGAAGGCCGTCAGGTCGGCCGCGTCGAACTTGTGCGTGGGTGCAAGCTGCCAGACGATAGGGCCCAGCTTGTCGCCCAGCTCCGCAATGCCCGATTCGATGAAACGCTTGATGGACTCGGCCCCGTCAGCGAGCACGCGGCGCTGCGTCGCGAAGCGTATGGCCTTGAGCGAGAACATGAAGCCTTCGGGCGACTCCTGGCGCCACTTGGCGAAGGTCGCGGGCTTCTGGGCGCCGTAATAGGTGCTGTTGATCTCGATCGCCGTGAGGCGCCGGCTGGCGTACTCCAGCTCGCGCGCCTGCGGCCAGCCCTTGGGGTAGAAGTTGTCGCGCCAGGGCTCGAAATTCCAGCCGCCGATACCGACCCTGATTTTTCCTGCACTCACGCGCGCCTCCTGGCGATGGCTGTATGAAAATACAGTCTATCGGCCAGGGTGGGCAGAGCGCAAGAGGCTATCCCCAGAACTTACATGCCGGCGTAGTTCGGCCCGCCACCGCCCTCGGGCGTGACCCAGACGATGTTCTGCGTCGGGTCCTTGATGTCGCAGGTCTTGCAGTGCACGCAGTTCTGCGCGTTGATCTGCAGTCGCTCGCCGCTGCCGCCCTCGGCCGGCACGAATTCGTACACGCCCGCGGGGCAGTAGCGGCTCTCGGGGCCGGCGAACTTGGCGAGGTTGACCTGCACTGGCACCGAGTCGTTCTTCAACGTCAGGTGGGCCGGTTGGTTCTCTTCGTGGTTGGTGTTGGAGATGAACACCGACGAGAGGCGGTCGAAGGTCAGCTTGCCGTCCGGCTTGGGGTAGGCGATGGGCTTGCACTCGGCCGCGGGGCGCAGCGACTGGTTGTCGGCCTTGTGGTTGTGCAGCGTCCACGGCGGGTTGGTGACGCCCAGCTTGGGCAGTAGCCACTGCTCGATGCCAGTCATCAACTGGCCCGTGGTCTTGCCCTTCTTGAACCAGAGCTTGAAGTTGCGGGTCTGCTGCAGCTCGTCGTTCAGCCAGCTCTTCTCGAAGGCCTCCGGGTAGGCGGCCAGCTCGTCCTGCGCGCGGCCGGCGTCCAGTGCGGGGGCCAGGGCTTCGGCGCACAGCATGCCGCTCTTGATGGCCGCGTGGCTGCCCTTGATGCGCGCCGCGTTCAGGTAGCCGGCGTCGCAGCCCACCAGGCAGCCGCCCGGGAACACCGTCTTGGGCAGGGCCTGCGGCGTGCCGTTGTTGATGGCGCGGGCGCCGTAGCCGATGCGCTTGCCGCCTTCGATGTGGGCGCGAATGGCCGGATGGGCCTTCCAGCGCTGCATCTCCTCGAAGGGGCTGAGGTAGGGGTTGTCGTAGTCCAGGCCGATGACGAAGCCCAGTGTGACCTTGTTGCCCTCCAGGTGGTACAGGAAGCCACCGCCGAAGGTGTCGCCCTCCATGGGCCAGCCGGCGGTGTGGACGACCTTGCCGGGCTGCGCCTTGTCGGCCGGGATCTCCCACAGCTCCTTGATGCCGATGGCATAGGTCTGCGTGTCCTTGCCCTCGGTCAGCTTGTACTTGGCGAGCAGTTGCTTGCCCAGGTGGCCGCGCGCGCCCTCGGCAAAGATCGTGTACTTGCCCAGCAGCTCCATGCCGAGCTGGAAGTGGTCGGTCGGCTCGCCGTCCTTGCCCAGGCCCATGTTGCCGGTGGCGACGCCCTTCACGCGGCCTTGCTCGTCGTAGAGCACCTCGGCGGCGGCGAAGCCCGGGAAGATCTCCACGCCCAGGCTTTCGGCTTGGCTGGCCATCCACTTGACGACGTCGGACAGGCTGATGACATAGCAGCCGTGGTTGTGGAAGTTGCGCGGCACCAGCCAATCGGGCGTGCGGGTGCTGCCGGTCTCGGTCATGAACAGCACGTCGTCACCGGAAACAGCCTGGTTCAGCGGCGCGCCCAGCTCCTTCCAGTTCGGGAACAGCTCTTCCATGGCGCGCGGGTCCATGACCGCGCCTGACAGGATATGGGCGCCGGGCTCCGAGCCTTTCTCGAGCACGACGATGTTGGCGTCGGGCTTGATCTGCTTGAGCCGGATGGCCGTGGCGAGGCCGGCAGGGCCACCGCCGACGATGACCACGTCGTACTCCATGGACTCGCGGGGGCCGAACTGGGCCAGGATTTCTTCGGACGTCATTGCCAAGTCTCCAGCAGCATTGAATTGCGCGCGATTCTAGAGAGGCTTGAATGTGAATCGAACGGTCGTGCTTTTTTAGGGTCTGACCTCTAGCCCCGGTAGGATCGGATCAACAAATTCGAGAGGCAGTCGACCATGAGTTATTCCATCAACCTCGAAGGCCGCGTGGCCCTGATCACGGGCGCATCCAGCGGCCTGGGCGCGCAGTTCGCCCGGACGCTGTCCAAGGCCGGCGCCTGCGTCGTGCTGGCCGGCCGCCGCGTCGAGCGGCTGAAGGACTTGCGCGCCGAGATCGAGGGCAACGGCGGTGACGCCCACGTCGTGCAGCTCGACGTGACCGACGTGGACAGCATCCGCTCCGCCGTGGCGCACGCCGAGACCGAGGTCGGCACGCTGGACATCCTCATCAACAACTCCGGCGTCAGCACCACGCAGCGTCTCACCGACGTCACCGAGAACGACTACGACTACGTGATGGACACCAACACCCGCGGCGCCTTCTTCGTCGCGCAGGAGGTGGGCAAGCGCATGCTGGCGCGGGCACGCGGCTCGGCACCGGGCACCTTCATCGGCGGGCGCATCGTCAACGTCGCGTCCATGGCTGGCATCCGTGTGCTGGGCCAGATCGGCGTCTATGCGATGAGCAAGGCCGCCGTCATCCACATGACCCGCGCGATGGCGCTGGAGTGGGGCAAGTACGGCATCAACGTGAACGCCATCTGCCCCGGCTACATCGACACCGAGATCAACCACCACCACTGGGGCACGGAGCAGGGCAAGAAGCTCGTCGAGTTGCTGCCCAGGAAGCGTGTGGGCCAGCCGCAGGACCTGGACACATCGCTGCTGATGCTGTGCGCGAACGAGAGCCACTTCATCAATGGCGCGGTCATCCAGGCTGACGACGGATTCGGTGTCTGATGAGTCGGCGTGACCTGACCCCACTGGAGGCCCGCGTCCTCGCCGTGCTCGTTGAAAAGGAAAGCACCGTGCCGGACAGCTACCCGCTGTCGGCCAATGCGCTGACCTCCGGCTGCAACCAGAAGACAGCGCGCGACCCGGTCATGGACGTGTCCGAGGCCGAGGTGCTGGCGACGGTGGAAGAGTTGAAGACGCTCAGCCTCGTCAACACGGTGAGTGGCAGCCGCGTGCTGCGCTACGAGCACAACTTCGCCCGCGGCATGGGTGTGCCCGGTGCCGCGATGGCGCTGCTGACGCAACTGATGCTGCGCGGCCCGCAGACGGCGGCGGAGCTGAGGCAGAACACCGAGCGGCTGCATCGCTTTGCGGACGTGTCCTCGGTCGAGGGCTTCCTGGAGGAACTCGCCGAGCGCGAGGCGCCGATGGCCGTCAAGCTGCCACGGGCCCCTGGTGCCCGCGAGGCGCGTTGGGCGCACCTGCTGTGCGGCCCGGTCGCGTCGGTGGAGCAAGCCGCAGCAGCGGCTCTGCCACGCGACGAAGAGGTGGCCTTGCTGCGCGCCGAAGTTGCCTCGCTGCGTAGCCTCGTCAACCGCATCGCCGCTGAGCTGGGCATCACACCATGAGATACATCGTCCCAGCCGAGAAGAAGCTGACCTACGAGTGCCGCATCACGATGCGCTGGGGGGACATGGATGCAATGGGCCACATCAACAACACGCTGTATTTCCGCTACCTGGAGATCGCACGCGTGGATTGGCTGACGCAGATTGGCGCGGCGCCCAACCCGGGCGGGCAGGGGCCGGTCATCGTGAATGCGTTCTGCAACTTCTACCGGCAGCTCAAGGCACCGGGCGAGGTTGTCGCCAAGCACTACGTCAGCAACCCCGGCCGCACCAGCTTCGAGACCTGGATCACGCTGGAGCGCGCCGACGAGCCCGGCGTCATCTATGCCGAGGGCGGTGCGACGACGCTGTGGTTCGACGCCCAGACCGACAAGGCCATCGCCCTGCCGGACTGGGTGCGAGAGCTCGTCTCCTAGCGGAACGCGTACTTCACGCTGGCGTACACGTAGCGACCACGCGGATCGGTGTAACTCGGGTCGTAGCCGGACAGGAAGAACCAGGCCTGCTGCGAGAACGGCGGTGTCTTGTCGAACATGTTCTGCACGCCCAGGCGCAGCGTCAGCGACTTGGTGGCTTCCCATGCGCCGGACAGGTTCCACAGCGAGTAGGCCGACACGGTGCGGTCGACCTTGCCGACGATGTGCTGGTCGTTGTAGCGCGACAGGTAGCTGTTGGACAGCGTCGCGGCGAAGGGGCCGCTTTCCCAGTCCAGGCTCACCGTATGGCGCCAGCGTTGCACCACGCCGTCGTTGAGGAAGACGCCGAGGTTGCTGACATAGGGGTCGCCGTCGCCGGTCTGCTGCAGCGAACGCAGCGTCAGCGTGCCGTTCATGCGCAGGCCGAACTGGCCGATGCCGGTCTTCAGGTTGCTCAGGTTCACGCCGATGTCCAGGCCCGAGATCTTCTGCTTGCCGCGGTTTTCCTTGACGAGGTCGATGTGGTCGATGACGTCGTCCTCGTCGCGGTGCACCAGGCTGCCGTACTTGGCGAGGTCAGACAGGATGACGTCCACGCCCAGCGTGCTGATGAGGTTGGTCTTCTGGATGTTCCAGTAGTCCAGGTTGACGCTGACGCCGCGCCTGGGCTCGAACACCAAGCCTGCCGAGTACTGGCGCGACTTCTCGGGCTTGAGCTTGGCGTTGCTGAAGTTCAGTGTCGTCCAGATGTCCGAGCAATCGGTGGGCGTATTGCTCGGGTCGGCGGCCAGGCAGACCGGGTCCACCAGCGTGGCGGACGAGCCTTCGGTGACGGGGCGGTACAGGTCAGACAGACTGGGAGCCCGGAAGCCCTTGCCGACCGAGGCGCGCAGCAGCAGCTCAGGCATGGGCACGTACTTCAGGCCAAGCTTGGGGCTGGCCGCGCCGCCGCTGACCTGGTAGTGCTCGTAGCGCAGCGCGGCCTGCAGCTCCAGCTGCTTGGTGACCGGCGCGCTGATTTCGCCGAACACGGCGCTGACCTTGCGCGACTTGCCGAAGTCGGAGTCCGGGCCCTGCGAGGTCTCACCGAGGATGAGGTCCTGCTTGAGTGCGTCGGACTGGTGGTAGTTCTGCTTCTCGCGGCGCAACTCGCCGCCCAGGGCCAGGGCCAGGTCGCCGCCAGCCAGCGGCATGAGGCCCTTGGACATTTTGAAGTCCAGGCTGTCCATGGTGCCGGTGGCGTTGCGCACCTCGCCGCGGATCTGCGCCTTCTCGTACAGAGCCAGGCCTGTGGCACTGGAGGTCGTGAATGGGCTGATGGTGCCGTTGGCAAAGCCGTCGCGGATCATCTGCTCGTTCAGATAGCCCTGGTGGTCGCGGTCGGAGACGTTGCTGGTGCTGTGGTTCAGCGCCCATTCATAGTCCCAGCCCGACAACATGCCGTTGGTGCCCAGCACGAAGCGCTTGGTCGTGGACACCAGCTCGCTGGTGCGCAGGCCCGCTTCGTTCATGCGGGTGCGCACGGTGATGATGCGCTCCTCATCGTCCGGGTCCAGGCTGTTCAGCGAGCTGTTCTTCAGCGCCGCCACGCGGGAGACGTCGATGTCGGCGTCCACACGGTTGGGCGTGCCGGTGTAGAGCGTGCGGGCGCGGGCGATCGACACCTCGGCAAACGCCTGGTGGCCGCCACCCAGGTTGAACACGCCGCGGCCGAAGAGACTGCCCTTGTTGGACTTCGGGTACAGCTCGATGTCGCGCATGTAGTCGAAGGTGCAGCCGTCCACGCCGCCGATGCCGTCGGGCAGGTAGAGGTTGGCGGGCGGGTTGCAACCCGTCGCCGCGGCCGGGTTGACGGTGCGCGAGTCGATGACCGTCTTGCCGTTGGTCTTGAAGCCTTCGGACTGCAGCGTGTCGAGCTGGTAGCTCGACAGCCGCATGTTGCCGGGGAAGGTGGCGCTGGACAGCAGGTCGGGCAGGCGGCCCGGGATGTCCAGGTCCTTGATGAACTTGCGGCGCGAGGCGTTCAGGCTGCTGGTGGTCTGCACGTCCAGCACGCCGAAGATGTTGAAGCCGTCGCGCGCATAGTCGCCCGCGCCGCCGGCCAGCGTGGCCGAGCGCTTGTTGGCGCCACCGCCCTCCGTGGTGTTGCCGGCCAGCACGCTGATGTCGACGCCCGCAAAGTCCTTGCGGGTGATGAAGTTGATGACGCCGCCGATGGCGTCCGAGCCGTACAGCGACGAGGCGCCGTCCAGCAGGATCTCGACGCGCTGGATGGCAGCGGCGGGGATGCTGTTCAGGTCCACACCGGCCGCGTCGCCCGGCGAGGCGAAGTTGGCCACGCGCCGGCCATTGAGCAGCACCAGCGTGGACGACACGCCCAGGCCGCGCAGGTTGGCGGCGTTGAAGCCCATCTGGTCGCGAAAGCCGCCATAGGCGACGCTGCCGCCGTCGGTCAGGTTGTTGGCGCTGGCGCTGACGCGGGCCAGCAGTTCAGCCGCCGTGGTGACGCCGGCCTTGTCGATCTCGGCCCGCGTGATGACCTGCACCGGCAGCGCCGTCTCGCCCTCGATGCGCTTGATCGCCGAGCCGGTGATCTCCACGCGTTCCAGCTTGTCCTGGGCCTGGGCACCGGCCGTCAGGGCCAGCAAGGCCGCGGCAAGCGCGGTGCGGGACGGGCAGGGGGGCTTTTTCATCTCGTGGTCTCCCGATGGGTTTGCGCGCGAGTCTAGGCACGCGAACGGTACGTACAGGTCTCAGGTGGTGAGATCGTCTCTTGCGCACCACGCCGCTCATCGTTCGATTTAGGGAGCTCCGGATCGGTGCGCCCCTGGCGGGCGGAGGTGTCATCGGGGCTCTGTCATCATCCAGGGTCTGATCAAGGAGGATTGCGGGCATGAGGGCATGGATCTGGGCTGGGGTGGCGGCAATGGCGGTAGCCATGGGCGTGCAGGCGGCAACGCCGCCGGCGCCAGCGGCGAGCGCGCCTCAGGGCTTCCGGTTGTTCCGCCCGTCCGCGCCGGCCTCGTCACCCCGCACGGCGCCCACCAAGCCGGCCCCGGCGGCAACGCCAGCCTCGGCGCCGGCGCCCAGCCCTGCCGTGGCCGAGACCGAACCCGCCATCCGCGGCTATGCCGTGCCCATAGGCGGCGCGCTCAAGGCCGACAACGAGGAGGTCTGGCAGCGCATCGTGAACCTGGCCGGCGGCAAGGGCGCGCGTTTCGTCGTCTTCGGCACGGCCAGCGAAGACCCCGAAGCCAGCGCCAAGCAGGTGGTGGACCTGCTGCAGCGGCGCGGCGCCGTTGCCGAGGCGCTGCCGGTGGCGCCCAAGTTCCTGTGGGTGGACCTGAGCAAGGTGGTGCGCGACCCGGCGCTGATCGCCAAGGTCAAGGCCGCCAAGGGCATCTTCTTCACCGGCGGCGTGCAGGAACGCATCGTGGATGTGCTGCAGCCGGGCGGCCAGAGCACGCCCATGCTGGAGGCGATCTGGGACGTCTACCGCAAGGGCGGCGTGGTGGCCGGCACGTCGGCCGGTGCGGCCATCATGAGCACCGTGATGTTCCGCGACGCGCCCAGCGTCATCAACATCCTCAAGGGCCGCTTTGCCGACGGCAAGCAAGTGGACCGGGGCCTGGGCTTCGTGGGCCCGCACCTGTTCGTCGACCAGCACTTCCTCAAGCGCGGCCGCTTCGGCCGCATGATCCCGTTGATGATGGCCAAGGGCTACAAGATCGGCCTGGGCGTGGACGAGAACACGGCGGCCATCATCCGCGGCGACGAGATCGAGATCATCGGCGACCGCGGCGCGCTGGTGGTGGACCTGACCGAGGCCAGGAGCGACGCCACGCTGGGTGCGTTCAACCTGCAGGGCGCCCGTCTGTCCTACCTGGAGCATGGCGACCGCTACCACGTGCGTGCGCGCTCGACGACGCCGTCCGCGCCCAAGCTGCGCGGCGAACTGCATGACGCCGAGTCGCCGAGCTTCAAGCCCTACTACACCGACGACGTCTTCCACCTGGACATGCTGGGCGACTCGACGATCTCCGGTGCGATGAGCCGCCTCATCGACAGCATGCGCAAGGAGGTCAAGGGCCTGGCTTTCGACGTGCTGCCGCGCCCCAACGACCCGCTGGCCGAGCTGGGCTTCCTGTTCCGGCTGTACAAGGGCTCGGACTCGTTGGGCTGGAGCACCGAGGAGTTCGGCGGCGAGCAGTACACGGTGACCAACCTCTACCTGGACATCAGCCCGGTGCGGCTGCCGATGCCGCTTTATGGGGGCTGGTCGCCACCGCCCAAGCCCACCGCCAATTCGGCTAGCGCGGCTGTGCCGTCCGCAGCCGCTTCGGCCGTGTCGCCTCAGTGACAGGGCTGGCTGCGTTTGGTCACCAGCGTTGCTTTTCCTCGGGCATGACCCCCTGTCGCGCGCGGCGCCAAGCTGCCAAGATGCCCAGCTGTTGAATCCACTCCGCCCAGCTGCTGCCGGGCTCCCGCGCTGATCTTGGCTCCTTCCGTTCATGCCGGCACCGTCATCGTCCTTGGCGGTGCACTGAAAGCCGACAGCGACGCTGTCTGGCAGCGCATCGTCGACGAGGCCGGCGGCGCAGGCGCGGCCATCGCCGTGTTCGCGACCGCCGCCTACGAGCCCGAACGCATCGCCGTACAGATCGTCAGCTCGCTGGAGCGCTGCGGTGCGCGTGCCGTCGTCATCCCGGTCGCGCCCAACCTGGAAGGCGTCGACCTGCAGGCCATGCTGAACGATCCGGCGCTGATCGCCCGCGTCGCCGCCTGCCGCGGCGTGTTCTTCTCGGGTGGGGCGCAGGAATACATCGTCGATACGCTGCAGCCTGGCGGCCAGCCCACGGCCATGCTGGAGGCGATACGCGCGGTCTTTGCGGCCGGCGGCGTCATCGCCGGCACCAGCGCCGGCGCGGCCGTCATGAGCCACATGATGTTCCGCGACGCGATGGACAACCTGGCCATCCTGAAGGGCCAATGGCGCGCCGGCCTGGAGTACGACCGCGGCCTGGGCTTTGTTGCGCCCGGCCTGCTGATCGACCAGCATTTCCTGAAGCGCGGCCGCATCGGCCGCATGCTGCCGGCGCTGCAGGCCCTGGACTGCCGGCTGGGCCTGGGCGTGGACGAGAACGCGGCGGTGGTCATCAAGGGCTTGCAGCTCGAAGTCATCGGTGGCAGCGGCGCCGTCCTCGTCGACCTGGGCGAGGCCAGCCGCGACGCCGCGCTGCCCGCCTTCAACCTGCGCGGCGCCCAGTTGTCCTACCTGGACCATGGCGACCGCCACGACCTCGCCAGCGGCGTCACGACGCCGGCCGCGCACAAGCGGGCCGAGCCCCGCATCGACCCCGCCGCCGCGGGCTTCGAGCCGGGGTTGCAGTCCGAGCGCTACTTCCTCGACGTCCTGGGCGAGGGCGGCATCCTGGGCGCGATGACGCAACTGCTGGACGGCCCGGCGGCGGAGGTGCGCGGCCTGGCCTACCGGGCCGATCCACGCCCTGGCGACCCCATGCCCGACGTCGGCTTCGAGTTCCGCCTCTACCGTGGCCCCGGCCTGTGCGGCTGGTGCAGCGCCACGCCCGGCGGCGAGGACTACACGGTGCTGAAGGCGCGGCTGGACGTGATACCGGTGCGTGTCGCCAATCCGCTTTACACACCGCTGACCGCCGCCGTGGTCGAATCAAGCTGAACGGGCCGTACTTGGCCCGAAGGAGAGCAGGCATGGCCAAGATCAGCGGTGAATTCACGGTCGGCATGAGCGCCCAGGCGTCCGAGGCTGCAAGCCCCGGCATAGGCCGCATGACGCTGGACAAGCAGTACCACGGCGCCCTGGAGGCGCGCGGCTTTGGCCAGATGCTGGCTACTCACGGCAGCGTGGCCGGCTCGGCGGCCTATGTGGCGCTGGAGACGGTGACCGGCAGCCTGCAGGGGCGCGACGGTAGCTTCTCCCTCGTGCACCACGGCCAGATGGACCGCGGCCAGCCAACGCTAGTGATCGCCGTCGTGCCCGACTCCGGCACCGGCGCGCTCGCGGGCCTGGCGGGCCGCATGGGCATACGCGTGGAGGGGCACCAGCATTTCTATGATTTTGAGTTCACACTACCTGATGCCTGACCACGAAGGAGACACCATGAAGAAGACCATCCTCGCCCTCGGCGCCGCGCTGCTCGCCGGTGCCGCGCACGCCACCGATGTGGGCGTGTCCATCCAGGTCGGCCAGCCGGGCTTTTACGGCCGTATCGACATCGGCCAAACCGCGCCGCCGCCCGTCGTGCTGCGCGAGCCCATCTGGGTTCAGCGCGCGCCCGTCGCCGTCGCGCCGGCCCCTGTCTACATGCGCATTCCGCCGGGCCACCAGAAGCACTGGGACAAGCATTGCGCCCGCTACAACGCCTGCGGCGTGCCGGTCTACTTCGTCCAGGAGGACTGGTACCAGCAGCGCTACAGCGGCCAGGGTGACCAGGGGGATCAGGGCAAGGGCCACGGCAAGGGCCATGGCAAGCACAAGGGCAAGGACAAGGACTGAGGCGCGAAGACTGCCGGCCACGACACAATCGTGGCCATGGCTGAACCCGATACCCGACCCGAAGGCTTCCAGCGCGTGACGGCTGCGCTGGCGGAACTCGCCCATCCTCATCGCCCGCTTTGGCTGGACGTCGCCGCCCGCACCGCCCAGGAGGCGGCCGACGCGCTTGGCGTCACGCTGGGCCAGATCGCCAAGTCCGTCGTCTTCCGGCGCAAGGAAGACGACTCGGCCGTGCTCGTCATCACCTCGGGCGACCGGCGCGTCGACGAGGCCAAGCTCAAACCGCACATCGGAGCGCTGGGCCGCGCCGATGCCGACTTCGTGAAGGCCCGCACCGGTTTCTCCATCGGCGGCGTGTCTCCGGCGGGCTTTGCGCCGGCGGACGGTGCCGCACCGCCGCGCCTGTTCATCGACCGCGACCTGTTCCGCTTCGACATCATCTGGGCCGCCGCCGGGCACCCGAACGGCGTGTTCAAGCTGACGCCGGCCGAGTTGGAGAAGCTGACTGGGGCACCGGTCATCGACGTCGTTCAAACATGAAGTCGGCAGTTGTTTCTCCTTGCGTGAACGTCTGCCAGATGGACGCGGCCAGCGGCTGGTGCCGTGGCTGCGGGCGCAGCATCAACGAGATCGCAGGGTGGGGCGGGGCGCCCGAGACGGTGCAGCGCCACATCCTGGACCAACTCCCCGAGCGCCGCGTCGAGTTGCACCGCCACGGCTTGTGGCTGGGCCCCTGGCCGCACAGCGAGGAGCAGGACAGATGAAGCAGGTGACCTTCTACTTCGACCCCATCTCGCCCTATGCGGCGCTGGGCTTCGAGGCCTTGCCGGAGGCGCTGGCGGGACACAGCGTGGAAGTCATCTACCGGCCCATCCTGTTCGCGGCGCTGCTGCAGGCCCTGGGGCAGAAGGGCCCGGCCGAGATCGAGAGCAAGCGCCGCTGGACCTTCCGCCAGGTGGCCTGGCTGGCGCACCGCCAGGGCGTGGTGCTCGACTCCCCAGCCCAGCACCCCTTCAACCCGTTGCCGCTGCTGCGCCTGGGCTGGGCCTGCGCGGCGCCCAGCGGCGAGCCGGGCGACACGCCCAGCCGCTGGATCGTCGAGCAGCTCTTCCACCATGTCTGGCGCGGTGCCGGCGCGGATGCCAGCGACCCGGCCCGGCTGGCTGCGCTGACTGAACGTCTGGCGCCCGCGCAGGACCCCATGGGCGACGTCGTCAAGCAGCGGCTGCGCGGCGAGACGGAGGCTGCGCTGTCCCTCGGCGTCTTCGGCGTGCCCACCGTCGAGCTGGACGGGCGCCTCTTCTGGGGCCAGGACGCGCTGCCCATGCTTCGCGCTGCGCTGGAGGGTGACCCGTGGTTTCGCAGCGGCGTCTGGGAGCAGGCTGGCCAGTCCCGGCCGGGGATCACGAGAAAGCACTGACGGACGGGCCACCGGGCCACAAACTGCGCGCCCGACCACCTGACATTCGGTCTCAGGATTTACCCGCGAGACCCGTTTCTTCCCACATTAAGAAACATTGCCCGAGGGTTCCTGCGGGGTTTGTCAGCCTCGATTCAGACTGGCGTCAGAACGGGGTCAGAGGCCATGGCAATAGTCGCGTTGCAGGGCAGCCCGTCGGAGGGAGGCCCCACAACAGACGGAGACTTACATGGCAACTGCGACTGCTTCCGCGTCGGCGCCGATGACCCGCGAGGAGAAGAAGGTCATCTTCGCCTCGTCGCTGGGTACGGTGTTCGAGTGGTACGACTTCTACCTCTATGGCTCGCTGGCACCCATCATCGCCAAGCAGTTCTTCTCGGGTCTCGAGCCTGGAGCCGCCTTCATCGCCTCGCTGATGGCCTTTGCCGCCGGCTTCATCGTGCGCCCCTTCGGCGCATTGGTGTTCGGCCGCCTGGGCGACATGATCGGCCGCAAATACACCTTCCTGGTCACCATCTTGATCATGGGCTTGTCGACCTTCATCGTCGGCGTGCTGCCCACCTACGCGACCATTGGCGCGGCGGCGCCGGTCATCCTGGTCGGCCTGCGCCTGCTGCAAGGCCTGGCCCTGGGCGGTGAGTACGGCGGTGCGGCCACCTACGTGGCCGAGCACGCGCCGCACGGCAAGCGCGGCGCCTACACGTCGTGGATCCAGACGACCGCGACGCTGGGCCTGTTCCTGTCGCTGATGGTCATTCTGGGCACCCGCACCGCGATGGGCGAGAAGGACTTCGGCGAGTGGGGCTGGCGCGTGCCTTTCATCGTCTCCATCCTGCTGCTGGGCATCTCGGTGTGGATTCGCTTGAGCATGAACGAGTCGCCCGCCTTCCAGAAGATGAAGGCCGAGGGCAAGACCTCCAAGGCGCCGCTGTCCGAGTCCTTCGGCCAGTGGAAGAACCTGAAGATCGTGCTGCTGGCCCTCTTCGGCCTGGTGGCCGGCCAGGGCGTGGTCTGGTACACGGGCCAGTTCTACGCGCTGTTCTTCCTGACGTCCGTCCTCAAGGTCGACGGCCCCAGCGCCAACATCTGGATCGCCATCTCGCTGATCCTGGGCACGCCGTTCTTCGTCATCTTCGGCACGCTGTCCGACAAGATCGGCCGCAAGCCCATCATCATGGCCGGCCTGATCCTGGCCGCAGTGACCTACTTCCCGCTGTTCAAGGCGCTGACCGCTGCGGCCAACCCTGACCTTGCCAAGGCCCAGGAAACCGCCAAGGTCACGCTGGTCACCAGCACCGCCAGTTGCTCCTTCCAGGGTAGCCCGATTGCCCGTGAGGTGGACTTCACCAGCGCCTGCGACATCGCCAAGCGTGCCCTGGCCCAGTCGTCCGCCAGTTCCGAGACCGTCGAGGCCGCTGCGGGTGCACCGACCCTCGTCAAGGTCGGCGAAAAGGAAATCGCTGTTCCGACCGCCAGCAAGCTGACCGAGCACAAGTTCGACGAAGCCAGCACCAAGGCCATCGCCGCCTTCAAGAAGGATCTGGGCGAAGCGATGAAGGCTGCGGGCTACCCTGCCAAGGCCGACATGGCCAAGGCCAACGTGCCCATGGTCATCGCGCTGCTGTTCGTGCTGGTGCTGTACGTGACCATGGTCTACGGCCCGATCGCCGCGATGCTCGTCGAGATGTTCCCGACCCGCATCCGCTACACGTCCATGAGCCTGCCGTACCACATCGGCAACGGCTGGTTCGGTGGCCTGCTGCCCTCCATCACCTTCGCCATGGTGGCGCAGAACGGCAACATCTACCACGGCCTCTGGTACCCCATCGTCATCGCCGCCATCACGTTCGTCATCGGCGTGCTGTTCGTCCGCGAGACGAAGGACGTGGACATTTACGCCAAAGACTGATTGCTCATCGATTCGGCCTCGGGCTTGCCCGGGGCTGTCGATTGCACAAGGCCGGCTTCATGCCGGCCTTTTTGCGTTTTGGCCCGGTGTTTGCCAGTGCTTGTCGATTGCAGCCCGCCCTGCGACGATGCCGCGCAATGCCCAAGTCCAAACCCTCCCCCGAGGCCGTCGGCGGCGACCAGCGGCGGCTGCAGATGGTGGACATCGCCCGTCTGGCCGGCGTGTCCGTGTCCACGGTGTCGCGGGCGCTCAACGGCAGCGAGCTGGTCAATGCCGAGACGCGCCAGCGCGTGGCCGAACTGGCCCGCTCGCTCAACTACTCGATCAACTTCGGCGCGCGCAACCTGCGGCTGCAGGAGAACCGCACGGTTGCCGTCGTCGTGCCCTACGACGCCAAGTCGCGCCAGCACATCTCCGACCCCTTCTTCCTCTCCATCGTCGGCTCCATCGCCGACGCGCTGACCGACCGCGGCTACGACATGCTGCTGTCGCGCGTCGATGCCGAGCGGCTGGACCTCGCCTCGCACTGGTTCGACTCCGGCAAGGCCATAGGCGTGGTCCTCATCGGCCAATGGCGCCAGCACGACCAACTCAACGAGATGGCCGCGCGCAAGCTGCCCCTGGTGGTGTGGGGCGGCGAGATGCCGCAGCAGCTCTACTGCAGCGTGGGTGGCGACAACGTGCTGGGCGGCGCGCTGGCCACGCGGCACCTGCTGAAGCTGGGCCGCAAGCGCATCGCCTTCGTCGGTGACGCGCGGCTGCCCGAGGTCTGGCTGCGCCAGCAGGGCTATCTGCAGGCGCTGCGCGAGGTGGGGTTGGAGGCCGACGCATCGCTGGAGCTGGCTGCGCCCTTCGAACCGGGCGGCGCGACCGGCATGCTGCGCGAGTTCTGCGCCGCGCGCAGCGACTTCGACGCCGTCTTCTGCTGCAGCGACGTGCTGGCCATGCTGGCGCTGCAAGCGTTGCGCGCCGTCGGCCGCAGCGTGCCCGGCGACGTCGCCGTCGTCGGCTACGACGACATGCCGCTGTCGGCCTTCTGCGACCCGCCGCTGACAACCGTGCACCAACCGGTGGCCGAGGCCGGGGCCGTGCTTGTGGAGGCGCTGCTCGGCCAGTTGCGCGGCGAACGCTCGGGCCCGCGCACGATGCCGGTCTACCTCAATCTGCGCGAAAGCGCTCCGGAAAGACTGGCTTGAGCCCCGGGGCCAGTGGCTCCAATCTAGCGAGCGCCATGCCGGTGGCGAACAAGCCGCTGCTGTCCGTCAGCCAGATCGTGAACATGAATGTCGGCTTCCTCGGCATCCAGTTCAGCTTCGGGCTGCAGCAGGCCAACATGAGCCCGATCTACCAGATGCTGGGCGCCGAGGGGAAGGACCTGCCTTACCTGTGGCTCGCGGGGCCCATCACGGGCTTGCTCGTGCAGCCCGTCATCGGCGCGATGAGCGACCGCACGACGCACGCTTCAGGACGGCGTACGCCTTACTTCCTGATCGGTGCGCTGATCTGTTCGCTGGGCCTGCTGGCCATGCCCTTCAGCCCGGCCCTGTGGTTTGCGGCCGGGCTGTTGTGGATCCTGGACGCAGCCAACAACGTGACGATGGAGCCCTACCGCGCCTACGTCAGCGACCGGCTGCGCGAGGAGCAGCACGCCAGCGGCTTCCTGACGCAGGCCTCGTTCACGGGCCTGGCGCAGACGCTGGCCTACCTGACGCCCAGCCTGCTCGTGGCCATAGGCATGAAAAACAAGGATGCGCTGGGAGCCAACGGCATCCCTGTGGTGACGACGCTGGCCTTTGGCGTTGGCGCACTGCTGTCGTTCACGACGGTGTGGTGGTCGGTGCGCAAGGTGCCGGAGCTGCCATTGCCGGCAGAAGAATTGGCCCGGCTGCGCGCGCTGCCGCATGGCCTTGGGGCTACGTTGGCCGAGATCTGGGCAGCGCTGCGCGACATGCCGTCCACGATGCGGCGGCTGTGGTGGATGGCGCTGTTCCAGTGGTACGGGATGATGTGCTACTGGATCTACATCGTGCCGACGCTGGCGGCTACGGTCTTTGGCACCGACGACCCCAGGAGCGCCGGCTTTCGCGACGCGGCCTTGCTCAATGGCCAGGTGGGCGGCTTCTACAACGCCGTCGCCTTTGTTGCGGCCTTCGCGATGCTGCCGTTCACGCGGCGCTTCGGCGCGAAATGGGTACATGCGTTTGCGCTGGCCTGCGCGGCCGCCGGCATGTGGGCGCTGCCGGGTCTGCACGACAAGGCCTGGATCTTCCTGCCCATGGTGGGCATAGGCCTGGCCTGGGGTTCCATCATGGGCAACCCCTATGTGCTGCTGGCCGGCAGCATCCCGCCCGAGCGGGCCGGCGTCTACATGGGCATCTTCAACATGTTCATCGTCATCCCGATGCTGATCCAGGCGGTGACGCTGCCGCTCATCTACGACGGTCTGCTGGGTGGGAGGCCGGAGAACGTCGTGCGCCTCGCGGGCGTGCTGCTCGCAATAGCCGCCGCTTGCGTGCTGGCCGTGAAGCCTTCAGTTGAGCGTCAGCCTGACTGAGCAGAATCGCGGCCAGTCAACGACAACTGGAGAACCTCATGTGGAAGATCGTGGTCGGCTTTGCCGTCTTTGCCGCGCTGGCGCTGTACATCCTGACGAAGAGCGGCGGCAATATCGACATGGGCGGCGAGAAGCACGACGTGACCGCGGCGCATGAGCCGGCGGCATCTGCTGCTGCGTCTGCCGCCATTGAGGCAGCGTCCGCACCTGCGTCTGCGGCTTCTCAATGAGCTTCTGAACTCTCGCTGCTGTTCCGCTGCGGCGCCAGCAGCGGCAGCTTCATCAGCATCTGCGTGCCCTGGCCGGGTGTCGAGCGCACCTCGATCTGGCCGCCCAGCACGTTGGTCACGATGCTGTGCACGATGTGCATGCCCAGCCCCGAGCCTCCGGTGCCCAGCTTGGTGGTGAAGAAGGGGTCGAAGATGCGCCGCCGCACGGACTCGTCCATGCCGCGGCCATCGTCGCTCACGGTGAGCTCCACGCGGTCGGCCTCGTCGCCGTGCAGCCGCGCACAGTGCACCGTCACGTGGCCCATCTCCATGCCTTCGATGCCGTGCAGCAGCGCGTTCATCAAGAGGTTGGTCAGCACCTGGCCCAGCGCACCGGGGTAGCTGTTCATCATCAGGCCGTGGCAGAGGTCGGTCTTGATGACGTGGGGCGTGTGCTTGAAGCTGGGCTCCACCATGACCAGCACGTCCTCGACGACCTTGGCGAGGTCGAAGTCGCGCCGCAGGTCGGCCGTCTGGTCGATGGCCACCTGCTTGAAGTCGCGCACCAGGTCAGCGGCCTTCTGCACGTTGCGCTGCAGGATGTCCTGGCCGCGGCGCGTGTCGCGTGCCAGCTCTTCCAGCGTGCTGCGCCGCATCTGCGTGCCGCCCGACAACATGGTTTCGAGCTGCTTGTAGCGGTCGTCCAGCGCCGATACCACGGTCAACGCATTGCCCAGCGGTGTGTTCAGCTCGTGCGCGACGCCGGCCACCAGGCGTCCCAGGGAAGCGAGCTTCTCCGACTCCACCAGTTCGCGCTGCGCCTTCTGCAGCGTCTCCAGCGCCTCGGACAACTCGGCATTGCTGGCAGTCAGCTCGGCCGTGCGCTGGGCCACGGTCTCTTCCAGGTTCAGGTTGTGCTGGCGCAGCGCGGCGAAGGCCGACAGCAGCGCCTGGCGCATGCGTTCCATGGCGGCGCCCACGCGTGCGATCTCGTCGGCGCCGCCCACGCGCAGCGGCTGCTCCAGCCGCCCGGCGGCGAGCGCCTCGGCCGCACCGGTCAGCTCCATCATCGGCCGCAGCACGTAGCGCTGCAGCACCCACAGCATCAGCACGAGCGACAGCGTCAGCGTCAGGCCGCTGCGCCACACCGTGCGCCAGACCTCGGCCTGCTTGGCGCGCAGCAACGGCTCGGCACTCATGCTGACGGTGAGCTTGGCGATCTCGCGGCCGTCGCGCTGGATGGGGCGCGTCTCGCTGAGCATCAGGTCGCTGTCGGCCGCCTCGCCGCTGCGCTGCTGCGACAGGAAGGGCGCCGAAGAGGCTGGCTCCACCACCTGCACGGACACGAAGCGCGGGTCATCCATCTGCGCCTTGACCATGGGGTCGGCCAGGTCCGGCGAGACCTGCCACACCGGCTCGGCCAGCGACAGCGCCATGACCTCGGTGGCGCGCGTGAGGTCGCGCTTGAGGTCTTCCATCGCCGTGGCGCGCGTCTTCTGGCCGTCGTACAGCAGCACGGCCGTGGTCGGCAGCAGCAGGCCCAGCAGCAGGGCCAGCACGACCGCGAAGGTCAGCGAGTCGCGCCGCAGGCCGAAACGGCGCAGCGGCTGGGGCAGGGCGTTCGCGGTGGACGGGGCGGGGCTTTCCGGCATGGGCGACGGTGGCGCAGGGGCGGGCAGAGTGTAGGTCTAGGGAGGGCCGGCTTTGCCATGGATGTGCCCTCGCAAACCCACGGTTCGTCGGCCGGCCGACGCCGGTGCCGCATCCGGACAACGAGGCACCGCAGGCAGCATGGGATGTGCGGGACGTGCCGGGATTCCGGTCGAAATGCGCGTTTGGAGGCCCCGGAGGCCGGGTTTTTCCTGGGGATGCAGGCCCCCTGACAGCGGGGGGGCTGGCCGCACAATCCGCCGCGCAGATCGCGCCGGATGTGGCGTATGGCCTGGAGAAACATAGTGAATCGTTGGGTCAGTCTGGCGGCGAGCTTCGCCGTCTGCGTCGGCATGAACGGCGCATGGGCGCAGAGCACGCTGCGCATCGGCATGGTGGCCGGCTTTTCGGGGCCGGTGGCCGGTCTTGTGCAGGAGAGCGCGGAAGGCGCGCGCCTGTACTTTGATTCGGTCAACGCCCAGGGTGGCATCAAGGGCCAGAACATCGAGCTCGTCACCCAGGACGACAAGTACGACCCGGCAACCGCCGTGGCGGCCGCCAAGTCGCTGGCCAGCCAGGGCGTGCTCGCGCTGATGCTCAGCCGCGGCACCGGGCCCACCGAGGCCATGCTGCCGGTGCTCAAGGAGAACAAGCTGCCGCTGATCGCGCCGGCCACGGGCGCCATCAGCCTGCACGAGCCGATGCAGCCCTACGTCTACCACCTGCGCGCCAGCTACCAGAAGGAGGCCGAGCGCGCGGTCAAGCACCTGGCCGGCATCGGCGTCAAGCGCATCACCATCGTGCAGGTCGACGACGCCTTCGGCAACGACGCCGGCAAGGGCGCCATCCGCGGCCTGGACAACCTGAAGCTGCGCGCGATGTCGCACCTGCGCTTCGACCGCAACAAGCCCGAGCTCGCGCCGACGATGCAGGCCATCACCAAGGCCGGCATCGAGGCCATCGTGTTCATCGGCCCGGGTTATGCCGCTGTCGAGGGCATCAACGCGCTGCGCGCGGCCGGCTCCACGGCCCATGTCGCGACGCTGTCCAACAACGCCTCCACCGACTTCGTGAAGCAACTGGGCGAGAACGCGCGCGGCACCATCGTGACCCAGCTCTTCCCCTATGAGCGCTCCACGGCCAACCCGCTGGTGCGCGAGGCCCTGGGCCTGGCCAAGGCCTCTGGCCGCAACGAACTGACGCCGGCGCAACTGGAGGGCTTCACCGCCGCCAAGCTGGTTGTCGAAGCGCTCAAGCGCGCCGGCAAGGACCCGGGCCGCGACAACCTCGTCAAGGCGCTGGAAGGCCCGCGCATCGACCTGGGCGGCCTGCAGGTGCATTACACCGACAAGGACCACAGCGGCCTGGAGTTCACCGACGTGTCTATCGTCGGCCCGGACGGCAAGTTCTGGCGGTAGCTCCTGCGCCGAGGCGCGCGATGATGCAGCCTTTGCGGTCGGGAGACTGACATGGATCTGGGACTGAAAGGCCGCTGGGCATTGGTCTGTGCGGCGAGCAAGGGACTGGGGCGCGGCTGCGCCGAGGCGCTGGTGGGCGAGGGCGTCAACGTCGTCATCACGGCGCGTGGCGAGGCCGACCTGCTGTCCACGGCGGCGGCGTTGAAGGCGCTCAATCCCGCCATCGAGGTGCTGGCCGTCATCGGCGATATCGCCACACCCGAGGGCCGCGCCGCAGCGCTCGCCGCCTGCCCGCAGGTGGACATCCTCGTCAACAACGCTGGCGGCCCGCCGCCCGGGGACTTCCGCGACTGGGGGCGCGACGCCTGGATCGCCGCGCTGGACGCCAACATGCTGACGCCCATCGAGCTCATCAAAGCCACGGTGGACGGCATGGCCGCGCGCGGCTTTGGCCGCATCGTCAACATCACGTCGGGCGCCGTGAAGGCGCCCATCGACGTGCTGGGCCTGTCCAACGGCGCGCGGTCGGGGTTGACCGGCTTCGTCGCGGGCCTGGCGCGCCAGCCGCGGCTGGCGGGTGCGAACGTGACGATCAACAACCTGCTGCCGGGCGCCTTCGATACCGACCGGCTCAAGAAGACGATGGCGGCTGGTGCGGCCAAGGCCGGGCTGCCAGTGGACGAGGTTGCTGCCAAGCGCCGTGCGGGCATACCGGCGCAGCGCTTCGGCACCGCAGCCGAATTCGGCGCGATCTGCGCCATGTTGTGCAGCACCCAGGCCGGCTATCTGACTGGTCAAAACATCCTGCTCGACGGCGGGAGCTACCCAGGTACCTTCTGATGATCAAGTGGCTCAAGCGCATCCTCGGCAGCCTGCTGCTGCTCGTCCTGCTGTTCGGCCTGGTGCTGTGGCTCACGCTGCGCGGCAGCCTCGCCCAGCTCAATGGCGAGCGTGTCGTGCCCGCCTTCAGCGCGCCGGCCGAGCTGCAGCGTGATGCGCGCGGCTACCTGACCATTACGGCCGAGAATCGCCTCGACGTGGCGCGGGCCTTGGGCTTTGCGCATGCGCAGGAGCGCTACTTCCAGATGGACCTGATGCGCCGCAACGCGGCTGGCGAGCTGTCGGCGCTAGTGGGAGCCAAGGCCTTGCCGCTGGACAAGGCGCGCCGCATGCACCGCTTCCGCCACCGTGCCGAGGTGGGCATTGCGGCGTTGCCGGCGGACGAGCGCGCGCTGTTGGACGCCTACGTGGCCGGCGTCAACGCGGGCCTCGCGTCGCTGTCCACGCGGCCGCCCGAATACCTGCTGCTGCGCCAGTCGCCCAAGCCCTGGGCGGCGGCCGACACCGTGCTCGTCGCCTACGGCATGTACCTGGACCTGCAGGGTGCCCAGGGCCGCGACGACATCGCCATGGGCCTGCTGCACGACGCTGTGCCGGCCGACTGGTACGCCTTCCTGACCCAGCACAGCGCCGACTGGCAGGCCGCGATGGACGACAGCCGCATGACCGCCGTGCCGCTGCCCGCCAGCGCGCTGCCCGACGCGCTGCGCACCGCCAAGACGGCCTGCAGCGACTGCAGCCTGCGCGACGCGCGCGACCTGGGCAGCAACAACTTCGCCGTCGCGGCAGCGCACGGCGCGCAGGGCCGCGCCATCCTGGCCGATGACATGCACCTGGGCCTGCGCGCGCCCGGCACGTGGTTCAAGGCCCGCATGAAGTGGAAGGACGCCGCGGGCAATCGCGATGTGGCCGGCGTGACCCTGCCCGGCACGCCGCTGCTGGTCGTTGGCAGCAACGGCCACGTGGCCTGGGGCTTCACGAACACGACCTCCGACTGGGCCGACGTCGTCACGCTCAAGCTCAATGCGGCCGGTACGCACTACATGGCGGGCGGCGCCGAGAAGCCGCTCAGCCGCGCGGTCGAGCGCATAGAGATCGCGGGCGAGGCCGCGGTCGACCATGTGGTGCTGGAAAGCGAATGGGGCCCCGTCATGCCCCAGAAGGCCCCCGCCGGCCAGGCCTATGTGCTGCGCTGGGTCGCCCACGATCCCGAAGGCATGAACCTGCGGCTGATGCACATGGAGACGGCCGCGAGCGTCGACGACGGCGTCAAGGCCGCCGTGGGCGCCGGCATGCCGGCGCAGAACCTGGTGCTGGCCGACACGAGCGGGCGCATCGCCTGGACCGTCATCGGCGCCATGCCCCGGCGCGTGGGCGGCGACGATATGGACCTGCCGCAGGACTGGAGCGATGGCCGCTCGCGCTGGCAGGGTTATCTGCCGGCCGCAGAGCAGCCGCGCATCGTGGACCCAGCCGATGGGCGCTTGTGGACGGCCAATGCCCGCATGGTGGGCGGCGACGCGCTCAAGGTGCTGGGCAACGGCGGCTACGACCTCGGTGCCCGCGGCCAGCAGATCCGCGATGACCTGCGCGCCCAGGACAAGTTCGACGAGGCCGGCCTGTACGCCATCCAGCTGGACCACCGCGCGCTCTTCTTGCAGCGCTGGCGCCAGTTGCTGCTGGAGCAGGTGCTGACGCCCGACTTCGTCAAGGCCAACGGCCTGGCGGACTACCGCGCCGAGGTCGAGAAGAGCGCGGATGCGGCCCGGCCCGATGCCGTGGGCTACCTGCTGGTGCGCTCCTTCCGCCTGCAAGTCCTCAAGGTCGAGTTCGCCCCGCTGGCCGGCCTGCTGGAGGCCAATGGCCTGAAGCTGAGTGATCTGAAGATGGTGCCCGAGACGCCCGGCTGGGCGCTGATCCAGGCCGCGCGGCCCGACACGCTGCCGGCCGCCTACAAAAGCTGGCCCGAGCTGCTGCAGCGCGCCGTGCTGGACAGCCGCAAGGAACTGGTCGACAAGTACGGCAGCCTGGCCGCCGCAACCTGGGGCGCCGACAACCCGACCAGCATGCGCCACCCGTTGAGCCTGGCCGTGCCGGCGCTGTCCGCCTGGCTGGACCAGGCCTCCCAAGGCATGGCCGGCGACAGCCACATGCCGCGCGTGCACAACCACGGCCACAGCCAGAGCGAGCGCATGGTGGTGTCACCCGGCCACGAGGAGAGCGGCATCCTGGTCATCCCCGGTGGGCAGAGCGGCCACCCGATGTCGCCCTACTACCGCGGCGACCATGCCGCCTGGCTGGCCGGCGAGCCGCTGCCCTTCCTGCCCGGTGAGACCAAGCATCGACTCGTCCTCAGGCCCTGAAGAGCTGGCGCGCTTGCGCGCCTCTTCTGATGGTTCCTTGATGGTTCATTGATGGTTTGGGTGCAGTGCACTGCCGGGGGTGGCGGCACTCCGCTGCCTCCCTCCCCGGCACTCCACTGCCTCCCGGCAGACGGCTGCACCCGAGTTTTGACCGATTCCGCCGGCATCATTCACGTGGTTTGATACCCGTCCAGGGGGTGCTGCCGATGGTTGCCCTGGGCAAAATCATCGGCTGCGAAGAACTGCTGAGGACTGCTGCGATGAACAAGACTCTGTATGCACTGATGGCGGCTGGCCTGACGACGATGTCGGTCACGACCCAGGCGGACGAAGCGGGCTCGACCGTCGAGAAATGCTCCAAGAAGCTGGGCGTGCTGGCTGTGGCCGAGCCCCAGCATGGCTGGAATCACCTGAGCCAGTACGGCCTGGGCTCGCCTGCCTCGCTGCTGCGCATGATGGTGCAGCAGTCCGGCTGCTTCGACGTCGTCGAGCGTGGCCAGGCCATGCAGAACATCCAGCAGGAGCGCTCGCTGGCCGCGGCCGGCGAGATGCGCCAGGAATCCAACATCGGCAAGGGCCAGATGCAGGCGGCCGACTTCGTCATGACGCCCAACGTGCAGGTCGGCGCCAACACCAGCGGCGGCCTCGGTGGCTTCCTGGGCGGCAAGCTGGGCATCGTGGGCGCCATCGCCGGCGGCCTGAAGTTCAAGGATGCATCCACCAGCCTGCTGCTGGCCGATGTGCGCTCCAGCATCCAGGTGGCGGCGGCCGAGGGCAAGGCCAGCAAGACCGATTTCTCCATCGGCGGCTGGGGCTTCGGCGGCGGCGCGGTGGGCGGCATGGGTGGCTACACCAGCACGGCCGAGGGCAAGCTCATCGCGGCCAGCTTCCTGGACAACTACAACAAGATCGTGCTGACCATCCGCGATCAGGGCAGCCTGGTGCGCAGCAGCAGCGCCTCGGGCGACGCCAATGCGGCAGCCTCCACGCAGGCGGGCGCCCCCATCCCGGCCGGCCAGATGCTGGTCGCCAAGATCTCCAACGTGAAGGCCTACGCCGCCCCCTCACGCGACAGCAAGGTCGTTGCGACGCTGAACCGAAGTGACGAGATGGTGGCCACCGGCGAGGTCAAGGACGGCTTCGTCAAGGTCGACTCCGCCAACTTCAGCGGCTGGGTGCAGCGCACGCTGTTGATGCCCGTTGGACGTTAAGGGTCGTTGATGAAGGTCGCGCTCGTCACCGGCGCCGGCTCCGGCATCGGCCGTGCCGTGGCGCGCGCACTGGCCCGCGAAGGCTGGACGCTGGCGCTGATGGGGCGCCGCGAGGCGACGCTGCGTGAGACGCTGGAAGTTGCCTTGCCGCTGCCTGCCGACGTCTGCGACGAGGCCCAGGTCGATGCAGCCTTTGCGAAGCTGCGTGAGCGTTTCGGCCGGCTGGACTTGCTTTTCAACAATGCCGGCATCTCTGCGCCTCCCGTGCCCATCGACGAGCTGACGGTGGCGCAATGGCGCGCCGTCGTGGACACCAACCTGACCGGCAGCTTCCTGTGCGCCCGCGCGGCCTTCGCGCTGATGAAGGCTCAAGATCCGCGCGGTGGCCGCATCATCAACAACGGCTCCATCTCCGCCCATGCGCCGCGGCCCAACTCCGCGCCGTACACGTCCACTAAGCATGCGATCACGGGCCTGACCAAGTCGCTGAGCCTGGATGGCCGCGCCTTTGACATCGCCTGCGGCCAGATCGACATCGGCAACGCTGCGACCGACATGACCCAGCGCATGACCCGGGGCGTGCCGCAGGCCGATGGCCGCGTCGCCGTCGAGCCGCGCATGGACGTCGAGGACGTGGCCCGCGCGGTCGTCTACATGGCCTCGCTGCCGCTGTCGGCCAATGTGCAGACCATGACCGTCATGGCGCGGGACATGCCTTTCGTCGGGCGTGGCTGACCCTGCGAACCAGGGGTGCCTGCGCGTCGGAGGAATTGACAGTCGGCGGAAGCTCCTCGAGGAAATCAGCGTAAGTCATTGTTTCAAAAGTATATTTTTTTTTGGCCTGCAAATTGCTTGTTGTTCTGGTAATTCGCATTGCAACAGGAATTACCCATGAAGAAGACTTTTGGTTCGCTGCTGGTCGCTGCCCTGCTGGGCTGCGTTACCGCCGCTCAAGCCGCACCCACCAGCCTCACCGACGTGTCCGATGACTGGTTCAGCAGCAACGGGTCGGGCGGCTACAACCTCAGCGGCAACCCCAGCGACGGCTACCTGCGTACCTTCGGTTTCGCTGGCGCCTTCACTCGCTCGGCGCTTGAGTTCTCCATGGCGGGTCTGAATCCCGGCGACACCATCAATTCGGCCACCTTCAAGGTGGTGTCCAGCGGCACCGCCATCGCGGGCGGCCATTTCCAGTTCTGGGGCTATGCCGGCGACGGCCTGGTCGACACCGCGGATGCCACCCGCACCACGACGCTGCTGGGCACGCTGGACACGCAAGACGGCACGCCCACCTATCTGGTGGACGTGACGGCCTTCATCCAGAGCATGCTGAACGGCGGCGCCAGCTACGCCGGCATCCTGATCACCGTGCAGGAAGAGGGCCAGCCCGGCACCTTCCTGGGCAATGACCTGAACAGCCGCGAATTCGGCAGCGACGAGCCGGTGATCCTGGTGGACGCCACGGCCGGCAACACCGTGCCCGAGCCGGCCTCGCTGGCCCTGGTGGGCCTGGCCCTGACCGCCGCTGGCCTGCGCCGCCGCCGCGCCTGATAGCGCCTGTTTCATCGAAGCGGTCTGTTCGCAAGGACAGGCCGCTTTTTATTGGCTCTTTGCCCGCGAACTGTTGGCGCGCAGGGAATTGGTGGCCTCGAAGAGCCCTGCGCCATGAACCAGCGTGCAAATAGCCTGATCATTTCTGGCACAAAAACGCACGGCCGCAATGACCATGTCTTTCGGTGCGGTGCCGCCAAGCATTCAGAATTCAGCCATGTTTCGCATGCTGCTTCGCCTCGTGATGCTGGTGGCCGGTGCTCTCATCGGCCTGGGCCTCTTCCTGTTCGCCGCGCTGGGCTTCCTGGCGTTCCTGCTCTACAGCCTGCTGACCGGTCGCAAGCCCAGCCTGCAGTTCCGCGTCAACAAGAACCCCTGGGCCGGCCGCCAGGCGCCAGTGGGCGACGTCGTGGACGTCGAAGCCCGCGAGGTGCGGGACACACCGTTGCCGCTGCGCGCACCCGAACGGCACTGAATTTGCGGGCCGAGCGCCGGGCCGCTCCCTAGCCGGCCCGCGCTGGCGATGTGCTTGCGGCTCGATGCCGCAAGCATTGCCGTCCCCTCGGGGGACCGATCAGACGCGCTCGCGTTCAGCGATGCGGGTCTGAGCGAGGGGCACCAAGTTCGACAGGGCCATACCAGGCGTGGGCCGAGCCCTTGCTGTTGTCGCTGTCAGTCATGACGGCGATGGACGTCAGTGGCCCTGGCGCCTCGCCGAAAGCCAGCCGGAAGTCGGCGGCCAGGTCGCGGCGGTGGTCGCGCCAGCGGCGCAGTTCGGCCGGGCCGGAGTCGACGACGATCTTGCGGATGCGGTCGCTGCGCGGGTTGACGACGACGGTGCCCACCGGCAGCTTGCTGTCCCAGACGTACATCAGCGTCGCATAAGGCGGCACCTCGCCCGTCAGTGCCTGGGCCAGCTCGAACTTCATGCGCGTGCGCAGCGGCAGTTTGTCGACGTCGCCACCGAAGCCGAAGATGACGCGGGCCACGGCGTCCTCGCGGTCGATGTCGGCGACGCTGGCGTTCGGAATGAGGCTCTGCACCCACCACGAGAACGTCACCTCGCCGACGCGCGTGACGGCCGGGTCCAGCTTCTTGCGCCAGATGCTGGCCGAGCGGTCCGAGGCCGCCTCCAGCGCGGGGCGGCCGTCCTTCTCGGTCCAGCTGTAGAGCGTGGGCTTCTTGCCGGGCAGGGCGAGGGGCTGCCAGCCTTCGGCGCCCGCGGGCGGCGTGATGGGCGCCGTCGATGTGGTGGTGGCGCAGCCGGCCAGCAGCGCCAGCGCACAGATCGTCAGCAGGCGTCCTTGCATCACCAGTTCTTGCGCTGCAGTTCTTCGAGGATCTCGCCGTAGATGCGGTAGCGGCTGGCGCTGATCTTGCCGGCCTGCACCGCGGCCTGCACGCCGCAGCCGGGCTCGTGGATGTGGGTGCAGTTGTGGAAGCGGCAGTCGGCGTGTTCGCGCAGGTCGGGCATCCACTTGTACAGGTCCGCCGCGTCGATCTGGCGCAGGCCGAACTCCTGGAAGCCCGGCGAGTCGATCAGCGCCGTCTTGCGCGTCTCGTCGGTCCAGTACCACTGGGTGGTGGTGGTGGTGTGGCGGCCGGAGTTCAGCGCCTGCGAGATCTCGCCGATCTGCGCTTTGGCGTCCTTCACCAGCAGGTTGATCATCGTGCTCTTGCCCGTGCCGCTGGGGCCCAGCACGAAGCTGCGCTGGCCCTCCAGCCAGGCCTGCAGCGTGGCGCGTGAGGCGACAGGGTCGGCCTTCAGCGCGACCTCGAAGACGGTCAGGCCCATGGCCCGATAGGGCGCCAGCCGCTCGCGTGCCGCGTCCGCACCGGGCAGATCGATCTTGTTCAGTGCAATGACCGAGCGTATGCCGGCCGACTCGGCCGCGATCAGCGAGCGGCAGAGCTGGCTCTCGCTGAACACCGGTTCCACGGCGACGAGGATCAGCAACTGATCCAGGTTGGCCGCGAAGCTCTTGGTCTTCCACTCGTCCTGGCGGAACAGCAGGTTGCGCCGCGGCTCCACGGCCTCGATGACGCCCTCGTCCGAGCTGGCCTCGGCAAAGCGCACCTGGTCGCCCACGACGGCATCGCTCTTCTTGCCGCGCGGGTGGCAGACGAAGCGGTGGCCGTCCGCATCCTCGACGATGTAATGGCGGCCATGGCCGCGCACGACAAGTCCCAGGTCCAGCGCCTGGAATTTGCTCATGTAATGGACGCTTCGGGCAGTGCGTTCACCTGAGCCGCGCAGATGGCGTCGTTCAATGTCAGCCCGCCACGCGAATGCGTCGTGTAGCTCACCGTGCAGGCGTTGTAGCTGACCAGCATGTCGGGATGATGATCTTGCGCATGCGCGATCTCGGCCACCGCGTCCACGAAGGCCATGGTCTGGTAGAAATTCTCGAAGCCGAAGCGCCGACCGATCAGCTTGTTCTCGGCATCGGGCAGCCAGCCGGGCAGCGCAGCCAGCACGCGGGCGCGCGTGTCGGCGTCCATGAGAGGGGCCTTGGGGTCACATTGGGCGAGCAGCAGGTCGTTCATGCAGCGAGGGCTGCAAGGCGTTCTGCAGCGGGAGGGTGTGAGTAGTAGAAGCGCGCGTAGACCGGGTCCGGCGTCAGCGTGCCCGCATTGTCCTCGTGCAGCTTCAACAATGCCGAAGCGAGGTCGGTGCCACTGGCCTGGGCGCGGGCATAGGCGTCGGCCTGGAACTCATCGCGGCGCGAGAAGTAGCTCGCCACCGGCGTCACGAAGAAGCCGAAGGCCGGGCCCGCCAGCATGAAGAGCAGCAGGGCCAGCGCATCGTTGGGCGCGCCCAGCGAAGGCTGCACGCCCAGGCCCAGATAGAAGCCCACCTGCTGGGCCAGCCAGCCCAGCAGCGCAAAGCCGGCCAGGCTCAGCGCGAACATCAGCACGATGCGCTTGGTGATGTGCTTGTGCTTGAAGTGGCCCAGCTCGTGCGCGAGCACGGCCTCCACCTCACCGCCGTTGAGCTTGGCCAGCAGCGTGTCGAAGAAGACGACGCGCTTGGCCGGGCCCAAACCGCTGAAATAGGCATTGCCGTGGGCCGAACGGCGGCTGCCGTCCATGACGAACAAGCCCTTCGCCGCGAAGCCGCAGCGCGCCATCAGCTTCTCGACGCGGTCCTTCAGGGCCATGTCGGTCAGCGGTTCGAACTTGTTGAACAGCGGCGCGATGACAGTCGGGTAGATGACCATGACGAGCAGGTTGAAACCCATCCAGGCCCCCCAGGCCCACAGCCACCAACGCGGCCCGGCCGCGCCCATCAGCCACAGGATGAGGGCCAGGATGGGCAGGCCCAGCAGGGCGCCAACGGCCAGGCCCTTGGCCATGTCGACGACGAAGAGCTTGAGCGTCGTGCGGTTGAAGCCGAAGGCCTGTTCGATCTTGAAGGTGGACCACAGCTCCCAGGGCAGGTCCAGCAGCGATCCGATCAGCACGAAGATGGTGACCAGGCCCAATTGATAACCCATGGCCTGCCAGCTTTCCGGCAAGGCCAGGCTGGCGTCCAGCACCCAGCCGTTCAGCGCATTCAGCCCGCCCAGCAGCGTCCAGCCCAGCAGCACGGCTGCGTTGAAGGCCAGGGCCAGCAGGCCGAAGCGGGCGCGGGCTATCGTGTAGTCCGCCGCCTTCTGATGGGCGGCGAGCGTCACGCTGCCGGCAAAGGCCGCTGGCACCTGGCCGCGGTGGGCCGAGACGTGGCGGATCTGGCGCGCGGACAGCCAGAACTTGACGAGGGTCGAGACCGCGAGGGCGATCGCAAACGCAAGGGACAACAACAGGGGAGACATAGCCTCGAATTTTAGGCTGCGAGAATTACCCCTCCTCAGAGAGACCACACCATGTCCGACACCCTCCCCATCAGCGACAGCAACCTGATCTGGATCGACCTCGAAATGACGGGCCTGTACCCCGACAAGGACCGCATCATCGAGATCGCCGTCGTCGTCACCGACGCGATGCTGGAAAAGCGCGTCGAAGGCCCGGTCTTCGCCGTGCACCAGAGCGACGCGACGCTGGACGCCATGGATGCCTGGAACAAGGGCACGCACGGCAGGAGCGGCCTCATCGACCGCGTGAAGGCCTCGACCATCTCCGAGGCCGAGGCTGCCGCGCAGACCATCGCCTTCCTGAAGCAATACGTGCCCAAGGGCAAGAGCCCCATGTGCGGCAACAGCATCTGCCAGGACCGCCGCTTTCTTGCCAACTACATGCCCGAGCTGGAAGACTTCTTCCACTACCGCAACCTGGACGTGTCCACGCTGAAGGAACTGGCCAAGCGCTGGAAGCCCGCCGCGCTGGAGGGCTTCAAGAAGGCCCAGGCCCATACGGCGATGGCAGACATCCACGAGTCCATCGACGAGCTGGTGCATTACCGCACCCACTTCCTGAACCTGGCCTGATCGGCCTGTTCGGCGCTTGATTCACGCCGCTTTCGACTTCCCGCGCCACCCGCTGTCCCGCGAGGACGGCGAGCGGCTGCGTGGCTGCTGGCAGGCGCCGCCAGCACGCTGGCTGCGGGCGACGCGCCTCGATGAGGTCCGGGCCGTCATCGCCGAAGCCGAAGCGGCTGCTCGTGCCGGCGCCTGGGTGCTGGGCGGGCTGCGCTACGAGGCTGCCGCGGCTTTTGATACCGCGCTGAAGACGCACGCGGCCACCGCGCCGCTGGCCGAGTTCGCGGTCTACGACACCGCGCCCGAGCCCTGGCCCGAGCTGCCGCCGGCTTACAGCGGCTTCCTGGGCTGGCGCGACTCCGAGCCAGATGCCACGGCGGCGATCGAACGCATCCGCACCTACATCCGCGACGGCGACTGCTACCAGGTCAACCTGACCACGCGGCTGCGCGCTGTGGCGGGTGAACTGGACGCCGAGCAGCTCTTTCTCGCGTTGCACGCCAGCCAGCCCGGCGGCTTCAGCCTTTTCCTGCGCGGGGCCGGCGCGGCCAGCGTGTCGCCCGAGCTGTTTTTCGACTGGCGGCCCGTGCCCGGCGCCAAGGCGAGCTGGCTGTTGGCCGCCCAGCCCATGAAGGGCACGGCACCGCGCGGCCGTGACCGCGTGGACGACGAGGCCGCGCAGCAGCACCTGCGCACCAGCGAGAAGGAGCGCGCCGAGAACCTGATGATCGTGGACCTGCTGCGCAACGACTTGAGCCGCGTGGCCCAGCTCGGCACGGTGCGGGTGCCGCGCCTCTTCGAGCTGCATGCGCTGCCCACCGTCTGGCAGATGACGTCCACCGTCACGGCCGTCAGCCGCACCGGGCTGGCGCTGGCCGATGCCTTTGCGGCGCTCTTCCCCTGCGGCTCGGTGACCGGTGCGCCCAAGGTACGGGCGATGCAGATCATTCGTGAGCTGGAGCCTACGGCGCGCGGATGGTATTGCGGTGCGCTGGGCTTGATCCAGCCCGGCGGCATCGCGACCTTCAACGTGCCGATACGCACGGTCGAGTTACGGGATGAGGCCCTGACCTGCGGCATCGGCAGCGCCATCACGCTGGACAGCGAGCCCGCCGCCGAGATTGCCGAATGGCGCGCCAAGTCGCGCTTCCTGGCCCGCGCCGAGGCGCCCGTCGAGGCGCTGGAGACGCTCAGGCTGCAGGACGGCGTGGCCCTGCGCGGCGAAGCCCACCTGGCGCGTATGCAGCGCACGGCCCGCCATTTCGGCCTGCGCTTCTCGCCGGGCGAGGCGCGTGCGTATCTGAAGGCCATCGAGGCGGCCCAGCCCGAAGGCAGCTGGCGGCTGCGACTGACCAGCGACGGCGAGGGTCGCTTCTCGCACACGCTCACGGCCTTCACGCCCACGGCCGAACCCGTGCAGCTCGCGCTGGCCGACCGCCCCATGCCGACACGCGGCCCAGGCGCCGAGTTCCTGGCCCACAAGACCACGCGCCGCGAGCTGTACGCACTGGCCAAGCCAGCCGAAGCCTTTGACCTCATCCTGTGGAACGAGGCCGGCGAGCTGACCGAATGCAGCTTCGGCAACCTCGCGCTGCAGATCGACGGCCAATGGCTGACGCCGCCGCTGGCCGCCGGCCTGCTGCCCGGCGTTCTGCGCGCCGAGCTGCTGGCCCAGGGCCGCATCCGCGAGGCGCGCCTCACGCGCGAAGACCTGGCCCGTGCGTCAGCGCTGGCCTTCTTCAACAGCCTGCGCGGCTGGCTGGCGGCGCGCCTTCAGTGAGCCAGCTTCCGTAGCGCCCGCATCAGCGCCATCGCATCCTCGCCCGGCCGTGCGGGCAGCTTGGTGTAAACCGAACTGTCCGGCGTGCGCGCCATGAGCTTTTGCGTGACGAGGTCGCGCCTCAAGGTGCAGTAGTCGCCGAAGCTGTGCCAGGCGGTCAGGATCTGGTTGACCTCGCTCTCGCGGTAGGGGCGCTTGGCGTCGAAGCGCATCCACAGGCCCCACAACGACAGCAACTGCAGCGAGCGCTTGGCCGGCAGGCGCTGCAGGCGGCCTTGCGCGTCGAAGAGGTTGAGGGTGCGGCGCACCGCGTCACTCAGGCCCGCGGTGTTGACAGGTGCCGGCTGAGGCGGCGGCACGGGCGGCCGCGCCTGCAGCGTCTGCAGGTTGCGATGCCCGGCCGCGCGGGCCAGCATGTTCAAGAGCGACTGATGGCCGGGTGGGGCGGGGCTGTCGACCGCATGGCGCAGCAGTTGCGTGCGCAGCGACTTGGCGAAGGTGGACAGGTCGTCCACGACGAGGGGCAGGGATTCACGGGGCACGGTGGCACTCCATGCGCACGCCAACAACAATGAGGCTGGGCTTGCCGACTTGCAGCCAGGGCGCACGCGAGGGTCCACGTGAACGAAGGCATCATGCATGGCAGGTTCAGCTCGCGGGGCGGGTGCCGCGCGGCAAGGCCTGGGTGTTCTGCCGACCCGGAGCCACAAGTGTGCCAGACCGCACGGCGCGAGCTGAAGCGATGATTTGGTAAAAACCCTGATCCATGCTACAGTCGCAGCTTCGCTCGGTTGATACCGAGCTTCGTACGTCTCCTCTGACCTCGTTCGGCCCGTGACCCGCTCACGGCATCTCGAACACCCCTTGTGGATCGGTCGGCGGCGATGAAGCCGTCGCTTTGACTGTTCCCCCGTGCCGCACCCGGACTGCTAGCAGCCGCCCGAGCCGCCCGACACGAGCTTTCTCCCAGCGACTTTGACTGCTGAACGGCATGAGCTGTTCAGCGCCCGCATGCCCGCTCAACCGGCGGCAGGGACGGGCTTTGACTGAAAGAACGACATGAGTTTCGAGAACCTGGGCCTGAGCGAGATGGTCCTGAAGGCCGTGAAAGATTCCGGCTACGAGAACGCCACCGACGTGCAGACGCTCGCCATCCCCGCCGCCATCGCCAACAAGGACCTGATGGTCTCGGCGCGCACCGGTTCGGGCAAGACGGCCGCCTTCATCCTGCCGGCGCTGGAAAAGATCCTGGCCGCGCGTGGCGACGACAGCAAGCGTCGCGAGAAGGGCAAGATCTACGGCCCCAAGATTCTGGTGCTGGCCCCCACCCGTGAGCTGGCCATGCAGGTCGCCAAGGCCGCACAGACCTACGGCCGCTTCATCCCGGGCCTGAAGGTCGCGACGGTGCTGGGCGGCATGCCCTACCCGCTGCAGATCCGCCAGCTGACCGGCCCGCTGGACATCCTCATCGCCACCCCCGGCCGCCTGATCGACCACATCCAGTCGGGCAAGTGCGTGCTGGGCAACGTCGAGATGCTGGTGCTGGACGAAGCCGACCGCATGCTGGACATGGGCTTCATCGACGACATCTCGATGATCGCGGGCCACACGCCGGCCACGCGCCAGACCGTGATGTTCAGCGCCACGTTCGCCGGCCACGTCGGCCGCCTGGCCCAGCAACTGCTGAAGGAGCCGGAGCGCATCGAAGTCGCGTCGCACACCGACACGCACGAGAACATCGAGCAGCGCCTGCACTGGGCCGACAACCCCCACCACAAGGACCAGCTGCTGGAAGCCATCCTGGCCCAGCCGGAGCTGGACCAGGCCGTCGTCTTCACCAGCACGCAGCGCGACGCCGACTGGCTGGCCGAGCGCCTGGCCGAGATCGGCCACGCCTGCGCCCCGCTGCACGGTGCCATGCCCCAGGGCAAGCGCAATCGCGTGCTGATGGGCCTGCGCCGTGGTGAGCTGAAGGTGCTGGTGGCCACTGACGTCGCCGCCCGCGGCATCGACGTGCCCACGATCAGCCACGTCATCAACTACGGCCTGCCCATGAAGGCCGAGGACTACGTGCACCGCATCGGCCGTACCGGCCGCGCCGGTCGCCAAGGCCTCGCCATCACGCTGGGCCTGCGTGACGACGTGTCCATGATCCGCCGCATCCAGCAGTTCACGACGCAAACCATTCCGGTGCAGCACATCGCCGGCCTGGAGCCCAAGACGCAAGAGCCGCGCATCTTCCCGCCGCGCCCGGCCGGTTCCTTCGACGACCGTGGCCCGCGTGGCCACTTCGGCGGCGGCCGCCCTGGCTTCGGCAACAAGCCCTTCCGCCGTGAAGACCGCCCGCAACACGGCGGTGGCAAGCCCTTCGGCCGTGACTTCGGTGGCGCCCCCCAAGGCGACCGTGGTTTCCAGCCGCGTGGCGAGCAGCGTTTCGGCGCCCCGCGCGACGACCGCGGCTTCCAGCCCCGCCAGGACTTTGCCCCGCGTGAAGACCGTGGCTTCGCACCGCGCCAGGACGACCGTGGCTTCAAGCCCCGTGAAGAGCGTGGTTTCCAGCCTCGCGAAGACCGTGGCTTTGCGCCGCGTGACGAGCGTAGCTTCCAGCCGCGCGGCGACCGCCCCTTCAACGCCGGTGGTGGCAAGCCCGCTTTCGGCGGCAAGCCCAGCTTCGGCGGCGGTGGTGATCGCCCGTCCTTCGGCGGCGAGCGCCGTGGCCCCGCCGGCCCGCGCAAGGGTGGCTTCGGCCGCTGATGCCAGATGCCGGCGATAAGCCGGCAGTCAATACAAAAGCCCCGCAGGCCCATGATGGCCTGCGGGGCTTTTTCGTTGTGCGCGATCAGTAACCGGCGGTGAAGCGGGCGCGGCGGTGCTTGGGCGCTTCCAGCTCGTTCACGATGGCGGCAGCCAGGTCGGTCACGCTGATCTTGCTCTCGCCTTGGGCGTCGAACACCGGCTCCTCGCCACCGATGCGGAACTGGCCCGTGCGCTCGCCCGGCTCCAGGTGCATGGCGGGCGACACGAAGGTCCAGTCCAGCGAAGTCTTGTCGGCACGCAGGCGGTTCAGCGCCTCGCGGGCGGCCAGCGCGCCCGACTTCCATTCGACCGGGAAGGCCGGCGAGTCGACGAGCTGCTGGCCCGGCGCGATGAACAGGCTGCCCGCGCCGCCCACGACGATGAGGCGCACGCCGGCTTCACGCGCGGCGGCTGCGATGGCGTCGCTGCCGCGCAGGAAGTCGTCGTGCAGGTTGGGGTTGCCCCAGCCCGCGTTGTAGGCGCTGACGACGGCGTCCACGCCCTTGAGCTGGGCGGCAAAGCCACCTTCGGCCAGCACGTCCACCGAACGCACTTCCAGGCCGGGGCGGGCGGCCAGCTTGGCGGCGTCGCGTTGCAGGGCGACGACCTGGTGGTCGCGGTTCAGCAGTTCTTCCAGCAAGGCCTTGCCGACAAAGCCGGTGGCACCGATCAGGGCGATGTTCATCGTGTTCTCCAAAAAGGTTTGCGATGGGTCTATTGTTTGGGCTTCACAATGCGCTGATAAGACGGCTCGAAGAGCCAAGACTGTTTAGAAAAACTTCATGCTCGACCAACTCAAGCGTATGGCCGTGCTGGCCAGCGTTGTGCGTCACGGCAGCTTTGCCGCCGCCGCGCGGCAGCTGCGCACCAGCACCTCGGCCGTCAGCCAGCAGGTGAGGGCGCTGGAAAAGGACATGGGCGTCACGCTGCTGCATCGCAGCACGCGCAAGCTCAGCCTGACGCCGGCCGGCGAACGCTTCCATGCCGGCTGCGCGGCCATGGTGGCTGCCGCCGAGCAGGCCCAGGCCCAGCTCGCGCAACTGCGCGATGCGCCGGAGGGTGAGTTGCGCATCGCGATGACCGTGGGCTTTGGCCGCCGCATGGGGCCGGCGCTTGAGCCGCTGCTGGCAGCGCACCCAGGCCTGAAGCTGCACCTGCAGGTCGAGGACGGTTTCACCGACCTCGTGGCCCACCGCATCGACCTCGCCATCCGCTTCGGCCGCCTGCCCGACAGCGCCTGGGTGGCCCAACGCATCGGCACCGTGCACACCAGCCTCTATGCCGCGCCCAGTTACCTCGCGCAGCAGGGCGTGCCGGCCACGCTGGACGCACTCCTCGCGGCGGATTGGTTGATGCTGCAGGACGGCACCGACACACCCCGCCGCCTGCCCGGCAGCGACGTCAGCGTGCAGCCGCGCTACACCAGCAACAACCAGCTCACGCTGCAGCAGCTCTGCGAAGCCGGGCTGGGCATCGCGCCGCTGGGCGACCAGGACGTCGCCGAAGCGGTGGCCGCCGGCCGGCTGCTGCGGCTGGACACTGAACTGGCGCTGCCCGAGCTGCCGATCTGGGCCATGACGCCGCAGCGGGATGCCCAGCCGGCCAAGGTGCGGCACGCGATCGCCGCCCTGAAGGCTCACTTGTCGGAGGTGCGATGAGCCGGCGCAAGGGCATCCTGACGCAGTGGGACGACGCCAAGGGCTATGGCTTCATCACGCCCGAGGGCGGCGGGGCCAAGGTCTTCGTGCACGTGAAGGCCTTTGGCCTGCGCCCGCACCGGCCCTTCGTCGGCGAGCGGCTGAGCTTTGCCGAGGGCCAGGATGCACAGGGCAAGCGCCGTGCACAGGAGGTGCAGAGCCTGGAGCCCAGGCCCGCACCGCCGGTTGCCAAGCCACGCGACCGTGGCCTGGTGCTGCTGCTGGTGCCGGCCTTCGCCGCCTTCGTGCTGGCCTGCAGCGTGCTGTGGACGCTGCCGAATTGGCTCTGGGGCGTGTACACGGCCATGAGCATGGCGACCTTCGTCGTCTATGCGCTGGACAAGCGCGCCGCCACGCGCGGCGACTGGCGCGTGGCCGAGGGCACGCTGCACGGGCTGTCGCTCGTCTGTGGCTGGCCCGGTGCGCTGCTGGCGCAGGAACTGCTGCGCCACAAGAGCACCAAGCCGTCGTTTCGGCGCATCTACTGGGTGACGGTGGCGCTGAACGTCGGGGCTTTCATCGTGATCTTCACGCCGCTGCTGAAAAGCTGAACTCGCCCAGGCCTTCGAAGGCCAGCGTGCCGCGGGCCTCGCCAGCCAGGGCATGCAGGCCGCCCCAGGCGCCGGTGGTGACGACGGTGCCGGCCGCGACGGTGCCGACGTGGCGCAGCCAGGCGGGCAGCACGGCGGCTGGGTCGGCGAGCGAGTGGCCACCGCGGCGCACGATATCGGGCTGGCCGGGGATGGCGAGACGCCATTCAAGCTGGGCCCAGTCCAGCGGCCTGAACGGCTGCCAGGGGCCCAGCAGCAGGCCGGCGTTGGACTGGTGGTCGGCCATGCGCAGCAGGTCCAGCGCGGCCAGGCCTTCCTCCCAGCGCGAGGCGACGCATTCGACGGCGATGCACATGGCTTCGGGCGCACCCGCCTGGTCGATGCGCAGCGCGATCTCGGCTTCGATGCCCAGCAGCGTCTGGCCGACCACCGGGTTCACCGGCGAATGGCTGAACGGCCCTTGCCGGCTGGCGCCGCCGGACTTCCAACGATCGAAGCGCCAGCCCAGGGCACGCGCGACACCATCCTGGACCGCATAGGCGTCGGCCTCGCCCTGCACGGCGTGCGCCCAGTCGGCGGCACGAAGCCGGGTGCCGTTGCGGTGGCAGGCGGTGAGTTGTTCGATGAGATCGTCAGTCGCCGCCATGCCTTGGAGTCCTCTTAACCGAATCGGAAGCTGGAGGCGGTCACGCCGCCCATGAAGTCGGCCTCATGGTAGTTGCAGCTCGCGGTATCGCCCTCGGCGGCGCCTGCGGCCACCATCAACGGCAGCAGGTGTTCCTCGCGCGGGTGGGCCAGACGGGCGGCCGGGGCCTGGGCCCAGGCCTACAGGCGCTCGTCGCGGCCAGCGGGCGAGGGCAGGGCGGCCTGCAGCCAGGCGTCGAAGGCGGCAGACGGCTCGCGGCCGGCCGAGCCATAGAGGCGCAGGTTGTGGAAGCTGAAGCCGCTGCCGAGGATGAGCACGCCCTCGTCGCGCAGCGGTGCCAGCGCCCGGCCCAGCGCGAAGTGCTCGGCAGGGTCGAGCCCGCGCTTCAGCGACAACTGCACCACCGGCACGTCGGCATCCGGGTACATGGGCGCCAGTGTGCAGAAGGCGCCGTGGTCGTAGCCACGTTTGGCGTCGCGCCCGGCGGGCAGGCCGGCGGCCTGGATGAGGGCGAAGACGCGTTCGGCCAACGCATGGTCGCCCGGGGCGGGGTAGACCACGTCATAGGTGTGCGCCGGGAATCCGCCGTAGTCGTAGAGCATGCCCGGCGCGGGCGAGGTCATCACGGTGAAGGCGGCCTCTTCCCAATGGGCCGAGATCATCAGGATGGCCTTCGGCTTCACGGGGAGCGTGGCGGGCAGGCTTTGCAGCGAGGCTTCCAGCTTGGCATGGGCACGGCGGTAGTCGCCGTCCATGTACGGCCAGGGGCCGCCGCCGTGGGAGAGGAAGAAGGTGGGTTGTCTCATGATGGCACTCAGATTAGGCCAGCACCTCCCATTCGCAATTCAAGCGTGCCGCCGGCATCGCTCAAAGCGCTTGAACGGCGCCGACGATAATCCGCGCCCCATGTTGACGACTCCCCAGGACACCGACGACGCGCTGCGCCCCGACCGCGTGGAGGACTACTTCCGCGACGGCACGGCGCCGGTCGAGGCGCTGCTGTGGTGGCAGCTCGAACGCCACGAGGCGCTGCAGGCCGCGCTGCGGGCGCTGTTCCAGGGCCCGGCGGGCCTCACTCGCCTGCGGCTGTGGGTGTTCTTCGAGCTGATGGCGCTGCGCGAGTCGCGCCTCACGCGCGAGGCGCTGAACCAGGCCTTCCACGTGCTGCGCGACGAGGCGCTGGACAGCGTGCTCAAGCGCCTGCGCGAGGCCGACCTGCTGGCCTGGGACGCCACGGCCCAGACCTATGCCGTCACGCCGCTGGCCCAGCAGCTCGTGGGCATGCTGCAGCCGCTCACACAAGAGCAGGCGCCCGACGGCGACCTCGCCTCGCTCTTGGCCGGCGTGGCCGGTGCCCACCAACTCGGCACACTGCAGCCGGCCCAGTTGCAGCACTTGCTGGCCCAGCTTTCGCGCCTGTACGACGAGTTTGCCGATGCGATTGCCAGCGGCAGCGAGTTCGCACTGCGCCGCGCCCGCCAGCGCTTCGAGCGCGCGCTGACGCTGGTGGACCGTGCCGGCGAGGCGCTGGGCGCCATCATTGCCCAGGCCGAAGCGGCGGGCGACGCGCGCCTGGAGCGGCTGGCCCGCGAGCTGGGCCTGGCCCAGGCGCGCCTGCTGGCCATGGCCAGCCAGTTCAACCGCGCGCTGCAGCAGGCGGACCGCCAGCGCGTGACGCTGGGCTCCACCGGCATCACGACGACCGACGTGCGCCGTTGGCTGCAGAGTCAGGGCGACCTGGCCGCGTTGCTCCATGGTGCGTGGGAGCGGCCCGTGCACCCGGTGCTGGTGGCCCAGCACGACCTGGTGGACACGGCCGAGGCCGAGTTCGAGCGCGACCGCCCCAAGCCCACCGACACCGCCGCGCTGCCGCAAGGCCAGACCGCGCCGCCAGGCGAGCTGGCCGTGCTGCAGCTGCCGCCCGACATGGGCCAGATGCAGGCCCTGCTGAACGCCTGGACGGCGGCCGGCAGCGGCGAGCAAGACCTGGCGCCTGCCATCCTGGGCGGCAGCTATGCCCAGGCCTCCTATCGCGCCCAGTTGCTGCCGCTGCTGGGCGACGCCCAGGCCCGCCACCTCAAGGGCGCCACCGGCGACATGGCCCGCCAGCCCTGGAGCGTGCGCTGGTCGGCCGAACAAGGCCCCGTGGACGACGAGTTCATCAAGTGGATGAGCCGCGGCGTCCTTTCCCCTGAATTCTCTTCCTCATGAGCCTAGCCCTCGACGATTCCGCGCAACTCGCGGCGCAACTGCTCGCGCGCCGCTGGCTGCCGCGCAGCCACCCCCTCGTGAAGCGCGCGCTGATCGACACCGAGCTGTGGAACCAGCTTGGCGTGCGCCTGGCCGGCGTGGGCCTGCGCCTGGTGGACAACGTGCACGCCGACCACATCTCGGTGGCGCTGCTGCGCCCGGCTGAGAGCGCCGTCTTCGGCGAGACGGGCCTGGCCGCCAACAACAACCTGGACTTGCCGCGCGACGGCGTGGCGCTGCTCGTGGTGCTGTGGGCGCTGATCGTGCTGCCCAAGCGCCAGCGCCAGGTTGCGCGCAGCGACGCCATCCATGCTGGCCAGGGCGAAATGTTTGCCACCGACAAGCCGTTGCCGCAGGCGGCCAGTGTTGCGCCGCTGGTCAGCTACCGCAGCCTGCTGGCCGACTTTGGCGACCAGCTCGGCAAGAAGCTGCGCCTGGACACCAACCTCAAGCTGCTGGAGCGCCACGGCTTCGTCACCCGCCGTGGCGAGGACATCGCCGAGGGGCCGCTGCTGGACCTGCTGATCGACTACGACCTGCTGGCGCCGCGCATCCTCGACGGCGCCCTGGGCGACGTGTTGACCCGCGCCGGCCACGCTCTGCCTCGCGAAGAAGAACAACAACAAGACGTTGACGACTGATGTTCCACCTGCAATCGCTTGAACTGCTGCACTGGGACTACTGCCAGCGCGTCACCCTGCCGCTGGACGGCGCCATCATCACCATCGCCGGCCCCAACGGGTCGGGCAAGACCACACTGCTGGACGCCATGCGCACGCTGCTGGGCCTGGAGTGCTCGGGCGGCCGCACGTACAAGACCTATGCCCGTCACGCCAATGCCGAGACAGCCTGGCTGCGCGCCCTGGTGGACAACCGCCCGCGCTCGCGCCAGAACAGCAGCCGGCCCTTTGCCAGCTCGCTGCTCTATGCCGACCAGGTGACGCTGGCTTGCCGCATCGAGCGCCACGGCGGCGACTGGGTGCGCCGCTACACCATCCTGGACGGCGTTCACGAGATCGAGCAACTCGCCGAGAAGGGCGACCGTGACTGGCTGGGCATCGAGGCCTGGAAGAAGCGGCTGGAGGCCGCGGGCCTCACCCGCGCCATCGGCCGAGTCTTGGCGCTGGAGCAAGGCCAGACCGACCGGTTGTGCGAGCTGTCGCCCAAGGAGCTGCTGCGCCTGGTCTTTGAAGTGTTCGGCGACCAGGAAGTGCTGGACCGCTACGAGCAGGCGCGCAGCCACCAGCAGCAGCTCGGCAAGGAAGTGGAGCAGGCCGCGGGCGAACTGGCCCACACGCAGGCCCAGCTCAGCGACCTGGCCAACCGCGTCAACAGCCACCGCCAGTACCAGCTCAAGATCCAGGAGCGCGAGCGCCTGGCCACCGAGGTGCTGCCCGTGCTGCGCTGGAGCGAGGCGCGCGAACGCATCACCCGCGACGCACGCGAGTTGCACCGTCAGCGCCTGTTCGCGTCGGGCGACGTGAAGGCGCTGAGCGAGAAGCGTGCCGCGCTGCACGGCCTGTTCAGCGCGCAGGAAGCCGCCAAGGCCCGCATGCAGGCACTGGACGGTGAGCGCCGCGAGGCCCGCGCTGCCTTTGACGCGGCCCGCGAGGCCGAGCGCCCGGCCGAAACCCTGGTGAAGCGCGAAGAAGAGTTGAAAGCCCTGGCCGACGTGGAGGCCGATGCCGCCGCGCTGACGGCCAAGATGCAGGAGCTGGCCGCGGAGCGCGAGCGCCTGCGCGCCGACTACACGCGCGCCAGCGACAAGGCCGCGCGCGCGCAAGCGCAGCTCGGCGAGCTCAGCGGCAAGCGCCTGCCCCCGCCGCCGCCAGAGGTCGCTCCCATGAAGCGCGCGCTGGACGACGCCGGCATCGCCCACTACCTGGTGGCCGACAGCATCGACATCGCCGACGAGACCTGGCGCGCCGCGGCCGAAGGCCTGTTGCGGCCCTCGCGCTGGGTGGTGGTGCTGAAGCACCGCAGCGACGAAGGCCGGGCCTTCGACATCGCCGCCAAGCAGCGCTACCGCCACTACGTCGTGGCCGATACGCAGGCCGTGGGCCAGGCGCCTGCCGGCTCGCTGCTGGCTGCGCTGAACGTCAGCGCGCCCCTGCCCACATGGCTGGTGCGCCAACTGGGCGGCATACGCTGCGTCACGTCGACGGAGGAGGGCGCCAAGACCAGTGGCGAGTGGATCACCACCGACGCCTACTACCGCGACGGCCGCGGTGGCCGTAGCGTCTTCGTCGAGCCGCGCGACCACCAGTTCGGCGCCTCGGCCGTGGACTCGCGCCGTGGTGCGCTGGAGGCCGAGCTGGCCCGTTGGGATGGCGAGCTGAGCCGCATCGCCAAGGCGCAGGCCGAGGCCGAGCGGCAGTTCAAGGACGTGCAGCGCGCGGCCGTGGGCCACAAGGCCGCGCAGGAGTTGAGCGAGCGTGCTGACGAGTTTGCCGAAGCGCGCAGCCGCCTGCCGGTGCTGCGCCAGGCCCGCGCCGAGGCGTCCACCCGCATGAGCCAGCTCGATGCCGAGCACGACCGCGTGCTGCGCGAATCCACGCGCAGCGAGCAGGCCTACGAGGCCGCGCAGATCTCGCTGCGCGACGGCGAGGGCTCGGCCACAGGCCGGTTGCGTGAGCATGAGGCCAAGCGCGAGGCGCTGCGTGCGTCGTCTCGTCAGTCCCGCACGCAGAAGAGCCAGTTCCCGGCGTCCTGGGTGAAGCCGGCCGCGCTGGCCGCCCTGCGCGACGAGTTCGAGAACGCCCGCCAGGCCGAGATCCGCGCCCACCATGTGGACCAGGAGCTGGAAGGCGGCCACTGGGAGGTGGACGCCAGCGTCGTGGAACGCCATGCCCGCATGGCCGCCCAGGTGCACGAGCAGGATGCACAGCTCAGCGACCGCCGCGCCAGCAACGAGCTGGCCCGCATCGCCGCCTTCAACGCCCGCGAGCGCTACATCGATGTGATGCGCGCCACGGTGCGCCGCTACAAGAAGAACGTGGCCGAACTGGGCGAACTGGCCGGCGTGGCCGCCGAGGCCGTGCTGCCGCACCTGGAGAACGACGACACGGTGCTGGCGCAGGCGGGCCTGCACGTGAAGTTCAACTTCGACGGCAAGGGTGAGGTGGGCCTGAACGACGGCGAGGCCTCGGGCGGCCAGCAGGTGCTCAAGAGCCTGATCCTGCTGGTGGGCCTGATGAAGGACGATGAGACGCCCGGCGGCTTCGTGTTCATCGACGAGCCCTTCGCCCACCTGGACGTGCGCAACATCCAGTTGGTGGGCCACTTCCTGCGCAGCACACGCGCGCAATACCTGCTGACGACGCCCATCACGCACAACGTGGAGGTGTTCGAACCCAGCGAGATCACGCTGGTCACGAGCAAGAAGCCGCGCGGCGAGCGCTGGGCGCCGCCCATCGCCGTGCTGGCGCGCAGGCCCGAAACTTCGGTCTATGACTGACTGGGACTACCCGTCGCCGTTCACGCTGGCGCTCTCGCCCGCGCATGCCGACATCGATGGGCTGGACCACACCAACAACGCCGTCTACGTGCAGTGGTGCGAGCAGGCCGGCTGGGCGCACTCCGAAGCACTGGGCCTGTCGCTCGCCGACTACCGCCGGCTCGACCGCGCGATGGCCATCCGCGAAGGTCACTACGACTACCTCCTGCCCTCGTTAGAGGGCGAGGCCCTGGTGCTGGGCACCTGGCTGACGGGCAGCGATGGCAAGCTGACCATGGAGCGGCGCTTCCAGCTGAAGCGCGCCAGCGATGGTCAGACGCTGGTGCGCGGGCGCTGGGTGCTGGTGTGCATTGAGATCAGCAGCGGCAAGCCGCGGCGCATGCCGGCGGAGTTCCTGGACGTGTACGAAGCCGCGGTGGTGGCCAAGGCTTAGCGATATACGTTTCGTATACGGATCGTATATAGTTGCCGTATGGGAATCGTCAAAATCTCCGATCCGATGCACGAGAGCCTGCGCGTTGCGAGCCAGGCCTTGTCGCGCTCCATCAACGCCCAGGCCGAGCACTGGATGCGTATCGGCATGCTGGCCGAATTGCACCCGCAGCTCTCGCACAGCGAGATATGCCAGCTGCTGATCCGCGCCGAGCATGAGGGCGGGCTGGACCTGGCGCGTCTGGCCGGCTGGGCTCAGGCACCCAAGGCCAAGGGGGCCCGGGCATGAAGAGCCTCAAGCTGCGCACGCCCGACGAGGTCGCCAAGGCCCGCGCGGCCGGGCATCTCATCGCCGAGGTGCTGGCCATGCTCAAGCCCTACGTCGTGCCGGGGGTGACGACCGAGGAGCTGGACGACATCTGCCATGACTACATCGTCAACGAGCTGAAGTGCATCCCGTCCAACGTCGGCTATCACGGCTACCCCAAGACGGCCTGCATTTCGCCCAACCACGTCGTCTGCCACGGCATCCCGTCCAAGGACAAGCGGCTCAAGAAGGGCGATATCGTCAACGTGGACGTCACGCTGACCAAGGACGGCTGGTTCGGCGACAGCAGCCGCATGTTCATCGTGGGCGAAGCCAACGTGCTGGCACGCCGGCTGGTGATGACCACCTACGAAGCCCTGCGTGCCGGCATCCGCCAGGTGCGGCCGGGCGCGACGCTGGGCGACGTGGGCCATGCCATCCAGCAGGTCGCGCATGCCGCCGGCTTCAGCGTCGTGCGCGAGTACGGCGGCCACGGCATCGGGGACGTCTATCACGACGACCCGCACGTGAACCACTTCGGCCGCCCCGGCGAAGGCCTGAAGCTGCAGGAAGGCATGATCTTCACGATCGAGCCCATGATCAACGCCGGCGGCGCCGGCATTCGCGAGCTGAGCGACCGCTGGACGGTGGTCACGCGCGACCATTCGCTGTCCGCCCAGTGGGAGCACATGGTGGCAGTGACGGCCGATGGCTTCGAGATCCTGACGCCCTGGCCGGACGGGCTGGGCGACTATCCCGCCATAGCCTGACCCCCGTCGGGGTCAGTTGCGGGCGTGCGTGACGCGATAGCCGGCCACGCCGGGCAATTCGTGCAGGCGGCCGGTGAAGCGGCACAGCGTCTGGCCCTTGAAGTTTTGCTTGGCCGTGCAGACGAAGCGCCATTCTTCGTGGTCACCCTGCTTTTCGATGCTCAGCGAACCGGGGGCGAAACGGTAGCCCAGGCCGTCGGCAAATTCGGCCAGCTCGGCCTGCGTGAAGCGCCGGCCGGGCTCGCCGCGCAGCGTCACCGCGATGGCGGGGTGGGAGGGCAGACGGGCCTCCAGCTTGGCGCCCCACATCATCAGCGAGGCGCACAACAGCGTCAGCGAGATGGCCGCGAAGTAGAAGCCCATGCCCAACACGATCCCGATGCACGACGCCGCCCACATCGACGCCGCCGTCGTCAGGCCCGAGATGTTCATGCCCTCGCGCATGATGACGCCGGCGCACAGGAAGCCGATGCCGGTCACCACGCCCTGGATGACGCGTGTCGGGTCGGTGAACTGCGGCAGTGTTCCGCCAGCCATGTGGCCGCCGAACCATTGCTCGGGGTAGCCCACGAGGATGGTCACGCCGCAGGCTGCCATGCACACCAGCGCGTAAGTGCGCATGCCGGCTGCGCGGCCGTGGTACGCACGTTCATAGCCCAGCAGCAGGCCCAGCGCCATGGCGCCCGCCAGGTGCATCAACATCAGCACATTGGCGGCCCATTGGCTGTCGGACCAGTAGCGCAGCAGGTGGTTGGCTTCGAGCATGGGCATGACCGCTGGCGGGGCGAACCTGCCCCGCAGCCACGCTAACCCAGTCTCATGCGCCCCGCCAGAGGGGCCGCCACCGGTGAAGGGCTCAAGCCAGGGCGGTCATCCGCTCCACGAGCACGCAGCGCACCCACTTGCGGGCCGTGATCTGCGCGGTCTGGGCGAGCAGGAACTCCTCGGCCTGCGAGTTGGCCGACTCGAACTCGAAGCCGCCCAACTGCACGAGCTGGCTCAGCGGCCGGCTCCAGACGCGGCGCACCGCGGCGCTGAAGAGGGGCACGCCCTCGTCCTCGCCCAGCAGCAGGCGCAGCTCGTAGTGCTGTGCGTCCAGCGGCGGGTCGATGGCGCTGAGGATCTGCAGGCCGGCCTCGCTGAGGTTGACGACCACACCGCCGCGCTCGGCGGACAAGCCCTCGGGCTTGATGACCCAGACCGGCAACTGCTCGTGCTCGGAGGGCACGAGGAAGAACTCGACGCGGGGGAAGCGGCGCTGGTCAATCGACATGGTGTGTTCTTGAACTTTGGAGAGTCAGGATCACAGCATCGGCGAATGACAGGCGCTTGTCAGCAGAGCCCCCGTCGCTCGAAATGGCTTCGGGTCAGACCGCGAGCAGGTCGACTTCGAACAGCAGGGTGGCGTTGGGCGGGATGACGCCGCCAGCGCCGTGCGCACCATAGCCCAGCTCGGGCGGCAGCACCAGCATGCGCGTGCCGCCGACCTTCATGCCTTGCACACCTTCGTCCCAGCCGGCGATGACTTCGCCGCCGCCGAGACGGAACTTGAAGGGCTGGCCGCGATCCTTGCTGGAGTCGAACTTCTTGCCCTTCATGCCGTCCTTGTAGAGCCAGCCGGTGTAGTGCACCGACACGCGCTGGCCCTTGGTGGCCTCGGCGCCGTCGCCGACGACGCGGTCCTCGAACTGCAGGCCGCTGGAGGTGGTGTGCAGGTTCAGCTCGACGGGCTCGGGGCCGCCGGCCAGGCCCAGCAGCTCCACCTCGAAGCACAGGGTGGCGTTGGGCGGGATCACGCCGCCGGCGCCGCGCGCGCCGTAGCCCAGGCCGGCCGGGATGAGCAGCGTGCGCTTGCCGCCGATCTTCATCCCTTGTACGCCTTCGTCCCAGCCCTTGATGACCATGCCGGCGCCGAGCTCGAACTCGAAGGGGTCCTGGCGGTCGAGGCTGGAGTCGAACTTGGCGGCCTTGGCGCCGTCGACCCAGAGCCAACCCGTGTAGTGCACGGTGACGTCATGGCCGGCTGCGGCCTGCTTGCCGTCGCCGACGACCGTGTCTTCAAACTGCAGGCCGCTGGGCGTGGTGTTCATGGGGAATCCTTGTGGTGAGTGAATCACGCGATTGTCGCCGGGCTTGCTTCATGGCATCTCCTGAAGCGGCCAGACTTCGACGACGCCATGGGCCACCGCGCACGGTGTCTTGGCAACCATCTGTATGGCCTCCTGCAGGTCCTTGGCTTCGATCACCGCAAACCCGGCTACGGCCAAGTCGCTGCGCATGAAAGCGCCCTCAACCGTCTTCACGCCGGCGTCGTCAGGGTTGCGCACCTGTACGGGCCGGCCGGCCATGCCTATCAAGGCGCCGCCGGCCCTCATGCTGGCGTCATGAGCGTGGGCGGTATTGCGCACGGCTGGAGCGGTGCGCTCGTAGCCCTTTTCATCGCCATATCCCACTGTGATGAACTTCGCCATGGATCTCTCCGTTGATGGGAAATCCGTTTACTGGCAAATGACGTTCCCGAATTACGCAATCACATGGATTGATCGCCACTGCGCCACCGCATCGGCCAGCACCTCGGCGGGCGTGCCAGCCCCAACATTCAGCCCCAGTTTCTGAGCCGCTTCACGCAGTCGAAGTGCAGGTTCGGTGAGGTCAATCGCTGCCGCACCGTTCTGCTTGGACAGCTTGTGCCCGTCGGGCGCCAGCACCAGCGGCGTGTGCAGGTAGCGCGGCGTGGGCAGGCCGAGAGCCCGCTGCAGCGCGATCTGGCGCGGCGTGTTGTCGGCGAGGTCCTCGCCGCGCACGACGTCGGTGATGCCTTGCTCGGCGTCGTCCACGACCACGGCGAGCTGGTAGGCCCACAGGCCGTCAGCGCGCTTGAGCACGAAGTCACCGACCTCGGCCTCCAGGTCCTGCCCTTGCGCGCCCAGGCGCCGGTCCTGCCAGTCGACATGGCCCTGGACTCGGAAGCGCCAGGCACGCACCGGCTTGCCATGGGTGCCGTTGCGGCAGGTGCCGGGGTAGATCAGCTCGCCATGCTTGGGCCTCGGGCCGGCCAGAGCAGCGATCTCGGCGCGCGTGCAGGCGCAGCCGAAGGCGTGGCCCAATGCGATGAGGCGGTCCAGGGCCGCCTGGTAGAGGTCGCCGCGGTGTGATTGCCAGGTGGGGGGCTCGTCGGGCCTGAGACCCAGCGCGTCCAGCTGGCTCAGGATGACCTCATCCATGCCCGGCGGGCAGCGCGGGCCGTCCACGTCCTCGATGCGTACCAGCCATTGCCCGCCATGCGCGCGTGCGTCCAGCCAGCTCGCCAGCCCCGCGACCAGCGAGCCGTCGTGCAGCGGCCCGGTGGGCGAGGGGGCAAAGCGGCCTCGATACCGCATCACAAGAGCAAGCCCTCGTGCTGCTCCAGCAGTGCAGCCTGCGTGGCCGGGCTGCGCAGCTTGTCTATCCACCAGGCCAGGGCCTTGCCCGGCGCCTGGCCCGTGTTGCGCCAGGCATAGCTCATGGCGGCGGTGCGCCGGCCTTCGTAGGTGGCCTTGCGCACCAGGCGCCCGGCCTCGATGTGCCGCCGCACCATGGGCGCCGGCAGGGAGCCGCAGCCCAGGCCGCGCAGCAGGGCTTCGAGCTTGCTGGCCAGCGAAGGAAGCGTCAGCACGTCCTGCCCCGGCAGCACGCCGACGGTGATGGGCTGCATCTGCCGTGCGCTGTCGGCCACCGCGACGATGCGGTGCTCGGCGATCTGCGCGGCGGTCAATGGCTCGGGCGCCTTGGCCAGTGGGTGGTGGGGCGCGACGCAGAAGACGAATTCGATGTCACCGCCCGGCTCGCAGTGAATGCTGCTGGCCGGCAGCTCGGGGCGCTTGCCGATCGCAATGTCGGCCTGGCCGTGCAGCAACGCCTCCCAGGTGCCTGCCAGCACCTCGATGCGCAGCTTGAGCCGGGTGGGCGGCGGGCCGCCGCCCTCGATCTTCTCGGCGTAGAAGGCCTCCATCAGGTCGAAGAGGGCGCGGCGGGCCATGGCGTCGTCCACCGCCAGCGTCAGCTCGCTTTCCCAGCCGGTGGCGATGCGGCGCACGCGGTTGGCCACGGCGTCCAGCTCCTGCAGCAAGCGCCGGCCCTCGTGCAGCAGCTCCTGCCCGGCACTGGTCAGCACGGCCTGCCGGGAGCTGCGGTCGAAGAGCAGCACGTCCAGCGCGTCCTCCAGCTGGCGCACCGAATAGGTCAGCGCCGAGGGCACGCGGCCCATCTCGCGCGCGGCGGCCGCAAAGCTGCCGGTGCGGGCGATGGTGTCCATCATGGACAGGGCTTCGGGGGTCAGTGCGCGGCGTTTGTCCTGGGGGTGGTTCATGCATTCAGTCTATTTGAATGATGTCCACGGTGCAGGCTCATCGATTGCCGCAGGGGCGGCTCCTACATTGGCTGTACTGACCAAGAAAGGAAGCCTCCATGCTGCAACTGATCAAGTCCTGCGACCGCGGCTATGCCGACCACGGCTGGCTGAAGTCCTTCCACAGCTTCTCCTTCGCCGACTACTACGACCCGGCCCGCATGGGCTTCGGGGCGCTGCGCGTCATCAACGAGGACAAGATCGCCCCGGGCACGGGCTTCGGCACGCACGGCCATCGCGACATGGAGATCATCAGCTACGTGCTCTCCGGCGAGCTGGCGCACAAGGACAGCATGGGCAATGGCGAGAAGGGCGGCGCCAATGCGGGCGTCATCCGCCCGGGCGACGTGCAACGCATGAGTGCCGGCACCGGCGTCATGCACAGCGAGTTCAACCATGCCAAGGACCAGACGACGCACTTCCTGCAGATATGGATCCAGCCCGATGCGCGCGGCATCGCCCCCGGCTACGAGCAGAAGCATTTCGACAGCGACTCCAAGCGCGGCCAGCTGCGCCTGGTGGCCGCCAACGACGGTGCGGAAGGCTCGGTGACCATCCATGCCGACGCGAAGCTGTACGCGGGGCTTTTCGATGGCAACGAGCAGACCGAGCTCGACCTGCAACCGGGCCGCATCGCCTATGTGCACCTCGTGCGCGGCGCGCTTACCGTGAATGGGCAAGACCTGGCAACCGGTGATGCCTTGCAAGTCAGTGAAACATCGCGCCTCGCATTGACGGCAGGCAAGGACGCCGAAGTCCTGGTGTTCGACCTGGCCGCCTGATCCTTTCTTCACCCCACCCACAGAGGAAATCCTCCATGAGCAAGATCGTTGTCGTCTACCACTCCGGCTACGGCCATACCAAGCGCATTGCCGAGACCGTCGCCGAGAGTGCGGGCGCCAAACTCATCGCCATCGACGCCGAAGGCAACCTGACCGATGCCGACTGGGAAGCCCTGGCCGCGGCCGACGCCATCGTCTTCGGCTCGCCCACCTACATGGGCATGGCGAGCTGGCAGTTCAAGAAATTCGCCGACGCTTCCAGCAAGGTCTGGTTCACCCAGGGCTGGAAGGACAAGCTGGCCGCCGGCTTCACGAACAGCGCCTCGATGAACGGCGACAAGCTGTCCACGCTGCACTACATGTTCACGCTGAGCCAGCAGCACTCCATGCTGTGGGTGGGTACGGGCATGATGCCGTCGAACAAGAAGAGCTCCACGCGCGACGACGTCAACTACGTCGCCTCGTTCAGCGGCCTGATGACCACCTCGCCCAGCGACGCGTCCACCGACGAGATGGTGCCGGGCGACTTCGCCACCGCCAAGGTCTTCGGCGAGCGCATCAAGGCGGCCGCCGCCCGCCTGGCCCGCTAAACCAGGCCCACATCGCGCGCACTGGCCCCGGGGAAGACCGTGGCCAGTTGCGCGTCATCCAGGCCGTACATGCGCTTGAACAGGCCGCCCAGCACGGCGCGGTACTCGTTCAGCACCGGGTAGTCGCGGTTCTGAAACAAGGTGGACGCGTTGACCGCGACCTGCTCGCCCGCAATGCGCCCACCTTGCACGCCGCCACCCAGCACCCAGTAGGCGCTGCCGTGGCCGTGGTCGGTGCCGCGGTTGCCGTTCTCGCGGAAGGTGCGGCCGAACTCGCTGACCACCACCACCACGGTGTTGCTCCACTGCGGCCCCATCTCGTCGGCAAAGAGGGCCAGGCCCTTGCCCAGCTCGCCTAGGCGGTTGGCAAGCTGGCCCGTCGCGCCACCTTCGCCCACGTGGGTGTCCCAGCCGCCCACGTCGATGAAGCCTAGCGTCACGCGCTCGCGCATCAGTCGCGCGATGCGGCGTGCCTCCAGCGCAAAGCCCTTGGGCGGGATGGCGTTGCGGCTGGCTGCCTCCATCTCGCCGGCCGCCATTTCCTTGCCCACCTCGTCGCGCACCTCGAAGCCGCCGCTGACTGTGCTGGCCCAGCGGGTGCCGGCGTACATGCTGGTGATGGTTTGCGCTTGGGCTGCGCTGATGCCGGGCTTGCCCAGGTCGCGCAGCGCCTGGTTGCCCACGGGCAACTCGCCGCGCAGGATCAGCGGCACCTGGTCAGTAAAGGCCATGGCTTCCAGGGCCGCACCGGTGCCCAGCACGCTGGCCAGGCGGTTCATGAAGCCGCTGCGGAAATCGCGGCTGCCGTCGTCGGGCTGGCCCAGTTCGATGTGGTCCTGCGTCTCGAAGTGGCTGCGCGTCGTGTCATGCGTGCCCGCAAAGGGGACGAAGGCGGCCTGGCCCTTGAGCCACAGCGGGTGGATGCTGTCCGCCAGCGCGGGCGCCAGGCCCCAATCGCTGTCAAGCGGCAGCGCGGCCGTCTTGGCGATGGCGATGTTGGGCCGGGCCTCGTAGTAGAAGCTGGACGACACCGGCACCAGCAGGTTGGCCGCGTCATAGGCACCGCGCAGGAAAACCACCAGCAGGCGCGGCGTGGTGGGCGAGGGCGCGGCCCAGAGCTGCATCGGCAGCGCGGAAGCTGTCAGGCCCAGTTGGAGCAGGTTGCGGCGTTTCATGGCATCACCGGTTCATGAAGTCGGGGGAGGCCAGCAGGTAGATGTTCCATTCCTGCGGCGACGTGGCCTGGTTCAGCGCCTGCTGCGTGGCGGGCGCCAGGCGTGGCGCAATGCCGTCGTAGTACAGCGGCGTGGCGAGCTGCGGGAAGGCCGGCCGGTCCTTGGGTTCGCCCTCCACCTTGAAGAGGCCGGCACTGCCGCTGCCGATGGCGCGCGCGATCTCGAAGCGGGCCGTCATCTGGCCCGGGCCGGCCCAGGCGTTCTCGTCCAGTGGGTAGCCGTCAGGCGTCTGGCGGTTGTAGGGGGCCTGGCCCAGGCGATACAGCCAGCCCAGCATGGGGCCGGTGTTGAGCACCACCTTGTCGGCATAGGCCAGGCGCACGGCCGAGACGACGTAGTGCGTCGGGTCCTTGAACTTGCGGCCGAGGGACGCTTCGAACTCCGGGGCCTCCACCATGGCGCGCATGACCTCGGCGATGCGGCCGTCGCTCTGCTGCCAGCGCTTCGCCATGCGGTCCACCAGCGCGGCCGGCGGATCGTCGGTGACGAAATACTGCGCCAGCTTGCGCGACACGAAGCGTGCCGTGCTGGGGTGGCGGGCCAGCATGTCCAGCACCTGGTCAACCTCGGCAAAGCCCTGGCCCTTGACGGTGGTGCCCAACAACTGCTTGTCGCCAAAGTCGTGCCGGGCCGGGTTGAACTCCATCAGCCCGTCGCGGCGGTACTGCGCCTCCTGCTGGGGTTTGAGCTTGGGCTTGTTGTCCGTCAGGTTCACGCCCAGGCCGGTCAGCACGCGGGCCAGCTCCTGCACGTCGCGCTGGCTGTAGCCGCCGCCTATGCCGAGCGTGTGCAGCTCCAGCAGCTCGCGGGCGTAGTTCTCGTTGATGCGGTTGGCCGCGTTCTGCTCGTTGTCCAGGTAGCGCAGCATGGCCGGGTGATGCGCCGTGTAACCCAGCAGTTCGCGGAAGGACCCGAGCGAGCGCTCGCGCAGCCCCTGCTCGTAGTCGCCCACCATGGCGCGCAGGTTGGCCTTGTACTGGTGGACGTTGAAGTGGTTGAACCAGAACCACGTGAGCTGTTCCTGCACCTGGTTGGGTGAGTACAGCGCATTGAGCAACTGGCGGGAGGAAGCCTCGCGGGCCAGCCTGGTGAGTGCCTGCTGGTAGTTCTTCTGCGCTTCGGCCTTGGCCGTGTCGTCGGTCAGCGCGTCGGCGGCCTTGCGCTGGGCTTCCATATGCTGCGTGAGCGCGAGCAGGGGCTGTTGGGTGACGCCCAGCGCCTGGATCTGTGTGAGGGCGGCTTCAGGCAGTGCGCCGCGAGGCTGGAGCTGGGCGTCCAGCCAGGCTGTGCGGCCCTGTCGGCGCAGCTGCTGCAGGTCAGTTGTCGTGGCGCCCCAGGTCAGGCGGTCCAGCCACAGGCTGTCCTGGGAAGCCGCCGCCGTGCTCGCCGTCGTTGCGGTAGGCGGCGACGTGGCGCATGCGGCCAGGGCGAGGGCGGTACTGAGGGCGAGCGCAGGGAAAATCTTCATGGCGGCCTCATGATGAGGCCGTCCAACGCTCGGTGTCGAGGGGGCGTTGACCTGGCAACAAGACTTCACATCTCAGCGTCATGCCCGGAGTGTTACGGGCCGAGCGCAGGGCCGCTCCCAAGCCGGCCCGCCTAGGCGATGCTTGCGGCTCAATGCCGCAAGCATCGCCGTCCCCTCGGGGGACCGACTGGGCACGCCCGCGTTCAGCAGGGCGAGACCAGACGAGGGGCACCCTTACTTGCCTGGGGCGTAGATCTGATCAAAAACGCCACCATCGTCGAAATGCGTCTTCTGCGCATTGCGCCAGCCGCCGAAAGAATCGTCCACGGTGAAGAGCTTCACGTCGGCAAACTGCTTGGCGTACTTGGCCGCGACCTTGGCGTCGCGCGGGCGGTAGAAGTTGCGGGCAGCAATCTCCTGGCCTTCGGGGCTGTACAGGTACTCCAGGTAGGCCTGGGCCTGCTTGCGGGTGCCGCGCTTGTCCACGACCTTGTCGACGACCGCGACGGGTGGCTCGGCCAGGATGGAGATGGCCGGCGTGACGATTTCGAACTTGTCCTTGCCCAGCTCCTTCACGGCCAGGTAGGCCTCGTTTTCCCAGGCGATCAGCACGTCGCCGATGCCGCGCTCGACAAACGTGGTCGTGGCACCGCGGGCGCCCGAGTCCAGCACCTTGGTGTTGGCGTAGATGCGCTTCACGAAAGCCTTGGCTGAATCAGCGTTGCCACCCGGCTGCTTGAGCGCGAAGGCCCAGGCCGCGAGGTAGTTCCAGCGCGCGCCGCCGCTGGTCTTGGGGTTGGGGGTGATGACGTCCACACCCGAGCGGGCCAGGTCGGGCCAGTTGTTGATGTGCTTGGGGTTGCCCTTGCGCACCAGGAACACGATGGTGGAGGTGTAGGGGCTGGCGTTGTTCGGCAGCTTCTTCTGCCAGTCCTGGCCGAGCAGGCCGCGGTCGGCCAGTGCGTCGATGTCGTAGGCCAGGGCCAGCGTCACGACGTCGGCCTCCAGGCCGTCGATGACCGAGCGGGCCTGCTTGCCGGAACCGCCGTGCGAGGCCTTGAGGCTCAGCGTCTCGCCGGTCTTGGCCTTCCAGTTGGCGATGAAGGCCTTGTTGAAGTCCTGGTAGAGCTCGCGCGTGGGGTCGTAGGAGACGTTGAGCAGCGAGGTTTGGGCAAAGGCGCCGGTGGCGGCGACGGCAAGCGACAAGGCAGTGAGAAGGCGGCGCATGGTTTTCGAGTTAGGGGTAGGAAGAAGAACGAGGAGGCTCAAGCAGCCTTCGACCAGGCCAGCACGGGCTCGGCCGGGACGTCAGGCGCCTGGTGGCGCGCGGCGTCTACAACCTCGCGCTTGAGCGGCGAAGCGAAGGTCTGGATGAACTCGTAGATGTAGTCGCGCAGGTAGGCGCTGCGCCGCACGGCGAGCCGCGTCATGTTGTCGGCGAACAGGTGGCGAGCGTCGATGGCGTGCAAATGGCGGTCGCGCTCCTCATCGAAAGCGATGGACGCCACGATGCCCACGCCCAGGCCCAGCTCCACATAGGTCTTGATGACGTCCGCGTCCATGGCGCTCAACACGATGTGTGGCGAGAGCTGCGCGGCGGCGAAGGCCTCGTCGATGTGGGAGCGACCGGTATAGCCGGGCTCGTAGGTGATGATGGGGAACTGGGCCAGACGCGCGAGCGTGAGCGGTTGACCGTCCAGCAGCGGGTGGTCCAGCGGCACAACGACCGCATGGGTCCAGCGGTAGCAGGGCAGGGCGACTAGCTCGGGGTATTGGGCCAGGGCCTCGGTCGCGATGCCCACGTCGGCCTCGCCGTCTAGCAGCAGGCGTGCGATCTGTTGGGGCGAGCCCTGTTGCAGGTGCAGGCTCACGTCCGGGTGGTGGGCGCGGAAGTCGCGCACGGCGGGTGGCAACGCGTAGCGGGCCTGGCTGTGCGTGGCGGCGATGCGCAGGCGGCCGCTGCCGGCGCTGGCGAAGTCGTCGGAGGCGCGCTTGAGGTTCTCGGCCTCCAGCAGCAGCCGTTCGATGACGGGCAGCACCTGTTCGCCGGGCTCGGTCAGGCCGGTGAGGCGCTTGCCCACGCGCACGAAGAGCTCGATGCCGAGTTCTTCTTCCAGTTCGCGGATCTGGCGGCTGACGCCGGGCTGCGAGGTGTGCAGGGCCTGGGCGACTTCGGTCAGGTTGAAACCGCGGCGCTGGGCCTCGCGGACGGATCGGAGTTGCTGGAAGTTCATGCGCACTGAGCGAGCTTCTGAGACGGCCCATTCTGCAAAGCGCACTTGCATCTGTCGTCGAATGATTCGCGATATGCATATGCAGTTCCCGCAGGGTTCCCTAAAGTTGGGCCCTCCACGCATAAGGACGCCAGCGATGACGCAAAAGCCCGCTATCGACATCCCCGAACAGGCCTGGCCGCTGTTCGACCGCTATGTGCACGGCGACCTGAGCCGGCGCGGTTTCCTGGACCAGGCCGCGCTCTTCACCGGTGGCCCCGCTGGCGCCGTGGCGCTGCTGGCCGCACTGAGCCCAGATTTCGCCGGTGCGCAGCAGGTCAAGCCCGACGACCCGCGCCTCGTCATCCGCCGCCAGGCCTACCCGTCGCCCCAGGGCAATGGCCAGGTGCAGGGCTATCTCGTGAAGCCGGCCAGCGCGGCGGGCAAGCTGCCGGCCGTGCTGGTGGTGCACGAGAACCGCGGGCTGAACCCGCACATCGAGGACATCGCCCGCCGAGTGGCGCTCGCCGGCTACGTGGCCTATGCGCCCGACGCGCTGGGGCCGGTGGGCGGCTACCCGGGCGACGAGGACAAGGCGCGCGAGCTGTTCGGCAAGCTGGATGCGCCCAAGACGCGCGCCGACATCGTCGCCGCCGGTCGTGCGCTGCTGTCCGCACCTGAAAGCAACGGCAAGGTCGGTGTCGTGGGTTTCTGCTGGGGCGGCGGCCTGTCCAATCACGTCGCCACGCAGATGCCTGAACTGCAAGTGGCCGTGCCGTTCTACGGCGCCGCGCCATCGCCTGAGGATGCCGCCCGCATCAAGGCCCGCCTGCTCATCCACTACGCCGGCAACGACGAGCGCATCAATGCGATGTGGCCCAACTACGAGGCCGCGCTGAAGGCGGCCGGTGTGCGTTACGAGATGTTCATGTACGCCGGCACGCAGCACGGCTTCAACAACGACACGACGCCGCGCTACGACCCGGTCTCGGCTCAACTGGCCTGGGATCGCACACTGGCCGTCTTCAAGGCCACGCTGGGTTAGACGGCGAACGTCCATTCGCGGAAGTCCGCGTGTCGTGGCCGCTGCTCGGCCGCCGCGCGGGCGCGTGCCGCCTCTATCCAGCTCTTGGCGACCGGGAAAGGCCCGAAACCGGCCTCGGCATTGATGTGGCCCACGGTGCCGAGGTTGCTGTAGCTGGACCCCCACCGGTGGGCCCAACGCGCGGCGCTGGCGGCGCTCATCCACGGGTCGTTCATGCTCGCGATGAGGCGCGAGCGGCGTGGCAGGCGGTGGTGGGGCAGGGCTTCGGCGAGGCCGAACTTGTCGGGCTCGGCGGGGGCGACGAAAAGGGCTTCGCGGATGGGCGTGTCGGGCCGATCGGCCAGATGGCGGGCCAGGGCCAGGCAGCCGAAGCTGTGGGCCACGGCCAGCCATTCGCCGTCGCCAGCGACTTCCAGCGTGCGCTGGATGCGCTCGGCCCAACGTTCCAGGTCGGGGCGGCTCGCGTCGCGCTGCGTGACGCGGCGGGTGTCGCGGTACTGGCCCTGCAGCCAGGTCTGCCAGTGGGCCGAGCCGCTGTCGTGCAGGCCCGGGATGATGAGGACGCGCGGTGGCTTGTAGCTCATGGCGTCGTCACAGGATGGCCAGCGACACTTCGGTGGCCTTGACGAGGGCCACGACCTCGCGGCCGACCTCCAGGTTCAAGTCCTTGACCGAGCGCGTCGTGATGACCGACGTGACGATCTGACCGGACGCGGTGACGACGTCCACCTCGGACACGACGGGGCCTTCGATGATTTCCTTGATCGTGCCGCGGAACTGGTTGCGAACGTTGATGGCCGTGATGCTCATGCTGGGTTCCTGAAAGAGTGGGTGAACTCAGTGTGCGAGTCCACGCTCATTCAAGGAACTAAGCATTTCGCAGCAGCGCATGCGCCGGTCGAATATCAGTGCTGCCGCTTCGGCTTCGCCGCCTGGGGCGTGGGCCGCAGGTGCTCGCAGTTGATGGCGGCACCGTCCGGCGAAGGATGGTCCACGCAGTCGTCGTAGGCCACCGAACCACGTTGTTGTGTGCCGGCCGCCGGTGGGTCAAAGCGCAGCGGCGCATCGTTGCGCACCTTGTGGGCGTTTGCCGCCACGCGTGGTTTTGCGCTGGCGAACTGTGGCAGCGCGGCGGCTGCGCAAACCGCGACGATGGCGGCGCAAAGGCGCATCTTGGCCATGCTTGGCATGGGCATCTCCCTGCCGGCGCGTCTCGATGCAGCGGAGCATGTGCCGGCGACAGGCCACCGCCTGAACAAGACTAGGCGGGGATGCGATGGCCTTTCGGCCGGCCTCCTCAGTCCTGAGGAAGCCGCTGGACTGGAAGTTAGGGGGGCGCGTTTCTTTTAGATACCAGCGCCGGCTTCAAACAGGCTCAGCCGGGCCGCGCTGAGCTTCACGCGCTGGCCGCCCTGCAGGCGCAGCGCGTCGGCCTGATCACGCGTCAGCTCGGCTTCCAGCGGCTGGCCGTCGGGGCCGATCAACTCCACGCGGGCGCTGGCACCAAAGGTCAGGACGCGCTCCACCGTGGCCGCGAGGCCGGGGGCGGACTCGTCGGCAACGATCTGCAGTTCGTGCGGGCGGGCATAGGCCAGCACGTCGCCCGTGCCGGCATCGTGACCGGCGCCGGGTAGCTGGTGCTCGCCCATGTGCAGCACGCCGCCATGCGCACGACCGACGAAGCGGTTGGCCGCGCCGAGGAAGCCGTAGACGAAGGGCGTGGCCGGGCGTTCGTAGACCTCTTGCGGTGTGCCGACCTGCTCGACGCGGCCATGGTCCATCAACACGATGCGGTCAGCCACTTCCAGCGCCTCGTCCTGGTCATGGGTGACGAAGATGCTGGTGATGTGCAGGTCGTCGTGCAGGCGGCGCAGCCAGCGGCGCAACTCCTTGCGAACCTTGGCGTCCAGCGCGCCGAAGGGCTCGTCCAGCAGCAGCACGCGCGGCTCCACGGCCAGGGCCCGGGCGAGCGCGATGCGCTGGCGCTGGCCGCCGGAGAGCTGGGGCGGGTAGCGGTCGGCCAGCCAGTCGAGCTGCACGAGCTGCAGCAGCTCGGTGACGCGCTTCTTGATGTCGGCCTCGCTGGGGCGCTGCTTCTTGGGCTTCACCCGCAGGCCAAAGGCGACGTTGTCGAACACCGTCATGTGGCGGAACAGCGCGTAGTGCTGGAACACGAAGCCCACTTCGCGTTCGCGCACGTGCGTGTCCGACGCGTCCTTGCCGTCCAGCAGCACGCGGCCGCTGTCGGCTTGCTCGAGGCCGGCAATGATGCGCAGCAGTGTCGTCTTGCCGCAGCCCGAGGGGCCCAGCAGCGCGACCAGTTCGCCGGTCGGGAATTCCAGGCTGACATCACCCAGCGCCGTGAAGTTGCCGAAGCCCTTGTGGATGTTTTCGACCCTGATGCTCATGTTTGCCTCTCGCCCAGCGAGTACGCCGGTCGATCTCCCGAGGAGATGCGGGCCGGCTTGGGAGCGGCCCGGCACTCGGCCCGCTCGAAAGAATGACTGCGTCGAATCAAGACTTGCTCCTGGCGGCACGCCATTCGACGATTTGCTTGAGCACCAGCGTCACCAGCGCCAGCAGCGCAAGGATGGACGCCACCGCGAAGGCCGCGGCGAACTGGTACTCGTTGTAGAGGATTTCGACCTGCAGCGGCAGCGTGTTCGTCAGGCCCCGCACGTGGCCGGAGACGACCGACACGGCGCCGAACTCGCCGAAGGCCCGCGCATTGCACAGGATGACGCCGTACAGCAGGCCCCACTTGATGTTGGGCAGTGTCACGCGGCGGAAGGTTTGCCAGCCGCTGGCGCCCAGCACGGTAGCGGCCTCTTCCTCGTCACGGCCCTGGGCCTGCATCAGCGGGATCAGCTCGCGGGCCACGAAGGGGAAGGTCACGAACACGGTCGCGAGCACGATGCCGGGCACGGCGAAGACGATCTTCACGTCGTGCTCCTGCAGCCAGGGCCCGAACCAGCCTTGCGCGCCGAACAGCAGCACGTACATCAGGCCTGCGACGACCGGTGACACCGAGAACGGCAGGTCGATGAAGGTGATGAGGATCTGCTTGCCGCGGAAGTCGTGCTTGGCAATGGCCCAGGCCGCGCTGACGCCGAACACCAGGTTCAGCGGCACCGCGCAGGCGGCGGCCAGCAGCGTAAGCTTCATCGCGGACAGCGTGTCGCTGTCGGCCAGCGACGCGAAGTAGGTCTCCCAGCCCTTGCGCAGCGCCTCGGTGAAGACGGCGATCAGCGGCAGCAGCAGGAAGAGGGCGAAGAAGCTCAGGGCCAGCGTCAGCAGCAGGCGCCGCACCCAGGGCGACTCGCGCGTGGCGGGGTTGGCCTGGTAGTTGGGCCGCGAGCGGGATACGGAGAGGGCAGTGCTCATCGAGCGCCTCGTTTTGAGGTCCAGGCCTGCAGCAGATTGATGGCCAGCAGCAGCACGAAGCTGAACAGCAGCATGACGACGGCGATCGCGGTCGCGCCGACGTAGTCGTACTGTTCCAGCTTGGAGATGATCATCAGCGGCGTGATCTCGCTGACCAGCGGGATGTTGCCGGCAATGAAGATGACCGAGCCGTACTCGCCCACGGCACGCGCAAAGGCGAGCGCGAAGCCGGTCAGCAGGGCCGGCAGCAGCGTGGGCAGCACCACGTAGCGGAAGGTCGTCCAGCGCTGTGCGCCCAGCGAGGCAGCGGCCTCTTCGAGCTCGGTCTCCATGTCCTCCAGCACCGGTTGCACCGTGCGCACGATGAAGGGCAGGCCGATGAAGATCAGCGCCAGCAGCACCCCCAGCGGCGTGAAGGCGATCCTGGCGCCCCCCTCGCCGAACAGCGGCGCCAACAGGCCGCCGGGTGCAAACAGCGAGCCTATCCAGCCGTTGGGTGCATAGAGGGCCGTCAGCGCGATGCCGGCCACGGCGGTGGGCAGTGCGAAGGGCAGGTCGATCAGCGCGTCGACAAGCTTGCGGCCCGGGAAGTCATAGCGCACCAGGCACCAGGCCAGCATCAGCCCGAAGACGAGGTTGATGCTCGCGGCCAGCAGCGACGCGCCGAAGCTCAGCTTGTACGACGCGATCACGCGCGCGGACGTGGCCGCGGCCCAGAAGGCTTCAAAGCCATGGCCGGCGGACTTGATGAAGACGGCCGCCAGCGGGATGAGCACCAGCAGCGACAGGTAGAACAGCGTGAAGCCCAGCGTCGGCGCGAAGCCGGGCAGCACGCGCCTGCGCGTGAAACTGGTCTTGGAAGGCTGGGCCACGCTTGCCGCCGCTGTCAAAGGAACCGGGGACGGCTCTGCGGTGACTTGCATCAGCGTTTGATTCCTGCCATCACTTGATCGAACGACCCGCCGTCGGCAAAGTGCGTCTTGCTGACCTTGGCCCAGCCACCCAGCGTCTGGTCGACGGTGAAGAGCTTGATGTTGGCGAAGCGCTGCGCGTTCTTCTTGAAGATGGCCGGGTCACGCGGGCGGAAGTTGTTCTTGGCGATGATTTCCTGGGCCTCAGGCGTCCAGTGGAAGTCGAGATAAGCCTTGGCCAGCGCGGCCGTGCCGTGCTTGGCCGCCACCTTGTCGACGAGTGCCACGGGCGCCTCGGTCTCGATGGAGATGCTGGGGTTGACCTGCTCGAACTGGCCCTTGCCGAACTCGTTCTCGATGAGCTCAACCTCCGCCTCGAAGGTCACCAGCACGTCGCCGATGCCGCGTTGCGTGAAGGTCGTCGTCGCGCCGCGGCCACCGCCGTCCAGCACCGGCACGTTGGTGAAGATCTTCGTCACCAGCTCCTTGGCCTGGGCCTCGCTGCCTCCGGTCGCGATGACGCTGCCCCAGGCGGCCAGGTAGCCGTAGCGGCCGTTGCCGGTGACCTTGGGGTTGGGAATGATGACCTGCACGCCGGGGCGGGCCAGGTCGCTCCAGTCCTTGATGCCCTTGGGGTTGCCCTTGCGCACCAGGAACAGCATGGTCGACGAATAGGGCGCCGCGCCATTGGGGAAGCGGGTGCGCCAGTCGGCCGGAGTGAGGCCCTTTTCGGCGAGCTGGTCCACGTCGGTGGCCTGGTTCATCGTCACGATGTCGGCCTCCAGGCCTCCGATGACGGCGCCGATCTGCTTGCTGGAGCCGCCGTGACTCTGGTTGACCGTCACGGCCTGGCCCTTGGCCTTCTGCGCGGCGACGAATGCCGGATTGATCTGCTTGTACAGCTCGCGCGCGACGTCGTAGGAGACGTTCAGGAGTGCCGGATCGGCGGCCAGGGCGGGCAGGGCCGTGGCCGAGGCGATCAGCGCCAGGATGGCGCGGCGGGAAGGCAGGAAAGCGGGCATGGCGCGGCGTTTCTGTAACGAAAGCCGCGAGAGTGCCCAAACTCCCTTATTCGAGGAACAACAGTTTTCTTATTTCGTTATTCAGCGCCCGACTTTGCGCCGCCGCCGTGTCGACAACAAAAAAGGGAGCCGAAGCTCCCTTGTGCCTGAACGTTTGAGGTTCAGGCTTGTTTGCGGGCGGCGCGACGGCCCAGGCCCATGCCCAGCAGCGCAACACTCAGCAGGGCCAGGCTGGCCGGCTCGGGCAGGTTGCCGGTGCTGGCGGTGCCGAAGTCGAATTCAGCGCCCAGCACATAGCCCACGCCGGGGCCGGTCTGCAAGTACTGGCCCGACTTGTCGAACTGCTCCATGTTGCCGCTGGTGTCGACGAACCACAGGGTTTGGTCGAGGTGATCCAGGGCCAGGCCACCGGTGGCCGAGCTGCGAAGCGCGAAGCTGCCCAGTTGGCCGCCGTCCATGCCGTAGTGGCGCAGCACGTTGCTGCCGAAGCCGATGACCCACAGCGAGTTGTCGGTCTCGTCATAGGTGATGCCGATGGTGCCGCTGCCCACGTTGAACAGCGAGGTCGCGCCGCCGAAGTTGCGGTCCGTGCGGATGAGGTCGCCGGTGGCGTAGGACACGGTGTAGTTGTACGTGCCGTCCGTCGTGGAGTCGTCGGTGTCCTGGTAGCCGCCCACTTCCTCGGCGTAGTTGACGCCGGTGTAAGTGCCGGTCAGCGTGTATTGCGCGCCAGCGCCACAGCCGGTGCCCGACGGGTTGGTGCGCACGTCGTTGTAGACGTTGATCGACCACTCGCAGCCATTCACGGTCGCCCACTGGTTGACGATGGCATTGCCTTGCACGACGGCGATGGCACCACCGCTCTGGGAGGCGTAGTACTTGCCCACCGGGCCGGCAAACGCGGCGGTGCTGGCGATCAGGAGGGCGGCAGTGGCAATCAGTTTTTTCATGAGGATTCTTGGCCTGTGTTGATCGGACGCTGCCCCGATTGCGGGACAACCTGTCTCGCAATCTGCAATGTTCAAGCCAGCCTGCCCCCTCAAATGGGTGGTTCTCCTATGAAAACATGATGACGAAGGGCAGATCTCGCGGCCGCGTCGGCAGGCCGCTGTCATGGGCGCCGACACCCGCATCCAGAGTGGGTCGCCAATGATCCGTGAACTGCATCACGGGCCCGGGAACACCCATGAGCGAGCCTCTCTCAGGCCTGGGCGCGCACCGCCAGCATGACGGCATAGGCCTTGAAGCATGCCGTGGCCGGCTGGCCCACGGCCAGGCCCAGCGCGTCCACCGCGTCGTTGGTGACGCTGGCAGTCACGGTCGTGCCGCCCGGCAAGGTCAGCACGATCAGCGATGACACGGCGCCACGCTGCACGCGCGAGACCGTGCCGGCGAGCTGGTTGCGCGCCGACAGCTTGTAGCCGCCGAAGTCGGTCACCAGCACTACTTCGGAGGCCTTGACGAGGGCGAGCGCCTCTTGGCCGACCTGCACGCCCAGCTCCTCGGTGGCGGCCGTCGTCAGCGAGGCCGTCACCTCGCCGCCGCCCACCAGCGCGACGCGCACGGTGGTCGTTGCGGGGCCGGACTGCACGGCGCTGACTTGGCCGGAGAACTGGTTGCGGGCAGTGGTTTTCATGGACATCCTCTTCAGAAGCTGTTGCAGCTGCGGTTGACCGGCAAGCCAGGCCTCCTGTTCGCGCAGGAAGCCGGCGTGGCGAGCCTTGAGCTCGCGCCATGCGGTGAGCAAGGCCTGACCCTCGGGCGTCAGCCGCGAGCCGCCGCCGCCTTTGCCGCCGGTGGCGGTCTCGACCAGCGGCGCATGGGTCAGCGCGCCAGCCGCTTCCAGCACCAGCCAGGCGCCCTTGTAGCTGTAGCCGGCCGCGCGTGCAGCCTTCTGCAGTGAGCCGGTCAAGGCCAGCGCTGCCAGCAAGTCGAAGAAGCGGCCATCGAGGCGACCGGCGATGCTCAACTCGCCCTGCAGCAGCGGGTAGTCATTGGCCTTCACGCGAGGCCGGCTTTCAGCAGCGCGCGGCGGGCTTCGTCGGCGGGCCGCAGCGGCGTGGGGTCGAGCAATTCGCGGCTTTCGCCCGCGTCCAGGTCCACCTCGCGCGTGACGCGGCCGCCGTCAACGAAGTAGGCGCGGTTGGCCAGGGCCGCCACGTCGTCAATGTCGTGGGTGATCATGACGGCAGGGATGCCCCAGCGTTCGCGCACGGCGCGCAGCTCGTCGCGCAGTTGCTGGCGCAGCATGGGGTGCAGGGCCGCGAAGGGTTCGTCGAGAAGCAGCACCTGCGGGTTGCAGGCCAGGGCTCGTGCCAGCGCCACGCGTTGCTGCTGGCCGCCGGACAGTGTGGCCGGTCGGCTGGCGGCCATCGCAGTGAGGCCGAAGGATTCGATCAGCTCGTCCACTCGCGCCGCATCGTCGGGCTTCAACCGCTTGCGCCAGCTCGTCAGCCCGAAGGCGATGTTGTCGCGCACGCTGAGGTGGGGGAAGAGGGCGTAGTCCTGGAACAGGTAGCCCACGCCACGGTCTTCGGGCGCCAGGCAGATGCCGGCCGCCGTGTCCAGCAGCGTGCGTTCGTTCAGCCGCACGTGGCCGGCCTGCACCGGCAGCAGCCCGGCCATGGCCTGCAGCGTCAGGGACTTGCCGGCGCCGGAGGGGCCGTAGAGCGCGACGAAGGGCGCATCGGTCGCAAAGGCAATGTCCAGGTCAAAGCGGCGCTGGTGCCGAGTCCCAGCGTCGCTGACCGAGAGCTGGAGCCGGACGTCGATCAAGGTTTTTCGAAGCCGTACCTGGCGAGGATGGCCTGTGCTTCGCCACTGCCCAGGAAGCTGACGAAGGCCTTGGCCAGCGCAGCCTGCTTGCTGTCCGCGACGACCGCGGCCGGGTAGGTGACCGGTGCGTGGCCGCCCACCGTCAGCGCGATGCGCACCTTGTCCTTCAGCAGCTCGGCGTCGGTGCGGTAGACGAAGCCGGCCTCGACCTCGCCGCGCGACACATAGTCCAGCACCTGGCGCACGTTGTCGGCGAACACCAGCTTGAGCTGCAGGCCGGCCCAGAGCTGCACGCCTTCCAGCGCCTGCTGCGTGTAGCGGCCCACGGGCACCGAGGCCACCTTGCCAACGGCGATGCGCTTGACCTCGGGCTTGTTCAGGTCAGGCAGGGCCGCGATGGCTGGCGCTCCTTGGGCCGGCGTGATCAGCACCAGGGAGTTGGCCGCGAAGTCTCGGCGCGTGTCGGCGGCGATGAGCTTTTGCTCGGCGCCGCGGTTCATGGTGTCCTGGTCGGCGCTGACGAAGACGTCCACCGGTGCGCCCTGCACGATCTGCTGCAGCAGCACGCCCGAGGCGGCGAAGTTGAAGCGCACGGTCGCACCGGGCTTGGTGGCCTCGAAGCGCGCGCCGATTTCCTTGAAGGCGTCGGTCAGGCTGGCGGCGGCCGAGACGGTGAGCTGCTGGGCCTGACCCGCGAGGGGCAAAGCCAGGGCGAGGGTGCAGAGCAGGCGTTTGAACATCATGAGGCTTGGCGTTGCAGGTAGCGGTTGGACAGCACGAGGATGACGACCGAGATCACCGAGATGACGAGGGCCAACATCAGCGCGATGTCGTCACGGCCGGCCTGCACGGCGTCGTAGATGGCCATGGAGGCGGTCTGCGTCTGGCCCGGGATGGAGCCGGCCACCATCAGCGAGGCGCCGAACTCGCCCATCGCGCGGGCGAAGGCCAGCAGCGTGCCGGCCAGGATGCCGGGCCAGGCCAGCGGCAGCGTCACGCGCACGAAGGTGCTCCAGCGCGACTGGCGCAGCGTGCGCGCCGCCGCCTCCAGTTGCCGGTCAACCTGGGCGAAGGCGCTGCTGGCACCCTTGAGCACCAGGGGCAGGGCCACCAGGGCCGACGCGACGACGGCGCCGTGCCAGTTGAAGATGATGGTGTAGTCGAAGTGCTCGCGCAGCCACCCCCCCAGGGCGCTGCGCCGGCCCATCAGCACCAAGATGCCGTAGCCCAGCACGGTGGGCGGCAGCACCAGCGGCAGCATGCAGACGGCCTCCAGCACGCCGCGGCCCGGCAGCCGGGTGCGGGCGAACACCCAGCCCAGCGCCACGCCCAGCACCAGCGCCAGCAGCGTGGCAAAACCGGCCACGCGCAGCGTCAGCGCCAGCGGCGCGGCGTCGAATTGGCTCCAGAGATCGGCGGGCATGGCAGCGTAATGTAATCAACTACATCACGATGGGCGCAGAGTTGGACTGCTGACATGAGGGTGAAGCGCATGCAGCTATCCTGTTGCCCTTCGCGCCATGGACCAACTCACCGAACTCTTCTCCCACCACGGCCTCATTGCCGTGGCGCTGGCTGTGTTGCTGGAGCAGCTCGGCACGCCCATTCCCTCCACGCCGGTGCTGCTGCTGGCGGGCGTGGAGTCGGCCGTGCGAGAGGGTTTCGGGCTGCGCGCCTTCGTCGTCGCGACGTTGGCGGCGGTGGCGGCCAACGGCCTGTGGTTCTACGCCGGCCGGCGCCTGGGCCGGCGGGTGCTGGCCACGCTGTGCCGCATCTCCATCTCGCCAGACAGCTGCGTGCGCCAGAACGAGTCCAGCTTCGCCCGGCGTGGCGTGTTGACGCTGGTCATCGCCAAGTTCGTGCCGGGCCTGTCCATCCTGGCGCCGCCGCTGGCGGGCGCCCTGGGCATGCCGGCGCGCCAATTCTTCGGCTGGAACCTGCTGGGCTCGGCGCTGTGGGCCGGCGTGGCCATCGCGGTGGGCCGCATCTTCCACGAACAGATCGACGCGCTGCTGCGGGCCCTGGCCAACCTCGGCAGTCTGGCCCTGGGCTTGGCCGGCGCGGCGCTGCTGGCCTACATCGCCTGGCGGCTGTGGCGGCGGGCGGTGGTCAAGCGCGAGCTGACGCTTTTCGAGCGCCTGGGCCCGGTCGAGGCCATGGCCTTGCTGAACGACCGCGGCAACATCGTCTTTGTCGACGTGCGCTTCTGCTCGCCCGACATGCCGCTGGCCAGCCGCATCCCCGGCGCCCGGCACCTGGACCTGGGCGCGCTGAGCGACGCGGTGCTGCTGGGCCTGCCCGTGACGGCCGAGTTCATCACCTATTGCGCCTGCCCCAACGACGCGTCCGCGGTGCGCGCGGCGCAATGGCTGAAACAGCAAGGCCGTCAGGCCAAGGTGCTGCGTGGCGGAATTGACGCCTGGACCGAGGCGGGCTTGGCGCTGGAGGGGAGCTGAGGCAGTCCAGTTGGCGACCAGTTGCGTAAAACTAGTAGTTACCCTACAATCGGGTTTACCCTAGTGAAGCAACGCGGGCCACGAGCCCAAAACGCCAAATGGAACTGATCCAGACCCTCTTCTCCTCCCTGCGCAGCGCGCTGACCCTTGACACGCAGACCGAAGTCGACGAGCGCTACCTCGCCGACGCTGTCGACCACGTGGACCTGGAGCGCCGCATCGCCAGCCAGTCGCGCGCCTACATGTCCATGGCGCCGCTGAACATCGGCCGCTGATCCGGCCAGGCGGCGTTAGCGCCGCCCACCCTTGCGCGCTTGCGCGCCACACGCTCGTCGAAGCTACCGCGCTCGACGAGCGTTCTTTCATGGTGGCCCGAACTGATGAGGTCCAGCCCGTCATGGGCCGCCACCGCGAAGCGCAGCCGCCGCTCGCGCACCTCCAGAAGTTCGACGTTCACCGTCACCGTCAGGCCCGGCGGCGTCGCCGCCCGGTGGCTGACGTCGATGTGCGTGCCCAGCGTGAGCTGGGTCGCCTCGTCCAGGCAGGGCCGGATGGCCTGCATGCAGGCCCATTCCAGCAGGCCCACGAGATAACCGGTGGCGAAAACGGCCGGCATCGCGCGGAATTCCTCCGACTCGGGATAGAGGGCCGGCACCGTGCGGTCGTCCGGCACGGTGAAGCGCATCTCGTGCCGGATGCCCGGTTGCAGCACCGGCCTCATGACGGAACCTTGCGGCCCACGGGCGCGTAGAAGGCGTGGGCGTTGTCATGCAGCACGCGGCGCGCGCCTTCCTCGCCCAGCGTCTCCAGCACCAGCGCGCAGTCGTCGTCCTCATAGGGGCGCGGTGCACGCGTGGAGGGCAGGTCGGTGCCGAACATCAAGGCCGCCGGGTTGGCGGCGTCCAGATCGCGCAGCGCCTGGGCCACGTCGAAGTCCACACGGCCGAAGCCGCAGGCCTTCACCCGCACGCCGCGCTCGGCCAGCCACAGCAGCGTCGGCTGGCCGACCCGGCTGAGCCCGAGATGGTCGATGGACAGCGCCGGCAGTTCGGCCAGGCGTTGCCTGGTGTCGGCCACCAGGGCCGCGTCGGCATAAAGCTCCACATGCCAGCCCACCAGTTCGTGCACGCGATGGGCCATGGTGTCCAGGTGGCGCAAGTCCTCGGAACCGCCGCGCTTCAGGTTGAAGCGCAGCGCGCGAACGCCGGCGGCGTCCAGCGACAACAGCTCGCGGTCGCTCACGCTGGCCGGCAGCTGTGTCACGCCGACGAAGCCGGGGCCCAGGTGGCGCAGTGCGTCGATCAGGTAGGTCTGGTCGAAGGCCTGGAAGGAACCCGACACGACAGCACCGCCCACGAGGCGGTGGCCGCGCATGCGGGAGAGGTAGTCCGGCACGGTGAAGAACGCGGGGCGGAAACCCTGGTTGGTCTCCAGCGGGAAGCGCGGGTCGATGATGTGCAGGTGGGCGTCGAAGACGGCGAGGGGAGCGGCTGGCATGGTGGCCTCCAAGGGCAATTCGGTGACAGCCAGCTTAGGAAGAGCGGTCCGGAAAAGGGTCTCCGAACGGTCAGTCTTTGGTCAGACCAGCAGCGCGTCCACCTCGCGCAGCAGTGGTTCGCCGTCGCCGCCCTCGATACGCGCGCGCACTGCAGTCAGGTCGGCCGCCGCGCATTGGCCCAGTTCAAAGGCCAGCTTCATGACGCGCAGCTCCGCCAGCAGGGCCTGCTGGGCACGTGCCTCATCAAGAGCCTGTGCAACGGCCACCTGTGCGGCAGTCATCTCGCCACGGCCTGCCTCGATGCGGGCCTGTGCCAGATGCAGGTCCGGCAGATGCAGCCGCTCGCCATGCCTGGCGGCGAGCTGCTGTGCCTCGTCGAGCTGGGCCTGGGCTTCGTCCCAGCGGCCCGCCAGCACCAGGGCTTCGGCCGCATAACCCAGCACGCCGGAGCGGCCGCGCAGCAGGCCCAGCTCCACGTCCGCCTCATAGCCTTCCAGGATCAGCGCGTGGCCCGCCAGTGGTTCACCGCGTTGCGCCAAAGCCCAGCCCCTCAGCCAGCGGGCCGGGCCGCTGGCCTGCGTGATCGCATGCTGGGTGACGAGGCTTTGCAAACCGTCGGAAAGCACCAGCACGCGCTCGGCATCGCCCAGCCATAGCTCGGTGAAACATTCGAAGATCAGCGCCAGCCGCGTGCCATACGGCTGGTGGATGGCCTCGGCGCGCGCGTAGGCGGCGGCGAGCTGTTCGCGGCCGGCGCCAAGGTCGCCCAGCGCCACCAGCACCTGGCTGAGCCGCACGTGCAGCGACAGCACCAAGTCCACGACGGTCGTGGCCGCGGCGATACGGTCGCCCAGTTCGGCCGCTTCCGCCATGCCGCGCTCCAGCCAGTCGCGGGCTTCGGCCAGGCGGCCCTGGTAGGCCAATGTCGCGCCATAGAGATTGCAGGCCGCCACGTGCAGCAGCCGGTCGCCGCGGGCCTCGGCCAGCGCGAGCTTGCGCCGTGCGTGCGCCAGCGCCTGGCCGTAGTCAGCGCCGACATAGAGCGACCAGCCCAGGCCCAGCTCCAGCGCACTGCCGCTGCCGTCGGGGGCCTGCTCGCACAACTCGTCCAGCCGCGCGAAGGCGGCGCGGGCCTCGGGCGCCGTGACGGCGAGCGCCAGCGACGTCGCCATCGTGCGGGGCCACAGCAGCGCCATCTCCAGCGCACGCCGGGTCTCGGGTGGGCAATGCGGCAGCAAGGCCAGTCCACGGTCGGTCAGCGGCAGAGCCTCCGCGGGGGCGAAGTGGGCCAGCGCGCTCTGGGCGGCGGCCGCGTACTGACGGCAGGCGGCGGGCAGGTCGTGGCCCAGCTCGTAGTGCAAAGCCAATTCAGCCGCGGGCGCCTGGCGTTGCGCGAGAGCGGCGGCTACGCGTGCATGGGCGCGGCCTTTCGCCAGCGCGCCCAACCGGTCGTAGAAGACTTGGCGATAGAGGGCGTGGCGAAAGGCGTAGCGGCCTTCCGGGCTGCCTGGCAGCAGGGGTTGGGCGGTCAGCCACTGCTGTCGGCGGGCCACGGCGTCCAGCATGTCGGCGGCCTGTTCCCCGTCGGCCGCGACGCCGGCGACGAACTCCACGCCGCAGACGCTGGCGGCCTCCAGCAGCGCGCATTCCTCCGCCGACAGCCGTGTGATCTGCTGCTCGATGACGCCGGCCAGGCTCTCTGGGATGGGGGCGTCACCGCTCAGTGCGCCGGCATCGGCCAAGCTGGAAAGGAACAGTGGCAGACCGTCCGTGCGCGCATGCAGGCGACGCACGGCATCTTCGGGCACGGCGCCCTGCGGGAAGCGCCCGGCCAGGTAGCGCGCGACCTCCTGCTCCGAGAACATCTCCAGCGCAATCTCGTCGGCCAGCCGGTGCAGGCGCAGCTCGTTGCGCAGCGCCTTGAAGGGGTGGTTGCTGGCGAGCACGTCGGCCGGGCGGAAGCTGGCCAGCCACATCAGCCGCGCCGGGTTGCGACGCCGTGCGACATGGTCCATGAGTCGCACCGTGGCCGGGTCGCTCCAGTGCAAATCCTCGGTGATCAGCAGCAGGGGCTGGTCGGTGGTGCAGCGGTCCAGCCATTCGCCGAACTCGCGCAGCATGCGCTCCGGGCCGCTGCCGGCCAGTTCACGGCGCAAGGTGTCGCGCTCCGCCTCACCGCCCAGCCAGGGCAGTTGCAGCCACCAGGTCGGCGCAACGGCGCGCAGCAATGGCGCCAAGGCCGGCTCGGCGCGGCACAGGTCTGCCACGGCCTCCAGCACCGGCAGGTAGGGCTCGCCAGCACCGTGCTGCTCCACGCATTGCCCGTGGGCGATGCGCGCCCCGTGCAGCGAAGCCACGAAAGCCTGGATCAGCGTCGTCTTGCCAATGCCGGGCTCGCCGCTGGCCCAGACGATCTGGCGCCGGCCCTCGGCCGCGGCGCTCCACGAGGCGGCCAGACGCTGCAGCGCCGGTTCCCGCCCCACGAGGGTGGGGGATGCGCTGACCGCGAGCGGCGCTTCAGCAGCCGGAGACCAAATTGAAGCTATGAAGCGATAACCACGCCGGGCCGCCGTTTCGACGAAGCGTGGCGACTTGGCGTCGTCGCCCAGCACCGAACGCAGGTCGCTGATGGCCGACTTCAGCACCGAGTCGCTGACGAACTGGTGGCCCCAGACGGCGTCCAGCAGGTCGGACTTGGTCACGAGTTGCCCGGGCTGGCGCGCCAACGCGCACAGCACGGCCAGCACCTTGGGCTGCAAGGCCAGCGCCTGGCCGTTCTGGCGCAGCCGCGCCTCGCGCTCGTCCAGCTCGAAGGCGTCGAAACGCAGGTGCAGCGGCGGGGTTTCGGGCATGGCCGCCATTTTCCAACGACCGAAGTCCGACCGAAGGGTGACCGTGCGCTGACGACTTCGCGAGCCCGTGTCTCCAGACTGGCGTCCATCGTTTCTGCACCCGGAGACCGCCATGCTGACCACCACCCGCTCCCTGCTCGACCGCCTGGCCCTGGCCCGCCAGCGCCTGGCGCGCGACCTGTTCGAGCACGAAGGCCTGGACATGCTGTTCACCTACGCCCGCAACCTGCTGACCGGCACGGTGGTGGTTGCCGCCGGCCTGCACGCGGCCCGCCACGAGGGCAAGACCTCGCTGCCCATCGGGGAGTGGACGTTGCAGCGCGCCGGCTGGCTGGTGCTGGTCATCGGCGTGTCGATGCTGGCGCTGAACCTCGCCGACGGACTGCGCCGGCTGGCCCGGCGGCACAGCCATCTCGCGCTGCGCGTGCTCGCGGTGGTCGTCTATGTCGGCGTCTCGATGCGGCTGACGCAGGTCATCGTGCTTTTCCGCTACGGCTTCTAGGAGAACTTCCATGCAACAACTTCGCTTCCCCCTGTCTCTGCTGCTCGTGGCAACGCTCGCTGCCTGCGCCGGCCTGCCAAACCGCCAGCCGCTGCCGGCACCCAAGGGCCAGTTCGCCACCGCGCGCAGCCTCATCGGCCCGCGTGCCGAGTGGCCGGCCGACGCCTGGTGGCAGGCCTATGGCGACGCGCAGTTGAACCATCTCGTCGACGAAGCCCTGGCCGGCTCACCCAGCATGGCCAGCGCCGCCGCACGCCTGAACCGTGCGCAGGCGGCGGCCCGCCAGAGCGAGGCCGCGGCCGGGCCGCAGGTTTCCGCCAACGTCTCCATCAACCAGCAGCGCCTCAGCTACAACCACCTGACGCCTCCATCCGCCACGCCCCAGGGCTGGAACGACTATGGCCGCGCTTCGCTGGACTTCGGCTGGGAGCTGGACTTCTGGGGCAAGAACCGAGCGGCAATAGCCTCGGCGACGTCCGAACTGGAAGCCACCCGCGCCGACGCAGCCCAGGCCCGCCTGATGCTGGCCAGCGCGGTCGCTTCGGCCTACGCCGAACTGGCGCGCCTGTACGCCGCCCGCGACACGGCCCAGGCGGCCCTGGACGTGCGCGCCAAGACGGCCGAGCTGTTCGCTCACCGCCGCATCGAAGGCCTGGAGACGCAGACCAGCGTGCGCCAGACCGAGAGCCGCCGCGCGCTGGCCGCGGCCGACGTGCAGTCACTGGACGAGCAACTGCTGCTGCAGCGCCACCGCATCGCCGCGCTGCTGGGTGCCGGCCCCGACCGCGGCCTGGCCATCGAACGCCCGCGCGTGGGTCTGGAGCGCCCCTGGGGCCTGCCCGAGCGCTTAGGGACCGAACTGCTGGGCCGCCGGCCCGACATCACGGCCGCGCGCTGGCGCGCCGAAGCCGCAGCCCGCCGCATCGACCAGGCGGCCGCGTCCTTCTACCCCAGCGTCAACCTGACGGCCTTCGCCGGCCTGCAGTCCCTCGGCCTGGACCGACTGGCCAAGAGCGGCAGCGAGATTGGCAGCATCGGCCCCGTCATCTCGCTGCCCATCTTCGACGGCGGCCGGCTGCGCGCCAACCTGCGTGGCAGCGAGGCCGACTACGCGCAGGCCGTGGCCAGCTACGACGCGGCCGTCGTGCAGGCGCTGCAGGAGGTGGCCGATGCTGTCGCCAGCCGCCTGGCCCTGACCGGCCAGCTCGCCCGCACCGAGGAGGCCCAGCGCGCGGCCGAGGACGCCTGGGTCGGCCAGTTGCGCCGATACCAGGGTGGGCTTGCCTCTTATCTCGAAGTGCTGTCCGCCGAGGACAGCCTGCTTGGCACCCAACGCACTTTGAGCGACCTGCGCGCCCGCGCCTTCACCCTCGACGTGGCCTTGCAGCGCGCCCTCGGCGGCGGCTATGCCACGCCGGCCCGAGCCTGATGACCTTCAACCGACGGAGAAACACCATGTCCAAGATGCAACCCGAAGCGGCCGTCCTCGAAACGGCACTGGCCCACGAAAACGACGCGCCGTCTGCCAAGCGCAAGCCCCTGTTCTATGCGCTGGGCGTTGCCATCGCGCTGGGCGCCGGCGGCTACATGGCCTATGACGGCCTCATCGCGTCGCGCTACATCAGCACCGACAACGCCTATACCGCCGCCGAGACGGCCCAGGTCACGCCGGCCGTGGCCGGCATCGTGCGCGAGGTGAGGGTGGCCGACACTCAAGCCGTCAAGCGCGGCGACGTTGTCGCCAAGCTGGACGACATCGACGCCAAGCTGGCGCTGGCCCAGGCAGAAGCCGAACTGGGCCGGGCCGTGCGCCGCGTGCGCGGGTTTGTCGCCACCGACGGCAACCTCGCCGCGCAGATGGCCGCCCGGGCGTCGGAGACGAAGCGCGCCGAGGCGCTGCTCGCGGGCGCCGAGGCCGACATGGAGCGTGCCCGCGTGGACCTCGCGCGCCGCCAGGCACTGGTGGAGTCGGGCTCCGTGTCCGGCGACGAACTGACCAAGGCCCGCAACGCCTGGGAGACGGCCAAGGCCAACCTGACGGCGTCCCAGTCCCAGCTCGCGCAAGCCCGCGCCCAGCACCAGGCCGCCATCGATGCGCGCGCGGCCAATGCCGTGCTGATCGCCGGCACCGACGAGAGCGGCAACCCCGAGGTCGCCCTGGCCCGCGCCCGCCGCGACCAGGCCCAGATCAACCTGGAGCGCACCGTCATCCGTGCGCCGGTGGACGGCGTCGTCGCCAAGCGCAGCGTGCAGGTGGGCCAGCAGGTGCAGGCCGGCGCGTCGCTGCTGTCCGTCGTGCCGCTGGCCGATGTGCACGTGGACGCCAACTTCAAGGAAGTGCAACTGCCCAAGGTGCGCATCGGCCAGCCCGTGGAGCTGAAGGCCGACCTCTACGGCACCCGCGTCAGCTACCGCGGCATCGTGGTGGGCCTGTCGGGCGGCAGCGGCTCGGCCTTCGCGACCATCCCTGCGCAGAACGCGACCGGCAACTGGATCAAGGTTGTCCAGCGCGTGCCGGTGCGCATCAAGCTCGACCCCAACGACCTGGCCACCCATCCCCTGCAGGTCGGCCTGTCGATGGAAGCCACGATAGACACCCACTCGCTCTGACGCGCCGGAGGCCAACATGAGCTCGCACAACCACGACGCCCCCGGCGCGCCGCTGACGGGCGGCATGCTGTGGCTGGCCGCCATCGTGCTGGCGGCGGCCAACTTCATCGCCGTGCTGGACATGACCATCGCCAACGTGTCGGTGGCCAACATCGCCGGCAACCTGGGCATCTCCAGCAGCCAGGGCACCTGGGTCATCACGTCCTATTCGGTGGCCGAGGCCATCATCGTGCCGCTGACCGGCTGGTTGGCCGCGCGCTTCGGGCCGGTGCGGGTGTTCTGCTGCGCCATCCTGCTGTTCGGCGCCTGCTCGGCCATGTGCGGGCTGTCGAACTCGCTGGGCATGCTGGTCGCCGGCCGCGTGCTGCAAGGCCTGTCGGGTGGGCCCATGATGCCGCTGTCGCAGACGCTGCTGCTGCGCATCTTCCCCAAGGAAAAGGCCGCTGCCGCCACGGCGCTGTGGGCCATGACGACGCTGATCGCGCCCGTCGCCGGCCCTATCCTGGGTGGTTGGCTGTGCGACAACTACGCCTGGCCGGTCATCTTCTTCATCAACGTGCCGCTGGCCGCGCTGTTCGCACCCATCGCCTGGCGCATGCTCAAGCGCTACGAGGCCGCCCCGGTGCGCGCCCCCATCGACAAGGTCGGTCTGGCCCTGCTCATCCTCTTCGTCGGTGCGCTGCAGCTGATGCTGGACCTGGGCAAGGAGCATGACTGGTTCGAGTCCTCGCTGATCTGCGGCCTGGCTGTCGTGGCGGTCATCGGGTTTGCGGCCTTCCTGATCTGGGAGCTGACCGAGCGCCACCCCATCGTGGACTTGCGCGTGTTCCGCCACCGCGGCTATGCGGCGGCCGTCATCACCATCGCGATGGGCTTCGGCGCCTACTTCGCGGCCAATGTGCTGACGCCGCTGTGGCTGCAGGGCTATATGGGCTACACGGCGACCTGGGCGGGGCTGACGACGGCCTGGTCCGGCGTGCTGGCCATCGTTGCCGCACCCATGGCCGGCATGCTGATCGCCAAGACCGATGTGCGCCGGCTGATCTTCTTCGGCCTCTCCTGGCTGGCGCTGATGACCTTCTGGCGCACGCTGTCGACGACCGACATGACCTACTGGCAGATCGCGCACCCGCTGCTGCTGACCGGCCTGGGCCTGCCGTTCTTCTTCGTGCCGGTGACGGCGCTGGCGCTGGGCAACGTGGAGGAGCACGAGACGGCCTCGGCGGCCGGCTTGATGAACTTCTTGCGCACGCTGTCCGGTGCCGTGGCGACCTCCATCGTCACGACGGTCTGGGACGACCGCACGGCGGCCACGCACTCCGAACTGGTGGGCGTACTGGACCGCGGCGGCGAAGTCTGGAACACGCTGGTCAACAACGCCCACGTGGGCGAGGACGTGGCCCGGCAGATGCTGGACCGCATCACGCAGGGCCAGAGCGTCATGATCGCCACCAACGGGATCATGTGCAGCGTCGTGCTGGCCTTCGCGATCTCGGCCCTGGTGATCTGGATTGCGCCGCGGCCCACGCGTGCCGTGGACATGAGCCAAGCCGGTCATTGACCCACCCCGAGCCCATGAAGCACACCATGAATGAACTCCAAGCCATGCGTACCCTGGCCCAGGTGGTGGCCTCGGGCAGTTTCGCCAACGCGGCCCGCGCGATGGCCGTCGTGCCGGCTGTCGTCACCCGCGTCGTTCGGGACCTCGAGAACCACCTCGGCGCGCGCCTCATCACGCGCACCACGCGCCGCTTGGCGCTGACCGACGTCGGCCAGCGCTACCTGGAGCGGGTGCGCGTCATCCTCGCCGCCGTGGACGGCGCAGCTGCGCTGGTGCGCGAGTCCCAGGCAGCGCCCAGCGGGCCGCTACGCGTGCGCGTGCCGCCGGGCTTTGCCGTGCGCCAGCTCGCGCCGCGGCTGGCGCGCTTCCACGCGGCCCATCCCCACGTCACCGTGGAACTGGCGGCCGACGGTCCGGTCGAGTCCATAGACAACGACCACGACGTGACCCTCATCGTGCGCCGGCCCGACCTTGACGGCCGCTTTGTCGCGCGCCTGCTGGCCCGCTCCGAGATGCTGCTGTGCGCCACACCGGCCTACCTGAACCGCCATGGCCGCCCGCAAAGCCCCGAGGAACTGGCCGAGCATGCGTTGCTGCTACCGGCCCAGCCGCGCGGCCTGGGCTTGAGCTGGCGCGGCGGCGAGCCGGTGCAGCTCACGTCCCAGCGTGGACCGCTGCAGCTCGGCAACCCCGACTTGCAACTGGCCGCGGCGCTTTCCGACCTGGGCATCGCCGCGCTGCCATCCTTCACCGTGGATGCGGAGCTGGCCGATGGCCGGCTCGAGCGCGTGCTGCCCGAGGGCCGAATGCATGAGCTGTCGATCTGGGCCTGCGTGCGGACGCGCCAGCACCTGCCGGCCAGCAGTCGCGCCTTCCTGGACTTCCTGCTCGCCGAGTTCGCCGGCCGCGAGCACGACCCCTGGCTGGGCGCTGCCTTGCCGTCTCTGCTCAGGCGCCAAGCCGCCTGAAGGTTTCGTCGACCCGAAGCCTGCAGTACTGTCCACGAGGTCCACCGCGATGACACTCAATCCCGTACCCAGTTTCCCGAGCCAGCGCTGCTACGTGGTGCGCCTGCGCGCCGACACCACGCCCGGTGCGCTGAGCGGCCGCCTGGAGCATGTCAACTCGGGCGACGCTTCGACTTCAAGGACGCCGAGGAGCTGTCGCGATTGCTGCTGCAGCATGCATCGCCGGCGTCGGAATCCAACCCTTCCTGAGAGCAACCCATGCAAGGCCCCGACTCCCACGACCCACATCCGATGCGCGGCTTTCCCCAGGTCTGCTTCATCAAGAACACGGTGAAGAACCCCAACATCGTCGTGGGCGACTACACCTACTACGACAACCCCGAGGACTCGGAAGGTTTCGAGCGCAACGTGCTCTATCACTTCCCGTTCATCGGCGACAAGCTCGTCATCGGCAAGTTCTGCGCCATCGCCCGCGAGGTGCGCTTCATCATGAACGGCGCCAACCACAAGACCGATGGGCTCTCGACCTATCCCTTCTTCATCTTCAGCAATGGCTGGGAGAGTGCCGCGCCTGCGCCGGGCGACCTGCCCCACAAGGGCGACACCGTCATCGGCAACGACGTCTGGATAGGCTACCGCGTCATGGTGATGCCGGGCGTGCGCATCGGCGACGGCGCCATCGTCGCCTCCGGCTCGTGGTGACGGCGGATGTGCCGCCCTACACCATCGTGGGTGGCAACCCGGCCAAGCCGGTGAAGGCGCGCTTCAGCGAGGCGCAGAATCCGACGCTGAAATCGATGCTCGACCGGATGGTTTCGGCGTTGCGCGACTCAAGCGCGAGCTGACGCCCCTCTCGGGCCCAGGCCTGCGCCGTCCCCAAGGCGCTGCGTGCGTCACCCGACTTGATCGTTGGAGGGGATGAGATGCTGGGGCACTGCAGTAACTTTTCAGTCCGGGTGAAGAAATTCTTGGGCTACTGCGTTAGCTACTGCAATTTGATCTCGGAAGGTACGGGACCGTCTGGGCCGTGAGAAAAAGAAAAAGACCCTAGAGCATTGATTCTCAAGGGCCTTCTTGGCTTCCTGGGACGGCGCGGGACCGTCTGGAATGATCGGTTGGTGGAGAGGGGAAGGGTCGAAAACGCCCGTGTAGGCCGCATGGCTGCTAGATTTTGGCTGCTCAAAACTAGCGGTTGCTGCGGCAGTTACTGCAGGGAGGCCGTTGCGTACCAGTAGGGCGACGAACCGCATTTCATCTGATGCGCAGGCCTTGACGGCGCTGACGGCAACCGTCGCTGCGCGATGTGCCGAGTGTCTGCGGCCGTGGAAATCTTCAAGGGGTTCCGCAGCCTTTGAGGCCCCAATCACGCGCAGGGAAGCGTGCCAAGGACGCTCATACTGATGTGCACCCGCTGGGTTGCCTGTGATCGACATCGGCGCCAAGTCGTGCACCGGTTCGGGCAAGGAGATCCGTAAGCGAGTGCGCAGACATCGCCTTGGCGCGTAGCCACCCCTGGAAGACTTCGCAGCCGTGAAGTTTAAGGAAATCCAACTGGAGCTGGTTTTCGACGCCCTCCGCGACGACCTTCATTCCCAGGCTGTGCGCCAAGCCAATGATGGCCTTGCAGATCGTCAGGTCGCTGGCGTCGTCCGGAATGCCGTCCATGAAGCTCTTGTCAATCTTCAGGGTGCCGACCTGGAGGGCTTTCAGATAGGAGAGCGACGAGTAACCGGTCCCGAAGTCGTCCAGGCTGACCTTGCAGCCCAGCGCAACCAGCGCGTCGATCTGGCCGCGCGCCTGCTGCGGGTGTGTCATCGCCACGGACTCGGTGATCTCGAACCCGATGTGGTGAGCGTTTGCGCCGGTTCGTTTCAGCACCGCTTCGACCTTTTCCACCAGGGAGGTTTGCCGGAACTGATGAACCGATATGTTGATCGCAACGACCAGCGGTGTGCCCTGGCGCACCCACTCCGCAGCCTGCAGGCAGGCCGTCTCCAGCACCCAGTCCGACAGCGGGTTGATCAATCCGGAGGCCTCGGCGATCGGGATGAACCGGCCTGGCGCAACGTCGCCGAGCACCGGGTCGTGCCAGCGCAGCAAGGCCTCCGCGCCGACGATGGTGTCCGTCTTCACGTCGAATTGAGGCTGATAGTGCAGCCGCAACGATCCGTTTGCGAAGGCATCCTTGAGTCGGACGTGCAACTGCATGTCCTCGTGCGAGCGACGATCCATCTCCTTGGAATAGAAGGAATAGCCGCCGCGCCCGGCTTCCTTGGCCTGGTACATCGCGATGTCGGCGTAGCGCAGCAGCGTGTCGGAGTCCTCGGCATCGTCGGGATAGACCGCAATGCCCAGGCTTCCTCCAGAGTGGAGTTCACGGTTTCCCAGGAGATAAGAGGCCTGTAGCGCCGACAGGAGCAGTTCGGCAATAGCGGTCACTTCCGTCGTCGTCCCGAGTTCGGTCAACAGGAAGGCGAACTCATCACCGCCCATGCGCGCCACCGTGTCGGCGTCTCGTAGCACGCTGCGGATTCGCCTGCCAACATCCGTCAGCAGCTCGTCGCCCGTGGCGTGGCCGAAGCTGTCGTTGACGGCCTTGAAGTAGTCCAAGTCAAGAAACATCACGGCAACACGCTCACCGGTATGCCGCGCCTTGGCGATGGCAATGTTTAACTGCAGCATGAAGAGCCAGCGGTTGGGCAGGCCAGTCAGCTCGTCATGCGTGGCTTGGTGTCTCAGGGATTCCTCGTAGCGTCTTCTCTCGGTCAGGTCGCGCACGAAGGCGATGGCGTAGGGCACGCCATGGTCTTCCCAGTGGTCAAGCGAAATGTCGACCGGCACAGTGGCGCCATCGCCGCGCAGCAGCTGGATTTCGGTGCTGCCCATTCGCCGGGCCTTGGGTTGTGAGAAATAGCGCCGCAGCAGATCGGCATGCGCGCTGCGCTCGCCCGCGGGAAGGAGGATGTCGACGTTTTGTCCCACCAACGACTCGGCTGCATGACCCGATATCCGTGCCATGGCCGGATTGGCCATCAGGATCTGGCCCCTGGGATCCACCCAGAGCACGCCGTCGGCCGCTGCGCTGAGGGTGACCTTCTCGCGCTGGTTCTGCGTCTCGATCTGCTCGATCGGATGCCGTATGGCCTCATCGAAGGTAGCCCGGAAGAGGTAGAGGTAGGCCACGGCTTTGTAGAAGTGGCCGAACAGGTTGGCCTCATCCTTGTCGACGACGCCCAGCATGGTCATGAAAAGGTCCGACACCGCAGACAATGCGACGGCCAGGAAGATGGCCTGCGCCGCCAGCCCCGCCAACTGCTCGCGACGGAGCCACATGATCCATAGCGTGACGACGTTGAGGCCCACTGCCATCAACTCGATGCTGATCTTGAGCGGTGTGAGGCCAACGCCCCCCACGAACAGCGCCGGCAGGCGCTCGGGCGCGCCAAGCCCGACACAGGCGAGGACAGCCACCACAGACAGCATGGCCGCCACTGCCCGGCCGTGCCGCACCGATATGTCCACCCCCGGTCGCCACAGCACATAGAACAGCAAGGACGATGAGGCCAGCACACGCGCTGCCAGCCAGAAGAACATGGATTTCTGGGGCGTATTCGGCGACCACACGTCGGGCATCCCTGCGTAGCTCATCAAGTGCAGGAAGTCGAGCAGGCCAACGCCCAGGAATCCGACCCCCAACAACGCAATGCCGCGCAGGCGACCCGACAGGATGGCGCGGGATCCGGTGATGAAAACCGTCAGCGCGATCACCACGGAACCGACTTCAAGCAAGGTGTGCAGTAGCAGGAATACCGCAGGATCGATCTGGGACGGCCAGATCGGGAAGGCAACCCACAGCAGCAACGGAACGCTGGCTGCAAGCAGTGCCGCTCCACTGCGGTAAGCACCCTGACGGTCGACGCGTCCGCTCATCGGATTTTCGTGCCGTCGGGAGGAGCTGCGATCAATCAAACGCACCCGCCGCAAGGGCGGCAGCACGTGTTGACCGCGGCGGCGACGCCGCCGCACCCGCTGTCCAGTGCACATGATCGTCGCTCGTCAGCTTGAACTGCGCCACCGTATCGACAAGTTCCAGCGCCTGAGATTTGAGGCTGGACGCCGCCGCGCTCATCTGCTCGACGAGTGCCGCGTTCTGCTGCGTACCCAGATCCATCTGCACCACGGCCTGGTTGACCTGCATCACCCCCGAACTCTGCTCCGTGCTGGCGGTGCTGATTTCGGCCATGAGGCTCGTGACTCGCTGGATGCTCGCCACGATTTCGCCCATGGTGCTGCCGGCCCGTTCGACGAGCACGCTGCCTGCCTCGACGCGCCCGACACTCTCTTCGATCAGGCCCTTGATCTCGCGTGCTGCCTGGGCCGAGCGGCTCGCCAGATTACGCACTTCAGTGGCAACAACGGCAAAGCCCCGGCCCTGCTCGCCCGCTCGCGCCGCCTCCACCGCGGCGTTCAGCGCCAGGATGTTGGTCTGGAACGAGATGGAGTCGATCACGCCAATGATGTCGGCAATCCGCTTGCTCGACACATTGATGCCTTTCATCGTCTCGACCACCTGCGCCACGACATCGCCGCCGCGCTCGGCCACCTCGGAGGCATTCAGCGCAAGCTGATTGGCCTGGCGCGCGTTTTCAGAGGTCTGCAGCACGGCTGAGCTGAGCTGCTCCATGGATGAAGCCGTCTCCTGCAGCGCAGCGGCCTGCTGCTCGGTGCGTGCCGAGAGGTCATGGTTGCCCTGGGCAATCTCAGCACTGGCCGTGGCGACTTCCTCAGAGCCGACGTGGACCTTGCCGACCAGGCTTCGCAGGCTGTCCTGCATCGACTTGATCGCATGGATGAGGCTGGAGCGATCACCGGCCTTGACGCTGATGTCGACGGTCAGGTCGCCCTGCGCGATGCGGCGCGCGATCCCGGCGGCCTCATCCGGCTCGCCACCGAGCTGGCTCAAAAAGCTGCGCGTGATCAGCAGGCTGATCGCGACCAGCAGGGCGGTCAACAGCGTAGCGCCGCTCAGCGCGCCCAGGACGCGCTGCTGCACCACTGCATCCACGCTGTCGATGTAGACGCCCGAACCGATCACCCAGTTCCAGGGCGTGAAGCCCTTGACGAAGCTGACCTTCGGCATGGGAACGTCGCTCCCGGGCTTGGGCCACTGGTAGAAGACGAAGCCCTCACCATGCTGCGTGGCAACCTTGTTCATCTCCACGGTGAGCAGCTTGCCGTTCACGTCCTTGAGGCCGGAAACATCCGCGCCGTCGAGCTTGGGGTTCGTGGGGTGCATCACCATCCGGAGCTGTGTGTCCTGGATGAAGAAGTACTGGTTGCCGCTGTAGCGCAGGCGCTTGATGTCCTCGGCGACGCGCTGCTTCGCGTCGGCCTCGGTCATCGTGCCCTTGGCAGCCTGCTCCTGGTAGTGCGCGATGAGCCCGTATGCCGTTTCGACGGCCTGCTTCACGGCGAGCTGGCGTTCTTCCATGATGAGGGTGCGCTCGGTAACGAGGAACGCCGCGACCAGCAGCACGATGCCCAGGAGCGCGCTCGCGATCAGCAAACCTAGGCGCCTGGAGATGGTGAGACTTCGCATGGTCGAGCTCCGGTTGTGTCGAGACGGGCGGGCATGGAACGGTGATGCGGCGGCCGCAGGCACTTCGCGCTATGCCGGCCGCTGAGCGCGGCGCGCCCGCTTGGATTCGTACATCTGCTGATCGGCGATCTCGATGACCGCCTGCGGCGTCTGGCCCGACGTGGCGCTTGCCGCCCCGATGCTTACGGAGCAGTCGACGTGCAAGTCACCGACGCTCACCGGGTGCGACACGCTCGCCGAGATGCGTTGCGCGATCTTCCCGGCCACGGACGGGTCGCTCTCGCCATGCAGCACGATGAGGAACTCATCGCCTGCCAACCTGGCGACGAAATCCTTCTCGCTCACCGCATTGCGCAGGCGCAGTGCGATCGCCTTCAATACCTCATCACCGACGCGATGGCCGTGCACGTCGTTGATGAGCTTGAATCGGTCCACATCGCAGAACAGCACGCTGTAGCTCGCGCCTTCCGGATCTTTCGCCGCCGCGGCCAGCACTTCGGTTGCGTAGGCACGATTGGGCAGGCCCGTGAGGGAGTCGTGATGGATCAGGTCCTGCAGCTTGTCGCGCTGCTGGTAGACGGAGAGATCGCGGATCACGCCAACGAAGCGCACCGACGTGCCGTCGCTGATGTCGGCCACCGTCAGGTGCATCGGGAATTGCTTGCCGTCTTTGCGAACCGCGGTTTCGACGCGGCCCACGCCGATGATCTTTGGGTGCCGCGTCCGCTCGTAGTTGCTCAGGTAGCCGGGATGCTTGTCCCGATGCGGCGAAGGCATCAGCAGGCTCACGTTGGCACCCACGGCTTCCTGCGCCGTCCATCCGAACAGACTTTCCGCAGCACCGTTGAATGATCGGATCGTGCCTGATGCGTCGATGACGATGACGGCCTCGGACACCCGGTCCAGGGCGCTGCGACTGACGCGCCTCAATGCGACCATTCGCCGCAACGCAACCTGATGCTCCTGCAGAGCCCTCTTTGTCAGCGGCTTGGGCAAGTGGAAATCGACGGCCCAGGGTGCGCGCTGCTCGATCGCGTCGCGCGTCGCGGGGGCGCTGCTGAGCACGACGATAGGAAGCCAGTCGTTGTACAGCCTGTTGCGCACGTGTTGGATCAACTCGACCGCGGTGTCGACGCCGATGTCGGCATCGACTACAAGCACATCCGGCCGTTGGATTGGGAGCTCAATGCGCGTTCGGGCAGCAGCGTCGCTCGCGTGGACGATGATGCGCAGCGATTCCCTCATGGCGAGCAGTGACGCGACCACCCCGGGTTCGACAGTCAGTAAGTGGACGACGAAGTCGGACTTGGATTGCATTGGTTTCACTGCCAAGGTTTTGGCAACGGGACTGATAGCGGTATCGCATGGGTCTGTGCTCAAGCGTTCGGTCTCCGGGGCTGATCGAGACGGGCTGAGCAAGACGCGGATAGGGGACCTCCCCAAGTCGAACATGAGGAAAAGGACTCGCAAGGCGCTGAATCCCGGCACCGCTGGCAATCAGGTCCATGAACGCGGCCATCGGGCATCCTGGGAATTTGCGACATGCTTGATTCGACCCTTGGGTGCGATGGATGGTGTTGATCCAACGCAAGGTCACGCAAATCCTGATGATTTAGCCGTTTGCGTTGGGCCTCAGCGCAACACGCGGCCGACGGCACCGGGCCTCCGACCTCTGCCGGCGAAGGCTCCAGACATCAGAGCCAAGCCCATGCGGACGCGCCGCCGACAACACAAATGGCCATGCTGGCCACAGCCATGTCACGGCGTACTCGGCCACGTGCGACGAGCAGCACCATGGCAATCTTCACGACGGTGTTGGCAAGCAAGGCCGCAAGCACCGCCCATGCGACAAGTTCGGGCGTTGACGAGCCATCCTTTTGGCCACTGAGGGACAGCACGATCGCATCGACATCAGCCCCGCCAGCCAACGCCGAAATTGCAATAAGCCCTCCACTGGGGAATTGCTGCTGGGCCAGCTTCACCAAAACGAGGATGAGTGCAAATAGCGCGCCGAACCGAATCGCGGCGCCGAGGCTGAAGGGGTTTTTTAGCTGGGCAGAGGATTCTGGAGGGGTGTTCCTGGCTGAGGCTCCAGCCAGGTAGTGCTGCAGCGCCAGGGCGCCTGTGGCCAGGCTCATCGTCACAAGCGGCAACCAAAGAAGGCTCAGCAACGGTCGGTTGAGCATGGCAACCAGCGTCATCACGCGCAGGAACATGACCAGCCATGCGCACAGGATTCCAGCGGAGAGGGTGTTGCCGCTGGCGGATGGTCCGGCTTTCCGGCTGTCGCGCGCGAAATTCAGCGTGGTTGCCGTAGACGACACCAAGCCACCTACAAGACCGGTTATCGCTGCACCCCGCGCCGACCCAAGCCAGCGAATGCCGATATAGCCAGCCAATGAAAGTGCGGAGATCAAGACCACCAGCAGCCACAGCTGGTACGGGTTGAGAGCGTTCCAGGGGTCAACCGTCTCGTTCGGCACAAGTGGAAGCACGATGACCGAGGCGATCAACAACTTGATGCCGGCGAGGATGTCGTCAATGCCTACTCGCTCCACCAGGGCGTGTAAAGGCTGCTTGAAAGCAAGGACTGCCGAAAGCGTCACGGCCAATGCAACTGCGAGCGCCTGATGGCCCGTGGCGGCCATCCCTCCCAGCAGTACAACAGAAATCGCTGCGATCTCGCTTGTCATGCTCGGTGGAGCATCCTTTCCGTCTTGGCGCCATAGGACGTGGCTGGCAATCGCCATTGCGCCAGCTGCCCCGACCACGCCGACGAATAGCCACTGCAGGTGCAGCTCTTGTCCCAGCCAGGCCGATGCGGCGCCCGCCATCGCCAGCAGTACGTGGGTGCGGATGCCGCCGATGGTGCGGGAGGCCTGGGCTGGTCGCTTCTTTTCCCTCTCAATTCCCACCAGGGCGCCGATGAGAAGCGCCACGAAGAAGCGGCTGGCGAGATCAAGCGTCATGGATTCGGGAGGCGCCACCCTGGGGCGCGTGGGAAATTGGCGTGGGCATCGGCCTGGATCAGTCAGGTGCCAGAGCGAGTAGGGGCAATTTATGTGGCCCACTTGTCGTCGGCGTTGACTTTGATCAGTTCAGGCGAAAGCCAGGCGAGAGTGGGTGCCGGCCCCTTCGTTGATTGCGGTCAAGGCTGCGGCGCCGTATGAGGAGTTTCATTGGGCATTTGCTCAAGGAGAGCCTCCATGCTTCAAGGAAAAGTTGCCCTGGTGACCGGTGGTGCTTCTGGCATCGGGCGGGCCATCGCGATCGCGCTCGCACGCGATAGTGCCAAGGTCGTGGTCAGTGACGTCGACATTGAGGGCGGGCAGCAGACCGTCACGCTGGTGGGCCAGCAAGGCGGCGTCGCAAGCTTTTGCGCGGCTGATGTCAGCCGATCGGAAGACTGCCGCATGCTGGTGAGTCACGCTGTGAAGACGTATGGGCGGCTCGACATTGCATGCAACAACGCAGGGATAGGAGGAGACATGGCGCCGACGGCAGACTATCCCGACGAGGCGTGGGAGCGCGTCATCGCAGTGAATCTGTCCGGAGTCTTCTACGGCATGAAGCACCAGATCGCCCAGATGCTCAAGCAGGGCGGAGGTGCCATCGTCAACATCGCCTCCATTCTTGGGCAGGTCGGTTTTGCCAACGCACCCGCCTACACGGCCGCCAAGCATGGCGTGGTGGGCCTGACCAAGACCGCGGCGCTGGAATATGCCGCCAGCGGTATCCGTATCAATTCGGTCGGGCCGGCGTTCATCCACACGCCCATGATCGAACGGCTCGAAAGCGACGCCGCTACGAACAAGGAGCTTGTTGCGCTGCATCCGATGGGACGCCTGGGCGCGCCCGAAGAGGTGGCCGAACTGGTGCTTTGGCTGGTGTCTCCGAAAGCGTCGTTCGTCACCGGCAGCTACTACGCGGTCGACGGTGGCTATCTCGCGCGCTGAGGATGCGGCCTGCCGGTGAGGTACTGATTCCCAGCCCGCAAGAACCGCATCCAGATCAAAGTTCGGTGCAGACTCGTCGCTACGGCGTCGGACGTCCCGGCCCCTGCTTGCCCTCGGCGCGCGCCGTGAGATAGGCATAGAGGTCGATGATGTGGGCGGTCACGGTGGGGTTGCCATCCCACGCCGGCATCACCAGCGTTCCTTCCCGGCCCTGCACAATCTTTTCGACCATGCTGTCCTGCCCGGCGCTCTTCGCGTCGGACTCTGCGGCTGCCAGGATTGAGTCGTAGCGCCTTAGCACCAGGCTCACGAATCGGTGCGATCCCATCTCGCGGATTCTCGGCAGCAGGTCGGGACCATTGGCCGTACCAGTCGCGGACTCGCCATGGCAGGTTGCGCACTTCTGCTTGAACACGCGCCAGCCGATACGGATGTCGCCATCCGGCAAAGCACTGCGTGCCAGATCCTGCGACGGCTTGGTGTTCTGCACCTCCAGAGCGCAGCCCGCGACCAGCGCCGCTACGGCCAGCGCGCTGAGCGCTGCGCTGATGATTCTCTTGCGTCTTGCGTCCATGGAGCAACCTCGTTGGGTGTTGAATAACTTCGCCGCAGCGCATCGCTGCACCAGCTCTGCTTCATCGCTGGAGCACGTTGCCGGCGTGCGGCCGTCGCACCTCGACAGCGGTCGCTCATGGGGCACACTGCTACCACCTCCAACTCTCGCCGTGAGCGCCACGCACTAGATGCAGGAAGAGCGCTTCGACAATAGGCGCTGCCACACTGCGCCTATTGACTCAAGTCAATGCCGTGCGTGATTGCGAGGGAGTCTGGCCTGCGGAAGCAGCGGCGGCTCACACCTGACCCAGCACTTTTATTTGAAGTTGCGACGCTGGGTTTTCAGCGCGCCTGGCAGGTTTGCCGGTCTTCCAGGTGGGCTGTGACGAAGTCCCACACTCAGGCATGCGCTGCCAGCGGCCTTTCGCGCCGATGGGTCTTGCACCCGTCGTGGCTGGGCGATGCTTGCGGAGAAGTCCCCCGGGCATGAGCTATTGGCGGGACCGCTATACCTGCCGGGCCTGATGCAGGTCGCGTTGGAGGGCGAGACGTTTGCGTTTTGCATCCGCAGCGCCAGCGACGTCGCCGGCAGCCTTGAACAGGTTTCGGAGATTGGTCAGCATGTTGGCCTCTCCTCGCTTGTTGCCTACCTCACGGGGATCGCGCTCGGCTCATGGCTTGGGTGTGATCCCACACATCTACTGGCGCTGCAACCCGGGCAGTGTGTCCGGCCCTGGGGCCATGGTTATGGCTGCATAACCCCAGCGCGAGTCGGCGGGAGGAGTCATCTCGCTGGTTCAAAAGAGCCATGCGCGCGTTTTGCGCATCATGACTTTCGGCCCTTTCTCCATAGGACAAGTTTGCGCTGAGGAGCGAGGTGAACAGGCCATACGCCGCTGCGCTACCGCCTGCATCTGATCGACTCAAACGCCAAGGTGCCGTCTGGCATTTTTCACTCCGCTTTTGGAGCCATCGATGTCCGGTTCCGCGGTGGTTCTCCGACCCGTCGGAAGTTGGCTCCTATGGGCCATGCGCGAGGCTGTCTCGATGCTGACACTGCGGACCCGCAGAAACCCCTAGACACCAACGCGCCGTGACTTGCGTCAGGGGTCTTCCCAGCCAGGACCGCCTCATGCCACGCATCCCAACGCGCCCGTCCGCCGTACGTCGCCTTTCCAGGCTTTGCCTGCCGCTGCTGCTGGTCGTCAGTGCTTGGCTGGGCACTGCCATCCGCGTTGCCTCCGCGCAGACCTTGGACGCTTTCGGCGTGCTGTTGAAGCCCGAAGACGCGACGACTGTGCTGCCGGGTGACCAGCGCGTGGCTGATTGCGGCGAGGTCGTACCCGAGACACTGACGCTGGCGGATGCCATACGCGTTGCGCTGTGCAACAACCCGCGCACGCGCCAGGCTTGGCATGAGGCCGCAGCCCAGGCGGCGCAAGTGGGTGTGAGCCGCAGTGCCTATCTGCCGAACATCTCGGCCGGCGTCAGCACGAGCTATGACGTGCTGCGCAGCGGTAACTCGCCGGCCGACCCCAATCGCGTCAAAGGTGCGAATCTCACGGTGAGCTGGCTGCTGCTTGACTCGGGCGCACGCGCTGCCAACGTCGAGCAGGCGCGGCAGAACCTGACCGGGGCTTTTGCGCAGCGGGACGCGCTGGTGCAGCAACTCTTCGTCGCTGCCGCCCAGGCCTGGTACGAGGCTGCAGCGGCCCAAGCGGCGGTGCGCGCGGCCAGCCAAGCCGAGGCGACCGCGCAACAAAGCGCCGAGGCGGCCGAGTTCAAGTCGCAACGCGGTGCCGCCACAGTCGTCGACGCGCTGCAGGCCCGCACGGCTGCGGCGCAGGCGACATTGGCCCGCGTCCGCGCGGAGGGCCAGGCCCGCACGACGCTGGGCGCGCTGGCCAATGTGATGGGGATCGATGTGCGCAGCCCGCTGGCGTTGGCCGCCGACGCGGCACTGGACCCGGAATCGCAGCTGGATGCCGTGCCGGTTGACGCCTTTCTGCAGGATCTCAACCAGCTCATCGACGAGGCCGTGGCCACGCACCCGACCTTGCAGGCCGCCCGCGCCAGCGTTGCCGCCGCCGAAGCCCGCCTCGTGGCGACCCGCGCCGAAGGCTTCCCGACGATCAGCCTGACGCACAGCAACTTCGCCAACGGCCGGCCCGGCACGACGCTGCCAACCTCGCGCACGAACGAGCGCCTCACGGCCATCACCCTGAACTTCCCGATCTTCGAAGGCCTGTCGCGCAACTACCGCATGCACGAGCAGCGCGCGCAGGTCGACGCCCGCCGCGCCGAACTGGCGGGCCAGCAGTCGCAAATCGCCTACGAAGTCTGGCGCGCCTTCGAGACGCTGAAGGTCGAGAGCAGCAGCCTCAAGGCCTCCAGTGAGTTGATGCGCAGCGCCACCGAGTCCCTGCAAGCCGCCCGCGCCCGCTACCAGGCCGGCGCCGCCGACACGATCGAACTGCTCAACGCGCAAAAGGACGAAGCCAGCGCACGCCAGGAACGCATCCAGGCGCTTGCGAGCTGGCGGGTTTCCCGTCTGCGCCTGCTCGCTGGCTTGGGCCGGCTGGGCTTCTGGGCGCTCGGCGCCTGAACCGAACACACCTGACGAATCTCCGAGGAAAGACATCATCATGGCCAAGAAATCCAAGCGCCCCAGCAAGCAAGCTCACAAGCCCGTCATCGAGACGCTGGAGCCACGCTTGCTGCTGTCGGCCACGCCGCTGCCCCAGCCGACGTTCAACACGACGATGAACTACTCGGCGCAGTCGTCCACGCACGGTGTGGATGCGACGCTGGAGATCGTCAACAACGGTCCGCAACTGACGCTGCAGCTTCGTAGTGGCAACCAGGTCCTGGCCTCGGAAACCCTGGACGAGAACCTGCGCGTGTCCTTCACCGGCTCGGCCTTCAGCGATCACCTGACGCTGAACCTGGACGGCAACACCTCGCCCTTCGCCATCAAGATCGAGTTCGACGGCGGCACCGACGTGCCCGGCGTCAGCGACGACCAGCTCGTCATCGACGGCAGCGATGCCGCCGGCCTTTTCGTCACCAGCACCGACGATGTGCAGGTAAAGGGTGCGCTGGACATCCAGGGCGACCTGGACCTGCAATCCGCCGAGCGCATCGACGTGCTGGCCGGCACCAGCATCCACGCCAGCAACGACATCCGCCTGGCCGCCCAGAAGGAAACCAAGGGCGGCGTGCTGGGCAGCGACATCCATGCCGTGGCCGACGCACAGGTCAACCTGCTGGGCGCCGCGCTGACGGGCCGCAATATCAGCCTGGACGCCGAGGCCACCGTCGCGCTGGATAGCAAGGACACCGAACTGTTCGGCAAGCAATTGAAGATCGGTGCGGTCGACGCCAAGACCAATGCGGCCGTCGCCCTGACCGGCACCAACGCGATTACCGCCAGCGGAACGCTCACCATCGACGCCTCCGCCAAAGTCGACACCAAGCTTGCCAGCGCGCCGGACGACAGCAGCAAGAACACCGCCAAGGACGCGGCCATAGCCATCACGCACGTGGACAGCGACGCCAACGTCCGCGTGGCCGGCAGCTCCGCGCTGAGCGCAGGTGGTGCGCTGAGCATCGCCTCTCACAACACCGTCAGCGCCAAAACCACGGCCGACGGTGGTGCCGGTGCGGCGGCCGGTGACGCCAAGGGCGCCGTGCTGGCGGCCAGCTATGTGCATGGCGACACGCGCACCGAACTGGCTGATGGTGCCTCGCTGTCGGGTGGCTCCATCACGCTGACGGCCGACGCCACGCGCAGCACCGAGGTCGTCGCCAAGGCGACCAAGGGTGGCGCCGAGAAGTCGGCCGATGGCTCCAACGAAAGCGAGAAGAAGCTCGACGAGCAGGACGCCAAGACGGCAGACGGCTCGTTGCAGTTCGCCGCCGCGGTGGCCGTGGGCGTCATCGATGGCCAGTCGCAGGTGCTGCTGGGCAGCAGCGGCGCCCTGCACGCGACCGATGCCGACGGCGCCATCGCGATCAACGCCGGCATGGCGCTGACCGGTCCCGACGGCGGCCTGAGCACTGTCGCCGATGGCTCCAACAAGGACGCTGGTGGCACAGGTGTCGGCGTTGCCGCAGCCATCAACACGGCCAAGGTGGGCGCCCGCGTCTCGATCGGCGGCTCCTCCAGCTTCAACGCGGCCGGCGGCGTCAACGCCACGGCCACAGCCAGCAGTGCGCATTTCGGTGCACAGGCCACCTCGGGCGCCAGCGGCACAGGCCTTGGCATCGCGGGTTCGCTGGCAATCAACGTCGGCCAGCTCAAGGCCGAGGCGCTGATCGCCTCGGGCGCCAGCGTGACCATCGCCGACGGCACGACGCTGACGCTGAAGGCCGAAACCAAGTCCAGCGACACGGCCAAGGCCGGTGCGCAGGCGTCGGGCAATGGCATGGGCGCCTCGGTCGCCATCAACGTGGCCGACACAACGGCCCGTGCGGCCGTGGAAGCCGGCGCCAACGCGTCCGGCAGCGGCAGCCTCAAGCTCGAAGCTACGTCCAACAACGCCGTCACGACCGAGGCCAAGGGCGGCGCCCAGGGCGGCAATGCGACCACGCCGGTTGCAGCCATGACCCTGGCCCATCACGACACGCTGGCCGAAATGCGCGGCGACGATGCGGCGCTGGCGCTGAAGGATGTGAGCCTCAAAGCCACGCACGAAGGCCAGGCCGACACCACCGCTGACGGCACGGCCGCTGGCGACAGCTCTGCGCTGGGCATGGCCCTGGCTTCAGGCATCGTTGTGGACAACACCCGCGCGATGCTGGACCATGCGCTGCAACTGGGAGGCGCGCTGGACATCGGCGCCACGGCCAAGCAGACGACCAACACCACCTCCAAGGCCAGTGCCAAGGGCGGCAAGTCCGCCGACAAGGCGGCCGAAGGCGACGTCGACAAGCAGAAGGCCGCCCAGCGCGCAGCCGGCGACGCCGCGGCCGCCGACAAGGGCGCGCGCACCAGCGCCGATGCAGGCGAAACCCCCAAGGCCGAGACGCCCACCGGCGACGGGGACGCGGGCGCCGCAGACAGCAGCGCGGCCGCCACGGCCGGCGCTCTGGCGCTGAACATCGCCGCCAGCCATGTCGACGCCGGCATCACCATCACCCGCGAGGTGAAGGTGACCGGTGCAACGGCCATCGCGGCCCAGGCCGAGGCGCACAGCGCCGCGGTGGCCGACGGCAGTGCCACCACGGCGGGCAGCGACGGCGTAGGTATCGCCATCGCACTGAACAAGGGTTCCGTCGAGACCAACGCCTACATGGCCGGCAAGCTCAACAGCAAGGGCTTGAGCTTGACCGCCGGCAGTGCAGGCGACGCGAAGAACACCAGCAAGGCCCAGGCGACGGCCGGTGCCGGCGGCGGCAGTTTCGGCGCTGCGGGTGCGCTGGCCATCAACTTGGGCACCAGCCACACGACGGCTGGCGTCGAGAACATGGCCCAGTTGGCGCTGGACGGCACCGACCTGGTCATCAAGGCCCAGAGCAGCAGCGAGCACACGGCTGAGGCCAAACCCAAGGAGGTGTCCGGCAAGAAGACCGGTATCGGCGCCGCCGTGGCGCTGAACCTGGCCGATGAGACCACCACGGCACGCATCCAGGGCGCCGCCAAGATCGAAGGCGCGGCCAAGGCGGACGTCACTGCCGAGTCCAGGAACAAGCTCGCGACGACGGCCGAGGCCGGCGCGGCGGGCGCCAGCGCCTATGCGCCCAGCATCGCCGTGACGCTGGCGACGCTGGAAACGACCGCTGACGTCAGCGGCGGCGGCACGCTGGCCGCGAGCGGCGCCCTGACCGTCACCGCCAAGCATGCCGGTGACGCGACGACCACCGCCACCGGCAAGGCCGATGGTGGCGACAACCAGGACACGGCCGTCGGCATTGCGCTCGCGGCAGGCGCCGTGCGTGACAACACCAAAGCCTCCTTCGACCGTCATGCCACCGTGGGCGGCAAGGCCGACATCGCGGCCACCAGTCAGCAAAGCAGCACCAGCACAGCCACCGCGGGCGCCAAGGGTGGCAAGGCCAAGGATGCCGACACCGACGCCAAGGCAGCCGACAAGCAGAAGGACGCTGCCGTCGCCAGCGCCGACAAGGCGGCCAAGGACGCCGGCCAGCGCGGCCAGGCCGACGATGCCGCGAAGGCACCCAAGGCCGAAGCCCCGGACGCCGCCGGCAACGGCAGCTCGGCCGTCAGCGCCGCTGGCGCGATCGCGCTGAACATCGCCGACAGCCGCATCGAGGCCTATCTCGGCGGGGAACTGACGTCCGCCGATGCTGTCAGCGTCAAGGCCTTGGCAGACATTGACGGCAAGGCCGTGGCCGATGCCTCGGCTGTGGTTGCTTCCACCAGCGCCGACGATGACACCGGCGCCGGCATCGCCGTGGCCCTGAACGTGGCCGACGTGGACGTGCTGGCCAGCGTGGCCGGCGTCGTCACGAGCAAGGGCCTGGCGGTGAATGCCGGCACGGCCGGCGACGATGCCAAGCACAGCTTCTCGGCCACCAGCACCTCGGGTGCCGGCGGTGGCGAGGTCGGCGTGGCCGGCTCGCTGGCCGTCAACGTCGGCGGCGTCGACACGACGGCGCGACTGAATGACACGGCGCGTGTCAACCAGGTCGGCGATGCCGCCGTCACCGTGGCTGCCGCCAGCAGCACCGAGAACACGGCCGAGGCCAAGCCCGCCGACGGCGCCAGTGGCTCGGGCAGCAAGACGGGCGTGGGCGCGTCCATCGCCGTCAACGTCGTTGACGAGACCACCCGCGCGGCCGCCGAAGGCCAGGCCTTCGTGCAGGGCGCCGGCGACCTGTCCATCACCGCCGACAGCAAGAGCGCCATCACGACCGCCGCCGAGAACGGCGCGGAGGCCAAGGACAAGACCGGCGACGCCGTGACGCCGGTCTTCGCCGTCACCGTGGCCAACCTCGACACCATCGCCGAAGCGACCGGCGCCGGCACGCTGGCCGGCAGCGGCGCGCTGAAGATCGACGCCAAGCACACGGGCGAGGCCAAGACCAGCGCCAAGGGCAAGCCCACGGGCACCGACTCCGCCGTGGGCATCGCTGTCGCCGTGGGCGTTGTCAATGACACCACGCACGCCACGTTCGACCGCGAGGCCACGTTCGATGGCAAGGTCGATATCGGCGCCAGCAGCACCCAGGCCAGCGCCACCAGCGCCTCGGCCAGCGCCAAGGGCGGTGCGGCCAAGAAGGCCGATGCCTCCGACGACAAGGCGGTCGACAAGCAGAAGGACGGTGCCCGCAAGGCCGCCGACAAGGTGGCAGCCGACACCGGCAATCGCGACAGCAAGGAAGCCGGCGACACGCCCAAGGCCGAGGTGGCCGACAAGGACGGCAAGGCCGATGGCCAGAGCGCCGTCAGCGTGGCCGGCGCCGTGGCGGTGAACCTCTCGGTCAGCCGCACCAGCGCCAGCGTGGCCGGCAAGCTGACCGCCGGTGATGCAGTGGGCGTGCAGTCGCTGGCCGACATCGACGGCTCGGCCACGGCCGACGGCACGGCGGCCCTGGGCAAGCCGGCCGATGACAACAAGGACGACTGGGGCGTGGGCGCCGCCATCGCCATCAACGTGGGCGACATGGAAAACCGCGCCAGCATCAGCGGCGAGGTCGCGGCCAAGACCGTGGCCGTGACGGCTGGCATGGTCGCCGACAAGGACGGCAAGACCGGCAAGCACGCCTTTGCGGCCACGGCCACCTCCGGTGCCGGTGGCGGCGACGTGGGTGTGGCTGGCGCGCTGGCCATCAACGTGGGCGACACCAAGACCGAAGCCCTGCTGTCGGCCGGTGCCAAGATCACGCAGACGGGTGCCGATGGCGCCGTCAAGCTCAGCGCCAAGAGCAGCAGCGACAACAGCGCCACGGCCAAGCCCAAGAGCGAGGCCGATGGCAGGAAGACCGGTGTCGGCGCGTCCGCCGCGATCAACGTCGTGGACGACAGCACGCGTGCGGCCATCGAGGGTCAGGCCAACGTGAATGCCGAGGGCGGCATTGCCGTCGCGGCTGACGCCAAGCATGCCGTCAAGACGACGGCCGAAGGTGGCGTCAAGGCCACCGGCGCGGGCGGCGACGCCGTCGTGCCGGTGGCGGCCGTGACCGTTGCCCATTTGGACACGATCGCCCAAGCCACGGGTGAGGGCGATGCGCTGAAGGCGGGCAAGGACATCGCCATCAGCGCCAAGCACAGCGGCAACACGGAAACCACGGCTACCGGCAACGCCACGGCCACCGACACCGCTTTCGGTGCAGCAGTCGCCGTCGGTGTGGTCGTCGACAAGACCAGTGCCGTGCTGGACCGCGACGCCGAAGCCGGTGGTGCTGTCAAGGTCTCGGCGGCCAGTACGCAGGCCAGCACGGCCAGTGCCACGGCCAGCGCCAAGGGCGGCAAGCAGGACGACGAGGCCGATCCCAAGGCCGACCCCAAGGGGGTGGACAACCAGAAGGATGGACAGCGCAAGGCGGCCGACAGCGTGGCGGCCCAGCGCGGCCAGCGCGACAGCGCGGATGCGCCCACCAAGGGCAAGGCCGAGGTGTCTGACATCAGCAGCACCAATGGCGCCAGCACGTCCAAGTCTGTCGCCGTGGCCGGTGCAGTGGCCGTCAACGTGGCCGACAGCGACACGCTGGCCGCCTCCGGTGCGGGCCGCAAGATCAAGGCTGGCAAGGATGTGAGCCTGCAATCCGCCGCCGACAGCGACGCCAAGGCCCAGGCCGACGGCTCGGCCGTGGTCAAGCAGCAAGGTGATGGCTCCAACGATGGCGTGGGCGTCGCCGTGGCGATCAACGTCGCCAACGTCAGCAACCGCGCTGTTGTGGGCGCGGACAACGAGATCGAGGCCAAGGGCCTCAGCGTGCAAGCCACCAATGGCGCAGCCGACGATGGCCAGCCCGCTCCCGCGATGGCCTTCGAGGCCCGTGCCAAGTCCGGCGCTGGCTCCGACAAGGTCGGCGTGGCCGGTTCGGTCGCGGTCAACATCGCCGACGTGGACAGCACGGCCACGGTCAGCGGCTCTGCCAAGCTGAAGCTCAAGGGTGGCGACCTCACGGTGGCCTCGCAGCTGAACACGCAGGCCGATGCCGTGGCCGAGCCCAAGGACAAGGTGGGCTCGCAGGCCGGCACCGTGGGCGTGGGCGCGTCGGTGGCACTGAACGTCATCAACACCGACACGACGGCTCGCGTCGAGGACGGCGTCAGCATGGCCGGCACCGTGGCCGACGCCAAGATCGCCGCCAGCGGCGAGCACAGCGTCAACACCGTGGCCAAGAACGGCGCGGCCGCCGGCAAGACCGGCAGCGGCTCGGGCACCGGCGTGGGCGCGGCGGTGGCCGTGGCAGTCGTCAACCACGACAAGGCGGCAGCCCTGGGTGCTGGCGATGGTGCGCTCAGCGCAAGTGGCAAGGTCGAGATCAGCGCCACGCACAAGAACACGGCACTGATGACGTCCGACGCCGACGGCGTGGGCGGCGAAGCCGGCGTGGGCGCCAATGTGGCGGTGCAGGTGCTGGACGACGAGGTCAGCGCCACGGCGGGCCGTTCCGTGAACGCCGCGGGCGACATCGCCGTGACCAGCGTGGCCCAGGTGGCCAGCAACATCCAGGCGCGCGCCAGCGCACAGGGCGCCTCCAAGGACGCCAAGAGCGCCGACAAGGAGGCCGAAGGCCAGGTCAAGAACAACCCCAACGCCGAGGCCGGCGACAAGGACATCCCCAAGGCCAAGGACGGCGCCGACGCGGCTGACGCCAAGGCGGACGAGCAAGCCAGCATGAAGGCGGCTGACGTGGGCGTGGCCGCCGTCGTCAGCATCACCTCGATGCACCTGCGCAACACGGCCAGCGTGGCTGCGGGCGCAGAGTTGAAGGCGGGCGGCGACCTGAGCGTGGCCGCCAGCACCGATGCCGATGCGACCAACCAGGCCCGTGGCAACGCCAACGGCATTGCCACGGACACCAGCGTTGGCGCGGCCGTCGCCGTGACGGCCGCCGAAATCAGCGGCCGCGCCCTGGTGGGCGATGGCGCGAAGCTGGAAGGAAGGAACGTGTCCGTCACCGCCGGCAATGTGGCCGCCGACGGCAGCAGTGACTTCCGCACCACCGCGGCCGCGTCCAGCGGCGGCAAGGACGAAGGCTGGGCCGGCTCTGCCGCCGTGGCCGTCATCCATCAGAACACCGAGGCCCGAGTGGGCGCCGGTGCCGAGCTGCAAGCCGGCGAGGACCTCACCGTGGCCGCCAAGAGCCGCATCGGCCAGCAGACGCTGGCCGGCGGCGGCGCCCTGGGCGGCGATCGCGGCGTGGGCGCGGCTTTCGCCGTGACCGTGCTGGACAACGACACGGTGGCCGCGGTGGGCGACAACGCCAGCCTCGACGCCCCCGGTGCCATCGTCGTGAGCGCCGACGCGGCGGTCAACCCGCTGCTCGCCCAACTCGACCCCAACGGCAAGATCCCGCTGGTGCCGGACAGCAAGTACGTGAGCTCCGGCGCTGCCGGTGCGGGCGTCAGCAGCGGCGACACGGCCGTCGGCGGCTCGGTGGTCGTCAACGTCTTTGACGAGGTGACCGAAGCCAGCCTGGGCCGCAACGTCGACGTGAATCATCGCGTCGTCAATGCACCGGCCACGCAGTCGGTGACCATCGAGGCCAAGGACCACACCAGCATCGTCTCTGCCGCCGGCGCGCTCGCCGCGGCGCTGAAGGACGGCACGGCCGTCACCGCTGGCGTGGACGTGGGCGTCTTCCACAAAAACACCGCGGCCTCCATCGGCCAGGGTTCGGACGTGGACGCCCTAGGCCGCGTCGCCGTGCGCGCCACCAGCGACGAGGACATCCTGTCGGTGGCTGCGGCCGCGGGCCTGAGCACCAGCGTGGGCGTGGGCGGGTCCGTCGGTGTGCTGGTCATGGACACGGCCACGACGGCCACCGTCGGCCAGGCTGCCAAGGTCGACGCCGGCGCCATCGACGTGCTGGCCAGCGGCCAGCTCAAGAGTCTGCAGGTAGCGGGCCAACTGGCCGTGGGCGCCGATGCAGGCGTGGGTGTGTCGAACACGACGCTGGTGCACACGGACCGCGTCGAAGCGACCATGGGCGACCAGGCCAAGCTGGCCGCACGCGGCGCCGATGCCGACATCACGGTCAAGGCCGACTCGGCCGAAGATGTCCGCACCATTGCCGCGGCCGGTGCCGGCAGCGGCACTGCCGGCGTGGCCGGCTCGGCTGTCGTCAACGTGCTGAACGAGACGACACGCGCCACCGTGGGCGACGGCGTGGCCGTCACCACGACCGCGGGCGGCGACCTGCAGGTGCTGGCCAAGGACCGCACCGACTTGCTGGCCATCGGCGGCTCCGTCGCCCTGGGCGGCACGGCCGGCGTGGGCGCTGGCGCCAGCGTGAACAAGCTGGGCAAGTCGACCGAAGCCCAGATCGGCTCCGGCGCCGCGGCCAACGTGGGCGGCAGCATCCGTGTGGACGCGGCCTCGCAGGAGACCCTCACCTCGGTCGCCGCGGCCGGCTCCGCTGGCGGCACGGCCGGTGTGGCCGGCGCAGCCGGCGTGCTGGTGGCCGACGTGACGGTGCGCGCCTTCATCGGTGACGACCCGCTGGACGCCAGCGCCAGCCTGGGTGCCGGCGACGTCCACGCCCGCGGCAGCATCGCCATCGCCGCGGACGACAAGCTCGACTCCACCAACATCGCCGGCACGCTGGCCCTGGGTGGTTCGGCTGCCGTGGGCGCGGCAGTCGGCGTACCGGTCGTCACCAAGAAGATCGATGCCTTCGTGGGCCAGGGCGCCAAGGTGACCGCCGATGGCCAGGATGCCATCCAGGCCGCGACCGGGGACCTGGTCGAATCCTTCTCTGCCGGCAGCAGCAAGAACCTGTCGGTCGCCGCGGGCATCGCCAACGGCCAGCGCCCGACCGCCGCCGACCTGCGCTTTGCGCCGGTCAGCACCGCCGTCGATGGCGACCATGACGGCCAGGACGACCGCGGCAACGACCCGCTGTTCACCCAGCTGCGCGACACGGCACTGGCTACCAAGGCGGTCCAGGGCCTGGCCATCAGTGCCACCAACCGCGACAGCCTGAAAAACTGGGCCGTGTCCGGCAGCGGCTCCGGCGCGGCGGCCGTGTCGGTCGCCGCAGGCGTCAGCGTCGTCGACTCGACGGTCAGCGCGCGCGTGGGCGACGGTGCCCAGGTGAACACCGATCTTTCAACCGCTGCGGCGGGGCAGTCCGTCCACGTGGGTGCGTCCAACGACCTCTACCAGCTCGACGTGGGCGGCTCCATCGGCATCGCGGCCGGTGCCGGTGTCGCGCCGGCGGTGGGTGTCAGCAGTGTCGCGATGAACACCAGCGCGGCCATCGGCGCCGGCGCCAGCGTCAACGCCAGGGGGGACGTGAGCGTCGGCGCGAGCGCCGAGGAGAACCTCGTCATGGTCAACGCCGGCGTTGGCGGCGGCACAGCGGGCATTGGTGGCTCCGTCAGCGTGCCCATCGTCAACAACACGACGACCACCACGATCGGTGCCGGCGCCAGCGTCATGGCCGGCGGCACGCTGGACGTGACGGCCGACGACAGCAGTCGCATGCGCGTCTTCTCCGGCGCCATCGGTGCCGGCGTGGCCGGCCTGGGCGCATCGGTGGGCGTGCTCAACCTCGGCAAGACGACGACCGCCGTGGTGGGCACGAATGCGCAACTGGACGGTGCCGCAGGCGTGAACGTGCAAGCCACCTCCGCCGAGAGCGTGACCCACCTGGCCGCCGCGGCCGGTGCCGGCGTGGCCGGCATCGCCGGCGGCGTCGCGGTGACGCTGATCGACTCCAACACGACGGCGCTGGTGGACACCGGCGCCAGGATCAACGAACGCAACCAGGCCGCCGCATCGGCGGGCCAGGACGTGAACGTCCGCGCAGCCAACACGGTGCAGACGCGCTCCTTTGCCGGCTCGCTGGCCGGCGGCGTGTTCGGCATTGCCGGCGCGATCGACATCGGCAGCGTCAAGAACGACACGAACGCGACCGTCAAGGCTGGCGCCAAGGTCAGCGCCAAGGACGACGTGACCATCGAAGCCTCGCAGCAGGCCGACCACCGCGGCTTCACGATGAGTGCGGGTGGTGGCGTCGTGGGCCTGGCAGGGGCCGTCTCGGTCTGGTCGCTGGGCACGCCGCTGTCCGGCGCCTATTCCAACAGCGACAACGCCACCGACAACGCCTTCGAGAACGACAAGAACGCGCGCATGGACCAGCTCGCCGCCGATCAGGCCGGTGGGGAGGGCGCCCGCGTGGGCGGCCTGTTGAATGGCTATGCCAAGGGCAACACCGCCGATGGTCGCACCAGCGCTTCCGAGCGCCTGGCGGCGATCAATGCCGGTGCGGGTGGCAGTGTCAACGCCAGGTCTGCCAATGCTGCCGGCATCAAGGCGCTGCTGGCCAACCCGGCCGAGACCAAGGGCACGCAGGCCACCGTGGAAGCGGGCGCCCAGGTCACGGCCGGTGACGACATCGCCGTGCAGGCCAAGGACGCCAGCCAGGCCCAGTTCACTGTCGGTGGCGGGGCTGTGGGTCTCGTCGGCGTCGGTGGTGCCGTGGCGGTGCTGAACGTCGCGCACAACGCGCGCACCAGTGTCGCCGGCAACCTCACGGCCGGCGGCGACGTCTCGATAGCCGCCGAGCTGGACGAGAACATCGTCCAGCGCACGGTCGCCGCCGCGGGCGGCCTGGTCGGGCTGGGCGCCTCCGTCTCCTTCGTCAATGACGCCAGCGTCGTGCAGGCGGCGCTGGCGGATGGCGGCATCGTCGGCAAGGCGGCCTCGCTGTCCGTCACTGCCGATGCCGACCAGACGCTGAAGCTGCAAACCTCCGGCGCCACCGTTGGCGCCGCAGCCGTGGGCCCGAGCTTTGCCAAACTCACGGTCGGCAAGGCGAATGTCAACGAAGTCGCCGTGACCATTGGCGCCAATGCGCGCATCGGCCAGGTCGGCGGTGTGGGCGACGTGGACGTGGCGGCCCGCTCCGAGATGACGGCCGATGTGGATGTCAGCGCGCTGACCGGCGGCCTTGTCGCCGCCCAGGCCAATGCAGCCATTGCCGACGTGCGGCCGGAAGTCCGCGCAGCCATCGGTGACGGCACGCTGCTGAGCAGCACTGGCGACGTCGATGTGCTCGCTACCGCCGACCATCGCGTCGAGACTGACGTGCGCGCACTGACTGTGGGCGGTGCCACCGAAGGCTACAGCCGCTCCCGTGCAACGCTTGACCCGGACGTCATCGCCAGCGCGGGCGGCACGTTGAACGCGGGTAGTGGCATTGCCGTGCGCGCGGCTTACAACGTCGACCCGTCCACCGGCGTGGCGCTGCGGCGCGCCGACGGCCGCCTGGCCGGCGCCTTTGCCAATGCGGACGCGCCGGTGGTCGCAGCCAGCAGCGCCGCCCGTTCTGACGTCACGGTTTCCGCGACACCGGACGTGCAGGCGCTGGTCAATGCCAATGCGCGGCTGACAGCCGGCTCGCAGGTCGCTGTCCATGCCGACGGCGTCAACCTCGCGCAAGCCGATGGCAACGGCTTCATGGCCGGGCTGGCGGGCGTCGGTTTCCTCGATGCGACCGCCACGGCTTCCAGCTCGGAGAAGGCCCTGGTGGGCAACGGTGCCAGCATCAACGCCGCATCGCTGGACCTGCAGGCCGAAGGTGTGGATCGCGCGCTGGCCCATGCCGAGAGCACCAATGTTGCCGGCTTTTCGGGCAGCGGCTCGGACGTGACCGCGACGGTCAGGCCGACCGTGCAGGCCCAGCTGGGCGCCAACGCCAAGGTGGAGACCACCGGCAACACCGTGCTGCGCGCCAGCAGCCTCACCGACGCCGATGCGCTGGCCCAGGGCCTCAACATCGCGTTGGCCGGCAGCTTCGGCAAGGTCGATGCCACGGCCACGGCCACGCCCACGGTCACGGCGGTGGCCGGCGCGGGCAGCGAGATCAAGGCCCAGGACGTCACCATCCAGGCCGTGCATGGCGCACCGGCCTCGCTGTCCGACGGCAGCATCGCCTCGGTCGACACCACAGCCAACAGCATCACCACGGCCCAGGCCCACGGCCTGGCCACCGGCGACCGCATCCAATACGCACCCGGCGAAGGCCATGCTGCGTTGGGCGGGCTGGTCGCCGACAAGTCCTATGGCGTCATCGTCATCGACGCGGACACCGTCGTGCTGGGCAACCCCTTCGCGGCCGGCAACGTCGACGCGAAGGCCGACACCATTCGCTTCGCCAGCCCGCACGGCCTGGCCACGGGCGACCAGATTGTCTACGACCACGCCAACGGCGGCAGCGGCATCGCCGGCCTGGTCAAGGGCCAGTCCTATTTCGTGCGCGTTATCGACGCCTACACGGTCAAGCTGGGCACCAGCCTGGCGCAGGTGACCCAGGGCCTGGCGGCCTTCTCGGGCGCGGCGGCGAATGCCGCCACCGACGCGATCACGCTGGCCAACCACGGCTTCGCGGACGGCCAGGCCGTCACGTACCGCGGCCCCTACGCGCCCGCGTTCTATGGCTCCTCGGTCGATGCCGACGGCGACCGCATCTACCTGCCCGCACCGGTCAACGGCACGGCGCTGCAGACCGGCGACAAGATCACCTACACCACATCCGGCACGTCGCTGGGCGGCCTCGGCAACAACGGCACCTACTACGTTTACCGCGTGGACGCCGATGCCATCAAGCTGTCGACCAGCCCCATCAAGGGCGATGGCACCGACGTCTTCGTCAACCTGTCGCGCAGCGCTGCGGCCGACACCGCCACGCACACGCTGACCCGCTTCGGCGAGAAGGCCATAGCCGGCCTGGTCAGCGGCCAGACCTACTACGTCAAGCGCATCGACGCCAACGGCTTCCTGCTGAGCGCCACCCCGGGCGGCGCGGCCGTCAACATCACGGCGGCCGGCGTCGGCGCGCAGTACATCGGCGTCGAAGGCCTGGACCTGGACGCCACCGGCGCGAGTGGCCAGCAGTGGCTGGCCGCCGACCTGACGGGCGCCCTCGATGGCAACAGCCAGCGCCTGGTTGGCGCAGGCGGGCTCGTCGCCGCCAACAACGACCTTGGCATCGACGGCGTGAGCCGTGCCGTGGCCGTGGCGCCCAGCTTCGCGCTGGGCGTCGCCGGCGTCGGCGCGGACGCGCTGGTCAACGAGTCGCCCACCGTCAGCGCCGGACTCGGCAATGGCGCGCACATCAGCGCTACCGGCAACGTCGAGATCGCTTCGCGCAACCACGGCACCGCAGCGGCGCAGGCCGGTGCCGGTGCGGGCGCGTTGGTCGGCGGCTTCGGCCATTCCGACGTCAAGATCTACCTGACGCAATCTTCCACCGCCAACGTTGGCACTGGCGCCCAGATCGATGCCGGCGGCAGCATCGGCGTCACGGCCGACAACCGTGTGGTCGCCGTCGGCACCGCCTATGCGGGCGGCGCGGCGGCTGGCATTTCCAGCAACGGCGCGGATTCGCTGGTGCAGGCCCTGCCGACGACCACCACCACCATCGCTGCCGACGCCAGGCTCAAAGCCAAGGGCGACGTGGACCTCCAGGCCACCATGGGCGCCGAGGGCAGCAGCACCGCCGACTCCTTTGCCTACGCCTTCCTCGGCTCGGGTGGCTCCGCCAACGCCTGGTGGACCGTTGGCAATGCCGGCGATGACAACTTCGGCGGCGCGGCCCGCGAGACGCAGGTCAACATCGGCGCCGGCGCGCTGGTCGCCAGCGACAAGAAGCTCAACCTGCTGGCCCAGGTGGACGAGTCGCGGGTTGGAGCTGCTGCCGAAGCATCGGCCGGTTCGGTCCTCTATTCCGATCCGGACTCCAAGGCCCGCACCTTCTTCAACTCGAACGCCCGCGTCAATGTGGCTGGCGGCGCGCAACTCAAGGGCGTGGACGCGCTGGATGTGACGGCGGCCCACCAGAACGCCAACCTGAATTCGCACGCCTATTCGGACGGCGGCAGCATTGCCGGCGCGCCGGAATCGCACGCCTGGGCCATGCAGCAACAGGCCTCGCTGATCCAGGTGGACGACGGCGCCTCGCTCGCCAGCCGTGCCATCGACGTGGAGGCCATCGTCGCCGGCAGCCGGCCCGACGCCAGCAGCGATGCCGATGGCTTCTCGGCACTGCCCTGGGAGCAGGCCGACCACGAGGAAACGGAGCTCAACAACCGCCAGCGCGTCATCCACTATGACGGCGACCTGATCCTGCTGTCGGCACCGGTGCCGCGCCTGGTCGTGGACGAGGCGGGCCACATCGTTGAAGCCCAGGGCGTGACCGCCCACGAGCAGGCCGGCCTCATCGTCGTCGACGGTATCGACAACGATGGCAATGCCGGCACCGTGCGCTTCGCGACCAACGCCCAGCCGCTGCTGCCGCTGTCCAACATGGGCCGCATCGAAGGCTCGCTGGGCACGCTGATCAGCCGCCACAGCTACGAGACCGTCGACCTCATCAACCATTCCAGCAAGGAACTCCAGGTCGGCGACATCAACCCGGTGGACCTCAGCGGCCATGCCAAGGTGACCATCGCCACCGAGCGCAACGAGCTCGGCTTCGACATCGTCAACGAGTACGGGCCGACGGCCATCAACATCGAGAGCGGCGGCAACGTCGCACTGACCGGCCTGATCGACAACCCCATTGGCAAGACCACGGTCACCGCGGGCGGCGACGTTCGCTCCGTATCAGACGCCCAGAAGCTGCGCAGCAACACCGTGGCCCTGGACGCCAAGGGCGACATCGGCCAAGGCCAGCGCCTTGACGTTCAGTTGGTCGCCAGCGCCGGTCGCGAGGCAGGCCTGACGGCCCTGGCCGGTGGTGACCTGGCCCTGGGCCTGTCGCTGCTGGACCGCGGTGGCGCCAACCCTGGCAAGCTCAACGTCGGCCCGCTGCAAGCTGGTGGCGACATCGATCTGCTGCTGCGCCCCACGTTGATGCAGACGGCCGTGTCCCAGGTGCTGGGCAGCTACCTGGTGGACGTGACCGAGACGATCTCGGGCGGTACCGCAGGTGCCACCACTTCATACGTCAACCACTACAAACCCGACGGCTCGGGCCCGGCCTTTGTCGCACCGCTGGCCATCTTCGGCACCGGCGGCACGGAGATTGACACCCAAACCAGCTTCGCCCTGCTGAAGGCAGACGGCAACATCGCAGTCAAGGCCGAACCGGGGGCCACGCGCATCGACGTCACGGCCAACACCGACGTGACCGGGACGGGCCACGTGGACGTGCGCACCAACGGCAGCATCCAGCTGACCGAGACGGCCGGCGACCTGCGCCTGGGCCAGGTGCAGGCCACGGCGGCTCGTGACGTGACGCTGACGGCCGCCGCCGGTGGCATCGTCGATGCGCTGAACGACGCGGCGGCCGATGTCATCGGCGGCAAGATCACGTTGACGGCCCAAGACGGTGCCATTGGCGCGCTGCTGAACGACGTCGAGATCGACAGCTCCGGCCTGGTCCGTGCGAACGCGTCCAAGGACGTCTACCTGGCAGAAACCGCCGGTGCGCTGCAGGTCGACCAGGTCGCCGCGACGCGCGGCGACGTGCGGCTGACGACACTCGACAGCAATGCGGACGGTGAAAACATCGAAGTCGGCAGCGCCGCGCAGATCAGCGCCGTGGCCGGCGCGGTGACGCTGCAGGCTGGCGACGCGATCAGTATTGCTGGCAAGGTTCAGGCCGCTGGCAGGCTGACGATGCGTGCCGACTACCGCAATGCGGACAAGGGCCAGGGCGGCAGCGTGCTCGCCACCGGCCAGGTGTCAGCGAGCGACATCCTACTGGAGGGTGACAGTGACGACGACACGCTGGACGTGTCGGCGCTGGGCATTGCGACCACGGCCTACGGCTATGGCGGCAAGGACCGCATCGCGGGTGGCAGCGCCGCTGACCAGCTCTATGGCGGCGACGACGCGGACGACCTCTCCGGTGGCGCGGGCGACGACTTGCTCGTCGCCGGCAACGGCGATGGCGACCGCCTGGCGGGCGGCGACGGCAAGGACCTCATCTACGGCTCCGACGTCGGTGCTGACTGGATTGACGGCGGCTCTGGTTCGGACGAAATCCATGGCCTGGGCGGCGACGACCGCATCGACGGCGGCGCTGGCGATGACTGGATCGATGGCGGTGCCGGCAACGACACCCTCTACGGCGGCCTGGGAGCCGACACGGTCTACGGCCACCTGGGCGACGACACCCTCGTCGGCTTCGCGGCCGACGGCAGCGACGACGGCGCGGCCGACAAGCTGTTCGGTGAATGGGGCAATGACCGCATCACCGGCGGCGCCGGTAGCGACTTGATCGACGGCGGCTGGGGCAACGACATCATCAATGCCGGTGCGGGCGACGACGTCGTCCACGCCGGCCACGGCCTCAACACCATCGACGCTGGCGACGGCAACGACCAGGTCTATGGCTCCGACGATGGTGCCGACCAGATCATGGGCGGGGCCGGTGACGACAGGCTCTACGGCTTTGCCGGCAACGACGTCATCGATGGCGGCAGCGGTGACGACGTCATCGAGGGCGGCGCGGGCGACGACACGCTGATGGGCGGCGCCGGCTCCGATGTGATGCTGGGTGGCGCGGACGACGACGTGCTCTACGGCCACTCGGCCAGTGGCGCGGGCGACGACAACGCCGTGGACTATCTGTACGGTGACTTCGGCACCGGCGGCAACGAGGCCGGCTCGGGCCGCGACAAGCTGTATGGCCAGGGCGGCAACGACCTGCTGTTCGGCGAGGGCGGTGACGACTTCATCGACGGCACCCAGGGCTTCGGCCAGGTCGAGGCCAGCGGTGGCTCGGGCAACGTCATCCAGTTCGGCGGCAACGGCGACGATGCCGGCTTCACGGCGCCCGCGGCAACTGCAGCGCCGACGCTGCAGGCCGTCGACTACACGATGGTCCGTGGCGCCATGTCGGGCCTGCCGGACGGCATCGTCCAGCGTGGCCGTTGGGCTGACCTGGGCCAGCTCTCGCAAGGCCTGTCCGGCCAACCCGCCGTGGCCATTGCCCCTGGTGGTGCGCAGTACATTGCCTGGACCGACACCCGCAATGGCGGCGCCGGCATCAAGGTCGCCAAGCTGGACAACGGCAACTGGACCGACCTGGGCAGCATCGCCGGCTCGGCCGCTGACGTGGCCATCGCCGTCGATGGGAACGGCGCACCCGTGCTGACCTGGACGACGCAGGGCGACGTCCACGCGGCCCGTTTCGTGGCAGGGCAGGGCTGGCTGGACCTGGGCAATCTATCCGGCAGCCATCAGGCGAGCCAGCCGCAACTCGTGATGACCGGCAATGGCCCGGTTGTCGCCTGGATCGATGCGGGCGCCGTCAAGGTCAGCCGCTACGAGAACGGGCACTGGAACGCGCTGCCGGCCCTGGCCAGCGGTGCAGAAGTGCAAAGCCTGACGCTCGCCAGCGACGGCACGCGCGTGGCCGCTGCCTGGACGGAGACCGTCAATGGCGAGCACCGCGTGGTCGTGCAGGAGTACGCCGGCAACGGCTGGACCGCGCTGACCGGCTCCACCGGCGCAGCCGGTGAGCCCAGCCTGGCCTACTTCCAGGGCAAGCTGTACGCGGCCTGGCAGGCTAAGGCCGACCAGGGCGCGGCCATCACCGTCGTGGCCTATGGCAACGACGTGGCCCGCACGCCGCTGGAGATGGGCCACTACGGCGTCTCCGGCGGCCACGAACTGCCCTCCAACCCGGCACTCAGCGCCGGTGGCAATGCGCTGCGCTTGGTGTGGCTGAGCACGCCCGGTGGCGTGGCGGTGGATAGCCGCCTCTACGCGCTGCGCTTCGACGGCAGCACCTTCGTGGAGGAGGTGCCGGGCGACGCGTCTGGTGCCGGCCTCAGCCTCACGGGCGGAAGAGGCACAAGCGTTGCCGTGACGACCGACGCTGGCGGCCGCACGCTGCTGGCCTGGCTCGACGCGGCCAGCGGCCAGCCCGAGACCTTTGCCCGCACCATGGGCCAACAGATCGCGCGCACCTTCGTCGCCGACGCCTCGGCCGGCGTGACGGTGCAGAGCATCCTGGACGCCAACGACCTGGGCTTAGGCGACGCCATCATCGTGATCGGCGCGCATGGCGACGTGAACATCGCGGCCGACGACGCCGGCGTGGCGCTGTATGGCGAGGCCGGCACGCTGGGCAAGGTGACCCTCGCCGCCAGCGACGTGCTGCTGCAGCGCGTCCGTGCCGGTGCGGTCATCGTCGACGGTCACCGTGCCACGGTCACCGAATGCACCATCGCTTCGCTGGAGCTGCGCAGCGGCGCGGGCGTGCAAGTCACGGCCAACCGCATTGCCGGCCAATTGGTGATCGCCAACGGCGTGGCCGGTTCACTGGTAGACCACAACACGGTCGCCGGCATCAAGGTCGGCGCCGCCAGCAACCTGACGCTGAGCTTCAACACCGTCAACGCGACCCTGACGGGCATCGAGCTGACGGCCGCCGCCTCGGGCCGCATCCGCGGCAACGTCATCACCGGTGGCAACACCGGCCTGGACATCGCTGCAGCCTTCACGGGCCTGATCGACGGCAACCGCATCAGCGGTGCCGCGACCGGCGTGCGTTATGCCGCCGCCGCCGCGCTGTCGGGCAACCTGATCTCCGGCAACACCGTGGGCGTGCGCACGTCGGTGGCGGGCGACCAGGGCCTGGGCTTCGCGGCCGGATCCGGCGTCAACCAGCTGAGCGGCAACGCCACCGGCCTGGTGCTGGTCAACGCCAGCGTCCAGCGCCAGGAGGTCAGCGGCAGCACCGTCGCCGTGACCGGCTCGGGGCTGCTTGGCGGCACGTCGCTGGACCTGGCCATGGACATCCACGACAACCAGCGCGGTGTCGCGGCCTTTGCCGGCACGGTGCAGTACAGCCGCTTCACGGCCAACCAGGTCGCCATCGACGCGACGGCGGCCATGGGTGGCCTCAAGGTCCAGCACAACGTGTTCGACCGCAACGTGCAGGCCGGCCTACAGATCACCGGCACCACCGACGTTCGCATCGCCCAGAACACCTTCTATGCGAAGACGGGCGACAACATCCGCATCGTCGGCGGCAGCCGCAACGTCGAGATCCAGAGCAACATCCTCTGGGCCGAGGGTGGCTACGACATCTATGTCGCCAACGACTCGCAGGCAGGCTTCTTCAGCGACTACAACAACCTGTACAAGACGGGCGCCGGCAAGCTGGTCTTCTGGACCAAGGACTTCGCCGATGTACTGGACTGGCAGATGGACGTGGCACGCTACGACCTGCACTCCATCGGCGCGACTTCGGTCAACCCCGATTGGGCACGCCCGCGCTTCGTCGATGCAGCCAGCGGCGACTTCCGCCTGACCGACGTGGTCGCAGGCTTGCGCGCCAGCAGTCCCGACATCGACGCCGGCAACGCCTGGCTGGACCTGGGCCAGTCCACGGCCTACCGCAATCTGCTGGCCAATGCGGGCTTCGAGGCAGGCCTCGCCGGTTGGGCAACCAATGGCGACATGGCCGTCAAGAACGGCGCTGGCTATGAGGGCAGCAACTACCTGCAGGGCGGCAATGCCAAGAGCGCGGACGTCTCGCAACGGGTGGACCTGCTCGCCGCCGGCTACAGCATCGCGCAGCTGGACGGTGGCGCGCTGGACCTGATCTTCAGCGCCCGCCTCAAGACGCTGGCGGAGAGCCAGCGCGACGCCGGCCATGTGATGGTGCAACTGCTGGCCGCCGACGGCACCACGGTGCTGGGCCAACTCGAGGTGGACGCCACCAAGGCAGCGGATCGCTGGGAACTGGTGGGCGGCCGCGTGGACGTCGCCGCCGGCACCCGCTTCGCGAAGATCGTCATCAGCGCCGACCGCAACACCGGCACGGCCAACGACGTGCAGATCGACGGCGCCATGGTGGCCCTCGTTGCCGATGGCTACATCCCCGACCTGGGCGCCTATGGCGCCGGCAGCCACGAAGCGCCGGATGCCACGGCTACCAAGATCATGCTGCGCTGGCCGGACCTCTACACCGACTGGGAAGCCCACGAGCCGCAGGTCATCCGCTGGGAGACCGTCAACAACCGTGGCAACTCCGCCGTGCGCATCGACCTGCTGCAGGACACGCCGGACGGCCCCAAGCTGCTCAAGACCATCGCCGCCTCCACGGCGGATACGGGCGAGTTCATCTGGCGTCCGGGCGACGACAGCGGCATTGCCTTCGGCACCGCAGGCCTGCGCATCCAGGTTTCGCTGGTGCAGCAGCCCGAGGTCATCGACCGTGCGCAGGAGACGTTCAGCGTGCCGCAGGACGGCACCCAGTACTACGTTGACGCCACGACCGGCAGCAACCGCAACACCGGCAAGTCGCCGGATGCGCCCAAGGCCAACCCGGTCAACCTGCTCCGCGCCTATGAACTGAAGGCCCTGGACACGCTGCACATCGCCGCGGGCGACTACGCGCTGATCGACAACATCGCCATCACCGGCACGTCGGGCGCGCTTGACCAGTCCGCCACCGGCGCACTGGCCGAGCTGGGCCAGGACGAAGGCTTCACCATCACCGGCCCGGCCGACCTGAGCCAGATCGCCCGGCTGTTCCCGGCTATCGCCGGCAACCGCACGCAGGCCCTGATCGAGCTGAGTGACGCGGACTTCGTCACGGTGCGCAACCTGACGCTGCAGGGAGCCAAGCAAGGCCTCAACGTGCATGCCGATTCGGAGGGCTTCCAGGCTGCCAACATCACGGCCTCCGGCCATGCCGGCGACGGCATCGTCATCGCGGGCACCAGCAAGTTCGCCACCTATGACGGGCTGCGCGCCTTCGGCAACGGCGGCAGCGGCATCGTCATCAGCGGCGAGTTCGACACGCTGAGTCACGCCAATGCCTGGAGCAACGCCAAGCAGGGTATCGACATCAGCGTGGCCTTCACGGCGGCGCTGGACAACGAAGCCCATGACAACGGCGAGTGGGGCATGCGCTTCAGCGCAGCAGGCGCCGCACGCATCCAGCGCAACAGCAGCCATGACAACCGCTACGGCTTGAGTGTCAGCAACACCACGACCGGCGTGCAGACGCTGGTGGGCGATACCGACCTGGCCGCCGGCAACGGCAACCGTGTCTGGGCAAACCGCGACGCCGGCATCACGGCCAGCGGCGCCATGGTGTCGGGCAACGTGGTGTCCGGCAGCACCGGCAACGGCGCCTGGGGCATCTCGGCCAGCAACGCCGTGGTCGCCAGCAACGTCGTGTTCGGCAACGACTCGGGCGTCAAGGCCACCGGCAGCAGCAGCCGCATTGCCAGCAATCGCGTCTACGCCAATGCCAAGGCGGGCGTGCAGACCGACCGCGCCGAGGTGGCCGCAAATACCATTTACTCCAACGCCACCGGCCTGCGCCTGGACGACCCGAGCGGTAGCACGACCGGCGGCAATGTCCACAACAACCTCATCTATGCCAACGACATCGGCGGCGTAGAGATTGCCTCGGCCAACGGGCTGGAGTTCGTCAACAACACCATCGTCCAGCTCGCCGGGAACGCCCTGACCATACTGGCCGGCAAGAACCTGCATCTGGCCAACAACATCCTGGGGAGCACGCAGGGTTACGCCATCTCGGTGTCGGCCACTGCGCAGACGGGCTTTACGTCCGACTACAATCTGTTCCTGGCCGGCACAGCCAAAGTGGGTCTGTGGCAGGGCCAGGAGCGCCGCACGCTGGCCGACTGGCGCGGCGGCAGCTTCACCGACGCCAACAGCCTGGTTGCTGACGCCGGCTTCGTCGACATGGACGGCGCCGACGACGTGCTCGGCTACGTCAATGCCCAGCAGAACGGCTCGGACGACGACTTCCACGAGCGCAGCAGCTACGGCGGCTTTGCGGGCGGCAGTGGTCTGGCACCCGTCGTGGGCCAGGCCGACCTGCCGGTCATGGTGGCCGCCCAGGCGCTGGCCAGCGTCGAACAGGCGGTGAGCATCGACCGTGGCCGTGCCACCGACGCCTTCGGCAACGAGCCGGCCACCAATGGCGGCTACGTCAACATCGGCTCCTACGGCAACACGGCCCAGGCCGGCCGCAGCCCGGCGCAGTTCATCACCGTGCTGTCGCCCAACGGCGGCGAGCGCATCGGGCAGAACAGCCAGGTTGAGCTGCGCTGGCGCTCCACCGGCTTTGCCGGCGCCGTCAACATCGAGGTGCGCGGCGCCGGCCAGGCGGACTTCACCCGCATCGCCAGCGGCGAAGCCAACGACGGCAGCTACCTATGGAACGTGGATGCCGCACTGTTCCCGGCCGGCAAGGACTACGAAGTCCGCGTCGTGTCGGTCTCCACGCCGACGGTGTCCGACACGTCGGACGCGCGTTTCGAGGTGCTGGGCCAGATCCGCACCTACTACGTCAACGACAACTCGCTGGCCGGCGACGAGTACGCCACGGCCATGGGCAACGACGCCAACGACGGCCTGACGCCCGACAAACCCAAGGCCTCCATCCAGGCCATCTTGCTGACCTATGACCTGAATCCGGGCGACGTGATCCTGGTGGACACCGGCAACTACACGCTGGGCACCAACATCTTCGTCGTGGCTCAGGACACCGGCGTCACCATCCAGGGCGCTGAAACCCACGCCACGGTGCTGAACCGCGGCAACAAGGCCAGCGGCACGGCGGTGTTCGAGTTCCAGGGCGCCGACGACGTGACCCTGCAGAACCTGTCCATCACGGGCGCGTTGACAGGCGTCATGATCGCGGACGGTGTCGACTCCGACGGCATCGCCATCGTCGACAGCAGCGTCTACGGCAACGGCAACGCCGGCAGCAGCAATGCCATCTTCGTGGGCACCGGCAACACCGGCTTCACGATGACCGGCAGCGAGGTGCGCAGCAACACCGGCCTGCGTGGCGTCTACGTGAACGCGGCGGATGCGCGCATCAGCGCCAACGTCATCAAGGACAACAGTGGCATCGGCCTGGAACTGCATGGCGCACGCCAGCAGGTGCTGGACAACACCGTCACCGGCAACGCCGGCGGCGGCATCACCATCGACAACAACAACGCCAGCGCGGCGGCGGACCTGGCCAAGGTCAGCGGCAACACCGTGCAGGGCAATGGCAGTGGCAAGGTGGGCATCAGCGCGGCCGGCAACGTGCAGGTCAGCGGCAACACCGTCAAGGCCCAGACCGGCAGCGGCGGCAGCGGCCTGTCCCTGTCGGGCGGCGCGCTCGGCACCGCCAACGAAGTGACGGGCAACGCCATCGGCATCGCCGTCAGCGGCACCGGTATCGCCCAGGGCAACCATGTGTTCGCCAACACCACCGGCATTTCTGCCAGTGGCACCGGCGGGCAGGTTCTCAGCAACCTGGTCGAGAACAACACTGCCGGCGGCGTGGCGGTGACGACCAATGGCGCCAGCACGCAGATCCGCAACAACCGCATCGTCGGCAACGGCGGCGCCAGCGTGCTGCTGGACAGCACCACCTCGGTCAACGGCGTGCGGCCCACGGTGGAGAACAACGCCATCATCACGAGCGGTGACGCCATCGTCGTGCGCAACGCCAGCAAGGATGTCCGCATCGCCAACAACATCCTTGACGTTCGCGGCAGCGGCTACGCCATCAGCGTGGACAAGACGTCGCAGGACGACTTCAGCAGCGACTACAACCTGTTCGCCCTGGGCGCCAACGCCAAGTTGGGTTCCTGGGAAGGCAAGACGCTGGCGACGCGGGCCGACTGGGCCTACGAGCTGGGCCAGGACACCCACGGCCTGACCGGCACGCCGGGCTATGTGAACGAGGCGGCCGGCGACCTGCACCTGCGCGCCGACTCGGTCGCCGTGGACCGCGGCGACCCGTCCAGCGCCTTCGGCAAGGAATCGACGCCCAATGGTGGCCGCATCGACATCGGCGCCTACGGCAACACGGCGGGCGCGACGCCCAGCGCCAGCACCTACCTGCAGCTGACCGGCCCCAACGGGCTGGAGAAGCTGGTGGTGGGCAAGGCGGCGACCATCACGTGGCGCTCGGCCGGCCTGGCCCAGGGCACTTTGGTCACGGTCGAGGTTTCCCTTGATGGCGGCCAGCACTGGACAGCCGTCGCCACCGCCGCCACCAACGCGCAGGGCGCCGGACAAGCCAGCTGGACGCCTGCCCAGGCGACCGACGGCAACACCGCGCTGCTGCGCGTCTCCACGGCCGACGGCACCGCCGACCAGAGCGACGAGGCCTTCCTGATCGCCAATGTCGGCAAGGCCTACTACGTCAACGATGGCTCGACCGCCGGCGACAGCTACACCAGCGCCGTTGGCAACAATGCCAACTCGGGCACCAGTGCCGACAAGCCCATGGCCAGCCTGGCTGCGCTGCTGCGCGCCTACCAGCTGCAACCCGGCGACATCGTCTACGTGGACAGCGGCAACTACCAGCTCGCCGGCAGCATCGTGCTGGGTACGGAAGACTCGGGCATCGAGATCCGTGGCACCTCGGCCACGGTGCTGAACCGCGGCAACACCAGCACCGACATGGCGGTGTTCGAGTTCCGTGGCGCCGACAACGTCAAGCTCACCAACCTGGGCATCACCGGCGGCCTCTATGGCATCCGCATCGCCGACAGCGTGGACTCGGACGGCATCACGGTCAGCAACAGCCGCATCTACGGCAATGGCAACGGTGGCAGCAGCACGGCCATCTTTGTGGGCATTGGTAACGAGGGCTTCACCCTCAGCGGCAGCGAACTGCGCGACAACGCGGGACGCGGCGCCTACGTCAACGCGGGCGACGCCAAGCTCACGGCCAACAAGGTCTTCGGCAACGGCGGTGTCGGCCTGGAGCTGCACGGCCCGCGCGGCCAGGTCCTGGACAACGAGTCCTGGAACAACGCCGGTGGCGGTGGCATCTATGTCGACAACATCTACAACCTCGGTGCAGCCGATGCCACCCGCGTCGAGCGCAACACGGTGCACGACAACAAGGGCACCTATGGCTTGAATGTCCAGTACAACGTGGTTGCCGCCAGCAACGTGGCACGCAACAACCTCGGCACCGGCATCAGCGCCTACAACGGCGCCGTCGCCAGCGGCAACGAGGCCACCGGCAACACTACCGGTATGCTGGCCAGCAACGGAGGCCGCGTGGAGAACAACCACGTGTTTGCCAACGCGACCGGTGTGGCCGTGTCCGGCATGAGCCTGGCAGTGGGCAACCTGATCGAGAAGAACACGGGCGTCGGCGTCGACGTGCAGACCAACAGCCTGGGCGCCCAGGTGCGCAACAACCGCATCGTCGGCAACGGCGGCGCGGCCGTGAGGCTGGATCACGTCGGCACGACGCAGGGCCAGCGCACGACGGTCGAGAGCAACACCATCATCACGAACGCCGACGGCGTGGTCGTTCAGGGCAGCAGCGTGGGCGTGCTGCTGGCCAACAACATCCTCGACGTGCGCGGCAGCGGCTACGCGATCAAGGTCGACGAGACCTCCGAAGCCGGCTTAGGCAGCGACTACAACCTGTTCGCCCTCGGCGCCAGTGCCAAGCTGGCGTCCTGGGAAGGCAAGACGCTGGCCAGCCGCGCGGACTGGGCCTATGAGCTGGGCCAGGACTTGCACAGCCTGACCGGCACGCCCGGCTATGTGAACGAGTCGGCGGGCGACCTGCACCTGCGCACTGATTCCATCGCCGTGGACCGCGGCAACCCGGCCAGCGCCTACGCCAAGGAGCCAGCGCAGGGCGGCGGCCGCATCGACCTGGGTGCCTATGGCAACACGGCCGAGGCCACGCCCAGTGCCAGCACCTACCTGCAACTGACCGGCCCCAACGGGTTGGAGAAGCTGGTCGTTGGCCAGCCAGCAACCATCACCTGGCGCTCCTCGGGTCTGGCCCAGGGCACGCAGGTGACGGTCAGCTACTCGCTGGACGGCGGCCTGCACTGGAGCACGCTGGGCACGGGCACATTGGATGCGCAAGGCCGCGGCCAGCTCGCCTGGACGCCGCAGCAGGCCACGCCGGCCGGCAACACCGCCCTGATGCGCGTCAGCACCGACACGGGCATCGTCGACCAGAGCGACGAGGCCTTCCTGGTGGCCAACGCCGGCAAGGTCTACTACGTCAACGACGGTTCGACCGCCGGCGACGAGTACGCCACGGCCGCGGGCGACAACGCCAACTCCGGCAAGAGCGCCGACAAGCCCATGGCCAGCCTCGCGGCGCTGCTGCGGGCCTATGACCTGAACGCGGGCGACATCGTCTACGTCGACACCGGCAGCTATGCGCTGGCCAGCAACGTCGTCATCGGCACGGAGGACTCCGGCGTCGAGATCCGCGGCGCGGCCCAGCCCGGCCACGTGACCTTGCTGAACCGCGGCAACACCGCCAGCGGCATGGCTGTGTTCGAGTTCCAGGGCGCCGACGACGTGACCCTGGCCAACCTGAGCATGACCGGCGCCATCAACGGCGTGCGCATGGACGCCAGCGTCGACTCCGACCGCATCACCATCCGCGACAGCCGCATCTATGGCATGACCGGCTATGGCGTGACGGTGGGCACCGGCAATGACCAGGTGGCGGTGCTGGGATCGCAGGTCTTCAGCAATGCCAACGGCGTGCAGATGCTCGGCGCGGCAAACCGCATCGAGAACAGCGAGGTCTGGAGCAACACCGATCGCGGCATCAGTGTGATCGGCGCCGGCACCACCGATGCCACCGCCAGCATCGTGCGCAACAATCGCGTGCACGACAACGGCAACTACGGTATCTACGCCGATGGCCGCACGCAGGTCGTCGGCAACACCGTGACCCGCCACCTGGGCAGCCTGGCCGCCGTCTACCTGACCGGCGCCAACGTCTCGGCCAGCGGCAACTACGTCTTCGGCAACCAGCTCGGCGTGTCGCTCAATACCGGCGCCCAGCTGTCCGGCAGCGAGGTCTATGCCAACACGACCGGCGTCTACGTGGATGGCGGCATCGTGCGCGGCAATCGCATCTACAGCAACGCCACCGGCGTGCTCGACTACCGCAATGCGCTGATCGAGAACAACCTGGTCTACGCCAACAGCAACGTCGGCATCGAGGTGACCAACACGCAGAACGCGACCACCGGCGCCATCCGCAGCAACACCATCTACCAGCCGGTCGGCGACGGCCTGCGCATCGGTGCGTCGGCCACCAACGTGCAGCTGTTCGACAACATCGTCGTCGTCAACGCCGGCTACGGCATCACCGTGGCCAGCGCGGCCAGCCTGAAGAGCTCCGACTACAACCTGTTCTGGGCGCCGGGAGCCAAGGTGGGCCTGGTCGGCGGCGTGCAACGCACGACGCTGGCCGACTGGCAGGCCGGCGGCTTCGACGCGCACAGCAAGGCCGGCGACCCGCTGTTCCAGGACGTCGACGGCGCCGACAACGTGCTGGGTGAGCGCGGCGTGGCGACCGGCGGCGGCAGCGACGACAACTTCGGCCTGCGCGCCGGCTCGGCGGCCATCGACATGGCGTCGACCGCCAACGGCGCCGCGCTGGACATCGAAGGCCGTGCGCGCCGCGACGACCCGGCCGCTGTCAACGGCAGCGGCGGTTTCGCCGACGCCGGTGCCTACGAGTTCCAGGGCAACTCGGCCGACGCGACGGCACCGCGCGTGACCGGCGTCACCGGCCTGGTGCCGGGCAGCGCCACCATCGAGCTGAGCTTCAGCGAGGCGCTGGACGCCGTCTCGGCCCGCAGCGCCAGCAACTACCGCCTCGTCAACGCCGGTGCCGACGGCCTGTTCGACACGGCCGACGATGTGCGCATCACGCTCAAGCCGGTCTATGTGGCGGGCGAGGGCAGGGTGGTGCTGCAGTTGGTGGGCGGCACGCTCGCCGATGGCAACAGCCGGCTGGCCGTCTCCGGCGGCCTGCTCGACGAAGCCGGCAACAAGCTGCAAGGCGGTGACTGGGTCAGCAACTACGCGGTCGTGCCGCCGGCGCCAGCCCCGCACGTCGGCAGCTTCGAGGCTACCGATTGGGGCTTCCGTCTGCGTTTTGATACGGCCATCGATGCCAGCCGCCTGAACCTGTACGCGGCCGGCAACGGCGCCGCTGACCTCACCGTCACTGGCCCTGGTGGCCAGGCGGTCACCGGCAGCGTGGTGCTCGACGCCGACGGCCGCGGCTTCGCCTTCGTGCGCAGCGGTGGCGTGCTGGCGGCGGGCAGCTATACGGTCACGCTGGCAGCGCGCGCCGACAGTCTGCTCAGCACGGCCGGCAAGCCGCTGGAGGTGGACTATGTGAAGAGCTTCAGCGTCGCGGCCAATAGCGCCGCGGTGCTGGGCATCGGCGAGATCGCCCGTGGGCCGGGCCAGGCGCTGGCCAACCCGGCCGCGGCGCAGGTCTTCCCGCTGACGCTGGACAACGCAGCCGGCGCCACGCAGGTCTCGTTCACGCTGCGCTATGACCCGGCCCTGCTCAACGTGACCGGCCTGGAAGGCGGCAGCCTGCCGGCCGGCAGCACGGTGACGCTGGACTTGTCCGCACCCGGCCAGATGAAGGTGACCATCGCCGCCTCCAGCCCGCTGGCCGCCGGCCGCATCGTGCTCGGCAACCTGACCGCGACCGTGCCAACCACGGCCAGCTACGGCGCCGTGCAGTTGCTGAGCTTCACCGGCATGCAGATCGACGGTGGCACCAAGCCGGTCAAGGCCGACGCGGGCCTGCACGTCGTCGCCTACCTGGGCGACGCGAACGGCGACCGCGGCTACAGCACCGACGACAGCGGCCGCATCCAGCGTGTAGCCACGCGCGCCGACAGCGGCTTCGCCGCCTGGCCGCTGCTGGACCCGCTGCTGCTGGGCGATATCAGCGGCAACGGCCTGATCCAGGCCAACGACGCGGCCAAGCTGAACCTGCACATGGGCGGCACGCCGCAGAAGGAGATCCCGGCCATCCCGCAGCTCAACCTGACGGCCAAGCCCAGCGGCTTCGCGATCGGTGAGCCCGGCTCGGGCTGGCTGGACGGCTGGGTCGGCGAGGGCGAGGGCAAGAAGGCCAACGACTGGTCCATCACCGTGCCGTCAACGAAAACCGCTCCAGCGCTCGAGGGCTGACCCCCATCCATCACCAACCATCCTGAGATCCACGCCATGACATCCTTCCTCACCCGAACGCTCGCCACGCTGGTCGCCAGCCTCGCATTGACCTGCAGCGCCAACGCGCTGACCATCACGCCGCACCAGCCCAGCCTCGTGATCGCGCCCGGTGGCACGGCCACCGCCGAGTTCGACATCGACTTCGGCAACCAGCCGCTGGACTTCATTTCCTTGCAGCTGGACATCGGCTTCAACGTGTTCCGGCTATCCGGCGACGTCGAGGCGGTGACGCTGAGCTTCAGCGGCACCGAACCGCAGTTCAATCTCGGCGACTTCGTCCGCGCCAACCACGACGGCGGTGCCTCCATCAGCTGGGTGACAAGCGGGACCACGCTGCCCCGGGTGTCCGGCCTGGCCATGCTGAGCGTGCCGGTGAGGGACGTGGTGGGCAATGGCCTGACACCGCTGACGCTGGACATGATGCTGTCCACGACCGGTGACGACCTGCAGGCAGGCGCGCAGGTTGACGTCGTCGTCAACGCCGTCCCGGAGCCGCAATCCTGGGTGCTCGCCCTGCTGGGTGGCTGCAGTCTGGTCGTGATGCGTCGGCGGGCCTCATGAGCGCCGCTGCCGCCACCCAGCAGGCCGCCCGCGTGATCGGCGCCGTGCGTTCCGAACCGGCCGTCGATTTCTGGTCGCAGCTTGTCAACGCGCGCAGCTCCGACCAGCTCTGCCAGGCCTGGCTGGGCATCCTGTGCCAATGGATCCCCGGCACGCAGGCCGGCCTGCTGTTGCTTCAGCAGGATGAAGCGGAGCGCTATGCGCCGGCCGCCGTCTGGCCCGAGCCCGACCGCGACATGTCCTTCCTGGCTGGCGTGGCTCAGCAGGCGCTGGTGGAGCGCCGCGGCGCCACGCAGGAGGACGGCGACGGCATGGCCCAATGGGCCTATCCGCTGCTCGGCGCGAACAAGAGCTACGGCGTCGTCGTGCTGCACGTCGTGATGCGTGGCGACGCAGCCATGCGCGATGCCCTGCGGCTGCTGCACTGGGGCGCCGGCTGGCTGGTGGGCCTGTTCGACCGGCGGCAACTGCTGGCGGGCGGCACCAAGCTTGAACGCTCGGGCCTGCTGCAGGACTTGCTGCTGGGTCTGTTGAACGAGCGCGAGCCAGCCGCGGCCGCGCGCTGGGTCGTCAATCGCATGGCCCAAGGCCTGCCGGTGCGCACGGTCATGCTGGGCCGCGTCGATGGCGGCGGGGGCAGGTTGGCGCTGCAGTCCGTTTCCGGCTCCGCCGGCTTCGATGCGCGCTCGCACCTGCTGGTGCTGGCCCGCGAGGCCATGCAGGAGGCCGCCGACCGCCAGCAGCCGCAATGCTTTCCGCCGCCGGGCAGTGCGGATGAAGCGGCCCTCATCGAACCCGGCGCGGTGGCCGACTACCAGCGGGCCAGCGGTGTGGCTGCTGTCGTGGTGCTGCCGCTGCTGCACCAGGCGCAGTCATCCGGCGCGCTGCTGGTTGAGCTGGAAACCGTGCCCGACACCGCTTTGGTTGATTTCCTGCAGACGCTGTCGCTGGCGCTGGCGCCGGGCCTGGCCTTGCAGCGCAGTGCCACGCGCAGCTTGGCAGGCCATGCGCAGGCCAGCCTGCGCGAGGCACGCGACGCGCTGGTGGGCCCGCGCCATGCCGGGCTCAAGCTCACGGCGATCGCCGCCACGCTGGCCCTGGCCGGCGCGGCCCTGCTGCCGGTGCCTTACCGCATCGGCGCCGCCGCCACGGTGGAGGGGCGCGTGCAACGTGCTGCAGTGGCGCCTTTCGCCGGCTTTGTGCAGGAGGCCAAGGCGCGTGCCGGCGACAGTGTCAAGGCCGGCGACGTGTTGGCCCGGCTGGACGACCGCGAGCTGAAGCTGGAGGACAACAAATGGTCGGCCCAGGTGGACCTGGCCGACCGCAAGCTGCGCGAGGCCATGGCCCGCGCGGACGCAGTCGCCATGCGCCTGACCCAGGCCGAGGTGGGCCAGGCCCAGGCCGAACTGGCGCTGGTGCGCGAACGCCTGGCGCGCACGGCCATCACGGCGCCCTTTGACGGCATCGTCGTGCGCGGCGACTGGAGCCAGCAGCTCGGCGCACCGGTGGAGCAGGGCAAGGCCATGTTCGAGGTGGCGCCGCTGGACAGCTACCGCGTGATGCTCAAGGTCGATGAGCGCGACGTCGCCCGGCTCAAGCTGGGCCAGCCGGCCGACCTGGTGCTGGCCGGCCTGTCGGGCGAGCGCTTTGCGCTGACGGTGCGCCGCATCGCGCCGGTGGCGACGGCGGAAAACGGCGTCAACAGCTTCCGCGTCGAGGCGGAGCTGGCCAACCCCAGCCCGCGCATCCAGCCGGGCATGGAAGGCGTCGCCAAGGTGGAGGCAGGCGAGCACAGCCTGCTGTGGGTGGGGTTGCACCGCGCGATCGACGCGCTGAGGTATTCGGCATGGTCTCTGGGACTTTGAGCAAGAGCGCCGGTCCCGGCGCCCAACTGGTCAGCGGCCACTGGTACCGCGTCGCCGCGCTGAAGCCGCGGCTGCGCGATGGGCTGGTGCTGCATCCGCAGCGCGCTCGCGGGCGCCTGTGGTACGTGGTGGAGGACCGCATCAATGGCCGCTACCACCGCTTCGACGCCGCCGCGTGGCGGCTGGTGCGCCTGTTCGACGGCGAATCCAGCGTCGATCGCCTCTGGGCGCGCCTGTCAGCCCAGCCGGGCGAGCACCTGCCCAGCCAGGACGAGCTGCTGGCCTTGCTGGGCCAGCTGCATGCGCTGGACCTGCTGGACCCCGGCGCCGTGCCCGACCTGGGCGAGCAGCAGGAGCGCGAACGCGAGCAGTCGCGCAAGCAATGGCGGCAGCGTTGGCTCAACCCCATGGCGCTGCGCTTCCCGCTGGTGGACCCCGACCGCTGGCTGGGGCCGCTGGTGGACAAGCTGCGCCCCATGCTGGGCCGTCGCGGCATGCTCGCCTGGCTGGCCTGGGTGCTGCCTGCGCTTTGCCTTGCCCCGCTGCATGGGAAGGAGCTGACGCAGAACTTTGGCGAGCAATTGCTGGCCTTCGACAACCTGCTGCTGCTGGCGCTGCTGTTCCCGCTGGTGAAGCTGCTGCACGAACTGGGCCACGCAGTCGCCTGCAAGCTGCATGGCGGCGAGGTGCATGACGCCGGCGTCATGCTGCTGCTGTTCCTGCCCGTGCCCTACGTGGAGGCGTCCAGCAGCTGGACCTTCCCGGACAAGCGTGCACGCATGTTGGTGGGCGGCGCCGGCATGCTGGTGGAACTGGCGATTGCCGCGCTGGCCTTCTACCTGTGGCTGCTGCTGGAGCCCGGCATCGCCCGCGCGCTGGCCTATGACGTGGCCGTGCTGGCCAGCCTCACCACGCTGCTGTTCAACGGCAACCCGCTGCTGCGCTACGACGGCTACTACGTCGCCAGCGACGCACTGGAGATCCCCAACCTGGCACCGCGCGCGGGCCAGTACTGGCGCTACCTGGTGGAGCGCTTCGTGCTGCGGCGCGAAGAGGCCCAGTCACCGGCTCATGCACCAGGCGAGGCAGGCTGGTTCTTCGCCTATGCGCCACTGTCCTTCGCCTACCGGCTCATCGTCAGCTTCTCCATCGCCGCGTTCGTCGCGACGCAGTACTTCGCCGTCGGCGCGGCCCTGGCCCTGTGGAGCCTGGCGACCGGTGTCGGGTTGCCGCTGTGGAAGCTGCTGGGCTGGCTGCAGCGCATCGTGCTCAAGCGCGAGGCTGGGGCGGGCCCACAGCGCGCGGTCGCGGCCGCGGTGGCGGCGCTGCTGCTGGGCCTTGTCGCGCTGCCGCTGCCGTACCGCAGCCAGGGCGACGGCGTGCTGTCCCTTCCGGTGGACGGCGAGCTGCGTGCAGGGCAGGGCGGGTTCGTGGAGATGCTTGCCGTTCAACCGGGGGAGCGAGTCGAGGCCGGCGCGCTGATCGCGCGGCTGCGCGATCCGGCGCTGGAGCGCGAGCTGGCTGTACAGCTGGCCCGCGAGGCCGCGGCACAGGCCCGCTTCGACGCCGCCATGGCCGAAGAGCCGACGCGGGTGGGTCAGTTTCGCACCGAGCTGGAGCGCGAGCAGGCGGCCAGCCGCCACCAGCGCGAGCGCGCCGAACGGCTGGAGGTACATGCCCGTGGCGCCGGGCAGCTGTGGCTGGAAGCCGGCGCCGACCTGCACGGCCGCTGGCTGCGCGAGGGCCAGGCCTTCGGCAGCGTCGTCGACGACACGCCGCCACATGTGCGCGTCATCGTCGATCCCGCCGAGGCCGATGCCATCCGCCGGCTCAGCACGGCCGTGCAGGTGCGCCTGCCTTTCGACGTGGACCGCGTCTGGACCGCCCATGTCGTGCAGGCCGTGCCTGCCGCAGGCACCGAGCTGCCCAGCGCGGCCCTGGGACGGCAGGGCGGCGGCGCGGTACCCACCGACCCGCGCGACGAGCAGGGCCGCAAGGCGCTGCTGTCGCACTTCGAATACGAGTTGGCCTTGCCGGCCGATTTCCCCTATCGCCTCGTCGGCAGCCGCGTCTCGGTGCGCTTCGTCCACCCGAACGAGCCGCTGGGCCCTCGCCTGTGGCGTCTGGCCCGGCGCCAGTTCCTCAGTTTCTTCAAGACATGAACACCGCGCTGAGCTTGTTCCCGGAGCGCGAGCCCACAGAGCACGCGGTGGACCGCTTCGCCGTCGCTGCGCTGCTGAAGCTGCGCCGCCTGCCATTGCTGCGTCGGCGCGCAGACGCCCGACTGCTGGCCGCCGTGGCCCGGGCCTTGCCGGCCCAGGCCGCATTGGATGACGCAGCCCTGCGCCGTGCCGCTCGTGAGGCTTGCCGCGCCGCCTACGCCCGTCGCGACCGCTCGGCGGGCGCACTGGCGTTGGCCCTGCTGTCCGAAGCCGCCTTCCGGGCGCTGGGGCTGCGCCCGCACCGGCCGCAACTGCTGGCCTGCTGGAGCCTGATCGAAGGCACGCTGGTGGAGCTGGATACCGGCGAAGGCAAGACGCTGACCGCGGGCCTCGGGGCCTCGTTCGCCGCGCTCGCGGGCGTGCCGGCCCATGTCGTGACCGTCAACGACTACCTCGCCCAGCGCGACGCCGAGACCGTGGCGCCGCTGTTCGCGCTGCTGGGGCTGTCGGTGGGCGTGGTGCACGGCGGCGTGGCGCAGGACCAGCGTGCGCCCCAGTACATGCAGGACATCTGCTACTGCACCAACAAGGACCTGGTGTTTGACTACCTGCGCGACCGCGTCAACGCCCGCGGCAGCGCCAGTCGTGCCCAGTTGGCCGTGCGCCAGCTGCATGGCGACGGTGCGGGCGAACCACTGCGCCTGCGAGGCCTGCATTTCGCCATCGTTGACGAGGCCGACTCGGTGCTGGTAGACGAGGCCCGCACGCCGCTGATCCTGTCGGCCAGGCGCGAAGGGCAGGCGGAGGCAGCGCCCTACGCCGCCTTGCTGACACTGGCGCTGGACGATCTCGAGGCCGGAAAGCACTACACCGTGTCGCCGGGCTGCGTGGAGCTATTGCCCGAAGGGCGGGCCTGGCTGGCGGTGCTGGCCGAAGAGCACCCGCAGGATGACGAAGTCTGGCGCACGCCGTGGATGCTGGAGCATTTCGCGCTGCAAGCCCTGCGGGCGCAGCTGCTGTACCGGCGCGACCAGCACTACGTTGTCCACGAGGGCAAGGTCGTCATCGTGGACGAGTTCAGCGGCCGCATGCTGCCGGACCGCAGCTGGGAGCAGGGCCTGCAGCAGCTTGTCGAGGTCAAGGAGGGCTGCACGCCCAGCGGCGGCAACGTGACACTGGCGCGCATTACCTACCAGAGCTTCTTCTCGCGCTATCTGCGCCTGTCGGGCATCAGCGGCACCATCCGTGAGACGGCCGATGAGATGGCCGCCGTGCTGGGCATAGGCTGCCTGCGCATCGAGCCCAACACGCCGTCGCGGCGGCTGGGCCTGGCACCGCAGGTCTTTGCCGACGAGGCCGCCAAGATTGCCGCCATCGTGGCCGAGGTGCAGGCGCTTCGGGCCGCCGGCCGGCCGGTGCTGGTGGGCACGCGCTCGGTGCGCAGTTCGATGGCGGTCAGCGAGGCTCTCACTCAGGCCCGGATCGGCCATCGGGTGCTGAACGCGCTGCAGAACGCCGACGAGGCCGCGCTGGTGGCCGCCGCCGGCCAGCCTGGCGCAGTCACGGTGGCCACCAACATGGCCGGCCGCGGCACCGACATCCGCCTGTTGCCCGAGGCGCATGCACAGGGCGGCCTGCACGTCATCCTGACTGAATGGCACGAGTCCTCGCGCGTGGACCGCCAGCTCTATGGCCGCTGCGCCCGCCAGGGCGATCCCGGCAGCGTGCGAGCCATGGTGGCGCTGGACGACGAACTGCTGTGCCGCCACGGCAGCGCCTGGCTGATGCGGCTCGCTGGCTCCCTGGCGGCCCGGCGCTGGCCCGTCTGGGCCATTGAGGCGCTGCGCCGCCACATGCAAAGTACGGCCGAACGCGCTAACGCCGCGCAACGCCGCCAGACCCTGGCGCAGGACCGGCGCCGCCGCCGCCAGCTCGCCTTCACCGGCGCGCCGGAATGAGCGAACCCATGGAGACAGAGAAGAACCATGATGAACAAGACGCTGCTGCTGGCCGGTGTGGGGCTGGCTGCCCTGGGACTGGCCTCGGCCGCCCACGCTGAGACGACCTATGACGGCATGATCGAACCCGCCCAATTGCTGGAGATCCGCAGCCCGGTCAGCGGGTTGATCTCGCAGGTCAACGTGGCGCGCGGTGGCCTGGTGAAGAAGGGGGCGGTCATCGTCAGTCTGGATGCCAGCGTCGAGCGCTCTGCTGCCGACCTGGCCCGCTACCGCGCCGGCGTGGACGGCGCCATCCGCTCCGGCGAGAGCCGCCTGGAGCACGCGGACCGCAAGCTCAAGCGCCGCACCGAGCTGGCAGACAAGCACTACGGCACCGCCCAGGAGCGCGAAGACGCCGAGGCCGAGCAGCGCATCGCCCAGGCCGATGTGCAACTCGCCAAGGAAAACCGCCAGATCGCGCGTCTGGAGGCCGAGCACGCCCAGACCCTGGCCGCGCAGAAGCAGCTGCGCAGCCCGATTGACGGTGTTGTCGTCGAGCAGGGCCTGTGGCCCGGCGAGATGGCCGAGGCGGGGGAGGGGCGCAAGCCCATCCTGAAGATCGCGCAGATCAACCCGCTGCGGGTTTCGGTGTTGCTGCCGGCGGCCCTGTACCCGCGCATCAAGGCCGGCATGAAGGCCGAGGTGCGACCCGAGAAGCCCATGGAAGGCGGCCGTTACACCAGCACCGTGGCCATGGTGGACCGCGTCATCGATGCCGCCAGCGGCACCTTTCGCGTGCACCTGATGCTGCCCAACGCCGATGCGGCCTTGCCGGGCGGACTTCGCTGCAAAGTCGTGTTTACAGGCGTCTGAACGCGGCACCGGTCACTGCAGTAATCCCTCTGCGCGCCAACACAAGCGGCATGCACAATGCCGCGCATGTCGCTAGAGTTGCCTGCTTTTGCACGTGCCAAGATCCAGGCACCCCGGCTGCGCCCGGGGCTGATTGAGCGCCCACGGCTTGAAGCGGCCTTGGGTCGGGCGCTGGTTCAGCAACGTGTAACGCTGCTGCAGGCGCCGGCCGGCTTCGGCAAAACCTCAGCACTGACCCGGCAATTGCGGCAATTGCCTGCAGGCAGCGCATTGGCCTGGGTATCGGCCGACGAGGACGACGACGTCCAGCGCTTCCTCGCCTGCCTGACGGCCGCCCTTGAGCCCTTTGACCTGCCCTGGCGCGTGGCGCCGCAGGCGCTGGCGACGCTGGTGCAGGCCGAGCGAGGACTGAGACGCGCAGCCGATGAAATTGCCAACGCATTGGCAGGCGGCGAGGTGCCGCACGGGCTCATCGTCATCGACGACGTGCACCGCCTGGCCGATCCGCAGGTTTTCACGCTGCTGGAGGCGCTCGTCGAACGGCTCCAGCCGCCCTGGGGGCTTGTATTGGCATCGCGCTCCGAGCCCGACCTGTCGCTGGCCCGCCTGCGTGCCAGTGACGAACTGGCCGAATTCCGCCAGGGCGACCTGCGCTTCGACGAGCAGGAAGTCGAGGCCTTGATGGTGCAGGCCGGCTGCGCGGCCGAGCGTGATCGCGTCGACGAGCTGATGCAGCGCACCGACGGCTGGGCGGCAGGCCTGCGCTTGAGCCTGGCCACGCTGGCCGCGCCGCCGCGGGGCAGGGCAACCGTGCAGTTGCAGGCGCGCCGCCACCTGTTCGACTATCTCGCCAGCGAAGTGTTGTCGCAGATGCCGGCGGACCTGCGGGACTTCCTGCTGCGCAGCTCCGTGCTGCCCGAGCTCACCGCCGCGCGCTGCGCGCGGCTGTTGCAGATGCCGCTGGCCAGTGCTACGCGCCTGATGGGCGAACTGGAACGTCGCGGCCTTTTCGTCAGCGCGCTTGACGACGCCGAGCTGACGCTGAAGCTGCACGACCTCGTGCGCGACTTCCTCGATGACGAACTCGAACGCCGCCACCCCGACGAACTGCCGGAGTTGCTGCGCCGCGCTGCCGAGCAGGAGCCCGACCTGATCCGCGCCGTTGGCTGGCTGGCGCGCGCCGGCGACTGGGACGAGGCGGCACGACGGATGGAAGTGCAGGGCGCTTCACTGGTTGCCTTCGGCGGCATCAGCAGCCTGAGCCACCTGATCGCGCTGTTCCCGACCGCACTTGTCGCCGCGCGGCCGGAGATGCTGTTGCTGCGCGCATGGGTCGAGTTCATGAAGTTCGATTTCGAGGCGATGCGCGACTCCAGCGCCGCCGCCGCGCGCGAGTTTGCGCGCCTTGGGCGGCAGGACCGCGCTGCCTGGGCCGATGTGATGCTTGGCCTGGCGATGCTGAGCACCGGGCAGATCGTCCAGAGTGCCGAGCATCTGGCTGCGCTGCCGGTGGCGGGGCTCGACCAGCAGGTGCGCACGTTGGCCGCGTTTGCGCAGGCCTGGGCCGAATTCGCCAACGGCCGGGCCGAACATGCCGCACCCTATTTCGAGACCATGCTGCAGGCGTTGGAGGAGCGGCCTGACGCGCAGCTCTGGAGCCTGGTGTTCTTCCACAGCATTCTGACCGGCGTGCCAGGCATGCGCCCCCTGCTGGAACGCTTCGACGACGGTGCAATGCGGCTGGTGCACGACATGCCTTGCCCTTTGCGCGCAGGGGTCTTCAACTCCAAGGCATGGCTGGCCCTGGGGCGCGGTGAGTTGCAGGCAGCGCACGGCTGGACGCTGAAGGCCGACGAGGACATGCGCTGGCTCGGCAGTCCGCGCAGCGTGCTGACTGACACCTTGATGTGCCGCGCGATGATCGAGGCGGTACTCGGGCACCGCGAAGCAGCTTGGGCAGCGCACTCGGCACTTGTGGCGGACATGCTGGCGGCGCCCCCCTGCAACCGGTTGACGCATCACTACGAGCTTGTCTTCACCGGCTCGCGCATTGCCTGGCTGCTCGACGAGCTGGACCAATTGCCCTACTGGGACGGGGAACTGCGGGCGGCCAAGAACACCATGGAATGGCCGCTGGCCGAATTGGACCGGCAGGTCAGTGCCGGCATGCTGGCTGCGTCGCGCGGCGAGTACGCCGACGCTGTGCGGCTGCTGCGCACGGTCGCGCTGGCGCCCGAGCGCAGCAACTTCTTCATTGGCGTTCAGAGTCGCTGGATGTTGGCCGACGTGCTCGCCCGCACCGGCGAACTGGATGAGTCTGCCAGCTTGTTGCGGCCTTGGCTGGACGACGGCCTGGCCGGAGGCGAGGTGGGCGCCGCGCTGCTGGCGGGGCCACGCGTGCTGGAGCGGTTGGTGAACCAGCGCTGGGGCAGCCGGCTGACGACCACGCAACTCGGCCTGATGCAGCAACTGGCCGATTCGCTGCTGCGCGCCCGCACGCCGCAGCGCATGGAAGCCGTCCCCAAGGCGGCGGCGACGCCGGCCAGCCAGGTCGGCGCCGACAGCGGCCTGACCGAGCGCGAGCTGGAAGTTCTGGCGCTCATTGCCGCTGGCGAAAGTAACAAGCTGATCGCCCGGGCGTTGGACCTGAGCCCTTTCACCGTCAAGCGCCATGTTGCCAACATCCTCGACAAGCTGGCTGTCAGCTCGCGGGGGCAGGCCGCCGCAGCCTGGCGTGACATGCAACCCTAGTCGCCTTGGCGACAGTGGGCGGATGGCCCATACCGGGCTGCTCCATGGTTCTTTTGGCGGATGCGGCATGAACGTCCCGCCGCGACGATGGCCGCCATGCATATCATTCAGCACGATCTGCCCGAGCCAGGCGATGAACCGGGAGTACAACGCGTCCATGTCGCCGGTCCCGGCCTGGGTGCACACCCCTTCGACTGCTGGTTGCTGACGCTGGCGCCGCAAGCCAGCATCGAGAGCCACGCTGATGGCTCTGGCGAGCGGGGCGCGCATGTCCTGGTTGCATTGTCAGGCCGCGGCAAGCTGCTGCTGGCCGGTGCGCCGCAGCGATTCGCGGCGCCATGCACGCTGCTTCCACCGGCGCAGACCGACTACCGCATCGTCAGCCAGGGCGTTGAGCCACTACGGCTGTTGTCGATCAAGGCATCCCATCGGTCTTCGGACGCAAGCTAGGGCCGTCGTGGCCGGTGGAGCCCTGGAGGGTCTACAGGAGACCAAGATGGATAAAGGGAAAAATGTGCCTTGATGGATATGCGTGCCACCGAGAGTGGCATGTATTGGTGACCCTTGTTCCCAATGGGGAAGGGCACTGCATCGAACGCTCGTTGGCTTGTTTAGAACCCATTTCCTTGCGGCTTGGAATCCACCGAGAGGCCAATGTTGACGCTCGCTCGCATCGCTATGCGTTCGCGCACGGCTCTTCGGCAAAGTTATGCCTCTAGAGCTCCAGGCTGTGGAGGTGTCTATAGATCATTGCGAGAGTCGATCACGATTCGGCCTTGCCTAAAGCACCTTTGACCGCGCTCAAAGCAGCGAGGCAGGAACCGAGGAAAGCTCTGCTGACCAATTCTTGGTATCAGACACCATGCAGGTCACTCGCGCGCCTCCAAGCTGTTGTGCAAGCCTTCGCCAGACGCTGGTGCAAGGCTGGCAGAACAACTTCCCACTCCATTCGTCCCCCTTTCGCCAGATGGCGGCGACATGTGGTGCCGAGCCGCGAGAGTTGATGCGCGTGTGCCAGGAGCTGAAGCGAGATGGCGCATTGCAAGCGATTCGACCACGCTGGGGCGTCGGGTTGTTCCGAGAAAGATGGCGCGTGGGGTTCGCGCAATGCGTAGACAGTCCTGCGCTGGTGGAGGCACTTGCCGGGCTACCGGGATGTGATCGCATAGAGCGCGCCGAACCAGCATCTGGCGTGGCGTCGATATGGGCGGAACTGGAAGTGCTCGACAGCGCGACCCTGGACCGCCAACTCGAGCGCTTGCCAGAGCCAAGAACGAATCGACTCAGACTCCCATTGCCGCTCCTGGACGATGCGATGCCTTTTGACAATCAACCACTCGCCGCATACCTGGAAGCAGGTTTGGAGATCTCGTTCAGACCTTTCACGACATGCGCGCGAAGATTTGGTCTTACCGAGTCCAGGTTGTTCTCAAACCTGCAGGCATGGCGTCGAACACGTCAGCTTGAGGAATTGGTCCTGAAGGCCCCACCCACGCGTGTTCCCCAATCCGCCGTTCTTGGACTCTGGTACGACTGCTGCCCGTCGGCTTCCAGTCTGACGTACTTGCGAGCCCAACCCGCTGTTGACCGCCTGATATGCACGCGCCCGTTCACGGCTTGGCCTTGGCAATTGAGCCTGGTGCTGCGATCGATACCGCGATGCGCCACCAGCCATCTGCACGAACTCGTAGCCACCGCAGGTCTTCCAGTACCGGATGCCGTCTCGCCGTTGCAGATTTACCAACCGCGAGATCTGGCAATGCTGTTCTTTACCGGCGAGACTTGCCGACACTAGCTAATGCGAGCTCACGAGTCGGGAATCGAAACGTGCCTGGCTCAGCCAGTTGACGGCGGCTTGCTGGATGACCGCCTTCTTCTCGTCGCCGTCGTGCATGCCCTCGCTGCGCGTCATCAGGTCGGCGTGGTGGCGGCGCAGGTCCACCGAGGCGATGGTGCCCCAGGCGCCCTGCGCGGCCACGCTGCCGGCCAGGCGGTGGGCCGAAATTCCCACGCCCATGCCGCCCTGCACGATGGGCAGCAGCCGCCGGCCGTGGGCCAGCAGGGGTTTCAGGCCGGCGGCCTCGACGCGATCCAGCAGGGACTTGAGGTCATGGCAGGGTTTTCAAGCAGTGGCAGAGAAGAGCGATGCTGGCGCGCCGCGCGTGGCCGCGCTTTGACGCTGTGTAAACGGTGTTTGATTCCTCAGCCGCCGAGCACGTGCATGTCGGCTCGCTCGGGCTGCAACAGGCGCAGGCGCTCACGCTGCTCGGAGTAGGCATCGCTGCGGTCGGCCCAGATGCAGGCCAGCCGCTCGCGCAGCAGGGCGTCGCTGCCCTGGACGCCGCGCAGCAGCGAGCGCAGGTCGTGCCCTTGAGCGGCGAACAGGCAGGTGAAGAGGCGGCCGTCCGCCGTCAACCGGGCGCGCGTGCAGTCGCCGCAGAAGGCGTGGCTGACGCTGCTGATGAAGCCAATTTCGCCCGCGCCGTCGGCGTAGCGCCAGCGCTGAGCCGTCTCGCCGCCGCGCGTGGCCGGCAGCGGCAGCAGCGGCCAGCGCGCGGCGATGCGGGCGCGCAACTCGTCGCTGGGCAGCACCTCGTCAAGCTTCCAGCCGTTGTGGCAGCCTGCGTCCATGAACTCGATGAAGCGCAGCACCATGTTGCCGCCATAGTTCTCGCGGAAGTGCCCGGCCAGCGAGAGGGCCTCGCCGTCATTGACGCCGCGGCGCACGACCATGTTGACCTTGATGCGCTCGAAGCCCGCGCGCTGCGCCGTCTGCAGCCCGCGAAGCACTGCAGCGACCGGAAAGCCGACATCGTTCATGCGCTTAAAGACGGAGTCATCGAGCGCGTCCAGGCTGACGGTGAGCCGGCTCAGGCCGGCGTCGCGCAGTTCATGAGCCTGGCCGGCGAGCATGCTGCCGTTGGTGGTCAGCGCGAGGTCGGGCGCTGTACCGTCCAGCGTGCGCAATGCAGCCAGCTGGCGGACGAGCACGGCCAGGTCACGTCGCAGCAGCGGCTCGCCGCCGGTCAGGCGCAACGTGCGCACGCCCAGTGCCAAGGCCTGGCGGGCCACCTGGGTGATCTCCTCGAAGTTCAGCAGCTGAGCCTGCGGCAGGAAGCGATGGCCGGGCCCAAAGCGGCTGCGCGGCATGCAGTAGCTGCAGCGAAAGTTGCAGCGGTCGGTCAGCGAGATGCGCAGGTCGCGCCAGGGACGCTGCCGGCGGTCGCGCGGCGGGCCATCCACCCGTTGAGCGGCAACGCGTGGCATCCAGAGCAAAGGGGCGGTCCTCGCGTCCATGCCGGCATTCTGGGCAGCGCCCCCGGCTCGGCCTATCCAACCGTGGCACGACGAGGTCGCCGCCGACCTACTCCCTTTGGCCGATGGCGCCCTCGTCCGCCCGCCGCGCACGCCGCGGCTATCGCACGGTAGTGTGTGGACCATGAACATCGAGCATTTCAACGATCTGCTGGCCATGGCCCGCGTCCAGCCCGAGCCGCAACGGCTGCTAATGGTCTTCACCACGGCCGAGTGCGAACGCGATGCGACACCTGAACAGCGCGCCGCGCATGCCGCGGGCGAAGGCGGCGTGCTGCGCCCGCTGATGTGCGTGGACAAGGACCCGGCCGAGTTGCAGGACTTCGCAACACTGGCTGCCGAGGCGCGCCAAGCCGGGCCGGCCTGGCAGCTGATGTTCACCGCAGCGCTGGCGGGCCGCACGACGACCAGCGAGATCCAGCGCATGCTGGAACTGTTGACCAAGCGCGTGGAAACCGGTGAGTTCGGCGGGCTACTGCCGTTCAATCCTGCCGGCGACGTCGTGCTGATCGCCTAGAAGACGGGGACGCCGCTGGCGTCCATCCCATCTTCCTCGCCACCGAGCAGATAGGGCCCGGTGCCGGCGTTTTCGGCTCGCGAGGCCGGCACGAAGGCGCCAACGCTCACATCGAAGACGTGCACTTCGCCCTCCTCGATGACGTAGTGCCACCCGTGCAGCGTCAGCGTCCTCGCTTCGACGCGCTCGCGCACCATGGGATAGTCCATCAACCTCTCCAGCTGCAGCACGATGGCGCGCTGCTCGGTGCGGCGCATTGCCTCGGGCCCGGGCTCAGCCACCGGCAGCACGGCCTCGCGGCCGAGGTCAAGCCAGCGCAGGAGGTTCTGCGCGGCGGGCGCCACCTCGCCGTAGAGAGCGCGGATGGCGCCGCAATGGCTGTGGCCGCAGACGATGATGCGGCGCACCTGCAGGTTCAGCACCGCGTACTCGATGGCCGCCGCCGTGCCGTGGAAGCCCTGGCTCTGGTCGTAGGGCGGCACGAAGGCACCGACGTTTCGCACCAGGAAAAGCTCGCCCGGGCCGGCGCCGGTCAGCAGATAGGGCACGAGGCGCGAATCCGAGCAGCCGATGAAAAGCGTCAGAGGATGCTGGCCGTCGTCGACGAGATGCCGGAACAGCGAGCGCTGCTGCGGGAAGGCGTCCGTCTGGAAGCGGCGCAGGCGTTCGAGCAGCTCGTCGGGCATCACTGCACCAACGGTGAACTCGCCTGCTGTAATTCCACACCTTGCAGGCGCGCTTCGCCGGCCAGCGTCTGCAGATACTGGCGCAACGCGCTGATCTGGTGGAGCTGTCGCATGCGCTGGGCAACGGCTTCGCGCACCTGCTCGAAGGCCGGCAGCCGGCCCGGCTCGCGCGCGTCGATGGCGGCGATGTGCAGGCCGAAGCGGCTGTGCAGCAGCTGCGGCAACACGCCGATCTCGCTGCGGCCGAACAGCTCCTTGGCGAACTCGGGCGCGCAGTCGTCCGCCGTCAGCCAGCCCAGGCGGCCGCCCTCGACGCCGCTCGGGCAGTTGGACAGCGCCTTCGCCGCCTCGTCGAAAGCGGCCACGTCGCTGGCGCGCAGCTGGATCAGATGGCCTTCCGCGCGCCGGCGCAGCAGGCCAACGTCCACCCCGGGCGTGACGGCAAACAGGATGTGGCGCACCTGCACGCGCTCGCCCTGGGCATAGTGGCGCGCGTTGGCCTCGTAGTGGCGCAGGCAGGCCGTCTCGTCGGGCTCGGGGCCGGCCAGCTCCTGAGCGATCAGCGCGTCGATGGCCTGGCTGGCCGCGTCGCTCAGCGCTCCCTCGCGCGGCGCGGGATCGTCGGCAGCGAGCAGGCCCAGCTCGATGGCGCGCTGGCGCAGCAGCTCCGTGCAGGCGCGCTGGCGCAGCGAGGCCTCGTCCAGCGCCTCTTCGACGGCGGCGATTTCGATGTGGTTCACATGAGCCATGGTGGGCCTCACTTCGGCAGGTTCAGGCGGCGCGAGCGCACGACCTGGTAGGGACGCAGGACGTAGAACACCGAGGCCAGGCCGCTCCACACATGGACGAGGCGGCTGAAGGGGAACAGCAGGAAGATCGTCATGCCCAGCACCATGTGCACCTTGTAGGGCCAGGCCAGGGCCACGAGCCCGCTGGCATCAGGGTTGAAGGTGACGATGCGCTGGGCCCAGTCCGACAGCACCAGCATGACCGTGCCATCCGCATGCGCCACGGAGAACGGCAGCGTGATGAGGCCCAGGCTGAGCTGCACCCACAGGATCCACAGGATGGCGAGGTCCGTGCGGTGGCTGGTGAGGCGGATGCGCGGGTCGGTCATGCGGCGCCAGATCAGCATGGACAGGCCGATGAAGCAGAAGGTGCCCGCCACGCCACCCGCGACGATGGCCAGCATCTGCTTGTTGGCCGGGCTGATGAAGTGCTCGTAGACGGCGTGCGGCGTCAGCATGCCCACCGAGTGGCCAACGAAGAGGAACAGGATGCCGGCGTGGAAGAGGTTGCTGCCCCACTTCATGCCGCGGCTGCGCAGCAGCTGCGAGCTGTCGCTCTTCCAGGTGTACTGGTCGCGGTCGAAGCGCGCCAGGCTACCCATCAGGAAGACGGCCAGGCAGATGTAGGGATATACGACGAACAGGAAGTTGTGAACGGCGTTCATGCCTGGGCTCCCGGTTGATGCGCGCTGGGCTTGCGCACGATGTGGATGGGCTGCGGCTGCTCGGGCCGCGACTGGCCGGCTGACGAGCAGCCGCCAAAGGCTTCGGGCTCGGCCCAGTCCTCGTCGAGCTCGGGTTCGGGTGGGATCTCCACGCGCTCGGCGCGTTCGCCGGCCAGCTCCAGCGTAGCGGCCAGCACGCTGGCGTAGGGGCTCTGGCGGCGCTTCAGCGCGCTGAAGATGGCCCGCGTGATGTGAGCGATCTCAGCGAGGAAGTCGCGCGCCTCGCGGGCGGGCTGAGTGCTGGCGTACTCCAGTACCACGGCCAGGTGATCGGGCAGCTCGCCGAGCGCCAGGTACAAGCCGGCGCGCTCGTAGGTCTGCTGCAGGTCCACCATGGCCGGGCCACGCTCGCGCGAGTCGCCGTGGATGTGCTCGAACAGGTGCAGGGCCGTGCCGCGGCCACGGTCGAAGAGGTCGACGAAGTCGGCTTCCACGGCGAAGGGGTCGTCGCGATGAAGGTGCTGCAGCAGCGCGCACAGCTCGTCGATGCGGGCGGCCGGCAGCGCGGCTTCAGTCCGTAAAGCCTGCTGCAGCTCGGGTACGGCGGCGCGCAAGGCGGCGTCCGGGTAGCGCAGAAGCGCCGCGAGCACGCGCAGGCTGTATGGGGCGTGGGTGGGCGTGTTGAACATGGCGGCCGTCCTAGATCGTTGCCTTGATGGGGATGGTTCGCTTCTTCTCCGAACCGAACAGGCTCGTCTCGGTGACGCCCTCGGAGCAGCCGTTGCCGAAACTGAAGCCGCAGCCGCCGCGCACGTTGAAGGCGTTCTCGGCGTACTCTCGGTGCGTAGTCGGGATGACAAAGCGATCCTCGTAGTTAGCGATGGCCATCACGCGGTACATATCCTCGACCTCGCCTGGCAGCAAGCCGACCTGGTCCAGCACGGCACGGTTCTCGACGCCGTCGACATGCTTGCCGCGCTGGTAGACACGCATGGCTAGCATGCGTTCGAGCGCGCGCTCTACCGGCCAGGTGTCGCCGGCGGTCAGCAGGTTGGCCAGGTACTGCACAGGGATGCGCAGCTGCTTGACGTCGGGTAGCTCGCCGACGGCGCCCAACTGGCCGGCGTTGGCCGCCGCACTGATGGGCGACAGCGGCGGCACGTACCAGACCATGGGCAGCGTGCGGTACTCGGGATGCAGCGGCAGGGCCACCTTCCAGTCCACGGCCATCTTGTAGACGGGGCTGTTGCGTGCAGCTTCCAGCCAGTTCTCCGGGATGCCGTCCAGCCGCGCCTGCTTGATGACAGCGGGGTCGAAGGGGTCGAGGAAGAGGTCGAGCTGGGCCTGGTAGAGGTCCTTGTCGTTGGGCGTGGCGGCGGCCTCAAGAATGCGGTCGGCGTCGTACAGCAGCACGCCGAGATACCGGATGCGGCCGACGCAGGTTTCGGAGCAAACCGTGGGCTGGCCAGCTTCGATGCGCGGGTAGCAGAAGATGCACTTCTCCGCCTTGCCGCTCTTCCAGTTGTAGTAGATCTTCTTGTAGGGGCACCCGGACACGCACATGCGCCAGCCCCGGCACTTGTCCTGGTCGATCAGCACGATGCCGTCTTCCTCGCGCTTGTAGATCGAGCCCGACGGGCAACTCGCCACGCATGCCGGGTTCAAGCAGTGCTCGCACAGCCTGGGCAGGTACATCATGAAGGTGTTCTCGAACTGGCCGTAGATGTCCTTCTGGATGTCGTCGAAGTTCTTGTCCTTGCCGCGCTTGCTGAACTCGCCGCCGAGGATTTCCTCCCAGTTCGGGCCCCACTCGATCTTCTCCATGCGCTGGCCGGTGATGAGGCTGCGCGGGCGGGCCGTTGGCGCATGCTTCATCTCGGGGGCCGACTGCAGGTGGTCGTAGTCGAAGGTGAAGGGCTCGTAGTAGTCGTCGATCTCGGGCAGGTTGGGGTTGGCGAAGATCTTCATCAGCAGCTTCCACTTGCCACCCTGGCGCGGCTCCAGCTTGCCGTCGGGCTTGCGGATCCAGCCGCCGTTCCACTTGTCCTGGTTCTCCCACTCCTTCGGGTAGCCGATGCCGGGCTTGGTCTCCACGTTGTTGAACCAGGCGTACTCGACGCCGGGGCGGCTGGTCCAGACGTTCTTGCAGGTCACCGAGCAGGTGTGGCAGCCGATGCACTTGTCCAGGTTCAGGACCATGCCGATCTGTGCGCGAATCTTCATTGCGTGCTCCTCGCGTTTCAGGGGTTTTCGCCTTGGGCCTGGTAGGCCGCGGCGAGGTGGTCGTCACGCGGGGTGTCGAGCCAGTCCACCTTGTTCATCTTGCGCACCACGACGAACTCGTCGCGGTTGGTGCCGATGGTTCCGTAGTAGTTGAAGCCGTAGCTGTACTGGGCGTAGCCGCCGATCATGTGGGTGGGCTTGGTGACGATGCGCGTCACCGAGTTGTGGATACCCCCACGCACGCCAGTGATCTCGCTGCCGGGCGTGTTGATGATCTTTTCCTGCGCGTGGTACATCAGCGTCATGCCGGGGTTCACGCGCTGGCTGACCACCGCACGGGCCGCGATGGCGCCGTTGATGTTGAACAGCTCCACCCAGTCGTTGTCCTCAATGCCGGCGCTCTTGGCGTCGTCCTCGCTGAGCCAGATGACCGGGCCGCCGCGGTTGAGCGTCAGCATCAGCAGGTTGTCGCTGTAGGTGCTGTGGATACCCCATTTCTGGTGCGGCGTGATGAAGTTCAGCACGATCTCGCGGTTGCCGTTGGGCTTGATGTTCTGGATTCCGCCCGTCGTCTTCAGGTCCACCGGCGGGCGGTAGCTCGTAAAGCCCTCGCCGAAGGCGCGCATCCAGGCGTGGTCCTGGTAGAACTGCTGGCGGCCGGTCAGCGTGCGCCATGGGATCAGTTCATGCACGTTGGTGTAGCCGGCGTTGTAGGAGACCTTCTCGCTCTCCAGCCCGCTCCAGGTCGGCGAGCTGATGATCTTGCGCGGCTGCGCCTGGATGTCGCGGTAGCGGATCTTCTCGTCCTCGCGGTGCAACGCCAGATGCGCATGCTCGCGGCCGGTGGCCCGACCTTGCGCCTCCCAGGCCTTTACGGCGACGTGGCCGTTGGTCTCGGGCGCCAGCTGCAGGATCACCTCGCATGCGTCGATGTCGCTGACGATGCGGGCGCGGCCCTCGGCGTTCACACCATTGAGTTCGCAGAGCTGGGCCACCTCGGTCTTGGTGTCCCAGCCGATGCCTTTGCCGCCGTTGCCGAGCTTGTCCAGCAAGGGGCCCAGCGAGGTGAAGCGCTCGTAGGTGGCCGGGTAGTCGCGTTCGACGACGGCGATGGTGGGCGCCGTCTTGCCGGGGATGAGGTCGCACTCGCCCTTCTTCCAGTCCTGCACGCCAAAGGGCTGGGCGAGTTCGGCCGGCGTGTCGTGCATCAGCGGCGACAGGACGACTTCCTTCTCCACGCCCAGGTGTCCGATGCAGACCTTGCTGAACGCCTTGGCGAAGCCCTTGTAGATCTCCCAGTCACTGCGCGACTGCCAGACCGGGTCTACCGCCGCGGACAGCGGGTGGATGAAGGGGTGCATGTCGCTGGTGTTGAGATCGTTCTTCTCGTACCAACTGGCGGTGGGCAGCACGATGTCGCTGTACAGGCAGGTCGTGCTCATGCGGAAGTCCAGCGTCACGAGCAGGTCCAGCTTGCCCTGTGGTGCCTGCGCATGCCAGCGCACCTCGTTGGGCTTGGCGTCGTCCACGCCGAGATCCTTGCCCTGAACGCCGTTCTCGGTGCCCAGCAGATGCTTGCAGAAATACTCGTGGCCCTTGCCGCTGGAGCCCAGCAGGTTGGAGCGCCAGACGAACATGTTGCGCGGCCAGTTCTGCGGCGCGTCGGGGTCTTCGCAGCTCATCTCCAGTGAGCCGTCGCGCAGGCCCTGCACGACGTAGTCCTTGGGTGCCAACCCGGCGGTGGCGGCATCTTTGACGACCTGCAACGGGTTGGTCTTCAACTGCGGGGCGCTGGGCAGCCAGCCCATGCGCTCGGCGCGCACATTGCAGTCGATCAGGCTGCCAGCGAACTCGGCGCGCTCGGCCTCGGTGGCCAGCGGCGATAGCACTTCGTCCACATCCAGCTTCTCGTAGCGCCACTGGTCGCTGTGGGCGTAGAAGAAGCTGGTGCTGTTCATCTGGCGCGGCGGGCGCACCCAGTCGGTGGCGAAGGCCAGCGGCACCCAGCCGGTCTGCGGGCGCAGCTTTTCCTGGCCCACGTAGTGCGCCCAGCCGCCACCGCTCTGGCCGATGCAACCGCACATCATCAGCAGGTTGATGACGCCGCGGTAGTTCATGTCACAGTGGTACCAGTGGTTCATCGCGGCGCCGATGATGATCATCGACTTGCCATTGGTCTTGTGCGCGTTCTCGGCAAACTCGCGCCCTACGCGGATGACCTGGGCGCGCGGCACGCCGGTGATGGCCTCCTGCCAGGCTGGCGTATAGGGGGCGTTGTCGTCATAACTCTTGGCACCCGAGCCGAAGCCGCGGTTGATGCCGTACTGCGCGGCCTGCAGGTCGAAGACGGTGGCGACGAGCGCCTCGCCGTCCTGCGTCTTCAGCCGCGTGGCCGGCACGCGGGCGCAGTGGCTGACGCCGTCCTGCTGCGGGTTGGGCGTGAAGTGCTCGCTGGCGCTGCCGGCGAAGTACGGGAAGGCCACGTCGACGATCTCGTGTGCCTGCGCGCCGTCTTCCACGAGGGAGAGCTTGAGCTTGACGTCGCCGCCGCCCTCGGCCTCCTTGGCCTCCAGGTTCCACTTGCCGGTGTCATCACGGCCTTCAGAACCCCAGCGGAAGCCGATCGAGCCGTTGGGCAGCACGAGGCGGCCGCTGGCGTCATAGGCCAGCGTCTTCCACTCGGGGTTGTTGCTCTGGCCCATCTGGCCAGCCAGGTCGCTGGCGCGCAGGTAGCGGCCAGGCACGCGGGTCTTGCGGCCATCGGGCAGGGTCTGCTCCTGCAGCAGCACCAGCAGCGGCAGGTCGGTGTAGCGGCGCGCGTAGTCGTCGAAGTAGGGACTGCGTTCCTTGAAATAGAACTCGTTGAGCGCGACGTGGCCCATGGCCATGGCGAGTGCAGCGTCCGTGCCCTGCTTGGGGTGCAGCCACAGGTCGGCCAGCTTGGCCACCTCGGAGTAGTCAGGCGTCACCGCCACCGTCTTCGCGCCCTTGTAGCGCACCTCGGTGAAGAAGTGCGCGTCCGGCGTGCGCGTCTGCGGCACGTTGCTGCCCCAGGCAATGATGTAGTTGCTGTTGTACCAATCGGCCGACTCCGGCACGTCGGTCTGCTCGCCCCAGATCTGCGGGCTGGCTGGGGGCAGGTCGCAGTACCAGTCGTAGAAGCTCATGCAGACGCCGCCGATCAGGCTGAGGTAGCGGCTGCCGGCCGCGTAGCTGACCATGGACATCGCCGGGATGGGCGAGAAGCCGATGACGCGATCCGGCCCGTGCTGCTTGATCGTGTAGACGTTGGCCGCGGCGATCAGCTCGTTGACCTCGTCCCAGGTGGAGCGCACGAAGCCGCCCATGCCGCGCAGCTGCTGGTAGTCGCGGCGGGCCAACTCGTCGCTCTGGATCAGCGCCCAGGCATCGACCGGGGTCTTCGAGACGGCCAGCGCCTCGCGCCAGCGCTTGAGCAGGCGGCCACGCACCATCGGGTACTTCACGCGGTTGGCGCTGTAGAGATACCAGCTGTAGCTCGCACCCCGCGCGCAGCCGCGCGGCTCGTGGTTAGGCAGGTCGGCGCGGGTGCGCGGGTAGTCGGTCTGCTGGGTCTCCCAAGTGACGATGCCGCCCTTGACATAGATCTTCCACGAGCAGGAGCCGGTGCAGTTCACGCCGTGCGTGCTGCGCACGATCTTGTCGTGCGCCCAGCGGTTGCGATAGGCGTCCTCCCAGGTGCGGTCCTCACCGGTACTCACGCCGTGGCCGCCAGCGAAGACTTCCTTGGGCAGCTGGAAGGCGGTCAGTCGATCCAGGAAATGGGACATTGATTTCTCCGTTAGCAGGACAGGGGGGCGTGGCGACGACCGTAGAACCACCAGCAGATGGCCATGCAGCTCAGGTAGAACGCCAGGAAGCAATAGAGCGCGGCCTCGGGGCCGCCGGCCAGCGTGATGGCGCTGCCGAAACTCTTGGGAATGAAGAAACCGCCATAGGCGCCCACGGCCGAGCACAGGCCCAGCGCCGCGGCGCCTTGCGCCTGCGCTTCGGCCACGGAGCTTCGGCCGCGCCGGGCCTCGTGCACAAAGCCCAGCGGCACCATGCGAAAGGTGCTGCCGTTGGCGATGCCGGCAGCCAGGAAGAGCAGCGCGAAGCTGGCGATGAAGAGCGGCGCACCACCCCCGCCCGCAAGGCTGGCGAGCACGCCGACAACGCCCAGGGCCATTGCGCCGAAGCAGGCCAGGCTGATGCGCGAGCCGCCGAAGTCGTCGGCCGCCCAACCGCCCAGCGGCCGTGCAAGCGCGCCAAGCAGCGGACCGATCCAGGCCATCTGCAGCGCGCCGGTCAGGTCAGGAAACTCGCTGCGCAGTAGCAGCGGATAGGCTGCCGCGAAGCCGATGAAGCTGCCGAAGCTGCCCAGATACAGCCAGCTCATCAGCCAGCTGTGGCGGTGCGTGAAGAGCTGGGCCTGCTCGGCCATGCTGACGCCGGCGCAGGGCAGGTCGTCCATGCCAAACCAGGCGGCCATGCTGCTCAACACGATCAGGGGCAGCCACACGAGACCGGCATTGGCCAGCCACAGGCCGGCCGGCTGGGACGGCAGGCCGAAGAGGTCGAGGGCGATGACCACCGGCACGGCCCATTGCACGAGGCCCACGCCCAGGTGGGCGAAGCCGGCGCCCAGGCCCAGCGCCGTGCCCTGCTCGCGCGCCGGGAAGCAGGCGCTGACATGGGCCATGCCGCTCGCGAAGTTGGCGCCGCCCAGGCCGCACAACAGGGCCAGCACCACCATCCATTCGTAGGGCGTGGCGGGGTCCTGCACCGCCAGCGCGATGCCACCGGCCGGCAGCAGCAGGCTGGCCGTGGACAGGGCAGTCCAGCGCCGCCCGCCGACCCAGCGCACGGCGAATCCGTAGAAGATGCGCAGCGTGGCGCCGCACAGGGCCGGCAGCGCGCTGAGCCAGAACAGCTGGTTGGTGCTGTAGCGGAAGCCGGCCGCCGGCAAGTGCACCACCAGCACCGACCAGAGCATCCACACCGCGAATGACAGCGCCAGTGCGGGGATGGCAATGCAGAGGTTGCGCAACGCCACCGCCCTGCCATGGCCGATCCAGAAATCCGGGTCTTCCGGATTCCAGGGCAGCGGGAGTGGGAGGGTCTTTGGCACGGTGGTCATGCTCCGCGGCGGGGGCTCATCTGCCCATCCACCGCCGGTCGAGTGGACGTGGCGCGGAAGGAGGAGGCGAGCCAGCAGCGGCATCGTTCTTTCGGAGGAGGCAGTCAAGAAGGGCCTTGAAGGCAAGAAGGCCCGAAGACAATGCCTCCGGGCCTTCGTGAGCCGTTCTGGGCTCGCGTCAGGGGTTCTTGATCTCGGCGCCACCGCGCAAATAGAACCACCAGTTCAGCACCAGACACACGGCGTAGAAGGCCGCGAAGCCATAGAAGGCGAACTGCGGCGTGCCGGCTTTGATTTGCTCGCCGATCAGCACCGGTGCGATGAAGGCGCCGTAAGCGGCGACGGCTGAGGTCCAGCCCAGCACGGGGCCAGCCTGGGTCCGGTCAAAGATGACGCCCACGGAGCGGAAGGTCGAGCCGTTGCCGACACCGCTGGCTGCGAACAACAGCACCATCAGGCCCATGAAGGCCGGGAAGAACTGCTCGGGCGTGGCCGAGCCGTAGGCCTGCTGCATCACGTAGCCGACCGCCGCCGAGGCGAACACCATGACCGTCGAGATGACCTGCGTCACGATGGAGCCGCCGACCTTGTCCGAGATCCAGCCGCCGATGGGCCGCACCGCGGCGCCGACGAAGGGGCCGATCCAGGCATAGGTCAGCGCGGACGGCGCGTTCGGGTTCTTCAACGTGTGCGTGATCACGCCGGCCGCATCAGGCACGTGCTGGAAGCCGAAGATCACCGTGATCGCCAGCGGCAGGGCCATGGAGAAGCCGATGAAACTGCCGAACGTGACGACGTAGAGCGCCGTCAGGCTCCAGGTGTGCTTGTTGCGGAAAATGGCGAACTGCTTGGCCACGTTCTCCTTCATCGCGCCGAAGGCGGCCAGCCGCATGACGACGAGCGCCGCAATGATGTCCAGCGGGATGGCCACCCACATGCTGAGCAGGCCCAGGCCCGTTGGCGCCGGCAGGTAGAGATAGAGCATGCCGATGGTCGGCAGGAATGCGAGCGAGTACAGGTAGGTGATCTTCAGGAAGGCGACCACCGGATGACCGGCGTTGGGCGTCACGGTCTTCAGGTTGTTCATGCCGAACCAGCACAGGATGGACAGCGGCACGAGCGACAGCAGCCAGGCGAAGCCGGCGTTCTGGATCCAGGTCTGCGTGCCCGCGGGGATCTTGCCAAAGATCCAGCCGCTGGCCTTCACCAGTGTCATCGGGTCGCCGCTCAGGCCGAAGAAGCTGACCGTCATGACCAGCGGGATGACGATCTGCATCGTCGTCACGCCGAAGTTGCCCAGGCCCGCGTTCAGGCCCAGGGCCGTGCCCTGCAGGCGCTTCGGGAAGAAGGTGCTGATGTTGGACATCGACGACGCGAAATTGCCGCCGCCAACACCCGACCACAGGGCCATCAACTGGAAGGCCCACAGCGGCCAGCCCGGATGTTGCAGCGCAATGCCAGTGCCAATGGCCGGCGCCAGCAGCATGGCCGTGGTGAGGAAGATGGTGTTGCGCCCGCCGGCCATGCGGATCAGGAAGGAGGCCGGGATGCGCATCGTGGCGCCAGAGATGCCGGCGATCGCCGTCAGCGTGAAGAGCTCGGCCTGGCTGAAAGGGAAGCCCAGGTTGAGCATCTGCACGGCGATGATGCCCCACATGCCCCAGACGGCGAAGCCGCACAGCAAAGCTGGAATGGAGAGCCAGAGGTTGCGGTAGGCGACGCGCTTGCCGGTGCCTTCCCAGAAGGCGTCGTCCTCGGGGCGCCAGTCCGCGATGTCCGCGCCGCTCGCCGGAACGGCGGCACTTGGGTTCTTGCTCATGATGGAGTCCTTGTGCCGGTCAACCGGCGAGGTGGAATTCGGGCGCGTTGCGGCCCATGACTTCGGTCCTGCGCACCTCGGTCCAGTACATCCAGATCAGCGAGACCCAGACGACGCCATACATCAGCATGAAGGCGCTGGAGCGGATGCCGGTCAGGTCCAGCAGCGCGCCGAACAGGATGGGCAGCACGAAGCCGCCGAGGCCGCCGGCCAGGCCGACGATGCCGCTGATGGCACCGATGTTGTCGGGGTAGTCGTCGCTGATGTATTTGAAGACTGAGGCCTTGCCGAAGGCCCAGGCCACGCCCAGTACGGCCAGCAGCGCGGTGAATGTGTAGACGTTCAGGCCGATGTGGAAGGTCTTGGCGCCGGCCAGCGTGATGATGGTGAAGTCGGTCTGCGGGTAGCTGAGCAGGAACAGGCAGATCCAGCTCACCCACATGACCCACCAGGTCACCTTGTGGGCGCCGAACTTGTCCGACAGCAGGCCGCCGATGGCGCGCAGCACGCCACCGGGCAGGCTGAAGCAGGCCGCCAGCAGCGCGGCGACGCGGATGTCGAGGCTGAACTCGCCGACGTAGTACTGCACCATCCACAGCGCCAGCGCCACATAGCCGCCGAAGACGATGCTGTAGTACTGGCAGTACTTCAGCACGCGCGGATCCTTCAACGCCTTGAGCTGCTCGCGAAAGCTGACGTTGCTGGTGACGAGGTGGGACGGGTTGCTGCTGCTGAACAGCCAGAACAGCACGACGGTGCCGGCCATGATGGCCGCGTAGACCTGCGGCACCATGGCCCAGCCGAAGCTCACCAGCAGCACGGGCGCAATGAACTTGTTGACGGCCGAGCCGGAGTTGCCGGCGCCGTATACGCCCATGGCCATGCCCTGGCGGCTCTTGGGGAACCAGCGTGCGACATAAGGCGTGCCCACCGAGAACGAGCCGCCGGCCAGGCCGACGAAGAGGCCGATGACGAGGAAGTGCCAGTACTGCGTCGCGTAGGCCATCAGCCAGATGGCTGGCACGGTGGCGAGCATCAGCAGGGTCAGCACGATGCGGCCGCCATAGCGATCCGTCCAGATGCCCAGCGGCACGCGCACGAGCGAGCCGGTCAGCACTGGCATGGCCGTCAGCAGGCCGAACTCGGTGGCGTTCAGGCCGAGCTGCTTCTTGATCGGGATGCCGATGACGCCGAACATCATCCAGACCATGAAGCAGACGGTGAAGGCCAGGGTGCTGACGATCAGGACCGACCAGGCCCTGCGGTCGACGGGGGTTGCAGTCATGCGCGGTCCTCCTCAGTGACGATGAGGCCACTGTCCCGCGCCGCCCGCTCGCTGCACATTCACCGGAGGGCCAGCAGGGCACCGCCCGCTGGGAGGACGACGGCCGAGGCTGCCTCGTCCTAAAGGACTAGCCGCGTTGCTGCGTCACGAGCACGGCGGCCTGCACGCGGGAATCCAGGTCAAGCTTGCGCAGCAGGTGCTGCACATGGATCTTCACCGTCGTCTCTGCGATGCCCAGCTCGCGCGCGATCTGCTTGTTGGAGTCGCCGCGGGCGATCAGGTCGACGATCTCGCGCTCGCGGGGGGACAAGGTGCCCAGCGGGTCGGGCGGCGCGGCGGCCGCGATCGATGCGGCCTCGGACTCGTGGCGGAAGGCGGTGGCCAGCTTGCCCGCCATCTCGGCGCTGAAGCTGGATACGCCACGCACCGCGCGCTCGATGGCCTGGGTCAGCTCGTGGTTGTCGGCCGTCTTCAGCAGGTAGCCGCAGGCTCCCGCGCGCAGGGCAGCCCCAAGGTCGGCTTCCGACTCGCTCATCGTCAGCATCAGCACCTGCGCGCCCGGCGCGGCGGCCTTCAGCGCGGGTAGGGCCTGCACGCCGGTGACGCCGGGCAGGTGGTTGTCGAGCAGGATGACCTGGGGGCGCTGTTCGGCCGCCAGTCGTTCAGCGGCGCCTGCGTCGCCGGCCTCGCCGACGACCTGCAGCAGCGGCTGCGTGGCCAGCAGGGCGATCAGGCCGCGACGGAACAAGGTGTGGTCGTCGACGACGAGGACACGGATGGGATCGGCGCTCATGGATTCATTGCCTCGGATGCAGGCAAGGAGACACGCACCAGAGTGCCCTTGCCGGGTTGGGAATCGAGCGCTACGGCGGCGCCCACCTTGGCGGCACGCTCGCGCATGATGCGCAGCCCCACATGGCTGTCGTCAGGCGTGTCCACCGCCGGGTCGAAGCCCCGGCCATCGTCGCGCACGTCGATCTGCCAGTGCGGCTGGTGTGTCAGCCTGACTTGCACCTGGCTCGCCTGTGCATGCTTGCGCACATTGGCCAGCGCCTCCTGCACGACGTGCAGCAGCTGCACCTGCACGTCGGCCGGCAAGGGGGCACCATGGCCGTCCACCTCCAGGTCGGTCTGCAGGCCGCTTTGCAGCCTGAACTTGTGCAGCGTCTGCTGCAGCGCAGGCATCAAGTCATCACCATCCGTGCGGGTGCGGAAGTTCATCAGCAGTGCCCGCACGTCGGCCGTGCACTCCTTCAGGCCCAGCTCCAATTCGTCGACCAGACGTGCGGCCGCGTCGCCCTTGTCGCCCCGCCGCGCGTCCTTCAGCAGCTGCAATTGAATCTTCATGAAGGCCAGGCTCTGTGCGATGGAGTCGTGCAGCTCGCGGGCCAGCATGCCGCGCTCCTCGGCGACGGCCGCCTCGCGCTGCAGGGCCTCGATGCGCAGGCTATCCATGGCGCCCGCCAGGTGACTCGCCAAGCTGTCCAGCAATTCCCGGTCCGCCTTCGTCGGGCGAGGCGCCTCGCGGAAGAGCAGATCCACCTCGCCCATCACACGGCCCTGCACCATCAGCGCCACCGCCGTTACTGCGACAAAGCCGGCCTTGGCGCAATGAGACCCGTGGCTGTGCTCGCGGGTGATGGGAATCACCCGCGCGTGGAGCTGCGGGCTGCCGCAATGGCATTCGCCGGGTGCCAGGCAACGTTCGACGTCCAGCATCGCGGGCGGCAGGCCTTGTGCGGCCAGCAGCACCATCCGCTGCTGGCTGGGGTCCATCCAGCGCAGCGCTACGGCATCGGCGCCGGCTGCGCGGCGCATGCGCCCCGCGAAGCCCATGGCCAGGTCGCGCTGTGACGAAACTCCCGCGGCAAATGACGTAGCCTCGTAAAGAGTGGCCAGGCGTTGCTGCTCCAGGCGCAGGTCTGCCGTCTTGGCGCGCACTTCGTCTGCCATGCCGCGGTATACGGCTTCGAGCCGGTTTGCCATGCGGTTGAACCCGCGCGCCAGGTCGCCGAACTCGTCCTGCGAATCCTCAGCGATGCGGGCGCCCAGCGTGCCCTGCTCCAGCGCCTGCAGGCCGCGGCGCAGGCGATCGACCGGCGCGAATACGACCAGATGCGAGGCGTACTGAAAAATCATCGCTGCGGCGATGGCCAGCCCGACCAGCGCGAGCTGCACGCTCGACAGCAGTGAACTCCAGCCCGCCATGCGAGCTTCGACGGCGTCAACAAGGATATCGATGCGCCGCACCAGCGCTTCGGCCTGAGCACCGCTCGGCGCCGGCAGGCCATCGGCCGCCGCCGACTTGAGCTGCTGCCAGCCGTCGCGCACGCTGCGGTAGGCCTTCATGGTTTGCTCGTCACGCGGAAGGAACAGCGGCCGCGCCGGGTCGCCGTCCACCAGCAGTTGCAGCGACGCGTCATAGGCTCGGGCGAGCGCCCCCAACTGGTCGCTGGCGCCAGCGGCCTTTTGTTGGGCGAGGCGCCAGGTTTGCATGCGCAGCCGCCCGGCCTCATTGACCGCCGCCGCGCCGCCTTCGAGCTGCCAGCCTATCCACAGGGTCAGTCCGATGGAGGCCAGCGCGATGCACAGTAGGGCGGCCCCCAGGATGCCGACCTTGGTGGCGAGACGTGCGCGATTCCAGCCTTTGGACATGCCGCGGATTCTGTTCAGGCCGGAATCGGGGGAGCTTGACATCGCGCAAGGTTCGCGAAGATTCAATCCGCTACCGTCATCGCCTGCGCAGGGGGTTCAGCGGCATCGCTGGCATCCAGCCCCCAGCTCATCCAGTCGTCGCCAAACAGCTCGCTGGGATGAGGTGTTGCGACCGAGCCGTTGCCGCATTGCAGCGAATTGGCCGGACAGTAGCGGTCGCAGCCCCAGCAAACGCGCCCTGGGTTGGTCGGTCGGATCGGGAACTTCTTGGCCACGAGGACAGTGCCGATCTCGGATCGCCTAGGCCGCCAGGGGCGCCAGATCACTGCCGCGCCTGTGAACGGGGCGAACCATGAACACCCTGCCGTCACGACCATGCTCCAGCAGCAGCGAGCGCACGCGCGCCTGCCAGAGCTCGCCCAGCTCGCGCTCATCCTGCACCGTCGCCCTGCCTGAGGACAGCAGCGCCACCAGCGCATCCATCTCCCCCTGCCCTGGCAGGGAAGCTGTATCCACGCCCACGTCCACTGCGGCATGGGTGTCCAGCCGCGTGAAGCGAAGCGCCAGCACCAGATCGGGCTTGCTGCGGATGAGGCCGACCCGGCTGAAGCGCCCGCCAAGGCCCTTGAAGCCCGAACTGCCCGCCGCACCGGTGAGCATCTGCACCACCGTCGCGACGACGCCACTGCCGCCGGTGCGCACATCGTCGCGAAACTCCACTTTGATGCCGCCGCGTTGAGGCAGGCTGTCCGGGTAGAGATGCTCCAGCGCAAGCCAGGTGAGCCAGTAGGCCGACGCGACAGCCACACAGGAATGACCGGCGAGCTTCACGGCATCGGCGAAGGCGTATTCGAAGATGCCTTCCTCGGCGCAACCCAGCACGCGTGCCAGCGGATCTTGCATCGTAAGGCGGGGGATGTCGTCGAAGTATTGGGGCAGTTTCATGTTGGGTCTCGTTGGGGGTCAACCGAGGCGGCCGTCTACGCGCGGGCGAGACAGCACGGGCCAGTAGCGCACGGCGTACAGGCCGAAGCCCGCCGACCAAAGCAGCGCCGAGGCCAGGGCTGCGTGGACGATCTGGGCAGGAACGATTAGGGGCAGGATCACGCGCACGGCCGCGGCGGACGCGACCAGCAGGTAGCAGGCAATCTCGTAGCGATCGGCCTGCAGCGGCCGGCCGGTGTGGCCGCGCGCGGTGCGGGTCATCATGCCGATGACGAGGCCGCCCACGGCGCCCACGGTCAGCGCATGCGTGGCCAGCGACGGTAGCAACCAGCGGGCCTCGGCCAGGGCGCGCAGCAGCAGATGCACGGGCACCCACAGATAGGCCAAGTGCAGCACCCACACGATGGGTACTCGCAGCGTGCGCCAGGGCCGCCAAAGGACCCAGCGCCAGGCGTGCGCCGCGCCGGTTGCGGCCGCGAGGGCCACCAGAGGCGCACCATGAATCCCGATCGCATCGGCAGCCAGCAGGGCCAGTACGCCGCCCAGCGCCGCCTTCTCGACCCAGGCGTTGCGCGCCGCGCCCGCACCGGGCACGCCGTTGTTCGTGAACATCGGGATGACGCGCCCGCCCATGACGGCCAGGATGAAGAGCACCACGTCCAGTGCTACCTGGATGCCGATCCAGTCCGGCACCGCGACGACACCGAGCTGCGCCAGGTGCACGCAGCCAGCGGCCAGAGCCAGCAGCGCGAGCAGGCCGATGAAGAAGTAGTTGCGCCGGCTGCGGGCCTTCACGAAGGGCACGGCCAGCGCGACGGCGGCGGCCAGCGGGAAGGCGACGTTGGCCACCGCGGCGGCCAGCGCAAAGGGCGTCAGCACCAGCACGCGGGCGGCCACCCACAGCGCCGCCAGCGCTGCGAGCATCCAGCCCGTGGGCGTGGGCAGGTTGGCCCAGTTGCGGCCTGCCGTGAACAGGAAGCCGACGATGACCGCCAGCGTGAAGCCGAACAGCATCTCGTGGGCATGCCAGATCGGGCCGGCCAGATAGGGCTGCCCCAGCAGGCCCGAGAACTGCAAGGCCCACAGCGGCACGGACAAGGCCGCGAAAACGCTGGCCAGCAGGTAGAACGGCCGGAAGCCCAGCGCGAACAGCGCAAAGCCCGTGGGCGCGGCACCAGGGGGTTCGTCAATTCTCAACAGGGGTGTCATGTCGTGAGTTCCGATGAAGGGGGGCGAGCCCGGCGCGCCAAGCGATGGCAGCACCGGCCAGCGTCAGTACGAAGGCAGCGATGGCCAGCGCGTTGCCGGCGGCACCCGCTGCGGTCAACCGGGGGGCGAACAAGCCGCCGAGGAGGCGAACTGCCAGCGATGCGTGCAGCAGGGCCAGCGGCAGGTAGAAGGGCCAGCCGAACGCCACTTTCACGCGGGCGACGGCCGGCAGGATGACCGGGGCATGGCCCAGCACCATGCTGAAAACGAATCCCAGCGCCAGGCCGTGCAGGGCTGCGTCTCGCCACGGCAGGCCGAGGGATGTGCCCGCCCACGCCAGGCCAGCGATGAACAGCCACGCATAGCCGGCGAGCAGGCACAGGGCCATGTAGCGGCTCAGGCCGGCGGCACGGACCGTGCGGCGGGCGATGTCGAAAACCGCGAGCCAGGCCGCGAGCGCCATCAGCGACAGACCGTACAGAACGCCGCCCCTGTCGGGCAGCAAGCCGGACAGCACCGCACCGCAAGCCATCGAGGCCAGGATGGCTAGCAGGCCCGGGTCGGCACCGGCGTGGCGGCGCATCAACCGTGTCATCTCCAGCCGCTCGGCCGCGATGGTGAACACGAGAAAGCAGAACCACAGCGGCACGACGGCGCCAGGCATCACGCCCAGCGCATACAGCAGGCAGCCAGCAGCCCAGGCGGCAGCGCCCGTCAGCAGCAGCATCGTGTGCGTGACCCGCTGGCGCCCGACGACGACCAGGTTCACGCCGACGAACGCCAGCGCTGCACCTGCGGCGAGCCACGCAGCCACGCCCGGCGCTCCGGCCAGCATCGCCACGCCCGCGAGGCCTGACGCCACGGGCCCGACGAACGCCGCCGGATGCTTCACGGCCACGGCGCGCTCGATGGCGATGACCGTGCCCATGAAGGCGCAGATCATCAGGAAGGCATGGGCGACGACGGCCGCGCCCGCGACGGGGACGGAAACGCCCGCTCGCACGAGGCCGCCGGCGATGCCGGCCAGCATCGACACCACCACCAAGCCCGCGAAGGCCAGGCGCGGCAGCAGTCCCGGACCCGGTCGCATCGCCCGCGCCTACCAGCCCATGAAGGCTTTGGCCCGGTCGCTCATGCGGGCGGTCGTCCAGGGCGGCTCCCACACCACCTCGACATGGATGCGCTGGTGGGCCGGCACGACCTTGTCGAGTTCGGTGCAGGCGTCGTCGACGATGACGTCCACCACCGGGCAGGCGGCAGAGGTCATGGTCAGCAGCACCTTGACGCGCTCCGCCGTGACGGCCACGTCGTACACCAGGCCCACGTCGACGATGGACATCGCCACCTCGGGATCCACCACGCGGCGCAGCGCCACGAGGATGGGTTCCCGCAGTGAGTCGGGGCCCTCGTAGGGGTAGGGCAGCGCGGTCATGCGGCGACACCCGCCTCGACCGGCGCCATGAAGCGCAGCAGTTGCACCAGCTGCTGCCGGTTGGCCGTGATGTCGGCCAGGGTGTAGCGGTCCAGCACGGCGTGGAAGGCTGCCACCGCCTCGCCGAGCACGCCCTTGAGCCGGCAGTGGCTGACGATGGCGCAGTGGCTGGCCTCGGCCGAGAAGCACTCGGCCGGCAGGGCCTGGCCCTCGGTGTCGCGCACGACCTCGCCGATGCGAATTTGCGCTGCCGGCTTCGCCAGCGTGAGGCCACCGCCCTTGCCGCGCACGGTGGTCACCCAGCCGCGCTTGGCCAGGTGATGCACGACCTTGGTGAGGTGGTTGGCTTTGATGTCGAAGGCCGCGCAGATTTCGCCCACCGTGGCCCGCCGATCGGGTTCGGCGGCCAGGAACATCAGCACGCGCAGGCTGTAGTCGGTGAAGCCGGTGAGCCTCATGTTCCAATCCTTTCAGCGCCCGCGGGCCGGGGCGGCACCCGCGGGAAGCCTATCCGCCGCGCGGCGGCGCAGCAGGCACAGGGCATACACGGCCAGGAACACACTGCCCGCGGCGAACACGATGTCGCCCGGCACGCGCATCCACACCAGCGTCTCCATCACCTTCGAGTGGATGACCTCGGGCGAGCGGGCGTACCACAAGCCCCTGGTGATGCTCTGGTAGGCCTGGTAGATGCCGGCCGGCAGCAGCGACAGGAAAACCATCATCGCCAGGCCGATGTTCAGGCTCCAGAAGGCGGGCTTGATGAACTTGTCGGCATGCAGCGCGCGGTCATACAGGCCGCGCAGGCAGAACAGCATCAGGCCGATGCCCAGCATGCCGTAGACGCCGAACAGTGCCGCGTGGCCATGAGCCGCCGTCATGTTCAGGCCCTGCACGTAGTACAGCGACGCGGGTGGGTTGATGGCGAAGCCCAGCAGGCCGGCGCCAACGGTGTTCCAGAAGCCCACGGCGACGAAGGACAGGATGACCCACTTGTAGGCGCCCAGCCAGTCCACGCCCTTGGAACGGCGATAGGTTTGCAGGGCTTCCAGGCCGATCAGCGTCAGCGGCACCACTTCGAGGGCCGAGAACACGGCACCCACGGCGATGACCGAGGTGGGTGTGCCCGTCCAGTACAGGTGGTGCAGCGTGCCCAGGATGCCGCCGAACAGGAAGACGATGGTCTCCGCGACAATGGCGCGGTTGGCAGACGCGGCGCGCACCAGGCCCAGGTTGGTGAAGATCAGCGCGACGACGGCGGTGGCGAAGACCTCGAAGAAGCCCTCCACCCACAGGTGCACCAGCCACCAGCGCCAGTACTCCACCATCGAGTAGTGGGTGTGCTGACCCCAGGCCAGCGAGCTGGCATAGAAGCCGCCGATGCAGGTGGCCGACAGGAAGACCATGGCGATGAGGCCACGGGTTTCCGACGGGCGCTTCAGCGCCGGCCACAGCGCGCGGCCCAGCAGGAAGACCCAGAACAGCAGGCCGACGAAGAGCAGGATCTGCCAGAAGCGGCCCATGCTCGTGAACTCCAGGCCCTGGTTGCCGAACCAGAAGCTGAAGTCGATGCCGCGGTGCTGCAGCGTGCCCAGCCAGCCGGTGAGGGTGGAGCCCAGCACGACGACGATGAGGGCCCAGAAAAGCGCATCGACACCCAGCTTCTGAAGCTTGGGTTCAGCACCCGACAGCAGCGGTGCGACGTACAGGCCTGTGGCCAACCAGGCCGTGGCGATCCAGAAAATGCCGATCTGCGTGTGGATGGTGCGAGTGACCGTGTAAGGCAGGATCTGCGCCAACGGGATGCCGAAGAAGGCCTGGCCCTCCACCGCGTAGTGCGCGGTGATGGCACCCATGCCGATCTGCAGCAGCATCAGGCCGATGACCGCGAAGAAGTATTTGCGCGTCGCCTTCATCGACGGCGTGGCCTTGGCCCCCAGCAGCGGGTCGGTCTTCGGCACCGCGGCCTGGTCTTCGTGCGCGTCGCCCTTGTGCAGCCAAAGCATCGCGGCGATGCCGGCCAGCAGCAGCACGATGCTGACCATCGACCACATCGCGGCCGAGGTGCTCATCGTGTTACCCACCAGCGGCTCGTGCGGCCAGTTGCTGGTGTACGAGAGACCCGTCTCGCCCGGACGATCCGTCGTCGCCGCCCAGGCTGACCAGAAGAAGAAGGCCGCCAGCGCCTTGCGGTGCTCGCCCTCCGGCAGCGCGCCGGACGTCATCGCGTACTGATCGCGCAGCTTGTCCAGCGCCGGATCGGTGCCGAACAAGGCCTCGTAGTGCGAGGCGACTTCGCGGATGGCCTGGGCGCGGGCGGCAGTGACGCGCACGTCGCCGGTGGTGTCGTCATGAGTGTTGCGGCGCATCTCCTCCCGCACCACCTGGTCCACCGCGGCGCGTTGGGTATCGCTCACCGGCAGGCCGCCTTGCTGCTGCTCGGCCAGGCGCCGGGCCTTCAGGGCCACCGCCTCGCGATGCAGCCAGTCGGCCGACCAGTCGGGCGCAACATAGGCGCCATGCCCCCACACCGTGCCGAGCTGCTGGCCGCCGGCCGTCAGCCAGGCCTGCTGGCCGAGTTGGATCTGCTCACCGGTGAACAGCACCTCACCGTCGGCACTGACAACCCGGGTCGGGATGGGAGGGGCCGAGAGATAGATCTGCCAGCCCAGGTAGCCCAGGGCACCGAACGACAGGACGAATATCAGGCCCAGCCAACGCCAGAGCCTCGTGATCGATTTCATGATGATTCCTTGAGGGGGGTCGACGTGGGGTTCAAACTCCACCGCAGCAGCCGCAACAGACAGCGTGACCGCTGAGCCTGGTGATCAGCGCGCGCCAGAGGTCGGGACCTTTGTCGACCGCCTGCCAGCGGAAGTTGCCGGGCATGCGAGCTTCGAACAGGTGTCGCAGCGGCTGCAATTCGTCGTCGCTGACGAGTTCCAAGGTCGTGTCGCTTGCGAGGGCTGCGAACTTGGAGAAGACAAGCGGATCCCGGTCTTTGGGCGGGATCCGGCGGAGATCGACAAGAGCGTCGGGGTGGGTTGTCATCGCAGCGTCATCCTTAACATGCATATTCAATGCATCTATTGTGGGAATTCAGCGCGACCACGATTTGATCCAGATCAAACCGATCCATTCCATGCTTACGCGAATGAATGAACGGCCATGAGGGCCCTTCGATGCATGGACGAGAGAGGCGTCCGCTCAGGTTTTCAGCCGGCGGCTGTATCACGCGCCGAAGCGAGGCCCCTGTGAGAGGCTCACATATGCGCTACAACGCGGTGGCTCGTACCAGATGAGCCCGCTCCCGCAGGCCCCGCAACATCTTGATCTGGGCGCTGAGCAGTTCGAAGACATGTCCGAACCTCTTTGCCGGCGCCGGTGACTTCCGGCTGATGGGTCGTCAAGTGGTCGATGCGTTGCTGTCCCTGTCGGAGCGCAATCGCTTCATGCCGGGAACGCTTGCGTCCAACTGATGAGCTGTTAAGCCGCCCGGACCATGATGACCGAAGCGGAGGAGGAGCAAAGGCGCTTCCGTGCCCGTACAGCGATCACCGCTTGCCGCTGGCTGCGAGGCGCGCACGCTGCAACGGGGTTCGCGTCCGGGACGCGGCAACTGCTTTTTTCTCTTCACTCAACCGCCACTCGGGCAAGGCTGTAGCCACCTGCGACGCAACATTAGGCGGAGCTTCAAGTAGCAGAGCCGACAAGGCATCTCACCACCCTGGCGCCCAATGCCTCTACGGTACTCTGCGCACCAGCCACAGCTGCAGGATCGGGCGGCAGCGCGAGTAGCGAAAGCATGTACCTGCTCGTGGCCTGAAATGTTGCGCCGTGCCCTCTGGCCGTTTCAGAGCAGTTGTCAAAAGGGCGACTGAAGAGGTTGGACGTCCATTGCCCGTGGATCAACCCGCTGGGGTCGAAAGGCCGTCGAGATTGACGGCGAAATGGACAAATCTCTTTAAAATCAATAACTTACGGTGGTGGAGAGGAGGAGGATCGAACTCCCGACCTCCGCATTGCGAACGCGGCGCTCTCCCAGCTGAGCTACCCCCCCACACGTGGCAAAAGTATAGCCCGCCAAAAAGGGGCTGCTATCGTGATCGCCCATGATGCCCCGCAAGCCACCGGCCTGGTTCGAGGCCCAGTACAACAACCGTGCGCGAGTGATCGACAGCGCCCACATCCTGGCGCGCTGGGCCGAGGCCTCGGCGCTCGTGCGCGAGACTTCGCGTTGCAGCCTCGACCTGCGCTACGGGCCGGGTCCCAAGCAGACGCTGGACGTCTTTGCGCCCGACGAGGCCTTTGCCGGCGGCTTTGCGCCGGTGCTCGTCGTCATCCACGGTGGCTGGTGGCGGTCGCTGGACAAGGCGGACTACTCCTTCCTGGCCGCCAGCTTCGCCGACGAGGGCGCCGTCGTCATCGTGCCCAACTACGACCTCTGCCCCGACGTCAGCATCGAGCGCATCGCCATGCAGTTGACCGAGGCGGTGGCCTGGGCCTGGCGCCATGCGGCCGAGCATGGCGGCGACCCCAGCCGCATCGTGCTGGCGGGGCACTCGGCCGGCGGGCATCTCGCGGCCATGCTGAGCTGCTGCGACTGGAAGCGAGTCGGCCGCGACCTGCCGCGCCGCCTGGTGCAGGCGGCGATGTCGGTCTCGGGCGTGCACGACCTGGCGCCGGTGTGCCGTGTCCCCTTTTTGCAGGACGACCTGAAGCTGGACGCCGCCAGTGCGCGCAGGCTCAGCCCCATCCATTTCCCGCCGCCGGCAACACCGCAGACGCTGGTCGCCGTGGCCGGTGCCGACGAGAGCGAGGAGTTCCGGCGCCAGAACCGGCTGATCCGCGACGCCTGGGGGCCGCGCGCGGTGCCGGTCTGCGAGGAGGTGCCCGGTTGCAACCATTTCACCGTGTTGCACGACCTGGCCGACCCGCAGGGGCGCTCCCATCAGCTCGCGCGGCATCTGCTGGGGCTGCGTTGGTATAGCGGGTTGCTATAGCCTGCATTGAAAGCTTGTATTGGCGGTGGGCGGCCAAGCGCGCTACGGTGCCCCTCTCCCCACCGACCGGAGACTGCCATGAGCTTGAAGGGTTCCAAGACCGAGCAGAACCTGAAGGACGCCTTTGCGGGCGAATCCCAGGCCAACCGCCGCTACCTGTACTTCGCGAACAAGGCCGACATCGAAGGCCAGAACGACGTTGCCGCGCTGTTCCGCTCCACCGCCGAGGGCGAGACCGGACATGCGCACGGCCACCTTGAATTCCTGGAGACCGTGGGCGACCCCGCCACCGGCCTGCCCATCGGCCCCACGCGCGACAACCTGAAGGCCGCCGTGGCCGGCGAGACGCACGAGTACACCGACATGTACCCGGGCATGGCCAAGACGGCGCGCGACGAAGGCTTCGACGAGATCGCGGACTGGTTCGAGACGCTGGCCAAGGCCGAGCGCTCGCATGCCAACCGCTATCAAAAGGCACTCGACGCATTGGTGGATTGATCCACCTGAGCGGCTGCCGGAAGGCGGCCGCAGTCGTCTGTGCGTCCCCCGGCGCACAGACGACTGCGCAGGAGACGCGATGAGCACCAGAGAAGGCAACCTCGAGGCGCCGACCCGACACGCGCTCGACTGGAAAAGCCCCGAGTTCAACGACGAAGAAAAATGCCTCCACGAGATGGAGCGCATCTTCGACATCTGCCACGGCTGCCGGCGCTGCGTGTCGCTGTGCCAGAGCTTCCCGACGCTGTTCGACCTCGTCGACGGCGGCAAGACCGGCGAGCTGGACGGCGTGGACAAGCAGGACTTCTGGAAGGTCGTGGACCAGTGCTACCTGTGCGACCTCTGCTACATGACGAAGTGTCCGTACGTGCCACCGCACCCGTGGAACGTGGACTTCCCGCACACCATGCTGCGGGCCAAGGCCATCAAGTTCAGGAAGGGTGAGGTCGGCGGCGGCGAGAAGTTCCTGGCCTCGACCGACGTGCATGGTCAGTTCGCCGGCATTCCCATCGTCGTGCAGGCCGTCAACGCAGTGAACCGTACGAAGTTTGCGCGCCGCATGCTGGACAAGCAGCTCGGCGTGCACCCCGACGCCTGGCTGCCGGAGCTGGCCACGCAGCGCTTTCGCTGGAGTGCATCCAAGGCCCAGGCTCAGGTCGTCACGAATGGGGAGCGCACGCCCGGCAAGGTGGCGATCTTCTCGACCTGCTACGTCAACTACAACGAGCCCGGCATCGGCCACGATCTGCTCAAGGTGCTGGACCACAACGCCATTCCCTACGTCATCGTCGAGAAGGAAAAGTGCTGCGGCATGCCCAAGCTGGAGCTGGGCGACCTGGAGACGGTGGAGAAGCACAAGACGGCCAACATCGCCCAGCTGGCGCCGTATGCCAAGGACGGCTTCGCCATCCTGTCGGCCATCCCGAGCTGCACGTTGATGTTCAAGCAGGAGCTGCCGCTGATGTTCCCCGAGGAGGAGGCTGTCAAGCTGGTGCAGGACGCGATGTGGGACCCGTTCGAATACTTCATTGCCCGCCACAAGGACGGACTGCTGCGCACCGACTTCAAGCAGGCACTCGGCAAGGTCAGCTACCACGTCCCCTGCCATGGCCGGGTGCAGAAGATAGGCCGCAAGACCGAGGAGATGTTCAAGCTCATCGGCCAGAGCGTGGAGGTCAAGCTCAACACCGTGGAGCGCTGCTCGGGCCATGCTGGCACCTATGGCGTGAAGACACCCACCCACCCCATCGCGATGAAGATAGGCAAGCCCGTCTTCAAGGCCATGGCCAAGGACGAGCCCGACGTCATCGCCAGCGATTGCGCGCTGGCAGTCCACCATATTGCGCAGGGCATGGCGCAGGCCGGCACGGCGCCAAAGGCCACGGCACATCCGCTGACGCTGCTGCGCACCGCCTACGGGATCAAGCCATGACGATCACGATAGACAGCCTCATGACGCTGGAGGCCTATGCGAAGTTCCGCAAGACCGAGAAGACCGCCATCGTGGCCCACCGTCGCCTGCGCAGCGTGCGACTCGGCGAGCATCTGAACCTGCAGTTCGAGGACGAGCGAACCATCCGCTATCAGATTCAGGAGATGCTGCGCATCGAGAAGATCTTCGAGGAAGAGGGCATACAGGGCGAGATCGACGCCTATTCGCCGCTGGTGCCGGACGGCACGAACTGGAAGGCGACGATGCTCATCGAGTACCCCGATCCCAACGAGCGCAAGCGCGAGCTCTCAAGGCTGATCGGCGTCGAGGACCGCATGTTCATCGAGGTCGAGGGCCAGCCACGCGTCTACGCCATAGCCGACGAGGACCTGGACCGCGAGAACGACGAGAAGACCTCGGCCGTGCACTTCGTGCGCTTCGAGCTGACGCCGGCCATGCGCCTGGCCATCAAGGCAGGTGCCAGCGCCAAGCTGGGCTGCGACCACACCCACTATCCGGCGCACGTGCAGATCGCGCCGGAGACGCTGGCCAGCCTGGCTGGCGACCTGGCCTGACGACCGCTCTTTTGCTGGCACAGTCGAGGCTGGCCGGGCGCTTGCGCCCGCCGCATACCGATACAGCAGGGAGATCCGCATGAGCTTTGAATCGAGCCGCTTTCCTAGCGGCCTCGCGCGACTGATCCAGGTCGTCGTCGTCCTGGCGCTGCTCTGGGCGCTGGCGCCATACGGCATCGTGCCGGCCGGCTCGCGCGGCGTCATGACCACCTTTGGCCGGCCGGCCGACGAGGTGCTGGACGAAGGCATCCATTGGCGCTTCCCGCTGGCGCAGAAGATCCACCTCCTCGAGACCCGCGTGCAGAAGAGCGAAGGCGAGGGCGATGCCGCCTCCAAGGACTTGCAGGCCGTGCACACGCGCGTCGCGATCAACTACCACCTGGAACCGCACCAGGTGGCCCAGGCCTTCAAGGCCATTGGCCCCAGCACCGACGTCATCGCCGATCGCATCATCATCCCGGCCGCGCAGGAGTCGATGAAGGCCATCACGGCGCGCTTCACGGCCGAAGAGCTGATCACGCGCCGCACCGACGTGCGCGAGGCCATTGCCACGCTGCTGCGCGAGAAGATGCAGCGCCACGGCCTCGTGCTGGACGAGTTCGCGATCGTCAACTTCCGGTTCTCGGAGAGCTTCTCGAAAGCCATCGAGGCCAAGGTTGGCGCCGAGCAGGACAAGCTGCGCGCCGAACGCGACCTGCTGCGCATCCGCGTGGAGGCTGAGCAGAAGATCACCCAGGCCAAGGCCGAAGCCGAATCGCTGGCGGTGCAGCGCACTCAGGTGACGTCCGAGTTGCTGAAGCTGCGCGAGATCGAGAACCAGCGTGCTGCGATCTCGAAATGGAACGGCGTGCTGCCGACGACGACCTATGGCCAGGTGCCGCTGATCGGCATCGCCGCCGCCGCGGCCAAGTAGCCTCAGCCCGCGAGCAGAGCCCAGGCTGCGGCCTTCATGGTTTCGGGGCTGCCATCGGCCAGCGGCAGTTCGAGCGCCTGCGCCAACCCCTTGAAGTGGTTGCGCAGCGAGCGCTCGTAGCCCGGGTCGTAATGCTCGCGCATCAATTCGGTAAAGACGCCGGCCCATTCGCCCGAGCGGGCCTGGGCCTGCCAGCGCTCCACGCGGGCGTGACCGCGCAGTTCGACCAGGCCGTCCAGCGCGCGGCAGAACGCGTCGGCGTCGGCGCTGAAATGGCCATACTCCTCCAACAGCAACGCCACGCGTGCTTCCTCGGGCATGCTGATCCAGACACAGCCCGCGTGGCCATGCATCCGGCCCAGCAGCGCTTCGGGCACAGTGATGCGACCGATCTTGCGGCTCTCGCTTTCGACAAAGACGGGGCGGGCCGGGTCCAGCTTGCGCAGCGCGGCCCACAGCGCGCTGTCGAAGGCTTTCTGGCTGGGCTGCGGTTCGTCGGGCAGGGCGCCCAGCACGGAGCCGCGGTGGGCAGCCAGGGCTTCGAGGTCCAGCACCTGCGCGCCCTCGGACGCCAGTGCCTGCAGAAGACGCGTCTTGCCGCTGCCGGTGCGGCCGCACAGCACCTGCCAATCGAAGCGCTCAGGCAGGGCGGCGAGGTCGTCGCGCACCCAGGCGCGGTAGGCCTTGTAGCCACCCACGAGCTGGCGTGAGCGAAAGCCGATCTGGCCCAGGAACCAATGCATGGAGCCCGAGCGCTGGCCGCCGCGCCAGCAATAGACCAGCGGCCGCCAGGTCTTGGGTAAGTCGGCCGCCGTGGTCTCCAGGTGCCGGGCCACATTGCGCGCGACCAGGGCCGCGCCCAGCTTGCGGGCCTCGAATGGTGACGTGGCATAAAGCAGGCCCACGTCGTGGCGCTCCTTGTCGTCCAGCACGGGCCAATTGAGCGCGCCGGGCATGTGGTCCTCAGCGAACTCCGCAGGTGAGCGCACATCGATGATGGCGTCGAACTGGCCGAGTTCGGCGACCGCACCGGCGATGTCTATCGTGTAGCTCATGCAGGGAGCGACACCGCGTCCAGCAACTCGCTTTCGATCTGGATCTGCGCCTTGTTCTGCTGCAGGGCCGGGCCGTCGACGAGGAAGGTGTCTTCCACGCGTTCGCCCAGCGTGGAGATTTTTGCGAGCTGCAGGTTGATGCCGTGGCGGGCCAGCACGCGGGCGATGGCATAGAGCAGGCCGGCGCGGTCGCTGGTGGAGATGGTCAGCAGCCAGGCGGTGGCGCGCTCGTCGGGGCGCAGCGAGATGCGCGGCGTGTAGGGGAAGCTCTTGACGCGGCGCGACAGCCGGCCGCGCCGGGGCTCGGGCAGCGGGCCGCTGGCCTGCAGCGCGATGGAGAGCTTCTGCTCCACCAACGGCACGAGGTCGCGGTGATGCACGTCGGCTTCGGGGCGGATGACCTGGAAGGTGTCCAGCGCGTAGCCGGTGCGCGTGGTGTGCACCTTGGCGTCCAGGATGCTGAAGCCGGCGCCGTCGAAGTAGCCGCAGATGCGCGCGAACAGGTCGGGCTGGTCGGGGGCGTAGACCAGCACCTGCAGGCCTTCGCCGATGGGCGAGGGGCGGGCGCGCACGACGGGCACCGTCGTGTCCACATGGCGCCACAGCGAGCGCGCATGCCAGGCCAACTCGGCGCCGTCGTGGCGCGCGAAGTAGCTGACGGCCAAGCGCTTCCACAGGGGCTCCTCGGTGCCCGGGAGCTGGGAGTGCAGGGCCAGGTCCTGCCGGGCTTCCTGTTTGCGGGCCTCGATCTCCGCATCCAGGTTGATCTTGGCGCCGCCCAGGGCCCGCAGCGTGATGCGGAAGAGGTCTTCGAGCAGCTTGCCCTTCCAGGCGTTCCAGACCTTGGGGCTGGTACCGCGGATGTCGGCCACGGTCAGCAGGTACAGAGCGGTCAGGTGGCGCGCATCGCCCACCTTGGCAGCGAAGGTGGCGATGACCTCGGGGTCGGCCAGGTCTTCTTTCTGCGCCACGCGCGACATCGTCAGGTGATGCTCCACGAGGAAGACACACATGGCCGTGTCTTCCGCGCTCAACCCATGCTGGCGGCAGAAGCGCTTGACCTCTTGAGCGCCCAGCTCCGAGTGGTCGCCGCCGCGGCCCTTGGCCACGTCGTGGAAGAGGGCGGCGATGTAGAGCAGTTCGGGCGTGTCGAACTGCGCGGCAAGCTGGGAGCAGAACGGGTACTCGTGGGCGTGCTCGGGGATGAAGAAGCGCCTCACGTTGCGCAGCACCATCAGGATGTGCTGGTCCACGGTGTAGACGTGGAAGAGGTCGTGCTGCATCTGCCCCACGATGGCGCGGAACACCCAAAGGTAGCGACCCAGCACCGAGGTCTGGTTCATGAGCCGGAAGGCGTGCGTCTGGCCCTCGTGCTGGCGCAGCATGGTCATGAAGGTCGCGCGGTTGACCGGGTCGCGCCGCCAGGCACCGTCCATCAGGCCGCGGGCGTTGTACAGCGCCCGCAGCGTGCGCGCCGACAGCCCCTTGATGCCCGGCGTCTGCTGGTAGATCAGGAAGGTGCGCAGGATGGCGTGCGGGTCGCGCTGGTAGAGGTCGTCGCTCGCGACCTCCAGCATGCGGCCGCGGTCCAGGAAGTCTGGGTGGCCTTCGATCTCTGGTAGGGCGCCTTGCTGCGAGCCATTGATCTGCTCTTCCAGGTTCAGCAGCAGGATCTGGTGCAACTGCGTGACGGCCTTGGCCGCCCAGTAGTAGCGCCGCATCAGCACCTCCGACGCACGCTGCGCGCCGGTGCTCTTGAAGCCGAAGCTCTGCGCGACGGCCGTCTGCAGGTCGAAGACGAGGCGGTCTTCGCGCCGGCCGGCCACCGCATGCAGCCGCGCGCGGATGAGCCTGAGCTGGCCCTCGTTGCGCTGCAACTGGCGGCTCTCGAAGGGCGTGATGAGGCCGCGCTGGGCCAGCGCCTTCCAGGTCTTGCCCAGCCCGGCCGCGCGTGCCACCCAGATCAGCATCTGCAGGTCGCGCAGGCCGCCGGGGCTTTCCTTGCAGTTGGGCTCCAGCGCGTAGGGCGTGTCGTCGAACTTGGTGTGGCGCTGCACCGACTCCAGCGTCTTGGCGCGAAAGAAGGCCTTGGGGTCCATGGCCTGCATGAAGCGCTTGGACAGCAGGCGAAAGAGCTTCACATCGCCGGCCAGCGGCCGGGCTTCGAGCAGGGCGGTCTGCACGGTCACGTCGCCTTGCGACTCGGTCAGGCATTCGCCCACCGTGCGCACCGATGAGCCGATCTCCAGCCCCAGGTCCCAGCAGGAGGTGATGAAGCCCTCGATGGCCGTCTTGATGGGGCCGGGCACGTGGGCCTCGACGCCGTCGGGCAGCAGCACGAGAACGTCCACGTCCGAATGCGGGAACAACTCGCCGCGGCCGTAGCCGCCCACGGCCGCGAGGCAGGCGCCCTCAGGCATGCCCGCCTGTGCGGCCTGGGTCCACAGGCCGCGCAGCGTGTCGTCCACGTGGCGTGCCAGGCGGCGCAGCAGCGCCTGCGCGCCGGCCTGCGTGGGCCGCGCGGCGAGGAAATCGTCGATGAGAGTCTGCTTGCCGGCCTTGAACTGCTGGCGAAGCTCGGCGAGCGTCGCCACGGCCTACGCCGTCGCCGTGGCGGCTTGCGTGATGAAGGCCGGCGGCGGCGGGCTGCCGGCCGACAGCGTCATCACTTCGTAGCCGGTGTCGGTCACGAGGATGGTGTGCTCCCACTGGGCCGAGAGGGACCGGTCCTTGGTCACGATGGTCCAGCCATCGCCCATTTCCTTGATCTCGCGGCGGCCGGCATTGATCATGGGCTCGATGGTGAACATCATGCCGGGCACCAGTTCGTCCAGCGTGCCGGGGCGGCCATAGTGCAGCACCTGCGGCTCCTCGTGGAAGACCTGGCCGATGCCATGGCCGCAAAACTCGCGCACGATGGAAAAGCCCGCGTTCTCGGCGAAGGTCTGGATCGCGTGGCCGATGTCACCCAGGCGCGCACCAGGCCTGACCTTGGCGATGCCTTTCCACATGGCCTCGTAGGTGAAGGCACACAGCCGCTTGGCCGCGATGGAGCCCTCGCCGACGACGAACATGCGGCTGGTGTCACCGTGCCAGCCGTCCTTGATGACGGTGACGTCAATGTTGACGATGTCGCCGTTCTTCAGCGCCTTGTCGTTGGGGATGCCGTGGCAGACCTGCTGGTTCACCGACGTGCAGATCGACTTGGGGTAGGGGATGTAGCCCGGCGGGGAGTAGTTCAGCGGCGCGGGGATGCCCTGCTGCACGTTGACGATGTAGTCGTGCGCGAGCTTGTCCAGCTCGTTGGTCGTGATGCCGGGCTTGACGTGCGGGGTCAGCATGTCCAGCACCTCGGACGCCAGGCGCCCGGCGATGCGCATGCCGTCGATGTCGGTACCGGTCTTGATCGTGATGGCCATGTCGGGATTATCCCAGCCTGGATCGCCTGGATGTATCAATCAGCCCAGATGACCGTACCCGTGAGCCAAGTGGCAAGAACCACGATGCCGAAGGCGATGCGGTACCAGGCGAAGGGCACGAAGGTGTGGCTGGACACGTAGCGCAGCAGCCAGCGCACGCAGGCCCAGGCGGCCAGGAAGCTGACGATGAAGCCCACGGCGAACATGGGCGCGTCGGCCATGGACAGCGCATGGCGTTCCTTCCACAGGCTGTAGCCACCGGCCGAGATCAGCGTCGGGATGGCGAGGAAGAAGGAGAAGTCGGTCGCGGCCTTGCGCGACAGGCCCAGCAGCATGCCGCCGATGATGGTGGCGCCCGAGCGGCTGGTGCCGGGGATCATGCCCAGGCACTGCACCAGGCCCACCTTGAGGGCGTCCAGCGGGCTCATGTCGTCCACTGTCTGCACGCGGGGCGTCGGCTGGGCGCGCTTCTCGGCCCACAGGATGATGAGGGCGCCGACGATGAAGGCGCCGGCCACGACCGGTGCGTTGAAGAGATGCGCCTTGATGACCTTGTAGACCGTCAGGCCCACGATGGCGGCCGGCAGGAAGCCGATGGCGATGTTAGCCACGAACTTTTGCTGCTTGGCGCTGCTGGCCAGCCCACCCAGCGCCTCGCGGATGCGGGCCCAGTAGACGATGAGCACGGCCAGGATGGCGCCACTCTGGATGGCGATGTCGAAGACCTTGGACTTGGCGTCCGTCATGCCCAGCAGGCTGCCGGTCAGGATCAGGTGGCCCGTGGACGAGACCGGCAGGAATTCGGTCAAGCCCTCCACGATGCCCATGATGGCGGCTTTGATCAGCAGGATGACATCCACGTAGCGGCTCCGGAAGGCGAACGAAAGCAAAAAGGCGGCGCAGTGTAGCCATCTACCAAGGCACGACCTTGCCGATGGCTGGCCCGGGCGGCTACATTACTGACCCTCCGGTCATTAACTTCGCCACCTTGGCCACCGCCACCCCACGCCAACGCCGCAAGGACGCCCGCCCGCAGGAACTGCTGGATGCGGCCCTGGAGCTTTTCGTCGAGAAGGGCTTCGCCGCCACGCGCAGCGAGGAGGTGGCCACGCGCGCCGGCGTCGCCAAGGGCACGCTGTACCGCTACTACCCCAGCAAGGAAGAGCTCTTCAAGGCCATGGTGCGCGAGAACCTCTCCGTGCACATCGCCGAGTCTGCCGCGCTGGCCGCGCAGTACCAGGGCTCCATTGCCGAGCTGCTGAGCCAGATGATGATGGCCTGGTGGTCCAAGGTCGGCCACGGCAATGCCGGCGTCGTCTGCAAGATCATGATGGTGGAGGCGCGCAACTTCCCGGAGCTGGCGCGCTTCTATGTGGACGAGGTCATCACGCCGTCGCAGAACCTCATCGGCGGCCTCATCGAGCGTGGCATACGCTCCGGGGAGTTCCGCGCCGTGCCCGTGGAGGCGACGGTGCACATGCTGATCGCGCCCATGCTGCACATGCTGCTGCACGAGCACTCCTTCGGCGAGCACGACAGCTGCCACAAGACCATGAGCGCCGAGGAGCTGCTGGACGCGCAAATGGCGCTGTTGCTGCACGGCCTCCTTGCCAGGCCGGTCTGACCTCTAGAATTTTGGTTTTTAGTACGCAGTACCGCGCCCCGGAGAACAAGATGAATCTCGAACAAGTCCGCTTCAACATGATCGAGCAGCAGATCCGCCCCTGGGACGTGCTCGACCCCAGCGTGCTGGAGCTGCTGCACGTCGTGCACCGCGAGGACTTCGTCCCCGAAGCCCACCGCGCCCAGGCCTTCGTGGACACCGAGCTGCCGCTGACGGCCACGCGCCGCATGCTGGCGCCCAAGGTCGAGGCCCGCCTGCTGCAGGAGCTCAAGGTGCAGCGCCACGAGAAGGTGCTGGAGATCGGCGCCGCCACCGGCCACCTCGCGGCCCTGCTGGGCCACAAGGCCCAGCGCGTCATTGCGCTGGAAGCCGACGCGGGCCTCGCCGAGCAGGCCGCGATCAACCTCAAGCGCGCCGGCGTGCTCAACGCCACGGTGCTGAACCAGGACGGCGCCGCCGGCCTGGCCGCCGAGGAGCCTTTCGACGCCATCCTGCTGTCCGGCTCGGTCGCTGCCGTGCCGCAAGTGCTGCTTAACCAGCTCAAGGTGGGTGGCCGCCTGGCGGCCATCGTCGGCGCGGAGCCGGTCATGCGCGCCGTGCTGATCACGCGCACCGGCAGCAGCGATTTCCGTACCGTTGAGATGTTCGACACTGTCGCCGGCCGCCTCCCGGGCTTCGCCGAAGCCTCCGCGTTCAGCTTCTAAGCTCGAATGCAGCCCGTCGCCATAAAACGCAGCTTGCCGCCCTCCAGGGCGCAGGTCGTCGCATGGCTTCAGTCATCGGCGGGCTTTGCATCTATAACCTCGGCCGTCGTTCAACTCTTACCGTTCCAGCCAAGGAATCCCATGCCCTTCGTCACAGCCCCCCGCCTGATCCTGCAACCGCTGGCCGTTGCAGCCAGCCTCCTGATCGCCGGTGCGGCCCAAGCCCAGAGCCTGCAAGAGCTCTATGACGCCGCCCGGGGCTATGACGCCACCTACCAGGCGACGCGCGCCGCCGCGGACGCCGCCGCCGCCCGAGCCGCCCAGGCCGAGGCGCTGACTCGCCCGTCGCTGGGCCTGTCGGCCTCCGGCACGTCAACGCGCACCGACCCGCCGACGACGGGTGCCTTCAACACGACGACGCTGTCGGCCGGCCTGCAAGGCAAGTACTCGGTCTTCAACGCCGCCAACGTGCCCACGATCGACAAGGCCCGCCGTGCGTACGCGATCGCCCAGTCCGACCTCGAGACAGCCGAGCAAGACCTCATCGTGCGCCTGGCCACGGCCTACTTCGATGTGCTGGCGGCCAAGGACACACTGAGCACCTCGCGGGCCAACAAGGCCGGCATCGCCGAGCAGCTTGCATCGGCCAAGCGCAACTTCGAGGTCGGCACGGCCACCATCACGGACACGCGTGAAGCCCAGGCGCGCTACGACCTGGCCGTTGCCCAGGAGCTGGCGGCCGACAACGACCTGCGCGTCAAGCGCGTGACGCTGGACCAGTTCATCGGCCGCGTGGGCATCGAGCCCAAGGGCCTGGCCGTGCCGGTTGCGCTGCCCGCGCTGCCCAGCGACAACGTCGACACCTGGGTCGCTACGGGCGACGAGCAGCACCCCGCCATCCGCAAGGCCCGCCTCGGCCTGGAAATCGCCCAGCTCGACACGCAGATCGCCCGCGCAGGCACGCTGCCCACGGTGGACGCGAATGCGACGCTGGGCGGCCAGAACCAGCACAACAGCCTGGGCGGTGCCGCTGCCGTGGCGGCAGGCGCCGGTACGGCCAAGACGGCCAGCGTTGGCCTGACGCTGACCTACCCGATCTACACCGGCGGCCTGACGCAGAACCGCATCAAGGAAACCCTGGTGTTGGAAGACAAGGCCCGCAACGACCTGGACTTCGCCCGCCGCAGCGTCGCCGAGGCCACGCGCCGCGCCTTCTTCGGCGTGCAGTCGCTCAAGGCCCAGGTCAGCGCCTACGAGGCCGCCGAGTCGTCCACCAAGCTGGCGCTGGAAGCCACGCAACTCGGCTACAAGGTCGGCGTGCGCGTCAACCTGGACGTCCTGAACGCCCAGACCCAGCTCTACACCACGCAGCGCGACCTGGCCAAGGCCCGCTACGACGTGGTCGTCAACAGCCTCAAGCTGCGCCAGGCCTCGGGCCAGCTGCGCCCCGAGGACGTGAACGCGGTCAATACGCTGCTGGTGCGCTGAGCCCCGGCTTCACCCGCGATCAAGCCCCGCCCCGGCGGGGCTTTTTCTTGGCCGCGGCGGTTTCCGGCATGGGTTCGGGCTCGCCAGTCGGTAGCGGCCGTATCGGCGAGTGCTCGCGAACCACGTTCAGGATGATGGCGGTCGACGTGGGCACCTGCCCACAGAAGCGCGAGAGCGTCGCTCTCAGGTGCGCCACGTCGCGCACGGCGATCTCCAGGATCCAGCTGTCCTCGCCCGTCACGCCGTAGGCCGTCACCACTTCGGGGCTGGATTCCAGGGCCCGCATCAGCACACCCTCGTCCAGATTGCCGATGCGGATGATGGAGCGGATGCCATAGCCCAGCTTGCAGGCGTCGACCACCGCGCGGTAGCCGCGGATGACGCCGCCGTCCTCCAGCTTGCGCACCCGCTCGGTCACGGCCGGCTGGCTCAGGTGCACCCGGCGGCCCAGCTCGGCCATGGTCAGCCGCGCGTCGGCCTGCAATTCGGCCAGGATGCGATGGTCATGCTGATCGAGTTCTATGGCCATGAGATTCTCTCTGGATCGACTGAAGGTTCTTCAATATTAAGGCGATACGCCGCTTCAACCTTCAAGTGCCCATGTTGCGGTCGCATACAAATTTCTACGATGACGGCCATGAACTCGACCACCTTGCCGCTGAAGACCGCTCCAGGTCTGAGCCCGAAGCTGATGCTGTGCCTGGCCGCCACCTGGCTGGTCTGGGGCTCAACCTATCTGGCCATCAAGTACGCGCTGATCAGCCTGCCGCCTTTCTTCCAGATGGGCAGCCGCTTTCTCGTCGCCGGCGCGCTGCTGGCCGTGTGGATGCGCTGGCGTGGCGCGCCCTGGCCCAGCGCCAGGCAGTGGTTGCACGCGCTGGTCATCGGCGGGTTGATGCTGGGCGGCGGCATGGGCGGCACGGCCACGGCCGAACAGACGGTGGGCTCGGGCCTCGTGGTCGCGTTCATCGCGGTGATGCCGTTGATGATTGCGGGCCTCAACCTGCTGTGGGGCGAAAAGCCCACGTGGCTGGAGTCGCTGGGCATCGCCTTTGGTCTCGTGGGCGTGCTGCTGCTGACGCAAGGGCAAGGCTTTGGCGCGTCGCCCACGGGGCTGGTGGCCATCATCGTCGCCTGCGCAAGCTGGGCCGTGGGCAGCGTGCTGTCGCAGCGCAAATGGCCGCTGGCGCCCGGTGCCATGGGCTTTGCCAGCGAGATGCTGGCCGGCGGCGCCGTGCTGATGGGCCTGAGCCTGGCGACCGGCGAGGCGCTGCCCACGCATGTCGAGCCGCAGGCGCTATGGGCCTGGGTCTATCTCGTCGTGTTCGGCTCGCTGGTGGCCTTCAATGCCTACATGGTGCTGCTGGCCGAGGCGTCGGCGGGGCTGGCGTCCAGCTACTCCTTCGTGAACCCCGTCATCGCGATGCTGCTGGGCGTGACTCTGGCGGGCGAGCAGATCAGCGGCCATGAATGGCTGGCCGCGGGCATCGTGCTGGTGGGGGTGGTGCTGCTGCTGATGGGGCGGGCAAAGGCGCGTTAACCGCCAGCGCGAATGTTGGCCTGCAGCGCGGGCTTCATCAGCCGTGGTGCGGCAAGCGTCTTGTCGCGCGCCTGGCGCATCGCGACGAACTCGGCCTCGGTGACGCCGTCGTGTGCGTGGATGTTGGCGGCGCGCTGCTCGGCCACGGTCGTTTGCCAACGCGGCTCGCGGCCCGCGGGGTAGTCGTGGCAGACGAACAGGCGGGTTTCGGGCGGCAGGTCCAGCAGCCGGCGGATCGAGCGGTAGAGCACGGCCGCGTCGCCACCGGGGAAGTCGGCCCGGGCGCTGCCGACATCGGGCATGAAGAGGGTGTCACCGATGAAGACCGCATCCTCGACGAGGTAGGCCAGGTCGGCCGGCGTGTGCCCCGGCGCGAGCAGGGCGGTGGCCTCGACGCTGCCGATCAAAAAGCGCTCGCCGTCGCGCAGCAGCCGGTCGAAACCATCGTCCTGGGAGGGCCAGCCGCGCAGGCGGCCCAGCGTGGCCTGCACCTCGCGGATGTGCTCGCCGATCGCGATCAGCCCGCCGGCCTGGCGCTGCAGGTAGCGCGCGGCAGAGACATGGTCGGCATGGACATGCGTCTCCAGGATCCACTGCAGGCTCAGCGCCTGTTCGCGCAGGCAGGCGAGCAGTGCGTCGGCGCTCGCTGTGCTGGCCTGGCCTGAGGCCAGGTCGTAGTCCAGCACCGGGTCGATGACGGCAGCCTGGCGCGTGGCCGGGTCGTGCACGACATAGCTGACCGTGCCGGTGACCGGGTCGTGGAAGCCTTGGATGGCGATGGGCATGGGTGTCAGTGTGGCCTGAATATCATCATTATATGAAGTTATATAATATATGCCATGACTCAGCCCACCTCACTCGACCCTCTTGCGCTGCGCCAGGCCGCAGGTGAGGCCGTGGCCGCGCTGAAGGCCCTCGGCAACCCCGAGCGGCTGCTGCTGCTGTGCCAGATGTCCCAGGGGGAGATCAGCGTCGGCGAGTTGGAGGAGGCGTTGGACATTCACCAGCCGACGCTGTCGCAACAGCTCGGCGTGCTGCGCCGCGAGGGCCTGGTCGACACGCGCCGTGAAGGGAAACGGGTGTTCTATCGCGTGGCCGACCCGCGGCTGCTGGCCTTGCTGCGCACGCTCTACGACCTGTATTGCCCCAAGGAGAACGCATGAACCTGGACTGGAACGCCTTTACACCGATGCCAGCCCTGGCCGGCGGGCTGCTGATCGGCCTCGCGGCAGCGCTGCTGATTCTTTTCACGGGCCGAGTCGCAGGCATCAGCGGCATCCTGGGCGGCTTGCTGCGCATTGGTGCCCCCGAGCCGGGCTGGCGGCTCGCCTTCCTCGGCGGCCTGCTTGCGTCGTCCTGGGTCTTCGCCTGGGTCGCGGCGCCGTTGCATCCCCGTATCGACGCCGACTGGGGCGTGCTGCTTGCCGCGGGGCTGCTGGTGGGCATAGGCACGCGCTACGGGGCGGGTTGCACCAGCGGCCACGGCGTCTGCGGCCTCTCAAGGCTGTCGCCGCGCTCGGCGGTGGCCACGGCCGCCTTCATGGGCTCGGGCTTCGTGACGGTATTCGTGGCCCGTCATCTGCTCTGAGGGCTGGACATGGGTGCATTGATCGCCGCCGTCGCCGGCCTGGTCTTCGGGCTGGGGCTCATCGTCTCGGGCATGGTGAACCCGGCCAAGGTGCTGGGCTTCCTCGATCTGGCAGGCGCCTGGGACCCGTCGCTGGCCCTGGTGATGGCCGGGGCGATTGCTGTAGGCCTGCCGGCATTCCTGTTGGCAAGGCGCCGGCGCGAGTCGCTGCTGGGCCTGCCCATGCACTTGCCTACCGATTCGCGCATTGACCGTCGGCTCGTCATCGGCAGCCTGCTGTTTGGCATTGGCTGGGGCTTGGCTGGCCTGTGTCCGGGGCCGGCCGTTGTGGTGCTGGGACTTGGCAATCTCAAGGCCGTTGCCTTCTTCGTGGCGATGCTTGCCGGCATGGGGGTGTTCGAACTGCTGGAGCGGCGTCAGGTGTAGGACAAAATCCGCGCCCATGCTGTTCCTGCTCTCGCCCGCCAAATCCCTGGATTACGAAACTCCGACGCCGCCCGAACTGGCGCAGGCCCTGACGCGCCCGCAGTTTCTCGACGACACGGCCGCCCTCATCGGCATCCTGCGCACCAAGAGCGTGGACGACGTGCGGGGGCTGATGGACTTGTCGGAGCCGCTGGCCCAGCTCAATGTCGACCGCTACGCTGCCTGGCGGCCGCGCTTCACCGAGCACAACAGCAAGCCGGCCGTGCTGGCCTTCAATGGCGACGTCTACGACGGGCTGGACGCCAAGACCCTGTCCGCCGACGACCTGGCCTGGGCTCAAGCGCATGTGCGCATGCTGTCGGGCCTGTACGGCATCCTGCGCCCGCTGGACCGCATGCAGGCCTACCGCCTGGAGATGGGCACGCGGCTGGCCACGCCGGCCGGTGCCAGCCTGTACGACTACTGGGGCGACCGCCTGGCCCTGCACCTGAACAAGCTGATCCGTGCCGAGAAGGTGCCCGTCATCGTCAACCTCGCGTCGCAGGAGTATTTCCGCGCGGCCGACAGGGCCGCCTTGGTGAAGCCGCAGGGCCGTCCCAAGGCTTCACAGCCCCCTCGGGGGGCAGGGCGGGCCAGCCCCGCCCGTGGGGGCCAACAGGTCGTGCGCGTCGTCGACTGCCAGTTCGAGGACTGGAAGAATGGCGACTACAAGATCATCAGCTTCTTCGCCAAGCGCGCCCGTGGCCTCATGGCACGCTACGCCATCACGCAACGTCTTGAAACGCCCGAATCCCTCAAAGGCTTCGATCTGGACGGTTATCGTTTCGCACCTGCAGCCTCTTCCGCCGACACCTTCGTCTTCCGTCGCAAAGCAGCCCCATGAGCCAGCAAGTCATCACGCCCGAACTCTGTGAGTGGATCAAAGAGCAGTCCGGCGCCGGCCATCCGTCCGAATCCATCCTCGCCGCCATGCTGGGCAGCGGCTGGAACGAGTCCATCGCCCGCCAGGCGCTGGCGCGCACGCTGGGCCAGTCCGCCACGCTGACGGCGCCGCCGAGCGCGACAGCAGGCCTGCCCGAGCCCGACCTGAGCCGCTTCGCACCCGTCCTCAACGCCGGCGACCGCCAGGTCAAGGTCATGATGGCGCTGCGCCAGCCGCGCGTGATCGTCTTCAGCGACCTGCTGTCCGAGGAGGAATGCGACGGCATCATCGCCATGGCCGACAAGCGCCTGGCGCGCTCCGAGACGGTGGCCACCGGCAGCGAGGGCAGCGAGGTGAATGCCGCGCGCACCAGCGACGGCATGTTCTTTGAGCGCGGCGAGACCGAGCTGATCAACCGCATCGAGACACGCATCGCAGCGTTGCTGCGCTGGCCGCTGGACCATGGCGAGGGCTTGCAGGTGCTGCGCTACCGTCCGGGCGCCGAGTACCAGCCGCATTACGACTACTTCGACCCCGGCCACGTCAGCACGCCGGCCATCCTCAAGCGCGGCGGCCAACGCGTCGCGACGCTGGTCATCTACCTGAACACGCCCACCGCCGGCGGCTCCACCATCTTCCCGGACATCGGCCTGGACGTGGCGCCCGTCAGGGGCAACGCCGTGTTCTTCAGCTACGACCGCCCGCACCCCGCCACGCAGACGCTGCATGGCGGCTCGCCGGTGCTGGAGGGTGAAAAGTGGGTGGCCACGAAGTGGCTGCGCCAGGGCACGTTCACCTGACCAACGGTCAGGACGTTGCCGCGATCAGCGTCACCAGCCCGAGCAGCGCGATCATCAGCAGCACGAAGTAGCCGATGCTGAGCAGCGTGCCGCGCCAGAGGGCACCCCACCAGCCCAGGCCGTAGACGCGCCGCAAGGCCACCAGGCCATGCACGAACACGGCCGTCAGGATGGTGCCCTCGAGGTTGGTGGCCGTCAGCAGGAGCAGCGCCAAGAACCACAGGCTGTGGCTGTGCAGCGAAAAAACGAAGTGCTCGGCGTACCTCCGGCCGCTGCCCGCGAACATGGCCAGCAGCAGGGCTGCGAACACCGGCTGCATGGCTAGCATGCCGTAGGGAGCCAGGCCGCGCACGCGGGCCACCCACTGGTCGCGCGTCATGGTTTCGCCCTTGTAGATGACGTGCGCCAGCCAGCGTTGCGCCCCACTGCAGTCCTCGGTGCTGCTGGAATGGCAGGCTTCCAGCTTGGTGGACACTCGGTTGCCGACATCGGGGCTGCTTGCGCCAGCGGCGCTTGTCGCGGCCGCGGCGGCCTGGGCGGGTGTCTCGTCAGGCTTCACGCGCCGCGTCACCGACTTGCCGGAACTGGCCGTCTGCTTGACATACATGTCGCCGCCCTTGTCTTGGGACGCCGAATGCGGCAGCAGGTGCGAACCAACGAAGAACAGGAAACTCGCGCTGAGGTACACCCGCAACGGCAACACGTAGCGGCGCCGCGCGCCGTGGAAATAGGCGTTCGTCAGGTAGCCCGGCAGGCAGATCAGCGCCCAAAGCGTGCGCCACAGCGGGCCGTCGAAGGCGACGTAGTGGCCCAGGTACTCGGTGAACATCTCGCGCACCGAGGGCGGATGCAGGTCGGTTTCCTGGCCGCAGTTGCCGCAGTAGCGCGGGCGTGGGACGGCCAGCGTGAAGTGGCAGTTGCGGCAGTAGGGCAGGGCCGGGGCGTGGTGGGTCATGCCGAAAGCAGTTTGTGGATCAGCTCGGGTGTGCTGCCCGCGTGGTATTTCTTCATCAGCCGGCCGCGGTAGATATCCACCGTGCGCGGGCTCACGCCCAGGCGCCGGCCGATGAGCTTGCTCGTCTGGCCCTCGACCAGCAGGGCGGCGATCTCGCGCTCGCGCGGTGTCAGCTCGGCCGTGATCTGGCGGCGGGCCGACAAGTCCTCGAAGCTCCAGATGCCGCGGGCATGCGGGTCGGCCGGGTCCAGCGCGCGGCCGGTCACGTGGCACCAGAACAGCTCGCCGCCACTTAAGCGCCGCATGACGCGGTCGTCGGCGTAGTGGCCGGTGGTGTCCAAGCTGGCGACGATGCGCTCGCCGGTGCGCTCGAACTCCACCGCGCTGGGGTACATGACGGCGAAGCTGTGGCCCACCAGCTGATCGCGCGTTGCGCCGAACATCTGCAGCACCCGCTCGTTGCAGTCCACGATGCGGCGCTGCGCCGACAGCACGAGGCCGATCGGCGCCAGCTGGAAGGCGCTGCGGTAGTCGGGGGCGGCGGGTTCCATTTAGCAGGGGGCGCGGCACGTTGCGCAGGTTGCTTCATTGCTCGGCCAGATCGTAGGGCCGACAGGGACGGGGCATGGCGGGCCGCAGCATATGACAGCGGCGGAGTACGTAGATGCGCATCAGCTCAGGATTCTGGTGCTGGCGCATACGGCGCCGATCTATGACGGCGTGACGGCACCGCAGCAGGGGCCATATCGCGCCGCGTGCCGCGCCAGTACGAAGCGCTGCCAGTGCTACACGCAGCAGGGCACGCGGATGGACATGGCCGATCAACTCTGCCGGCAGCTTGCGGACGGCGGGTTCTTCGTTGCCTGGGCGCCGAACGGGGACCGAGTGCAGGCCTCGCCAGTGCCGCAGGAGCAGGCGCAGAGGCATTCGGCGGGGCAGGGCGGGGACGTGCTGCGGCTTGAGCAGCCGGCGCCGGTTTTCGCGGCCCAGGCGGTTGACACTGACGCCGGCAACCTTCCTCGTCGTCTGCGGCGGGTCGCTAACTAGCAAACCAGGGGCATGGTAGAACCTCGCGTCACAAGTGACGGGAGGGTTCATGTCTCAATGGCAACCTGGGACCGGTCGGGTCCCGCTGTTCGTTCACATTGCTGGCGGCGTCTTTGTTGGGCTGCTGGCCGCTGCATTCGTCATTTGGCGGGTCGCGGAGTGGCGCTCTGCAACCATCGCGGCTGAAGCAGTCGAGGCGCTTCGGCAGGCAAGTGTTGAGGCGACTAGCGAGCAGCGACGGGCAGAAGAGGCCGCGCGGCGTTCCGAGAGTGCAAGGCGGTCAGAGCTGGCCAATGTCCAGCAGGCGCAAGAGCTTGCGCGTCGTCAGGCTGCGGATGAGACGGCACGAAGTGAAGCGGCCTGGCAGGCCTTCTATCGAAAGTCGGCCGCCTGCGACGAAGCGAAGGGCGGTTCTTGGACTGTCGACTGTGCGAATGACTTCATGCGCGCTAAGAAGAAGTTCGCGGACCTCTACAGCGCTGGAAAGCTCTAGCTTTTTCGCATGTGAAACAGACCAACGCCGCCAGCCAGTGCTCCTCTCGCTGCCCGCCGGCACCCCTACGCGTGATCGACTCTCACATCGGCCGCAGCGCGGACCATGGACCTGCGCTTCCAAGCCAGGGCAGCGGCGCCGACAAGCCAGAGAACGGCGCTGCCGGGTTCTGGAACGGGCGCTATCCCCGTGATTTCGAAGAGCGTTCCATTTCCGGTGAGCCCTCCTGTATATCCATTTCCACCGTACGCAGTGGAACCTATCAACCGCCCATCATCGGTCAGTATCATTCGACTGGTCGGGCTTCCGCCATTTACGCCATCGAAGGAAAACAGGGTGGTCAAATCACCGGTACCGATGGAGTACCTGAATACCGTACCTTGGTTGTTCGCCCCGCCGTACCAGGTCACGCCGAACAGATGACCTGCACTGTCCGAAATCAGCCCACCCTGTGGCTGGGTGCCGTTGGCGCCCGTGAAAGTCGCCAGGGTGCTCAGAGTGCCGTCCGGTGAAATTCTGAAAAGCCTGCCACCATCCAAGCCGGAGGCGGCCGTGCCATAGATTGTCCCATCCGGCTCGACGATCAAGCCCGGCGTCGGGTTTGAGCCGTTCGAACCATTGAAGAACGCTAAGGTAGTGAAATCCCCGTTTTTCGAGAGTTTGAAAACTGTGCCATATCCGCTTCTCTCATCTCCGTTGTAGCCGATTCCACCTCCTTCGGTCGTTCCATAGAAATAACCGTCCGCCCCCAGCGTCAGACCAGAAACGAGCGAGCCATTCGGTCCAGAGAAACTAGCCAACGCGGTCAAGCTGTTGGAAGCAGGCGAGTACTTGAATACGGTGCCCCGCCCGCCCACGCCGCCAAATGCCGCCGTCGCGTAGATGGTGCCGTCGCTGCCCACGATCGACGGCGCTACGGAAGGATAGGAGCCCGTGCTGGCGTTGAAGCTTACAAGGCTCGTGAATTGATTGTTGCTGGGGTCGAGACGGAACACGGTTCCAATTCCGTTGGTGCCGCCTTGGCTCGTCGTGCCATAAAGCATGGCGTCCTGCCCAACGATCAGTTGGTTGAACGGGAGCGCTCCATTGGACCAATTGAAATTGACGATCGTCGACAACGATCCTGTCGCCGGCGAAAACTGAAACAGCGTGCCGAGATTGTTTGACCCGCCCCAGTAAGTCGCTCCGTATATGTTTCCGTTGGCCGAAAGCAGGTCGACCCATGGGGCTGGTCCTCCATCCCCTCCAGAAAATCGATACAAGGTGCGCAAGCTCGAATCTGCGCTGGCTAATGACATACTGCTTGCCAAGAGCACAGCAAGAAGCGATGAGATATAGCGAGATGTCGTCATTTACGCCCCTGTGCTCTGGCAAAACCGCCAGCACTACCAGCTTATCTCTGTTCTTTGACAAGGAATGTGACGACCGGCACATGATTTCATCAAAGTTGTGGAGCGCCTCGGTCTTTTAAGCTTCACAGAAATAGCCAGAATCGAGGCGCGACAACACGGCGGAAGGGCTTTTAGGCGGTGGCCTTGGCAAGCTTCTTGAGCTGCTTTCGCAGCCACTGAGCCCCGCCTAGGGCCTCGAACTGTTGCGCCTGGGCGGCGCTCAGCTCAAACGTGATGGTCGCGCGGCCGGTCGGTTCGGAATCGCTGCCTTCGACTTCGTCCTCTCCCTCCTCGTCTTCCCCAGGCGCTGCCTTCAGGCCGTCAAGCACGGCGCGAACTTTGGCGCGGCCGATAAGGCCTTCGCGCACCTGTTTGATAAGGCCGGGGAGGGCGGCGGCGCCGTCGGCGTTCTTGGCGATCTGGCCCAGGATTCGCAGGGTTCCGAGGTCCTGGCAGGCGCCTTCGATCATCAACTCGCGGACCTCGGCCGGGAAGCTCGGGCCGGTTGGCGTCAAGTGCTTAGACACCCAGGCCTTGGACTTCTTGAGTTGGGCCACGACGTCGGCCGGCTTGCCCAGCATTGCTAGCATTTCGCGGACTGCAGGGCACGTCTCGGCGAGGCTGAGCTGTTCGCGGTGGATGTTTTCGACGATCTGCTTCGCCTTGAGGGAGTCGCCATCGACGTCCATCAGGATTGCAGGAATCGAGATCAGCCCGGCCAGCTTGGCGGCCAGGGTCCGCCGCTGGCCGGCGATCACGGCCAGGCCGTTGTTCGTGGACGCGATCAGGATGGGTTGCAAGACGCCGTGTTCCTTGATCGACTCGGCCAGTTCGGCCAGCTCTTGTTGTCCAGGCCGGTGGACGTGCGGACGTTGGCCGCGATGGTCAGCTCGGACAGGGAAACGAGGGTGGAAAGGGAATGCTCAGACATAGCGGTCTCCGGTGGCATTGCGCCGTTGCGAGGCTCCCGGAATGGGATACCTTCAGCAGAGACCTCTTCGCTCCCTTCCCATGGGGAAGGGCGGGGGGATGGGGTCGTCGCACGGTGTACAAAAAGCGGCCCGTGCCGCTACTTGCTGGAAAAAGACACCCCCGTTGATCCCCTTCGCAACAGCAGAGGGGTCAACGGGGGTGGCTCCAGCGAGTGGGGGCGCGGGCCGCTTTTTGAGGCTGACTAGGCCGGGCGCCCGTCAGCGGGCGTGACACAAAGCGCAGCGACTGGCGCGGCCGGTGCAGCCCGGCCGGGTTAGCGCGTGTGGCGGCTGAATGGACGACAGGGCATCGCTCAAGTTAGTATTGCCGGCAAAGGGAGGCAAGACATGCTTGTTTATAAGTTCAGGGCTTGCAATCAGCGCACATGGGAGTTGCTGTTAAATAGAGTATTGTTTTTCGCAACTCCGGATGATCTGAATGATCCGCTCGATTCGTCGATTGATATCAATGGTGAGTACGAGCGCGCAAAAGAGGTCATTCGTGCGAAGGACACGTCGGACGACGGGCGCCTGTCATTCCTTTTGCACATGCTGAATCAGCGCAAGTTTGTTCGAAAAGAAACAGAGGAGGCAATTCACTTAAACGAGGGTGTTCATAGGTTTGTTCGTTCTCGTGGAATACTCTCGCTGTCTATGACACCGCATGATGCGCTACTCTGGTCGCATTATGCAAACGGCCATAGAGGTTTGTGTCTGGAATTTGACTCTGAGTTCCTTAAGCCGGAAGGGGTGTTTATCAGCGACAAGGTTGTGTATCGCGACAAGCCGCCTTACGTTGCGCTGTTTGTTGAGTTGGTCGATGAGCTTGGTAAGTTGGTGCGGCCTTGGGAAGAGGGGCATCATCACAGCGACGAGGAGGCTGATCAGTTTTACAGTAGGCAGCTGGGTCTTTTGATGCGCGCTAACTTGCTCGTGAAATCCACAAAATGGCGGTATGAGGAGGAATTTCGAATTATTTCTGCAAACACTGGATTCCACCCATTTCCGGCCGCTGCGCTTCGGAGGGTTATTCTGGGCTGCGAAACTTCAGCCGCGGATATTCATACGCTTGGCAATATTCTGAGTCATCCCGATTATTCGCATGTCGGAGTGGCGCGGGTCCAAAATGTGCCCGGTACTTTTGAATTCTCGGTAATTGACGAGGCGTAGCTGGCGCGTTATTTTGGATCGATGGCTCTTACTTCTTTGCTTATTTTCTTCACGGCATGGATTGCGAGTGAATGGCTGATGCCCATTTTCTGAGCGATTTCGCGGTAATTCATGCCATTGACGTTTCGCATGCGAAACGCGAGTTCGTAATCGCATCCTCTTTTACGGCCAAGTTTTACGCCCTTTGCTCGTGCGGCATTTCGGCCAGCCTCGCAGCGCTCGCGAATCACGTTGCGCTCAAACTCAGCGAATGCGCCAAGTAGTTGGAAGATCATCCGGCCAACTGGGGTTGTTGTTTCTATTGGTTCTGTCAGGCTCCGAAGCGTCGCTCCTGCTTTGCTGATGCGTTCAGCGATTCGCAGAAGGTCCGTGAGACTGCGAGCCAGTCGGTCTACTTTGTAGACAACTAGTACGTCGCCCGTTTGAAGGAGGCCAAGGACCTCTTCAAGAGCGGGGCGATTCTTAACGCCCGATTGTTGTTCTTCCCAGAACGCAACGACCTTCGCAGCGCGCAGCGCGTCAAGTTGAAGCGTCGTGTCCTGGTCGAGTGTGGACACGCGCGCATAGCCAAGCTCCATCAGCCTCAGATGCTCACTAGTTGGAGCGTTAGGCTACGCACGGCCGCCGCCGTAGATCGCCGAAAAAGCTTGCGTGTCGCCTTGGCTATCGGGTCAAGTGAGTAGGCGATATTGCGTAATCGACTTCAGAAGGCGCGCGATAGTACCCTTGCGGACATTGTCAGAAGCCAGGAGACGGCATGAACAAGGTGTACCCGAGCGCCGAAGAGGCGTTGCGCGGCGTCGTGAAGGACGGGCAGATGCTCGCGGTCGGCGGCTTCGGCCTGTGCGGCATCCCCGAGGCGCTGATCGCGGCGCTGCGCGACAGCGGCGTCAAGGACCTCACGGTCATCTCCAACAACGCCGGCGTGGATGGCTTCGGCCTGGGCCAGTTGCTCGTCACGCGGCAGATCAAGAAGATGATCTCCAGCTACGTGGGCGAGAACAAGGAGTTCGAGCGCCAGTACCTGGCGGGCGAGCTGGAGCTGGAGTTCACGCCCCAGGGCACGCTGGCCGAGAAGATGCGCGCCGGCGGTGCCGGCATCCCGGCCTTCTTCGTGCGCACCGGCGTGGGCACGCTGATCGCCGAGGGCAAGGAAACGCGCGAGTTCAATGGCGAGACCTACATCCTGGAAAACGCCCTGGTGCCCGACGTCTCGCTCGTGAAGGCGTACAAGGCCGACAAGAGCGGCAACCTCGTCTTCCGCCGCACGGCGCGCAACTTCAACCCCGCCGCCGCCATGGCCGGCAAGCTGACCGTCGTCGAGGTGGAACACCTCGTCGAGACCGGTGATATCGACCCCGATGACGTCCACCTGCCGGGCATCTACGTGCACCGCATCGTCGTGAACGCCAACCCCGAGAAGCGCATCGAGAAGATGACTCTCAGCCCGAAGAAGGAGGCCTGAGCCATGGCCTGGACCCAAGATCAGATGGCTGCGCGCGCGGCCCAGGAGCTGGAAGACGGCTTCTACGTGAACCTCGGCATCGGCATCCCGACGCTGGTGGCCAACCATGTGCCGGCAGACAAGGAAGTCTGGCTGCAAAGCGAGAACGGCATGCTGGGCATCGGCCCCTTCCCGACCGAGGACGAGGTCGACGCCGACCTCATCAACGCCGGCAAGCAGACGGTCACGACGCTGCCCGGCTCCAGCATCTTCGGCAGCCACGACAGCTTCGCGATGATCCGCGCCGGCAAGATCAACCTGAGCATCCTGGGTGCCATGCAGGTGAGCGCCAGCGGCGACCTGGCCAACTGGATGATCCCGGGCAAGATGGTCAAGGGCATGGGCGGCGCCATGGATCTGGTGGCCGGCGTGAAGCGCGTCATCGTGCTGATGGAGCACGTGGCCAAGAAGAAGGACGGCACCGAGGACATGAAGATCATCCCGAGCTGCACGCTGCCGCTGACGGGCGTGGGCGTGGTGGACCGCATCATCACGGACCTGGGCGTCTTCGACGTGACGCCGCACGGCATCAGCGTCGTCGAGCTGGCCGAGGGCGTCACGCGTGAATTCGCGCAAAGCAAGACCGGGGTTCCGTTGCTCTGAGGTAAAGGACAGGCTGCATCCCCAGTTCGTGGGACTCGACGGGTCGGCGCAAGCCGGCCCGTTTTCGTTGGGCGACCATCCCTTCACAACGAGCGAGGATCCCATGCGTGCACCGCCAACGCCTGAAGTCGAGACCATCGCCCCCGCGCCCGAGACAAGCGCAGACCTGAATCCTGGCATTGCAGCCGCCGCAGTCGCGGCAGCCCTGCTGGCCGCCTGCGGCGGGGGAGGGGGCGATAGCGCCCCGACACCCTCACCACCGCCGCCTCCTTCCCCACCGCCGCCACCCCCGCCTCCCCCCGGCATCACCGACGCTGAGGCCGCCCGCTTCCTGGCCCAGGCCGGCTTCTCGGCCAGCAGCGCCGACATCGCCACCGTCAAGGCCAACGGCTACGCCGCCTGGCTGGACACGCAGTTCGCGATGCCCGTTGCCGACAGCCATTTCGACTGGATGGTGGCCAACGGCTACGCCAACGTCGATCACCGCAACGACTTCGGCGGCACCGACAACACGCTGTGGCGCAAGCTGATGTCGGCGCCGGATCAATTGCGCCAGCGCGTCGTGCTGGCTCTCAGCGAGATCTTCGTCATCTCCATGAGCGGCCTGCCCATGCCCTGGCGCGGCTTTGCGGTGGCCTGTTACGTGGACATGCTGGAGCAGCGCGCCTTTGGCAGCTACCGCGACCTGCTGAACGCGGTGACGCTATCCAACGGCATGGGCGTCTACCTCGCGATGCGCGGCAACCTCAAGGAGGACCCGAACACCGGCCGCGTGCCCGACGAGAACTATGCGCGCGAGGTGATGCAGCTCTTCAGCATCGGCCTGTACCAGCTCAACGCCGATGGCAGCTTGAAGCTCGACGGCAGCGGCAAGCCGATCGAGACCTACAACCAAGCCGACATCACCGACCTGGCGCGTGCCTTCACCGGCTGGGACTTCGACAGCTACAGCGGCACCGACCCCAGCTTCATGAAGAAGCCCATGGTCAACATCGCGTCGCGCTTCTCGACCGGTGCGAAGAAGGTGCTGAACGTCGACATCCCGGCCTCGGCCGACGGCCCGGCGGCACTCAAGATCGCGCTGGACACGCTGGCGAACCATGCCAACGTCGGCCCGTTCATCGGTCGCCAGCTCATCCAGCGCCTCGTTGCCTCCAACCCCAGCGCGGCCTATGTGGGCCGCATCGCTGCGGTCTGGGCCGACAACGGTGCCGGCGCGCGCGGAGACCTGAAGGCGGTCATCAAGGCCATCCTGCTGGACACCGAGGCCCGCACGGCGTCCACCGCCCCAGGTGCCGGCAAGCTGCGCGAGCCGCTGCAGCGCTTCATCCAGTGGGGGCGCTCCTTCGGCGTCGCATCGCCCAACGGCCTCTGGAACATCGGCAACACCAGCGACTCTGGCACGCGCCTGGGCCAGAGCCCGCTGCGCAGCCCCTCGGTCTTCAACTTCTTCCGCCCCGGCTACGTGCCACCCAACTCCCAGTTGGGCACCAACGCCGTCACGGCGCCGGAGTTCCAGCTCTGCAACGAGAGCACCGTGGCCGGCTACTTGAACTACCTGCAAAAGGCCATCTCCGACGGCGTGGGTGACGTGAAGCCGAGCTACACGGCCGAACTCGCGCTCGCCAGCGATGCGCCCGGCCTGGTCGCCAGCCTCGCGCTGCGCCTGGGTGGCGGTGCCATCTCGGCGACGACGCAAACGGCCATCGCCACCGCGGTCGCGACGATCTCGGCCGGCACCGACGCCGGCAAGCTCAACCGCGTGCAGGCCGCCATCCTGATGCTGATGGCCTGCCCCGAATATCAAGTGCAGAAGTGAAGGGGATGACGATGAAGCTCAACCGACTCCCCGAACTGCAGCGCCGCGAATTCCTGCGTCGTGCCTCCGCCCTCGGCATTGCCGGTGCCGCCGCGCCCTGGGCACTCAACCTCGCCGGCATCGGCGAAGCCGCCGCGGCCACCGCGCCGGGCGACTACAAGGCCCTGGTCTGCGTGTTCCTCTACGGCGGCAACGACTATGGCAACACGCTGGTGCCTTATGACCAGGCCAGCTACAACGCCTATGCCCAGATCCGCCAGACCCTGGCCACGCCGCGCGACCAGCTCAGCAACACCGTGCTGGGCCTCAACGTCGGCGGCCGGCAGATGGCGCTGGCGCCTCAGCTCGGCAAGCTCAAGGGCCTGTGGGACAGCGGCCGGCTGGGCGTGCAGCTCAACGTCGGCACGCTGATCCAGCCCACCACGCTGGCCCAGTACAAGGCCCAGAGCGTGCCGCTGCCGCCCAAGCTGTTCTCGCACAACGACCAGCAATCCGTCTGGCAGAGCAGTTCGCCCGAGGGCGCGACGAGCGGCTGGGGCGGCCGCATGGGCGACCTCTTCCTGGCCGGCAACGGCACGGCCACCTTCACCTGCATCAACGCCTCGGGCAACGCCGTCTTCATGGCCGGCCGCCAGGCCGTGCAATACCAGGTGTCCACCAGCGGCGCCGTGCCCATCAACGGCATCCTGAAGCCGCTCTACGGCTCGCAGGCCTGTGCCGACGCGCTGCGCGGCCTCATTACGGCTGACCGCAGCCACTGGATGGAGGCCGAGCTGAATACCGTCGTGTCGCGCTCCATCAGCGCGCAAAGCGTCGTCAGCGCCGGGCTGGCCGGCCTGCCGGCGCTGCAGACGCCCTTCGACACCACCAGCAGCCTGTCCAACCAACTCTTGATGGTGGCCAAGCTCATTGGCGCCCGCCAAGCCTTGGGAGCCAGCCGCCAGGTATTCTTCGTGTCACTGGGCGGCTTCGACACGCACGACTTCCTGCTCGACGAGCACCCCGGCCTGCTGACAGCCGTCAACGACGCGCTGGCGAGCTTTTATGCCGCCACCGTGGAGCTGGGCGTGGCCAGCCAGGTCACCACCTTCACCGCCAGCGACTTCGGCCGTACGCTCACAAGCAATGGCGACGGCTCCGACCACGGCTGGGGCAGCCACCATTTCGTCATGGGCGGGGCAGTGCAGGGCGGTAAATACTGGGGCACGCTGCCCTCGGTCAGCATCGACGGGCCCGACGACGTCGGCCAGGGCCGGCTGCTGCCTTCCACGGCGGTGGACCAGTTCGGCGCCACGCTCGCCACCTGGATGGGCGTCAGCGCCAGCGACCTGCCGCGCGTGATGCCGCAGATCGTCAACTACAGCCAGCGCGACCTGGGCTATTTTTGAAAACGAGCGGGGCTGGCGGGCTTGCCTAAGATGCAGGGCATGCACCGCTTCCTCGCCCCCTTGCTCCTGACCGCGCTGCTGGCCCCGGCCCATGCGCTCGACCAGCCCGAAGCCGCGACCACCCGCACGGCCAAGCAGGGCAGCCTGACCACCCCCGCCAAGCGTTTTGCCGTGACGGCCGCCAACCCGCTGGCGGTGGACGCCGGCATCGAGATCCTGAGGGCCGGTGGCTCGGCTTTCGACGCCGCCGTGGCGGTGCAGGCCGTGCTGGGCCTGGTGGAGCCGCAATCCAGCGGCATCGCAGGTGGCGCCTTCTTGATGCATTGGGATGGCCGCCAGGTGCAGTCCTGGGACGGCCGCGAGACGGCGCCGGCCGCGGCGACGCCCGAGATGTTCCTGAAGCCCGATGGCAAGCCCATGCCCATGCGCGAGGCCATCCTGAGTGGCCTGTCCACCGGCGCGCCGGGCGTGCTGGCCATGTTGGCCGAGGGACAGCGCCAGTATGGCAAGCTGCCCTGGGCGAGGCTGTTCGAGCCGGCCATACGGTTGGCGGAGCAGGGTTTTGCGATCAGCCCGCGTTTTTTTGAGCTGGCGTCGGGCGAGCCGGCGCTGCGCACCGATCCGCAGGCCAGCTCTTACTTCTTCGACGCTGCGGGCCAACCCAAGGCCGTGGGCACGGTGCTGAAGAACCCGGCCTATGCGGCCGTGCTGCGTGGCATTGCGCAAAAGGGTGCCGCGAAGGGCTTCTACGAGGGCCCCGTGGCCGAGGACATCGTGCGCCGTGTGAAGGGCCATGTGCGCCCGGGCCTGCTGACGACGGCCGACCTTGCCGGCTACAAGCCCGTGGTGCGCCCGCCGCTGTGCAACGACTGGCGCAGCTACCGCGTCTGCGGCTTCGGCCCGCCGACGTCGGGGCACCTGACGCTGATGCAGATCCTGGGACTGCTGGACACCCAGCCCGCGGCCGTTGCGGCCAAGGGCATCACGGCGGAGTGGATGCATGCCTATGCCGAGTCGGCCAAGCTGGCCTTTGCCGACCGGGCCCAGTTCATTGGCGACCCGGCCTTTGTCGCGGCGCCGGGCGGCGATTGGCAGAACCTGCTGGCACCGGCCTATCTGAAGCAGCGCGGCGCGCTGATTGGCGCCAAAGCCACCACGGGCCCGGCCGTGGCCGGTCAGCCGGCTACGGCCAAGCTGGCGTTTGCGCCGCAGGCGGAGCAGTTGGAGTCCGGCACCAGCCAGGTCAGCGTCGTCGACTCGGACGGCCATGCGGTGGCGATGACCACGAGCGTGGAGTCCGCCTATGGCAACCGCGTGATGAGCGATGGCGGCACAGGCCTGGCAGGTGGCTTCATGCTGAACAACCAGCTCACCGACTTTTCGCTGAACCCGGTGGGTGCCGACGGCAAGCCGGTGGCCAACCGCGTGGAGGCGGGCAAGCGGCCGCGCTCCAGCATGGCGCCCACGCTGGTGTTCGACCGTGACGGCAAGCTCCTGTTGGTGGCCGGCTCGCCGGGCGGGCCGGTCATCATCCATTACGTCGCCAAGGTGCTGACCGGTGCGCTGGCCTGGGGCCTGCCCGCCCAGCAGGCGGTGGACCTGCCCAACTTCGGGCACTTCAACTCCGGCGTGCTCATCGTGGAGCGCGGTGCGTTCACGGCCGAGCAACTGGCTGACCTGCGCGCCCGCGGCCACCAGGTCAACGAGACCGACCTCACCAGCGGCCTGCAGGTGTTAATGCGTGTAAAGGACGGCTGGGTGGGCGGTGCCGACCCGCGCCGCGAGGGCGTGGTGCGCGGCGAGTAAGTCGTCATCCCGCCGCGCTCTTTGAATGCCTCTCAGGCGTTGGTTTCGACCCACGCCTAAACCTGCGAGACAGCTGACAGCAAGGCGCTGCGCCTGCACCAATCTTGTGTCGCGAGCCGTCCAGGTCACTGAAAGCGCCTGCAGCAGATTTCGTGGCCAGGATTGACGGCTACGTGACAGCTCGCAGCAAGACAGCAGCGCGGCCGCGCGAGGGCTTTGTTTGCTGTTGTATGTACAAGCTTGTCGCCCACCCGCGGGACGCGACAGCCCGCATGCCTATTGGGTTCTCGGCTCCCTAGCATCCGCCGCGCTTCGCCCCAAGAAGAGCGAAGCTTCGTTGGATCGGCATTCGTTTTCCCCGCAATATTTCTTAACGCTCGCACCTTCGGGTGCCGAGTGCTGGTCTGCTTTTGTCCAAGCTTTTATCGGAGCTTTTTATCCATGGATAAGTTCATGAAGCGCACCCAGGTGGGTTGGGCTGCACAGGCCCTGGTGGCCACGATGTTTGCCGCCGCAGCCGCCGGTGCGCAGGCCGCCCAGACATGGGCGATGACCAAGAGCGATGTGCCCGAGATCCGTGAAGGCACCCACATGGGTGTCATGGGCGACTACAACCAGGTGCACGTCGCTGTCAGCCTGAAGCTGCAAAACCGCGCGGCGCTGGATCAGCTCACCAGCCAGATCATGGCCGGCAAGGCGGCCCCGCTGTCGTCCGCGGAGTTCCAGCAGCGCTTCGGCCCCTCGGCCGACCAGGTCCAGGCGGTGGTGAGCCACCTGCGCCAGGCTGGCTTCACCAATATTGAAGTGGCGCCCAACAGCATGCTGGTCAGTGCCGATGGCTCTCACGCGGCCATCAAGGCCGCCTTCAAGACCGAGCTGCATTTCTACAGCATTGGCTTTCGCACGGCCTTCGCCAACAACTCGCCGGCCCAGATCCCGAGCGAGCTGAGCGACAAGATCCTTGCCGTGCACGGCCTGCAGACGGTTCACCTGCACCACAAGACGCTGGTGCGGCCCAACGCCAGCACGCAGACGGTGCAGGCCGTCAGCCCGACGCTGTTCGGCAGCATCTACGGCGCCTCGGGCCTGCCCTCGGCCACCAACGCCACCATTGCCATCGTGACCGCGGGCAATGTGTCGCAGACCGTGACCGACCTGCGCACCTTCGCGTCCAGGTCCGGCTACCCCACGCCGCCGGTCAGCATCGTGACGGTCGGCTCGGCCGGTACCGACACCTCGGGCACCGACGAATGGAACATGGACTCCCAGGTTTCGCTCGCAGCTGCCGGCGGCACCATCAAGTCCATGCTGCTGTACGCGGGCACTGACCTGAGCGACTCGGCCCTCACGGCGGTCTACAACAAGATCATCAGCGACAACAAGGCCAAGGTCATCAACGTGTCCCTGGGTGAGTGCGAGAACGATGCCAAGAGCTCCGGCATCATGGCCTCCAACGACCAGATCTTCCAGAGCGCCATTGCCCAGGGCCAGACCTTCTCGGTCTCTTCCGGCGACTCCGGCTCCTACGAGTGTGGCGGCAGCAGCAACTCGGCCAGCTACCCGTCCGTCTCGCCCTATGTGATCTCCATTGGCGGCACGACGCTGTCGTCCAGCGGTGGCAGCTGGGTCAGCGAAACGGTGTGGAGCTGCACCGGCCCGTCCACCTGCCCGCAGTCCGCCTCCGGCGGCACCGGCGGCGGCCCGAGCCTCACCGAGTCGGCACCGAGCTGGCAGAAGTCGTCCGGCGTGCTGGGTTCGTCCACCATGCGTGGCACGCCCGACATCGCCTTCGACGCTGCCCCCAGCAGCGGCGCGCTCGTGCTGATCAACGGCAGCAACAGCACCATCGGCGGCACCAGCCTGGCGGCACCGATCTTCACGGGCCTGTACTCGCGCCTGCAGTCGGCCAACAACAACACGCTGCCCTTCCCGGCGCAGACCATCTACCAGGGCGCGGCTGCCAACCCTACTTGGTTCCATGACGTGACCTCGGGCAGCAACGGCGGCTACAGCGCCAAGACTGGTTGGGACTACACCACCGGCTACGGCAGCCTGAACATCGCCAACTTCGCCTCGGCCTTCACGGGCGGCGGCGGCACCGGCAGCCTGACCGCCGCGTTCTCTTCGATCACCACAGGCCTCGTCGCCAGCTTCACCGACGCCTCGACAGACACCATCAGCGGCTCCACCATCACGAGCCACAGCTGGAACTTCGGCGACGGCAGCACGTCCACGGCCACCAGCCCGTCGCACACCTATGCCTCGGCCGGCACCTACAACGTGTCCGAGACCATCGGCGACAGCACCGGCAAGACGTCCTCCGTTACGCACTCGGTGACCGTGAGCGGCGGCGCCACGCAGCTGATCACCAACGGCGGTTTCGAGACCGGCACGGCGTCGCCGTGGACGATGAGCACCGGCACGCTGTGCAGCAACGGTGGCAGCGGCTGCAGCGGCGAGACCTCGCACGGCGGCACGTGGTTCGCCTGGATGAACGGCTACGGCAGCACGCACAGCGACACCGTGTCGCAGAGCGTGACGCTCCCGCCCGGTGCTACCAAGGCCACCCTGTCGTTCTACCTGCACATCGACACGTCTGAGACGGGCACGACCGCCTACGACACGCTGAAGGTGCAGGTCGTCAGCGGCAGCACGACGACGACGCTGGCGACGTATTCGAACGCCAACGCCGCCAGCGGCTTTGCGCTGAAGACGCTGGACCTGAGCGCCTATGTCGGCAAGACCATCACCCTCAAGTTCGTGGGCAGCGAAGACAGCTCGCTGCAGACCTCGTTCGTGCTGGATGACATCAGCCTGACCGCGCAGTAAAGCGCTGGGCCGCGAGGCCCGACTCGCCAAGGCCGGGCATCCTCTGGGTGCCTGGCCTTTTTCATGGGCGTCGTCGTAACCGTTCTTTCGTCCGGCGGCGCGACGGCAGGTTGTCCGACACGGCTTGAGCGCCCGCGACACCTAGGCTGAGCCTCCAAGTTTCGGCTTTCGGGGTTTGCCATGGACGATGGGCGAGGATGTGTGTCTCGCCGTGACGTGCTGATCGCCAGTGCGGGCACGGCTACGGCTATCGGGGCGGATGCAGCGCCCGTTGCGGTGCCGGCCACGGTCAGACAGGATGGCGCCATGGGTCAAGTCACGCTGGAGGTCAACGGCCAGTCCCACGCGCTGGACGTGGACACGCGCACCACGCTGCTGGACGCGCTGCGCGAGCACCTGCACCTGACTGGCACCAAGAAGGGCTGCGACCACGGCCAATGCGGCGCCTGCACGGTGCTGCTGGACGGGCGGCGCGTTAACAGCTGCCTGGTGCTCACGGTCATGGCGCAGGGGTCCAAGGTCACCACCATCGAGGGCCTGGGCACCCCCGCGCGCATGCACCCGCTGCAGGCTGCTTTCGTGAAGCATGACGGCTACCAGTGCGGCTACTGCACGCCGGGGCAGATCTGTTCCGCCGTGGGCATGCTGGACGAGGTCAAGCGCGGCGTGCCCAGCCATGTGACGAGTGACCTGGGCGCGAAGCCGCTGCTGTCCGCCGACGAGTTGCGCGAGCGCATGAGCGGCAACATCTGCCGCTGTGGCGCCTACTCCAACATCGCCGAGGCGATCACCGAAGTCGCGGGAGGCGCCGCATGAAAGCCTTCACCTACGAGCGCGCCCGCACGCCTGCCGAGGCCGCCGAAGCCGTCGCCCGCCGGCCCGAGGCGAAGTTCATCGCCGGCGGCACCAACCTCATCGACTTGATGAAGCTGCAGGTCGAGGCGCCCACGCACCTCGTGGACGTCAATGCGCTGGGGCTGGACCGCATCGAGGCCGCAGACGGCGGCCTGCGCGTGGGCGCGCTGGTGCGCAACGCCGACCTGGCCGGCGACGAGCGCGTGCGGCGCGACTACGCGGTGCTGTCACGGGCGCTGCTGGCCGGCGCGTCGGCCCAGTTGCGCAACCGCGCGACGACGGCCGGCAACCTGTTGCAGCGCACCCGTTGCCCTTATTTCTACGACACGCAGCAGCCCTGCAACAAGCGTCAGCCGGGCAGCGGCTGCGGCGCCATCGGTGGCGTGACGCGTTCGCTGGCCATCATCGGCACCAACAGCGCCTGCATCGCGACGCACCCCAGCGACATGGCCGTCGCGATGCGCGTGCTGGACGCGCAGGTGGAGACCGTGCAGCCCGATGGCCGCGGTCGCCGCATCCCCATCGCGGACTTTCATCGCCTGCCCGGCGACACGCCGCACATCGAGAACACACTGGCCCATGGTGAGCTGATCACCGCCGTGTGGCTGCCGCCACCGGTGCAGGGACGGCATGTCTACCGCAAGGTGCGCGACCGAGCGTCCTATGCGTTTTCCCTGGTTTCGGTCGCAGCCATTGCGCAGCGCGATGGCAGCGCGCGTGTGGCCTTTGGAGGTGTCGCACCGCGGCCATGGCGCGTGGAGGCGGCCGAGCCCCAGCTCGGCAAGGGCCTGCACACCTTCTTCGGTGAAGCCTTCAAGGGCGCTGCGCCGCAGCAGGACAACGCGTTCAAGCTGCAACTGGCCGAACGCCTCTTGGGCGATGTCCTGCACCCCGCGAGGGCCTGACCATGAGATTCGACCAACCCGCCACCACCAACCCCATCGATCAAGGCAAGGTCGTCGGCCACCCGACACCGCGCATTGATGGGCCACTCAAGACGACCGGCACGGCGCCCTATGCTTACGAGCATCACGACGTGACGCCCACGCCGGCCGTGGGCTTCATCGTCGGCGCCGGTATTGCCAAGGGCCGCGTAAAGAGCATGGACTTGCGCGCGGCCCGTGCGGCACCCGGGGTGCTGGCCATCGTCACGGCGCAAAACGCCGGCAAGCTGGGCAAGGGCAGCAAGAACACCGCCAAGCTGCTGGGCGGCCCCGAGGTAGAGCACTACCACCAGGCCCTGGCCGTGGTGGTGGCCGAGAGCTTTGAGCAGGCGCGCGCGGCAGCGCAGCTGGTCAGCATCCAGTACGACGAGGCCAAAGGCCGCTTCGACCTCGCCGCCGTCAAGCCGCACACGCCCATCGCCAAGAGCGACGGCTTCGGCGGCAAGGCCGAAACCAAGGTGGGCGACTTCGACACCGCCTTCACCAAGGCGCCGGTGCAGCTCGATGCGAACTACACGACGCCCGACCAGGGCCACGCCATGATGGAGCCGCACGCGACCATCGCCTGGTGGGAGGGCAAGAAGCTGACCGTATGGACGGCCAACCAGATGATCGACTGGGCCGTGGGAGACCTGGCCAAGACGCTGGGCATCCCCAAGGCCGACGTGCATGTGAAGTCGCCCTTCGTGGGCGGCGGCTTTGGCGGCAAGCTGTTCCTGCGCGCTGACGTGGTGCTGGCGGCGCTGGGCGCCAAGGCGGCCGGCCGGCCCGTGAAGATTGCGCTGCCGCGGCCCTTCATCTTCAACAACACGACGCACCGGCCCGCCACCATCCAGCGCGTGCGCATCGGTGCGGGCAAGGATGGCCGTATCACGGCCATCGCGCATGAGAGCTGGTCGGGCAACCTGCCCGGCGGCAGCCCCGAGACCGCCGTGGCGCAGACGCGGCTACTCTATGCCGGCGAGCACCGCTACACCGCCATGCGGCTGGCCGTGCTGGACCTGCCCGAGGGCAACGCGATGCGCGCGCCGGGCGAGGCGCCGGGTTTGATGGCGCTGGAAATCGCCATGGACGAGATGGCCGAGAAGCTGGGCCTGGACCCCATCGCCTTCCGCCTGCTCAACGACACGCAGGTGGACCCAGAAAAGCCCGATCGCCCCTTCTCGCAGCGGCGCCTGGCGGAGTGCCTGAAGCAGGGCGCCGAGCGTTTTGGCTGGCAGCGGCGCCTGGCCGAGCCCGGGAAACGGCGCGAGGGCCAGTGGCTGGTGGGCATGGGCGTGGCGGCGGCTTTCCGCAACAACCTGCTGATGAAGTCCAAGGCCCGCGTACGGCTGGATGCGCAAGGCCGCGTGACGGTGGAGACCGACATGACCGACATCGGCACCGGCACCTACACCATCCTTGCGCAAACGGCCGCCGAAACCATGGGCCTGCCGCTGGAGAAGATCGTCGTGCGGCTGGGCGACTCGGCCTTCCCGGTGTCTTGCGGCTCCGGCGGGCAATGGGGCGGCAACAACTCGACGGCCGGCGTCTATGCAGCCTGCATGAAGCTGCGCGGCATGGTCGCCAAGCAGGCCGGCATGGATGCTGACACGGCGCAGTTCCTCGACGGCGAGGTGCGTGGCGGCGGTAAGGCCGTGCCTCTGGCTTCGTTGGCCGGCGCGCAAGGGTTGGTGGCCGAGGACGGCATCGAGTACGGCGACCTGGACAAGCGCTACCAGCAGTCCACCTTCGGCGGGCATTTCGCGGAGGTGGCGGTGGACGCCGTGACGGGCGAGATCCGCGTGCGGCGCATGCTGGCCGTCTGCGCGGCCGGGCGCATTCTGAACCCGACCTCGGCGCGCAGCCAGGTCATAGGCGCGATGACCATGGGCGTGGGCGCGGCGCTGATGGAGGCCTTGCAGGTGGACAAGCGCCGCGGCTTCTTCGTCAACCACGACCTGGCGGGCTACGAGGTGCCGGTGCATGCCGACATCCCGCACCAGGACGTCATCTTCCTGGACGAGACCGACCCGATCTCGTCACCGATGAAGGCCAAGGGCGTGGGTGAACTGGGCATCTGCGGCGCGGCTGCCGCTGTGGCCAACGCCGTCTACAACGCGACCGGTGTGCGCGTGCGCGACTACCCGGTCACGCTGGACAAGCTGCTGCCGGGGTTACCAGCTGTCGTCTAGCGCTTGTTCAGCGTCGCGACGCCGATGAGGCCGATTACGACGAAAAGCAGGCCGCTCCAGACCTCGTAAGGCAGGCCGAGGAGCCGGGCAGCCGCCGCATCGGCGCAGTTGGCCGTGATCATGAAGACCGAGGGCCACAGCTCCTCGAGGTTGAGCGCGGTCACGATCTTGTCGGCCAGGCCCATCGCGCAGCTGGCGCTTTGCGAGGCCACCTCATGCTGGAACACGGCCGCCGTGACGCCGGCTGCGCACAGCAGCAGCACGGCGACCACAGCCACCTGGCGCAGCGAGCGTTTGGCCTGCAGCAGCCAGCCCAGCAGCGAGAACGCGCCAATGAGCAGGAAGATGCCGCGCTGCAGCACGCACCAGGGGCAGGGCTTGACGCCGAACTGGTGCTGGGCGATCAGGGCGATGCCCACGGCGGCGAAGCTCGCCACGGCCATGGCTGCCAGGGCGCGGGCCGGCAGCTTGGAGGGTTCGATGAACATCAGTCGGCGATTTCGGCGATGAGCTCGATCTCGACGCAGGCGCCGAGCGGGATCTGCGCCACGCCGAAGGCGCTGCGCGCATGCTTGCCGGCCTCGCCGAGCACGGCGCCCAGCAGCTCGGAGCAGCCGTTGGTGACCAGGTGCTGCTCGGTGTAGTCCGGCGTGCTGTTCACCAAGCTCATGACCTTGACGATGCGCACGATCTTGCCGAGGTCGCCGGTGGCGGCTTGCAGCGTGCCCAGCAGGTCGATGGCGACGTCGCGCGCGGCCTGCTGGCCGGTGGCGGTGTCGACGTCCTTGCCGAGTTGGCCGACCCAGGGCTTGCCGTCCTTCTTGGCGATGTGGCCGGACAGGAACAGCAAGTTGCCCGTGCGCGTGAAGGGCAGGTAGGCGGCTGCGGGGATGGCCAGCGGCGGCAGGGTGATGCCGAGTTCGGCGAGCTTGGCTTGGATGGCAGAGGAGCTCATTCGGGGAAGCGCGGTGGCGCAAGGGAAAAACCGCGGCATGCTACACCCCGACACTGGGGTCTGTTTATACGAGGGGGATCGGATGCGTTGTCACTCAAAAGCCCGCGAGCAAGGCGTGAGGCGAAGCCGGGTTGGCTACCCGGCGAGGCCGAGCAACGCCACGCGCGGGCTTTTGAGTGACAACCCTACGGGAGAGGGTCTTCGCGGGCGCATGGCGTTGTTGCGCGCCTCGCCTGGGCGAAGAGCCCAGGCTTCAGCGCGGCGCCTAGCCCTGCACCCGCGCAGACCCTCTCGCACCGATCCCCCTCGTATAAACAGACCCTAGAGTGGATGGGGAGGGGCATTGGCGAAGCGGCCTTGGGGTGTGCGCGAACTGGCCGCAATGGGCCTTGCATGGCTTGCAGGCGTGGCCTTGCTGCAGTGCTGCGAGCGGCTACCTACGGGCGCCGAGTACGTGGCGCTGGCTATCGCCTTCGCGCTGTGCTGGCTGCTGCGGCGCCGGCACTGGCTCGCTTTGGCCGCCTGCGCAGCTTTGCTCGCCTTTACGCAGGCGGCTGTTCGCGCCGAGCTGCGGCTCAAGCCCGAGCTGCACCCGGCCTGGGAGGGGCGCGACCTCGTGCTGAGTGGCCGCGTGGACTCGCTGCCGGTGGCCATCACCGGCCAGGGCGGCCTGCCGGGCTGGCGCTTCGAGTTCGCCGTCGAATCCATCGGCCCCACCGGCACGGCGCTGCCGCCCGAGGTGCCCCGGCGCGTCATGCTGCTGGCTTACGACGGGCCGGCGGTCATGGCCGGCGAGCGTTGGCGTTTCACGGCAAGGCTCAAGCGTGCTCATGGCGCCGCCAACCCCGGCGGCTTTGACGCCGAGCTGTGGTTGTTCGAGCAAGGCCTGCGGGCCAGTGGCGTCGTCCGCGCGGCCGAGCGCCTGCAGGCCGCACCCTGGTGGGAGATCGACGCCGCTCGGCAGCGCCTGCGCACATCCATCCGCGAGCACGTGGCCGACCCCGGTATGGCTGGCGTGCTGGCGGCGCTGAGCCTGGGCGACCAGAACGCCATCGCGCATGGTGACTGGGCGCTGCTGCGGGACACCGGCGTGGCACATGCCTTCAGCGTCAGCGGCTTGCACATCACGATGTTCGCGTGGCTCGCCGCCACGCTGGTGTTTCCGCTGTGGTGCCGCAGCCGTTGGCTGTGCCACCGCCTGCCCGCACCGGTGGCGGCGCGCTGGGTCGGCGTGCTGGCGGCGCTGGGATATGCGCTCTTTTCGGGCTGGGGTGTGCCGGCTCAGCGCACGGTCGTCATGCTGGCGGTGGTCGCCCTCCTGCGGTCGATAGGTTTGCGTTGGCCCTGGACGCTGGTGCTGCTGGCGGCGGCGGTCGTCGTGACGGCGGTGGATCCCTGGGCGCTGACGCAGGCGGGCTTCTGGCTGTCGTTCGGCGCCGTGGCACTGCTCACCGCCGCGGGAGGCGACGTGGCCGAGGGCTGGCGCTCGCGCCTGAAGGCGGCGCTGCGCACCGGGCGATTGCGACCGTGGGCCTGGCGCCGTTGAGTCTGATCTGCTTCGCGCAGCTCTCCGTCGTGGGCCTGCTGGCCAACCTGCTCGCTATTCCCCTGATCAGCTTCATCGTCACGCCGTTGGCCTTGCTGGGCGGCCTGTGGGCGCCGTTGTGGGCTGTCGCGGCGTGGCTGATGCAGGGGCTGATGGTCTGGCTCAAGCTGTTGACCCTGATGCCCGGTGCGGTCTGGTGGCTGCCGGCCGCACCGATGTGGGCTCAACTGCTCGCGCTGCTGGGGGCCTTGTTGATGGTGCTGCGACTGCCCTGGCGGCTGCGGGCCGCGGGCTTGGCCATGTGCCTGCCCCTGCTTTGGCCGGCCATCCCCCACCCGCCGGCAGGTGAATTCGAGTTGCTGGCGCCGGATATCGGCCAGGGCAACGCGGTGTTGGTCCGCACGAGTGGCCATGCGCTGCTGTTCGACACCGGGCCAGCCTATGCGCCGGGCGCCGATGCCGGCGAGCGCGTCTTGCTGCCCCTGCTGCGCTCGCTGGGCGTTCGGCGCCTGGACATGCTGATGCTCAGCCACCGGGACGGCGACCATGTGGGCGGCGCGGCGACGCTGATGCAGGCCTTGCCCGTCAGTGAGCTGCGCAGCTCGCTGGAGGTGGGCCATGCGCTGCTGCGCGTTGGCCCGACCGACGTGCGATGCGAAGCGGGCCAGGCCTGGACCTGGGACGGTGTGCGCTTCGACGTGCTGCATCCAACGCCGGCCCTCTATGACGCGGGCCTGAAGTCCAACGACCTGTCCTGCGTGTTGCGTGTCACGTCGGCCTCGGGGCGGCGTGCGCTGCTGGCCGGCGACCTGGAGGCTGAGCAAGAGCGCCGCCTCGTGAAGCGCGAGGCCGACCTTGGCGCCGATGTGCTGCTGGTGCCACACCACGGCAGCAAGACCTCGTCGAGCGCAGAGCTGCTCGCAGCCGTGCATCCGTCGGTCGGCTTGGTGCAGGCCGGCTATCGCAGCCGCTTTGGCCACCCGGCACCGCCAGTACTGGCGCGCTACCAGGCGGCCGGCATCGCGGTCGTCGCCAGCCCGTCCTGCGGAGCTTGGCGCTGGCAAAGCGACATGGGGCTCGGTGACGCCGTCTGCGAGCGCGACCGTGCGCGGCGCTACTGGCAGGATCGCGAACGGCCGCGGGAGGGGCTGGCCGGCCCGCCCGAGCCAGGTGGCGATTCCGCGCCCGAGGGGCTGCTGCCTTTCTGAGGCTGGCCGCCCCTAAACTGCGGCGACCCTATCGACCGGAGATCGCCATGGTTGCAGACCGCGCTCTGTCCACCGCCCGCCGCGCCCTGGTGCTCGGCGTGTTGGCCCTGGGCTTGGTGGGCAGTGGTGCCTGGGCCGGCGGCGGCAGTGGTGGCAGCGGCGCCAAGGCGACGATCAGCACCAAGGACTACGACGTCTATCGCAGCGGCAGCGCCACCGACGCCTTGCCGCCGCAGCCGGCAGGCAACCTGCTCGTGCTGATGGGCGGTGGCCTCGACGTCGACGATGCCTTTCGCGCCATGATCGCCAAGGCCCGTGGCGGCACGGCCGCCAAGGTTGACGTCGTCGTCCTGCGCACCTCGGGCGCGGATGGCTACAACGCCTACCTGATGGCCATGGAGGGTGTCGACTCGGTCGAATCCATCGTGCTCAAGACGCGTGCTGGCGCCAGTGCGGCCGCGGTGCTGGATCTCGTCAACCGCGCTGACGTGCTGTTCATCGCCGGGGGCGACCAATCCACCTACATCGCCAACTGGGCTGGAACGCCGCTTGAGGCGGCGATGAAGGCGGCTGTCGCCCGGCACGTGCCTTTTGGTGGCACCAGCGCCGGGCTGTCGGTGCTGGGCCAGTTCGATTACTCGGGCGCCGTCAGGTCGGTGTCTTCGGCCGACGCCATGGCCGATCCCTACGATCGCGGCGTGACGCTGGACCGCAGCTTCCTGAACGCATTGCCGCTGATGGCCGGCGTCATCACCGACGCCCACCTCGTCGCCCGCGACCGCATGGGCCGCCTCGTCACCTTCCTGGCCCGGCTGTCGGCCGACGGCTGGGCCGGCTGGCAGACGCTGCGCGGCATCGGCGTGGACGAAGCGACGGCTGTCGTCGTCGACGGCGACATCGCCACCGTGATGGGCAACGACGACGGGCTGGGCGGGCGTACCGGCCGCGCCTACTTCCTGAAGCCGACCTTGGCGCCGACGACCGTGCAGGCCAAGAAGCCGTTGACCTTCCGCAGCCTGCAGGTCGAAAAGCGCGTTGCGGGCGGCACCTATAACCTCGCGACCTGGCCGACCCAGTCGCCGTACTTCATCTCGGTCGAGGCGGGCGTGCTGATGCCCAACCCCTACTGAGCGGCCTGCAGCCGCCGTGCCTTCACCGCTTGGCCCAGCTCGATGACGGCCATCGCGTAGTAGGCCGACCAGTTGTAGCGCGTGACCACCCAGAAGTTCTGCGTGCCCAGCACCACGGTGGGTGCTTTCCTCGGGCCGTTCTGCAACTCGATGACGGCCATGGGTCCCTGGTGCTCGCGGGCCGCCTCGGAAGGGGCAGCGCCGGCCGCGACGAGGTCGTCCGCCGTGAACGTGGGTTTGATGTCGGGCGCCAGCAGCCGTGCGCGCTCGCGCCGGTCGGCCGGCAGCTTGACGCTGTAGTGCGTCGTCTCGCCGGGCTTCCAGCCGTACTCGGACAGGTAATGGGCGACGCTGCCGATGGCGTCCACGGGGCTGGTGACGAGGTCGATATGGCCGTCGCCATCAAAGTCCACCGCATGCTTGCGCCAGCTGCCTGGCATGAACTGCGGCCAGCCCAGGGCGCCGGCGTAGCTGCCGCGCACCTCGGCGGCGTCCAGGCCGTTTTCGCGGCACAGCTTCAGGAATTCGGCCAGCTCACTGCGGAAGAAGGCCTGCCGGTCGACCGCGCGCGGGTGCTCCGTGGGGAAGTCGAAGGCCAGCGTGGCGAGCGCGTCCAGCACCTTGAAGCCGCCGGTGATGCGACCGTAGAAGGTCTCCACGCCGATGATGCCCACGACGACCTCGGCCGGCACGCCGAACTGGCTCTCGGCGCGCGCCAGCGCCGCCTCGTGCTCGGCCCAGAAGGCCAGGCCCGCCTCCAGCCGCCTGGGTTCGATGAAGCGGTCGCGGTAGGCCGCCCAGTTCTTGGCCGTGCCGACGCTGGCCGGCAGGATGAGCTGCTTGACGCGAGGCAGGTCCAAGGCCTGCGCGAGCTGATCGCGCAGCGGGGCGGCGTCCCAGCCCTCGGCGGCGGCCAGCTCATCGGCAAAGGCGACGAGGGCAGGGCGAGGGCCCAGCGGCTGCGGTGGCGGCTCGGGCTTGCCGTGGCGGGGTTTGGCTTGTACGGAAAAAGCCAGCAGCAGGCTGGCCAGCAGGGGCAGGAATCGGGACTTCACGCCCGCAGCATACGGGTGGCCGCGCGGAACTCGGCCCAGGGCGGCGCGGGCGCGACGGGGGCGTAGCGTGAGCGCTCCAGTTTTTCCAGCCATTGGGCAGCGGGCTCGGCCTTCTGGCCGTGCTGGCGGCGCAAGGCACGCGCCCAGGCGGCAGGGCTTTCGTGGGCTGGCGCCTCCATGCCTGTTGGGGCCAACAGAGCCACGATGCGCGCGCGCTGGCGGCTCCAGGCGTCGTGCGGGCGGCTGCTCCAGCGTATCCAGGCCCAGCCGGCCACCGCCAGCGCGAGGATGACGCCGGCCAGGGCCTGGCCCAGGCCCGTCCAGTCGGGCTGCGAAAAGCCCATGCGTTTGAGCAGGTCGAACTGGTTTTCGCGCGAGTAGTTCAGCACCAGTTGCTGCCAGCGGTTGTTGATGGTCTCCCAGCCGTTGCGCATGGCGCGCCACAGCGTCGGGTTGAACTGGCCAATGACGCCCGGCGAGGGGCGGAGTGCAACGCCCTGGATGACGCGGTTGGGCGCGACGGCGGCCGTCGGGTCGCTGCGCACCCAGCCGCGGCCCTCGACCCAGTATTCCGCCCAGGCGTGGGCGTTGGCGTTGCGAACGACGTAATAGCCGTCCTGGGGCTCGGCGTCCCAGCCCTGGAAGCCGGTGACGATGCGCGCCGGCACACCCATGGCGCGCATGACGACGACGAAGGCGGAGGCGAAGTGCTCGCAGAAGCCCAGCCGGCGGTCCAGCCAGAACTCGTCAATGACGTTGGGCGAGTCCTCACCGTAGCGGCCGGGGGACAGGGTGTAGATGAAGTCGTTGCTGCGCACGTGCTCCAGCACGGCGGCGGCCAGGGCTTCGGCGCGCGCGCCGGGATCGAGATTGGCGAATCGTGGCTGGCCGGCCAGTTCGGCGGCCCAGGCGCGGGTGCGCGGGTTCAGGCCGGCCGGGAGAGCGATGTCGGTCTGCTGCGCAATGCGGTTGCGGCGCTCACCGGCCTGCCAGGCCACATTGGCGCTGGTTTCCAGCCGCAGCCTTTCGGTGATGGGGCGCGGCGACACCCACTGCAGCTCGGGCCCGCGCACGACGGTCAGGTCGGTCAGGTGCAGTTCGGCGCCGACCGGCCCCGGTGCCATCTCCAGCAGCGGCAGCACCGAGATGCGCAGCGGCTCCAGCGTCATCTCGTAGCGCAGCGCCGGCCCGCTGGTGCGGAGGTCGTCCCGGCCGCGCAGCCAGCTCTGGCTGGCACGGCCGTCGGGGGCCCGCCAGGTCTTGCCGTCGAAGCGGTTCAGCACCGGGCCGCGGAAGTAGCGCTGGTCGGGCGGCGGCAGCGGGCCGGCGAACTTCAGCCGCATCGCGATGCTGTCGTCGTTGGCGATCTCGTTCATGGCGCCGAACTCGAGCTGGTTGGACAGCCCCGTGCGGCCAATGGCCTCGGTCGGCACGCCCCACAGCGGCGCGATGCGCGGGAACAGCACGAACAGCAGCACCATGACGGGCAGGCCCAGCGCCGTCGTGCCGGCCGCGCGGCGGGCGGCGATGGCGATGCTGGGCACGCCGGTGGGCATCTGCGCCAGCACCACGGCCGCCAGCAGCCCCCACAGCGAGAACAGCGACCACACGGCCGTCAGCAGCGACTGCGAGAACAGGAACTGCGTCAGTACCAGGAAGAAGCCCAGGAAAAAGACGACGAAAGCATCGCGGCGGGCGCGCAGCTCCAGCGTCTTCAGCGCCATCAGCATCACCAGCAGCGTGATGCCCGCATCGCGGCCTATCAGCGTGCGGAAGGTCAGCCAGGTCATGGCCCCGTAGACGGCGATGACGGCAAGCAGCCACCAGCGGCTGGGCAGCGGGCGCTGGCGCCAGGCCAGCAGGCCGCGCCAGGCAAGGACGATGGCGGTCAGCGCGCTGCTCCACCAGGGCAGGTGGTCGGCATGGGGCGCTATGACGGCGGCGATGACGCCCAGCAGGAAGAAGCTGTCGCGCGTGTCGCGCGGCAGGCGTCCCCACCAGTCGGCAAACGTGTTCATGCGCCAAACCCCGCCAGTTGCTCCAGGCAGGCCTGTTTATGCGTGGCGCCCAGGCTGGGCACGGTCTCGTGTCCGGCCAGGCGCAGGCCGTAAGGCTGCCCCAGGCGCTCCGCAGCCAGCACCCAGGCGGTAAGGCGCGACAGGCGGTCTTCAACGTCACGCCCCTGGGTGTCGCGCCAGTCCAGCCATAGGTCGCGGGCCAGCGGCGCCTCGGTCTCGCGCACCCACAGCGGCAGGCCCTGGTCCAGCGCCAGGGCGGACTTGCGCCACAGGATCTGCTTCATCGAGTCGCCGCGGCGGTAGCTGCGCACGCCGGAAAAGTCGGTGCCGCTGTGGGATTGGCGCGTCGACGCGGCCTCACCCGCGCCGGCCTCGGCCTGGGCGGGGAAGGGCGCCAGCACGTCTTCGGGCCGTGGGTAAATCCAGACACGGCTGGCCGGCCGCCAGTAGCTCCAGGCACGGAAAAAGCCCAGCGGAAAACGCGTCGTGATGACGAGCCGCGGCAGCTCACGCAGGCCACGCGCTTCGGCCGGCAGACGCAGCTTGAGCGCCGCGTGGCCCAACGCCGGCACGTCTACCCACGCGGGCTCGGTGGCGCCGGCGTCGAGCAGGGCGCTGACCGAGATGCCGAAGCGGGCGCTGCCGGTGTTGTGCAGGCGCAGCTCCAGCGTGTACTCGTCGCCGGCATGCACACCCTCGGGCGCCCGCAGGTCCATCTGCAGGCCGCGCAGGTTGGCGTGCGTCGTGTGCATGGAAGCCAGGCCCGCGCCCACCAGCGCAAAGGTGAGCGCGTAGCCCAGGCTCAACTGCTCGTTGATGCTGGCCAGCAGCATCACGCCCAGCGTGCCGCAGAAAGCCAGGCCGGCGAGCGTGGGCACGATGTAGACGTTGCGCTGCGTCGTGTGGTGCGTGTCGGCCACCGGCTGGCGGCCCTGCCACCAACGCTGCCAGCGGGCGCGGGCGGCGGCAATCACGGCAGCGGAATGGCCTCGATCATGGCGCGAACCTGCTCGCGCGCGCCACGGCCAGCGCCGGCGCGCGGGTGCAGGCGGTGGGCGATGGTCTGCGGCAGGATGGCCTGCAGGTCGTCGGGCGACACGTAGTCGCGACCCTGCAGCAGCGCCCGGGCACGCGAGGCGCGCAGCACAGCCAGGCCCGCGCGTGGCGACAGGCCTTCGACGAACCATTGGCCCGAGCGGGTCGCGGCGATCAGGGCCTGCAGGTAGTCCAGCAGCGGCGGTGCGGCGTGGATCTGGCGCACGGCGGCCTGGACCTGGATCAGCTCTTCGGGGTTCATGACCGGCTTCAATGCGCGCAGTAACTCGCGGCTGTCCTGGCCCAGCAGCAGCTCGCGCTCGGCGGCGGCATCGGGGTAGCCCAGCGAGATGCACATCAGGAAGCGGTCGAGCTGCGACTCGGGCAGCGGGAAGGTGCCGAGCTGCTCGCTGGGGTTCTGCGTTGCGATGACGAAGAAAGGCTCGGGCAGCGGGTGGCTGATGCCCTCGATGCTGACCTGGTGCTCCTCCATGGCTTCCAGCAGCGCGCTCTGCGTCTTGGGGCCGGCGCGGTTGATCTCGTCGGCCAGCAGCACCTGGGCGAAGACGGGCCCGGGGTGGAAGGCGAAGCCCTGGCGCTCGCGCTCGTAGACGCTGACGCCCAGCAGGTCGCTGGGCAGCAGGTCGGCGGTGAACTGCAGGCGGGAGAACTTCAGCCCCAGGGAAATGGCCAGCGCATGGGCCAGCGTCGTCTTGCCGACACCGGGCAAGTCCTCGATGAGCAGGTGGCCGCCGGCGATCAGGCAGGCCAGGGAATCGGCGATCTGGGCCGGCTTGCCCTTGATGACCGTGCTAATCTGGTTTTGCAGCGCCAGCAGTTGTGCTGCCAGCGATCGTGATTGGGCTTGCGTCATGAGGCTGCACCATAGCAAGAGACAAGCATTCCATGCCCACCGCGTATTTCAATCCCCCCGAATGCCGCCGCCACGACATGGGCGACGGACACCCCGAGTGCCCCGAGCGGTTGTCGGCCATTGATGACTGGCTGATCGCCTCCGGGTTGGGCCAGGCGCTGGAGCATTTCGATGCCGGACCGGTGGACCTGAAGGACGTGGAGCTGGCCCACACACATGGCTACGTGGCCGAGATCGGCGCCACGCTGCGCGACTGTGCCGAGAAGGGCGAGCGCTGCGCCATCGACCCCGACACGTCGGCCAATGCCCACACCTGGTCGGCGGCCCTGCATGCGGCGGGCGCGGCCGTACAGGCGACCGACCTCGTCATCGACGGCCGTGCCGACAACGCCTTCTGCTCGGTGCGCCCGCCCGGCCACCATGCCACGCGCGACCAGAGCATGGGCTTTTGCTTCTTCAACAACATCGCCATTGCCGCCCGGCATGCGCTGGACGTGCGTGGGCTCAAGCGCGTGGCCATCGTCGATTTCGACGTGCACCACGGCAACGGTACCGAGGACATCATTGCCGGCGACGAGCGCGTGCTGATGGTGAGCCTCTTCCAGCATCCGCTCTACCCCTACAGCGGTGCTGTGCCCAAGGGCACGAACATGATCAACGTGCCGCTGCCGGCCTATACGCGCGGTGCCGAGGTGCGCGAGATCATCGAGGCCATGTGGCTGCCGGCGCTGGAGCGCTTCAAGCCGCAGATGATCTTCATCTCGGCCGGTTTCGACGCCCACCGCGACGACGACCTGGGCCAGCTGGGGCTTGTCGAGGCCGACTACGAGTGGATCACCCTCAAGCTCAAGGACGTGGCGGCCCGCCACGCGAAGGGCCGCATCGTCTCGGTGCTGGAGGGGGGCTACAACCTGCATGCGCTGTCGCGCAGCGTGGGCGTGCACCTGCGCGCGCTGGCCGACCTGTAATCTTGCGGGTTCAACATGGGGTGGCCGCCGGCTGCCCTGACCAATTCAAGAGATGCATCAACCTTTGAGCCTGTCCGAATTGCAGGCCCTGCTGAGCCAGGTGTTCAGCACCGCCGCCTTCGGCGAATGGGCACTGCTGCTGGCCTGCCTGCTGCTGGCGGCCCTGATCTGCTTCGCGCTGAGCCGCACGGCGCTGCGGCGCCCGAACTCGGTGCTGTTCGGCGACGGCGTCATCGACGGCGCGCTGTTCCCGGTGCTGGCGCTGGCGCTGGCCTTCGGCGCGCGGCGGTTGCTGCCGCTGCTGGGCCTGGCGCCCGCGCTCTTCAAGCTGGCCCTGCCGGTGCTGGTGACGCTGGCGGTGATACGCCTCATCGCCCGCGTGCTGGCGGCCGCCTGGCCGAACTCCACCGTCATCAAGGCCGTCGAGAAGCTCGGCTCCTGGCTGGTCTGGATCGTCGCGGTGCTGTGGGTGACGGGGCTGCTGCCCGTCATCATGGACGAGTTGGACGACATCGGCTGGAAGTTCGGCACCGTCAAGCTGACGCTGCGCAACCTGATCGAAGGCGGCCTCACGGCCACCATCGTGCTGGTGGTGGCATTGTGGATCTCGTCCATCATCGAGGCACAGCTATTGCGCCGCGAGTCGCTGGACCTGTCCATGCGCAAGATCGCGTCCAACGCGATCCGCTCGCTGCTGCTCTTCATCGGCCTGCTGTTCGCGCTGTCGGCGGCGGGCATTGACCTCACCGCGCTGGGCGTGCTGGGCGGGGCGCTGGGCGTGGGCTTGGGCTTCGGCCTGCAAAAGCTCGCGGCCAACTACGTAAGCGGCTTCGTCATCCTGGCCGAGCGCAGCTTGCGCATCGGCGACATGGTCAAGGTCGACGGCTTCGAGGGCCGTGTGACCGACATCAAGACGCGCTACACGGTGATCCGGTCGCTGGGCGGCAAGGAAGCCATCGTGCCCAACGAGCTGCTGATTACGCAGCGGGTCGAGAACTCGTCACTGGCCGACCCGCGCGTGCTGCTGTCCACGACGGTGCAGGTGGACTATGACTGCGACGTGGACGCCGTCATGGAGGCGCTGGCCGGATCGCTGACCGCCGTAGAGCGTGTACTCAAGGACCCGGGCCCCTCCGTGCAGCTGAGCCGTTTTGCCGACAGCGGCCTGGAGCTGACCGTCTACTTCTGGATAGCCGACCCCGAGAACGGCAGCGGCGGGGTGCGTTCGGACGCCAACCTGGCGATCTGGCACACGTTGAAGCGCCTGGGCGTGGAGATTCCCTATCCCCAGCAGGTGCAGCGCCAGCCGAAGTCGGCCGCCATCGCGGGCACGGAGAATCCGCCTCAGTAGTGATCCTGCTGGCGTGAAAAACTGCCCGGGCCGTCGACCCGGAATCATCGTGTCAACGCTCTCTTCCTCCTACGATCGTCCGGTTAGGCCAACCGCGGGAGAAAAGCGTGGGATTCATGCAGAGGGTGATGCTGGCGCAACTGGTACCGGCCGGGCTGGTGGCCGTGCTGGGGGCTTTCGTGCTGGTGGGCACGTCGAGCCTGGAGTCGCGGTTGAGCGACTACTTCGGCAAGCAGGATGCGCTGGCGACCCAGGCGGCGGAGATGTATGCCCAAGGGCTGCAGATGGGGCAGGCCCTGCGCAACGTGGCCCTGGACCCGGCCAACAAGAAGGCCTACGAGAACCTCGAGAACGCCGCCAAGGACTATGACAAGGCTGCCTTGGCCGCCGCAGCGGCCGCAGACTCCGTCGAGGAGAAGCGCCGCCTTGACGCGATGGCCGCCATGCGGGCCAAGCTGGCCCAGGTGCAGGGCGATGTCGTGAAGCTGGCGGCCGAGGACACGGCAGCCGCGATCCAGATGATCAACAAGCAGGAAACGCCGGCCTGGCGCGAGCTGCGTGGCGCGCTGCTGGAGTTGAAGAAGGTCAGCATCGCCGACAAGGAGACCGCGCGCGCCGAAGCGAGTGCGGCCATGGGCAAGGCGCGCTGGTGGGTGCTGGGCCTGGTGGGCGTCTGCCTCGCCGTCTGCGCGGTCTTGCTGCTGCAACTGCGCGCTGTGTTGCGCCGGGAGCTGGGTGGCGACCCGGCCGTGGCGCGCCAGATGCTGCAGAGCGTTGCCGAGGGCGACCTGATCGTCGAGGCGCCCGTGGCGCCGGGCGACCAGCACAGCATGATGTCGGCGCTGGCCCGCACGCAGCAGTCGCTGCGCGCCCTGGTCGCGGACGTGAGTCAGAGTGCCCAGGCCATCAGCGGCGCGACCAGCGAGATCGCGGCGGGCAATCAGGACCTGTCCAATCGCACCGAGCAGCAGGCCGGCAACCTGCAGCAGACGGCCTCCTCGATGGAGCAGTTGTCATCCACCGTGCGCCACAACGCCGACACGGCGGCCGAAGCCAGCAAGCTGGCGCTGGAGGCCAGCACGGTGGCCGCTGCCGGCGGTGCGGCCGTCCAGCAGGTCGTGCAGACCATGGACGCGATCAACGGCCAGGGCCGCAAGATTGCGGACATCACGTCGGTCATCGACGGCATCGCGTTCCAGACCAACATCCTGGCGCTGAACGCCGCCGTCGAGGCGGCGCGGGCGGGCGAGCAGGGGCGTGGTTTTGCCGTCGTGGCCGGTGAGGTGCGCTCACTTGCCCAGCGTAGTGCCCAGGCCGCCCGTGAGATCAAGCAACTGATCGCCGAGAACATCGAGAAGATCTCCGGCGGCAGTCAGCAGGTGGAACAGGCCGGCCAGACCATGGCCGAACTGGTGCGCCAGGTCGAGCGGGTCAGCAGCCTGATCGGCGAAATCTCGACGGCCACGCGCGAGCAGAGCAGCGGTCTCGGCCAGGTCAATGAGGCGATGGGCCGACTGGACGAGGCAACCCAGCAGAACGCCGCGCTGGTGGAAGAGAGCACGGCCGCCGCGATGAGCCTGAACGAGCAGGCGACGCGGCTGGAGGGGTTGGTGGGCGTGTTCCGGGTGCGCTGATCAACAGCCGATCAGAAATCCGCGTCCAGCACGACGCGATAGCGCGCCTTGCCCGAGCGCAGGTGATCCAACGCGTAGTTGATGCGGCTCATGGGGAAGCGCTCCACCTGCGGCAGGATCTGGTGGCGAGCCGAGAACTCCAGCATCGTCGCCAGCACCGAGGGCGGCGGCGTGGGCGAGGCCGACAGGCTGCGCTGCCAGGACAGCAGGCCGCCGCTCTTGAGGCTGAGCGCATCCGTCACCACGCCCACCAGGTGCATGCGGCCCTTGGGCGCCAGCGTGCCCATCAGCGCATCCCAGTTCAGCGCAGCACCGACCGTACTGATCAGGAAGTCAAGGCTGCCCGCGGCGGCCTTGAGCTCGGCCTTGTCGACGCTGGACAGCGTCTTGTGGGCGCCGAGGGCCAGTGCCTCGTCGCGCTTGGAGGGACTGGACGTGAACGCCGTCACCTCGCAGCCCCAGGCGCGTGCGAACTTGACGGCCAGGTGACCCAGGCCGCCGATGCCCACGACGCCCACGCGGTCCGTCGGCTTGATGGCATGCAGCACAAAGGGCAGGAAGACCGTGCCGCCACCGCACATCAACGGGCCGGCCGCGGCAGGGTCCAGCGCGTCCGGCAGCGGCACGGCCCAGCTCCAGTGCGCACGCAGCCGGTCGGCGAAGCCGCCGTGCCGGCCGATCAGCGTGGGCTGGCGCTTGCCGCACAGGTGCTGCTCGCCGCCCAGGCAGAAGTTGCAGTGCGTGCAACTGCTGGCGTGCCAGCCCACGCCCACGCGCTGTCCGATCTTGCGGCCCTTGGCATGCGGGCCCAGCGCCGTGACGCGGCCGACGACCTCGTGGCCGGGTACGACCGGGTAGTTCGCCGGGAACCACTCGCTGTCGATCATGGCCAGGTCCGAGTGGCAGATGCCGCAGTGCTCGACGGTGATCTCCACGTCCTCGTCCCCCAGTGGGCCGGGGTCGAACTCGAAGGGCTGCAGCGGACCGCCGGCGGCCAGGGCGGCATAGGCGCGGATGTTGGGCATGGGTTTCCTTGGCGACGAGATGTTGAACACATTGTTTACGAAACCGCTGCCGCGCCTAGACTCGCGCGCATCACTCAACAGGGGAACCCATGACAGTGCCGCGTGCCGGTCTCGTCGCAGTGGTGCTTGCGATGCAGGTGAGCATCGCGGTAGCGGTACCCGTCAAGATCAGGCTTTGCCTGGCGGAGCAGGCGCCGTCGGCCTCGCCCGCAGCGGGCGGTGGTGGCCTGGTTTCGCCGCGTTTGCGGGCCGCTGCGCAGGGACTGGATGTTGTCATCGAGCCCTACGAAGCCCCACGGGCTCGCTGCCTGCAGGACAGCCGCCAGGGCCGGGCCGACGCATTGATCGGCGTGTTCGCGCCGGATCGCCTGACCTGGTTGGCCTATCCGATGCGCAACGGGCTGCCCGCCGCCGAACGAAGCATCGCTTCCATCCGTGTCTCGGTGTACCGGCGCGTCGGCAGCCGTGTGGAGTGGGACGGGCAGCGGCTCACCGGGTTGGCGGGCCTCCCGCTGGGCCTGCGATTCGGCTACTTCTATGGCTCGGGGGTGGATGCGCTCGGCGTGCCTCTGGACGACCGCGCCATGTCCAGCGAACAGTTGATCGCCAAGCTGATCAAGGGGCGCGTCGGCGCGGCACTGCTCACCGACGAGGCGGCCGGCCACGTCGCGAAACTGCCGCCCGGCCAGATCGAGTCGTTGCCACAGCTCTATGGCAGCATGCCGCTGTTCTTCATCGTGACGCGCGACTTCGAGCGCGCGAACAACCAGCTCGTGCAGCGGCTGTGGACGAATCTGGCCGCTACACCTGCACGCTAGAAAAGCGGATGGGCATAGACGATGAAGCCGCTGTGCTGAGCCACCTGGTCGTAGAGGGCACGCGCCGTCGCGTTGTTGTCCTGCGTGTGCCAGTAAACCCGGAAGCAGCCGGCCTCCGTCGCCGCGGTGTACACCGACTCGATGAGCAGCCTTCCGGCGCCCTGGCCGCGCGCTTCGGGCGCGGTGAACAGGTCTTGCAGATAGCAGTTGGGTTCGATGCGCGACGTGCTGCGGTGGTAGAGATAGTGCACCAGGCCCAGCACCTGTCCCGCGTCGTCGACCGCCACATGGCAGAACACCGGTTCGGCCGGGTCGAAGAAGCGCGTCCAGGTCGTCTCGGTGATCTCTGCCGGCAAGGCGGTCTCACCCGAACGGCCATAGAAGGCGTTGTAGCCGTCCCAGAGGGGTTGCCAGGCGGCGCGGTCCGTAGACTGGAGGGGGCGGATCGTGATCATCGTGAAGCATTGTGGAGGCGATGCATACATTTCGTTCACTATCCCCCGGCAAGATGCGGCTCATTCAGTTCACGGAGACCACATGAAATCAGCCCTGATCTGCAGCCTGCTGCTCGCCGCTGCTGGCGCGAGCGCGCAACCCCAGGGTGGCCCGCCGCCCGGTGGCGAACACCGCGGTCCGCCGCCCGAGGCGCTCGCAGCTTGCAAGATGGCCAAGGCCGGCGCGGACTGCAGCTTCACGCACGAGAGCCGCACGGTGAAGGGCAGTTGCTGGGCACCCGAGGGGCGCCCGCTGGCCTGCAGGCCGGCCAACATGGGCGACCGGCCGCCGCCGCCGGGGGCTTCCGCCCCCAAGCGGTGATCAGGCTGCGGCGACGGGGATGCCGATGGCCTTGCCCGAGGCGATGCGTTCCTTCCACTCCGCCGGGCCGGTGATGTGGGCGCTGGTGCCGTTGGCATCCACCGCCACGGTCACCGGCATGTCCACCACGTCGAACTCGTAGATGGCTTCCATACCCATGTCCTCGAAGCCCATGACCTTGGCGCCCTTGATGGCCTTGCTGACGAGGTAGGCCGAGCCGCCCACGGCCATCAGGTAGGCGCTCTTGTGCTGCTTGATGGACTCGATGGCGGCGGGGCCTCGCTCGGCCTTGCCAATCATGGCGATCAGGCCGGTCTTGGCCAGCATCATGTCGGTGAACTTGTCCATGCGCGTGGCCGTCGTCGGGCCGGCGGGGCCCACCACCTCGTCGCGCACGGGGTCCACCGGGCCCACGTAGTAGATGACGCGGTTGGTGAAGTCCACCGGCAGTTGCTCCCCCTTGGCCAGCATGTCCTGGATGCGCTTGTGGGCGGCGTCGCGGCCGGTCAGCATCTTGCCGTTGAGCAGCAGCGTCTCGCCGGGCTTCCAGCTGGCCACTTCTTCCTTGGTCAGCGTGTTCAGGTCCACGCGCTTGCTCTTGTTGTAGTCGGGCGCCCAGTTCACGTCGGGCCACAGGTCCAGGCTGGGCGGCTCCAGGTAGCTGGGGCCGCTGCCGTCCAGCACGAAGTGTGCGTGGCGGGTGGCGGCGCAGTTGGGGATCATCGCGATGGGCTTGCTGGCCGCGTGCGTCGGGAAGGTCTTGATCTTCACGTCCAGCACCGTGGTGAGGCCGCCCAGGCCTTGCGCGCCAATACCCAAAGCGTTGACCTTCTGGTAGAGCTCGATGCGCAGCTCTTCGAGCTTGTTCTGCGGGCCGCGCTGCAGCAACTCGTACATGTCGATGTCTTCCATCAACGACTGCTTGGCCAGCAGCGCGGCCTTCTCGGCCGTGCCGCCCACGCCAATGCCCAGCATGCCCGGCGGGCACCAGCCGGCGCCCATGGTGGGCACGGTCTTGAGCACCCAGTCCACGATGTCGTCGCTGGGGTTGAGCATGTAGACCTTGCTCTTGTTCTCGGAGCCGCCGCCCTTGGCCGCGACGATGACGTCCACCGTGTTGCCGGGCACCACGTCCATCTGCACGACGGCGGGCGTGTTGTCCTTGGTGTTCTTGCGGGCAAAGATGGGATCGTCCAGCACGCTGGCGCGCAGCTTGTTCTCGGGGTTGAGGTAGCCCTGGCGCACGCCTTCGTTGACGGCGTCCTCGATGCTGCCGGTGAAGCCTTCCCAGCGCACGTCCATGCCGATCTTCAGGAAGACGTTGACGATGCCGGTGTCCTGGCAGATCGGACGCTTGCCTTCGGCGCACATGCGGCTGTTGGTGAGGATCTGGGCGATCGCATCCTTGGCGGCGGGCGAGGCCTCGCTCTCGTAGGCGCGGGCCAGGTGGGCGATGTAGTCGGCCGGGTGGTAGTAGCTGATGTACTGGAGGGCGGCAGCGACGCTGTCGATGAGGTCTTGCTGGCGGATCGTGACGGTCATGAGACGGGCCGGTGGTGGGTGGACAAACCCTTCAATTATCGAGCCCCTACAGATGAGAAAGGTTCTCAACATGACTATGCTGACTACCGGACTCAGACATAGAAAGCCGTACCCATGAGCACCCGCACCGAACGTGACACCTTTGGCCCCATCGAAGTCCCGGCCGACAAGCTGTGGGGCGCGCAGACGCAGCGCTCGCTGCAGAACTTCGACATTTCCGGCGAGCGGCAGAGTTCGGAGCTGATCCGGGCGCTGGCGCAGGTCAAGCGCGCCTCGGCTGTCGTCAACCATGGCCTGGGCCTGCAGGACGCGAAGAAGACCGAGGCCATCGTGGCCGCGGCCGACGAAGTCATTGCCGACAAGCACCCGGGCGAGTTCCCGTTGGTGGTGTGGCAGACCGGCTCGGGCACGCAGACCAACATGAACGTCAACGAGGTGCTGGCCAACCGCGCCAGCGAGCTGCTGGGCGGGGAGCGTGGCGAGGGGCGGCTGGTGCATCCCAACGACGACGTGAATCGCAGCCAGAGCAGCAACGACGTGTTCCCGACCGCCATGCACGTGGCGGCCGTACAGGCGCTGGTGGAACGGCTGCTGCCGCCGCTGCAGGCGCTGCGCGCCACGCTGCAGGCCAAGGCCGAGGCGACCATGGACATCGTCAAGATCGGCCGCACCCATTTGCAGGACGCCACGCCGCTGACGCTGGGCCAGGAGATCTCGGGCTGGGTGGCGCAACTCGCGCATGGCGAGCGCCACGTGACGGCCGCGCTGCCGCACCTGTACGAGCTGGCGCTGGGCGGTACGGCCGTGGGCACCGGCCTGAATGCGCCCAAGGGCTATGCGGAGCAGGTGGCGGCGGAGCTGGCTCGGCTGACGGGCCACCCCTTCATCACGGCGCCCAACAAGTTCGAGGTGATGGCGGCCTGCGATGCCCTGGTGCACGCTCATGGCGCACTGAAGACGCTCGCCGCCAGCATGAACAAGATCGCCAACGACGTGCGCTGGCTGGCCAGCGGCCCGCGCAGCGGCATCGGTGAGATCAGCATCCCGGAGAACGAACCCGGCTCGTCCATCATGCCGGGCAAGGTCAACCCCACGCAGAGTGAGGCGGTGACCATGCTGGCCGCCCAGGTCATGGGCAATGACGTGGCCATCAACATCGGCGGCGCGTCGGGCAACTTCGAGTTGAACGTGTTCCGCCCTATGGTCATCCACAACTTCCTGCAGAGCGTGCGCCTGCTGGCGGACGGCATGGCCAGCTTCGACAAGCATTGCGCCGTGGGAATCGAACCCAACACCGCGCGCATTGGCGAGCTGGTGGACCGGTCACTGATGCTGGTGACGGCGCTCAACACGCACATCGGCTATGACAAGGCCGCGCAGATCGCCAAGAAGGCGCACAAGGAAGGCACCAGCCTGCGCGAGGCCGCGCTGGCGTTGGGCCATGTGACGGCCGAGCAGTTCGACGCCTGGGTGGTGCCGACTCAGATGGTCGGACGCTGATCAGTGCTTGTCGCCGTGATGCGCTGGCTGCGGCAGCAGCCGGTCGGTCATCGCGATGGCCATGGCGGACAGCAGGAAGGCGACGTGGATGATGGTTTGCCACATCAGCTGCTTCTCTTCGTATGCGCCGGCGTTGATGAAGGTCTTCAGCAGGTGGATGGAGCTGATGCCGATGATGGCCGTGGCGAGCTTGACCTTGAGCACCGACGCATTCACGTGGCTGAGCCACTCGGGCTGGTCGGGGTGGCCCTCCAGGTTCATGCGTGACACGAAGGTCTCATAGCCGCCCACGATGACCATGATGAGCAGGTTGGAGATCATCACCACGTCGATGAGGCCCAGCACCACCAGCATCAGCAGCGTTTCGGTCAGCTTCTCGGGCACGGGGCCCTTGGCGCCGACGCTGCCGGCCAGCAGTTCCAGCGCATGCGAATTGCCGAAGGCTGCCTCGACGAGATGCACAAGCTCCGTCCAGAACTGCCAGACGTAGATGGCCTGAGCCAGGATCAGCCCGATGTAGAGCGGCAACTGCAGCCAGCGGCTCGCGAAGATCAGGCGGGGCAGGGGACGCAACTGGGGATCTTGGCGCATGAGGGGCTAAGCCGGGCAACAATGGCGCGCGATTCTAGGTTGCGTGAATGACGTCACAGAGTAAGGGCTTCGTCAGTCGTTCGCCGCAAAGTCCGCGCCAAGCAACATCAGGAGACAAGCCATGAGCACGTTGAACACCTATCCGCCCAGCCCCGAGTGGGTCGCCAACGCCCACGTGAAGGGCGAGGCCGGCTATGCGGCGCTGGTGGCTGAGGCCGAAAAGGACTACGCCGGCTACTGGGCCCGCCTCGCCCGCGAGCTGCTGAGCTGGCAGACGCCGTTCACCAAGACGCTCAACGACAGCGACGCGCCTTTCTTCAAGTGGTTCGAGGACGGCAAGCTCAACGTCTCCTACAACTGCCTGGATCGCCATGTCGAGGCCGGCAAGGGGGAGAAGACGGCGCTGATCTTCGAAGCCGACGACGGCACGGTCACCAACATTACCTATGCCGAGCTGCTGGCCAAGGTCTGCCAGCTCGCCAACGCGCTCAAGGGCCGCGGCATCCAGAAGGGCGACCGCGTCGTCATCTACATGCCCATGTCGGTCGAGGGCGTGGTGGCCATGCAGGCCTGCGCCCGCATCGGTGCGACGCACTCGGTCGTGTTCGGCGGCTTCTCGGCCCAGAGCCTGCGCGACCGCATCCAGGACGCCGGCGCCGTGGCGCTGATCTGCGCCGACGAGCAGCAGCGTGGCGGCAAGGCGCTGCCGCTGAAGGCCATCGTCGACGAGGCGCTGGAGGGCGGCTCCTGCCCCACGCTGAAGGACGTCATCGTCTACAAGCGCACCGGCGGCAAGGTCAACTGGATGGACGGCCGCGACGTGTGGCTGCACGACCTGATGTCGGCCGAGTCCACGAGCTGCACGCCCGAGTGGGTCGAAGCCGAGCATCCGCTCTTCCTGCTCTACACCTCGGGCTCCACCGGCAAGCCCAAGGGCGTGCAGCACAGCAGCGGCGGCTACCTGCTGCACGCGGCGCTCACCACCAAGTGGACCTTCGACCTGAAGGACAGCGACGTCTTCTGGTGCACGGCCGACATCGGCTGGGTCACCGGCCACAGCTACATCACCTACGGCCCGCTGGCGCTGGGCGGCACCGAGATCGTCTTCGAGGGCGTGCCCACCTATCCGGACGCCGGCCGCTTCTGGCAGATGATCCAGAAGCACAAGGTCACCATCTTCTACACGGCACCCACGGCCATCCGCTCCCTCATCAAGGCGGCCGAGACCAACGCTGCCGTGCACCCGAAGAACTACGACCTGACCAGCCTGCGCCTGCTGGGCTCGGTGGGCGAGCCCATCAACCCCGCCGCCTGGGAGTGGTACCACGAGCACGTGGGTGGCCGCCGCTGCCCCATCGTGGACACCTTCTGGCAGACCGAGACCGGCGGCCACATGATCACGCCGCTGCCTGGCGTGACGACGCTGGTGCCCGGCTCCTGCACGCTGCCCTTCCCGGGCATCACGGCCGCCATCGTGGACGAGACCGGCAACGACGTGCCCAACGGCCAGGGCGGCATCCTGGTCGTCAAGAAGCCGTGGCCGTCGATGATCCGCACGATCTATGGCGACCCGGAGCGCTTCAAGAAGAGCTACTACCCGCCGGAGCTCAAGGGCTACTACCTGGCCGGCGACGGCGCCATCCGCGACGCCGAGACAGGCTACTTCACGATCACGGGACGTATCGACGACGTGCTGAACGTGTCGGGCCACCGCATGGGCACGATGGAGATCGAGTCCGCCCTGGTGAGCTGCACCGAGCTGGTCGCTGAGGCGGCGGTCGTGGGCCGCCCGGACGACACCACCGGCGAGGCCATCTGCGCCTTCGTCGTGCTCAAGCGCCCCCGCCCCACCGGCGACGAGGCCAAGGCCATTGCCAAGCAGCTGCGCGACCACGTGGCCAAGGAGATCGGCCCCATCGCCAAGCCCAAGGACATCCGCTTCGGCGACAACCTGCCGAAGACGCGCTCCGGCAAGATCATGCGGCGGTTGCTGAGGTCGGTGGCCAAGGGGGAGTCGGTCACGCAGGACACCTCTACGCTAGAGAACCCGGCTATCTTGGAGCAATTGGGACAGGCCTATTGAGCGACGGGCGGCAGGTAGGTCTTGACGGGGCGGATTTCGACATCCGTCCCGAATTGCCGGCCCGGGAATCCCTGCGCCAGCCGCGCTGCGGCTGGCAAATCCTCGGCGCTGACCAGCGTGCAACCGGCCAACGGCGAGTCATTTGGTTCTGCTGCCTCGCCGTCATGCCTGAGCACGCAGGCGACCTCGTCGAAAGCTGACACCACCAGCACCTGGCCGGCCTCGCGCAGGGCCAGGGCCCATTCGCGGATGCGCTGGGCTCGCTCGCCTAGCTCGGCGGCGCTCAGTGCGCGTGTAGGACGGTAGAGGAAAGCGAAGACGGGCATAGGGGTTCTCGTGGCCGTTGCGATGCCCGCAGAATGCCTGCAGGCCTTCTCCAGCGATTGGACAAATCCCGCAGCCGCCGCGGCACCACGCCATGCGACTCGACCAGCAGCCCGCTTCCGATCCCGGCAGCCTCATCGAAGGCCTGGCCCTGCTGCGCACGTCCCAGGGCAGCCAGCGCACGCTGGTGGCTGAAAGCCGCCTCAGCATTGGCATCCGCATCGCCGGCTCGGCAGAGCTGTTGCGTGGCGAGAACTGGGAGCCGCTGCCGCGCTTCACGCTGACGGGCCTGCACTGCAGCGCGCGCACCATCCGTACCTCGCCGGAAAGCGGCCTTGTGCTGGCCCACTTGCATCCCGCTGCGGCGGCGGTGCTGGGCGTGGACGCGCGGCATATCGTGGGCACGACGTGGGACCTGGCGCAACTGTGGCCGGCGCGGGAACTGCAGGCCCTGGCCGAGAGCCTGGCTCGCGCTGCTGACGACGAATCGCGCATGGCGCTGCTGGAGGCCTGGGTCGCCACCCGGCTGGCGGCCGGTCCGGCGCCGGACGCCGTGGCAGTCGCGGCCGTGAACCTGATCCGCAAGGCGCCGGCCGAGGTCAGGATGGCGGCACTGGCGCAGGGCTTGGGTGTCAGCAGCGACACGCTGGAGCGCCGCTTTGCCGCGGCCGTCGGCGTGAGCCCCAAGCGCTTTGCCCGGGCCGTTCGGCTGCGTTCGGCGGTGTTGAGCTACGCGGCCGACATGTCGCTCACCGATGTCGCCATGGGCGCCGGCTACTACGACCAGTCCCATTTCGTGCGTGAAATGCAGCGCGCCACGGGCCTGGCGCCTACGCGGCTGTTGCCGGGGCGCTCGTACTGTTAGAACGGGCTCGGAGGCTTTTCACTGCGGAACAGGGGATGGCCTTGCCAACGGCTTTCCGCTTACATCGGCCAGCCACTATCGGAGCTGCGCCATGACTCACGCCGTCTGCAAGCCCCTCTTGATCGCGCTGCTCGCCCTCGGCGCCGCGGCGCCCAGCCATGCGGTCAATGGCCGCCTGCACGTCAACAGTGGCAGCGCCTTCCAGACGTTAGGCCTGGTGCCCGACAAGACGTTCGTATTCCATGCGCCAACCGACCCCGAGCAGACGTTGTTCTTCCAGCAAACGTTCAACAACACCCAGAATCCGCCGCAGATCGTCTACGGGCGCATGGCCAACGCCAAGATGGACGGCAGCGACGGCGTGCTGTCCGCGTATGTGGATGCAGAACTCAATGGCATTCCGCCCCGCAGCGACGCCGGCCTCGGCATCTACGTGGAAGCCCGCCTGGACGGGGTGGACTACCTGACCGTCAAGTCCAATGTGCTGCCCGACGGCGCGCTCACGCAGTTGAGCTTCGACCTGGCCATCCAGGGCAATGGCCGCGTCTTCTCTGATCTGGCGGTGGCCGAGCTGCTGAACAACGGCGGGCACGTGGGCAAGCTGACCCTGAGCTACAACGACCCGGGCAATGGCCTGGTGACTGCCACGACGCACGGCAGTTTCCTGGCGTCGGTGGGCAAGACCTATTCAATCTCGTATTCGTTGACGGCATCTGGCGGGCTCAGCATCTTCGGCCTGAGCAGCGCCAACCCGGTCAAGTTCATCGTGTCCGACTACTTTCACACCGCGCACTTCTACGGCAGCCCGGACGACGGCAACGTCGCCTTGCAGTCGCTCAGCGGCCACGACTACACGCAACCCGTGCCCGAGCCGGCCAGCGTGCTGCTGCTGCTGGCGGGCCTGGGTTTGATGGGCGCGGCCCGACGGCGCCCTTAGTCGGCACCATCAGGCCAGCCGCTTCAGTTGCGCGGACGCTTGCGCAGCGACAGGCCCATGAGGCCCAGGCCGGCGAGCAGCAGCGTGACCTGGCCGGGCTCCGGTACCGCCGACACGTTGAGCGCCTCATCCAGGTGGATCTTCAGGAACTCGGTGCTGTCCGAGGTCAGCGCGCGGCCACCGCCACCGGGGAAGTTGTTGTCGTTGACGACCAGCAGCGTGTGGGCATCGATGACGTGCACGTTCTCTATGGTCACGTAGGGGAAGGTGAAGGTCGTGCTGCCGTCGCCGTTGAGGTCGTTGGGGTCGGCGATGTTCATCAGGTCCGCGAGTTCGGTCTTCTCGACGGTGCCGTCGGCGCCCACCTTGCTGAGGTCAACCTTGAACAGCTTCTTGAACGGCGTGCCGCCGCCGGTGGCCGTGGCGCCGTTGCGTTCGATGACGATGAACTCGTGGTCGTTGATCGCCGTCATGTCACCGATGTTGGTGCCATCGGCGCTCAGCTTGTAGACCCAGCTCTGCGCGCTGTAAGCATTGGCATCGATGTTGAACTCATTGATGCGCAGCGTCTTGGCCGTGTCGCCCGTCACGGTGCCCTCCAGCAGCGTGTAGAGGCGGTCACCGGCCTTGTTGATGGCCATGCCCTCGAAGCCGCGCGAGCTGCCGATGTTGGCCGGCGTGGCGCTGCGGTAGGCGTTCTCCGGCGCGAAGACGCCGGGCAAGCTCACGTCGCGGGCCAGCACCTTGCCGGTGGCGTCGGTCTTCACGAGGTAGGGCCCGAACTCGTCGCCAAACCACAGGTTGCCGTTCTTGTCCTGGCGCACGCTTTCGGTGTCGAGGTCGGCGCCGGTCAGCAGCTTGTTGGCGCGGATGGTCGGGTCGACGGCGATGCCGCCGGGGTTGAGGGCGGCGCTGCCGTTGTAGTACTGGGTGTAGTCGGCCTGGATGGCGAAGCCGATCTTGCGGCTGGGGTCGCTCAGCGTGATGCGGGTGCTGGCGTCGAAGCCGGCGCGCGCGGCGCCGGTGTTCCAGTCGGCCGCCGACACGGTGCCGCTGCCACCGGTGGCGGTGCGGAAGTCGGGCAGGATGGCATACATGCGCAGCACAGAGTCTGCCGAGCTGACCTGTGTACCGAAACCGTTGTCGACGAGGAAACGGTAGCTGCCGCCGGCGCCCTGCAGCACGCCGGAGAAGCCTTGAACCGGCTGCAGGCCCACGTAGGGCGGGTTGTTGGCGGGGCTGGCGCCGTTCGTGAAGCCGAACTGGCCGGAGGTGGGGCCGTCGGAGAACGTGGCGGCCGGCATGATGGCCCAGCCTTCCAGGCTGGGCGAGGCGGCTTGGGCGGGCGCGAAGGCGAGGGCCACGGCCAGGACTATGGCGGAGGGCAGGAGGCGGTTGGGCAACATGTTGGGGGCCGGTCTGGGCGCGCAGAACAGCCTGCGCGCGGCGGATTCTTGGAAGCCGCGATGACCGCCCCATGAAGCCGGCCTATGCCCGTGACCGACGTTCTAGGGGGCTCCAAAAGCGCGAAAGGCCCCGCAGGGCCTGTCGTGAGGGGCAGGACGGCCTTACTTGACCGTCAGCACCCACTTGGCCAGCGTTTCGGCCTCGGCCGGGCTCACCTGCGTGTTGGCGGGCATGGGCACGGGGCCCCAGACGCCGGAACCACCCTTCTGGATCTTCTCGGCCAGCTTTTTGTACGCGTCCTTGTCCTTGGCGTACTTGGCAGCCACGTCCTTGTAGGCCGGGCCCACCAGCTTCTTGTCCAGCGCATGGCAAGCCATGCAATTCTTCTTTTGTGCCAATTCCTGGTTGGCAAAAGCGGCCGGAGCGACCAGGGCGAGGCTGAGGATCAGGACTTTCATGGGAACCTTTCGGGGCTGTGAACTACAGTGGTTGCAAAGATACCTGAAGGAGAGCGCGGATGGCGTTCGTGTTGTTGGGCGTGTTGCTGTTGGTGTTGAAGCTGGGTGGCTGGGTTCAATTCAACAAGGATGAATTGTGGGCCTGGGCCATTGTGCTGTCGCCATTTGTGCTGGCCGCCGTCTGGTGGGCCTGGGCAGACGCCAGCGGCATGACGCAGCGCAAGGCCATGCGGGCCCTGGACGACAAGAAAGCGGCCAGGCGCGAGCAGCAGATGGAGGCTCTAGGGCAGTACAAGCCGGGGGCCAAGAAAAAGCGCTGACGTGCCCCTCGCCCAGTCTCGCGCCGCTGAACGCGGGCGAGCCTAGTCGGTCCCCCGCGGGGACGGCGATGCTTGCCGGCTCGACCGGCAAGTACATCGCCAGCGCGGGCCGGCTAGGGAGCGGCCCGGCGCTCGGCCCGGAAGTCACTCAAACCGGTCAAGCACCGCTCCTGAGCTGGCGCTGGACGCATTCTTCGCAAACTTGGCCAGCACGCCGCGTGTGTAACGTGGCGCCGGCTTCACCCAGGCCGCGCGGCGCTTGGCGAGTTCCTCGTCGCTGACGTTGAGCTCCAGCTTCAACTGGTGGGAGTCGATGGTGATGGAGTCGCCTTCCTGCACGAGGGCGATCACGCCGCCCTCGTAGGCCTCGGGCGCCACGTGGCCCACGACCATGCCCCAGGTGCCGCCGGAGAAGCGGCCGTCGGTGACGAGGCCCACGCTTTCGCCCAGGCCCTGGCCGATCAACGCGCCGGTGGGGGCCAGCATCTCCGGCATGCCCGGGCCGCCCTTGGGGCCCAGGTAGCGCAGCACCATGACGTCGCCGGCCTTGATCTTCTCGGCCATGATGGCCGCGAGGGCCGACTGCTCGTCGTCGAAGACGCGCGCCGGGCCGGTGATGACGGGGTTCTTCAGGCCCGTGATCTTGGCCACGCAGCCCTCGGTGGCGAGGTTGCCGCGCAGGATGGCGAGGTGGCCGTCGGCGTAGATGGGCTGAGCGACCGGGCGGATGACGTCCTGGTCGGCGCGCAGCGAGGGGATCTCGGCCAGGTTCTCGGCGACGGTCTTCCCGGTGATGGTCATGCAGTCGCCGTGCAGCAGGCCGGCGGCCAGCAGCTCCTTCATGACGGCCGGGATGCCGCCGGCGGCGTGCAGGTCCACGGCCAGGTATTTGCCGCTGGGCTTGAGGTCGCACAGCACGGGGATCTTCCTGCGCATGCGCTCGAAATCATCGATGGTCCAGTCCACCTCGGCCGCGTGGGCGATGGCCAGGAAGTGCAGCACGGCGTTCGTCGAGCCGCCCGTGGCCATGATGACGGCGACGGCGTTCTCGATGCTCTTCTTGGTGACGATGTCGCGCGGCTTCAGGTCGGCCTTGACGGCCTCCACGAGCACGGTGGCCGCCTTCTTCACGTTCTCCACCACCTCGTCCTCGACGTTGGACATGGTGGAGGAATAGGGCAGGCTCATGCCCAGCGCCTCGAAGGAGGAGCTCATCGTGTTGGCCGTGTACATGCCACCGCAGGAGCCGCTGCCGGGGATGGCGCGCTTCTCGATCTGGCAGAAGTCCTCTTCGCTCATCTTGCCGGCGCTGAACTGCCCCACGGCCTCGAAGACCGAGACGATGTTCAGGTCCTGGCCCTTGTAGTGGCCGGGCTTGATGGTGCCGCCGTAGATGTAGATGGCCGGCACGTTGGCGCGCAGCATGCCCATCATGCCGCCGGGCATGTTCTTGTCGCAGCCGCCGATGACCATGACGCCGTCCAGCCACTGGCCGCCCACGCAGGTCTCCACGCAGTCGGAGATCACCTCGCGCGACACCAGGCTGTACTTCATGCCCTCGGTGCCCATGGCCATGCCGTCGGAGATGGTGGGCGTGCCGAAGAGCTGGGCATTGGCGCCAGCGCCTTGCAGCCCAATGACGGCGGCATCGGCGAGCTTTTGCAGGCCGGAGTTGCAGGGCGTGATGGTGGAGTGGCCGTTGGCCACGCCGATCATGGGCTTGCCGAAGTCCGACTCCTGGTAGCCCATGCCGTAGTACATGGAACGGTTGGGCGCGCGGGCCACGCCCTCGGTGATGTTCTTGCTGCGGCGGTTGAAGCTCATGCCAGTCTCCTGTGAAGCCGGCAGTTTGGCGCGGGGCGGGCTGTCGATCAAATATATTGTTTGCTTCGAATCAATATGCCGGGTGAATCAATGATCGAGCTGCGCCCGCTCCAGCAATTCCTTGCCGTGGCCGAGCTGCTGCATTTCGGCCGCGCCGCCGAGCGCCTGCACATGAGCCAGCCACCGCTGACGCAGGCGGTGCGCAAGCTGGAGGCTCAGCTGGGCGTGCAGCTCTTCGAGCGCAGTAGCCGCAGCGTGCGCCTGACGCCGGCGGGCGCGGCGCTGCAGGCTTCTGCCCAGAAACTGCTGGCCGAGGCCGCCGCGCTGCCTGCCGAGGTGAAGGCGGTGGCCGACGGGCTGGCCGGGCGACTGAGGCTGGCCTTCGTATCCACCGTGGGCTTTGGTGGCCTGCCGCGGTGGCTGCGCTCGTTCCGTGAGGCCTGCCCCCAGGTGGCGCTGGCGCTGCGCGAGGCGACGCTGGACGTGCAGCTTCGCGAGTTCTCTGCGGGCAGCATTGACGCCGGCTTCGTCATCCACACGCCCGGCAGCCCGCCAGCAGGCTTCGAGCGCCTATCCATCGGCGTCGAGCCGTTGGTGCTGGCGGTGCCCGACAGCGACCCGCCGCCCCGCGATGCGCAGTGCCGGGCGGCGCCCCTGGTCATCTTCCCGCGCGAGGTCGCGCCCTCGCTGTACGACGCCATCCTGGCCCATCACGGCAGCGCCGGCGTCGCCCAAGAGGCCATCCAGATGCAGACCATCGTCAACCTCGTCTCCGCCGCCATCGGCGTGGCCTGGGTGCCGGCCAGCCTGCAGGGCCTGCAGCGTGCGGGGGTGGCCTATCGGGCCATGCCCGGCGCGCCGGAGGTCGAGACCAGCCTCATCTGGCGCGGCGACGCGCCGCCCGTCGTCGCCCGCTTCGTTGAGCACGTGCGTCACCATGCCTGAAGTCACATGGTGAAAACCCGTGTCAGCGGGTACGGTGACCGATCGTTAAGGATTTCACATTTTGGAGACCGCCGCGTGACCCTTCGCCTGCTCCCTGTCCCTGTCGCTATGGCCCTGGCCCTGCTGGCCGGCACCGCCTCCGCCGACTTGCTCAAGGACCCGCAATGGCAGGCCTGGCTCGAAGCCGGCAAGACGGCCGACCTCGTGCGTGCCGCCAAGGCCAAGGGCGACGACGATCAGGCCGCCATCGCGCTGGCCATGGCCGCCGTGGACGACAACGACGCCGCGCGCCTGGAAGCCAGCCTGCCGGCCCTGCAGGCCTGCACCGACAAGCGCCCGCAGGCTGCCTGCAGCTACGCGCTGGGCCGCGTTTATGGCCAGCAGGCCATGACGGCCAGCGTCTTCAAGATGCCGGGCCTGGCGACCAAGACCAAGGAGCAGTTCGCCAAGGCCGTGGAGCTGGACCCGCAGCTCTTCGAAGCTCGCGTGGGCCTGGCCCAGTTCTACCTGATGGCCCCTGGATTTGCCGGCGGCAGCACGGCCAAGGCCAAAGAGCTGGCCGCCGACGTGCAGGCCCGCCAGCCCGAGCAGGCCAAGCTGCTGCGCTTTCTCGTCGCGGCCCAGGCCGACGACTATGCCAGTGCCGAGAAGGAGCTGGCCAGCGTGAAGCCGGGCGAAGACCGGGCGCTGCAGCGCGAGCTGCGCAACGGCTGGATGCGCCTGGGGGCCGAGTTCATCGACCAGAAGTCCTTCCCCAAGGCCAAGGGCATCTTCGAGACTGTGTTGCGCGACAACCCCCAGCACGCCGCCGGCCCCTACGGCCTGGCCCGCGTCGCGCTGGAAACCAACCAGCCCGACGAGGCGCTGCGCCAACTGGAGCGCGCCCGCACGCTGGAGGGGGCCGAGCGTTACCCGCTGGACCAGCGCGTGGGCCAGGCCCTGATCGCCAAGGGCGACAAGGCCGGGGCCAAGGCCGCGCTGGAGCGCTTTGTGCAGAACAAGCGCGCCAACCCGCGCAACATCGAGGACGCCAAGAAGCTGCTGGCCAGCTTGGCCTGACCCTCTTCTGGGGCGAGGGTGGAGGAGGGCGCTCGCTATGATGCGCGCCGCCTCCTCTTCTCTCTGAACGATGCTGGTTCATCCGCAGTTCGACCCCATTGCCGTCAAGATCGGCCCCCTGGCCGTCCACTGGTACGGCATCACGTACCTGATCGCCTTCGGCCTCTTCATGTGGCTGGCCACGCTGCGCGCGCGCATGCCCCAGCATGCCGCCGTGGGCTGGACCAAGCCCGACGTCGACGACGTGCTGTTCTACGGCGTGCTCGGCGTCGTCCTTGGCGGGCGGCTGGGCTACTGCTTCTTCTACAAGCCCGGCTACTACATCCAGCACCTGAGCGAGATCATCCGGGTCTGGGACGGCGGCATGTCCTTCCACGGTGGCCTGCTGGGCGTGCTGTTCGGCCTGTGGCTGTTCGGCCGCAAACGCAAGCGCAGCTTCTTCGAGGTGTCCGACCTCATCGCCCCCTGCGTGCCCACCGGCATCGCGGCGGTGCGCCTGGGCAATTTCATCAACGGCGAGCTGTGGGGCCGTGTGGCGCCCAGCGACCTGCCCTGGGCCATGATCTTCCCACAGGCGCATGACCCCGCTGGCGTTGCTCGGCATCCGTCGCAGCTGTACCAGGCGGCCGGCGAAGGGCTGCTGTTGTTCGTGATCCTCTGGTTCTACGCCCGCAAGCCGCGTGCGACCGGGCAGATCTCTGGCGTCTTCATGATGGGCTATGGCGCGCTGCGCTTCGCGGCGGAATACTTCCGCGAGCCGGACGACTTCCTGGGCCTGCGCGCGCTGGGCTGGAGCCAGGGCCAATGGCTGAGCCTGCCGATGGTCATCGTCGGCGCGGCCATCTTCGCGTGGGCCACCAAGCGCAACCAGCGACCCGCCTGAGTTCCAACATGCGACAGATCTTCTTCGACACCGAAACCACGGGCCTGGAAGCCGACAAGGGCGACCGCATCATCGAAGTCGCCGGCGTGGAGATGCTCAACCGCCAGCTCACGGGCCGGCACCTGCACCTCTACATCAACCCCCAGCGCGCCAGCCATGAAGACGCGCTGCGGGTGCACGGCCTGACCGAGGAGTTCCTGGCCGACAAGCCCAAATTCGCCGAGATCGTCGACGAACTGCTGGAGTTTCTCAGCGGGGCCGAGCTGGTCATCCACAACGCGCCGTTCGACATCGGCTTCATCAACGCCGAGCTCAAGCGCTTGAACCGCGGCGTGCTGACCGACCATGTGGGTGGCGTGCGCGACACGCTCTTGATGGCGCGCGACATGTTCCCCGGCAAGGCCAACTCGCTGGACGCGCTGTGCCGCCGCCTGGAGGTCGACAACTCCAAGCGCCAGTTGCACGGCGCACTGATCGACGCGGACCTGCTGGCCGAGGTCTACATCCGCCTCACGCGCGGCCAGGACGCGCTGCTGATGGACGAGCACGGCGATGGAGCCGGCGGTGATGGCCACGCCGCGGTCGAAGCCGTCGACCTGCGCAGTTTCGATCTGCCCGTGCTGCGTGCCGACGAAGCCGAGGTGGCGGCGCACGCCAAGATGCTCATCGATCTCGACAAGGCCGCCGGCGGCGCCAGCAAGTGGAGAAATCTGGAGCCAGCGCCACAACCCGTGGCATAATCGTGGGCTTCCCGGAAAGCCAGGGATGCATTCAGGGCGGTTAGCTCAGCGGTAGAGCACTGCCTTCACACGGCAGGGGTCGCAGGTTCGAACCCTGCACCGCCCACCAGCAATGGTGACCTGAATGCGCAGCCAAAAATCCGGGCGGTTAGCTCAGCGGTAGAGCACTGCCTTCACACGGCAGGGGTCGCAGGTTCGAACCCTGCACCGCCCACCAGAAAGAACAAACCCCCTCAGCCTTGCGGCGAGGGGGTTTTGTTTTGGCCGAAGCCTTCTGCTTCAGTAGTGCAGCCAGGCCATGCCGCCGAGGAACACGCCGATGGCACCAGCCACGATGGTTGCGCCTTCCATCCAGCGGCGCTTGGTCAGCAAGGCGATAGCGGCCAGCGCGATGGACACCTGCAGCGCCGTCGTGGCCTGGGCCCAGCGGTGGTGCATGTGCAGCTGCTGCTCGCTCAGTTCGTCGGCGTGCTTGGAATCCTCGTCAAGCTTCTCGGCCGCCAGCTTGATGTCGGCCTTCTCCTTCTCGTAGCGAGCCATCTTGTCCTTGTACTTGGACTTCTGCTCCTCGCTGGGACTCAGTTCCATCGCCAGCTCGGCAAGGTTTTGCTTGCTGCTCTTGGCCTGGTAGTAATTCCACTGGTTGCTGGCCTCGGTCTTCTTGATGGCGGCCTCGTTCTTCAGGATGCCGGCATTGGCCTGCGTGGCGCCGCCCATGTAGGAGAAGAAGGCGCCGACGGTGGCCAGGATGGCCGTGATGACGGCGAGCTGGCCGGCAAAGCCCTTGGGCTCGTGCTGGGCCGCATGCTCCAGTTCGTGGTCATGCGGTCCGTGGACGTGGAAGCCGTGTCCGGACATGTTGTTTACTCCTTGCGTAGATAGTCGACGAAATCGAAGCGCAGGCCATTCGTGCCGGTGTGGGGTTCGCGGTTGGCCTCGGTGAATTGGTCGCGGGGCCAGGCCGGGAAATGGCGGTCCGCATCAGGGAAGACGACATCCACCTCGGTCAGCGCCAGCCTGTCAGCGTACGGAAGGGCCAGCGCGTAAATGTCGCCGCCGCCGATGACACAGGTCTCGGGCGCGTCCGCACAGGCGGCCAGTGCTGCCTCCAGGCTCGTGAAGACCTCGGCGCCGGCCACTTCGCTGACCGAGCGGCTGACGACGAGGTTGCGCCGCCCCGGCAGCGGCCTGAACTTGGCCGGTATCGAGTCCCAGGTGCGTCGCCCCATGACGACGGGCTTGCCTGCCGTCAGGGCCTTGAAGCGCGCCATGTCCTCGGGGAGACGCCAGAGCAGTGCGTTGTCGCGGCCTATGGCACCGTCGCGAGCGACGGCCGCAACCAAGGTGATCCTGCTCATACTGCCACCGGTGCCTTGATGGCCGGATGCGGGTCGTAGCCGCTCAGCTCGAAGTCCTCGTACTCGTAGTCGAAGATGCTCGCCGGGCGGCGCTTGATCGTCATGGTCGGGTAGGGGCGCGGCTCGCGGGCGAGCTGGGTCTGCACCTGCTCCACGTGGTTGTCGTAGATGTGGCAGTCGCCGCCCGTCCAGACGAAGTCGCCCAATTGCAGGTCGCATTGCTGGGCCAGCATCATCGTCAGCAGCGCATAGCTGGCGATATTGAAGGGCACGCCCAGGAAGATGTCGGCGCTGCGTTGGTAGAGCTGGCAGGAGAGCTTTCCGTCCGCGACGTAGAACTGGAAGAAGGCGTGGCAGGGCATCAGCGCCATCTTGGGCAGGTCGGCCACGTTCCAGGCGCTGACGATGATGCGACGGCTGTCCGGGTTGGTCTTGAGCGCCTTGACCACGTCGGCGATCTGGTCGATGTGGCCGCCGTCGGGCGAGGGCCAGGAGCGCCATTGCACGCCGTAGACCGGGCCCAGGTCGCCATCGGCCCGCGCCCATTCGTCCCAGATCGTCACGCCGCGGTCCTGCAGCCACTTGACGTTGGAGTCGCCGCGCAGAAACCACAGCAGCTCCAGGATGATGGACTTCAGGTGCACCTTCTTGGTGGTGACCAGCGGGAAGCCCTGGCTGAGGTCGAAGCGCATCTGGTGGCCGAACACGCTGCGCGTGCCGGTGCCGGTGCGGTCGCTTTTCTGCACGCCATGCTCGAACACATGGCGCATGAAGTCTTCGTATTGCTGGGGCGGAAGGGACGGGGTGCTCATGGGCGGCATTGTCTCCGTTGCGCCGCCGGTTCCGGTCGGCTCCGCGGCGAGTCGGTCTTAGATCAGCCGCGCCAGCCCAAAGATCGCCAGCCCGCCGGAGACGATCAGGAACAGGGTCTTGGCCGTGCGGTCGGAGACGACGGCGCCGGTGATGTTGCTCAGGAGGATGAGGGCGAAGATGTAGACGGTTTTCACGGCAATTGGGGGTTCACGGGATCAAGTCTTTGAGTCTCAGGCTGCATGGCGCTCAGCTGACGCTGGACTCCGTCTCCAACCCGAACTGCATCGCAGCCAACTTCGCATAGAGCCCGCCGCGGGCGACCAGCTCGTCATGCCGGCCGATGTCGACGATATGGCCCTGATCCAGCACGACGATGCGGTCGGCCTTCTGGATGGTGGCCAGCCGGTGGGCGATGACCAGCGTCGTGCGGTGCTGCATGGCGGCTTCCAGCGCGGCCTGCACCACGCGTTCGCTCTCGGCGTCCAGCGCGCTGGTGGCCTCGTCCAGCAGCAGCAGCGGTGGGTTCTTCAGCATGGCGCGGGCGATGCTGATGCGCTGGCGCTGCCCGCCGGACAGGCGCACGCCGCGCTCGCCCAGGAAGCTCTGGTAGCCCTCGGGTAATGCTCGGATGAAGTCGTCGGCAAAGGCGGCCTTGGCGGCGGCGATGACTTCGTCGTCGGTCGCAGTGGGGCGGCCATAGCGGATGTTTTCCAGCGCCGTCGTCGAGAAGATGACGCTGTCCTGCGGCACGAGGCCAATGCTTGCGCGCAGGTCGGACAGGCTCAGGCTTTGTGTGGGCACGCTATTGAGGCGGATCTGACCCGATTGCGGGTCATAGAAGCGCAGCAGCAACTGGAAGAGCGTTGTCTTGCCAGCGCCACTGGGGCCCACGAGGGCCACGGTTTCGCCAGGCGCGATGTTCAGCGAGATGCTGTCCAGAGCCGACGTCAGCGGCCGTGACGGGTAGTTGAAGCGGACGGCGTCGAACTCCACGCGGCTGCCGCCGGTCGTCAGGGACAGGGCCTGAGGCTTGACGGGGTCAGCCACTGGCGAGCGCGCCTCCATCAACTCCACCAGTCGCTCGGTAGCACCGGCCGCGCGCAGCACATCGCCCCAAACTTCGGCCAGCACGGCCACGCTGCTGACCAATAGCGTCACGTAAACGACCGTCTGGCCCAGGTGGCCAGCGGTGATGGTGCCGCCGATGACGGCCTGCGTGCCTTGATACAGGCCCCACAGCATCGCGCCGAAGACGGCCGTGATGATGAAGGCCACCATGAAGCTGCGCACCCGCGTGCGCTTGCGTGCCGTGTCGAAGGCGGCTTCGCTCGCGTTGGCGAAGCGCCTGGACTCGGCCGCCTCCTGCGTATAGCTCTGCACCACGGTGACCGCGTTCAGCACCTCGGCGGCGATGGCCGAGGTGTCGGCCACGCGGTCCTGGCTGGCGCGCGACAGCTTGCGCACGCGCCGGCCGAAGTACAGCACCGGCGCGACGATGAGCACCAGCATGCCCAGCACCTGGCCCATCACATAGGGGTTGGTCACGACCAGCATGACCAGTGCGCCAATACCCATTACCATGTTGCGCAGGCCCATGGAGAGGCTGGAGCCCACGACGGTCTGCACCACGGTGGTGTCCGTCGTGATGCGCGACAGCACCTCGCCGGTCTGCGTCGTCTCGAAAAATTCGGGGCTCTGGCGCAGCACATGGGTGTAGACGGCATTGCGCAGGTCAGCCGTCACGCGCTCGCCCAGCCAGGTCACCATGTAGAAGCGCGAGGCCGAGAAAAGGCCCAGCGCGGCTCCGACCGCGAACATCGCGAGGAAATGCTCTCGCAGCGCCATCAGCCGGTCGCCCGGGCTGGCCGCCGCGAAACCGGCGTCGATGAGGCCGCGCAGCGCCAGCGGAAAGGCCAGCGTCGCCAATGCAGCCAGCACCAGCATCAGCAAGGCCAGCGCGATGCGGCCACGGTAGGGCCGCAGGAAGGGCGCCAGGCCGCTCAGGGAGCGGGCCTGCTTGGAGGCCGGGCGTTCGGTTGTGGAACTCATCGGGTCAGGTTCTCGGTCAGCACCTTGCAGGTCTGCTCGAGCATGGGCTCGGTCAGGTCCTGGTGGCAGAGCAGTTGCAGCACATGGCGGCGCCAGCGCGCGCCATGGTCGTCCTGGAAGTCGGGCGTGCCGGGCCAGACGCGGTCCCAGCGGAACACGGCGCAGCCGGCAGCGCGCAGCGCGGCGTAGGCGGGCTCGGGGTCGTCCACCCACAGCGGCATCACATAGGGCGCGGCCTGGGCGGGCAGGGGGCCGAACAGCGGGCGAGCGCCGGCCAGATTCTGCGTCAGGCGGTGCAGGGTCTCATAGTGGGCGCGCCGACGCGCCACGATACGTGCTCGTGGCAAGCCAAACAGTCGGCGGGTCAGCCCGGGCGGCGCCTGCTCGCTGCGCCCGAGATCGCATTCGGTCAGCATTTCGGCCTCGGTGGACTCTCGCGGCTTAACGATGGAGGGCGCGCGCGATGGGCCGTTCTTCAGCCTGAACAAGGCGCGCAGGCCCAGGTTGAGCCCAGCCAGCCGACTCTGCTCGCTGGAACGCTCCAGCACATCCACCCAGGCCTTGACCTGCTGCTTGCCGCCAGACGGTTGCAGCGCTTGCGACGGCAAGGGGTTGGCCGATGCCAACAGCCCGCCTTCGGGCACCGGGAAGAACTTGGACACGCTGGCCGTCGCCAGGTCGCCCCAATGGCCCACCGGCCGTTCGCCGGCCTGGCCGAAGAAGCTGTGGGCGCAGTCTTCCACCAGTGCGATGCCGCGGGCGTCGCACCAGGCTCGCACGGCGGCAAGCGACCGCGGCAGGCCGAAGAGCTGGGCCACGACCAGGGCGCGCGTGCCTTGAGCGGGCGTGATCGCATCCAGCGCCGGCAGGCCGTCCGGCCCCAGCGGATAGAACTGCACGGCCGCGCCGGCCGCGCGCAGCGGCGCCACCAGCGTGGGGCAGTGGTAACTGGGCGCCAGCACGCCGTCGCCGGGCTGCAAACCCAACGCCTTCATCGCGGCGAACAGGGCCGCGCGGCCGCTGGTCAGCAGCCGCGTGTAGGGCAGGTCGTCGACCGCGGGCAGGCCGGCGGCGCGGTCGCCGGCAAGGTTGTCCCAGCCGAAAGTGGGCCGCGTGGGTTGTCGTGGCATCGGGCGCGGATTGTGGGTCAGACGAGCGGCGGCCGTCCTGCGTAGCCGGTCAGTTCCAGGTAGCCCATGCCCAGTGGACGCTTTTCGCCGTCGAACAGCCGGGCGGCACCCTCCCAGTAGACGAGGCCGCTGGCCCGGCGTGCGTCGATCTCTTGGGCATCGAAAGCGGCGGCCAGCAGCATGTCGCCGGCAGGGCTCTTCAGCCACCACTCGACGGGCCAGCGCCCGCCTGTGGCGGAGCTGACCCAGTGGCGGGTGGGCGTCATCTCGACCTCGCCGGGCGCAAAGCTGCGGTCCGGCTGGCCCGGCGTGCGCAGGCTGCCACCGGCCCAGTGGCGCGAGCCGTCCTTGCGGCGCAGCTGGAACAGGGTCAGCGCGCGGCCGTCGTCCAGGTTGATGCCCAGCCAGTCCCAGCCGACGGCGTCGCCCAGAATGCTGTCGCTCCATTCGTGGTCCAGCCAGGCGCGGCCCGTCAAGGCTTGGCTGCGGCCATCCAGCGTCAGCCGGGCTTGCGTCGCTAGTTGGGGGCGGGAGTAGTAGTGGCTGAACTGCTCTTCGTCCGACCCCTTGCGCGAGATGCCGGCATCGCCCTGCAGCAGCGGCACGTCGGGCGCGGCCAGTTGCAGCTCCAGCGCAAAGCCTGGGCCGGTAAAGGCGGCGCGATAGCCGTCGCCATGTCGCTTGAGCGTCCAGTCGCGCAGCTTGACGTCGCAGTCGCCCACCATGGCGTGCACGGCGCCGGGCAAGGCGCGCAGCAGGCGCTGGGCGTGGCGCTGCTTCTGCGCGCCCAGGTCGGACAGGGCCACATGGCCTAGCAGCAACTGCTTGGCCGCTAGGCCGCTGGGGTGATCGGCCGGCGCGGGGCCGGGCAGGCGGAAGAAGGTCAGCTGGTAGCCAAAGCGTGGTGGCCCATTCGCGTCACCGAGCAGCCCCGTGAGGTACCACCACTCGATGCCTTGCTGCGGGTGGGCGCCGAAGTCGAAGGGGAAGCGCAGCGCTTCAGCACGCGCCTGCAAGGGCAGTGCGGCGAGCAGCAGGGCGCGGCGGCGCATCAGGCGTCCTCCCGCACGGCGCGCACCGCGTCTTGGCCCAGCGCGCGGCGACCGGCCAGCAGCGATGCGCCCACGGCGGCCGCGAAGGCCAGGCCCACGAGGGCGGCGAGGCGTCCGACGGGCAGGCTCATCTCCATGCTCCAGTGAAAGCTCTGCGGGTTCACGACATAGACCAGCACGGCGCTCAAGCCCAGGCCAAGCGCCAGTCCCGCCAGCGCGCCAGCACCGCCTTGCAGCCCAGCCTCCAGGAACAGCAGCCGCGTGAGCTGCTTCTTCGACAGGCCCAGGTGCCGCAGCAGCCCGAACTCGCGTCGCCGCGCCAATGCCTGTGCAGACTGGCTGGCGATGACACCGAACAAGCCCACCGCCAGTGCCACCGCCTGCAGCCAGACGGTGATGGCGAAGCTGCGGTCGAAGATCTTCAGCGACAGCGCGCGCAGCTCACCGGCCGCGGCCATCTCAATGTCGTCTGCATTGGGGGCCGCGGAGCGCACGGCGGCGCGGGCTGCGTCCAGCGACTGGCCGGGCGCCAGCCAGAGCGCCGCCTCGGTCGCCGTCGTGTCGCCGCTGGCCCGGCGGTAGTCGGCCAGGGCCATCCACAGCGCGCCGCTCTGGCGCGAGTAATCGCGCCAGACACCTTGCACCTGCAGCTTCACCGGCTGGCCGCCGTCGACCAGTTCCGCCGAGAAGACGCGGCCGGGTTTCAGGCCATCCTGGTCGCGCGCGGCCTCGTTGACCCAGACGGGCAGCGCAGCGGTGTCCTTGTCGCCCGTCCAGCGCTCGAGGAGGGGCAGGCTGCCGGCCTCCAGCACGCGCGCCGTCAGCGCGACCGGATCGGCACCCGGCGCCAGGCGCAGCCTGGCCGTGCGCTGCGGTGCGCTGCGCGCAATGGCAGGCATGTGGCCCAACGCGTCCAGCAGGGCCGGCGCGAGCGGCGCGGCCATGCCGTCTGGGCCGCGCAGTGCGGAGCGCAGGTAGAGATCGGCCGGTAGGGCCTGGTCCAGCCAGCGCTCCAGCGATTCACGGAAGCTGCCGATCATGACGGTCATGGCCACGGCCAGCGCCAGTGCGACAAGCACGCCAGCCAGCGAGCGGCGCGCCTCCGTGGCCTGGTCGCTGTTGCGTTCGCGAGCCAACAGCAGCAGCGGCCCGGCCGGCAACCTGGCGAGTGCCGCCGTCATGCCCGTCACCAGGGCCGGCACCAGGGCCAGACCGCCCATCAGCAGGCACAACATGGACGCATAGGCCGCGACCGGCGTGTCGCCCATCGGCGGCAGCCAGGCGAGCGCAGCGCCCAGGCCCAGCATCGCAAAGCCGACAGCGGCCGGCAATGCGCGGCTGGCAGGCAAGCCCAGGCCCTTGAGCACCAGGGCCGGCGCGATGCGGCGCACCGTCAGTGCCGGCGCCAGCGCCGCGATGAGCGCTGCGGCCAGACCCAGCGCGGCGTACGCGACGGCGGGCAGCAGCAGCGGCTGGCTGAACAGCAACCGCGCCGACGATTCGCTGGCGCCATGCAGGCCCAGGTCGCTACCCATCAGCTTGAGCGCACCGGCTGCGAGCCCCAGGCCCAAGGCCAGGCCCAGCAGGGTGCCGATCACGCCGATGACCGCGCCCTCGGTCAGGATCAGCCGCCAGCGCATGTGGGCCGACACGCCCAGCACGCCCACCAGCGCCCACTGCGGCAGGCGCTGGGCCGTGGCCAGCGACAGTACCGCGTAGACGAGGAAGCTGCCAGTGAACAAGGCCATCAGCGCCAGCAGCCCCAGGTTGATGCGGTAGGCCCGCGTGAGGTCAGCAAGACGTGCAACTTCGTCTTCGGGCGGGGCGGCCCGCCACTGCGAGGGCAGCGTGGCGGCCCAAGTGGCAGCATCGGTGCCAGGCTCGAGCTGCACGTCGATGCGGTCCAGCCCACCCAGGCGGCCGAACAGGCGCTGCGCGTCGGCGATGTCCAACACGCCCAGCGGCGTGTTGCCGGCGGCAATGCGGCCGCCTATGGCCAGCTCCACGTCGCGCGTCGCCGCGCCACCGGGCTGCGGCACGCGCAGCTTGATCGTCGTCTGTCCCGGGGCGAGGTGGGCGCGGGCGGCGGCGTTCAGGTGCACCGTGTCGGCCGCCAGCAGTTCGGCTTGGCCGCCTTCGATCTGCGGGATCAACTCGGGCGCCATCGGCCTGGAGCCGGCGGCCGAGGCCAGCAGCGCGAGCGGGTCCAGGCCAATGAGGCGGATGGACAAGGCTCTGCCCGTCCGCAGGCCTTCGCCGGTCTGGCCCGGCCACAGCGCCACGGCCTCGACAACCGGGTTGGCGGCCGTGACGGCGGGGCGGTTCAGCAACTCGGCGAGATCGGCGTCGGTCAGCGGGCCCGAGCGGGCACGCAGCACCAGGTCTGGCTGGCCGTCGATGCTGCGCGCGGCGCGTGCGAACTCTGCGAGCGCCGCGCCGTTGAGCAGGTGCACGCCAAAGGCCAGCGCCACGCCCAGCATGACGGCCACGATGGCCAGCAGCACGCGGCCGGGTTGGTCACGCCAGGCTGGCCAGCAGAAATGCCGCCAGAGGGTCATGTCAGTTGTCCATTCCATGCTCGCGGCACTGGCGGCGCATGAAATCGGGGTATTCCGGGCCGAGCGCTGGGCCGCTCCCGAGCCGGCCCGCGCTGGCGATGTGCTCGCGGCTCAATGCCGCGAGCATCGCCGTCCCCTCGGGGGACCGGTCAGACGCACCGCGTTCAGCGGTGTGCGGCTGGACGAGGGGCTTCATCTCAAGCAGCATGCAGCCCGCTGGCGTCCAGCCTCAGCCGCCGGTCGGCCGTCTGCGCCGCCACTTCGGAGTGGGTGACCAGCAGGCAGGCCGCGCCCGCGTCATGCGTGCAGCGCCGCAGCAGCTCCAGCACCTCGGCGGCATGGCGGGCGTCGAGGTTGCCGGTGGGCTCGTCGGCCAGCACCAGTCGCGGCCGGTGCACCAGGGCGCGGGCGATGGCGACGCGCTGCAACTGGCCGCCGGACAGCTGCCGCGGCATGCGGGCGGCGAGGTCAGCCAGGTTCACGGCCGCCAGCATCTGCTGCACGCGGCCCTCGTCCTTCTGGCCCAGCAACCGCAAAGGCAGTGCCACGTTGTCGGCGACGCTGAGGTGGGGCAGCAGGTGGAAAGCCTGGAAGATGAAGCCCAGCTCCTTGCGCCTGAGCGCAGAGCGTGCTTCGTCATCCTGCGCTCGCAGGTCATGGCCGGCCAGCGTGATGCTGCCGGCGTCGGCCTCGTCCAGGCCCGCCAGGCAGTTCAGCAGCGTGGACTTGCCGCTGCCCGATTCACCCAGAAGCGCAACCACCTCGCCAGGAGCGAGGTCGAGATCGATGCCATTGAAGACGGGAGTGTCGCCATAGCTCTTGGCCAGGCTGCGCGCGCTGAGGACCATCGTCATGCGTTCATCAGCCTTTGCAAGCCGGCCAGCAGTTCGGGAATGGGCTGCGGCCCGTCGCAGGCGGTGACGCGGCGCCTGGGCATGCTGCGCAGCCACGTGACCTGGCGCTTGGCGAGCTGGCGGGTTGCGGCGATGCCGCGGTCGCGCAGGTCATTGAAGTCGTTGGCGTCCAGCGCTTCCCAGACCTGCCGGTAGCCCACGCAGCGCATGGAGGGCAGGGCGAGGCTCAGGTCGCCGCGGGCGCGCAAGGCCTTGACCTCGTCGACGAGCCCTTGGGCCAGCATCTGGTCGAAGCGTTGGGCCAGGCGCTCGTGCAGCCAGGCGCGGTCATCGGGCTCCAGCGAGAACAAGGGCCAGTCCACGCCCTCGTCGCGCGAGGCGGCATGCAGGGCGCTGAGGGGCTGGCCGGTGAGGCGAATGACCTCTAGCGCGCGCTGGATGCGCTGGCTGTCGTTGGGCGCGAGGCGGGCCGCGGTCTCCGGGTCCAGGCGGGCCAGCTCGGCATGCATCGCCGGCCAGCCGCGCTCGGCGGCTTCGGCGTCGATTTCGGCGCGCAGTTCGGGGTCGGCCTGGGGCAGCGTCGACAGCCCATCAAACAAGGCCTTGAAGTACAGCATCGTGCCGCCCACTAGCAGTGGCAACCGGCCCCGCGCGGCGATCTCTGCGGCCAGACGCTTGGCGTCGCGCACGAACTCGGCAGCCGAGTAGCTCTCGGTCGGGTCGAGGATGTCGATCAGGTGATGCGGCGCCGCCGCCTGTTCGGCGGCCGTGGGTTTGGCCGTGCCGATGTCCATGCCGCGGTACACCAGCGCCGAGTCGACGCTGATGATCTCGACCGGCAGCACCTCGGCTATCGCGAGGGCCGCCGCGGTCTTGCCGCAGCCGGTGGGACCGGCCAGACAGATGGGAGTCAGAAGCGTTCCCACGGGGCCAGGTAGCGCCACTGACCCACGGGCAGATGGCCCAGTGGGATGCGGCCGATACGCACGCGCTTGAGGCCCACGACCTTGAGACCCACCAGCTCGCACATGCGGCGGATCTGGCGTTTCTTGCCCTCGCGCAGCACAAAGCGCAGCTGCTGCTCGTTCTGCCAGCTCACCTTGGCGGGCTTCAGCAACTCGCCGTCCAGTTCCAGGCCATGGTTGAGCAGGGCCAGGTTCTCGGGCGTGAGCGCCGCGTTGGGCAGCGTGCCCTCGGGCACCTCGTGGCCCACGAACTCGACGCGGACAAGGTATTCCTTCTCGACGTCGGACTCGTCGCCGATCAACACCTTGGCGATGCGGCCGTCCTGCGTCAGCACCAGCAGGCCGGTGGAGTCGATGTCCAACCTGCCGGCGGGTGCGAGGTGGCGGTGGTGGTTGGGGTGGGGCTTGATGCCTGAGGGGTCGTCTTTCCAGCGGTTTTCCTGCTGGAACAGCACGACGGCGGGCTCGTAGCCATCCTCGGCCTGGCCGGACACATAGCCCATGGGCTTGTGCAGCAGCACCGTGACCAGCTGGGCCTGGGCCTGGCGCGCGGCGGGGTCGATGTCGATCTGCACGTTGGGGCCTACACGCTGGCCCAGCACGGCGACCTTGCCATCCACGCGCACCCAGCCGGCGGCGATCCACTCATCGGCCTCGCGGCGCGACGCGAGCTTCAACTCGCTCATGCGTTTGGACAGGCGCTCGCCGTCCTCGGCGCTGACCTCACGGGCCGGGTTGAGGCGGCGTTGCGGCCGCTGCGGTGGCTCGAAGCCGGGGCCGCGGTTGGAGGAGCGGCGCTGGTCAACGCGAGGGCGGTCGGCGGGGCCGCGCTCATCGGGCCGCTCGCGCGGACCTCTGTCATCGAACCGTTCACGCGGACCGCGATCATCCGGACGGGAACGTGGGCCACGTTCATCGGGGTGCGAGCGCGGGCCGCGCTCGGCGCGCGGCGGGCCATCGCCCCGCTGCTGGGGCGGCCGCTCGGGCTTGAACGCGCCGCCCGTCTTGGGTCGGGCCGGGCGCTCATCGCGCGAAGGCGCGGGCCGCTCGGCGCGCTGCTGCACCTTCTTTTGGAAGGCTTCCTCGCGCTCGGTCCGTTCGGCCTGGGCCTTGGCGAGGGTGGGGCGGGGCTTGGATACGCCTTTGCCGCGCACGGGGGCGCGTTTCTCGCCCTCGGCGTTGCGGGTCTTGGCGGCGGGCTTGGGCTTGCCCTTCAGGGTGATGGTGGCCATGGCGTGGGGCTCAGCGGCCTCTCAGGAAAAGGGCATCCAGCTCGCGCATGTCGAGTTGGCGCCAGGTGGGGCGGCCGTGGTTGCACTGGTCGGCGCGCTCGGTGGCTTCCATGTCGCGCAGCAGCGCGTTCATCTCGTCCAGTGTCAGTTGCCGGTTGGCGCGCACGGCGCCGTGGCAGGCCATGGTGGCCAGGATTTCATGCTGGGCACGTTCGAGCACGGAGCTGGCGTCGAACTGGGCCATCTCGGCCAGCAACTCGCGGGTCAGGGCCACGAGGTCGCTGGCAGCCAACAGCGCGGGGCGCGAGCGCACGGCCAGCGTGCGGGTGGACAGCGGCGACACGTCCAGCCCCAACTGGGCCAGCGTCGTCGCATGCTGCTCGGCCGCGGCCACTTCCTCGGCCGTCGCCGCGAAGCTGACCGGGATCAGCAGCGGCTGGCTCTCGATCTGCGTGGCGCCGAGGCGGGCCTTGAGTCGCTCGTAGACGACGCGCTCGTGGGCCGCGTGCATGTCCACGATGACCAGGCCTTGCCGGTTCTCGGCCAGGATGTAGACGCCCTGGATCTGCGCGATGGCGCGGCCCAGCGGCCAGTCCTCGTCGGGCAGGGACATCCGGGGCATCGCAGGCGCCACGGTGACCGGCGCGGGAGCGGCGTTCGCTTTGGACGGCTCCCACAGCGTCTCGTGTTGCACCAGGGACAGGCGCACTTGCTCGGCCGTGGGCGGCACGGGGGCGACGTAGGCGGGGCGCGGCTCTGAGACGTAGAGGGTGGCCGGCATCGTCGCTTCGAAGGCCAGCGGCGACAGCATGGACTCCGGCCCACCCGGTTCCGCCGGGTTGGGCGCCGCCGCCTCAGCGCTGCGCGACTGCGCCAGCGCATCGATGAAGGCGCGGCGCACGCCCTGGTGGATGGCCCGGCCATCGCGGAAGCGCACCTCGATCTTGGTCGGGTGCACGTTCACGTCGACCAGCTCGGGCGCGATCTCGATGTTGAGCACATAGCTCGGCTGGCGCTGGCCGTGCAGCACGTCTTCGTAGGCGGCGCGGATGGCGTGGCTGATGAGCTTGTCGCGCACATAGCGGCCGTTGACCCAGACGTATTGCTGGTCAGCCCGCGAGCGCGCAGCCTCGGGCAGACCGGCGCGGCCCGTGAGCGCCAGTGGGCCCATGCTCAGTGCAAAGGGGCGGCTCTCGGTGATGAAGTCCTGGCCCAGCACGTCGGCAATGCGCTGCTCGGACGTGGCGGCGCGCCATTGGTCGACGAGCTTGCCCTCGTGCCAGATTGCAAAGCCCACGTCGGGCCGCGCCAGCGCATGGCGGCGCACGGCTTCCACGCAATGGGCCAGCTCGGTCGCGTCGGTCTTCAGGAACTTGCGGCGGGCGGGAGTCGAGAAGAACAGTTCGCGCACTTCCACGCTGGTGCCGCGCGCCCGGGCGGCGGCCTGCAACTCACCGCTGCGGGCATCCAGCCGGTTGGCGTGAGCGTCGTTGGCCGTGCGGCTGGCGATGGCCATGTCCGACACCGACGAGATGGCGGCCAGCGCCTCGCCACGGAAACCCATGGTCGCGACGGATTCCAGGTCGGCGAGGTTGGCGATCTTGCTCGTCGCATGGCGCTTGAGGGCCAGCGGCAGCTGGCCGACTGGGATGCCGCAGCCGTCATCCTCGACGACGATGGCACGCACACCGCCGGCCATCAGCTTGACCTGGATGTTCTTCGCCCCGGCGTCCAGCGCGTTGTCCACCAGCTCGCGCACGACCGAAGCCGGCCGTTCGACGACCTCTCCGGCGGCGATCTGACTGATCAGCTCGTCGGGCAGTTCGCGGATGGCGCGGGGAGCGGTGACTTCGGGCAGGGACAAATCCATCACCGGGATTATCGTTTCCCCGAGAGCGTCACAGAGTCACCGGGATAATGCCCGCCCCATGGACCTGTTGCACTTCCTCCTCGACTTCATCCTGCACGTCGACCAGCACCTGGCGGATTTCGTCCAGGCCTATGGCGCCTGGGTCTACGCCTTGCTGTTCCTGATCATCTTCGTGGAGACGGGCGTCGTCGTGATGCCCTTCCTGCCCGGCGACTCGCTGCTCTTCGTCGTGGGCGCCATGTGCGGCGTCGGGCTGATGGACCTGGGCCTGTCCATGGGCCTGCTGACGCTGGCGGCCATCCTGGGCAACCAGAGCAACTACACCATAGGCCGCTATTTCGGGCCGCGTGTGTTCCAGTGGGAGAAATCGCGCTTCTTCAACAAGGACGCCTTCATGAAGGCGCACGACTTCTACGAGAAGTATGGCGGCATCACCATCGTCGCGGCGCGCTTCATGCCCTTCCTGCGCACATTTGCGCCGTTTGTCGCCGGCGTGGCGCAGATGACGCGGCGCAAGTTCACCATGTACGACGTGGGCGGCGGCACGCTCTGGGTCTGCGGCATCACGACCATCGGCTACCTGTTTGGCAACGTGCCCTGGGTGAAGCAGCACCTGGACAAGATCATCTGGGCCATGATCCTGATCCCGGGCTTCATCGTCATCGGTGGCAGCCTGCGCAGCAAGTTCAAGCGTTAGGGCCTGTTAGCGTCACGGCAACGGGTCGCGTTGTGACCAGAAAAGTCGCAGGCAAGGCGCAAACCGCAGCCGGGTTGGACACCCGGCGAGGATTTGCAACGCGGCATGCGGCCTTTTCTGGTCACAACCCAGCGGGAAGGCCCGCCGCAAGGGGCCGCTCGACGTTGCATCGCTGGCCCGCACGCGAGTGCGGGCTGCACGCTGCGCCTTGATTGGCCCCTTGTGGCGGGCCTTCGCGACCCATTGCCGTGACGCTAACAGGCCCTCGCCGGCCAAGGGTTGACCCCAAGGCGAATCAAGAGCTGACTTTTGGCGAGGCTTCCCGGGCGGCCCTAGAGTTCGAGGTTTGCGCCGGCGGCCCTGCCGGCCTCCCATACGGAGACCTCGATGCTGATTTCCCGTTCCGTCATCGCTGCCGCCGCGCTGCTGGCGACGCTGGGCTTGGCCCCAGTTGTGGCGAATGCTGCCGAACCCACGCTGATGCTGCGCCAGCCGGCCGTGTCCAAGGACCACCTGGCCTTCGTCTACGCCGGCGACCTGTGGCTGGCCGACCGCAACGGCGGCAATGCCCGCCGCCTCACCAGCCACGCGGCCAGCGAATTCGCGCCGCGCTTCTCGCCCGACGGCAAGAGCATCGCCTTCTCGGCCAGCTATGACGGCAACACCGACGTCTACGTCATCGGCCTGGATGGCGGTCAGCCCAGGCGCCTGACCTGGCACCCCAGTGCCGACGTCGTCAGCGGCTGGAGCGCCGACGGCAAGCGCGTGCTGTTCGCGTCGCCGCGCGAGGTGCTGAACAACCGGAGCAACCAGCTCTATGAAGTCGCCGTGGACGGTGGCTACGAGAAGCAGGTCATGAAGGCCGTGGCCTGGGAGGGTGCGTGGTCGGGCGACGGCAAGCAACTCGCCTACCGCCCCTACAACGCCGCCTATGCCGGCACCAGCGGCTGGCGCCAGAGCCGTGGCGGCTCCACGCCGCCGGTCTGGGTCATGGACATGGCCAGCCAGAAGTGGCAGGAGATACCGCACGTCAACGCGACGGACTCGGCCCCGGTGTGGGCCGGCAGCGAGGTGGTCTTCATCTCCGACCGCGCCGATGGCGCGGCCAACCTGTTCGCCTTCAATCCGGCCACCAAGTCCCTGCGCCAGCTCACCAAGGAAACGCAGTGGGACGTGCGCAGCGTCGACGCCAACGGCACGACGCTGGTGTACGAGAGCGGCGGTCGCATCAAGCAGATCGAGCTGTCGGGTGGCACGCCGCGCGTGCTGGACGTGCAGCTCTCCAGCATCGCACCCCAGGCCCGCCCGCAGTGGAAGGACGCCAGCCGCTCCATCACCCACGCCCAGTTGTCGGCCACCGGCAAGCGCGTGGTCGTCAGCGCGCGCGGCGAGATCTTCACGGTGCCGGTCAAGGACGGCACGGTGCGCAACCTGACCGAGACCGCAGGTGTGCGTGAGAAGGACGCGCTGTGGAGCGCCGACGGCCAGCGCATCGCCTACATCTCCGACGCCCCCGGCATGCGTCATGAGATCGTGCTGCAGGCCCAGACGGGCCTCGGTGCCAAGGAGCGCATCGCGCTGCCCAAGGACGGCTATTTCACGCTGATGGACTGGTCGCCCGACGGCCACCACCTGTTCCTGCAGGACAACCACCTCAACCTCTACAAGCTCAGCTTGGCCGCCGGTGCGCAGCGCGGCCAGCTTGTCAAGGTGGCCAACGATGTGCGCCGCTTTGGCGGCATCGGCTTCGATATCTCCGTCTCGCCGGACAGCCGCTGGCTGGCCTACACGACCTCGGGTGACAACTACTTCGGCCGCATCTGGCTGCATGACATGACCACGGGCCGCAACCATGCGGTGACCGATGGCCTGTCGCATGCCGGTGGCCCGGTGTTCTCGCCCAAGGGCGACTACCTGTACTTCCTCGCGTCCATCAACTCCGGCCCCAGCCAGGTTGGCCTGGACCTGTCCACACAGGAGCGCCCGCGCCGTGCCGGCATCTACGTGGCCGTGCTGGCAGCCGACGGCAAGTCGCCGCTCGCGCCCAAGGCCGGCGATGAAGACGGCAAGAAGGACGACAAGAAGGACGACAAAAAGGAAGAAAAGAAGGACGAGGCCAAGAAGGACGACGGCAAGAAGCCGGACGACAAGAAAGCCGACGCCAAGAAGGATGAGCCCAAGAAGGACGAGAAGGTCAAGCCTGTGCGCATCGACCTCGAGGGCCTGGGTGAGCGCATCGTGGCCCTGCCCGTGGCCGAGCGCAACTACGACACGCTGGCCGTGGCGTCCGACGGCGCGCTGTACTACCTGCAGCGCCCGCAACCCGGTGCCAGCAACGAGCCGCCGCAGGCCGAGCGCCGCGCGACGGCCGAGCTGTGGCGTTTCGACTTCGAGGAGCGCAAGCCCAAGCTGCTGCGCACCGGCATCGGCGACTACTCGCTCAGCGAAGACCACAAGAAGCTGCTGCTGACGGTGGCCGGCGGCAAGCTGGAGGTGGGCGACGCCAACGACAAGGGCGACAGCAAGCCGCTGGACACCTCCGGCCTGCGCGCCCGCGTGGACCCCAAGGCCGAGTGGAAGCAGATCTTCGACGAGGCCTGGTGGATGGAGAAGGAGTTCTTCTACGACCCGGCCCTGCACGGCCTGAACTGGCAAGCCGTCTACGACCGCTACCTGCCGCAGCTCGCGCACGTGCAGCGCCGCGAGGACCTGAACGACTTGCTGGTGCAGATGATCGGCGAGCTGCAGGTCGGCCACAACCGCACCGGTGGTGGCGACGTGCACCAGGAGGCCCCGGTCGCCGTGGGTCTGCTGGGGGCGGACTTCGCCGTCGAGCAGGGCCGCTACAAGGTCGCCAAGCTCTATGCCGGTGACCGCCTCAGCCCCAGCCTGCGCTCGCCGCTGTCCGTGCCGGGCCTGGGTGTGAAGGAGGGCGACTTCATCCTCGCCATCGGCGGCCATGAGCTGGACGACAAGACCAACATCTACGCGCTGCTGGAGAACACCGTCGGCAAGCAGGTGACCGTCTCTGTCGCCCACGACGCCGCCGGCAAGGGCCGCCGCGACATCGTCGTGGAGCCCATCGCCAACGAGGCGCTGCTGCGCCGTTGGGCGTGGATCGATGGCAACCGCAGGAAGGTCGAGCAAAAGAGTGGTGGCCGCATCGCCTACGTCTACATGCCGGACACGGCGGGCCAGGGCTTCGAGCACTTCAACCGAATGTTCTTCGCGCAGGTGGACAAGCAGGCCCTCATCGTGGATGACCGCAAGAACGGCGGTGGTCAGGCGGCCAACTACGTGACCGAGCTGTTGTCGCGGCCCTATCTGGGTGGCTGGAAGGACCGTGACGGCCTGGTTTTCGAAACGCCGGGCGGTGCCATCTACGGCCCCAAGGCCATGCTGATCGACCAGGACGCTGGCTCCGGCGGCGACTTCATGCCCTATGCCTTCAAGCGTGTGGGCCTGGGCCCGTTGATCGGCAAGCGCACCTGGGGCGGCTTGATCGGCATCTCGACCAATCCCCCGCTGGTGGACGGCGGCTTCCTGACGGTGCCTTACTTCCGCTTCTACACGCCTGACGGCGAGTGGCGCATCGAGAACGAGGGTGTGTCTCCTGACATCGACGTCGAACTGGACCCCGCCGCCGTCAACCGCGGTGACGACACCCAGCTCGACGCGGCCATTGCCGACGTGCTCAGGCGTCTGGGCGACTGGAAGCCCATCCAGCGCAAGACGGCGCCGCCCGCAGCGACGCTAGGCCGCTGAGCGTGAAAGCCTGGGCGGCCCTGTCCCTGCGGGGCCGCCTGTTTTTGCTCGCACTGCTGCCGCTGCTGGCTTCGCTGGCGCTGATCGCCTTCGCGGTGCGCCAGCAGGAAAGCGAGCTGGCAGCGCGCGAGCACGCCCTGGTGCGCGCGAGCTACATGGACGCCCGCCGCACCGAGCTCAAGCACTACGTGGACCTGGCCGTCAGCACGGTCAAGCCGTTGCTGGCCCAACCTGGCGGGCAGCAGCAGGCGCTGCAACTGCTGTCCTCGCTGGACTACGGCCCGGACGGTTATTTCTTTGTCTACGACCTGCAAGGCCGGGTGCTGATGCATTCGCGCCAGGCCGAGCTGATCGGCCAGAACCTGTGGGAGCTGCGCGACCCGAAGGGGCGGCCCACCATCCAGCAGCTCATTGCCCAAGCCAAGGCCGGTGGCGGCTACGTGGAATACCTGTGGCGCAAGCCCTCCAGCAGTCTGCTGGCGCCCAAGCTCGGCTACGTGGTGGCCGTGCCGGAGTGGAACTGGATGCTGGGCACGGGGCTGTACCTTGACGGCATCGAAGCGACCATGGCCGAGCTGGAGCGCGGCGCGCGCCAGAACATCACGACCACGCTGTTGTGGGTCGGCGCCGTGGCCGTCTTCGGCGTGGCGCTGATCAGCGCCGGTGCGCTGGCGCTGAACCTCAGCGAGCACCGCAGCGCCGAGGCCAAGCTGCGCGCACTGGCCCGCGAGGTGGTGCAAAGCCAGGAGGACGAGCGAGCCCGGCTGGCACGCGAACTGCATGACGGCGTCAGCCAGGCGCTGGTGGCGACAAAGCTGCTCATCGAGTCGGCTCAGCAAGAGCCCGAGGGTGCGGCGCGGCTGCAGGAGCTGGCGCTGAAGCGGCTCAACAGCACGCTGTCCGAGGTGCGCCACCTGTCCCATGCGCTGCGCCCGGCGTTGCTGGACACGCTGGGCCTGTCGGCGGCGCTGCAACACCTGGCCGGCGAGTTCGACGCGGCTGGCGGCACGCATTTCGAGGCCGTCACGGAGGGCGAGGAGGTTGGCCTGCCCGAGGCCGTGAACACGGCACTGTTCCGCATCGCCCAGGAAGCGCTGAACAACGCCGCCCGCCATGCCCAGGCGACGCGAGTGCAACTGACGCTGCGCTTTGAGCGCGGTGGCGGCCTGGCGCTGCAAATCATCGACGACGGCCATGGCTTCGATGCCGAGGCGGCGCAAGCCGTGGCAGACCGGGGCCTCGGCCTGCGCAGCATGCGCGAGCGGGCCGACGCGCTGGGCGCGCGCCTCGCCTTGGTGACGGCGCCTGGCCTGGGTTGCCGGCTCACGGTCAAACTATCGGCTGCCAACCTCGCCCGCGTCGCCGCATGACTCTGCCCATCCGCATCCTGCTCGTCGATGACCATCCCATGGTGCGCGAGGGGTTGGTCGCGCGGCTGCAGGCCGTGGCTCGCTTCGAGGTCGTCGGCGAGGCCGCCAACCGCATCGAGGCGCTGGAGCAGCTCGCGCGCACCGCGCCCGACGTGGTGCTGATGGACGTGGGCCTCAAGGACGTCAACGGCATCGCGCTGGGCGCCGAGATGCTGGCCGCCCAGCCGGCCATCAAGCTGCTGATGTTCAGCATGTACGACAACCCGGAATATGTGCAGCGCGCACTGCAGGCCGGCGCGCGGGGCTATGTGCTCAAGGACGCCCCGGCGACCGAGATCGTGTCGGCCATCGACGCCATTGCGGCCGGCGGCACCTTCCTGAGCGCTGCCGTGTCGGGCCGGCTGTTCCGCGGCCAGGTGCCCAAGCCGGTGTTGACGCCGCGCGAGAGCGAGATCCTGGCCAAGCTGGGGCAGGGCGCCTCCAGCAAGCAGATCGCGCGCGAGCTGGACCTGAGCGTGCGCACGGTGGAGGCGCACCGCCAGAGCATCAAGCGCAAGCTGGAGCTGGAAGGGCAGGCGGAGCTGATCCGCTACGCCGTGGAGCACGCACGCGGCCAGTGACTGCCGCCATCCATGAAAAAGGGCGCCCGCAGGCGCCCAAGTTCATCCGGCAATCGCTCAACGGCCGCGATGAGGACCGTAGTTGTTGTCGTGGCCGCGGTCGCCATCCCAGTGGTCGCGACGGTCATGGTCACGGCGCCAATCCCTGCGGTCGTCCCAGCGACGATCATCCCAGCGGCGGTCGCGGTAGCTCACGTCGTACACCACCCGCGGAGCCGGGGCGTAATAGACATCGCGCGGGGCGTAGTAGCGAGGCGCAGGCACATAGACCGGCGGGGGCGGCGCGTAGTAGACGGGTGCCGGCTCCACATACCTCGGGCTGTCCACGACGACGCCCACGGGCGGCACATTGATGCCGATACCGACAGACCAGTGTGTGCCGGCCTGAGCGGCCGTGGCGCCCAGCAGGGCGGCGGTGGCGACGGTGGTGGCAATGATGGAACGAAGCATTTGGAACCTCCTACACAGCCGAACATCCGGCTTGAGATGACCAAACAACGCGCTGTCGCGCCTGCCGTTGACGGGCACTTGTTAGCGAGTGTGACCCGGGTTGACCCTTAGGTGATGCCGCGCGGGCGGCCCGCGTGGCTTGACCGATGCCCGCGAGGGCTTGTTTCCCGAAACTGAATGCACGGTAGCGCCGCCTTTTCCCTTCATCCACGACGTGCGCGCCGAATCGGAGACAAGCCTCATGAATCTGCGCCGCCACCTCGTGTGGGCGGGCGTTGCGATCCTGGGCGCCGCATCCCTCGCCACCGTGGCCCTGAGCCGCGGCGAGACGATCAGCGCGCTGTGGGTCGTGGCCGCCGCCCTGTGCACCTACCTCATCGCCTACCGTTACTACAGCCTGTTCATCGCGAACAAGGTGCTGGGGCTGGACGCCACGCGCCAGACGCCGGCGTGGAAGTACAACGACGGCCTGGACTACGTGCCCACCAACAAGCATGTGCTCTACGGCCACCACTTCGCGGCCATCGCGGGTGCTGGCCCGCTGGTGGGTCCTGTGCTCGCGGCGCAGATGGGCTACCTGCCGGGCCTCTTGTGGATCCTGGCCGGTGTCGTCTTCGCCGGCGCGGTGCAGGACTTCATCGTCCTCTTCATCTCCACGCGCCGTGACGGCCGGTCGCTGGGCGACCTCGTCAAGCAGGAGATGGGCACCGTACCGGGCCTGATCGCGCTGTTCGGCGCCTTCATGATCATGATCATCATCCTGGCGGTGCTGGCGCTGATCGTCGTGAAGGCGTTGGCGGACTCGCCCTGGGGCATGTTCACCGTGACGGCGACCATCCCCGTGGCGCTCTTCATGGGCGTGTACCTGCGCTTCATCCGCCCGGGCCGCATTGGCGAGGTGTCGGTCATCGGCTTCGTGCTGCTGATGGCGGCCATCTTCGGCGGCCAGGCGGTCAGCGAGAGCGCCACGCTAGCGCCCATCTTCACGCTGACACCCACGTCGCTGGTCTGGGCGCTGATCGGCTACGGCTTTGTCGCCGCCTGCATCCCCGTGTGGCTGTTGCTGGCGCCGCGTGACTACCTCAGCACGTTCCTGAAGATAGGCACCATCATTGCGTTGGCCATCGGCATCATCATCGTCGCGCCGCCGCTGAAGATGCCCGCGCTGACGCAGTTCGCCGCTGGCTCCGGCCCGGTCTGGGCGGGCAGCCTGTTCCCCTTCCTCTTCATCACCATCGCCTGCGGCGCGGTGTCGGGCTTCCATGCGCTGATTTCCTCCGGCACTTCACCGAAGCTGCTGGAGAACGAGACCCACGCCCGCTACATCGGCTACGGCGGCATGCTGGCGGAGAGCTTCGTCGCCGTCATGGCGCTGGTGGCGGCCTCGTGCATCGAGCCGGGCGTCTATTTCGCGATGAACAGCCCGCCGGCCGTCGTCGGCAAGGATGCCGCCACGGTGGCGCAGACGCTGTCCACCTGGGGCTTCGTCATCACGCCGGAGATGCTCACGCAGGCCGCGGCCGACGTCGGCGAGAAGACCATCCTGGCCCGTGCGGGCGGTGCGCCGACGCTGGCCGTGGGCATGGCCGAGATTCTGCACCAGGTCGTGGGCGGCAAGGCGCTGATGGCCTTCTGGTACCACTTCGCCATCCTGTTCGAGGCGCTCTTCATCCTGACCGCGGTGGACGCCGGTACGCGTGCGGGCCGCTTCATGCTGCAGGATTTGCTGGGCAGCTTCGTGCCCTCGCTCAAACGCACCGAGTCCTGGGTGGCCAACTTCATCGCGACGGGCCTTTGCGTCGCGGCCTGGGGCTACTTCCTGTACCAGGGTATCGTCGATCCGCTGGGCGGCATCAACACGCTGTGGCCGCTGTTCGGCATCGCCAACCAGATGCTGGCCGCGGTGGCGCTGCTGCTGGGCACCGTCGTCATCTTCAAGATGAAGAAGGACCGCTACGCCTGGGTCACCGCGCTGCCGGCCGCCTGGCTGCTGGCCTGCACGATGACGGCCGGCTGGCTGAAGATCTTCTCTGCCGACGCGAAGCTCGGCTTCCTGGCCCACGCCGACAAGTACGCCGCGGCCATCGCCGAGAGCAAGGTGCTGGCGCCGGCCAAGTCGCTGGCGGCCATGGAGCGCGTCGTCTTCAACGACCGGCTGGACGCTGCGCTGTGCGCGCTCTTCATGGGCGTCGTCATCAGCGTGCTGATCTACAGCGTCAAGGCCATCCTGGCCGCACGCCGCAACCGCCAGCCCACGATGCAGGAAACTAGCTTCGTGGCACTTGGGGCCGCCCATGCTTGAACGGGCCGACCTGGCCCGCGCAGGCCGCTACCTCACGCAAAGCCTGCGCCTGATGGTGGGCGTGCCGGACTACGGCAGCTACCTGGCTCACCACCAGGCCACGCACCCCGAAAGAACTCCGATGACCTACGAGGAGTTCTTCAGGGAGCGGCAGGCGGCGCGGTACTCGGCGCGGATGGGGAAGTGCTGCTGAGCCGGTGATACAAGTCGGCCATGCTTGCCACGGCCGACGATGTGTTGCCTCAAGGGTTTCAGCTTCTGCCCCAGGTGCTCGACGCTGAGCGGCGATGCGCACTCATCGACCACCTGTCGACCCTGCCACCCGGTGCTGCCGGCCGGCGCGACCTGCTGGACCAGCCCTGGTGCCAGGACCTGGCGCGTTGGCTGCGCAGCCAGCCGCCGGTTCAGCCATTTTTGCCGGCAGACCAAGTCGCCGTGCAGTGCACGTTGTTCGAAAAGTCGCCGGATCGCAATTGGCTGGTCACACCGCACCAGGATCTCGCCATTCCGGTTGCAGATCGCGTGGAGCGCGCAGCGCTTGGGGGGTGGTCGGTGAAGGAAGGGCAGCACTTCGTGCTCGCGCCGGCCGAGGTGCTGGGCCGTCTCATGGCGCTGAGGCTGCATCTCGACGATGCGACAGCCGCCGACGGTGGACTGCGTTTCGTGCCAGGTTCGCATGTCGCCGGCATCCTCGACGACGCCGAGGCGGGCCTGTGGCGCGAGCGTGCCGGCGAGTTGATTGCCGACGCCCGGGCTGGTGATGCGTTGCTGATGCGCCCGCTTGTGCTGCACGCGTCCAGCAAGGCCACCGCCCAGGGGCGAAGGCGCGTGCTTCACATTCTCTTTGGGCCGCGGGAGCTGCCCTATGGCTTGCAGTGGGGCAGGTCCGTCTGAGCCTTCAGAGCGTCGAACTGCGCCGCCTCGCCAGTGGCGGGTTCTTGCCGAAGTACTTGGCGATGCCCGAGGCCAGCGCGTCCACCAGTTCGTCCTGATAGTCCGGATCGCGCAGCTTCTTCTCTTCCTCCGGATTGGAGATGAAGGCCGTCTCGACCAGGATGCTGGGGATGTCGGGCGCCTTCAGCACCGCGAAGCCGGCCTGCTCGACGCGGGCCTTGTGCAGCTTGCCGATCTTGCCGATCTGGCCCAGCACTTCGCCGCCGAGCTTGAGGCTGTCCTTGATCTGCGCCGTGGTGCTCATGTCCAGCAGGGCTCGCAGCACATTCGCGTCCTTGGTCGCGGCGCCGACGTTGACACCGCCCACCATGTCGGCTGCGTTCTCGCGGTTGGCCATCCAGCGTGCGGCGGCACTGGTCGCCGCGCCGTCACTGAGGACAAAGACCGAGGCGCCCCGCGCCTGCGGTGTGAAGAAGGCATCGGCGTGGATGGACACGAACAAGTCGGCCTGGACGCGGCGCGCCTTGTTCACGCGCTCCTGCAGTGGCACGAAGAAGTCGGCGTCGCGCGTCATCAGTACGCGGATGTTGGGGTTGGCCTGGAGCCGCTTGCGCAGCTTGAGGCCGACGGCCAGCACCACGTCCTTCTCGCGCAGCCCGGAGGGACCGACCGCACCGGGATCCTCGCCGCCGTGGCCCGGGTCCAGGGCAATGATGATGAGGCTGTCGATCTTGGGCTCGGCGGCGGGTGCGGGCGCTGGTGCGGGAGCGGGCTTGGACGCTGCCGTGGCCGGCGTCGGCGCGGATGCCGAGGCATGGGGTGCCGGGGGCGTCGGCGGCCGTTCGATCTTCTGGATCAACTCCCCCAGCGCGTCATTGACGGCGCTGGCCGCGGCCTCCGCCCGCTGGGCCGGGGAGGGCGGGTGGGCAGGCGCCTTGTCTCGCTCGCTGGCCAGAGCCACCAGCGGGTCAGCCGCGAACTTGGGATAGAGGTCGAAGACGAGGCGATTCTTGTAGGCCGCCACGGGCGCCAGCGTGAAGATCTGCGGCGCCACGGGCTGACGCAGGTCCAACACGATGCGCACGACGGTGGGCGTGTTCTGGCCCACGCGCACGCCGGTGATGTAGGGGTCGTCGGGCTTGACCTTGCCGATGAGCTCGCGCAGGCCCGGGCTCAGTTCCAAGCCGTCGACGTCGATGACGAGGCGGTGCGGCGACTCAACGAGGAAATGCTTGGTCGTGAGCGCCTTGTCGGACTCGATGGTGACGCGGGTGTACTCCTGCGCGGGCCAGACGCGCACGGCGACGATGCTGGCCTGGCTGCCTGCGGCCAGCGTGTCGGGCGCCTTGAGCAGCAGCGCCAGGAAGCCACCCAGGGAGGTGCGGCGCTTCATGCCAGGGCCTCCACCAGTCTGGTCGCCCCCACCGCGCGCACCTTGCGGCCGTCGTCGGGCATCATCTCGATGAAAAGCTGCAAGTCGGCCGGCGGCAGCTGGCCGGCAGCCTTCTCGGGCCATTCGCTGAGCTTGAGGCCAGGGGCGGCGAAAACGTCGCGAAAGCCCGCATCCTCCCACTCGCGCGGGTCGCCGAAGCGGTAAAAGTCGAAATGGCTGGCGGCAGCACCGCCGGGCAGGTCATAGCTCTCCATGACCGCGTAGCTCGGGCTCTTGATGCGCCCCTCGATACCGAGCGCGCGCAGCAGCAGGCGCACGAAGGTTGTCTTGCCCGCACCGAGCGGCCCGTGTAGTTCGATGATGGCGTCGGGGGAGGGGAGCAGAACCGCTGCGAGACTCTCGGCGGTGATTCGGGCCGCGGCCTCGTCGGGCCACAGCAGGTGCTTTTCTAAAATCGGTGCCAAATGCAAGAGGTCCCGTCCACAGTCGATGCCGCCAAAACCCTGGCGCCCCTCATGGAGCTCATGGAGAGTCTTCGCGGCTGGGCTCGTGAGCTCGGATTCTCACAGATCGCGGTGGCCGATGTGGACCTCAGCAGCGCCGAGCCCGGCCTGCAGGCCTGGCTGGCCGCTGGCCACCACGGCCGCATGCATTACATGGCCTCGCATGGCCTGAAGCGTGCGCGGCCGGCGGAACTGGTGCCGGGCACGCTGCGGGTCATCACGGCGCGCATGGATTACCTTCCTCAGGGCACCGAGCCAGGCTGGCAGGCCGTCGAGTGGACGGGCTTGGCCACGCCCGAGCAGGCCCAGGTCTCGATCTATGCCCGGGGGCGGGACTATCACAAGGTGCTGCGCCAACGGCTGCAAAAGCTCGCCGACCGGCTGACCGATGAGGTCGGGCCGCTGGGTTGTCGCGTGTTCACCGACTCGGCCCCCGTGCTGGAGGTGGAGCTCGCCTCGCGGTCGGGCCTGGGTTGGCGCGGCAAGCACACGCTGACGCTGCACCGCGACGCGGGCTCGATGTTCTTCCTCGGCGAGATCTTCATCGATCTGGCTCTGCCGCTGACCGAGCCCGTCACGGCCCATTGCGGCGAGTGCCGTGCCTGCATCGACGTCTGCCCCACTGCGGCGATCACCGCGCCCTATCGCGTCGACGCACGGCGTTGCATCTCGTATCTCACCATCGAGCATGACGGCCCCATCCCGCTGGAACTGCGGTCGTTGATGGGAAACCGCGTCTACGGTTGCGACGACTGCCAGCTGGCCTGCCCCTGGAACAAGTTTGCCCAGCCTGCGGTGCTGGCCGACTTCGACGTGAGACCCGGCATGGCCGGAGGGTCCATTGCCGAACTGCTGGGCTGGGACGAGGCCGAGTTCCTGCGCCGCACCGAGGGCTCGGCGATCCGCCGCATCGGCTTCGAGCGCTGGCAGCGCAACCTGGCGGTGGCGGCGGGCAATGCCTTGCGTCGCGGCAGCGTGCCTGAACTACGCACTGCATTGCAGCGCCAGCGCGATGCGGCCACACCACTGGTGCAGGAACATATCGACTGGGCGCTGCAGACGCCCTGATGCTCAGCGTTTCGTGCCCTGGGCTCGCCGGGCTTCCTGCAGCCGGGCGGTGATGGCTTGCTCGGTACCGTCGTGTGCCATCTCGGCGAGGGCGGCGTCGAAGCGGGCGATGAAGCCCGCATCATGGCGGCGCCGGCTGAAGGCCGTGCTGGTGGCTTCGCCCTCGACGACCAGGGCGCTGGCCTGGACCTCGCCGACGAGGCCCAGCTGTTCCAGCTCCCAGGCGGCGGAGATGTCCTCGGCCAGCACGGCATCGACGCGGCCACGTGCCAGCATGCGCCACAGGCCCGCGCGGTTGACGACGCGCTCGACCCGGCCAGCAAAGGCGGGATCCGTCAGCAGGTCTTCCAGCGCAGCGCCATAGACGACGCCGGATTGCAGGCCCAGCTTCAGGTTGGAGCGGTGCAGGGCCTCCAGGTCTGCCGGTGCTGGTTGTGCCGAGCCTTTGCGCAGGAACACACGGAACTGGGCCGGCGTCAGCCGCGTGGAGAACAGGGCAAAGGCCTCGCGCTCCGGCGTGCGGTGGGCAGCGGGCAGCACGTCCAGCTCACCGTGGGCCAGGTCGTTGAGGGCACGCGACCAGGGCAGGTCCTTCACGACGGCGCGGCAGCCCATGCGGCGCAGCGCCTCGACGGTCAGGCTCAGACGTATGCCGGTCAGCTGGCCGTCCGCGCCGCGAATGGAGGCCATGGGATCGGGGTTGCGCCTCACGGTCTGCACGCAGTCCGCGGCGAATGTGGGCGCGCAGGCGGCAAGCAGGAGCGGGATTGCGAATTGCCGGAGCATGGAAAGGTGGGTGGTTACAAGATCGATGGGCACCAGTGTCCACCGACCTGCCAGTCTGTCGCGTTATCGTCTATCCCTTTGTTGTATCCAGAGATCCGCTCCGGAGCGTCCTGATGTTCCTTGACTCCAAACGTCACCAATTCAGCCGCCAACTGATCACTGCCGCGCTCGCCGTGGGGCTGGCGGGCTTGGCTCCCGCCGCCCAGGCCGTGCGCTACGAAGGCCAGGACTTCGCCGAAACCCTGCAGCTCGACGGCAGCACGCTGGCGCTGAACGGCGCCGGCAAGCGCCAGGTCGCCATCTATCCGCTCTATCTCGCCGCGCTGTATGTGCCACAGAAGGCCAGCACGCCCGATGCGATCTATGCGCAGGCCGGTCCGAAGCGCCTGGAGATGCGCATCGTCATCCCGCTCGTGAAGGACGTGTCCACGCAGGAGTTCGTCAAGGCCATCGACAAGGGTGTGAACCGCAACAGTACCGAGGCCGAGAAGGCCGCCGTGGCCGAGCGCGTGAAGCAGTTCAATACGGCCATTGCCGAAGTGGGGCGTGTGAAGAAGGGCGACGTGCTGCGCATCGACTACCTGCCTGCTCAAGGCGGTACGGTGCTCAGCGTCAACGGCAAGGTCTGGGGCAAGCCTGTGGAGGGGCAGGACTTCTACACGGCCTTCCTGAAGGTCTTCCTGGGCGATCACAACAGCGATTCCAAATTGCGCGCCGGCCTGCTGGGCCAGCCGGGCTAGCATCGGTCCCATCGACAACAAGGAGACCGACCTCATGCAACGCCGTTCCGTCCTCCAAGCCGCCGCACTGACCGGCCTGAGTCCGCTGGCCTGGGCGCAGGGCTACCCGGGCAAGCCGGTACGCCTCATCGTGCCATTCGCGCCCGGCGGCACGACCGACATCATTGCCCGCATCGTCTCCGAGCGCATGTCCAGCCTGCTAGGCCAGACCATGGTGGTGGACAACAAGGCCGGCGGTGGCGGCACGGTCGGTGCGACCGAGATCTCGCGTGCCACACCCGATGGCTACACGCTGGGCATGGCCACCGTCTCGACGACGGCGTCCAACCCCGCGATCAACCCCAAGATCGCCTACAACCCGCTGACTGACTTCACGCCCATCATCAACGTCGCGGCGACGCCCAACATCATTGCTGTGCACCCCAGCTTCCCGGCGCGCGATTACAAGACCTTCGTCGCCGAGCTCAAGAAAAACCCTGCCAAGCACAGCTATGCGACGTCGGGCACGGGCGGCATTGGCCACATGCAGATGGAGTTGTACAAGACGCTGGCGGGCGTGTTCGTGCTGCACATCCCCTACCGCGGCGCGGGCCCGGCCCTGAACGACACGGTGGCCGGCCAGGTGCCCATGATCTTTGACAACCTGCCCTCGGCCTTGCCCTTCATCAAGGACGGCCGCCTCATCCCCATCGTCATCGCCGCGCCGCAGCGCCTGGCCGTGCTGCCCAATGTGCCGACCTTCAAGGAGGTCGGCCTGGAGCCCGTCAACCGCATGGCCTACTACGGCATCCACGGCCCCAAGGGCCTGCCGCGCGACATTGTCGACAAGGTGCACGACGCGATGAAGAAGGCCGTCGAGATCCCCGACGTGAAGAAGCGCATCGAGGACACGGGCTCGCTGATCGTGGCCAACACGCCCGAGCAGTTCGCCGCCCAGATCGCGGCCGAGTTCGAGGTCTACAAGAAGGTCGTCGCCCAGCAGAAACTAAAGCTTGATTGATCCGGGTATCGAGTCCTTCATCGAGGCGCTCTGGCTGGAAGACGGCCTGAGCGCCAACACGCAGGCGGCCTACCGGCGCGACCTGGCCGCGCTGGCCGCCTGGCTGGCGCCCACGCCGCTGGATGCCTGCAGCGAGGCGCGGCTGTTCGAGTACGCCATCGCCAGGCCGGCCGCCAAGGCCACTAGCGCGAACCGGCGGCTGTCGGTCTTCAAGCGCTATTTCCGCTGGGCGCTGCGCGAAGGCCGCATCCAGGCCGACCCGACGCTGAAGATGACGGCGGCCAAGCAGCCGCTGCGCGTGCCCAAGCTGCTCAGCGAGGCCCAGGTGTCGGCGCTGCTGGCCGCACCCGACGTGAACACGCCGCTGGGCCTGCGTGACCGCGCGATGTTGGAGCTGATGTATGCCAGCGGCCTGCGCGTGAGCGAACTGGTCACGCTCAAGAGCGCCCACGTCGCTTTCAAGGATGCCGTGCTGCATGTCACCGGCAAAGGCAGCAAGTCGCGCCTTGTGCCCTTTGGCGAGCATGCGCGTGACTGGATGGCGCGTTATCTGCGCGAGGCGAGGGCCGAGATCCTGGCCGGCCAGGCCAGTGACGACCTGTTCGTGACGGCCCGTGGTGCCGGCATGACGCGGCAGATGTTCTGGACCCTGATCAAGCGACACGCGCTGGCGGCGGGCATCACCGTGCCGCTGTCGCCGCACACGCTGCGCCATGCGTTTGCGACGCATCTGCTCAATCATGGTGCAGATTTGCGTGCCGTGCAGTTGCTGCTGGGGCATGCCGACCTGTCCACGACGCAGATCTACACCCATGTGGCGCGCGAGCGCCTCAAGGCGTTGCACGCCCAGCACCATCCAAGAGGCTAGGGGAGTGAACTAGGGGGTACGACCTGGCCTGCGTTGCATGCCGGCTTCGTTCGTTTCGATGGTTTCAACCTGTAGGCGAGCCACAACACACGGCCTTTCGACAGGGGCTGGCGCAGGCAAACTCCGCCGCCATCACAACAAAACCTTCACGGAGTCCACATGCCTGCTCACCGCCTGCTGCCGGTCGCCCTGGCCGCACTCAGCGTCTTCGGTACCGCCGCCGCCCAGACCCAGGACAACAGCCTCGAGCGCGTCACCGTCGTCGGCTCGCGCAAGTCGCTGCCCGCGGCATCGTCAACGGACACGCTGGTGCCCGTCGACATCTACTCCATGAGCAAGGTGGCCGAGGGCGGCGGCCAGTTCGACCTGGCGCAGTCGCTGCAGTACCTGTCGCCGTCGTTCAACTCGACGCGCCAGACCGGCGCTGACGGCGCCGACCTGATCGATTCCGCCGCGCTGCGCGGCCTGGGCTCCGACCAGACGCTGGTGCTCGTGAATGGCAAGCGCCGCCACACCGTGGCCCTGGTGAACATCTTCGGCGCCCGCAACCGCGGCACAACGGGCACGGACATGAACTCCCTGCCGCTGCTGGCCATCGACAACGTGCAGGTGCTGCGCGATGGCGCCGCTGCACAGTACGGCTCGGACGCCATCGCTGGCGTCATCAACATCCAGCTGAAGAAGAAGCCCGGCTGCGAGGCCGTGGCCGGCTATGGCCAGTACTCGGCCGGCGACGGCAAGAACTATCTCGCGTCGGCCTACTGCGGCGTCAAGCTGGCCGGCGGTACGCTGGGCATCACGGGCGAATGGCAGGACCGTGGCCGTTCCAACCGCGCGGAGGGCGATCCCAACCTGGGCGGCCGCATCATTGGCGACACCAAGGTCCAGAACAAGACCGTCTACCTGAACGGCGAATTTCCGCTGACGGCCGATAACAAGGTGTACGTGACGGCCGGTGCGCAGAACCGCGATGCGTCCTCGGGCGCCTGGGCGCGCGGCGGCATCGGGTCCGACGACATCCCCTCGCGCAACTCCGCGGCGATGTACCCGGATGGTTTCGTGCCCTTCATCAACGGCACCATCGAAGATCGCTATTTCACGGCGGGCTGGAAGTCGTCCGTCGTCGGCTGGGACACCGACCTGTCGCAGACCTACGGCTCCAACAAGATGCGCTACAACATCAGCCACACGCTGAATGCATCCATCGCCAACAAGGACCTGCTGGCTGGCGGCAAGGGCGTCAGCGCGACGAGCTTCGATGCCGGCGGCTTTGGCTTCGACCAGTACACGACCAACTTCGACGTCAGCCGCTTCTTCCCCGACCTGCTGGGCGGCAGCAACATCGCCTTCGGCGCCGAGTACCGCCGCGAGAAGTACAACATCGTGGCCGGTGAGCTGGGCTCGTACAACGACGCCGACGGCGTGGGCTTCGGCGGGAATGCCGGCAGCCAGGGCTTCCCGGGCTTCCAGCCGTCGGATGCCACCAACCGCGCCCGCAACAGCCAGGCGGTGTACTTCGACTGGGAAGCCAACCTGACGCCGTCGCTGACGGCCGATGCGGCCATCCGCCGCGAGCACTACAGTGATTTCGGCTCGACGACGACGGCCAAGCTGGCCGGCAGCTACAAGCTCAGCAAGGAACTCCTGCTGCGCGGTGCTGCCAGCACGGGCTTCCGCGCGCCCAGCCTGCAGCAGCTCTACTTCTCGTCCACCTTCACCGACTTCATCAGCGGCCAGCCGCTGGACGTCGTGCTCGCGCCCAACGGCAGCACCATCGCCAACGCCGCCGGCGTGCCCGCACTGAAGCAGGAAAAGTCCAAGAACTACACGGCGGGCTTCACCTTCAAGCCCAGCAGCGACACGGCCGTCACGCTGGACCTGTACCAGATCAAGATCAAGGACCGCATCGTGCTGTCCGGCCGCTTCGACGCCGACAACTACCCGGCCCTGGGCACCATCCTGCAGGGGCTGGGAGTGGGACAGGCGCAGTTCTTCGTGAACTCGGTTGACACGCGCACCAAAGGCATGGACCTGACCGCGTCGACGCGGGCCAAGTTGGGCGCCGGTACGTTGAACACATTCCTTGCGGTCAACGTCAGCCATACCGCCGTCACGGCCGTCCATGCGCCTGCGGCGCTGAAGGGCTACGAGGACGTGCTGCTGTCCGAGCGCGAACGCCTCTTCATGGAGCAAGGCGGCCCGCGCGACAAGGAGACGCTGGGCTTCGAGTACAGCCAGGGCGCATGGACGGGCGAGGCCAAGATCATCCGCTTCGGCAGCCAGACCCTGGGCACCTTCTCCGGTCCCCCGGTGCCCAACCAGTACTACAAGCCCAAGACCTCCATGGATCTGGGCCTGTCCTGGCAGGTCACGCCGTCGCTCAAGTTCAGCATGGGCGGCAACAACGTCTTCAACGTGCACCCCACAAAGCAGGACTTCAACGAGACCGACAACGGCTTCTACTACGAGAGCGTGCAGTTCGGCCTGAACGGCGCGTCGTATTACGCCCGGATGTACTACAGGTTCTGAGGTCTCAGGACCGTGCATCGTGCCTGCGCAAGACGCGCGGGCATGACCACTAGATGGGGCAGGGCAGGGACAATGGTTCTATGGACCACAGCTTCCTCTCTGCCCTGATTCTTTTGCTGCTGGTGCTGGACCCGCTCGGCAGCCTGCCCATCTTCATCCCCATCATGCGCGCGGTGCCCAAGGAGCGGCGCACGCGCGTGGCGATGCGCGAGGTGGGCATTGCCTTTTGCGTGCTATTCGCCTTCATGTTCGTGGGCGACAGCTTCCTGCAGGTCATGCACCTGTCGGAGCGCTCGCTGGAGGTGGCCGGCGGCGTGATCCTGATGATCATCGCCATCCGCATGATCTTCGGCAGCTCGGGCGAATCGGCCTATGGCGTGGAGCCCGGCCGTGAGCCGCTGATCTTTCCGCTGGCCGTGCCGCTGCTGGCCGGGCCATCGGCGATGGCGACCGTGCTGCTGCTGGCTTCGCGCCAGCCAGACCGCATCTACGCGTGGATTGGCGCGTTGAGCGCCGCCATGCTGATCTCGGGCCTGACGCTGGTGATGGCCGACCGCATCCGCAAGCTGCTGGGTGATTCGGTCGTGTCAGCCATCGAGAAGCTGATGGGCCTGGTGCTGACGGCCATCGCCGTCGAGATGGTGCTGTCGGGCCTGAAGCGCTACTTCGTCGGCGGGATCTAACGTCGAGCGAAGACCAAGCGGCCCGCAGACCGCTTGGCGTGAGCTGTCAGCCAGCCCGCGGCGGGCTTACTTGCCCTTCAGCTTGGCTTCCTTGCCCTTGGGCATCACTGCCGTCATGGGCGCTACCGGGCGGTCTGAACCGGCCGACTTGGTGGGTGCGGCGTCCTTCTTGGGCTTCTTCGCCATCTTGTTGCCGCGCTGTTCTGTGTTCGCCATGACGTGCTCCCGTTGGGATTGAAAAACTCAACTATGCCTCAGCGATGCCGCCAGTTCAGACGTCGCCGGCTCCGTGAAACCCCCGACCTCAAGGGGCGGAGGGCCTGAGCCGCTCGGCCTGCCACTTGGCGCACGCAGCACTCTTGCTCCAGGCGTCGGCCGTCACGTCGTAGCGCTTGCAGTCCATGTCGTACCAGCGGCCCAGCCCGGTGTAGCTCATGCCAAGTCGTTCCATGACGGTGGAAGAGGGCGTGTTCTCCGGCTGGCAGACCGCGCAGATCAGCTCGGGCTTCAATGCCTCGAACGCCCAGCCCACCATGTGGCGGGCGGCTTCGCTGGCATAGCCTCGGCCCCAGGTGTCCTGGCGCAGCCGCCAGCCGGTCTCCAGCGGGCCGGCCGGGTCGCGGTTCAGGTGCTGGATGCAACCCGTGCCCACCAGGTCGCCGTCGTCCTGCGTCACGAAGGCCCACCAGGAGTACCCTAACTCCGCCCAGCGCGCCTTCACGCGGTCGATCATGGCCTGCGTGTCCTCGGGCGTGTCGGGCCGGCCGGTGATGTAGCGCATGACGACCGGGTCGCTGTTCAGGCGGTAGAGGCCGTCGAAATGGCGGTCTTCCAGGGGTTCAAGGCGCAGGCGGGGTGTGATAAGGACGGTCATGGGCCAGATCCGGTGGGTTGTGGCGATGATTCATTCTGGATGGGCTGCTCCCACGATTCGGAAGTCACTTTTCAAATGGTGAAAAGCACCTATGTTGCACCGCCGCATGATTTCTCATTATGGTGAATTGCATTTCTTGATTTGAAATTTAAAACACAACTCATTGTTTTATATGGATAAAGTTTTTTGTCTTATATAAGACTAAGGGCTTCACAGTGACGGGGTGCGGGCTTAGGCTTGAGCCATCGGTTTTCGATGTTTCAGCAAGGAGCTTTCCATGACCCGCCTCACCCGTGAACAACAGATCGCCGCCCTCGAGAAGGACTGGGCCGAGAACCCCCGCTGGAAGGGCATCAAGCGTGGTTACACCGCCGCCGACGTCGTGCGCCTGCGTGGCTCCGTCGACATCGAGCACACGCTGGCCAAGCGTGGTGCCGAGAAGCTGTGGAACCTGGTGAACACCGAGCCCTTCGTCAACGCGCTGGGCGCGCTGACCGGCAACCAGGCCATGCAGCAGGTCAAGGCCGGCCTGAAGGCCATCTACCTGTCCGGTTGGCAGGTTGCGGGCGACGCCAACAGCAATGGCGAGATGTACCCCGACCAGTCCCTGTACTCGGTGGACTCGGTGCCCAAGGTCGTCAAGAAGATCAACGCCACCTTCAAGCGCGCCGACGAGATCCAGTGGAGCGAGGGCAAGGACGACATCGACTACTTCGCCCCCATCGTCGCCGACGCCGAAGCCGGCTTCGGCGGCGTGCTGAACGCTTTCGAACTGATGAAGGCCATGATCGAGGCCGGCGCCTCCGGCGTTCACTTCGAAGACCAACTGGCCAGCGCCAAGAAGTGCGGCCACATGGGCGGCAAGGTGCTGGTGCCCACGCGTGAAGCCGTCGCCAAGCTGGTCGCGGCCCGCCTTGCGGCCGACACCATGGGCGTGACCACGCTGCTCGTGGCCCGTACCGACGCCGAAGCCGGCGACCTCGTCACCGCCGACATCGACGACAACGACAAGCCCTTCTGCACCGGTGAGCGCACCGTCGAAGGCTTCTACCGCACGAAGAACGGCCTGGACCAGGCCATCAGCCGCGGCCTGGCCTACGCGCCCTATGCCGACCTGATCTGGTGCGAGACCGGCAAGCCCGACCTGGCCTTTGCCAAGGCCTTCGCCGAAGCCATCCACGCCAAGTTCCCGGGCAAGCTGCTGGCCTACAACTGCTCGCCTTCGTTCAACTGGAAGAAGAACCTCGACGACGCGACCATCGCCAAGTTCCAGCGCGAGCTGGGCGCACTGGGCTACAAGTTCCAGTTCATCACGCTGGCCGGCTTCCACAGCCTGAACTACTCGATGTTCGAACTGGCCCACGGCTACGCCCGCCGCCAGATGAGTGCCTTCGTCGAGTTGCAGGAGAAGGAGTTCTCCGCCGCCGAGAAGGGCTTCACCGCTGTGAAGCATCAGCGCGAGGTCGGCACCGGCTACTTCGACGCTGTGACGACCACTATCGAAGCCAATGCCTCGACCGCCGCGCTGAAGGGCTCGACGGAAGACGAGCAGTTCTTCGATGCCAAGCATGGCTAAGTAAAAACAGGCGCCGGGGGCGCCTGTTCAATGATCTAGCGAGAGTTGGCCGGCCCTGCGCAAGCAGGCCGGCCTTTTTTCATCTACGGGCGACCTTGAAGGTGCCGACAGCGGTGGACAGCGATTGCGCCTGATCACGCAAGCTTTCGGCCGCGGCGGTGGACTGCTCCACGAGCGCGGCGTTCTGCTGGGTGACTTGATCGAGCTGGGTGATGGCGATGTTGACCTGGCCAATGCCATCGGACTGTTCGGCCGCGGCGGTGGTGATCTCACCCATGATGTCCTTGACGCGCTGCACGGCGCCGACGAGCTCGTCCATCGTCTTGCCCGCCTCGGCCACCAGCCGCGAGCCGACCTCGACGCGCTCGACGCTGCTGCCGATCAGGCTCTTGATCTCCTTGGCGGCGTCAGCCGAGCGGCCCGCCAGCGAACGCACTTCGCCGGCCACCACGGCAAAGCCGCGACCCTGCTCGCCGGCACGCGCGGCCTCGACGGCAGCATTCAGCGCCAGGATGTTGGTCTGGAAGGCGATGCCGTCGATGACGCCGATGATGTCGGCGATCTTGCGCGAGCTGGTGTTGATCTCGTCCATGGTGTTGACGACCTGGGCGACGACCGTGCCGCCGCGCTGCGCGATGCTGGCGGCCGACACGACGAGCGAGTTCGCCTGGCCGGCAGACGCAGCCGAGTGCTGGACGGTGCCGGTCAGCTCCTCCATCGCGCTGGCGGTTTCCTCCAGGCTGGACGCTGCTTTCTCGGTGCGCCCGCTCAGGTCCTGGTTGCCGCTGGCGATCTCGGACGCGGCCGTGTTGATGGACTCGGCCACGTCGCGGATGCCGCCAATGGTCTGCGACAGCGTCTCGCGCATGCGGCGCAGCGTCATCTGCAACTGCCCGATCTCGTCGGAGCGCGCCGCCATTCCCTGGCCCGAGGGAACGAGGTTGCCGTCGGCCACGCGCTCGGCCAACTCGTTGGCGGCCAGCAGCGGCTGCGTGATGCCCTTGGTGATGTTCCAGGCCGCCGCCACGCCCAGCAGTAGCATGAGGGCGCCCAGCGCCAGCAACAGCGTGCGGCCGCTGCTGTTGGCGGCATCGATGCCGGCCGCCGTCTTGTCGATCTCGGCGCGCTGGTGGTCCAGGAACTCCTGCATCCGCTGCAGGTAGACCTTGGAGCCCGGCACGAAGGTGTCGGTCAGCAGCTTCTCGGCAGCCTCGGCCTGGCCGTCCTTCTTCAGCTTGACGATCTCGTCGCGCGAGGTGATATAGACCTGCCTGGCCTTGCCCACGGCGTCGAACAGCGCCTGCTCTTCGGGCGAACGGATCATGCCCTTGATCTTTTCCTGCATCTCGCCGGAGGACTTGGTGGACTGCGCCTGGTCCTCGGCAAAGATCTGCACCAGCGACGCATCCGAGCTCTTGGCAATCGCGATCGTGCGGCGCACGCCGGCGTTGATGTTGCGGTTCCAGTCAGCCAGGAGTCGCTCCTTGGCCAGCGGCTCGTCCATCATCTGCCGTGTGGCCGCGGCGGTGGACGCCAGGCGCCAGGACGCCAACCCAATCACCAGGGCCGCCAGTGCGAGCACCAGCGCAAACCCCGCTGCCAGTCTCTGCCCGATGGAAAGCTTCATCATGTATCTCCTCGCAACGATCTATCCTGCCCTCTGTCGGAGCCAGGCCATGCTAGCGTTCCCACGCCATGCTGTTGTCATGAAATCGCCACCGAAACCCGACAAACTGGGCAAATAACAAGAGGAGATCGACATGATCAAGCTCCCTGAAGCCACTTGGTGGCAACGTCTGGTCCGTCGCGTGCCCTGGCATGGCAGCCCCGAGGATCGTGCTGTGGCAGCTTGGCGGCGGCTGCAGCGCCAATGCCCGCCGGCCGCGCTTGCCGCACGGCAGATCCCGCCCGCTGTGCGCAGCGCCTGGCAGGCCCGGGCCGCCGACGAACTGCCCGGCATGACGGCCGACGAGGCAACCTGGGTGGAAAGTTCGGTCGCGTTGGCCCAGTTCTTCGAGGCCAGCCGCCTGCAGCACGAGTCCGGCCCCTGCGCGCTGCCGTCACGCGCCGCGGACTCGATCTGGCATGCGTGGTTGAAGGCCGATCCTGCGAGCCTCGCCGACTGGCAGCAGCGCTTCTTCAGCCGCGTCGTCGAGCATCGCGAGGCCGAAGAGCTGGGCGCATCGCTGGATCAATGCCTGGCCCGCACCTGGGTCGGTGCCTGCCGCAGCGAGGGGCGCAGCGCGCTGGCCGCACGGCTGCCGCTGGTCTTTGGCCTCGACGGCCAGTTGCGCCTGCCCACGGGTTGGGCCTACGGCTTCGAGCGTGGGCGGCTGGTGCACCGCCAGATCGACGGTTTCGGCCGGCCTGGTGGCATGGCGCACGAGCATGCCGCCTTGGCTGGCGCGGGCTTGGCCGCTCTGGGGCTGCTCAGTGCATTGGAGATCGAGCGCATGCAGCGCCGCGCCAAGGATGGCGGCGGCGCAAGTGGAGACAGCGGTTTCAGCTGGAGCTGGGGCTCGGACGGTGGCAGCGACGGCTGCTCGTCGTCCGACGGTTCTTCATCGGACTGCGGCAGCAGCTGTGGGAGCAGTTGCGGAGGCGGCGGGGACTGACAGCTCAGCGCGACGCCGCCAGCATTGCGCGATAGTCATCCGGGCTCGCGATGCGCGGATTGGTCTTGTGACAATGATCCAGCAGCGCGTGCTCGACGATGCGCGCATCCAGTTCCGGCCCCACGCCCATGGCAGCGAGGCCGCTGGGCAGGCCCAGGCGCGCATTCAGCGCGCGGATGGCATCGGCTATTGCTGCCGCCGCCGAGGCATGGTCCAGGTCACCCAGGCCAATGGCCTGCGCCATGCGCGGCAGCCGCTGCTCGCGCTTGACGCTGTCGGCCTCGGCATTGAAGGCGATGACGGCGGGCAGGAACACGGCGTTCAGCGTGCCGTGGTGCAGGCGCGGGTTGATGCCGCCCAGCGAATGGCTCAGCGAGTGCACGCAGCCCAGGCCCTTCTGGAAGGCCATGGCGCCGTGGACGCTGGCGCACATCATGTCCAGCCGGGCGTCGCGGTCGCTGCCGTCGCGCGTGGCGCGCTCCACCGACGCCCAACCGCGGCGCAGGCCTTCCAGCGCAATGCCATCGGCCGGCGGATTGAAGGCCGGCGCGAGGAAGGTCTCGATGCAGTGTGCGATCGCGTCCATACCGGTCGCGGCCGTCAGCAGCGGCGGCAATTTCAGCGTCAGCGCAGGGTCGCAGACGGCGGCCTTGGGCAGCAGCTCCCAGTTGTGGAAGCCTAGCTTGCGGCCGTCGTCCACGATGATGATGGCGCCGCGCGCCACCTCGCTGCCGGTGCCGGCCGTCGTCGGCACGGCGATCAGCGGCAGCACCTTGGACGTGATGCGCGGCGAGCCGCCTTCGATGGTGGCGTAGGTCTTCAGCGGCCCTTCATGCGTTGCGGCAATGGCCACGCCCTTGGCCAGGTCCATGCTGGAGCCGCCGCCGATGGCGACGAGGCCGTCGCAGCCGGCGTCCTTCAGCACCTGCACCGCCAGGCGCACGGCGGCCTCGGTGGGGTTGGCGGGCGTCTGGTCGAAGACGGGCGGCTTCACGGCGAAAGCGGCCAGCGCCTCGTCGAGCACACCCGCCGCGCGCACGCCGGCATCCGTCACGATCAGGGGCTTGCGCATGCCGACGCGCTCGCATTCGGCCGGCAGCAAGCGGCTCGCACCGAACTCGATCTCGATGCGCGTCAGGTAGAGGATCTGGGCCATGGGTGCTCCGCGGTGTCCCGGAGCATGGTAGTGCGCTGGAGCGACATGGGAGGTGCCCGAGTGCGGGGAACTCGGTGCGCGGGCGCTCGATGATGAGCCGCTCCGGGTATACCACGATGCGCGCGGCGCTGTACTTGCCGGCTTTGCGCCGCGACGCAACCCATGGTTCAACGCTTTGGACAGCGGCGCAAGGCCAGTGCGCCCTCTTATCGACGGGCGTTATCACCGCTGGCATGCTCATCGAGATGACAATGTCGGTCTTCGGTGTTCACGAGGCCCCTGCGGAGATCGCCTGCGGCGAGTCGCTGGAGAGAGATGGTTGCGCCTGACTCAACCGGTTGCGCACGGTGGCAATGTGATCGGCCCTGGCCTGGCGCAAGATGTAGTCGCGGTAATTGGTGTCTTTGAGCCGGTTCCATGCTTGCGCACGGCCCTGGGCTGAATGCTGCCTGCAGGATGCGAGGGCCGCTTCGTCCGGCAAAGGAGCACTCGCACCTGTCATGAATTCATAGCCGTAGGCCCGCATGTGATCTCTCGCAACGGTTTCGATGATCTCGATTTCATCGGCGCTCAGCTGGCTCTTGAACTTGTCCACATTCGCCGGGATGGGAGCGAAGCAGTTTGATGACCAAAGATCCGACATCTTCGACATCTGCCGCGCTTCCGTGGAAGCCGCCACGTCGAGCATCTGCGGTATGAAGTCCAGACCGATAAAGGCGCAGATCCTGCGCAGCACAGGCTCCTGATCGGCGAGGAAATCCTCGTATCGGATGGTGAGTACGCGGTCGGCATGTTCCTGGACGAGACGCCGGGCCGCATCATGCGCGGTCACCCACGTCATCGCGTTGAGCGTGCTGTCGAAGTCGTGGATGATGGCGCGGTTCATCGACGCCACCTGGGCGCGCGGGTCGCGCACGACATTCAGGAACAGCATGTCCGGAAAGAGCTCCATCAGCTCCGTGGCGTAGTGGACGCTGTCGAGGGACTTGTCCATCACCACTCGGGCATGGTGCCGTTCGCCGCTACGCAAGAGCAACTCCCACACTACGCGATGCACGCTGCGCTTCTCGTCCTTGATGGCGTCGAAGACCTCGTTGGGGTCGAACGCCACGTCGCGCCACTTCACCATGCTTGCGGCCTGCAAGCCGACGACGTCCACGACGAGCTGAAAATAGTTGCGGTCCTCGCCCAGATCGCCGTAGAGAGGGACCAGCGGCATGAAATCGACGATGTGCAGCGGGTAGGGCGAGTAGAAGCCCTCGCTGAAGTTCAGCCTGAGTCTCAGCGCATGGCTTCCGCATCGGCGCAGCGGCACCATCAGAAGTGGGCGAGGGCGGCCCGGTTTGGCATCGGAGCGAGATGGCTGGTTGGTCATGATGCGTCCCATTTGATGTGGTTGGAAAAGTCGGCGATGAACTGCTCAAGCTCGATTTCCGGCAGGCGATCGATGCCGGCGGCGGCATGTCGTCCGCCACCGCCGGGATAGAGGCGGCATAACTCCTGCGCCGGCCTGCTCTGTGCAGCGGTGCGGACGCTGACCAGCAAGTGCCCGTCCGAACGGCGAGTGAGGACCGCGAACGATCGGTGTGGTTCCTCGCGCGAGACGCGGTTCGCCAGCGTTCCCGAAAGCCGCCGAGCCCATGCTGCGTCCGGCAGCAGGTAGACGTCGCCATAGGTGCTTCGCCAATGTGGAGCGAGCGTCTCCAGGTGATGTTGATCGTCGGCCCAGCCGGCGGCCAACTGACGATATTCATCTGCGCCGGCGATGAAGCCGAATGGGCTCTCAAAGTCGTGCACCGCTTGATAGAGGTCGATGGGCGAAAAATGCAGGTCTTCCACGGCCTCGCCGTAGGCGTTGTAGTTAAGAAGCTGCCCTAGCTGTTCGAGGCTGGCCGCCTGGTTCAAGGTCAGCCCGTGTTGCGTGCAATGGCTGTGCGCAACCTCGGACAAGTTGTCGCCGAAGGCGCCCACGATGGCCCATTCGCGAAAGCGCCCGGACAACTCGCGGTCCACCAGCAGGGATGTGCAAACAACCGCGGAAGGGTCGATATGGCACTCCAGCCGTGGGTGGTGGAACAGGCTGCGTGCGCAATGGTGATCGAAGTAGTGCACATACCCACCAGCCTGCAGCGCGCGACGCACGCCGGTCTCGTTCCTGTCGAACGAGACGTCCAGCACGGTGATGTTGCTGGGAGAGTCGGTGTCGAAAAGGTGTCTGAACAGGTCGATATCGCGTTTGACGCCACTGACGAGACGCCCTGCACGCGGCTCGGCCATGCGCAATTGATGCAGGCTGCAAATGCCATCGGCGTCGCCGTTGAACAGGTCAACCGCCGGCAAGTCGGCCGCCTGGGCCCTCAGCACAAATGGCTGGCTTGATGTCATGACGCAAGGGAACAACGATCGGCGAGAAAGTCCATCAGTTGTCCCACCGCTTGGTCGAGGCCGCAGATGTCGGTGTCGATGCGCAACGCGGGAGACTGGGGTGTCTCGTAAGGCGCCGACACGCCGGTGAAATGGGGGATGGCTCCCGTGCGAGCTTTTTCGTAGAGCCCTTTCGGGTCTCGCGCTTCACAGACTGCCAGTGCGGTGCTTACGTGGACTTCCACGAACCTCGCTTCGCCAATGATGGATCGCGCCAGTTCCCTGTCCTCCTGTCGCGGCGAGATGAGCGCGGTGAACACGATCAGTCCCGCGTCGTTCATCAGAGCGGCAACTTCCGCTATGCGCCGGATGTTCTCGCGCCGGTCCGATGGCGAGAAGCCGAGATCGCGATTGAGATGGTGTCGGATGTTGTCGCCATCCAGCACGAACCCCAATCGCCCTTGCGCATGCAGCCTGCGCTCAGCCGCATAGGCCAGGGTGGATTTGCCCGCGCCGCTGAGGCCGGTCAACCAGACCGTCGCCGGCTGCTGATGGAGGAGGGCGCACCGCTCGGCCCCCGAGACCAGGCCGGAGTGTTTCACCACGTTGCGACTCACAGCATCCTGCGCCAGGGGAGCGGCGCTGGGGTCGGCATTGCACGGACGCGGCTGGGCAAGGGAGAGAGTTGAAGGAGTCATGGTGGATCAAGCACTTAATGGATAACGCGGAACCCTGCGGTCAACAGCGATGCGCACAGCAAGCCACGTATCAAGGTCTCCGGCAGGGAACTGATCATTCGGGCGCCTAGCCAGATCCCGGGCAGAGATCCGATCAGCAGGCTGGCGAGCAAGGTCCAGTTGACATTCCCAAGCGCGGCGTGACCCAGGCCCGCAACAAGCGTGAGCACAGCCGCATGGGCGATATCCGTTCCGACCAAACGTTGAACGGGAAGTCGTGGATAGAGGACGAGGGTCAGCGTCGCGCCAATCGCACCGGCGCCAATTGAGCTGAGCGACACGAGGACACCCAGCAGCAGGCCGGCGACCATGGTCAAAGCCCGCTTGCGCGATGTCGTGAGCAAGGCGTCAAGCTTGAGGCCAACGGTGTGGCAGAAGGGGCGACAGGCTACTGCGGCGGCTGTCATGAGCAGCGCAACACCCAACACCTGCATCATCAGGTGGCTGAGCCCCTTCGTCATGCCGGTGTAGTGCATCAGCATGATCGTGGCGACCGTCGCGGGGATGCTGCCCATCAACATCCAAGCGACGATCCCGTAGTCGACCTGGTTTTGGCGGTGGTGGGCGAGCGTTCCGTTAGTCTTCGTTATTGCAGCAAACCACAAGTCCGTGCCGATCGCCACAGGCGCTCCGAGATTGAAGACGCCCATCAAAAGCGGCGTCAGGAGCGAGCCGCCACCAACGCCGGTCAATCCGACAATGGCACCAATCGCGAATCCACCCGCCACTGCAAGCCAGTCCATGACATCCCAATCTTGAGAGGCTGCCGGCCGGAGCCGGCATGGTGACTTGCATTCCAATCCGACGTTAAGTTAGCGTCGAATGCGACGACAGCAAGCAAGCCGGCGCGTCGTGTCGATTTAAGGGGCGCAGCTTCGCGTCAAGTTCAGAGCCGGATCGGTACGCGATCCAATTCGCGCGAGCTAGGCGAAGCTGTGCCGTGGCTCCACATCATTCTTCGCAGCGAGGCGAAACACGGAAATCGCCGTAGACAGGTTTTCAGCTTGCTGGCGCAGGCTTTCAGCGGCTGCCGATGTCTCCTCGACCAAAGCTGAGTTTCTCTGCGTGGTCTCATCCAACTGCGCCACCGCCTGATTGATCTGTCCGACGCTGGAACTCTGTTCTGAACTGGATTGCGTGATGTCGGCGATCAAATCGTTCACCTTGCGCACTTGTTGCACCACCTCATCAATGGTCCGGCGCGCCGCGTTGACCTGCACTGTGCCGGCGTCAACCTTTTCCACACTGCTCGTGATCAGGCTCTTGATCTCCTTGGCCGCGTCCGCCGAGCGCTGGGCCAGGCTGCGCACCTCTCCCGCGACCACGGCAAAGCCTCGGCCTTGCTCGCCGGCGCGCGCCGCCTCCACGGCTGCGTTGAGTGCCAGGATATTGGTCTGGAAGGCGATGCTGTCGATCACCGTGATGATGTCGGAAATCTTGCGGCTCGAATCCTGGATGCCCTCCATGGTCTCGACTACACGCTCGACAGCTACGCCGCCTTGTCCAGCCACCTCAGACGCCTTGCCAGAGAGCAGGTTGGCTTCGCGAGCGTTGTCAGAGTTCATCTTGACGCTTGCCGCCATCTGCTGCATCGACGCGGCGGTCTCCTGCAAGCTTGAAGCCTGCGACTCTGTTCGCGAGGACAGGTCACTGTTGCCATGGGCAATCTGCGTCGCAGCCGTCACTACGGTGTCCACGCCGATGCGCACGGCACTGACCATCCCGGACAAATTGCTCGTCATGAGATTGAGCGAGCCCAGCAGCTCACCGATCTCGTCATGCGTTCCCACCTGCGCTTGGTGGGTGAGGTCGCCTTCGGCAACCGCCCGAGCGATGGTCACCGCTTCGGTCAGTGGTTGGGTGATCGACCGGGTGATTGCCAGAGCTGCAACAACGCCCACCAGGAGAGCCGCCACAGCCAGACCTCCCAGCGTCCACAGTACGGTTTGGTAGGTTGCCCGGCCTTGCCCGACCATGCGCTTGGCAACTTCATCGCTATGCGCCAGCCATGCGTCCTTGGCCTTGATGAGGTTGATGTTGTCAACGCGAGCCTCTCCCAGCATGATGCCGATGGCGGCGTCTCGCCGCGCCGGATCGTCGAGGGCGGCGCGTGACGCCGTCATAACCTTCTCGTTGGAACGCACGAAGGTTTCGAACTTGTCCTTCACCGCCTGCCAGTTGCCGCGATCCTCGTCGTCCTGGAACAGGGCGCGTGACGAATACTCTTGCAGTGCATTGCGCGCGGCGTCGACCGATTTCGCGGTCATTGATTCGGCCTCCTTTTTCTGCTCCGTATTGCCGAGGATGTGAAGGAAGGAGCGGCGGCGTGCATCGTCGGCGCTGCGCATGAACTCGTTGACCAGCTTGTACGACGCCATGATGTTGCTGTCGTAATACTCGGTGTGCGCCTGAAGCCGATCAGCCTGCACCTTGGCGGTCACGGCCAAGACCGCCAGCATGACCAGCAGGACAGCGAAACCGGCGCTCAGGCGGGTGCCGATCTTCACGTTGGAAAGGAACTTCATCCTTTACTCCCTATGCATGTTCCAAAAAAGTATGTCACCAATGTCGGCGTTAGGGGAGGCCCATGGAGTCGGAAAAAAGCAAGGAATTCACGCGCATAACCATGCAACTTTTCTGACATCATGGCGGCGACCATGATGCTGGGTCTTGAGTTCTCTGGCTTGCGTTGCGTCAAGAGGATTGCCGCGAGCAGCCGAAAAAGCGGGCGTGACGAGATACGGGGCCGAGGGCGCTATCACCGCCTTGGCCGCCATGTTCAATGTGGCAATCGACGGGTTGAATTGGCGGCGATCCGGTTATTGCCAAATGCTATTTGACTAACCAGTTAGTTAGGAGGTTCAAGCGTCGCACAGCCCGCCTTGAGCGGGCTTCTCACGAAGCGCTTGCCCATCATGGATGCGCTAAGCCGCAGCCGCATAGGTGGCCGCCGAACTTCGTCAGACAGCGGAGCGCCGGCTGCCGCCCAATGAAAGAGGAAAGAGGCCAGCGGCGGATCGCCGAAGCGCCTGGGCTATAGCTGGCTCAGTCCCATCCAGAGCATGTAGGCCGCCAGCGCGAACAGCAGCGTGGCGAACACCCTCTTCAACTGAGCCACGTCCATGGCGTGGGCCGTGCGGGCGCCCAGCGGCGCCATGGTCACGCTGGCGAGTGCGATCAACGCCAGTGCCGGCAGGTAGAGGTAGCCGACGGCACCCGGCAGGTTGGCGGCCAGGCCCCAGCCGCCCACCACGTAGCCCAGCGTGTTGGCGACGGCGATCGGGAAACCAAGGGCTGCGCTGGTCGCGACGGCCAGGTGCACCGGCACGTTGCACCACACCATGAAGGGCACACTGACGAAGCCGCCGCCCGCGCCGACGAGGCCCGACAACAGGCCGATGCCGGCGCCAGCGCCAAGTTGGCCCGCTGCGCCTGGTATCTGTCGGCTGGGTGCCGGCCGCCTGTTGCGCAGCATCTGCCAGCCGGAGAAGCTGATGAAGCCCGCGAACACGAGCGCCAGCCAGGCGCCCTTGAGCAGCGTGAACAGGCCCGCGCCCGCGAGCAGCCCGCCAACCAGGATGCCGGGTGCCAGTCCCTTGACGAGGTCCCAGCGCACGGCGCCGCGCTTGTGATGGGCGCGCACGCTGGACAGCGACGTAAACATGATGGTGGCCATGGACGTCGCGATGGCCATCTTGACAGCCAGGTCCGGCTCCACGCCGCGCTGGCGCAGGATGAAAGCCAGCAGCGGCACGATCAGCATGCCGCCGCCTATACCCAGCAGGCCGGCCAGGAAGCCGACGACAAGGCCCAGGACGATCAGTTCCGCGGCGAGGCCTGCGGTCACGTGGGCCTCTCGCCCGGCAGGTACGCCGGGCGATACCCCGGCGTGGTGCGTGTCGGCTCGGGGGCGGCCCAGCGCTCGGCGCTCATCCGTTCAGGCGCTTCAACACGGCGTTCCATTCAGCCGGCGTGACCGGCGTGATGGACAGCCGGTTGCCGCGCTGCAGCACCTGCATGCCGGCCAGCTCCGGCGCTTCGCGCATCTCCTTGAGGCTCAAGAGTCGTGTCGTCTCGCGCCAGCGCACGTCCACGTGCACCCAGCGTGGGGCCTCGGGCTTGGACTTGGGGTCGTAGTAGTGGCTCTTGGCGTCGAACTGCGTGGCATCCGGGTAGGCCGCGCTGCAGACCTCGGCGAGGCCGGCGATTCCGGGCTCGGGGCAGGACGAGTGATAGAAGAGCACGCCATCGCCCAGGCGCATGGCGTCGCGCATGAAGTTGCGCGCCTGGTAGTTGCGCACGCCGGTCCAGGGCAGGGTGCCGGCGCGTTCCAGGTCGAGGATGGAGGCCTCGTCGGGCTCCGACTTCATCAGCCAGTAGTTCATGGCTCGATGCTAACGGCGAGGCGCGGAGAAAAAGGTGTCCACCACATTCCGGGGGCCGAGATCCTGAACACCCAGGGGTAATCAGGTGGGCGAAGTCAGCCGGGCTTCGGGTTCATCTGACGCGAGACGATCACGCCCGCCCGGCATTTTCCAAGCCCTTGCTCATAGAGCATCGGATGAAGGAAATAAAGCCCCAGGGAATGCAGTGGACGACGTGGATTCTACGGCTTCAGATCAGCTGACCGTCGTGTCCGAGTGCATCGTCCAGGCGCTTGACAAGGGCATCCAGTTCCGGCGCAGAAAGCGAGCCCGCTGCCGCGGTTTCACGCGGCGCTTCGGCGAGCTGGTAGGCCAGGTTCAATGCGGCCAGCACGGCGATGCGCTCGCGCGCCTTGACCTTGCCGGCGTCGCGGATGGCGCTCATCTCGCGGTCGACGTGGGCCACGGCCGTGGTCAGCGCGGACTCGCCGCCTTCGGGGCAGCCGAGCAGGTAGCTCTGGCCCATGATGGTGACTTCCATCTGCTTCATGCGTCTTCCTTGGGCGCCTCGGCCGGCAGGCGCTCCAGCAGCGCATCAACGCGCGCGCGGGCGGCGTTCAGGCGCGAGCGAAGGCTGTCGCGCTCCTGCGTGAGGGCCGCCACCTGCTCAAGCAGCAGGGTGTTGGTTCGGGTCAGTTCGTCGTGGCGCAGCAGCAGGCGTTCGACGCGGTCGGTGAGATCGCTGAGTTGGGCCATGGCGTTGATTGGTTCAGGCAGTGGCCGATTTTAGGTTGCGGCCGTAGTCGCATTCCTGGATGACTGCGCAGACGTTGCAAAGCGGCTTGCGCGCCTGGCAGACATAACGGCCGTGCAGGATCAGCCAGTGGTGGGCATCAACCATGTACGCCTCGGGAACTCGCTTGAGCAGGCCCAGTTCGACAGCCAGCGGCGTCTTGCCCGGCGCCAGGCCCGTGCGATTGCTGACGCGAAAGATGTGCGTGTCCACCGCCATCGTCGGCTCGCCAAAGGCGACGTTGAGCACCACGTTGGCCGTCTTGCGGCCCACACCGGGCAGGGCTTCCAGCGCCTCGCGCGAGCGCGGCACCTCGCCGCCATGCTGTTCGATGAGGATGCTGCAGGTCTGCAGCAGGTGCTTGGCCTTGCTGCGGTACAGGCCAATGGTCTTGATGTGGCTCTCCAGCCCCTCGGTGCCCAGCGCCAGGATCTGCGCCGGCGTGTTGGCGACGGCGAACAGGCGCTTGGTGGCCTTGTTGACGCCCACGTCGGTGGCCTGGGCAGACAGCAGCACGGCCGTCAGCAGCTCAAAGACGCTGGAGAACTCCAACTCGGTCTGCGGCGCCGGGTTGGCGGCCTTCAGCGTGGCGAAGAAGCGGTCGACTTGCGCGGCGTTCATGCCGCCATTGTCATATCCGTTTTGCCCTGGCGCGGGCGAGTGCCGCCTCGATGGCAGCGCGCTTGCGATCCAGTTGTGCTGGATCGGTGATGTTTGATGCCGCCGGCAGGTCAGCCAGCTTGGCCTCAGCCTTGGCGGCCAAGCGGGCCTCGTTCTCCTCGGCCTCGCGGTGGCGGCGGAACTGACGGAAGGCGTAGCGCTCGCGCGCCTCATCGGCCTGAGGTTGGCTCCATGCAGCCCAGCCGGTGGTGCTCGTCACCTCGGGCATTGAGATGCAGTCCACCGGGCAGGCCGGCACGCAAAGCTCGCAGCCGGTGCACTGCGCCGCGACGATCACGTGCATGGCCTTCGGAGCCCCGACGATGCAATCCGCCGGGCAGGCCTTGATGCACAGCGTGCAGCCTATGCACCAGGCTTCGTCGATGACGGCCACGCCGCGGGTGGCCTCGATGCCGTTGGCCGGGTTCAGCGGCAGGGTGGGGCGACCGGTGATCGCCGAAAGACGGGCGACGCCCTCGACGCCGCCGGGCGGGCACTGGTTGATCTCGGCCTCACCTGCGGCGATGGCATCGGCGTAGCGGCGGCAGTCCGGGTAGCCGCAGCGGGTGCATTGGGTCTGCGGCAGTGCGGCGTCGATCAGCTCCGCGAGGCTCACGCTTTACGGCTGCGGGTGCGCTTGGCCGCCGGTTTGGCCGTGGCCTTGGCCGGCGCGGCCTTGGTGGTCTTCTTCAGCGGTGCGGCCTCGTACTTGGCGATGAAGGCCTGCACCTCGGGGTAGACGTGGTCGCGCCAACGGCGGCCCGAGAAGATGCCGTAGTGGCCGGCGCCGATGGCGTCGTAGTGGTATTGGTGGGCCTTGGCCACGCCTGAGCAGAGCTCATGGGCGGCCTTGGTCTGGCCGGCGCCCGAGATGTCGTCCAGTTCGCCTTCGACGGTCAGCAGGGCCGTCGTCTTGATGTCCTGCGGGCGCACGAAATTTCCGTCGACCTGCCAGGTGCCGTTGACGAGCGCGAAGTCCTGGAACACGGTCTTGATGGTGTCCAGGTAGTACTCGGCCGGCATGTCCAGCACGGCGTTGTACTCGTCGTAGAACTTGCGGTGCGACTCGGCGCTGTCGTCGTCGCCGCGCACCAGGTCCAGGAAGTAGTCGTAGTGCGAGGACAGGTGGCGGTCCGGGTTCATCGCGACGAAACCGGTGTGCTGCAAAAAGCCGGGGTAGACCTCGCGGCCGGCGCCAGGGAAGTTGGTCGGTACGCGGTAGATGACGTTGTTCTCGAACCAGCTGAAGCTGCGGTTCATGGCCAGGTTGTTGACCGCCGTGGGGCTCTTGCGTGCGTCGATGGGGCCGCCCATCATGGTCATGCTGCGCGGCGTGTCTTCGCCGGCGCTGGCCATCAGCGAGATGGCGGCCAGCACGGGCACCGTGGGCTGGCAGACCGACATCACGTGGCAGTCCGCCCCGCCGACGTGGCGGATGAACTCCTGCACGTAGTGGATGTAGTCGTCCAGGTGGAAGGGGCCCACCTCCAGCGGCACCATGCGGGCGTCGGTCCAGTCGGTGATGTAGACCTTGTGGTCCTTCAGCAATTGCTTGACGGTGTCGCGCAGCAGCGTGCTGTGGTGGCCGGACAGGGGCGCCACGACCAGCACGGTGGGCTGGTCCTTCATCTTGGCCAGCACGTCCAGATCGTCGGTGTAGCGCTTGAAGCGCAGCAGGCGGCAGAAGGGCTTGTCCAGCGCCACCAGCTCCTGCACGGCGACGTCCACGCCGTCGACCTCGACCGACTTGATCTCGAACTCGGGCTTCTCGTAGTCCTTGGCCAGGCGGTGCATCAAATCCAGGCCGGCGGACATGCGCTGGGCCATGGGGGTGTGCGCAAACGGCGACAGCGGATGGCTGTAGAGCTTGGCCGACGCGGCGGCGAACTCGGAGAACGGGCTCATCAGCGCGCGCTGAGTTTCGAAGAGCTGATACAGCATGGCCGACCTTGAACTAGGGACAGGAATAGCCCAATGGTGCCAGAAAACGCTTTCGCGCTTGTGCGCTGCAACATTGGATTGGCGGTCAAACCGCCAATCTTGCGCACTTCACTGGTGCATCAGGCGGCTTTGATGACGGCCGCCATTGCAGCCGCCACGGTAGGCAGGTTGCCCTCGTTGAGCGCCGCGACGCAGATGCGGCCCGAGTCCACGCCGTAGACGGCGAACTCGTCACGCAGGCGTTGCATCTGGGGGGCGGTGAGGCCGGAGTAGCTGAACATGCCCAGTTGCTCGGTGACGAAGGACAGATCTTGCGTGACGCCTGCCGCCTTCAGCGCCGAGACCAGCGCGCCGCGCATGGCCTTGATGCGCACGCGCATGCCGGCCAGCTCCTCCTCCCACAGGGCGCGCAGGCTGTCGTCGGCCAGCACCTGGGCCACGACCTGGGCGCCGTGCGTCGGTGGATTGGAATAGTTGGTGCGGATCATGATCTTGAGCTGCGACAGCACGCGGGCCGCTTCGTCGTTGCTGGTGCAGACGACGCTCAACGCGCCGACGCGCTCGCCATACAGCGAGAAGCTCTTGGAGAAGCTGGTCGACACGAAGAAGCCCACGCCCGCGGCCATGAACTGGCGCACGGCCTCGCCGTCTTCCTTGAGGCCGAAGCCGAAGCCCTGGTAGGCCATGTCCAGGAAAGGCGTCAGGCCCTTGGCCTTGACGGCGGCGACCACCTCGGTCCACTGGGCCGGGCTGATGTCGTAGCCGGTCGGGTTGTGGCAGCAGGCGTGCAGCACGACGACGGTGCCGGGCGCGGCGGCATTCAGGGCGGCCAGCATGCCGGCGAAGTTGATGCCTTTGCGCTCGGCGTCGTAGTAGGGGTAGGTCTCGACCGTGAAGCCGGCCTGGGTGAACAGGGCGCGGTGGTTTTCCCAGCTGGGGTCGGAGATCAGCACCTTGGCGCCGGGGCTGAGGTGCTTCAGGAAGTCGGCGCCGATCTTCAGCGCGCCGGTGCCGCCCAGGGCTTGCACGGTGGCCACGTTCTTCAGCTCGCTGCCGAAGACCAGCTTTTGCACCGCCTTGTCATAGACGGCGATGCCGTCGATGGGCAGGTAGCCGCGCGGCTTGGGGGCGGCGGCCATGGCCGCTTCGGCCTGCTGCACGCAGCGCAGCAACGGCAGCTTGCCGTTCTCGTCGTAGTAGACGCCCACGCCGAGGTTGACCTTGCCCGGACGGGTGTCGGCGTTGAACTGCTCGTTCAGGCCGAGGATGGGGTCACGGGGGGCAAGGGTGACATCAGCGAACAAAGACATGACGAGATTCCTGAAAGGGCGTTGGCAGGAGGGGGAGGGCGTGGGATCAGGGTCTGCGCTAACCTGTTTGGTTTCGCAGCGCAGCAATTTTGCCCGTGAACCCAGGGAATTCCCCATGCAAGAAGCCTTGAACGTCATGCCCGACTCCGAAAGTGACTCGGAGGAGCGCAAGGGCGAGTTCGTCAGCTTCGAAGGCTCGCCGTTCCAGCTGTTCCAGCCTTTCCCTCCGGCGGGGGATCAGCCGACGGCCATCGCCCAGCTGGTGGAGGGCATCAACGATGGCCTGAGCTACCAGACGCTGCTGGGCGTGACGGGCTCGGGCAAGACCTTCACGATGGCCAACGTCATCGCTCGCCTGGGCCGCCCGGCCATCGTCTTCGCGCCCAACAAGACGCTGGCGGCCCAGCTCTACAGCGAGTTCCGGGACTTCTTCCCCAAGAACGCCGTCGAATACTTCGTCAGCTACTACGACTACTACCAGCCCGAGGCCTATGTGCCGCAGCGCGACCTGTTCATCGAGAAGGACAGCGCGATCAACGAGCACATCGAGCAGTTGCGCCTGTCCTGCACCAAGAGCCTGCTGGAGCGGCGCGACGTCATCATCGTGGCCTCGGTGTCGGCCATCTACGGTATCGGCAACCCCAGCGACTACCACCAGATGGTGATGACGCTGCGGGTGGGCGACAAGATGGGCCAGCGCGACGTCATCGCCCAGCTCATCCGCATGCAGTACACGCGCAACGAGATGGAGTTCACCCGCGGCCACTTCCGGGTGCGCGGCGACACCATTGACGTGTTCCCGGCCGAGCATTCGGAGCTGGCCCTGCGCATCGAACTCTTCGACGACGACGTCGACGGCCTGTCGCTGTTCGACCCGCTGACCGGCCAGATCCGCCAGAAGATCCCTCGCTTCACGGTCTACCCCAGCAGCCACTACGTGACGCCGCGTGAGCGCGTGCTGGCGGCGACCGACGCCATCAAGGAGGAGCTGCGAGAGCGCGTGGGCTTCTTCGTCAAGGAAGGCAAGCTCGTCGAGGCGCAGCGCATCGAGCAGCGCACCCGGTTCGACCTGGAGATGCTGCAGGAGGTGGGCCACTGCAAGGGCATCGAGAACTACACGCGCCACCTGTCTGGCGCCGAGCCAGGCGACCCGCCGCCCACCCTGGTGGACTACCTGCCCAAGGACGCTCTCATGTTCCTGGACGAGAGCCACGTGCTCATCGGCCAGTTCGGCGGCATGTACAACGGCGACCGGGCGCGCAAGACGACGCTGGTGGAGTACGGCTTCCGCCTGCCGTCGGCGCTGGACAACCGGCCGCTGAAGTTCGCCGAGTTCGAGCGCAAGATGCGCCAGGCCGTCTTCGTGTCCGCCACGCCGGCCCAGTACGAGCAGGACAACGCCGGCCAGGTCGTCGAGCAGGTGGTGCGGCCCACGGGCCTGGTCGACCCCCTCGTGGAGGTGCGCCCGGCCACGCACCAGGTGGACGACGTGCTGCAGGAGATCCGCCTGCGCGTGGAGGTGAGCGAGCGGGTGCTGATCACCACGCTGACCAAGCGCATGGCCGAGCAGCTCACCGATTACCTCAGCGACAACGGCGTCAAGGTGCGCTACCTGCACTCGGACGTGGACACGGTGGAGCGCGTGGAGATCCTGCGCGACCTGCGCCTGGGCGCTTTCGACGTGCTGGTGGGCATCAACCTGCTGCGCGAGGGGCTGGACATTCCCGAGGTGTCGCTGGTCGCCATCCTGGACGCCGACAAGGAAGGCTTCCTGCGCGCCGAGCGCAGCCTGATCCAGACCATTGGCCGCGCGGCGCGCAACCTGAACGGCAAGGCCATCCTCTACGGCGACCGGATCACCGAGTCGATGCGCAAGGCTATCGGCGAGACCGAGCGGCGCCGCGCCAAGCAGATCGCCTTCAACGAGGCCAACGGCATCACGCCGCGCAACGTGCAAAAGCGCATCAAGGACCTCATCGACGGCGTCTACTCGGCAGAGTCCGGCCGCGACGACCAGAAATTGCTGGCCGCCGCGAAGGTGGAGGACTTGTCTGAGAAGGATTTGGCCAAACGTATGGCCCAGCTCGAAAAACAGATGCTGGAACACGCCCGCAACCTGGAGTTCGAGCAGGCGGCCCGGTTGCGCGACCAGCTGGCGCAGCTGCGCGAGCAGGCCTTCGGCGCGCGGGTGCACGACAACATCGTGCCCTTGGACAGCGCCCGCAAGGCCGGCTCGTCGCGCTGACGCTGCTGCAACGCAGCAAACAACCCCTGGGAACCTAGGGCTACACACCGGCCCTGGGACATGACCGATTAGTCGAGTAAAATGATCGGAAATGATTCGCTCGGCTATTGTCCGGGCGTCCCGGGTTAACCCGAAATCATTTGTCCTGGACAAAGACTGTTCAGGCGCCTCGCAAAGGAGTTTGTATGCGTCTCACCACCAAAGGCCGGTTTGCTGTCACCGCGATGCTGGACTTGGCGCTGCGCGAGAATACGGGCCCTGTGGCCCTGGCGGCGATCAGCCAACGGCAGCAGATTTCGCTCTCCTACCTGGAGCAGCTCTTCGGCAAGTTGCGCCGCCATGAACTGGTGGAAAGCACCCGTGGCCCGGGCGGCGGTTACTCGCTGGGCCGCAAGGCGGAGAACATCACCGTCGCCGACATCATCGTCGCCGTGGACGAGGCGCTGGACGCCACCGGCTGCGGCGGGAAGGAAAACTGCATGGGTGAGGACAGCGGCCGCTGCATCACCCATGAACTCTGGACCAACCTGAACGCCAAGATGATCGAGTACCTCGACTCCGTATCCCTGCGCAAGCTCGCCGACGAGCAGCTCGCCAAGGGCTTCGAGGTCGAGGCGGCGCCCGTCAAGCGCGCCATCTCCAGCCAGCCGGTGCTCAAGCCCATCCGCGTGACGGCGCCGAACTCGGTGTTCGCCCTGGGCGGTGCGTTCAGCAAGTAAAGAAGAACTCAAAAAGTAGTCGTTCCATGGACATGACCCCGCACTTCCCGATCTACCTCGACTACGGCGCGACGACGCCGTGCGATCCCCGCGTGGTGGACGCGATGATCCCCTGGTTGCGCGAGCACTTCGGCAACCCGGCATCGCGCAGCCACGCCTGGGGCTGGGAAGCGGAAGAGGCGGTCGAGAAGGCCCGTGAGCAGGTTGCCGCGCTGATCGGTGCCGATCCGCGCGAAATCGTCTGGACCTCGGGCGCCACCGAGTCCAACAACCTCGCGCTCAAGGGTGCTGCGCAGTTCTACAAGACCCGCGGCAAGCACCTAATCACGGTCAAGACCGAGCACAAGGCCGTGCTGGACACCATGCGAGAGCTGGAGCGCCAGGGCTTCGAGGTGACCTACCTTGACGTGCTGGAGAACGGCCTCGTCGACCTGGAGGCCTTCAAGGCCGCGCTGCGCCCGGACACCATCCTGGCCTCGGTCATGTACGTGAACAACGAGATCGGCGTCATCCAGGACGTCGTGGCTCTGGGCAACCTGTGCCGCGAGCGCGGCATCATCTTCCACGTCGATGCGGCCCAGGCCACCGGCAAGGTCGCCATCGACATGGCCCAGCTGCCCATCGACCTGATGAGCCTGGCCTCGCACAAGACTTACGGCCCCAAGGGCATCGGCGCCCTGTATGTGCGCCGCAAGCCGCGCGTGCGTCTGGAAGCGCAGATGCACGGCGGTGGCCACGAGCGCGGCATGCGCTCCGGCACGCTGCCGGTGCACCAGATCGTCGGCATGGGTGAGGCCTTCCGCATCGCCCAGGAAGAGATGGGCACGGAGAGTGAGCGCATCCGCGCGCTGCACAACCGACTCGTGAAGGGCCTCTCGGGCATCGAGCAGACCTTCATCAACGGCGACCTCGAGCAGCGCGTGCCGCACAACCTGAACATCTCGTTCAACTACGTCGAGGGCGAGTCGCTGATCATGGGCGTCAAGGGCATTGCCGTGTCGTCCGGCTCGGCCTGCACCTCGGCCAGCCTGGAGCCCAGCTATGTGCTGCGTGCACTGGGCCGCAGCGACGAGCTGGCCCACAGCTCGTTGCGCATGACCATCGGCCGTTTCACGACCGAGGAAGAAATCGACTACGCGATCAGCGTGCTGACCGACCGCGTCGCCAAGCTGCGTGAACTGTCCCCGCTGTGGGACATGTACAAGGATGGCGTCGACCTGTCGACCATCCAATGGGCAGCGCACTGAACGTCGGCATTAGGAGAACACCATGGCATACAGCGAAAAGGTCGTTGACCACTACGAGAACCCCCGCAACGTCGGCAACTTCGACAAGGGCGACGACGACGTCGGCACCGGCATGGTCGGCGCCCCGGCCTGCGGCGACGTCATGAAGCTGCAGATCAAGGTCAACCCGTCCACGGGCCTCATCGAGGACGCCAAGTTCAAGACCTACGGCTGCGGCTCGGCCATCGCCTCCAGCTCGCTCGTGACCGAATGGGTCAAGGGCAAGACGCTGGACCAGGCGCTGACCATCAAGAACACGCACATCGCCGAAGAGCTGGCGCTGCCGCCGGTCAAGATCCACTGCTCCATCCTGGCCGAAGACGCCATCAAGGCGGCCGTGGACGACTACCGCGCCAAGCACTCGAACTGAAACCGATGTCCGTCACTCTCACCGAAGCCGCAGCCCGCCACGTCAAGCGCTACATCGCCAAGCGCGGCAAGGGCGTGGGCGTGCGCCTGGGCGTGAAGACGACGGGTTGCTCGGGCCTGGCCTACAAGCTGGAGTACGCCGACGAGGTGGCGCCCGAGGACGTGATCTTCGAGGGCCATGAGGTCAAGATCCTCATCGACCCGAAGAGCCTGCCCTACCTGGACGGCACCGAGCTGGACTTCGTGCGCGAAGGCCTGAACGAAGGCTTCAAGTTCCGCAATCCGCGTGAGAAGGACAAGTGCGGCTGCGGCGAGTCCTTCCGTGTCTGAAACTCGCTGACTCCATGACAGGCGCGGTTTGAACCGCGCCTTTTGCTTTGCCATGCGCCTGACCGACAACGACTTCCAGCTCTTTGGGTTGCCCGAACGGCAGGCCCAGGTGCGCGCCGACATCGATGCGCGCTGGAAGGCGCTGCAGGCCCAGGTGCATCCGGACCGCTTCGCTTCGGAGGGCGCTGCCGCCCAGCGCGTGGCCATGCAGTGGGCCATGCGCGTGAACGAGGCCTACCAGCGTCTGCGTGACCCTCTTGCCCGCGCTGCCTACCTGTGCGAGCTGCGCGGCGCGCCCGTGCAGGCCGAGAACAACACGCAAATGCCCGCGGCCTTCCTGATGCAGCAGATGGAATGGCGCGAGGCGCTGGACGACGCCAGCGGTGAAGTCGCGCTCGAAGCCCTCGACGCTGACGCCGCCCAGGCCGAGGCCGCCGCGCTCGCGCAGGTGCAGCGCCTGCTGGACGAAGCCGGCGATGCCCCCGCTGCCGCCTCCCACGTCCGTGCGCTGATGTTCATCCAGCGCTTCCGTGCCGATATCGACAAGCGCCTCGCGGCGCTCGACGCCTGACCCATGGCCCTTCTCCAGATCTCCGAACCCGGCGCGTCGCCCGACCCGCACCAGCGCCGCATCGCCGTCGGCATCGACCTCGGCACGACGCATTCCCTCGTTGCCGCGGTGCGCCACGGCGTGGCCGAATGCCTGCCCGATGAGCAGGGCCGCGTCATCCTGCCATCCGCCGTGCGCTACCTGCCCGAAGGGCGCCGCCAGATTGGCTCGGAAGCGCTCGCTGCCCAGGCCGATGACCCGGAGAACACCATTGTCTCGGTCAAGCGCTTCATGGGCCGTGGTCTGGCCGACGTGGCCAACCGCGAGCGCCTGCCCTACCGCTTCGAGGACCGGCCCGGCATGCTGGCCATCGCCACACGCGACGGCGTGAAGAGCCCCGTCGAAGTGTCCGCCGAGATCCTGGCGACGCTGCGCTTCCGTGGCGAGGACAGCTTCCTGGACGACTTGTTCGGCGCCGTCATCACCGTGCCGGCCTATTTCGACGATGCCCAGCGCCAGGCCACCAAGGACGCCGCCGAGCTGGCCGGCCTCAAGGTGTTGCGCCTCATCAACGAACCCACGGCCGCCGCCATCGCCTATGGCCTGGACAACGCCAGCGAAGGCCTCTACGCCGTCTACGACCTGGGCGGCGGCACCTTCGACATCTCGCTGCTGCGCCTGACGCGCGGCGTCTTCGAGGTCGTCGCAACCGGCGGCGACGCGGCCCTGGGCGGGGACGACTTCGACCGTGCGCTGGCCGACTGGGCGCTGGGTGACCGTGCCGTGGAGTCCGCGCACGACAAGCGCGCCGTGCTCGTGGCCGCGCGGGCAGCCAAGGAAGCCCTGTCGGATGCCGACTCGACCGAACTCGTCGCCGCGCTGGACGCGGGCGAACTGCGTGTGACCGTCACGCGCGAGCAGTTCGAGCAACTGGCCCAGCCGTTGATCGCCAAGACCCTGTCTTCGGTGAAGCGCGTGCTGCGCGACGCCAAGGTCAAGCCGGCCGACGTGCAAGGCACCGTCATGGTGGGCGGCTCCACGCGCATGCCCATCGTGCGCCGCACCGTCGGCGAGCTGTTTGGCCGCGAGGTGTTGACCAACCTGAACCCCGACGAAGTCGTTGCGCTGGGCGCGGCCATCCAGGCCAACCAGCTTGCCGGCAATGCGGCCGACGGCGAGATCCTGCTGCTGGACGTGATCCCGCTGTCGCTGGGCCTCGAGACCATGGGCGGCCTGGTGGAGCGCATCATCGAGCGCAACGCCACCATTCCCGTCGCCAAGGCCCAGGACTTCACCACCTTCAAGGACGGCCAGACGGCCCTCGCGCTGCACGTGGTGCAGGGCGAGCGCGAGCTGGTCAGTGAATGCCGGTCCCTCGCGCGCTTCGAACTGCGCGGCATCCCGCCCATGGCCGCGGGCGCGGCACGCATCCGCGTCAGCTTCCAGGTCGATGCCGACGGCCTCTTGAGCGTGTCCGCCGAGGAGCTGACCTCGGGCGTGCAGGCCGCCATCACCGTGAAACCCAGCTACGGCCTGTCGGACGACCAGATTGCCGGCATGCTGAAGGACGGCTTCACCAGCGCTGAGGGCGACATGGCCGCACGCAAGCTGCGCGAGGCGCGCGTGGAGGCCGAGCGCATGGTGCTGGCCACGCGCAGCGCGTTGGCCGCCGATGGCGACCTGCTGCCCGCCGATGAGCGCGAGGCGCTGGAAGCCCGCATGTCAGCCCTGGCTGCGATGAGCGACGACGCCGATGCGATCGACGCCGCAACCAAGGCGCTGGCCGAGGCGACCGAAGGCTTTGCCGCTGAGCGCATGAATCGCTCCATCGCCCGCGCGCTGACTGGCCGCAACGTCTCGGCCCTCTGAAAGATCACTCCATGCCCGTCATCACCATCCTCCCGCACGCCGAGTACTGCCCCGAGGGCAAGACGGTGACCGCCGAGCCCGGCACGTCGATCTGCGAAGCGCTGCTGGCCAACCACGTCGACATCGAGCACGCCTGCGACCAAGTCTGCGCCTGCACGACCTGCCACGTCATCGTGCGCGAGGGCGGCCGCTCGCTGTCCGAGATGGAAGAGGACGAGGAAGACATGCTGGACCGCGCCTGGGGGCTGGAGCCGGACTCCCGGCTGTCCTGCCAGGCGCTGCTGCGTCAGCAGGACATCACGGTCGAGATTCCCAAGTACTCGATCAACCACGCCAAAGAGGTCAAGTGACGGTGACAAGGGTCCTGGGCTTCGAGTCCTCCTGCGACGAAACGGGCGTGGCCCTCGTCGAGGTGGATGGCAGCGCGCCACCGCGCCTGCTGGCCCAGGCCTTGCACAGCCAGATCACCATGCACCAGGCCTACGGCGGCGTGGTGCCCGAGCTGGCCTCGCGCGACCACGTGCGCCGCGTGCTGCCGCTGACGCGCGAAGTGCTGTCGCAGGCGGGCCTGGCGCTGCACGACGTGGACCTGATCGCCTACACCCAGGGGCCGGGCCTGGCCGGCGCGCTGCTGGTGGGCGCCGGCGTGGCCGTGTCGCTGGCCGCCGCGCTGGACGTGCCGGCGCTGCCCGTCCATCACCTGGAAGGGCATCTGCTGTCGCCCTTCCTGTCGGCCGACCCGCCGGAGTTTCCTTTCGTGGCGTTGCTCGTCTCGGGCGGCCACACGCAGCTGATGCGCGTGGACGACGTGGGCAGCTACGAGATCCTGGGCGAAACCATCGACGACGCCGCAGGCGAGGCCTTCGACAAGAGCGCCAAGTTGCTGGGCCTGCCTTACCCGGGCGGCCCGCACCTCGCGCGCATGGCCGAGTTCGGCAACCCGGAGGCCTTCGAGTTGCCGCGGCCGCTGCTGCACAGCGGCAAGCCGGACTTCAGCTTTGCCGGCCTGAAGACGGCCGTGCTGACGCAGGTGAAGAAGATTGGTGACTCGCCGTGCGAGCAGACCAAGGCCGATCTCGCCGCGGCGACGCAGGCCGCCATCGTCGAGGTGCTGGTGAAGAAGTCGCTGCTGGCGCTGAAGGAAACGGGGCTCAAGCGCCTCGTCGTGGCCGGCGGCGTGGGGGCGAACACCAAGCTGCGCGAACAGTTGAATGCCGCCTGCGCGAAACGGGGTGTGCGCGTGCATTACCCCGAGTTGCAGCTCTGCACCGACAACGGCGCCATGATCGCGATGGCCGCCGCGCTGCGCGTGCAGCGCGGCATGGCCAAGCCCAGGCAGGATGGCGGTTTTGAAGTCCGCCCGCGCTGGGACTTGAGTAGTGCGGCTTAGTTGACGGTCAGCTCGCCGCCGTTCTCGGCAACGCGCTTGACCAAGCTCAGCGTCAGCACGCCGTTGTCGAAACGAGCTTGCGACTGGGATTGGTCGATCTCGATCGGCAGCGAGAAGCTGCGGGCATAGCTCGCAGCGCGGCGCTCGCGGTAAAGGACGCGAGAGCCATCGGTCGGCGCAGCGGCTTCAGCCGTGGCGGTCTCGATGTGCACGCGGCGGCCTTCGACGCGAACCTTGACGGCTTCCTTGGCAACGCCGGGCATGTCGACGGTGACGCTGTACGCCTTGTCGTCCTCGCTGACGTCGAGGGCGGGGCTGCGGGTGGTGTCGGCGTCGAACTGGCGCAGGACGCGGGCAACGTGGCGGGGATGGGTCAGGTAGAACATGGGGAACTCCAGTGGTTTGCGCTGCTGAACCAGTCGGGAGCAGCACCCGATGGCCGAGAGATTGGGTGGCGAAAAGGCGCTTCAAGGGCTGTTTTCGCCGCGAAGCAGAGATGTCACGCATTTGCAGGGCAGGGCGGTTTTTGCTCTTGAAAGCCCGTGTTGGCGCCCCGATGTCCGCCCGCTTGGCCGTTTGCGGTTTGGTCATTGCAGCCACTTAGGCTAGAATCCGCAGGTTTTGCGCTTCACAGTGCAGAACGCCAGCACGGCTCGGGGCGGTTTCCCCCGTGTCCGCAAGTCAACCCCGGAAACCGTCTGCGGCAGCACCAGCAGTTGTGCTTTGCCCGGCCGGACTTCCGAAACCTTTTTGGAAAACAAAATGTCCGTCGCCGATCTGAACAAGGCCGAAATCGTCAAGGCCAACGCCCGCAGCGCCAACGACACCGGTAGCCCCGAAGTCCAAGTCGCCCTGCTGACCGCCCGCATCAACGAGCTGACTCCCCACTTCAAGACGCACGCCAAGGACCACCACGGCCGCCGCGGTCTGCTGAAGATGGTCAACACCCGCAAGAGCCTGCTGGCCTACCTGAAGCGCGTTGACTCCAGCCGCTACGTCGCGCTGATCGCCAAGCTCGGCCTGCGCAAGTAAGCCACCCAATCCGACACGGAGCCTGTCTGGTCCTCAAGCCCAGTACAGGCTCTTTGTCCATATGCCGGAACCGAGCTGACGTGGTGTCGGATCATTCCAAGACGGTTTTCTGAGCCGCCCTGGAATGGCATCTGGACCAAACCCAGCCTCGTTCCCGGTTCCTCCGGACGTCACGAAGACGTTCACAACAACCAGGAGATGAGCATGTCCATGTTCAACAAGGTCACCAAGTCCTTCCAATGGGGCAACCACAACGTCGTGCTGGAAACGGGTGAGATCGCCCGCCAGTCCACCGGCGCCGTCCTCGTCAACATCGAAGGCACCGTCGTGCTGGCCACCGTGGTCGCCAAGACTGAAGCCAAGGCCGGCCAGGACTTCTTCCCGCTGACCGTCGACTACCTCGAGAAGACCTACGCCGCCGGCAAGATCCCGGGCAGCTTCTTCAAGCGCGAGGGCCGCCCCTCCGAGCACGAGACGCTGACCAGCCGCCTGATCGACCGTCCGATCCGCCCGCTGTTCCCCGAAGGCTTCTTCAACGAAGTCCAGGTCGTCATCCACGTCGTCAGCCTGAACCCTGAAGTCCAGGCCGACATCGCCGCCATGATCGGCACGTCCGCCGCGCTGGCCATTTCCGGCATCCCGTTCAACGGCCCGATCGGCGCCGCCCGCGTGGGCTACGTCAACGGCGAGTACACGCTGAACCCCAGCAAGTCCGAGCTGGCCAACAGCCAGATGGACCTGGTCGTCGCCGGTACGCAAGCCGCCGTGCTGATGGTCGAGTCCGAGGCCTCTGGCCTGTCGGAAGAAGTCATGCTGGGCGCCGTGGTCTTCGGCCACGAGCAGGGCAACATCGCCATCAACGCCATCAACGAACTGGTGCGTGACGCCGGCAAGCCGACCTGGAGCTGGACCGCCCCCGCCAAGGACGAGGCCTTCATCGCCAAGGTCAACGCGCTGGCCGAAGGCCCCCTGCGCGAGGCCTACCAGATCCGCTCCAAGCAAGCCCGCACGCAAGCCTGCCGCACCGCCACCTCGAACGTGTTCGCCGCACTGACCGCTGAAGGCGTGTCCTTCGACAAGGTCGAGGTCGAAGGCCTGCTGTTCGAGATCGAAGCCCGCATCGTGCGCAGCCAGATCCTGGCCGGCGAGCCGCGCATCGACGGCCGCGACACCCGCACCGTGCGCCCCATCGAGATCACCAACGGCCTGCTGCCGCGCACGCACGGCTCGGCGCTGTTCACGCGTGGCGAGACGCAGGCCCTGGTCATCGCGACGCTGGGCACGGACCGTGACGCCCAGCGCATCGACGCGCTGGACGGCGAGTTCGAAGACCGCTTCATGATGCACTACAACATGCCCCCCTTCGCCACCGGCGAGACGGGTCGTGTCGGCAGCCCCAAGCGCCGCGAAATCGGCCACGGCCGCCTGGCCAAGCGCGCGCTGATCGCCGCGCTGCCGAGCAAGGAAGACTTCCCCTACTCGCTGCGCCTGGTCTCCGAGATCACCGAGTCCAACGGCTCCTCGTCCATGGCTTCCGTCTGCGGCGGCTGCCTGGCACTGATGGACGCCGGCGTGCCGATGAAGGCCCACGTGGCCGGCATCGCCATGGGCCTGATCAAGGACGCCAACCGCTTCGCCGTGCTGACCGACATCCTGGGTGACGAAGATCACCTCGGCGACATGGACTTCAAGGTGGCCGGCACGACGACCGGCATCACGGCCCTGCAGATGGACATCAAGATCCAGGGCATCACCAAGGAAATCATGCAGGTCGCCCTGGCTCAGGCCAAGGAAGCCCGCCTGCATATCCTGGGCAAGATGGTCGAGGCCATGGGCACCGCCAACACCGAGGTGTCGCAGTTCGCCCCGCGCCTGTACACGATGAAGATCAACCCGGAGAAGATCCGTGACGTCATCGGCAAGGGCGGCGCCACCATCCGCGCGCTGACCGAGGAGACCGGCACCACGATCGACATCGGCGAAGACGGCACCATCACCATCGCCTCGACGGACGCCGAGAAGGCCGAAATGGCCAAGAAGCGCATCGCCGAGATCACGGCCGAAGTCGAAGTCGGCAAGGTCTACGAAGGCCCGATCACCAAGATCCTGGACTTCGGTGCCCTCGTGAACCTGCTGCCCGGCAAGGACGGCCTGCTGCACATCAGCCAGATCGCCCACCAGCGCGTCGAGAAGGTCACGGACTTCCTGCAAGAAGGCCAGGTCGTCAAGGTCAAGGTGCTCGAGACCGACGAGAAGGGCCGCATCAAGCTGTCCATGAAGGCGCTGATCGATCGCGAAGCTGCTCCGGTCCAGGCTCCGGCCCCGGTGCAAGCCCCCGCGGCTGCCGACGACGCGCCGCCCGCCGCGGAGTAAGTCGAGCGGCATGCGAGCCATCGCGATCACCCGCCCCGGCGGGCCCGAAGTGCTGGAGCTGGCCGAACGGCCGGATCCAGTCGCGGGCCCGGGTGAGTGCCTGATCCGCGTTGCAGCTTCCGGCATCAATCGGCCGGACGTGCTGCAGCGCAAGGGTGCCTATCCACCGCCGGCGGGCGCGAGCGATCTGCCTGGGCTGGAGGTTGCTGGCGAGATCGTCGCCGGTGACGCCGACGCCCTGGCCGCGCATGGCTTCAAGCTTGGCGACAAGGTCTGTGCGCTGGCCAACGGCGGGGGCTATGCCGAGTTGTGCACGGTGCCCGTGGGCCAGTGCCTGCCGGTGCCCAAGGGCTGGTCGATGGTGCAGGCCGCAAGCCTGCCCGAGACCTGCTTCACCGTCTGGGCCAACGTGTTCGACCGCGCCGGCCTGCAGCCGGGCGAGACACTGCTGATCCATGGTGGCTCCAGCGGCATCGGCGTGACGGCCATCCAGATGGCCAAGGCCTTTGGGGCCCGCGTGCTGGTGACGGTGGGCGGCGCCGACAAGGCCGAGGCTTGCCTCGCGCTGGGCGCCGACGTCGCGATCAACTACCGTGAGCAGGATTTCGTCGTTGAAGCCAAGGCTGCCACCGGCGGCCGGGGTGTCGACGTGATCCTGGACATGGTGGCCGGCGACTACATCGCCCGCGGCGTGCAAGCGCTGGCCGAGGATGGGCGCCTGGCGCTGATCGCGGTGCAGGGCGGCGTGAAGTCGGAGATTGATGCCGGCCTCGTGCTGCGCCGCCGCCTGACGATCACCGGCTCGACGCTGCGTCCGCGTTCGGCGGCCTTCAAGGCCCAGCTCGCGCGTTCCTTGCGCGACAAGGTCTGGCCGCTGATCGAGGCCGGTCGCATCAAGCCGGTCATTTACCGCGAACTGCCGGCGGCCCAGGCGGCCGAGGCGCACGCGCTGATGGAATCCAACCAGCACATCGGCAAGATCGTGCTGGCTTGGTGACGGATGGAGATGACATGAGAAGAAAACTCGTCGTGGGCAACTGGAAGATGCATGGCAGCCGCGCTGCCAATGCGCAGTTGCTTGCCGGCCTCAAGGAGGCTGGCCCCTGGAACGCCGACGTGGCTGTCTGCGTGCCTTTTCTCTACATCGCCGAGACGGCGCTCGCGTTGACCGGCACGGCCATCGCCTATGGCGCCCAGGACTGCTCGTCGCACGAGCAGGGCGCCTACACCGGTGAAGTGTCCAGCGCGATGCTGGCCGACGTCGGCTGCCGCTTTGCCATCGTGGGCCACTCGGAGCGCCGCGCCTATCACGCGGAGAGCGACCAACTCGTCGCCGACAAGGCCAAGGCCGCGCTGGCCCATGGCGTGACGCCCATCGTCTGCGTTGGCGAAACGCGCGCCGAGCGCGAGGCCGGCCAGACCGAGGCCGTCGTCAAGCGCCAGCTCGCCGCCGTCATCCACACGCTGGGTCACTGCTGCGGCGAGATGGTCGTGGCCTATGAGCCCGTCTGGGCCATCGGCACCGGCCTGACCGCCACGCCCGAGCAGGCTCAGGCCGTGCATGCCGTGCTGCGCGCGCAACTGCACGCGGCGACCGATCGCTCGGCCGTCATGCGCATCCTGTACGGCGGCAGCGTCAAGGCTGACAACGCGGCCGAGTTGTTCTCGCAAGCCGACATCGACGGCGGCCTGATTGGCGGTGCCTCGTTGAAGGTGGCGGACTTCGCCGCCATCTGCCGGGCCGCGGCCCACTGAAGTTTCCCGGCGCCTTGCCGCAGGGCAGGGCGTCACCGAGTTTTGATGGAGTGTTTGGAATGCAGTTCTTTGCAAATCTGGTGTTGATCGTTCAGCTGGCCTCCGCCCTGGCGATCATTGGTCTGGTGCTGGTGCAGCACGGCAAGGGCGCCGACATGGGCGCTTCCTTCGGCAGCGGCGCGTCGGGCAGCCTGTTCGGCGCCACCGGCAGTGCTAACTTCCTGTCGCGCAGCACGGCTGTCGCCGCGACGCTGTTCTTCGGCTGCACGCTGGGCCTGGCCTTCCTGTCCGGTGGCCGCCCGTCCGCGCCGACCGGCGACACCGCGCTGGATCGCGCTGCCGTCGTGGCTCCGGCCCCCGCTGCGTCGGGCGCTGCCGCCATCCCCGGTGCGGTCATTGCACCGGCTGCGCCGGCCTCTGTGGCCGCTTCGGCTGCGGCGAACTGAAGCCTGAGCAAAACACTCGCTTCTTCCCCGGGAGGCTGTTTCTTTCGGTATAGAATGCGAGGCTGTCTGGCAAGCAAACCCTCCCCAGTTGCCAGGCATATTTCAGTACCTGCCGTCGTGGTGAAATTGGTAGACACGCTATCTTGAGGGGGTAGTGGCGAAAGCTGTGCGAGTTCGAGTCTCGCCGACGGCACCAGAACATAGGCTAGGATTCCCGTTGGTCCTGATGCGGGAAGTCAGCCAGAGCGGCCTGTCGCCGAGGTCGCCCAGCCTGAAGCTGGGTTGATTGAAGCAAGGTTCAAGGCGGGCGCGATCCGCAAGCGAAATCTCCGGTTTCGCTGGTGGCGCGCCTGTTTGCTTTTGTGGCTCGCATCGCGCGGGCCATTGCGGCGAAAACGTTTTAGTCGGCCTGGGAAAGCCCCCATGAATCTCGAACAATACCTGCCCGTCATCCTCTTCATCTTGGTCGGCGCAGTGGTCGGGATCGCACCCCAGGTGCTCGGCGCACTGCTGGGCCCCAATCGGCCGGATCAGGCCAAGAACTCCCCTTACGAATGCGGCTTCGAGGCGTTTGAAGACGCGCGCATGAAATTCGACGTGCGCTACTACCTCGTCGCCATTCTGTTCATCCTGTTTGACCTGGAAATCGCATTCCTGTTTCCCTGGGCCGTGGCGCTCAAGGAAATCGGCGCGGCGGGCTTCTGGGCCATGATGATCTTCCTCGGCATTCTGGTCGTCGGTTTTGCCTACGAATGGAAAAAGGGCGCCCTGGATTGGGAATGACGTCTGAGCTGAACCTGCTGGGAATTCGAAATGGGTATTGAAGGCGTCTTGAAAGAGGGCTTCGTCACCACCTCGGTGGACAAGCTCATCAACTGGTCCAAGACCGGTTCGCTCTGGCCGATGACGTTCGGCCTGGCCTGCTGCGCCGTGGAAATGATGCATGCGGGTGCTGCCCGCTACGACATCGACCGCTTTGGCATGCTGTTCCGGCCCAGCCCGCGCCAGTCCGACCTGATGATCGTGGCGGGCACGCTGTGCAACAAGATGGCGCCGGCCCTGCGCAAGGTCTACGACCAGATGGCCGAGCCGCGCTGGGTGCTCTCCATGGGCTCCTGCGCCAACGGCGGCGGCTACTACCACTACAGCTACTCCGTCGTGCGCGGCTGCGACCGCATCGTGCCGGTCGACGTCTACGTGCCCGGCTGCCCGCCGACGGCCGAGGCGCTGCTCTACGGCATCCTGCAACTGCAGGCCAAGATTCGCCGCGAAAACACCATCGCCCGCTGAGCCACAGGATGAGCCAAAACCTCGAAACCCTGGCCCAGCAGATTGGTGCCATCCTCGGCGAGCGCGTCGTCGAGTTGAAGAACGCCCTCGGCGAGCTGACGCTGACCGTGCGCGCCGCCGACTACCTCGACGTCGCGACCACGCTGCGCGACCATCCCGAGCTCAAGCTTGAGCAGCTGATCGACCTTTGCGGTGTCGACTACAGCAGCCATGGCGAAGGCACCTGGGAAGGCCTGCGCTATGCGGTCGTCAGCCACCTGCTGTCGGTCAGCAAGAACTGGCGCCTGCGCCTGAAGGTGTTCGCGACCGACGACGACTTCCCCTGCGTGGCCTCGGTCACCGGCGTGTGGAACTCGGCGAACTGGTTCGAGCGCGAGGCCTTCGACATGTACGGCGTCATCTTCGACGGCCACAGCGACCTGCGCCGCATCCTGACGGACTACGGTTTCATCGGCCACCCGATGCGCAAGGACTTCCCGGTGTCGGGCCATGTCGAGATGCGCTACGACGCCGAGCAAAAGCGCGTCATCTACCAGCCGGTGACCATCGAGCCGCGCGAGATCACGCCGCGCATCATTCGCGAAGACAAGTACGGCGGTCTTTAAGCCATGGCAGAAATCAAGAACTACACGCTGAACTTCGGTCCCCAGCATCCGGCCGCGCACGGTGTGCTGCGCCTGGTGCTGGAGCTGGACGGCGAAGTCATCCAGCGTGCCGACCCGCACATCGGCCTGCTGCACCGCGCGACCGAGAAGCTTGCCGAGAGCAAGACCTACATCCAGTCGCTGCCCTACATGGACCGCCTCGACTACGTGTCGATGATGTCCAACGAGCATGCCTACTGCCTGGCGATCGAGAAGATGCTGGGCCTGGAAGTGCCGATCCGCGCGCAGTACATCCGCGTCATGTTCGGAGAGCTGACCCGCATCCTGAACCACCTGTTGTGGCTGGGTGCGCACGGCCTGGACTGCGGCGCGATGAACATCCTCATCTACTGCTTCCGCGAGCGTGAGGACATCTTCGACATGTACGAGGCGGTGTCGGGTGCGCGCATGCACGCGGCCTACTTCCGTCCGGGCGGTGTTTACCGCGACCTGCCGGACACCATGCCGCAGTACAAGGTCAGCAAGATCCGCAATGCCAAGGCGATGGCCCAGCTCAACGAGAACCGCCAGGGCTCGCTGCTGGACTTCATCGAGGACTTCTGCAAGCGCTTCCCCAAGAACGTCGACGACTACGAGACGCTGCTGACCGACAACCGTATCTGGAAGCAGCGCACGGTGGGCATCGGCGTCGTGTCGCCCGAGCGCGCGCTCAACCTGGGCTTCACCGGCCCGATGCTGCGCGGTTCGGGCATCGCCTGGGACCTGCGCAAGAAGCAGCCCTACGACGTCTATGACCGCATGGACTTCGACATCCCGCTCGGCACCAACGGCGACACCTACGACCGCTACGTCGTGCGCGTCGAGGAAATGCGCCAGTCCTGCCGCATCGTCGAGCAGTGCGTGGCCTGGCTCAAGGCCAACCCCGGCCCGGTCATCACCGACAACCACAAGGTGGCGCCGCCTTCGCGCGTGGACATGAAGTCCAACATGGAAGAGCTGATCCACCACTTCAAGCTCTTCACCGAAGGTTTCCACGTGCCCGAGGGCGAGGCCTATGCCGCCGTGGAGCACCCCAAGGGCGAGTTCGGCATCTACTTGGTCAGCGACGGCGCCAACAAGCCGTACCGCCTCAAGATCCGCGCGCCGGGCTTCCCGCACCTTGCGGCCCTGGACGAAATGGGCCGCGGCCACATGATCGCGGACGCCGTGGCCATCATCGGCACGATGGACATCGTGTTCGGCGAAATCGATCGTTGACAGGCAGACGATGACGAGCAGCACCGACTACACCCTGAGCGACGCCACCCGTGCGCGCTTCGACCGCGAGGTCGCCAAGTACCCCTACGACCTGCGCCAGTCCGCCGTCATGGCGTGCCTGGCCATCGTGCAGCAGGAAGAGGGCTTCGTGTCCCGCGCCGCTGAAGACGCGATCGCCGCCCACCTGGGCATGGCGCCCATCGCGGTCTACGAGGTCACGACCTTCTACAACATGTACAACCAGCGCAAGCTGGGCCAGTTCAAGCTCAACGTCTGCACGAACCTGCCCTGCCAGCTGCGCGACGGCCAGACGGCGCTGGAGCACCTGTGCCACAAACTGGGCATTGAAGAGGGCGGCACGACGGCCGACGGCCTCTTCACCGTGCAGAAGAGCGAGTGCCTGGGCGCCTGCGCCGACTCGCCGGTCATGCTGGTCAACGACCGCCAGATGTGCAGCTTCATGACGAACGAGCGCCTGGACGAACTCGTCGACGTGCTGCGTGCCAACGCTGTGAAGGCCTGAGGACGACGATGCTGGACCTCTCCAAATTCCAAGCCACGGGCGCTGAGACCTGTTTTCATGACCGCCACATCGGCCCGCAGATCTACGCCGACCTGAACGGCAAGAACTGGTCGATCAAGGACTACGAAGCCCGCGGTGGCTACGAGGCGCTGAAGAAGATCCTGGCTCTAGATGCCGGCATGACGCCCGACCAGGTCATCGCCGAAGTCAAGACCTCGGCCCTGCGCGGCCGTGGCGGTGCGGGCTTCCCGACCGGCCTGAAGTGGAGCTTCATGCCGCGCGCCTTCCCGGGCCAGAAGTACCTCGTCTGCAATTCCGACGAAGGCGAGCCGGGCACGTGCAAGGACCGCGACATCCTGATGTTCAACCCGCATCAGGTCATCGAGGGCATGGCCATCGCCGCCTACGCGATGGGCATCACGGTGGGCTACAACTACATCCACGGCGAGATCTTCGAGGTCTACGAGCGCTTCGAGGCGGCCCTGGAAGAGGCGCGCGCCGCCGGCTACCTCGGCGACAAGATCCTCGGCTCCAACTTCAGCTTCCAGCTGCACGGCCATCACGGCTTTGGCGCCTACATCTGCGGCGAAGAGACGGCGCTGCTGGAGTCGCTGGAAGGCAAGAAGGGCCAGCCGCGCTTCAAGCCGCCGTTCCCGGCCAGCTTCGGCCTGTACGGCAAGCCCACGACCATCAACAACACCGAGACCTTCGCGGCGGTGCCCTGGATCATCCGCAACGGCGGCCAGGCCTACCTGGAGATCGGCAAGCCCAACAACGGCGGCACCAAGCTGTTCTCGGTGTCCGGCGACGTGGAGCGCCCGGGCAACTACGAAGTCCCGCTGGGCACGCCCTTCAGCAAGCTGCTGGAGCTTGCCGGTGGCGTGCGCAAGGGGCGCACCCTCAAGGCCGTGATCCCGGGCGGTTCGTCCGCCCCGGTGCTGCCGGCCGAAGTGATGATGCAGTGCACGATGGACTATGACTCCATCGCCAAGGCCGGCTCCATGCTGGGCTCGGGCGCCGTCATCGTCATGGACGACTCGCGCTGCATGGTCAAGAGCCTGATGCGCCTGTCCTACTTCTACACGCACGAGTCCTGCGGCCAGTGCACGCCTTGCCGCGAAGGCACGGGCTGGATGCACCGCGTCATCGAGCGCATCTATCACGGCCAGGGCCGGGCGGAAGACATCGACCTGCTGAACTCGGTCGCCGACAACATCCAGGGCCGCACCATCTGCGCGCTGGGCGATGCCGCGGCGATGCCGGTGCGGGCCATGATCAAACACTTCAAGCACGAGTTCGTGCACCTGATCGAACACAAGAAGCCCCTGGTGGCGGCATAAGGCACCGGGGAACAGTCATGGTTGAAATCGAACTCGACGGTCAAAAGGTCTCGGTCCAGGAAGGCAGCATGGTCATGCATGCTGCCGAGAAGGCCGGCACCTACATCCCGCACTTCTGCTACCACAAGAAGCTCAGCATTGCGGCCAACTGCCGCATGTGCCTGGTGGACGTGGAGAAGGCGCCCAAGCCCATGCCCGCCTGTGCGACCCCGGTCACGCAGGGCATGATCGTCCGCACCAAGAGCGACAAGGCGATCAAGGCCCAGCAGGGCGTCATGGAATTCCTGCTGATCAACCACCCGCTGGATTGCCCCATCTGCGACCAGGGCGGTGAGTGCCAGCTGCAGGACCTGGCCGTCGGCTACGGCGGCAGCAAGAGCCGCTACTCCGAAGAAAAGCGCGTCGTCTTCCACAAGAACGTGGGCCCGCTGATCTCCATGGAGGAGATGAGCCGTTGCATCCACTGCACCCGCTGCGTGCGCTTCGGCCAGGAGATCGCCGGCGTCATGGAGCTGGGCATGGCCCACCGTGGCGAGCACAGCGAGATCCAGACCTTCGTGGGCCGCACGGTCGACTCCGAGCTGTCGGGCAACATGATCGACATCTGCCCGGTCGGCGCGCTCACCAGCAAGCCCTTCCGCTACAGCGCCCGCACCTGGGAGCTGTCGCGCCGCAAGAGCGTCAGCCCGCACGACTCGACCGGTGCCAACCTGGTCGTCCAGGTCAAGAACCACCAGGTCCTGCGCGTCGTTCCGCTGGAGAACGAGGACGTCAACGAGTGCTGGATCGCTGACCGCGACCGCTTCAGCTACGAAGCGCTGAACAGCGACGCCCGCCTGACGGCGCCCATGATCAAGCAGGGCGGCGCCTGGAAGCAGGTCGACTGGACGACGGCGCTGGAATACGTCGCCAACGGCCTGAAGTCCATCAAGCATGACCATGGCGCCGCCGCCATCGGCGCGCTCGGCTCGGCCCACAGCACCGTGGAAGAGTTGCACCTGCTCGCGCAAGTCGTGCGCGGCCTGGGCAGCGACAACATCGACCATCGCCTGCGCCACAGCGACTTCGGCAATTCCGCGGCTGGCGGCCAGGCCCGTTGGCTGGGTACCAGCGTCGCCAGCCTGTCCGCGCTGGACCGCGCGCTGGTCGTCGGCTCGCAGCTGCGCAAGGACCATCCGCTGTTCGCCGCCCGCCTGCGCCACGCTGCGCGCCGCGGAGCCGCCGTGCATCGCATCGGCCTGAGCCACGACGACTGGCTGATGCCGGTCCGCAGTTCGCAATCCGTTGCGCCCTCGGGCTGGGTGCAAGCCCTGGCCGACGTGGCCGCAGCCATCGGCGCCGGCGCGCCCCTGGCTGGCACCGCGACTGACGCCGCCAAGGCCGTCGCCGCCAGCCTGCAGTCCGGCAAGGCCAAGGCCATCCTGCTGGGCAACGCCGCCGCAGAACACCCGCAGGCTGCCAGCCTGCTGGCTCTGGCGCAGTGGATTGGCCAGCAGACCGGCGCCAGCGTCGGCTACCTGACGGCCGCGGCCAACACGGTCGGCGCCCAGCTCGTCAACGCGCAACCCATCTCCGGCGGCCTGAACGCCGGCCAGATGCTGTCTGGCACGGCCCTGAAGGCCGCGCTGCTGCTGAACACCGACCCGGTGCTGGACTCCGCCAACGCCGCCGCCGCTGCCAAGGCCATGGATGCCGCCGAGATGGTCGTCGTGCTGAGCCCGTTCAAGAGCGGCCTCGAATACGCCGACGTGCTGCTGCCCATCGCCCCGTTCACCGAGACCTCCGGCAGCTTCGTCAACGCCGAGGGCCGCCTGCAGAGCTTCGTGGGCGTCGTCAAGCCGCTGGCCGAGACGCGTCCGGCCTGGAAGGTGCTGCGCGTGCTGGGCAACCTGCTGGGCCTCGACGGCTTCAACCAGGACAGCTCCGAGCAGGTGCGCGAGCAGGCTCTGGGTGGCGATATCGCCGCCCGGCTGTCCAACGCCACTTCCGCCGCCGTGCAAGCCGCCGCGAAGGGCGAGGGCGTTGAGCGCTTTGCCAACCTGCCCATCTACGCGACCGATGCGCTGGTGCGCAACTCGACCTCGCTGCAGCTCACGGCCGACGGCCGTGAGGCCGCCACGGTGGGCTTGCCCACGGGCCTGTGGCAACAGCTCGGCCTGGCGGCCGGCGACCAGGTCCGCGTCGTGCAGGACGGTGGCGCCGCGCAACTGGCTGCTCGCCATGAAGCCGGCCTGCCCGAAGGCGTCGCCCGCGTGCCCGCCGGCCTCGCACAAACCGCCGCCCTGGGTGCCGCCTTCGGCACGCTGAGCGTCAGCAAGGTCTGAGGGAGCTTCAAATAATGATCGACACCCTCTACCAAAACGGCGCTTCGCTGCTGGGGGCCTTGTGGCCCCTGGTCTGGAGCCTGCTGAAGATCGTCGCGGTCATCCTTCCGCTGTTGGGCTGCGTCGCCTACCTGACGCTGTGGGAGCGTAAGGCCATCGGCTGGTCGCAGATCCGCCCAGGCCCGAACCGCGTGGGCCCCTACGGCCTGCTGACCCCCATCGCCGATGCGGTCAAGCTGATCTTCAAGGAGATCATCAAGCCGGCGGCTGCGAGCAAGGGCCTGTTCTTCCTCGGCCCCGTCATGACCATCATGCCGGCACTGGCTGCCTGGGCCGTCGTGCCCTTCGGCCCGGACGCCGCCGTGGCCAACGTCAATGCCGGCCTGCTGTTCCTGATGGCGATCACGTCGCTCGAGGTCTACGGCGTCATCATCGCCGGCTGGGCTTCGAACTCGAAGTACGCCTTCCTGGGCGCGCTGCGCGCCTCGGCCCAGATGGTCTCGTACGAGATCGCCATGGGCTTCGCGCTGGTCGTCGTGCTGATGGTGACGGGCAGCCTGAACATGACCGAGGTCGTGCAGGTGCAGGAGCGCGGCACGTTCGCCTCCATGGGCGTGAACTTCCTGTCCTGGAACTGGCTGCCGCTGTTCCCGATCTTCATCGTCTACTTCATCTCGGGCCTGGCTGAAACCAACCGCCACCCCTTCGACGTCGTCGAAGGCGAATCCGAGATCGTGGCCGGCCACATGATCGAGTACTCGGGCATGTCGTTCGCGATGTTCTTCCTGGCCGAGTACGCCAACATGATCCTGGTGTCGGCGCTGGCCGTCGTCATGTTCCTGGGCGGCTGGAGCGCACCGATCTCCTGGAGCCTGTTCGGCATGGAGCCGCCGGCCTGGATCCAGCACTCGATGGCGCTGTGGAACTGGCTCTGGCTGTTCATCAAGACGTTCGTCGTCGTCACGATGTTCCTGTGGGTGCGTGCCACGTTCCCCCGCTTCCGCTACGACCAGATCATGCGTCTGGGCTGGAAGATCTTCATTCCCATCACGCTGATCTGGCTGGTCGTTGTCGGTGCCTGGATGCAGACGCCGTTCAACATCTGGAAGTGAGGCGGCGACCATGACTGCAATCACGAATTTCGCCAAGACCTTCTTCCTCTGGGAACTCCTCAAGGGGATGAAGCTGACCGGGAGGCATTTCCTCTCGCGCAACATCACCGTCCAGTTCCCCGAAGAGAAGACGCCGCTGAGCCCGCGCTTCCGCGGCCTGCATGCGCTGCGCCGCTACGAGAACGGCGAGGAGCGCTGCATCGCCTGCAAGCTCTGCGAGGCCGTCTGCCCCGCGATGGCCATCACCATCGAGAGCGACGTGCGCGCCGACGGCAGCCGCCGTACGACCCGCTACGACATCGACCTGACCAAGTGCATCTTCTGTGGCTTCTGCGAGGAAAGCTGCCCGGTGGACTCCATCGTCGAGACCGACATCTTCGAATACCACGGCGAAAAGCGCGGCGATCTGTACTTCACCAAGGACATGCTGCTGGCTGTCGGTGACAAGTACGAGCCCCAGATCGCAGCTCAGAAGGAGGCCGACGCCAAGTACCGCTGATCGCTGCCCGGCCGATAGGCCGCAGCGGTCCAGCCTCGCTGGCCTGGATACGTATGGACATCACGACCATCCTTTTCTACGTCTTCTCCGGCATCCTGCTGGTGTCGTCGTTCCGTGTCATCACGGCGCGCAGCACCGTGCATGCCGCGCTGTTCCTGATCCTGTCGTTCTTCACGGCGTCCTGCATCTGGATGCTGCTGAAGGCCGAGTTCCTCGCGATCGCCCTGGTCCTCGTCTACATCGGCGCGGTGATGGTGCTGTTCCTGTTCGTCGTCATGATGCTGGACCTGAACACCGACAGCATGCGTGAGGGCTTCTGGAAGAACCTGCCGGTCGCGGCCGTCATCGGTGCGCTGATCGCCTTCGAGATGGGCACCGTGCTGATGGGGGGCTTCCAGCTGACCGCGGCGCCGGTTGCCACGGCGGCCCAGGTGCAGCAGGGCAATACCAAGCTGCTGGGCATCGAGATCTACACCAACTACCTGTACCCGCTGCAGATCGCTGCCGTGCTGCTGCTGGTTGCCATCGTTGCGGCCATCGCCCTGACGCTGCGCCGCCGCAAGGACTCGCGCGCCATGGACGCCTCCGAGCAGGTCAAGGTCACCAAGGCCGACCGCCTGCGCATCGTGAAGATGGCGCCCACGGTGGCCACGCCAGCCCAACCTGCCGCACCCACCGAAGGAGGCCAGGCATGATCGGCCAGACCGCCCTGACCCTGGGCCATTTCCTGACGCTGGGCGGCATGCTGTTCGCGCTGTCGGTGATCGGCATCTTCCTGAACCGCAAGAACCTGATCGTGCTGCTGATGGCCATCGAGCTGATGCTGCTGGCGGTCAACCTGAACTTCGTCGCCTTCTCGCACTACCTGGGCGACATGGGTGGCCAGGTCTTCGTGTTCTTCATCCTGACCGTCGCGGCGGCCGAGTCGGCCATCGGCCTGGCCATCCTGGTCGTGCTGTTCCGCAACCGGGCCAGCATCAACGTCGAAGAGCTCGACGCTCTCAAGGGCTGAGGACACGAACAAGATGTCTGCACAACTCTCCCAGAACCTGCTGCTGACGGTGCCGCTGGCGCCGCTCGCGGGCGCCATCGTGGCCGGCTTCTTCGGCAAGACGGTGGGCCGCCGCGGCTCGCACATGGTCACCATCCTCGGCGTGCTCGTCGCCTTCATCATCTCGGCGATGACGCTGTACAGCGTCGCCGTCGACGGCGCGCGCTTCAGCGGCACCGTCTATGAGTGGATGAACCTCGGCCCGCTGAAGATGGAGGTCGGCTTCCTCATCGACGGCCTGACCGCCATGATGATGTGCGTCGTGACCTTCGTGTCACTGATGGTGCACATCTACACCATCGGCTACATGGAAGAGGACGACGGCTACCAGCGCTTCTTCTCGTACATCTCGCTGTTCACCTTCAGCATGCTGATGCTCGTCATGAGCAACAACATGCTCCAGCTGTTCTTTGGCTGGGAGGCGGTGGGCCTGGTGTCCTACCTGCTGATCGGCTTCTGGTACAAGAAGCCGACGGCGATCTTCGCCAACATGAAGGCCTTCCTGGTCAATCGTGTCGGCGACTTCGGCTTCATCCTGGGCATCGGCCTGCTGGTGGCCTTCGGCGGTTCGCTGAACTACGCCGAGATCTTCGCCAAGTCCGAGATCCTGTCCAAGCTCGTGTTCCCCGGCACTGACTGGGCGCTGCTGACCGTGGCCTGCATCTGCCTCTTCATCGGTGCGATGGGCAAGAGCGCGCAGTTCCCGCTGCACGTCTGGCTGCCGGACTCCATGGAAGGCCCCACGCCCATCTCCGCGCTGATCCACGCCGCGACCATGGTGACGGCCGGCATCTTCATGGTGGCGCGCATGTCGCCGCTGTTCGAACTGTCCGACACGGCGCTGAACTTCGTGCTCGTCATCGGCGCGATCACGGCGCTGTTCATGGGGTTCCTGGGCATCATCCAGAACGACATCAAGCGTGTCGTTGCCTACTCGACGCTGTCCCAGCTCGGCTACATGACCGTGGCCCTGGGCGCCTCGGCCTACTCGGTCGCCGTCTTCCACCTGATGACACACGCCTTCTTCAAGGCGCTGCTGTTCCTGGGCGCGGGCTCCGTCATCATCGGCATGCACCATGACCAGGACATCCGCAACATGGGCGGCCTGCGGAAGTACATGAAGATCACGTGGTTCACGTCGCTGCTGGGCTCGCTGGCCCTGATCGGCACGCCGTTCTTCTCGGGCTTCTACTCCAAGGACTCGATCATCGAGGCCGTGCACGCCAGCCACCTGCCAGGCGCGCAGTTCGCCTATTTCGCCGTCGTCGTCGGCGTGTTCGTGACGGCCTTCTACTCGTTCCGGATGTACTTCCTCGTCTTCCACGGCAAGGAAAACTTCCACCACAAGCCGTTCCCGCAGGAGGACGCGGCCGAGCACGACGAGCACCACGGCCACGATGAGGACCACACGCCGCACGAGTCGCCCTGGGTCGTCACCGCGCCGCTGGTGCTGCTGGCCATCCCGTCAGTCGTCATCGGCTACCTCACGATCAAGGGCATGCTCTATGGCGACTTCCTAAAGGACGCCATCTTCGTGAACGAGCACGCTCACCACGCGATGACGGAGCTGCGCGAGGAGTTCATGCACGGCGCCGAAGCCGCGAGCGACCAGGCCTTCAAGATGGGCTTGCACGCCTTCACGTCGCTGCCGTTCTGGCTGGCGCTGGGCGGCGTCGCGACGGCTTACGTGTTCTACATGGTCGCGCCGAGCATCCCGGCGACGCTGGCCCGCGTGCTGCGTCCGCTCATCATCGTCCTGGAGAACAAGTACTTCATGGACTGGTTCAACGAGAACGTCCTGGCTCGCCTCGCGCGCGCCGTGGGTGTGGGCCTGTGGAAGGGCGGCGACGGCTTCGTGATCGACGGCATCATCATCAACGGCTCGGCCCGCACGATTGGCGGCGTCGCGGGGTTGGTGCGCCGCGTGCAGAGCGGCTACCTGTACTGGTACGCCCTTGTGATGATCCTGGGTGTCGTTGGATTGATGAGCTGGAAACTCTGGCCGGAAATCGAGCGCCAGTTCCGAGCCCTGACCGGGTTCTGAGCCGGACGCGGAGAACAAGAATGTTGCTGAGCCTTGCGATTTTTCTGCCCATCGCCTGCGGTGCCTTGCTGTTGGCACTCGGGCGCGACGAACAGGCGCACGCCGTGCGCTGGCTGGCCCTGGTCGCGGCCGTGGCGAGCTTTCTCGTCACCCTGCCGCTGATCACCGGCTTCGACACGACGACCGCTGCGATGCAGTTCGTCGAGAACCAGCCCTGGATCGACCGTTTCAACATCCGCTACCACCTGGGCGTGGACGGCATCTCCATGTGGTTCGTGCCGCTGACCGCGTTCATCACGGTCATCGTCGTCATCTCGGCCTGGGAGGTCATCGAGAAGCGCGTCAACCAGTACATGGGCGCCTTCCTGATCCTGTCGGGCCTGATGGTGGGCGTGTTCTGCGCGCTGGACGGCATGCTGTTCTACGTGTTCTTCGAGGCGACCCTGATCCCGATGTACATCATCATCGGCGTCTGGGGCGGCCCGAACCGCGTCTACGCGGCCTTCAAGTTCTTCCTGTACACGCTGGCCGGCTCGCTGCTGATGCTGGTTGCGCTGCTGTACCTGTACTACCAGTCTGCCGGCAGCTTCGACATCCAGACCTGGCACAAGCTGCCGCTGGCTGCCAACGCCCAGACATGGCTGTTCTTCGCCTTCCTGGCCGCCTTCTCGGTCAAGGTGCCGATGTGGCCGGTACACACCTGGCTGCCCGATGCCCACGTCGAGGCGCCCACCGGCGGCTCCGTCGTGCTGGCGGCCATCATGCTGAAGCTGGGCTGCTACGGCTTCCTGCGTTTCTCGCTGCCTATCGCGCCTGACGCCGCACACCACTGGTCCTGGCTCATCATCGCGATGTCGCTGATCGCCGTCGTCTACATCGGCCTTGTGGCGCTGGTGCAGAAGGACATGAAGAAGCTGGTGGCCTACTCGTCCATCGCGCACATGGGCTTCGTGACGCTGGGTTTCTTCATCGTCTTCCTGTTCAAGGACCCCGCCACCGTCAGCGCCGAACTGGGCGTCTCCGGCGGTCTCGTGCAGATGATCTCGCACGGCTTCGTGTCAGGCGCCATGTTCCTGTGCATCGGCGTGCTCTACGACCGTGTGCACTCGCGTGAGATTGCCTCGTACGGCGGTGTCGTCAACACCATGCCCACGTTTGCTGCCTTTGCCGTGTTCTTCGGCATGGCCAATTGCGGCCTGCCCGCCACCGCCGGCTTCGTTGGCGAGTGGATGGTCATCCTGGGCACCGTGGGCGCCAATTTCTGGCTCGGCGCCATCGCCGCCACGGCCCTGGTGTTCGGCGCGGCCTACACGTTGTGGATGATCAAGCGCGTCTACTTTGGCGACATCGCCAACGACGACGTCCGCGCCCTGACCGACATCAACAGCCGCGAATTCCTCATGCTCGGCCTGCTGGCCGTGGCGACGCTGTACATGGGCCTCTATCCCAAGCCCTTTACCGACGTGATGCACAACTCGGTCGTCGAGCTGCTCAAGCACGTGGCCCTCAGCAAGATCCCGGCCTGATTCCGAGCAGAGGCAAGAACAATGAACGACATGAACTGGCTCGCGATCTACCCCGAAATCCTGCTGCTGGCGATGGGCTGCGTCATCGCCCTCGTCGACCTGTGGGTCACGGATGAGCAGCGCCGCCCGACCTACTGGCTGACCCAGCTCACGCTGGTCATCGTCGGTGGCTTGCACTTCTATTACTTCAACATCGGTGTCACCACCTACGCCATGCAAGGCATGGTGGTTGCCGATCCGATGGGCCACCTGCTGGCCGGCTTCGCGTGCCTCGCGACGTTGATCACGCTGGTCTACGCGCGCCCCTATGCTGGCGTGCGCGAGATGCTCAAGGGCGAGCTCTTCATCCTGAGCCTGTTCTCGCTGCTGGGCATCAGCGTCATGCTGTCGGCCAACAACTTCCTGGTCATCTACCTCGGCCTCGAGCTGATGAGCTTGTCGCTGTACGCCCTGGTGGCGCTGCGCCGGGACAACGCGATCGCGACCGAGGCCGCGATGAAGTACTTCGTCCTCGGCGCGCTGGCCAGCGGTTTCCTGCTGTACGGCCTGTCGATGATGTACGGCGCGACCGGCTCGCTCTCCATCCCGCAGGTCTTCGACGTGATCTCGCAGGGCGCACCCAACCGCTCGGTGCTGGTGTTCGGCGTCGTCTTCGTCGTCGCCGGCCTGGCCTTCAAGCTGGGTGCCGCACCCTTCCACATGTGGGTGCCCGACGTCTACGTGGGCGCGCCCACGGCGGTCACGCTGCTGATCGGCGCCGCACCCAAGCTGGCCGCGTTCGCCATCACCGTGCGCCTGCTCGTCGAAGGCATGATCGGCCTGGCCGTGGACTGGCAGCAGATGCTGATGGTGTTGTCCATCATGTCGCTGCTGATCGGCAACGTGGCGGCCATCGCGCAGACCAACCTCAAGCGCATGCTGGCCTACTCGACCATCGCCAACATGGGCTTCATGCTGCTGGGCATGACGGCGGGCGTGGTCAACAACAACACGCTGTCTGCCTCCAACGCCTACAGCTCGGCGATGTTCTACGCCGTGACCTACGTGCTGACGACGCTGGGCACCTTCGGCATGGTCATCCTGCTGTCGCGCCAGGGCCATGAGGCCGAGGAGATCAAGGACCTGGCGGGCCTGGCCAAGCGCAGCCCCTGGTTCGCGCTGGTCATGACGCTGTTCATGTTCTCGCTGGCCGGCGTGCCGCCGACCGTCGGCTTCTACGCCAAGCTCGCGGTGCTGCAGGCCCTGGTGTCCACGCACGTGGACGCCTACCTCTGGCTCGCGATCTTCGCCGTCGTCGTGTCGCTGGTGGGTGCCTTCTACTACCTGCGTATCGTCAAGGTCATGTTCTTCGATGAGCCGACCGACACCGCCCCGCTCGCCGCCCCTGGCGACGTGCGCTTCGTCATGTCGCTCAACGGCGCCGCCGTGCTGGTCTTCGGCCTGCTGCCCGGCAGCCTGATGGACATGTGCGCCCAGGCCATCGTGAAGGCTCTCGCGACCTGATGGATCAAACCGTCGCGGTCTGGCTGGTCCTGGCCGCGGCCGTCATTGCGGCCAACCTGCCGTATTTCAACGAGCGCCTGCTGCTCGTCGGGCCGCGCCGCGCGCCCAAGACGGTCTGGTGGCGGCTGCTGGAGCTCGTGCTGATGGCCGGGCTCACTTTCGGCCTGGGTTCGATGCTGGAGTCCCGCATCGGCCAGCGCCACGAGCAGGGCTGGGAGTTCTACGCGGCCGCCTCCTGCCTCTTCATCACGCTGGGTTTCCCTGGCTTCGTCTGGCGCTATCTGCGCCGGGGTGCGCGCCGTGACCAAGACTGAAGACGAGCACCTCGTCGAGCGCACGCTGGACAGCGAGGTGGTCTATGAGGGCCGCTTCCTGCACGTCCGCAAGGATCGCGTCGCGCTGCCCGACGGCAAGACCTCCAGCCGCGAGTTCATCCGCCATCCCGGCGCCGTGATGGTCATCCCGCTGCTGGACGACGGCCGGCTGCTGATGGAGCGCCAGTACCGCTACCCGATGGAGCGGGTGATGCTGGAGTTCCCGGCCGGCAAGCTCGACGCCGGCGAGGCACCTCTGGCCTGCGGTCAGCGCGAGCTGGTCGAGGAAACGGGTTACAGCGCCGCAGAGTGGGCCTACGCGGGCGTGCTGCACAACGCCATCGCCTATTCGGACGAAGGCATCCACATCTTCTTCGCCCGCGGCCTTGTGCGCGGCGAGCAGAAGCTCGATGCCGGCGAGTTCCTTGACGTCGTCACGCACACGGCCGAAGAGCTGGACGGTATGGCCCTGCGGGGCGAGCTGACCGACGCCAAGTCGCTGATCGGCCTGCTATGGCTGCAGCGCTGGCGGCAGGGCGGCTGGCCGCTGCAGTGGCAGTCGGCCCAGGGAGACGCTGAATAAGCCTCCGCGATGCGCGCGCCTTGGCTTGGGGGATGCGATGCGCGCGAGGGCTTGTTCAGCGTTTCCTTCGCTACATCCCAAAACATTCGTACATGACCTCTGGCGAAGTGTTGCCAGGTCGTTAAGCTCGGCCGCTTGAGCCGTTCGTTCGTTCGCCGTTCGTTTTTTGTCCTGAAGAAAGTGCCTCCATGACGCGTGCAACGCTGACCCTGACCGCATTGACGTTGGCCCTGGCCCTGACCGCTTGCAACAAGGGTGGCAAGCCGGACGACAAGGCTGCAGCCCAACCGTCGGCTCCGCTGCTGCTGGCGCCCGAGGACGTGCGCCAGGTCAGCCAGAGCGGCCTGATCGGCTCTCCCGTCATCACCGGTGCCATCCAGCCGGCCCGCCGTGCCGACCTGCGCGCCGAGGTGGCTGCGATCGTGTTGCAGATTGCCAAGGACAACGGCGAGCGCGTGCGCGCCGGTGACCTCATCATCCGCATCGACCCCACATCCATCCGTGACGCCGCCACGTCTGCCGACGAGGCGCTGCGCGCCGCCCAGCAGAGCTTCGAGCAGACCGAGCGCGTGCTGGCTCGCCAACGCACGCTGAACCAGCAGGGCATGATCTCCATGCAGGCGCTGGAAGACGCCGAAGTGCGCCGCAACTCGGCGCAAAGCGAACTCGCTGCCGCCAAGGCGCGCGTCGTCACGGCCCGCCAGCAGGTCTCGCGCACGGAGGTGCGGGCGCCCTTTGACGGCGTCGTCAGCGAGCGCAAGGTGTCGGTGGGCGACACGGTGCAGGTCGGCCGCGAACTGATCAAGGTCATCGACCCTGCCTCCATGCGCTTCGAGGGCCAGGTGTCGGCCGACCGCCTGGGCGAGCTCAAGCTGGGCCAGCCGGTCGCCTTCCGCGTGAACGGCTTCGGCGACGCGGAGTTCCGCGGCAAGCTGGCGCGCATCGACGCCTCCGCCAACGCCACGACACGTCAGGTCGAGTTGACCGCCAACTTCGATGACGCGAGCAAGGCGCCCCAGGTCGCCGGCCTCTACGCCGAAGGCCGTGTCGAGAGCACGGACCGCCGCGCCCTGGTGCTGGCCGAAGGCTCCGTGCTGCGCGAGGGCGACACCGCCTTCGTCTGGAAACTGGTCGGAGACAAGCTCAAGAAGGTCAATGTGACGCTCGGCGAGCGCGACGACCGCCGCGGTGAGATCGTCATCGCGACGGGCCTCGCTCTCGGCGACGAAGTGCTGCGTGCCCCGAGCAGCAATCTGAAGGACGGCGCGCCGGTGCAGCGCGTCAAGTCCGGCGCCGGTGCGGCGTCGGCAGTGGCTTCGGCATCAGCACCGGCCCCGGCCGCGGCAGCCAGCAAGTAAGCAGGAGGCTCCGAGATGTTCCTCTCCAACTTCAGCATCAGCAGGCCGGTCGCGACCGTCGTGCTGGTCATCGGCCTGATGCTCATGGGCTTGATCGCCCTGTCCAAGCTGCGCGTCAACCAGTTCCCGGACATCGAGCCGCCGGTGCTGGTCATCAACATCCCGTATCCCGGTGCATCACCCGAGACGGTGGAGCGTGAGGTCGTCAACCGCATCGAGAAGGCGCTGCAGAGCATCTCGGGCGTGGACCGTTCCAACTCCACGTCGCGCGAGGGCAGCGCCACCATCGTGCTGGTCTTCGACTTCTCGAAGAACATGATCGAGGCGGCCGACGAGGTGCGTAACTCGATCAACTCGGTGCGCTACAAGCTGCCCACCGAAATCCGCGAGCCCATCATCACGCGTGCCGACCCCGGCGCCCAGCCCATCCTGCAGCTATCGCTGTCCAGCAGCGCGATGACACACGCCCAGCTCAGCCGCCTGGCCGAAGACAAGCTGGCCGAGCGCTTCCGCGGCATCACCGGCGTGTCGGTCGTCACTGTCAACGGCTCGCTGCAGCGTGAACTGTCCATCCTGCTGCGCGCCGAGAAGCTGCGCGAGTTCGGCGTCTCGGTCACCGAGGTGCTGGCCGCCGTGCGGGCGCAGAACACGACCGCCCCGGTGGGCAAGGTGCGCGGCACGCTGGAAGACCAGAGCATCCGCTTGCTGGGCCGCCTGGCGTCGCCCAGCGAGTTCGAGCAGATGATCATCAAGCGCCGCGGCACCGACGTCGTGCGCCTGGGCCAGATCGCCGAGGTCAAGGACGGCTTCGCCGAGATGACCGGCTACTCGCTGCGCAATGGCCGCCCCAACGTGGGTATCTCCATCACGCGGTCGCGCGATGCTTCGACGGTCAGTGTCGCCAACGACGCCCGCAAGCTGGTCGACGAGATCAAGAAGGAGTTGTCTACCGGTACGACGCTGGAGATTACGCAGGACGGCGGCAAGGACGCCGAGAACAGCCTGCACAACGTCACCGACGCGCTGGTCTTCGGCGCGGGCCTGACCATCTTCGTCGTCTACGCCTTCCTGAACTCCTGGCGTTCGACGCTGATCACCGCGCTGTCGCTGCCGACCTCGGTGCTCGCGGCCTTCATCGCCGTCTGGGTGATGGGCTTCTCGCTGAACTTCATGAGCCTGCTCGGGCTGAGCCTTGCGATCGGCGTGCTCATTGACGACGCCATCGTCGTGCGAGAGAACATCGTGCGGCACATGGAGCGCGGCAGCGACCGCGTGACGGCGGCGCGTGAAGGCACGGCCGAAATCGGCCTGGCCGTCGCGGCGACGACCTTCGCCATCGTGGCCGTGTTCGTGCCGGTGGCCTTCATGGGCCAGGGCCCGGGACAGTGGTTCAAGCCCTTCGCGCTGACCGTTGTCGCCTCGGTCGCCGTGTCGCTGGTCATCAGCTTCACGCTGGACCCCATGCTGTCGGCCTACTGGGGTGACCCCCCGGGCTACCACGAGCAGCCCAAAAGGGGCTTTGGCAAGGTGCTGCAAGGCTTCAACCACTGGTTCGACGGCGTGGCCAACGGCTACGGCCATGTCATCGCTTGGGCGCTGCACCATCGCCGCTGGATGGCCGTGTTCGCCGTGACCAGTTTCGTCGGCGCGATCGCGCTGCAGGCGACGGTCGGCGGCTCCAGCTTCCTGCCGCAGGCCGATGCCGGTTTCCTCGTGATCGATGTGCGCAGCCCGGCCTCCAGCAGCCTGGAGTATTCCAAGCTCAAGCTGGACGCCGCCGCGGCACTCGCCTCCACGATGAAGGAAAGCAAGGCCACCATGGCCTATCCGAACGCCACGGGCGGCCGCATCTACGTGGACATCGGCAAGAGCACCGAGCGCCAGCGCTCGGCGGCCATGATCGCCAAGGAGCTGCGCGAGAAGGTGGCTCGCCTGGTGGGTGCGGAGTACGTCGTCCTCGACGACCTGAACAACGGCGCGCAGAAGCCCGTGCAGATCCGCTTCTACGGCACCGACACCCGCAGGCTGCAGCAGATCACGCAGGACTTCCAGAAGACCATGCAGGGCATCAAGGGCGCGGTCGACGTCGGCTACTCCGAGCAGGACCCGCAGAACGAACTGCAGATCGAGCTCGACCGGGGCCTGGCCAACCAACTGGGCATCTCGGTGAACGATGCGGCGCAGTCCCTGCGCGTGGCGTTCGCCGGTGTCGAGGCCGGCGACTGGGTTGACCCCACCGGCGAGACCCGCGACGTGGCCATCCGCCTGCACCCCAGCGACCGCGTCGATGCGGCCAACATCGAGCGGCTGCCCATCGCCGTGTCCGGCAGCAACCGCATGGTGCCGCTGGACCAGATCGCCACCGTCACCATGGGCAAGGGCCCGGGCCAGATCACCCACGGCGACGGCAAGCGCACCATCACCGTCAGCGCCAACGCCCAGGGCCGCTCGCCCGGCGAGATCACGGCCGAGGCGGTCAAGCTGGCCAAGGCCATCAACTTCCCGTCCGGCTTCGGCATCGAACTGGCCGGCTCGGCGCGCGACCAGCAGGTCGTCTTCACGGCCATGATCACGGCGCTGCTGGCCGGCATCGCGCTGATGTACTTCGTGCTGGTCATCCAGTTCAACAGCTTCACGGCGCCGCTGGGTGTCATGCTGTCGTTGCCGCTGTCGCTGATCGGCGTGGTCCTCGCGCTCATCCTCACCAATGGCACGCTGAACCTGATGAGCCTCATCGGCGTCATCATGCTGATGGGCCTGGTGGCCAAGAACGCTATCCTGCTGCTGGACGCGACGCGCCAGGAGGAGAAGGCCGGCGTGGACCGCGAGGAGGCCTTGATGCATGCGGGCCGCAAGCGCTTCCGTCCCATCCTGATGACGACCCTGGCGCTGATCGCCGGCATGATGCCGGTGGCCATCGGCGTGGGCGAGGGCGGTGAGTTCTACCGTCCGATGGCCGTCGCCATCATCGGCGGCACCATCACGTCGACGCTGCTGACGCTGCTGATCGTTCCCACCTTCTACGACAGCATCGAGATCGCCCGTGACCACGCATTCGCCAAGTTCCATCGCCGCGTGCCGCGGTTCACGATGGTGGGCGCCTTCCTGCTGACGCTGCTCGAAGCAGTGTTGGCGCTGGTGCTGGTGCGCTTCATCTATCGCATGGTGATGAAGCTGGCCCGCATGGCACTCGGCCGCAGCAGCGCTACAGAAGTCGTCCCGGGTTGAGCAGATCCAGCGGGTCCAGGGCCCGCTTGATCGCCCGCATCAGCGCCAGGGCCGTTGGGTCCTTGCGCTGGCTCAGCTCCTCGCGCTTGAGCCGGCCAATGCCATGCTCGGCCGAGATCGAGCCGCCGCGCCGGCTCACGGCGTCGTAGACCTTTTCGTTGATCGCCGCCTCGTGGGCCGCCAGGAATTCGGCCGGTGCGACACCGGCCGGCGCCTGCACGTTGTAGTGCAGGTTGCCGTCGCCCAGGTGGCCGAAGTCGATGATGTCGATGCCGGGCATATAGGCCGCCAGCGCCGCATCCATCTCCGCGACAAAGCCGGGAATCGCCGACACCGGCAGCGAGATGTCGTGCTTGATGTTCAGCCCCGCCTGGGCCTGGGCCAGCGGGATAGCCTCGCGCAGATGCCAGAAGGCCTTGGCCTGCTGCAGGTTCTGCGCGATGGCCGCATCCTGCACGCAGCCGCGCTCGATGGCGGCTTCTAGCAATCCTTCGAAAACGCCGCGTGCATGCTCGGCACTCTCGGCGTCGGACAACTCCAGCAGAACCGTCCATGCAACGCTGGGCAGTGGCTGGTGCAGTTGCGGCAACTGGCGGGCGACCAAGGCCAGGGAGGCCTGGTTCATCACCTCGAAGCCCGTCAGCGCGTCGCCGGCGCGTTCGCGCGCCAGGCTCAGCAGCGCCACCGCATCGTCCAGCGATGCGCAGGCAGCCAGCGCCGTCAGCTTCTCCTTCGGCAAGGGGTAGAGCTTCATCGTGGCCGCCGTGATGACGCCCAACGTGCCCTCGCTGCCGATGAACAGATCGCGCAGGTCGTAGCCGGTGTTGTCCTTGCGCAAGCCAGAAAGACCACGCCAGATTTCGCCGGTGGCCGTGACGACCTCCAGCCCCAGGCACAGGTCGCGCGCATTGCCGTAGCGCAGCACCTGGGTGCCGCCGGCGTTCGTCGCGAGGTTGCCGCCCAAAGTACATGAGCCCTCGGCCGCGAGGCTGAGCGGGAACAGCAGGCCGGCCTGCGCCGCGGCTGCCTGCACGTCGGCCAGCACGCAGCCGGCCTCGGCCGTGAGGCTCGCGTTCCCGACGTCAATGCCGCGAATGCGCTTCATGCGCGACAAGCTCAAGACAAGCTGCTGGCCGCTGTCGTCCGGCGTCGAGCCACCCACCAGCCCGGTGTTGCCGCCCTGTGGCACGACGGGCACCCGATGCTCGTGGCACAGCTTGAGCACGGCCGCGACTTCATCGGTCGACGCCGGTCGCGCTACGGCCAACGCCTTGCCGGGATAGCGCTTGCGCCAGTCCTGTTCATAGGCCGCCATGTCGCCGCCCACGAGCAGCCCGGCTTCGCCGAGATGCGCGCGCAGGGCGGCCAGGAAGGCGTTCATGACGATTCAGCCGCCTTGGCCGCCGCCAGCCGCTGGCGGATCTGTGCCGTGCAGGCCGTGAAGACGACGACGCCCAGCACCACTTCGATCAGCGCCAGCCATTGCCCGCGCCCACCCTCGCTGGTGGAGCGCACCAGGCCTTCCAGCACATAGAGCCACACGCCCAGGGCCACCCAGCGGTAGGTGTACATGCGGTAGCGCCACAGGCCGATCACCGCCGGCAGCAAGGGCAGGGCTTTCAGGGCCAGCGTGCCGCGGCCTATGGGCACCAGCCACAGCTCCCAGGCCACGCACAGCAGCAGCAGGGCCGCGGTCGAGGCCACGGCGAGATTGCGCGACGTCTGTTCGGCCGCGCTGGGTTGAGTTCTTTCGAGGGCAGGAGGCATAGCTGCGGCATCATAGAAGCCATGTCCACGACTCCCGTTCCGCCTCCCGTGCCTGCTGCGCCGCTCGCGCAAGACAACCCCGATGCGCCGCTCGCCCGCAATCCCATCGCGTTCGCGAGCAATTTCATCGCCGACCTGCTGGCCTGGCCCTGGCTGCAGACGCTGCACACCTTCCGGCAGCGCTTTCGCGAGGAAAAGCTGGGCCTCACCGCCGGCAGCCTCACGTTCACGACGCTGATCTCGCTCGTGCCGCTGCTGACCGTGATGCTGGCCATCTTCACGGCCTTCCCGATGTTCTCCAGCTTCCAGGCGGCGCTGGAGCAGTACTTCCTGAAGAGCCTGATCCCGGGCAACATCGCCAAGCCGGTGCTGGGCGCGCTGACGCAGTTCGCGGCCAAGGCCAACAAGCTCGGCGCCGTGGGCCTGGTGGCCCTGGGCGTCACGGCGCTGGCGCTGATGCTCACCATTGACCGCACGCTCAACGCCATCTGGCGCGTGCAGCGCCCGCGGCCCATGGCCCAGCGCGTGCTCGTCTACTGGGCCGCGCTGACGCTGGGCCCGCTGCTGCTGGGCGGCAGCCTCACACTGACGAGCTATGCGGTCAGCGTGGGCCAAGGCTACCTGACCGCCATGCCGGCGAGCATGTCCACGGCGCTGGGCAGCATCGACGTCGTGCTGCTGGGCATGGCGATGGCCGGGCTCTTCCACTACGTGCCCAACACCCATGTGCGCTGGCGGCACGCGCTGCTGGGCGGCGCCTTCGTGTCTATCGGCTTCTCGCTCGCGAAGTCGCTGCTGGCCTGGTACGTCAAGCAGGTGCCGACCTATTCGACGCTGTACGGCGCCTTCGCGACCGTGCCCGTCTTCCTGATCTGGGTCTACCTCGGCTGGGTCATCGTGCTGCTGGGCGCCATCCTGGCGGCCAACACGCCCAGCCTCACGGGCCGGCTGCACCTGCGGCCCGACTCGCCCGGCCAGCCGCTGGCGCTGGCGCTGGAGACGTTGCGGGAGCTGTGGCGGGTGCGCGAGGCTGGCCAGCGCGGTCTGTCCTACCTGGCCTTGGCGGGCGCGCTGCGGGTGGACCCGTTGCAGCTCAGCCCCATCATCGACAAGCTGCTGGCCATGGATTGGATAGGCCGCCTGGAAGAAGAGGGCGCCCAGCGCCTTGTGCTGTTGTGCGCGCCGGAGAAGGCGCTTGCCGAGCCGCTGCTGGCTGCATTCCTGGCCGAGCGCCAGGGCTTGCTGGCCAACCTGTGGACCCAGGGCGAGTGGGCCCGGCTGAAGCTGGACCAGCTTCTCGCTACTGAGGCTGGAAGCCGCCGGCCTTGATGATGCGGGCCCAGGCCGCCGAGTAGGCACGTTCGCGGGCGCCTAGCTGGGCTCCGTTCATCATGCCGACCGACAGGCCCAGCTCCGTGAGCCGCGTCTTCACGCCCGGCTGATTGATGACGCCGGCCACGGCGTTGGCGAATCGCTCCAGCACGGCCGGTGGCGTGCCGGCAGGGGCGAACAAGCCGTAGTAGGGCAGGTCCTCGAAGCCCGTGATGCCCAGTTCGGCAAAGGTTGGCACCTCCGGCAGCACGCCCTGGCGCTGCTGGCCCATGACGGCCACGATGCGCAGCTTCTTCTGCTGGTGGTTGACGATGAGGTCCGGCACCGAGCCCACGCCGGCGCTGATCTGGTTGCCCAGCATGTCGGCAATCATGGGCGCGCTGCCGCGGTAGGGGACGCTCAGCAGGTTGAGCCCGTTCTTCTCGCCCAGCAGCTTGACGAGGAACTCCGGCACCGAGGCCGGCGCCGGGATGCCCACGCTGCCCTGGCCGCCCTGCTTCTTCACCCAGGCGACGTACTCGGGCAGGCTGGTGGCCGGCGTACCACCCGACAGGGCCAGCGCGTTCGCGAAGGTCGCAAAGCCCGCCACGGGCACGAAGTCCTTGGCCGGGTCGAAGCCGGGGTTCTTCATCACCAGGGGCAGGATGGAGATGGTGTGGTCGTGGCTGACGAAGAAGGTCGTGCCGTCGGGTGGAGCCGCCTTCAGCGCCTGTGCCGCGATCTGGCCGCCAGCACCGGGCTTGTTCTCGACGAGGACCGTGGTGCCCAGCGAGGCCTGCAGCGCCTCGGCCAGCAGCCGCGCAATGGCGTCGGTGCCGCCGCCGGCAGGGAAGCCCACCAGCAGCCGGATGGGCTTGCCCTCCTGGGCCTGCGAAGCGAAGGGCAGGGCGGCCAGAGCGGCCAGGGTTGCGCGACGGGTGATCTGCATGCGTGCCTCCTTGTGCGGAGGCTGCAGTCTACGGATGAAGGACGACGAGCAGCGCAGTCGCAGCGGACTTGGCCGCGTTGCGGATGGCGTGCGGCCCGTCCACCGCGTAACGCGCGGTCTCGCCGGTCTTGAGCTTGCTCGTCAGTCCCAAAGCCGTCACTTCCAGGCTGCCGGTCAGCACGCTCAGGTGCTCGCGCGAGCCCGGCTCATGCGCCTGGCTGTCCAGCACGCCACCGGGCTGCACGGTCAGCTCGTACCACTCGAACTGGCCGGCCAGCTCGATGGGGCCCAGGATGCGCAGCTTGCACAGGCCGTCGGGGCTGGTGAGGCCCGGTGTCGCGTGGGCCGGCACCGTTTCTATGGCCGGCGTCGCCACGCGCTCGGCACCCAGCAGTTCACCCATTTCCACACCCAGCGCGTTGGCCAGCCGCCAGACCACGGCAACCGTGGGGTTGGCCTGATTGCGCTCGATCTGCGACAACATCGACTTGCTGACGCCGGCGCGTTTGGACAGGTCATCCAGCGACAGGCCCCGGCTGCTGCGCAGCGCCTGCAGGGCGGCGCCGACGCGCGGTGGCTCCATGTCCGTGACGGGCTTGTTCATACTTGACCTGGATAGACGTTTTTCGGATACTGCACGAAAGTTCGATATATCGAACAAGTTCGATTTACAGGATTGTGCACCAGGAGCACAGCAATGAGCCAAGCCTTCTATTCCCATCTGCAGACCGAGCTGGACGGCATCCGCGCCGCCGGCCTCTTCAAGTCCGAGCGCATCATCACGACGCCCCAGGGCGCCGTCGTGAAGACGACCGACGGTCGCGAGGTCATCAACCTTTGCGCCAACAACTACCTGGGCCTGTCGTCGCACCCCAAGGTCATCGAGGCCGCGCATGAGGCGCTGCGCACGCACGGCTTTGGCCTGTCGTCGGTGCGCTTCATCTGCGGCACGCAGGACTTGCACAAGGAGCTGGAGCAGCGTATCGCCCGCTTCGTCGGCTGCGAGGACGCCATCCTCTATGCCGCGGCGTTCGATGCCAACGGCGGCCTGTTCGAGCCGCTGCTGGGCGAGCAGGACGCCATCATCAGCGACGCGCTGAACCACGCCTCCATCATCGACGGCATCCGCCTGTGCAAGGCTCAGCGCTACCGCTACGAGCACAACAACCTCGACGACCTCGAGCGTTGCCTGAAGGAAGCCAAGAACAAGGGCGCTCGCTTCACGCTGGTGTTTACCGACGGTGTGTTCTCCATGGACGGCACCATCGCCCAGCTCGACAAGATCCGCGCGCTCTGCGACCGCTACGACGCGCTGCTGGGCATCGACGAATGCCATGCCAGCGGCTTCATGGGCAAGACCGGCCGCGGCACGGCCGAGCACCGCGGCGTGTTCGGCAAGATCGACATCATCACCGGCACCTTCGGCAAGGCGCTGGGCGGCGCCTCCGGCGGCTTCACGGCCGCGCGCAAGGAAGTCGTGGAGTTGCTGCGCCAGCGCTCGCGCCCCTATCTGTTCAGCAACACGTTGGCACCCAGCATTGCCGGCGCCTCGCTGGCCGTGCTGGACCTGCTGGAAGGCTCCACGGCGTTGCGCGACAAGCTGGAGGCCAACACCGCCTACTTCCGCGAGGCCATCCAGGCTGCCGGCTTCGAGATCAAGCCCGGCACCCACCCCATCGTGCCCATCATGGTCTACGACGCGGTGAAGGCGCAGGAGCTCTCCAAGCGCATCCTGGAGCTGGGCATCTATGCCGTGGGCTTCTTCTTCCCGGTCGTTCCCAAGGGCCAGGCGCGCATCCGCGTGCAGGTCTCGGCCGTGCACGAGCGCGAGCATCTGGAAAAGGCCGTCGCCGCCTTCACGCAAGCCGGCAAGGAACTGGGCATTCTGAAATGAGCAACACCCGCATCCTCATCATTGGCGCCAATGGCCAGATTGGCACGGAGCTGGCCGTCGAGCTGTCCAAGCTGCACGGCGAAGACGCCGTCATCACCAGCGACCTGAGCCCGCAGGGCCGCGTGCGCACGCTGCAGCACGAAGCCCTGGACGTGACCGACGCCGGCGGCCTCGCAACCATCGTCAAGCGTCACCACATCACGCAGATCTACCACCTGGCCGCCGCGCTGTCGGCCAATGGCGAGAAGCACCCGATGTGGGCCTGGGACCTGAACATGAAGGGCCTGCTCAACGTGCTGGAGCTGGCCCGGCATGAGAAGCTGGACAAGATCTTCTGGCCCAGCTCCATCGCTGCCTTCGGTCCCAACACGCCGGCCGTGGACACGCCGCAGACGACCGTGATGGACCCGACGACGGTCTACGGCATCTCCAAGCTCGCCGGCGAGCGCTGGTGTGCCTGGTACCACGCCAAGCACGGCGTGGACGTGCGCAGCCTGCGCTACCCCGGCCTCATCAGCTGGAAGACGCCGCCCGGCGGCGGCACGACCGACTACGCCGTCGAGATCTTCCATTCGGCCATCAAGGAAGGCCGCTACACCTGCTTCCTGGAGGCGGGCCAGGCCTTGCCCATGATGTACATGCCCGATGCGCTGCGCGCCACCATCGAGCTGATGAACGCGCCGGCTGAAGTGATCAAGCAGCGCGGCAGCTACAACCTCGCGGGCGTGAGCTTCACGCCGGAAGGCATTGCGGCCAGCATCCGTCGCCGCTTGCCCGAGTTCACGATGGATTGCGTGCCCGACTTCCGCCAGGCCATCGCCGCGAGCTGGCCCCAGCGCATCGATGACAGCCACGCCCAGGCCGACTGGGGCTGGAAGCTGCGGTACGACCTGGACGCGATGGTCGATGACATGCTCACGGAACTGACACGCGAACTACGCGCCGGCTGACAGACCACGCCTACCCGGCTGTTAGGCTGGGCGCATGAAAGTCGCGTTGATCACCGCCCTGGCCTTGGTCGGAGCCACAAGTGTCAGGGCCCAACAGCCCGAGGTCGAAAGCCCCTCGGCCCGCTACCTGCTGGGCGCGGCCGTCGTGTCGCAGCCGGAGTACGACGGCGCGGCCCGGCGCGAAACCAAGCTCAAGCCCTTGTGGGCCCTCAAGTTCGGCCGGGTGCGCTTCAGTACGTCGGGCGCCGGCAGCCTGCTGGGCTTTGGCCAGGAGGAGTCCGCTGGCGGCGCCAGCACCTCATTCATCGACACCGACAAGCTGCGGGTGGGCGTCTCGCTGCGCGTCGACAGCGGCCGCAGCAGCGGCGACGCCAGCACCACGCAAGGCCTGCCCGACGTGCGGCGCACGCTGCGTGCGCGCTTCTATACGAACTACAGCCTCACCAAGGACTTGAACATCGGCGCGACGCTGTCGCAGGACCTGCTCGGCCACCATGGCGGCATGACCCTGGGCACCGACCTGGGATGGCGCTTCTACAAGAGCAAGACGCTGGAATGGACCAGCGGCATTGGCATCTCGGCCGGCAGCGCGCAGAACCTGAACAGTTATTTCGGCGTGCCCGAATCGGCCGTGGCGGCCAGCGGCAAGCGGGCCTACGAGCCGGGCGCCGGCCTGAGGGATGTGCACATGGGCGTCGGCTTCATCCGGCCGATCACCAAGCATTGGCTGGTCTATGGCAATGCGGGCGTGAGCCGTCTGCTTGGCCCGGTCGCGGACAGCCCGCTGGTCGAGAAGCGCACCGGCAGCTCCGTCGGTATCGGCTTGGCTTGGCGGAACTAGGCGTTCAGAGTTTGATGCGGCCCCGCCAGATGTCGGCGTACATGACCCAGTCGCCCATCAGGCTGTAGAACGGATATTTGAAGGTCGCCGGCCGGTTCTTCTCGAAGAAGAAGTGGCCGACCCAGGCGAAGCCGTAGCCGCAGAGCAGGCTGTACAGCAGCCACATTGGGTTGCCTGTTGTCACGAGCCGAAACAGGCAGACCAGCACCAGCGTCGAGCCGATGAAGTGCAGCCGCCGGCAGGTGACGTTCTGGTGCTCGCCCAGATAGAAGGGGTAGAAGTCGGCGAAACGGGTGAAGCGTTCGGTGCTCATGCCGCCATTCAAGCGCGGGCTTATCCGGGCAGCAAGCGGGCTTGCCCTCGCAATAATGGGTCGATGACGAGCCCTCCCGGCACCGAGTTCGAAGTCGCCATCCTCGGCGCCGGCATGTCGGGCCTGTGCATGGGGGCGCAACTGCGGCGCGCCGGAATCACCGATTTCGTCATCATCGAGAAATCGAAGGGCCTGGGTGGTACCTGGTGGGACAACCGCTATCCCGGCGCCCAGGTCGACGTGCCGGCTCCCGCCTACAGCTTCAGCTTTGCGCCCAACCCGCATTGGACACATCGCTTCGCCGATGCTCCCGAGATCCAACGCTACCAGCAGCGCCTGGCCGAGAACGAGGGCTTGCGGCCCCACATCCGCCTCGGGCTTGCGATCGTCGATGCACGCTTCGATGCCGATACTGGGCGGTGGCAGCTCAGCCTGGACGACGGCACCGCGATCAGTGCCCGCTTCTTTGTCTGCAGCACCGGCCCATTGAGCCGGCCGCGCTGGCCCGACATTGCCGGCCTGTCGTCCTTCAAGGGGCGCTTGCTGCATTCGGCGCGCTGGCCCGCCGACGCTGACCTGACCGGCTTGCGCATCGGCGTCATCGGCACGGGCTCGACAGCGACGCAACTGGTGCCTGCGCTGGCGCCCGCCGCGGCGAAATTGACGCTGTTCCAGCGCACGCCCAACTGGGTGATGCCGCGGCTGGATCGCCGCTACGGCGTACTCGACCGCTGGCTGGCGCGCTTCCCGCCCTATGCCAGGCTGGCTCGCCACGCCTGGGTGCAGTTCCTGGAGCTGGGGCGGCGCGGTTTTGACGAAGGCACGCTGGCCCGGCGCGCCATGATGGCCACGGCCCTGGGCCATCTACGGCGCCAGGTGAGTGACCCCGTGTTGCGCGAGCGACTGACACCCCGCTATCCACTGGGATGCAAGCGCATCATCTACTCCAACGACTATTTCCGCACGTTGGCGCTGCCACAGACCGAACTTGTCACGGAGCCGATCACCGACGTGACAGAGAAGGGCCTGCTGACCCTGGACGGGCGCGAGCATGAACTGGATGCGCTGGTCTGTGCCACCGGCTTCGATACCGTGCGACTGCTGGCGGAGCTGCCTGTCACGGGCCTTGATGGGCGCACGCTGGATGAGACCTGGCGCGTCAACCCTAGCGCCTACTTCGGCATGACCGTGCCGGGCTTTCCCAACTTGTTCCTGACCCTGGGCCCCAACACCGGCACGGGCCATACCTCCACACTGCTCTTCATCGAGCCTCAGGTTCAGCACGCCATGGCGTGCATGCACCGCGTCAGGCAAGCGGACAAGCGATGGATCACCGTGCGGGCCGACGCCTTCGCGGCCCAGGATGCCAACGTCCAGCAACGGCTGGCCGGCTCGGTCTGGAGCCGGTGCAGTTCCTGGTATCGCAACGATGCCGGACGCATCATCGCGATCTGGCCGGGCTTCACCGGCGAATACGCACGCGCGGTGCGCCGGCCCGACGAAGCGGCCTACGAGCTGGGCTGAAGCGCCGCCCGCAGTGCGGCCAGCATGGGGTCCGGCGCCTCGGCCATCAGCGCGTGGCCTGCTGGCACCATGTGCACGCGTGGCTTCAGCAGGCCGCCGAGCACGGCGTTCTGCTTGGGCGAGGTCATCTGGTCCTGGGCGCCGAGGATGAAATGCACCGGGCAGGTCACGCGCGCCGCGGCTGCCTCGCCGCCGGCATAGCGGTCGCAGACCTGGAAGTCGTTCTCGAACAGGTTGACGGCGCCCTGTCGCCCTTGCAGCCGACGCATCAGCGCCATGGAGCCGCCACGTAGCCAGGCGCCCGGGCCGGGGTAGCCGGGCTTGGCGCTGGCGAGCGAATGCGAGAAGGCCGTGACCATGGCCATCGCGGCCTCCGGCTTGTCGCGAGCCGTCGTCAGCAGCGCCTCGGACACCTTCATCGGGTAGGCCGTGCCCACCATGACCAAGGTGCTGGCCCGCTCGGCCGCTTCCAACGCGATCAGCGAGCCCATGCTGTGGCCCACCAGCGCGGCCTTCTTCACGCCGGCGGCATCCAGCAGCCGGTGCAGCCAGGCCGCGATGGCCTCGACGCTGGCGAGCGGCGCGCCGCCGCTGCGGCCGTGGCCGGGCAGGTCCACCGCGAGCACGCCGTAGCCATGGTGGGCGCACCAGCGCGCCAGCAGCGTCCAGACGCTGTGGTCGTTCAACGCGCCGTGGATGAAGACGACGCAGGGCAGGGCAGGGTCGAAAGTCTTGCCGCCCGTGTAGGCATAGGCATCAAAGCCGTCAACGGTGAGCTTCATGCCTTGGCCGCCGCCTTGAGCGCGCGCTTGAGGTCGTCGATGAGGTCGGCGGGGTCCTCCAGGCCGATGGACAGGCGGATGGTGCCGGGCCCGATGCCCGCGCTCTTCAGCGCGGCGTCGTCCATGCGGAAGTGGGTGGTGCTGGCCGGATGTATGACGAGGGACTTGCTGTCGCCCACGTTGGCCAGGTGAGAGAAGAGCTTGAGTGCCTCGATGAAGGCGCGGCCTCTGGCCCTCGCAGAGGGCCCTTCTGAGCCCTCGCGCGTGCCCTTGATGTCGAACGAGAACACGGCGCCGGCGCCGCGCGGCAGCAGCTTCTGCGCCAGCGCATGGTCCGGGTGCGACGTGAGGCCCGGGTAGCCGACCTTGTCCACCATCTCGTGGCCGGCCAGGAACTCGGCCACCGCCTGCGTATTGGCCACGTGCCGCGCCATGCGCAGCGGCAGTGTCTCCAAGCCTTGCAGCATCAGCCAGGCGGTGTGCGGGCTCATGCAGGCGCCGAAGTCCCGCAGCCCTTCGCGGCGGGCACGCAGCAGGAAGGCGCCCACGGTGCTCTCCTCGGCGAACACCATGCCGTGGAAGCCGTCGTACGGCTCGCAGAGCGTGGAGAAACGACCGCTCTTTGCGTGGGCCGTGTCCCAGTCAAAGGAGCCGGCATCCACCAGCACGCCGCCAACGACCGTGCCATGCCCGCACAGGAACTTGGTGGCCGAGTGGTAAACGAGGTCAGCGCCCAGTTCGGCCGGGCGCTGCAAGTAAGGGGTCGTGAAGGTCGCATCCACCAGCAGCGGCAGGCCTGCTTCCTGCGCGATGGCGCTGACCGCCGGGATGTCCAGCACATCCAGCCCCGGGTTGCCCAGCGACTCGCCAAACAGCAGCCGCGTCTCGTGCCGGATGGCCGCGCGCCAGGCGTCCAGGTCGCGCGGGTTCACGAAGGTGGTTGCTATGCCGAAACGGCGCAGCGTGTAGTGCAACAGGTTGTGGCTGCCGCCGTACAGTGCTGTGCTCGCAACGACGTGGCCGCCGGCGCCCATCAGCGTGCAGATGGCCAGGTGCAGGGCCGCCTGGCCGCTGGCCGTCGCGATCGCGCCGATGCCACCGTCCAGCGCCGCCATGCGTTCCTCGAAGACGGCAGTCGTCGGGTTGGAGAGCCGGCTGTAGACGTGGCCCGAGCGCTCCATGTTGAACAGCGACGCGGCATGCTCGCTGCTCTCGAAGACGAAGGAGGTGGACAGGTGCAGCGGTGTGGCCCGCGCGCCGGTGGCCGGGTCGGGCACGGCGCCGGCATGCAAAGCTAGGGTGTCTGGGCGCATGTCGGACTCGGGAACGGGCCCGCGTTGGGCCGGCAAGGAGGCTCAGTCTAGGCGCAAAGCACAGCGATACCCGTGGTATCGCGAGCATTTGCAACGACGAATCAGCCTCCTTGCCGGCCCAACCCGGAGGGCCGCGGCGATTTGCGGGGTGATTCGGCGTTGCCGGCTCGTTGCGTGGCCCGGCCACGCGCCTCACCTGCGCCTTGCCTCACCCCGCAACTCGTCGCGGCGCGGGCCTGTCCCCGAATCCGGCATGCGCCAGGCCCGGCATGGTGTTTTCTATGGTGTGGATGCGCGAGGATTGTGTGCTATGTTGGCTGCGTACTTGCTTCGGAGGCCCCTATGAAAGTCGTCGATATCCTGCGTGTCAAAGGCGGCACCCTTTTCACCGTATCGCCCGACGAGCCGCTGAAGGATTCACTGGCCGTCATGTCCGAGCGCGACATCGGCTCGCTGGTGGTCATGGACCATGGCGAACTGGTGGGCATGCTGACCTTCCGCGAGGTCATCCAGGCCGTCGTGAAGAACAGCGGCTCGGTCGGCACGACCATCGTGCGCACGGTCATGGACGACCACCCGCTCACCTGTACGCCCGAGACCGAGATCGACGAGGTGCGCCGCATGATGCTCGGCCGCCACGCGCGCTACATGCCCGTCATGAACGGCCGCACGCTGATGGGCGTGATCTCCTTCTACGACGTGGCCAAGGCCGTCGTCGACAGCCAGGACTTCGAGAACCGCATGCTCAAGGCCTACATCCGCGACTGGCCGGTGGAAGAGAACGCGACGGACGACGCGGGCAAACTCTGAGCGGTTTGCTGCGATTCAAGGGCGGCCTTCGGGCCGCTTTGTCGTTCTAGGAGCGATCGACGAAATAGTCGGGCTGCAGCGCTTGCGTCAACGCAACGGCGGGCAGCACGTGGTTCAGGTGCGCACGCATGGCGGCCGTTGCCTGCGTCGTGTTACCAGCGCGTAGCCCGTCAACAACGGCGGCATGTTCCTTGATGACCTCCTGCATGCGGCCCTGCATGGGCAGCGTCAGGCGGCGATAGCGATCCACCTGGGTCTTGGCCAGTGCGATGGTGCGCCAGACGCCGGGCATGCCGGCAAGCTCGGCCAGCGTTGCGTGGAAGGCCTCGTCGGCGCGGTGAAAGCCGCCGCGATCGTCCGCCTGCGCGCAGCGGCGCTGCTCGGCCAGCAGCGCGTCCAACCGCGCCAGGCTGTCGGGGGGCAGGGCCGCTGCGGCGCGCTCCAGCAGCGCCAGTTCCAACGCGGTTCGTACCAGCATGGCTTCTTCCAGCTCATGCACCGGGATGCGGGCGACGAAGGTGCCCGAGCGTGGCCGGACCTCGACAAGCCCCTCGTCCGTCAGCCGCTGCACGGCCTCGTGCACGGGGGTGCGGCTGAGGCCGAAGCCGGCGGCCAGCTCGTGCTCGTTGAGGCGCTGGCCCGGCGGCAGCTCCAGCGCCAGGATGCGCTGGCGCAGGGCTTCGTAGACCTGATTGGCTGCAGACGGCTGGGCACTCTTCATTCGAGCCATTTTCTGATATTTCAGCGTGACTGCCTTCGTCGTTCACGGCGCATGCGTGGCGGCTTTGCCAGGGCTGTGATCGGTCCGGTGAGCGGCCCCGGGACTAAGATCGGTCTCCCTCCCGCAAGCCCCGCACACCCTGGATCCCGCATGTCCGGCAGCACCCTTGGCGAACTGTTTCGCGTCACCAACTTCGGCGAGAGCCACGGCCCGGCCATTGGCTGCGTCATCGACGGCTGCCCGCCCGGCATGCAACTCAGCGAGGCCGACATCCAGCCCGAGCTGGATCGCCGCCGCCCGGGCACCAGCCGCCATGTCACGCAGCGCAACGAGCCCGATGCGGTGGAGATCCTGTCGGGCGTCTACGAGGGCGTCACGACCGGCACGCCGATCTGCCTGCTGATCAAGAACACCGACCAGCGCAGCAAGGACTACGGCAACATCCTCGACACCTTCCGCCCGGGCCACGCCGACTACACCTACTGGCGCAAGTACGGCGTGCGCGACCCGCGCGGCGGCGGCCGCTCGTCGGCCCGGCTGACGGCACCCATGGTGGGCGCCGGTGCGGTCGCTCGCAAATGGCTGAAGGAGGCCTACGGCACTGAGTTCCGCGGTTGCATGACGCAGCTGGGCGAGATCGAGATCCCGTTCGAGGGCTGGGAGCATGTCGGCCAGAACCCGTTCTTTGCCGCCAACACCAGCAAGATCGCCGAGCTGGAGGCCTATATGGACGCCTTGCGCAAGGCCGGCGACTCTGTCGGCGCACGGATCCGTGTCGAGGCCACCGGCGTGCCGGTGGGTCTGGGCGAGCCGCTGTTCGACAAGCTGGATGCCGAGATCGCCTATGCGCTGATGGGCATCAATGCCGTCAAGGGCGTGGAGATCGGCGCGGGTTTCGGCGTCGTCGCGCAGCGCGGTACCGAGCATGGCGACGAGCTGACGCCGCTGGGCTTCGCCAGCAACAACTCGGGCGGCATGCTGGGCGGCATCTCCACCGGCCAGGACATCGTCGCAAGCATTGCTATCAAGCCGACCAGTTCGATTCGTTCTCCCAAGGCCAGCATCGACCGCGCCGGCAACCCGGCGACGGTGGAAACCTTTGGTCGCCACGACCCCTGCGTGGGCATTCGCGCCACGCCCATCGCCGAGGCTATGCTGGCCCTGGTGCTGATGGACCATGCCCTTCGTCATAGGGCGCAGTGCGGCGATGTGAGGCTGCCCACCGACCCCATCGCCGCAGCTCGTCCCCTTTGAGCTGCAATTCGTCGGCCCGGATGCGAGGCTGATCGCTGGCGGGTGCAGCTCAGCCCCCGCAAACCGCGTTTCGTCACAAGCCCGCTGCGCCGGGGCGCCCGCATTTCTAGACTGCAAACATCTGTATCAGAGATCGTTTGGGGGAGCCATGCGCAAGTCTTGGAAGTTGGGTGCTGTCGCAGCCGTCGTGCTGCTGGTGGGTGGAGCCGGCGTGGCCGTCATGGCGAGCAAGGGCGATGGCCCGAAGAAGCCGGGGGATGACAAGCCCAAGACGGTGCTGGAGTTCGTTGCCAGCGAGGTCGTCAAGCCGACGGTCGCGACGATGCCGGCCCAGATCGAATTCAGCGGCCCGCTGGTGGCGCCGGGCACGGCCATCGTGCGCGCCAAGTCCAACGGCACGCTGCTGACCCTCGCCGTGGGCGAAGGCAGCCGCGTGAAGGCCGGCCAAGCCCTGGGCCAGGTCGACCTGGAAGAACTGCGCCACCGTGTCGCCGAGCGCAACGCCAGCGTCGAAGCCATGCGCGCCCAGATGGAGCAGACCGAGCGCACGCACAAGGCCAATGTCGGCCTGGCGGACAACAACTTCATCGCCCCGACGGCGCTGGAGACCTCGCGCGCCGCCTATGAGGCCGCCCGCGCCAACTGGCAGGCCGCCAAGGCCCAGCTCGAGACCATGCAGGTGACGATGCGCCAGGCCGCCCTGGTGTCGCCGCTGAACGGCATCGTCTCCAAGCGCCACGCGGTGCCCGGCGAAAAGCTGGCCGCCGAGCAGCAGATCCTGACCATCGTGGACCTGTCCAAGCTGGAACTCGCCGGCCTCGTCGGCACCCATGAAGTGAGCCGCCTCAAGCCCGGCATGGAAGTCCAGGTGCAGGTCGAGGGTGTGGACCAGCCGGTCACGGCCAAGATCGACCGCATCGCGCCGGCCGCCGAGCCGGGCACGCGCTCCATCGGCGTGACCCTGGTGATGAACAATCCCAAGGAGCTCTACCGCGCCGGCCAATATGCCGTCGCCAAGGTCGTGCTGCAAGACGACACCGAGCGCCTGACCGTGCCCATCGCCGCCATCAGCCGCAACTCCGGGCAGGAGCAGGTCTGGATGATCGAGAGCGGTGCCCTGGTGCGCCGCATCGTGACGACCGGCCGCAGCGACGCCCGCGAAGGCCGCGTCGAGATCCTGAACGGTCTCAAGCCCGAGGCTCAGGTGCTGGCCGCGCGCTTCGACAACCTGCGTGAGGGCGACAAGGCCACCATCGTGGCCGCCAAGGCCAAGGTGGCCAGCTCGGCCGCCTCCGCAGTCACCCAACAGTGAGGGCCGAGTCATGTGGATGACCCGAGTTTCAATCCAGAACCCGGTCTTCGCGACCATGGTGATGGTCGCCCTGTGCGTGCTGGGCCTGTTCTCCTACAGCAAGCTGGGCGTCGAGCAGATGCCCGACATCTCGCTGCCCGGCGCATGGATTGACGTGCGCTACCCCGGCGCCAGCCCCGAGGCCGTCGAGCGTGAGATCGCCAAGCCGCTGGAAGAAGCGATCAACACCATCGCCGGTGTCGACCGCATCCAGTCGCGCAGCTTCGAAGGCCGTGTGCAGGCCAGCGTCGAGTTCACGCTGAACGCCGACATGAGCCGTGCGATGCAGGACTTGCGCGACCGCGTCGCGCTGGCCCAGTCCGCCTTCCCGCGCGACGCCAAGCCGCCGACGGTGTCGCGCTTCCAGGGCGACAACGCCCAGCCCATCGTCGTGCTCGCGCTGCTGAGCGGCACGCGCGGTGCGCGCGAGCTGTCCATGATGGCCGACCTCATCGTCTCCAAGCGCCTCGGGCGCGTGGAAGGCGTGGCCAAGGTGGACGTGGGCGGCATGACGACGCGCGAAGTGCGCATCGACCTCGACCCCATGCGCCTGCGTGCCTACGGCGTGACGCCGGCCGAGATCTCCAAGGCCCTGGCCGACGCGAACAGCGACCAGCCCGTGGGCCTGCTGACCGACTCGAACGCCGACGCCATCCTTCGCGTGGAAGGCCGTGCCAAGGACCCGAAGGCCTTCGGCCAGATGGTCGTGGCTCGCCGCGGCAACCTGGCGCTGACGCTGAACGACCTGGGCACGCTGGTGGAGCGCGAGCGCGAGCGCGACAGCATCGCCCGCATCAACGGCCAGCCGGCCGTCAGCTTCAACGTCTTCAAGCAGCAGGACGCCAACATCGTCGCCACCGGCGAGGCCGTCAAGGAAGCGATGGAGGAGTTGCGCAAGACCCTGCCGAAGGACGTCGAGCTGCGCCTGATCTACGCCAACTCCGACTTCGTGAAGGGCTCACTGACCGGCCTGAAGCACACGCTGATCGAAGGCGCGCTGCTGACCGTGGCCATCGTCTTCTTGTTCCTGCACAGCTGGCGCTCCACCATCATCACGGGCCTCACGCTGCCGATCGCGGTGATCTCCAGCTTCATCGCCGTGCAGGCCTTCGGCTTCACGCTGAACTTCATGACGATGATGGCGCTCTCGCTTTGCATCGGCCTGCTGATCGATGACGCCATCGTGGTGCGAGAGAACATCGTGCGCCACGTCGGCATGGGCAAGAGCCACTACCAGGCGGCCGCCGACGGCACCAACGAGATTGGCCTGGCCGTGATGGCCACCACCTTCGCGATCTGCGCGGTGTTCGTGCCCGTCGCCTTCATGGGCGGCATCATCGGCCGCTTCTTCTACCCGTTCGGCATCACGGTCGCCGTCGCGGTGCTGGTCAGCCTGTTCGTCAGCTTCACGCTGGACCCGATGCTGTCCTCCATCTGGCACGACCCGGTCAACGAACGCATCAAGCGCCTGCCCGTCATCGGCCATGCCATCCGCACGACCGACTGGTGCATGGACCACCTGCACAACGCCTACGAGCGCCTCATCGAGTGGGCGTTCTCCGGCCGCCGCTACCGCGTCTTCGTGCCGCCGCTCCCGGCCTACGGCCGTCCGTTCGACGCCAACGGCAAGCGCATGGCGAATGCCAAGCGTGTGTTCCGTTTCGTGACATTGACGCCGCGCGGCATCGTGGGCTGGGGTGCAGTCGCGAGCTTCGTCGCCGCCCTGATGCTGGCGCCCATGGTGGGCAGCGAGTTCGTGCCGGAGACCGACAACGGCTTCACGCAGGTCAACCTGCGCATGCCGGTGGCCTCCAGCGTCGAGCGCGGCAGCAACAAGGTCGCGCAGATCGAGGAGATCCTCAAGAACTACCCCGAGATCAAGACGGTCTCGACGGTGGTCGGCAGCACCGGTGAAGGCCTGTCCACGGGCCGCAACCAGGCGGCGCTGAACATCTCCCTCACCGACCGCAGCGAGCGCAAGCGCACGCAAAAGGAGGTCGAGGACGCCATCCGCGCCGACATCGCCAAGATCCCTGGCATCGAGGTCAGCGTGGGCTTCAACCGCCCGATCTGGGTGACCATCCTCGGCACCGACCCCGAGGTGCTGACCCAGGTCGCCAAGGACTTCGTCGAGAAGCTCAAGAAGATCCCCGGTGCCGTGGACGTCGACACGACCGTGAAGCCCGGCCTGCCTGCCTTCGCCGTGCGCCTGAAGGACTCGGCCATCCGTGAGCTGGGCCTGACCGCGCCGCAGATCGCCTCCAGCCTGCGCGCCTACGTCAACGGTGACATCGCCACCTACTGGACGACGCCAGACGGCAACCAGGTCGAGGTGCTGTTGCGCCTGCCGAGCAACCAGCGCGAGCGCATCGAGCAGATGGCCAAGCTGCCGGTTGCGTTCTCCAAGGACGGCGCGCCCATCGCGTTGGACCAGGTCGCCACCATCGAGCCGGTGTTCAATCCCGAGGTGATCCGCCGCGAGAACCTGCAGCGCCGCGAAGCCGTGTTCGCCGGTGTCCAGGGTCGCCCAGGCGGCGACGTGAACGCCGACGTGCAGAAGCTCATCAAGGCCACCCAGTTGCCTCCGGGCATCAGCTTCAAGGTGGACGGCGCCGGCAAGCAGCAGGCTGAGGCCTTCAACGGCCTGATCGCGGCCATGGGCCTGGCGGTGATCTTCATCTACATCGTGCTGGCCAGCCAGTTCGGCAGCTTCCTGCAGCCCATCGCCATCATGGCCTCGTTGCCGCTCGCGCTCATCGGCGTCATGCTGGCGCTGCTGTTCTGGCGCTCGACGCTGAACGTGTTCTCCATGATCGGCCTGGTCATGCTGATGGGCCTGGTGACGAAGAACGCCATCTTGCTGGTGGACTTTGCCAACCATGCCCGCAAGGCGGGAGCGACCATCGCCGAGGCTCTGCGCGAAGCCGGCCTGATCCGGATGCGCCCCATCATCATGACGACGGCCGCCATGGTCTTCGGCATGCTGCCCATGGCCATCGCGCTGAACGACGGCGGCGAGATCCAGGCACCCATGGGCCGCGCCATCATCGGCGGCGTCATCACCTCGACGCTGCTGACCCTGGTCGTGGTGCCCGTGTTCTACAGCTACCTGGAACAGTGCTCCGAGTTCGTCATGCACAAGCTGGACGCGGTGACGCGCAGCGGGCTGTTCGGCACGGCGGCATTCAGCCTGATCGGCAACCTGGTGTTGATCCTCGGCGGCGGTGCCCCGGCCGGCCTCGCCGTGCTGGCGATCGCGCTGGGCATCTGCATCTGGACCTGCTACCACTACTTGAAGGCCAACGGCTACGCCGCCCCCTGGGCTGCCTTCGGCCTGCTGGGCCTGCTGGGCTTCAGCATCATGGTCTTCCTCAAGCCGCTGCGCGGTACGACTGCGAGTGCCGTTGTGGCCGCTCCGGCCCAAGGTGGTAGTTCGATGCCGCTGGACATGCCCGGCGCGATGCCGGCTGACAAGGACTGACAGTTCTCCCTCGAGCGCTTCAGCGCCCTGGGCCGGCCACGAAAGTGGTCGGCCCTTTTTGTTTGCTGCCGGCCACGAGAGTCGTCGGCCCTTTTTAATTGCCGGATGAGTCCTCGCCCACGCCCGGTAGGCGCGGCGCCACCGGCGTCGAGACGACGATGGACGTGTTGGTGGTGGCGTAGGGGAGCAAGCTGTTGATCAGCGTCTCCAGCGCGCCCATGTCCGGCACCAAGGCCTTGGCGATGAAGCAGTCCTCGCCCGTGACGCGGTCGCAGGCGATCACGCGCGACTCCGCGGCGAGCATGGCGGCCACGCGGTCCAACTCGCCCGGCATGGGCCGAACGCGAAGGTAGGCGCCAATCGGCAGGCCGAGCGCGGTGGCGTTGACTCGCACCGCGTAGCCCTCGATCACGCCAGCATCTTCCAGTCGGCGCAGCCGCTCGGCCGTGCTTGGCGCGGACAGTCCGATGCTGCGCGCTAGGTCTCGCACCGGCATGCGCGCGTCTTCGGCCAGTGCGCGCAGCAATGCGGTGTCCAGCGCGTCAAGGGCGCCGTTGACGTATCGGATTCGCTTCATGGGTCAGTGACGTCAGGTGATTGCTCAAAAGCGCCTTCTTAACGAAGGCAAACGGCTGCATTTTCCGAGCTCTCGGCATGGATTGCAGCACCTTGCCCGCGAAGAATGGCGCCGCATGCAATACATGAATCTTGGACGTACAGGGCTCAAGGTCTCGAGGATCTGCCTGGGCTGCATGAGCTACGGCGTGCAGCCACGCGAATGGCGGCTCGGCGAGCAGGACAGCCGCCCCTTCATCCGCCGTGCGCTCGAGTCGGGCCTCAATTTCTTCGACACCGCCAACATGTATGGCGAGGGCGAAAGCGAGACCGTGCTCGGACGGGCGATCGCGGATTTCGCGCGGCGCGACGAAGTCGTCATCGCCACCAAGGTCTACTACCCGATGCGGGCCGACCCCAACGGCCGCGGCTTGTCGCGCAAGGCGATCTTCAGCGCCATCGATGCAAGCCTGAAGCGGCTGGGCACGGACCATGTCGACCTCTACCAGATCCATCGCTGGGACGAGCACACGCCCATCGAGGAAACGCTGGAAGCCCTGCACGACGTCGTGAAAGCCGGCAAGGCCCGCTACCTGGGCGCGTCGTCGATGCAGGCCTGGCAGTTCTGCAAGGCGCTGCACGTCGCGGATCGCCGTGGCTGGACGCGCTTTGTCTCCATGCAGCCGCACTACAACCTGATGAACCGAGAAGAGGAGCGCGAGATGCTGCCGCTGTGCCGCGCCGAAGGCATAGGCGTCATCCCGTGGAGCCCGCTCGCCCGTGGCCGGCTGGCCCGGCCCTGGCAGGCCCCTTCGACCTCCGACCGGGTGAGTCACGATCGCACAGCGCAGCGGCTCTACTCGGCCACCGAGGACGCGGACCGGCTGGTCGTCGACGCCGTCGGCCGCGTGGCCGAGGCACGCGGGCTGTCGCGCGCGCAAGTGGCCCTTGCCTGGACGCTTCAGCGTCCAGGCATCACTGCGCCCATCGTCGGTGCCACGCGGCCAGCCCATCTCGACGACGCGCTGGCGGCGCTGTCGGTGCGGCTGGATCGCGAGGACATCGCCGCGCTGGAGGCACCCTATGTGCCACACGCCGCCAGCTTCATCGAACCAGGATGAGCCTCACGCGCCGCAGACCTCGCGCACGCAGCCGCGCAGCCAGCGGTGGGCCGCATCACCGTCCATGCGCGGGTGCCACAGCAGCGACACCGTGAAGGGCTCCAGGGCCAGTGGCAGCGCAAAGCTATGCAGGCCCTCGCGCAGGTTGCCCGTGTGGCGCTCGGGAACGGTGGCAACGAGGTCTGAATGGCGGGCCAAGGCCAAGGCCTCGGAGAAACCGGCCACGGTCACGACGATGTCGCGTCGCAGGCCGAGCAAGCCCAGCGCCTCGTCAACCGGGCCGCTCGCCAGCCCGCGACGAGACATCGCCACATGCGGGCCGGCGGCATAGCGCTCGGCCGTCATCTCGCCCTGGGCCAGGGCATGGCCACCGCGCACGACGCCGACGAAGCAGTCGCGGAACAGCGCCTGGGTGCGTAACTCCGGCCCGGCGGAGCTGCCGACAATGCCGGTTTCCAAGTCGACGCTGCCATCACGCAGCGGCGTGCTGTCCTTGTCGGGCTTGGGCACGAAGTGCAGGCGAACGCCGGGCGCTTCCGAGGCGATCCGGGCGAGCAGGGCGGCACCGAAGTTCTCGACAAAGCCTTCACGGGTGCGCAGCGTGAACTGGCGCTCCAGTTGACCCAGCTTCAATGCCGCCGCGGGCCGCAGCGCCGCCTGGGCTTCCTGCACCAGCGGACCTATGCGTTCGCGCAGCTCCAGCGCGCGCGGGGAGGGCACCAGGCCACGCCCGGCGCGCACCAGCAGCGGGTCACCCGTGGCCTCGCGCAGCCGGGCGAGCGAGCGGCTCATCGCCGAGGGGCTCAGCCTCAGCCGCCGCGCAGCGCCAGCGACGCTGCCCTCGGCCAGCAAGGCGTCCAGCGTCAGCAGCAGGTTCAGGTCTGGTTGTGACATGGCGTTGAATGCACGAATGAAGTGCAAATGATGCGCCTTCCGCCATATGACCTTGGTCTCTAAGGTCGTGGGCATGGAAAACACCCTCGCCGCCACGCCTTCCTCCCCGTCTGTGGCCGGGGTCCTGGCCAGCCTGGCCCTTTGCATGCTGCTGCCGTCGCTGGGCACCAGCAGCGCCAACATTGCCCTGCCCACTCTGGCAAACAGCTTCGGCGCCGGGCTGCCGCAGGTGCAATGGGTGGTGCTGGCCTATCTGCTGGCTACGACGGCACTCGTCGTCGGTGCCGGCCGGCTGGGTGACGTGCTGGGGCGGCGGCGCCTGCTGATGGCCGGCATCGTGCTCTTTACGGCCGCCTCGGCGCTGTGCGCCCTGGCGCCCAGCCTCGGCTGGCTGATCGCGGCGCGCGCCGTCCAGGGTGCCGGCGCGGCCGCCATGATGGCGCTGACCATGGCCTTCGTCGGTGACACGGTGCCCAAGGACCGCCGGGGTAGCGCGATGGGCCTGCTGGGCACGATGTCGGCCGTCGGCACGGCACTGGGCCCATCTTTGGGCGGCCTGCTGGTCGCCGGTGCGGGCTGGCCGGCGATCTTTGCGTTCAACCTGCCGCTGGGCCTGCTGGCGCTGGCACTGGCGTTGCGCCACCTGCCCTTGGACGGCCCGGCGACCGCCGGCGCGGGTTTCGACGTGATGGGCACGTTGATGCTGGCGTTGACGTTGGCGGCCTATGCACTCGCGACGACGTTCAGCCTCTGGCTGTTGCCGGTGGCGGTCGTCGGCCTGCTGCTCTTCCTACGCATCGAGGCCCGGGCTGCGTCGCCCCTGGTACAGCTAGCCGAGCTGTGCACGCCCGTGCTGGCCACCGGCCTCGCGACGAACGCCATCGTGTCGACCGTGATGATGGCCACCCTCATCGTCGGCCCGTTCCACCTGTCCCGCGGCCTGGGCCTCGGCGCCGCAATGGTCGGCCTGCTGATGTCGGCAGGCCCGGTCGTGTCGGCCTTCAGCGGCGTGCCGGCCGGGCGCCTCGTCGACCGTTTTGGCGCGAGCCGGGCGATGCTGCTGGGCTTGGCGGCGATGCTGGCCGGCTGTTTGCTGTTGAGCCTGCTGCCGGCATCGCTGGGCCCGCTGGGCTACGTCGGCCCGCTCGTGGTCGTCACGCCGGGCTATGCGCTTTTCCAGGCCGCCAACAACACGGCGGTCATGGCAGGTGCGGACGCGGCCCGGCGCGGCGTTGTCTCGGGGCTGCTGAACCTGTCGCGCAACCTCGGGCTGGTGACTGGCGCGTCGCTGATGGCGGCTGTGTTCGCGGCGGCGGTGGGTGCAGCCCACATCACGCAGGCCAGCCCTGCGGCCGTCGCCCACGGCATGCGATTGAGCTTTGCCATCGCCGCGGCGGCGCTGCTGGCCGCCATGGTCCTGGCAGCCCGGCGGCAGGCTCATTGACTGAGCAGGACGTCGCAGCGCTCGCGCAGGAACATCGCCAGACGGCGCAGGGCCGGCGTGAGCCGGTGCCGGCCGACCGCCATCCAGTGCAGCGGCGCCGGCTCGCCCAGGTAGCCTGGCAACAGAGCCACGAGGCGGCCGGCAGCGAGGTCGTCGGCCACGTCCAAGCCGCTCTTGTAGGCGATGCCGAGGCCGGAAACCGCCCATTCACGCACCAGCCCACCATCGTCAGCGACGTGGCTGCCCGTCACCTCCACGGCCTGCCAGCTGCCATCGGGTGCCATGAAGCGCCAGCGGCCGTGCAGGCTGTCGCCCAGCATCCAGCGCAGGCAGTCATGGCCGCGCAGATCGGCTGGCGTGGACAGTTGACCGTGGCGGGCGATATAGGCGGGGCTGGCGCACAGCACGCGATGGTTGCCGGGCGCCAGCGGCAGCGCGACGAGGCTGGAGTCGGGGGGCTCGCCGTAGCGTACGGCGAAGTCCACAGGCTCCTGCACGAGATCGGTAACGCGGTCGCTGATGCGCAACTCCAGCTTCAGGCCGGAGCCGGACTCGCCGGCGGCGAAGTCCTCGATCCAGCGCCACAGGTGCTGGCGGCCCAGGTCGCTGGGCAGACTGATGCGCAGCCGCCCCTGCAGTGGTTGGTCTTCGCCCGCGGCGTCGCGCAGCGCGGCCTGGCCTTCCTCCCAGGCCGCCAGGGTCTGCCGGGCGTGGGGCAGCCATTGCTCGCCGGCCTCGGTCAGACGCAGCCGGCGGGTGGAGCGCTCGAACAGCCGCACGCCCAACTCCTGCTCCAGCCGCGCAATCGTGGCGCTGGCCTGCACAGGCCCCAGGTCCAGCCGCCGGGCAGCGGCCGAGAAGCTGCCGGCTTCGGCGACCGCGACGAAGAGTTGCAGCGGTGAGAGGCGATCCATATTCACTTTTATGGTGAAACTGATTTGCCAATCCTAGGCTTTCTGAAATGAATGCCAATCGCCACCATGACGGCCATCGTTGTTTTCCTCTTCAAAGGACGCCCCATGAAAGCCGTCGGCTACCTGCAAGCCCTGCCCATTGACCATGCCGAGTCCCTCGTGGACCTGGAACTGCCCGCACCTGAGCCCGGCCCGCGCGACCTGCTGGTGCGCGTGAAGGCGGTGTCGGTCAACCCCGTGGACACCAAGGTGCGCAAGAACCGCGCGCCACAGGATGGCAAGCCCGAAGTGCTGGGCTGGGATGCCGTCGGCATCGTCGAGGCGCTGGGTGGTGCCGTGGAAGGCTTTGCCGTGGGTGACCGCGTCTACTACGCCGGTGCCATCAACCGGCCGGGCTCGAACGCCGAACTGCAGGCCGTGGACTACCGCATCGCCGCGCTGGCGCCCAAGAGCTTGTCGGACGCTGAAGCCGCCGCGTTGCCGCTGACGGCCATCACCGCCTGGGAACTGCTGTTCGACCGCCTGGGCGTGAAGGAGGGCGGCGGCGCGGGCCGGAGTCTGCTGGTCACCGGCGCGGCCGGCGGCGTGGGCTCCATCCTTGTGCAACTCGCCAGCCAGCTCACGCAGTTGCGCGTCATTGGCACGGCCAGTCGGCCCGAGACGCAGGCGTGGACTCGCGAACTCGGCGCCCACGTCGTTGTCGACCATGGCCAGCCGCTGCGGCCCCAGCTCGTCGCGGCCGGCGTGGCCGAGGTCGAGTACATCGCCAGCCTGACGCACACCGAGCAGCACTGGAGCGCCCTGGTCGACGCCGCCGCGCCCCAGGGACACCTGGCCCTCATCGACGACCTGTCCGGTCCCGTCGACATCATGACGCTCAAGCTCAAGGCGCTGTCCCTGCACTGGGAAATGATGTTCACGCGGCCGCTGTTCGGCACCGCCGACATCGCCGAGCAGGGCCGGCTGCTGGCGCGCATCGCGGCCTTGGTGGACGAAGGCAAGCTGCGCACCACCGTCAGCGAGCATCTCAGCCCCATCAACGCGGCCCAGCTCAAGCGGGCCCACGCGCTCATCGAGAGCGGCCGCATGCGCGGCAAGCTGGTGCTCAGCGGCTTCTGAGCCGACAACCGCGTCGGAGGGCAGCGGCAGGGCTTGAGGCCCTCGTCCGACGCGGCGGGCAGAGCTCTGTGCCTAGGCTCTGCTGATGACAAAGCAGGTCTTCGTCGGCACGGCGGCTTGGTCGATACGCACCGAGCAGGCCGACGCATTTCCAACCGAGGGCTCGCAGTTGCAGCGCTACGCAGCCCGGATGAACTGCGTGGAGATCAACTCATCTTTCTATCGCAGCCACCGTCCACAGACGTACGAGAAGTGGGCTGACAGCACGCCAGCAGGTTTTCGGTTCGCCGTGAAGCTGCCCAAGCAGATCACGCATGAACACCGCCTGGAGGACGCCGGTGATCTGCTGGCCCGCTTCGTCGGCGAGGCCGGTGCGCTGCATGCCAAGTGGGCCGTGCTGCTGGTGCAACTGCCGCCGTCCTTGACCCTGGATCAGCGCTTGGCCGGGCGCTTCTTCGAGCAGGTGCACGTCGTTTTCGACGGTGCCGTCGTCTGCGAGCCGCGGCACAAGACCTGGTTCACGCCTGCCGCGCAACGGTTCCTGCTCGACCAGCGGGTGTCGCGGGCGGCGGTCGACCCGGCCCCATGGGCCGGCTCCAGCGAGCCGGGTGGTTGGCTGGAGCGGGTCTGCTACTTCCGGTGGCACGGCTCGCCGAGGATGTATTGGTCGGCTTACGACGAGGCTTGGCTGCGGGCTCGCGCCGGAGAGATCAGGGCACTGCCCGATGGCGCGCAACGCTGGTGCATCTTCGACAACACGGCTGCCGGCGCCGCGTTGCAGAACGCGCGGGAGCTTCAGGCCCTGCTTTGAGCGCGGCTCACCACTTGCAACCCTTGCCACGCGCCGTGTCTATGGCCAGCGGGATGGCGGCCAGGATGCCGGCATTGGCGTAGGCCTTGCGGCAGTCCTTGTTGGCGGCGTCCTCGATGGACTGCTCCAGCTTGGACTTGCGCTCGGGCGGTTGCGGCATCACGTCGATGAGGCCAGGGCCGCGGCGGGCCGCGATGTCGCCGCTGCGCGGCAACGACAGGTTCAGCGGCGCACGCGGCGCGCTGGCCGCGGCCGAAGGTGGCACGGCCAGATCCGGCCCCAGGCGCGAACCGGCGTCGGGTGAGCCGGCCGAGGCCTTGGGTGCGGCGTAGGGGTTGGCATTGGGGTCGCCTTGAGCCGGCCCGGTCGGCGCGGCGACTGCGCCGGGCAACTCGCGGGACAGTTCCGGCAATGCCGAGGCGCCCGGCGTGGACGGGCTGGCGCGCAGGTTCTGCGCGGGCTGTAGCGGTACGACGGTGCCACTGCCGGCATCGGCTGATTCAAGCCGCCGGAGCGCTGCGGGCAGGTCCTGGGCACTTGGCAACGTGGCCGGCGCGGAGGTGGCGGCGGGCGCACGCAGTTCGTTGGCGCGGGTGAGCGGCGCGGCGCTGACGCCTTCGGTCGTCGGCGCCTCCAGCCGCTGGACCGCAGGTGGCAAGGCGGCACTCGGTGCGGGTTGAGCCACGGTACTGGGTGCCGTGCTGCGCAGTTCGGCCGGGCGCGGCAAGGGCGCGGCGACGCCGCTTTCCGCCGGCGCCTCGAGCCGGCGCACCGGTGGAGGCAGCTCGATGCTTGGCGCGGCTGCGGCAGCCGGCGCGGGCGCCAAGCGCAACTCTGAAGGGCGAGGCAAAGCCGGCGTGGGGCCGGTCGTTGGCGCAGCCTCCAGCCGCTGTACGGGCGTAGGCAGTTCGGTGGGCAGCGGCGGCAACTCGGCCGCGCGGGTGGGTGTGCGCAGGTTGGCGGAGGGCAGCGGTGCGACGGTCGTGTCGGGGCGGGTCTCGAGACGACCGATGGCGGCGGGCAACTCCGGCGCCAGCGTCCGCAGTGGAGCGGCCGGAGTCGGTCGGGCGATATCGGTCGGGCGCAAGGGGACGACGGTGGATTCGGCCGGTGCCAGGCGCCGCGGCGGCGCCACATCTTCGCGCTCGACCGGGCGAAAGCCTTCTGGCAGGTTGAGCGTGGCGGCGCTTGGCGGTGCCGGAGAAACCTCTTCGGTGCGCGCCGCTTCGGGTGTCACCTCCTGAGGGTTCCAGCGGCCCAGCGCCGCGGCGCCGGTCTCTTTGGCGGCCGCCGCTTCGGTGGGGCGCACCTGGCCGCCCTGGCGCTGCTGCGGGCCTTGCCCCGGCGCGCCGTTGTCACGGAACTCCTTGGCCGGGTCACCGGGCGGCGCACCGGGCTCGCCGCCGCTGCGACCCAGCAGCTTGACCGTCAGGCTGCCCCACACACCCTGGCCCGGCGAGGCGGAGCCGGTCGCATTGCCGAACATGAGCACCAGCCAGACGTGCAGCAGCGCGGCCAGCAGCAGGCAGCGCTGCAACTGGCGCGGGTCGGGTGGCGTGCGGCGGGGAAGGGCAATGGCGACAGCGGACACGGCGGGCGGATTGTGTCCCGGCGAGGCTGAAGTCCTGTTACCGAAGCGACGGGAGAATCAACCCTTGGTCAACAGGTTCCACAGTTCTTACAGACACGTGAAGCCTCAGCCGGCCAAGCGTGACGCAACAAGAGGTGGACGATCAACTGTGCAGCTCGTGCACGACTGGGCCCGCCCAGCGACCTTGGGCGTCGACGCTGCGTTCGATGACACGCGTGTACTGCCGGCCGTCGGGCAGGGCCTCGGTCACAAGGATGGTCGAGCAGCGCGTGCCGTAGACGGCCAGGCCGGGCCGTTCCGGGTCGGGCATGCGAACGAAGCGAGGCGACAGCAGCCGTTCGCGAGCCAGGCCCACGCCGGTGTCGGGCAGGTCGGCGTCGGATGGGAGTGTCGAGTCGGCCAGCGCGTCCAGAAGTCGCCCAGCCAATTGCTCCGATGACGTGGCGGCGTCCATGGCCTGCGCCATCTCGGCCTTGAGGCCGACGGTCTTGGGCCAGGGCGTATCCAATGCGGCGTTGGACACGGCATGCAGGCCCGGCGCCAGCGGGACGACGTCCGGTGCTCGGTTGCTGATCCAGTGCCAGGCTCCGCGGCGCAGATCGGCCGTGATGAGGTTGAAGCCGTTGTAGCCCGGGTGCAGCCCCCTGGCGAAGTCGGGCGCGTCGGCAGCGCTGGCCAGCCAGTCGATGACGAGGGCGCCGCGCGACGGCGCGTCGGCAACCTGGCGCCCGGGCTCGCGCACGTTGGTCAGCAGCGCCAGCCGGCCCGTGCGAGTCAGGCCGAGCCAGGTGCCGCCGGCGCTGAGATCGCGGCCCGCGAGCAGTTCGATCTCGCCAGAGCGCCACCAGCCCATGGGCGCGGCCGCGCGGGCGAAGAACTCATCGCGGTTGGCGGCGATGACGAGGGGGAAGCGCGGATGGGCGCGGAGGGCGAAAGCAGCCAGGCACATGGGCGGGAGCTTAGGGGTCTTTCGGTAGGAACACGCGACGACAGCGCTGGCAATATCGGGGCATAGACACTGGAGAACACAGTGCGACGACGTCAGTTGGGGCTGTTGGGGCTTGCCTGGACGTTGGAATCCCTCGCCGCGACGCCGGATGCACCGGCGTCCAAGGCAGCCACGGCTGACGCAGCAGGGCTACGGCTGCTGAGCGAGGAATTCCCGCCCATCAATTTCACGGAGGAGGGCCGGCCGAGTGGCCTGGCCGTGGAGGTCGTGCAGGGCGTGCTGCAGCGGCTGGGGCAGCGGCTGCCCATCGAGTTCATGCCATGGGCACGTGCCTACCGCGAGGCGCAGGGCAGCCAGCCCATCGCCTTGTTCGCGGCGGCGCGCATCGCGGAGCGGGAGAAGCTCTTTCAATGGGCCGGCCCTATCGTGACCTTCTACAGCAGCTTCTATGCACGGGCGGGCTCCGACCGGCTCAAGCGCTTCGACGATGCCCGCCACGCCGAGGACGTGCTCGTCGTGCGGGACTGGTACACGGCGCAACAGCTCGCCTCCGAAGGTTTTCGCAACCTGCGCCACGTCAGCGACCCGGTGCAAGGCCTGCGCATGCTGGTGGCTGGGCGGTCGGCGCTGTTCGCCTCGGAGCGCATCAGCATGCCCAGCACGCTGGCCTCGGCCGGCATCGAGCCAAGCGCGTTGGCCGAGGTCTACACCTACGCCAGCAGCGATGGCTACATCGCCTTCTCGCCGGGCACGCCGCGGCGCGTCGTGACGGCCTGGCAGCGCGAGATCAACGCGATGAAGCGCGACGGAAGTTTCCAGGCCATCTACAAGCGCTGGCTGCCGCAGGACATCCCGCCACGGTGACCCTGGGTATTTGTATTTGGTATTCGGGCCGAGCGCTGGGCCTGCCATTGGCCAGAGGCCAATGGCCTTCCGTAGGCACAAGCAGTCCGCAGGGACTGCTTGTGTCCGACTCCAGTTCACCGAGCCGGCCCGCTTGGGCGATGTGCAGGCGGCTCAATGCCGCATGCATCGCCGTCCCCTCGGGGGACCGATCAGACGCACCCGCGTTCAGCGGCGTGCGAATGAGCGAGGGGCTCTAACACTCGACGATATTCACGGCGAGGCCGCCGCGGGCGGTTTCCTTGTACTTGGTCATCATGTCGGCACCCGTGTCGCGCATGGTCTTGATGACCTTGTCCAGGCTCACGAAGTGCGTGCCGTCGCCGCGCAGCGCCATGCGGGCGGCGTTGATGGCCTTGACCGACGCGATGGCGTTGCGCTCGATGCAGGGGATCTGCACCAGGCCGCCGACCGGGTCGCAGGTCAGGCCCAGGTGGTGCTCCATGCCAATCTCGGCGGCGTTCTCCACCTGTTCCGGCGTGCCGCCCATCACCTGGCACAGCGCACCTGCGGCCATGGAGCAGGCCACGCCCACTTCGCCCTGGCAGCCGACCTCGGCGCCGCTGATGGAGGCGTTTTCCTTGTAGAGGATGCCGATGGCGGCGGCCGTCAACAGGAAGTCCACCACGCCCTTTTGCGTGCTGCCATGCACGAAGCGCGTGTAGTAGTGCAGCACCGCGGGGATGATGCCGGCCGCACCGTTGGTGGGTGCGGTGACGACACGGCCTCCGGCGGCGTTCTCCTCGTTGACGGCCAGTGCGTAAAGGTTGACCCAGTCCATCACCTGCAGCGGATCGCGCAGCGCGGCCTCGGGGTTGGCCGTCAGGTCGCGGTGCAATTGCGCCGCGCGGCGCTTGACCTTGAAGCCGCCGGGCAGGATGCCCTCGGTCTTGCAGCCGCGCGTGACGCAGGCCTGCATGACGTCCCAGATCTTCATCAGGCCGGCATCGATCTCGGCCTCGCTGCGCCAATGGCACTCGTTACGGCGCATCAGCTCGGCGATGGAGATGCCGTGGCGCTTGGTCAGCTCCAGCAACTCGTCACCGGACTTGAAGGGGTAGGGCAGCATCGTCGTATCGGGCGCGATGACCTTCTGCTTGCTGCCATCGGCCGCCACCTCGTCGCTGACGACAAAGCCGCCGCCGACCGAGTAGTAGACGCGGTTGGCGATCTCGTTGCCTTCGGCATCGAAGGCGATGCAGCGCATGCCGTTGGCGTGGAAAGGCAGGGTTTCCCGGCGCTTGAAGACAAGGTCCTTGGACTCGTCGAACGCAACCTTGTGCTGGCCGACGAGGTTCAGGTCCCCGGCACGGATCGCATCCAGCAGTGCAGGGATGCCTTCGATGTCCACCGTGTCCGGCTCATGCCCGGCCAGGCCCAGCAGCACGGCCTTGTCGCTGCCGTGGCCCTTGCCGGTGGCGCCCAGCGAGCCGTACAGGAGGACCTGCACACGGGCCACCTTGTCGAGCAGGCCGTCGTGCTGCAGGCGCAGGCCAAACAGGCGCGCGGCCCGCATCGGCCCGACGGTGTGCGAGCTGCTCGGGCCGATGCCGATCTTGAAGAGGTCGAAGACGGAGACTGCCATGTGGCGTACCTCGGAGGTGTGAGATGCCGGTCAGCGAGGAGATTCGGACGGCGGGTTGAGCTCGGAGTCCGCCGCGCTGCGGGTTGTCGGGGCTGCTGTGAACTGGGGGTTCGGCCCCAGCACGGCGGCTTTCAAGGCGGCCAGCGCGACCAGCAGCCCCCCGAGCAAGGCCATGCCGAATCCCAAGCTCAATGCAAACATGGAAATCAGCATGGCATCCGATTCGGCGAGCTCCGGTGATAGCTTGGCGATCAGCGCCAGGGCTGCCGCGACGGCGACGATCTGGAGCAGCCAACCGATGGCGAAACGGGTCTTGCGCCAGTAGTAGCGACTTCGAGTCTCACCCCGGGTTGGAAACGGCCCATTCCATGTCATCAGCCACCGCGCCGGCAGCGAGTGGGGAAAGCGCCGAATCGCCCATTGAATGCCGATCACGGCGGCCCAGAACAGGCCGATCTTGAGCTCGAAGCTCATGACGAGTCGCTCAGGCCTCCTGGTACTCGCTCAGCGGTACGCAACTGCAGAACAGGTTGCGGTCGCCGTAGACGTTGTCCACGCGGCCGACCGGCGACCAGTACTTCTGGCGGCGCAGGCTGGGCAGCGGGAAGGCAGCCACTTCACGGCTGTAGGCGTGGGTCCACTCGGTGGCGCTCACGACCATGGACGTGTGCGGCGCGTTGACGAGCGGGTTGTCCTCGCGGCTGAGCTTGCCGGCCTCGACGTCGGCGATTTCCTGGCGGATCTGGATCATCGCGTCGATGAAGCGGTCCAATTCGGCGCGGCTTTCGCTTTCGGTGGGCTCCACCATCAGCGTGCCGGCAACCGGGAAGGACAGCGTGGGCGCGTGGAAGCCGTAGTCGATGAGGCGCTTGGCCACGTCCTCGGCGCTGACACCGGAGCTGTCCTTCAGCGGGCGCAGGTCCAGGATGCACTCGTGGGCGACGCCGCCGCCCTTGACGCCATCGATGCCGCCACTGAAGTGGATGTCGTAGTGCCCGGACAGGCGGGCCGCCACGTAGTTGGCTGACAGGATGGCGACCTCGGTGGCCTTCTTGAGGCCCTCGGCGCCCATCATGCGGATGTACATCCACGAGATCGGCAACACGGCTGCATTGCCCAGCGGTGCGGCGGAGACTGCGCCGATGTTGGTGGCCTTGCCCAGGCCAGCCGTGCGGTGCGCCGGCAGGAAGGGCACGAGGTCTTCGACAACGCAGACAGGGCCGACGCCCGGGCCGCCACCGCCGTGGGGGATGCAGAAGGTCTTGTGCAGGTTCAGGTGGCTCACGTCGCCGCCGAACTGGCCCGGTGCGGCAATGCCCACCAGCGCGTTCATGTTGGCGCCGTCCACGTAGACGCGGCCGCCGTGCGAACGCACCATCTGGCAGATCTCCTTCACGTGCGTGTCGAACACGCCATACGTGGAGGGGTAGGTGATCATGATCGCGGCGAGCTTGGCTGCGTGCTGCTCGCACTTGGCCTTCAGGTCCGCGAGGTCGATGTTGCCTTCCTTGTCGCACTTGGTGACGACGACCTGCATGCCCACCATCTGGGCCGAGGCCGGGTTGGTGCCGTGGGCACTCTCGGGGATCAGGCAGATGTTGCGCTGCGCGTCGCCGCGCGACTCATGCCAGGCCTTGATGGCCAGCAGGCCCGCATACTCGCCCTGCGAGCCGGCGTTGGGCTGCAGGCTGATGCCGGCGTAGCCGGTGCATTCGGTCAGCCAGTTCTGCAGCAGCGTGTCCAGTTCGGTGTAGCCGGCGAGCTGGTCCTGCGGCGCGAAGGGGTGCACGCCCGCGAACTCCGGCCAGGTGATGGGGATCATCTCGGCCGTAGCGTTGAGCTTCATCGTGCAGGAGCCCAGCGGGATCATGCTGCGGTCCAGCGCCAGGTCCTTGTCGGAGAGGCTGCGGATGTAGCGCAGCATCTCGGTTTCACTGTGGTGGGTGTTGAAGACCGGGTGGGTCAGGAAGGCGCTGGTGCGGCGCAGCTTGGCCGGGACGAGGCTTTCCACCCCTGCGGCGAACTCGGCCACCGTCGGGATCGTTGCACCGGCGGGCGCGAACCAGCTCCACAGGGCTTCGACGTCGGCGCGCGAGGTGGTTTCGTCCAGGGCGATGCTGACGTGCTTGTCGCCCTGCTTGCGCAGGTTGGCCTGTGCGGCCTGGGCCTTGGCCATGACGGGACCCGGCTCGCATTCCACCAGCAGCGTGTCAAACGCGTGCGGCGTGACGACCTTGACGCCCATGCGCGTCAGGCCCGCGTGCAGGATGGCCGCGTAGCTGGCCACGCGCTCGGCGATGCGCTTGAGGCCTTGCGGGCCGTGATAGACCGCGTACATGCTGGCCACAACGGCGGGCAGCACCTGGGCCGTGCAGATGTTGGAGGTGGCCTTCTCGCGGCGGATGTGCTGTTCGCGGGTCTGCAGCGCCAGGCGCATCGCCGGGTGGCCTTGTGCGTCCTTGGACACGCCCACCAGGCGGCCGGGCATGGAGCGCTTGAACTCGTCCTTGCAGGCCAGGAAGGCGGCGTGCGGGCCGCCTGCGCCCATGGGCATGCCGAAGCGCTGGCTGTTGCCGACGACGATGTCGGCGCCGAACTCACCGGGCGAGACCAGCAGGGTCAGCGCCAGCAGGTCGGAGCAGACGATGAAGGCTGCCTGCTTCGCGTGGGCTTGCTCGGTGAAGGCCTTCAGGTCATGGATGAGACCGGTGGTGCTGGGGTACTGGCAGACGACGGCGAAGTAGTCGTTCTCGGCCATCAGCGCAGGCGCCATGCCGACCTTGACCTCGATACCCAGCGGCGCGCAGCGCGTCTGGATCACTTCGATGGTCTGCGGGTGCACGTCGCCGGCGATGATCAGCGTGTTGCTCTTGCTCTTCACGCCGCGCTTGGCCAGCGTGACGGCCTCGGCGGCGGAGGTGGCCTCGTCCAGCATGGAGCCGTTGGCGATGTCCATGCCGGTCAGGTCGGTCACCATCGTCTGGAAATTGACGAGGGCTTCCATGCGGCCCTGCGAGATCTCGGCCTGGTAGGGCGTGTAGGCCGTGTACCAGGCGGGGTTCTCGAGGATGTTGCGCAGGATGACGCCCGGCGTGTGCGTGCCGTAGTAGCCCTGGCCGATGAAGCTCTTGTAGACCTTGTTCTTGCTGGCGATCTGCTTGAGTTCTGCCAGCGCGCCGGCCTCGGTGATGGGCGCGGGCAGCTTCATGCCGCCCGTGGCGCTGTGCTCGCGGCGGATGGCCTTGGGCACCACCGCGTCGATCAGCGCGTCGCGGCTGGCCACGCCGATCGCGGCGCACATCAGGGATTCATCGACGGCATCCGGCCCGATGTGGCGGGCGTGGAATTCGGTGGCGTCTTCGAGGATGGAGAGCGGCGTCGGCATGGCAGGTCTACAGCAAAAATCAGAGGGTCTTCAGCAGGGTGTCGTAGGCGGTGGCGTCCATCAGCGCGTCGAGCTGGCTGGGGTTGCTCAAGCGGACCTTGAAGAACCAGCCGGCCTTGAGCGGGTCGGTGTTGGCCAGGGCCGGGTCGTCGCGCAGGGCTTCGTTGACCTCGGTGATCTCGCCGTCCACGGGCATGTAGACGTCGGCCGCGGCCTTGACGGACTCGACGACACCGGCGACGTCCTTCTCGGCAAAGGTCTTGCCCACTTCGGGCAGGTCCACGAAGACCACGTCGCCCAGCGCGTCCTGCGCGTGCACGGTGATGCCGACCGTGGCCGTGCCGTCGCCGTGGACTTCAACCCATTCGTGATCGGGGGTGTACTTGATGCTCATCGTTCAGGCTCCGTGGTGGATTAGCCGCGGTAGTAGCGGTTGGGGGTGAAAGGGGTGGAAGAGACGACCATGGGCGTGCGCTTGTCGCGCACGACGGCGAAGACTTCGGTGCCGACAGCCGTGTGCTCCTTGGCCAGGTAGGCCAGGGCCACCGGCTGGTTGACCGAGGGGCCCAGCGTGCCGCTGGTGACGACGCCGATCTCGGCGCCCGAGGCGTCGACGATCTTGGCGCCTTCGCGCACGGGCATGCGCTCCTTGCCGACCAGGCCCACGCGCTTGCGGGCCGCGCCGTTGGCGAGCTGGGCGTCGATGACGGCCGCGCCGGGGTAGCCGCCGGCACGGGCGCCGCCGGCGCGGCGGACCTTCTGGATGGCCCAGGTCAGCGAGGCGGCGACCGGCGTCGTCGTCTCGTCGATGTCGTGGCCGTAGAGGCACAGGCCGGCTTCAAGGCGCAGCGAGTCGCGCGCACCCAGGCCGATGGGCTTGACCTCGGCGTGGCTCAGCAGCTTGCGGGCCAGGGCCACGGCGTCATCGGCATGCACCGAGATTTCGTAGCCGTCCTCGCCGGTGTAGCCGGAGCGGGTCAGGAAGGTGTCGATGCCGTCCAGCGTGAAGAAGCCGCCGGTCATGAAGGTCAGCTTGGCGACCTCGGGGTTCAGGCGGCTCAGCACGTCCACAGCCTGCGGGCCCTGCAGCGCCAGCAGCGCGCGCTCCGGCATGGGGATGACCTGGCAGCGCGAGCCGATGTGGCGCTGCATGTGGGCGATGTCCTGGTCCTTGCAGCCGGCGTTGACGACGACAAAGATGTCGTCGGGCCGCTTGCAGACCATCAGGTCGTCCAGCAGGCCGCCTTGTTCGTTCGTGAAGAGGGCGTAACGCTGCTTGAAGACGCCCAGGTCGATGACGTCCACCGGCACCAGCGTTTCCAGGGCCGCGGCGGCATCCGCACCGACGAGGCGCAACTGGCCCATGTGGGACACGTCGAACAGGCCGGCGGCCGCCCGCGTGTGCTTGTGCTCGGCCATCACGCCTGCGGGGTATTGCACCGGCATGTCGTAGCCGGCGAAGGGCACCATCTTGGCGCCAAGTTCGACGTGAAGGGCGTGAAGAGGCGTTTGCAGCAAAGAGGACATCAAGAGCTCCGACGAGATTCGGGTTTGGATGTCCTCGCTGTCCCTGGTACCTGAGAGATTGACAAGGCGGTGGCTGTCCCGCGCTCGCTTGCCCCTTCGGTGGACCGGCTCAAGGACCGGTCTCTCTCCAGTGAGGAACGCCGCAGTGTCTGCCACCGGCGACGTTTTGTCAGTCCTTTTGCCTGAGCGTTCGGATCACGAGACCCTGCGCCTTCGGCGGCCCCCAAATGCACCGGGGCGCTCTCCTGACAGCCAGCATTCTAGCCATCAGCGCGGCGACGCTTCCTCGAATCGGTCAACCTGGCGTATCGGTTTGAAAACCAAGCTCCACAGCCCCACCACGCCCAGGGTGCAGAGGGCCCCCGTGACGGCTGCCGGCACCGCGCCCATCCAGTGCGCGGAACTGCCCGCGCGGAACTCGCCCAGCTCGTTGGACGAGCCGATGAACAGCATGTTCACGGCGTTGACGCGGCCGCGCATCTCGTCGGGCGTGGAGAACTGCACCAGGGCGCCGCGGATGTACATGCTGACCATGTCGGCCGCGCCGGCGACGGCCAGTGCAGCCAATGACAGCCAGAACCAGTGCGACAGCGAGAACACGAGGTTGGCCATGCCGAACACGGCCACGGCCCAGAACATGCGCCGGCCCACATGCCGGTCGAAGGGCCGGGCGGCGAGGTAGAAGCCCGTGACGACCTCGCCCGCAGCCATGGCGCTGCGCAGCGCGCCCAGGCCCGTGGGGCCCACGTGGAGCACCTCGTGCGCATAGACCGGCAGCAGCGCGACGACGCCGCCCAGCAGCACGGCGAACAGGTCCAGCGAGATCGTGCCCAGGATGATGGGCCGCGAGCGGATGAAGTGGATGCCGGCGCCAAAGCGCTGCCAGATCGTGCCGCCGGTGGCGACTGCGACCGGGCGGGCGACGGCTACGCGCAGCATCAGCAAGCTGGCAAGCCCCAGGCTGGTGAAGCAGACCGCATAGGTCAGCACCCCGCCGCCCGCCGCGTAGAGCAGGCCGCCCAGGAAAGGCCCGCCGATGCTGGCGACACGCAGCAGCATGCTGTTGGCCGCCAATGCCTGGGCCAACTGCTCACGCGGCACGATCTGTGGCAGCAGGCTTTGCAGGGCCGGGGCCGAGAAGGCACGGGCACAGCCGAACAGCACCAGCACGGCATAGATGCCCTTGACGCCAGCCGCGCCGTGGCCGGACAGCCACCACAGGCCGGCCGCGCACAGCGTGCTCACCGCCCAGCTCATCACCAGGATGGGCTTGCGGCTGAAACGGTCGATCAGGTCGCCCGCCGGCAGCAGCAGGGCCAGCATGGGCAGGAACTGGGCCAGGCCCACATAGGCCAGCGCGATGGGCTCGCGGGTCAGGTCGTAGACCTGCCAGGCGACGACGACGGCCTGGATCTGCGTGGCCATGACGGCCAGCAGCCGGGCGACGAGGAAGTTGGCGAAACCTGCGTGGCGATAGACGCTGGTGGCCGGTGCGGACGGGGAGGGGGTGGACAGGGACGACAAAACGCGAAGGCGGCAGAAAGAGCTGGCGCAGTTTAGGTAGCCCGCGGCGGGTTCGCTTCCCGCAGCTTTCTCAACCCGTCAAGCCGCGAGGCCAAGGGGGGTGCCTGTCATCAAGGAGTAGCCGGTTTCCCAAGGGCTAGGGACTGCGGTGGGCGGCCGGCGCGTGCAGACTGGCTTTACAAAGAAAGGCAAGCCCATGAAGCGAATCCACACACTTGCAGCCCTGCTGCTGGCAGCGGGCGCTGCCCATGCCGTCACCAACGTCACCGTGCAATTGGGCGTCAACCCGAACTTCTCCGGCGGCACAGGGGCGTTCAACGACGTGCTCACGCAGGCGGTCTCGGCCGAGATGTTCAGCGGGCTGGTGACCGGCGGCTTCTCGTCCAGCGGTGCGGCGCATGCTTACGCCGAGATTGGCACGTTGAAGGTGGACGGCAATTCGGCCGGCAGCCTGAACAGCGGGGCCAGGGCCACCTTCCGGGACGATTTCAAGGTCGACATTCCCGGCATGGCGGCCGGCACCCAGGTGGTGCTCAAGTTCACGCTGCTGCTGAGCGGCAACTTGAGCGTGACCAACCCCAACGATGCCGCGTCGAGCTGGCAGGTGCGGGCGGACATGGGCGGAGGCGCTTTCGACCTGGGCGCCAGCGCCTACCTTTACAACGATTCGCCCGTGCTGGGCTTGCACGGCTATGTGGGCACGCCCATCGGGCCGCTGCTGGGCACCGCGACCATCAACACGGGCCAGATGTTGCCGGCCTATGTCGAGCTGAGTGGCGCCGCCCAGACGGCCTACGACGGCACCGGCGGCCTCAACAATCTCGCAACCGCCGCCTTCGATCTCTCGCACACGCTGCGCTGGGGTGGCATGACCGTCGAGCTCAATGGCGTGCCACAGGCCAACGTCGTCGTCACGTCGGCCTCGGGCTTCGACTACCTGAACGCGGCACCGGTGCCGGAGCCGGGCACGTTCGCGCTCGGTCTGCTGGGCGCCGCGGTCGTGATACGCAGGCGGCGCCCGCAGCGCTGAATGCGCTGCGGAGCCTCCCGTCAATCGCCCAAGTGGCCGGTCTCCAGCGCTTCGGCATCCACCGGCATGCCCTTGCCGTCTGCACCTTCGAAGAACAGCGGCTTGCGGGCCTTGGCGACCGGGGCGATCTGGTTCATCGTCATCGCGTCATAGAGGCGGCCGTTCTGCATGACCTGGGCGATGCGGTCGCTCTGGCGGATGTCGGCGAGCGGGTTGCCGTCGATGACCACCAGGTCGGCCAGCTTGCCGGGTTCCAGCGAGCCGAGGTCCTTGTCAAAGCCGAGGCTGCGGGCCGGGTTGATGGTCGCGGTGCGCAGCGCCTCGTGCGGCGTCATGCCGCCCATGACGAACATCCACATCTCCCAGTGAGCACCCAGGCCTTCACGCTGGCCGTGCGCGCCAATGGAGGTGTTGACGCCGGCGCGTGACAGCTTGGTCGCCGTGCGGGCCACGCGGACGATGTTGAAATCTTCCTCCGGCGCGGTGATGCGGCGGATGGAGCGCGGCTCCAGCACGCTCTTGGGCACGTAGCGGGAAAGCAGCGGGTGCTTCCAGACCTCCGTGCGGGCGTACCAATAGTGCTCGCCGTCCAGGCCGCCGTAGCCGACGTTCAGCGTGGGCGTGTAGCCCACGTTGTTCTGGCTCCAGAGCTGGGTCACGTCGTCCCAGACCTCGGCGATGGGCAGGGCGTGCTCCACAGTCGTGTGACCGTCGACGACCATGCTCATGTTGTTCTGGAACATGGCACCGCCTTCGGGCACGACCATCATGCCGGTCTTGCGCGCGGCCTCCAGCACTTGCTGGCGCTGGTCGCGGCGCGGCTGCTGGTAGCTCTTGACGCTGATCGCACCCTCGGCCTTCTGGCGGTTCAGATGGGTCAGCGCATCATCCAGGCTGTTGACGACGGACGAGAACGGCGTGCTGGCACCGTACAGGATGGTGCCGGTGGAGTAGATGCGCGGGCCGGTGACGAGGCCGGCGCGCTGCATCTCGCTCTGCGTGAAGATGGCCGAGCTGAGGTTGGACGGGTCGTGCATCGCCGTCACGCCGAAGGCCAGCGACGCGAGGTTGACCCAGCTCTGCTGCGGGATCAGGCCGGAGTCGTTCATCGCGCCGTGCCAGTGGGCGTCGATGAAGCCGGGCACGATGGTCTTGCCGCTGGCGTCGATGCGCTTGGCATCGGCGGGAACAGCGACGTCCTTGCCGACGGCCACGATGCGGTTGCCATCCACGAGCACGGTGCCGCCCTCGATGACCTCGTCACCCTTCATCGTGACGATGCGGGCGCCGGTCAGCGCGATCTTGCCCGACGGCTTGTCGCTGGCCTGCTCGAAGCCGATCTTCTGGCTCGTCGCCTTGTCCTTGCCTTCGGCGTTGGCCGTGAACAACTCATCACCCAGCGTGAAGAGCAGCTTCTTGCTGTCGCCGCTCCAGTGCAGGGACGAGCCGGCGTTGGCGTCGAGTTGGCGCACCGGCAGGGCGGTCATCTTGGAGCCGACCGTGATGGCCTTGCCGGACTGGCCTTGCACGTTGGGCAGCGGCGTCACATAGGTGTGGAAGCGCTCGACGAAGCCCAGCCACTGGCCATCTGGCGACACGCTGTACTCGCTGGCGAGGTCGCTGCGCGCGATCTCGGTCTCGCTGCGGTCACGCAGGTTCAACCGCATCAGCGAGAAGCGCTGCTCCACCTCGCTGGTGCTGCTGGTCTTGGTGAAGAAGAGCTCGTCGCTCTTGGCGCCGAACTGCGCGCCGCTGCCTTCCTTGCTGATGCGCTCGGGCTTGCCCGAGCCATCGGCCGCGGCGAGGTAGAGGCCGGTATCCAGGCTGTACCAGGGGCTGGTGAGGCCGCCGCCCTTGACCTTGCGATAGACCACCTGCTTGCCGTCCGGCGACAGGCGCGGCTCCAGGTACTTGCCCGGCTCCTTGACGACGACGCTCTCCTTGCCGGAGGCGACGTCGAGGCGGCGCACGGTGCCCTGCGTGTCGTCACGCCAGGTCGCGTAGACCAGGCTCTTACCGTCGCGGGCCCAGTTGGGCGCGAACTCGAAGACATCGTTCTGCTTGGTCAGGCGGCGCGGCGCACCGTCAGGCAAGTCCTTCACGTAGAGCGAGCCCAGCGCCGAGTAGACGACGCGCTTGCCGTCCGGCGAGACCTGGGCGCCGCGCAGCTGGTGCACGGCAAACTTGTCGGGCGCCACCTCCTGCGCGAAGCGCATGGGCTCGCGCAGCTCGCGGGTGTCCTTCACGTGGAAGGGGATGTCGGCGGCCGTGCCCTTGAAGGGGTCCACGCGCCAGATCTTGCCCTCGGCCCAGACGACCATCTCCTTGCTGTCGGGCATCCAGGCGAAGCTGGGGTAGACGCCCCACATGGCCCAGATCTCCTGCAGGTCGCGCGACAGGCCGCTCCAGGCCGGCATTTCGCGGCCGGTGGCCAGGTCCTTCAGGAACAGCGTGCTCTGGTTGCGCACGCGGCGCACGAAGGCCAGGTATTTGCCGTCGGGCGAAGGCGTGGGGCGCACCGCGCCGCCGGGACCTTGCACGAAGGGCTCCACCGAGCCGTCGCTCAGGTCCTGGCGGAAGATGGTGTAGATGCCGGCCGTGCCGTCCTTGTTGTACTCGAACACGCGGCCGGGCGTCGTGTCCTGGCTGTAGTACAGGTACTTGCCATCTGCAGAGATGGCGGGCTCGCCCAGATCCTTCTGCCAGGTGGGCTTCTCGTTGAGCTGCACGCCCTTGTTCTTGGCGGCGTCAGCGTCCACGGCGAACAGCCAGATCTCGCCGGATCCGGCGCTGCGCGTGCCGGTGTAGTGCTTGCGCGCCAGCAGGTACTTGCCGCTCGGGTGCCAGACCGGGTTGTTCAGCAGGCGGAAGTCTTCCTTGGTCACGGCGTGGGCGTTGCTGCCATCGGCGTTCATGACCCAGAGGTTGTCGCCGCCACCGGCGTCGCTCAGGAAGGCGATCTGCTTGCCATCCGGCGAGAAGCGGGCCTGCTGCTCCCAGGCGATGGAGTGGGTCAGTGCCTTGGCCTCGCCGCCGGCGATGGGCACCGTGTACAGGTCGCCCAGCAGGTCGAACACGACCGTCTTGCCATCGGGGCTGACGTCCACGCTCATCCAGGTGCCGGTCTTCACGTCGATGTTCGCCGTCTTGGCAACACCCGGGGGCGCATTGACGTTCCAGGCCGGCGGCTTGGCGGCGCTGTTTTCTTGCGCGTTCGCGGCCAGCGCGGCGGCCAGCAACAGGGCGGGGGTGGCTTTCAGACGAAGCATAGGGATTGACTTGGAGAGGCCAAAACCGAGCAGCATAGCGACGGCCATGCCGCCGTTACCTTCGTCACGCCCCTGCCAACGCCAGGGCTTCGCTCAAACTCAGGGTTTGTCCCGAAGCCCAGGCGGCGGCCGCAAGGCTGCGGCCGAGCTGGGCACCGGCCAGGCGGCGCAAACGTGCCAGCGCACGCATCTCGCGCGCGCCGAGTGCGCCCAGGTGGCGCATCCAGTACTGCTCGGCGAATGCCGCCAGTTGCAAGGCGCGTTCCGGTTGGCGTAGCCGCGCCAGTGGGCGGGGGAAGAGTTGCAGCGTCAGCGCGCGGGCATGCAGGTGCTGGCGCGCATGGGCGATGCGCAATGCCTGCTGCGCGGCCGAGAGTGCGGCTGCCCAGTCGCGGCGCGACTCGTGGGCCATGGCGAGCGAATAGGCCGCGTCGAGCTGGCCGACGCCATCGCCATCGGTCTCGGCCAGGCGCTGGCAGGCGGTGATCCATTCCACCGCCGTGGCAACGTCGCCCAGCTCGATCAGGCATTGCGCGCGATTGCGCAGGCGCGCGGCGGCCTGGCGCGAATGGCCCACTGACTCCCACAGCTCTTGTGCGCGGGCATACAGCGCCTCGGCCTGCGCGGGCTGGCCGCGAGAGATGGCGATGGCGGCCAGTTGTTGCCAGGCTCGCGCCTCGGTGGGCAGGTCGCCGACGCGGCGGCACAACGCGATGGCTTCTTCCAGGGGCCGCGTCTGGCCTTGCTCGCGGTTGTCGCCGGCCAGCAGCACCCAGGCGCGGCGCACGAGGGCAGGTGCGCGCGTGGCCGGGTCGGTGCCGGCGAGTTCCAGCGCCCGCTCAGCCTCGGCCAGTGCAAGCGCGCGGTCGCCATGCGTGAAGCTCAGTTGCGCGCGCAGCTCGTGGCCCGCGGAGGAGGGCGGCGCAAGCTGCAGCAGGGCGCCGAGCTGGTCCACCAGCGTGCGGTCCACGCCGTCGCTCTCCCAGCAAGGCCGCATCGCCAGTGCCAGGTTCAAGCCCGTGGCGGCGTCGCCGTCGTCCGCTGCGCAGGCGATCAAGGCGCGCGCCTGCTCACGGCGAGCAGCCCAGGCCGTGATGGGCGACTGCAGGCCGAGGGAACGTGCCCAGTCGCACAGCGCCGCACGCAACGTATGTCGTGTGGTGCGTTGTTCATCCGCTCCGACGCGCGCGAGCACAGCGCGGCGCAGCAGCTCCAGCATGCGGTAGCGCGGCTCGGCATCGTCACCCGCTTGCACGAGCGAATGGCAAGCGAGTTCGTTCAACAACGCCGGCGTGCCGCCGAGGGCTTGCACGTCGGCCCAGGCAAAGGCGCCGGGCAGAGCGGCCAGTCGTTGCAGCAGCGCGCGCGGTTCGGGGCCCAGCAGCGCCAGACTCCAGTCCAGCAGGCCCGCGACCGAGGCGTGGCGCGAGGCACGCGTGGGGTTGGCCAGCCAGGCGGGCAGGGCGTCGGATTCGGCGCGAAAACCCTGCCACTGCTCCAGCATCTGCGCTGGCGAAAAGGTGCGCACGCGAGCGGCAGCCAGTTCCAGTGCAAGAGGCAGGCCGTCCAGCTCGCGGATGAGTTCGGTCAGTGCGGCCTGGTTGTCGCGGCTGGCGTGGAAATCGGCCCGCACGGCGCGGGCACGGTCGATGAAAAGGGCCAGGGCGGTGTCGTGCGCATCGGCCAGCGGCATCACGTCGACCAGGGTTTCGCCGTCCAGCTCCAGTGCGTGCCGCGACGTGACGAGCAGACGGAGATCGGGCGCGACGGCCAGCAATCGCTGCGCGGCCCGGGCGATGACGCCGATGGCCTGTTCGGCGTTGTCCAAGATCAGCAGGCGCAGGCCGCCGGGGTCTTGCAGCGCGGCCTCGATGGCCGGCCAGCCGCCGCCGCGCGGCACGGTCAGCGCAGGCTCCAGCGCGGCGACGAGGCCGGCTTCATCGCGCACCTCGGCCAGGGCCGCCATGCCGCAGCTCCAGCCGGCCTGGCTGAACTGCATCCAGGCCAGCTCCACGGCCAGCCGCGTCTTGCCCACGCCGCCGGGGCCAATGAGGGTCAGCAGGCGCAACCGAGGCAGCCGCTCGGCCAGGGCTTCGAGCCGGCCGGGTGGCGCGAAATAGCGCGTCAGATAACGGGGCAGGCTGGTCGCGAACGAAGCTTGGGCGGCGACCGGCGCCGTGCGGAAAGCAAGCGGCGGCGGCGCATGCGCGGGCAGGGCGTCGGCCAGGGCGGCCAGCCGGTGGCGCTCTTCGACGACCCAGTCGTCGAAATGGCCGGGCAGCAACTCACCGCCGTAATGCACAGCCGCGTTCGCAGGGTTGGCCAGCGCGCTCTCGAAATCCTGCACGTCGGCCGCAAGAGCCCCTGGCAGCAGCGAGATCTGGCTGCGGTCGGCCTGCAGCAGCGGGGCCTCGGGCGTCTCCAGCAGGGCGCGCAGCGTCGACAGTGTCTGGCGCAGCCGGTTGCGGCCGGCGTCCAGATCCACGCCGGGCCAGAGCAGCTCGATAAGTTCTTCACGCGGGTGCTGGCGCGTGGGCTGCAGGGCCAGCCGGGCCAGCAGCAGTGTGGCGGCGCGGCTTGGCAAGCGTGTGTGCTCCACGCGACCGGCGCGCTCGATGTGGAAACCGCCGAGCAGGCGCAGCCGCAGCATGGGTCAGCCGGCGGTCAAGGAGCCAGCCACCAGACCAGCAGCCCGCCGAAGATCAGCCATTGCAACCCGTAGTAGGCGAAGCGGCTTTTGGCCTTGATGCGCTTGCCAAACATGCGCACCTGCTGCACATAGGCGAAGGCCTTGTTGATGCCGCCCGTCTTGTCGGTGTCCGAATTGGGGGCGGCGGCGGCGCGGATCAGCGTATGGCCAATGAAATGGTTGAACCAGCGGGCCACCGGGTTGTTCAGCGGACGCTCGACGTCGCAGAACAGGATGATGCGCATCACGTCCGACTGGTTCTCGGCGTAGTGCAGGTAGGTCTCGTCGAAGATGACGCCCTGGCCATCGCGCCAGGAGTAGCGCTCACCATCGACAGAGATGTAGCAGTTGTCGTTGTTGGGCGTCACGAGGCCCAGGTGGTAGCGCACCGAGCCGGCAAAGGGGTCGCGATGCGTCACGAGGCGCCCACCCGGCGGCAGCGCCGCAAACATCGCTGCCTTGACGGTCGGGATGCGCTGCAGCAGTTCGGTCGTGATCGGGCACAGTTCGCGCGCTGACGGGTGCGCCTCGTCGTACCACTTCAGGTGAAAGCGCGTCCAGCCGGTCTTGAAGAAGCTGTTGAAGCCGGCGTCGTTGTACTTGTCGCTCTTCTTGATCTCGCCCGCGTCGGCCAGCTTGAAGGCCTCGGCGCGGATGTCCTGCCAATGGTCTTGCAGCAGCTTGAGCTCCGGGAAACCCGCCACCGGCAGGTAGGGCTTGGCCGGCAGCTTGGAGAACAAATACATCAGGCAGTTGATGGGCGCCATGAAGGTGGAGTGATCCATCAACTGGCGGAAGAAGCGCAGGCGCACGCGGCCGCGGAAGTGCACGTAGACCGTGCTGGCAATGAAGATCGCGACGATGGCGAGCTTGATGTACGGGATGTCGTAGGTCATTTGGCGTAGAAGTCGGCCTCGCCGGGCAGGCGCGACTTGAAGCGCTTGTGCAGCCAGAAGTACTGATGCAATTGTCGGCGGGCTTGGGCCTCGATGACAGCATTCATTCGAGCGGCGTCGGCGGTGGCGTCGTCGCTGGGGAAATCGGCCAGCGGCGGCTCGATGACCAAGGTGTAACCGTTGGCCTCACGCCGGGGATAGCAGGGCAGCACGGCGGCGTTGGCGACGGCCGCCATGCGCGACAGGCCGGTGATGGTGGCCGCGTTCACGCCAAAAAACGGCACGAAGACCGAGTCGCGGTGGCCGAAATCCTGGTCCGGCAGGTAGTAGAGCCGGTAGCCGTCACGCAGTGCGCGGATGACGGCCCGCGTGCCTTGCTGGCGCGAAAAGATGATGCCAGTGCCCAGGCGCAGCCGCCGCGTCCGGAAGAACTCGTCCAGCCAAGGGTCTTTCTGGCGCGAATAGATGCTCACGAGCGGCGTCTCCAGCGACACACGCAACCCGGCCAGGTCCAGCCCGGTGAAGTGCGGCATCATCAGGATGACCGGCCGGCCTTCGAGTGCCTTCAAGTGCTCCAGCCCCTCGATGCGCATCAGCCGCCGCAGCCGCTCGGGCGACGCGAACCAGCAGTAGCCGTATTCCAGCAGCATCTGCACCATGGCGACGAAATGCCGCCGCAGCAGCCGGCTGCGCTCGGCCGGCGACCAGTCGGGCAGCACCAGGCGCAGGTTGACCGCGCCGATATGCCGGCGCGAGGTCGGCAGCGACGCGATCAACTGCCCGAACAGCCAGCCCAGCGCCGTGACGACCCGAAAGGGCAGCCAGCTCAGCAGCCAGACCAGGCCGACGAGCAGCTTCAAGCCCACGGGCGGGCTCCGGTGAATGTCTGACGTAGCGACGACATGGGCGGTTTTGACGAGGGCTCGACGCGACTGGGGGACACGGTACGGGGAGGCAAGGTTTTCGCGTTGTCTCTGAGCAAAAAAATGGCCCGGCACGGGCGTCGCATGTTCGCATAGGCGCCTGCCGGCGCTCCCGATGCCAGGAATCGTCGATATTCAGTGCTCAGGGGGCGGTCTGGCCGCGCTTGAGCCTTACGGCCTGGCGGATCATGTCCAGCATGGCCTCTGCCCCAGGCGAGAGCTGGTGATGGCGGCGCGTGACGATGCCGTAGGCATCCATGCGCAGACCGAGCTCGAAGGGCAGCACGGCGAGGGCGCCGGCATCGAGGTCGCTGCGCACCAGTTCTTCTGGCAGCGCGACCAGCATGTCGCTGTCGGCCAGGATCTTGGTGATGACGGGCAGGGCAACGGTCTCTATGGTTTCCAGCGGTGGGTCGATGCCGGTGGACAGGAAGAGGGCGGTAAGGCGGTCGCGCAGGATGCTGCCGTGGGGCGGCATCACCCAGGCCTCGCGCTGCAGGTCGGCCAGGCTCAGCGCAGGCCGCTGCAGCAGCGGATGGTTGGCGCGGACGATGAGGCTGTGGGGTTCGTCGGTGATGGGCTCGAAGACGAGTTCACCGGCGGATTCCGCGTCGAGGACGCGGCCGATGACGAGATCCAGCTCGCCCGCCCGCAGCTTCTGGATGAGTGGCCTGCTGTTGTCCACCGTGATTGCGACCTGCACGCGTGAATGCGACCGCTTGAGCAGCCGCAGCGCCTCGGGCAGCAGGCTGGTCGAGGGGGTCATGACGGTGCCGACTGCGACCCGGCCGCTCAGCCCCGATTGCAGTTCCATGACTTCCTGGTGGGCGGCGTCCATCTCGGCCAATGCCGCACCGGCGCGGCGGATCATGACCTCGCCATAGCGTGTGGGCTGGACGCCGCGCGGCAGGCGCTCGAACAAGGGCACGCCGAGGGCATGCTCCAGCTCGGCGAGCAGCTTGGATGCGGCCGGCTGCGTCAGGTTTGCGGCCTGGGCCGCGTGCAGGATGGAGCGGTGCCGTCCCAACTCCACCAGCAGCACGAGGTGGCGTGTCTTGAGGTGGGAGCGGACAAAGCGGTTGGCGCGCGGGTCGGTCACTGGCGCGATGTTATCGCCGGCATCCATGAGGACTCCCGGCCGCGGCGATCAGGTGCGGCGCTCGCCCTTGGCCTTGAGCTGGTCCAGCAGCACGGCGGCCAACAGGATGAGGCCACGCACCAGGTACTGGTAGAAGGCGTCGACGTTGAGCAGGTTCATGACGTTCTCGACCGTGCCCATGATCAGCACGCCAATGACGACGCCGAAGATGCGCGCCTTGCCGCCCTGCAGCGACACACCGCCCAGCACGCAGGCCGAGATGACATCCAGCTCAAAGCCTGTAGCCGCATTGGGTTGGCCGCTGGTGATGCGCGAGGCCAGGATCAGCCCGGCCAATGCCGTGACGACGCCCTGCAGCAGGAAGATCCAGACGCGCAGCCGCTCCACGCGCACGCCGGCCAGGCGTGCCGCCTCGGGGTTGCCGCCGATGGCCAGGGTGTTACGGCCGAAGACGGTGTGGTTGAGCAGCACGCCGAAGACGAGAAAGCACAGGGCCGTCATCCATATCGGCAGCGGCAGGCCGAGCCAGGCTGTGTCCCCGAAGGCAATGAAACCCTCGTCGGCGATGCCCACGGCCTGGCCCTTGGAGGCGATGAAGGCCAGGCCCCGCACCATCAGCATGGTCGCCAGCGTGGCGATCAGCGCATTGACGCGCAGGTAGGCGATCAGCACGCCGTTGCCTGCGCCGATCAGTGCGCCTGCCAACAAACCGCCTCCGATGGCCAGGCCCGTGCTGCCGGTACGCTCCAGCACCATGGCGCCCAGCACGCCGGCGAAGGCGATGGTGGAGCCCACCGACAGGTCGAAGTCGCGCGAGGCCAGGCACAGCATCATGGTGCAGGCCACCATGCCGATCTGGGCAACCGACAGCAGCAGGCCGACAACATTGGCCGCCGAGAAGAAGTTCTCGACGGTGAAGGACAGCGCGATGAAGAGCAAGGCGTAGCCCAACGTCATGCTGTGCTCCTTGAGCAGGGCGCGGGACGGGTGGCTCATGGTGGGGAGGGGCGACGCGGCGGTCGTCGGGGTGGTCGTGTTCATGATCAATGCAGGGCGGTGGCCACACCATCGGGCAGGGCCAGCGCCAGCGCGGCGGTCTCGTTCGCCTGGGCGCGGGGCAGTTCACCGCTGATGCGGCCATCGCGCATGACGATGAGGCGGTCGGCGATGCCCAGCACCTCGGGCAGTTCGCTGGAGATGACGATGACGCAGCAGCCCTGGGCGGCCACGTCGTGGATGATCCTGTAGATCTCGTTCTTGGCGCCGACATCGATGCCCCGCGTGGGTTCGTCAAGGATCAGCACCTTGAGCTCGGGCTCGGCCAGCCAGCGCGCAAGGATGACCTTCTGCTGGTTGCCGCCCGACAGCAGTCGGATCTCCTGCTCGCGATGAGGCGTCTTGATGCGCAGCCTCCTGATGAAATCGTCGGCGCGCTGGGCCTCGCGGCGGTGGCGCAGGAACACACCGGCTGCCAGGCCGTGGCGGCGGCAGCTGATGTTGATGTTCTCGGCGACCGAGGCGTGGGCCAGGATGCCTTGCTCCTTGCGGTCCTCGGGACACAGGACGATGCCGGCTGCGATGGCGGCAGCCGGGCCGGCAGGCGATACCGGCCGGCCGTCCAGCAGCACCTCGCCGCCGCGGCGCCGGTCGGCGCCATAGAGCAGGCGCATCAGCTCACTGCGGCCGGCCCCCACCAGCCCGAAGAAGCCCAGCACCTCGCCGGCCCGCATCGTAAAGCTCAGCGGCTCGGGCAGCCGTTCGCCGTGCAGGCCCCGCGCCTCAAGGCGCATCGGTCCATGGGAACGGCTGCGGTAGTCGTAGATGTCCTGCAGCTCGCGGCCGACCATGTCGGCAATCAACCGCTCGCGCGGCACGTCGGCCATCACGTCGTGCGTGACGATCTTGCGGCCGTCGCGGAAGATGGTGCAGGCGTCGCACAGCTCGTACAACTCTTCGAGGCGGTGGGAGATGTAGATCAGCGTGCGGCCTTCGGCGCGCAGGCGCCTGACGAGCCGGAACAGGATCTCGGTCTCGCGGTGCGACAGGCTGCTGGTGGGCTCGTCGAAGGCGATGACCCTGGCGTCCTGCATGACGGCCTTGCAGATCTCGACCATCTGGCGCTGGGCGATGGACAGCGCCGACAGGCGCGTGGCGGGGTCGAGATCGATGCCGATGGCCGTGAGCTGTGCGGCCACGAGGCGGCGGGCGGCCTTGTGGTCGACGAGGCCGAAGCGCGTCGGCAGGCGGCCAAGCAGCACGTTCTCGGCCACGGTCAGCTCGGCCACGTATTGCAGCTCCTGGTGGATGATGGCCACGCCGCTTGCGATCGCATCGCCTGCCGACGCGAAGTGGCGCTCCCGGCCGTCGATGAGCAGGCGACCGCCGTCGGGCCTGTACTGCCCGCCGAGGATCTTCAACAGCGTGCTTTTCCCGGCGCCGTTTTCCCCGAGCAGGCCGTGCACCTGGCCCGCGTTTGCATCGAAGCTCACCCCGTCAAGCGCCTTGACGCCGGGGAAGTGCTTGCTGATGTTGTCGAACTGCAGGGCGGACATGTCAGAGGCCCATTTGCCTTCGCACATCGGCCTGGTTCTTGCGCGTCATCAGGATGCCGCTGGTCAGCGTGACGGGCGGCGGCGCCTTGCCCAGCGTGGCCCATTCGAAGACGGCGATGGCTGTTTCGTAGCCATGGCGCTTGGGGCTGATCAGCACGGTACCGAAGAAACCCGTGGGTGTGGGCTTGGAGAACTCGTTGAGCGCCGTCTGGCTGCCGCCGATGCCGATGCCCAGCATCGCATCCTGCTTGAGGCCACGGCCCTCGGCGGCGCGCACGGCACCGAGCACGGCCTCGTCATTCAGGCCGAAGGCGACCCAGCGCTTGAACTTGGCGTTCTTCGTGAACGCGATGTTGGCGGCGTTGAAGGCGCTCTCGGTGTCAGTCTTGGCCTGGGGCGCTGCGACGACATTTGCCGCAGGCAGGCCGGCAGCCTTCAGCGCGTCCACCACGCCTTGCGTGCGCTCGCGGGCCGTGGGCAACTGGTCGTAGGCGACGCGCAGGGCACCGACTTCATCCAGCTTCCAGCCGCGTGCCCTCATCTCCTCGACCAGCCCCGAGCCCGCCTGCTTGCCGATCTCGTAGGCCGAGATGCCCATGTGCGGTATGTCGGCGATGGGTTTGCCAGCGCCGTCGACGAGCTGGTCGTCCACCGACATGACCTTGAGGTTGTGACGCTTTGCGGCGCGGCTGACGGCCACGCCAAGCTTGACGTCGGGCGCGCAGATGACGAAGCCGGCCGCCTTCTGCGCGGCCAGGTTGTCGATGGCCGCCATCATCTTTTCGCCGTTGGGGATGCCGATCTTCACAAGCGTAAAACCCTTGTCCTTGGCAGCGGCCTCGGCGAAGCGCCATTCGTCCTGGAACCAGGGCTCCTCGGCCTGCTTGACGAGGAAGCCGATCTTGACGGGCTCGGCCGCAGCGGCAGCGCCAGCGGCCGCCATGGCCAGCACAAGCAGTGCGCGGCGGGTGAAGGGGTGGGGCATCGGTTTGTCTCCTTGGTATTTGTATGTCAGACCGGCGTGTCGTCGAAGGCGACTTCGGGAACGGCCAGGGCCTGCTGCAGTCTCAGGCCGAACAGGCTGCCCGAGCGTGGGTGTGCAAGCAACTGTTCGCGGCTCAGCTCGCTGCGGGCGGTCGTCACCATCAGCTCATCGCCGCCGGGGCCGCCCAGGGCTGGGCAACTGGTGTGCGGCGGCGCGCCGTCGAAGCGCTCGATTTCGCGGCCCTGCGGGTCGTAGCGCACGACGCGCCCGCCACCCCATTGGGCGTTCCACAGGCATCCCTGCGCGTCGATGACCGAACCGTCAGGCAGGCCGCCATCGACTTGCGTGAAGGGCCGGACGTTGGCGACCTGGGCCGTCTCGGCGTCGTAGTCACACTGCTGGATGCTGCGGCTCAAGGTGTCGCAGAAGTACATCGTGCGGCCGTCGATGCTGAAACAGACGCTGTTGGCGATGGCCACTGCCGGCAGGGCCAGGCGACGCAGGCCGTGGCGGGTGCTGCACTGGTAGAAGCTGCCAATGGGGCGCTTTTCGGGCGCCTCGTTCAACGTGCCGAAGACGAAATTACCGGCGCGATCGCAGCGGCCATCGTTGATGCGGGTGCGCGGCTCCAGCGCGTCTACGCCGCAGAGTTGCTCCAGCGCGGCGCTGGTGGGACCTTGGGTCAGCGGGTCGGGCAAAGTGGCCAGGCACAGGCGTTTGGCCAGGCCCAGCAGCAGCCGGCCGCTGCGGGTGTGGGCGAAGCAACCGAGGCGATCGGGAAGCCGGCATGCCAGTGGGGTGGCGGTGCCGGGCGTCCAGGCGTACAGCATGGCCGATTCAATGTCGGTCCACCACCAGCGGCCACTGCCTGCGTGCCACTGCAGGCCCTCGCCAAGCATGGCGGGCCGCGCCAGGGCCAGCCTGAGCGTGGCGGTATCAGTCGATGTCTCGGCCGGGGTCATGTCCCAGCACAGTCGCGCCAGGCGCAGACAAAGGCGCGAGCGCGGTCGGCGACGTCGCCCGCACCCATGCCCGGCGCATAGAGCGCGCCGCCGAGGCCGAAGCCGTCGGCGCCGGCCCTCGCGTAACCGGCCATGCCGTCGGGCGTGATGCCGCCTACCGGCAACAGGCGCAAGGCCTTGGGCAGCACGGCGCGCATGGCCTTCACGACGGGGGGCGTGATGAGTTCGGCCGGGAAGAGCTTCACCGCATCGGCGCCCGCCTCGACGCAGGCGAAGGCCTCGGTCGGCGTGGCCGCGCCCGGTACGCAGAACAGGCCGCGCGCCTTGGCCAGTGCAACCAGGCGTACGTCGGCATGAGGCATGACGATGAGCTGGCCGCCAGCCTGCTGCACGCGGCCGACAGCTTCGGTGTCCAGCACGGTGCCGGCCCCCACCACCGCGTCGCCCGGCAGGCCGCTGGCGAGGCGGGCGATGCTGTCCAGCGGCTGCGGCGAATTCAGCGGCACCTCGATGAGGCGAAAGCCTGCGTCGTAGAGGGCCTGGCCTATGGGCAGCACCTCGTCGGGCTTGACGCCACGCAGGATGGCGACCAGGGGCAGGGCCGCGAAAGCGGCGTCGAAGCGGGTGCTGCTCATGACAGGCCTCTCTGCGCAAGCTGCCACAGGCCGGCAGGCGCGGTGTTGGAAAGCGCCCGGGCGTCGGGCTCGCCGAAGAGGGCCAGCGCGCGGGCATAGCGCTCGCAGAGCTGGAGCTCGCCGATCAGGCGCAGCGGTGCGCCCGTCAGTCTCCGGGTCTCGCGCCAGGCCAGGCCGGCGCGCAGCTCATGGCCGATCAGCAGGCCGGACAGGTAGCCGGCCAGCCCTTCGGGCGCGATGCGGCCGGCCAGGCCCAGGCTGCGAACGCTGAAGAGCTGGCTGGGCAGGCCGGCCTCACCGTGGTCGCGCGCGGCGGCAATGCCTTGCTCGAAGGCCTCGGGCGAAGTGGCGGTCGCGTCGGGCGGCATCAGCCGGCCCAGCACCGAGTGCTGGCGCAGCACGGCATAGAGCTCGCCGGTCATGTGCGTCGCAAAGCCGTGCACGCGGCCAGCCTGCACCTGCACCCACTTGCTGTGCGTGCCGGGCAGCACGAGGCAGGCACCCTCGGCCAGCGCGGGTTCCTGTTGCAGCGTGCCCAGCACCTGGGTCTCTTCGCCGCGCATCAGGTCGGGCGCACCCGCCGCGCCGACGCAGCGCAGGCCGGGCAGCAGGCGCACGGCGCGGCCGTGCCAGTCGACGGTGAGGGACAGGGCCCACAGCGTGCCGGCGTCGGCCGGGCAGTCGGCATAGGGCAGCTCGCGCCAGCCATGCTGGCTGCCGACCATGCCGCAGGCGAGCATGGGGCCGTCCAGGCCATGCCAGTCGGGGATCAGCGCGTCCAGCGCGGCGACGAAGTCTTCGGCACGGCCGTGCAGCGTGGACGCGCCTGCGTCGGACTGGCGCCGCTCGAGCACCTCGCCGCCAGCGCCCAGGCGCATCGCGCGCAGGCTGGTGCTGCCCCAGTCCAGGCCGATCATCGTTGTCACCATTCAGCGACGCTGCCGTCGGCGTGGCGCCATAGCGGGTTACGCCAGTCGGGCGCTGTCTTGCTGGCCTCGATGACGCGCTCCTCGTCGACGACGACGCCCAGCCCGGGCTTGGGCAAGGGCTTGATGTAGCCGTCGGCGATGTGGAAGTCGTCCTTGTTCAGCACATAGTCCAGCAGCTCGCCGCCCTGGTTGTAGTGGATGCCCATGCTCTGCTCCTGCAGCACGGCGTTATGCGACACGAAGTCCACTTGAAGGCATGCCGCCAGCGCGATGGGCCCTAGCGGGCAGTGCGGCGCAAAGGCGACGTCATGGGCTTCGGCCATGGCCGCGATCTTGAAGCACTCGGTGATGCCGCCGGCATGCGACAGGTCGGGCTGCACGATGGACAGGCCGCCGGCCGCAAGCACGCGCTTGAACTCAAAGCGCGAGTACATGCGCTCGCCGGCCGCCAGCGGGATGGCCGTGTGTTGGGCCAGGCGGGCGTACTGTTCGTCCTGCTCGGCCAGCACGGGCTCCTCGACGAACAACGGCCGGTAGGGCTCCAGCGCCTTGAGCAGCGGCTTGGCCATGGGCGCGCTGACGCGGCCGTGGAAATCGATACCGAACTCGATGTCGTGGCCGAAGGCGGCACGGATTTCGGCGATGCGGGCGACGGCCTCGTCCACTTTGCGGGCGCTGTCGACGATGCCGAGCTCCTCGGTACCGTTCATCTTGAAGGTGTCGAACCCGCCTTCGCGCAGCCGCTGGATGTCGCGGATGACGTCGGCCGGGCGGTCGCCGCCGACCCAGGAATAGACCTTCATGCGGTCGCGCACGAGGCCGCCGAGCAGTTCGTAGACGGGCACACCCAGAGCCTTGCCCTTGATGTCCCACAGCGCCTGGTCGATGCCCGCGATGGCGCTCATCAGGATGGCGCCGCCGCGGTAGAACCCCCCGCGGTACATGGCTTGCCAGAGGTCGTTGATGCGGGCCGGGTCCTGGCCGAGGAGATAGGGCTCGAACTCGTGCACCGCGGCCTCGACGCTGCGGGCCTTGCCCTCGATGACCGGCTCGCCCCAGCCACTGATGCCGGCGTCGGTGTCGATCTTCAGGAACATCCAGCGTGGTGCCAGACGGTAGGTGGTGAGCTTGGTGATCTTCATGGCGGCATACGGGAAGCGCTGGCAGCTTAGGCGCCCGAGCCGCGTCCCAAATATGCTTTGTTTGCCGTGTGCTATCTCAATTTCAGATAGCTGGCAGTGCCGCTACTTCGCCGCGTCGACGAGCGCCCTGATCAGCTCGGGGTAGACCTGGGCGCCGGTTTTGCGGTCGAACAAGCCCATGCTGTGGTTCTCGGTCGCCGCGCCAGCGTCCCAGTAGACGGGCACCAGGCCGCGGGCCCAGGCGGAGCGGGCGATGGCGCGGTCCCAGGCCAGGCGGTAGGCCTCCGCGCCTGGGTATTCGGTGCGGCGGATCGCGCCGAACTCGCCGAGGATGATCGGGATGCCCTTGTCGACGAACTTGGTCTTCATCTTCTGGAACTGGGCGTCCGCGTAAGCCTCGTTAGCCCAGGTCTCAGTCGCTTTCGGGTCCGTCGCGCCGGCGCCCCACTGCCAGATCGCGCTCTTGTCGTTGAGCGTGAAGTTGTAGGGGTCGTAGTAGTGCACCTCCATCATCAGCCGGTCCTTGGCTGTGTCGGTGGGCATGACGGCGAAGTTCACGGTGTGGTCGATATTGGTGTTGAAGCCCTGCACGACGAGATGGCGCACGGCGTTGTTGCCGCCAGTGGCGCGCACGGCGGTCACGAAGGCCTGATTGAAGCCGTTCTGCACCGTGGTGTACTCGGCCTTGGGCGTGCCGTAGTCGCCTTCCACCATGACCTCGTTGGTGCCGGCGAACAGCAGGGTGTCGTCGTAAGCCTTGAAGTTGTTGGCGATCTGCGTCCAGAACTTGGTGATGCGGGCATTGGCCATGGCCTGCTGCGCGTAGGTGGGCTGCATCCAGCCGCCGTCCCAGTGGATGTTGATGACGGCGAAGAGGCCTGCGTTCTTGGCGTAGTCCACGACCTGGGTCACGCGGGCCATCCAGGTCGCACCGATGACGTCGCTCGCGTCGGCGTACTGCTTCCAGGACACGGGGATGCGCACGGTCTTGAAGCCGGCGGCCTTGACGGCGTCCAAGAAGGTCTGCGTCGTCGCGGGGTTGCCCCAGGCGGTCTCGCCGCCGATGGCCTCCAGTGAATTGCCGAGGTTCCAGCCGGCGCCCATCAGCTTGCTGAGCTGCAGGCTGGTCAGGTCGCGCATGCCGCTTGGCGCTGGCGCTGGCGCGGGGGTGGCCGCGGCTTCCGCGCCGCCACCACCGCAGCCAGCCAGGGGCAACAGTGCAATGACTGCATGGCGCCGCTTCACGTGCCCACCTTCTGCAGGCTGAGCAACACCACGTCATGGCTGCGCAGTTTCAGCGTCACGGTGGCCGTGCCCGAGGCGCCGACGACCAGCTCGCGCTGCATCTCCGGCTTGTCGGTGGTCAGCGCCTGCAACTGAGCCAGTTGCCTGGCGTCGAGATCCTTGGGCGAGCCCATCTTCAGGTAGGCCGTGTGCGCGTCGTTGGCCTCGAAGCCGGTGCGGTTCTGGGTCAGCTTGTAGCGGCCGGGCGGCAGGCGGCGCAGCTCGACCTTGACGGTGCCGACGTCGTGCGCTGGCCGCGGCTTGCCGAAGAAGCTGCGGTTGCTGACCTTCTGCTCGGTGTTGCGCCAGTCCCAGACGACGGCCTGCAGTTGCTTGCCGTCGGTCGCGGCCCAGCTGTAGCCGTCGCTCGTCGGCACTTCCTTGCCCTGCAGTGCAGCCAGGTAGCGGTAGGCAAACCAGACCGGCTTGCGGATGCCTTCGCGGGTCATCATGCCGAAGCCACCGTGAAAGGGCGCATCCGGCGGGCCAGGCTCCTCGAAGAGGTCGCTGTAGGTCCAGTAGCTCATGGACTGGGCGACGCCTTGCGTTTGCTTCAGTTTGGTCAGCACATAGGCCGCGCTCATGTAGCTGTCGTGCACCAGGTCGCGCGGGTTGTAGCTGGTGCTCCATTCGGTGAAGAACAGCGGCAGGCCCGGCAGATGCGAAGCCTCGATCTCCTTGCGCACGCGCTTCACGTCGCCCACGATGGCGTCGGGATTGGGCGACAGCATGCGGTCCTCGACACCGAACTCGTCCAGGTAGCCGTGGTCCACGCCATAGGTGTGCGTGGTGATGAAGTCCACCGGCGAGTCCGTTGCCTTGGCGTGGGCCAGGAATTCCGGCACCCACGCCGCGCCGGCTGTCGACGGACCGCCGACGCGCAGGATCGGGTCGATCGCCTTCATGGCCTTGGCCGTGCGCGTGTAGAGATCGAAATACGCTTGTCTGTCGGCCTTTTCCCAGAAACCGTCGAGGTTGGGCTCGTTCCAGACCTCGAAGTACCAGCTGCGTACCTCGGCCGCGCCATAACGCTGCAGCAGGTGACGGGTGAAAGCGCTGATCAGCGCAACCCAGCCGTTGGGCTCGGGGTGGGACGTGTTGCCCTCCCAGTAGAAGATCTTGAGGTCGGACGTCTTCAGCGCCAGCGGCGTGAAACCGAGCTCGACCAAGGGCTTGATGCGCCGCGCCAGCATCGCGTCGTAGAGCTTGTCGATGCCCGTGAAGTCGAACACCAGCTGGCCGGCAGCGTCCCGCGTCACCGTCTTCAGCACATCATGAAAGATCGCATGGAAGCGCAGGTAGCGAAAACCCAGCTCGTCCACCGCCGTCTTCAACTGGCCCAACGAGTCGTCCCGATAGAGCGTGCCAGGGAAGTCCGAGCCCACGCAGTGGTCGAAGAAGCGGTCCAGCGGCTGCCTGGCCTGGGCCAGGTCCAGCACGATGCGGCGCTGGGGCTGCGCGGCAAGCACCGTGGAAGCCAGAGGCAGCGAGGCGGCGGCGGCCAGCAGTTGGCGGCGGCGTCGGGAGGTCATGTGGTGAGTCCTCTGTAGGCGAAGTTGCGGGCGCGGACCTCGCCGGCGCCAGCGCTGAACAGCGCGATGCGCAAGCTGACGAAGCCGCCGAAGACGTTGTGATGCAGGCCGGAGACCTCCATCTGCCATGGGTGCTGGACCCAGCTCTTGCCGTCATCGCGCGAGTAGCGGAAGGTGATGACGTTCTCGCGGTTGATCAGCCGGATGTGGACCTTGCGTGTGGCCATGGACTCACGCATCCAGCTGTGCTCCTGGCCGTAGCCATAGGTCAGCAGCTGCGTCGTGCTGAAGGCTATGCCGACGTGGCCGCGCTCGTCGTAGAACAGGCCGAGGCCGCCATGGCCCTCGCCACTGATCTCCAGTTCGACGCCGCACTCGTAGCTGCGGTCGCCGCTGATGCAGACCAGCGGCGAGCAGTCGGCCAGCGACTTGCCCTTGCCGCGCATGACGAGGCAGTTCTTCTCCCAGCGCAGCCGAGAGATCTCGTCAGGCCCGGGCGCATGAAAGCTCCACTGCACACCCATGCGATTGCGCGAGAAGTCGTCGGACAGCGGGGCACCGGCCGGGCTCGGCTTGCCACCGCGCGGCTTGGGCAGTGGCCTGTCCAGCGTGCCCCCCTTGGCGAGCGGCCAGCCGTCCTTCGTCCACTCGACGGGTTCCAGCAGCGCCTGCCGACCCAGCGTGCGAAAGCCGTTCTCGTAGGCGTGATAGACCATCCACCAATCACCCGCGGGCCCTTCGACAAGGCTGGCATGGCCGCGCGACCACCAGGGCTCGCTCGCGCTGCGTGTGCGCACGATGGGGTTGTGCGGGCAGTGCTCCCACGGGCCGTGCACCGAGCGTGAGCGGGCCACGGTGACCATGTGGCTGGTTGGCGGCCCGGCCGTGCCGCCCACGGCGGAGACGAGGTAGAACCACTCGCCGCGGCGAAGGAGCTTGGGCCCCTCGGGCGCGAACATTTCGACGACCCAGTCCTTGGGGTATTGCCAGGGTTGCCAGGCCTTGTCTTCCAGCGTGCCGTCGGTCGCGAGGCCGTCGTCCTTGAGCCGCACGCGCCGGCCGCCGTTGACGAAGAGGTAGCGCCGGCCATCCTCGCCCACGACGTGGCCGGGGTCGATGCAGCCGGGAATCTTCAGATCGACGGGCGCGCTCCAGGGGCCGCGGATGTCGTCGGCGTGGATGACGTAGATGCCCGTGCCGGCGTCCTGCAGCACCGGGATGTAGATGAAGTAGCGGCCCTGGTGCTTGATCAGGTCCATGGCCCAGACGGTACCTATGGGCTGGGTCAGCGCGGCGGTGATGGGCGTCCAGTTCACCAGATCCTGCGAGTGCCAGATGACGGCGCCCGGGTAGGACTGGAAGGACGAGAACGTCATGTAGTAGTCGGCCCCGTCCTTCAGGATGGTGGGGTCGGCGTGGTCGCCCGGCACGATGGGATTGATATAGGTCCCGTTGCCCAGGTCTGCCTTGCGCTGGCCCTCCATGCCGGCGCCAAAGCGCGGCGCCGCCACGGCCGGGCTCGCCGCCGCACCGGCAAGTGCGGCCTGAAGGGCCACGCGGCGCGACAGCGTCATACCTGTCCCCGCGTCGCTTCAAGCTGGCCGCGGATCTCCAGCATGCGGCCTTCGGTCAACTCAAAGCGCAGCAGCGAAACCAGCGCGATGACCAGGCCGATGACCGGGATGCCCGACAGCAGGATGCGGATCATGAAAAGGGCGTGCTCGTCCTGCACGGCCAGCTTGGCGTCGAAGCCGGTGAACTGCAGGATCCAGCCGGAGGCGCCGACGCCCAAAGCGATGCCGACCTTGGAGATCCACGACTGGCAGGCCGAGAACGAGCCCTCGCGCCTCTGGCCGGTCTGCATCTCGTCGTAGTCCACCACGTCGCCCAGCGTGGCGTTGTAAAGCGTCCAGAAACCCGCACCGGTGAAGGCCACGAAGCCGCAGGCGAAGAGCTGCAGATACGGCCGCGTCGGGTCGTACAGCCACCAGTCGCCGATGAAAGCGCAGATGGCGAGCGACAGCACCGTGGCCAACGCGGCGCGCTTGCCCTTGCGGCGCGCGATCCACGTGAAGAAGGGAATGCCGGCAAAACCGAAGCCCATGCCCGACAAGCCCATGGCGGTGTTCCATTTCGCGCCCAGCACAACGTCGCCGTGACAGACGTAGTAGACCGTCGCGTAGTAGCCCAAGGCCCCGACCATGGCCGTGCCCACGCCGTAGGCCAGCATCATGCCCAGTACATGGCGGAAGGGCTTGCAGCGCAGCGTTCGCCACAACGTGTCGGCCAGCGGGATGTGGGTCTGGGTGCGCGACACCAGCTTCTCGTAGTAGCGCTCGCGCACCAGCAGGAAGATGGCGATGGACACCGCCACCATGATGGCGCCCAGGATGGCGCAGTAGGTCTGGGCGCCGCGCAGGATGTCGGGCTTGCCATTCGCGTCGTTGAAGAGGGCCAGCGTCGTGAACTGGGCGGCAAAGAACATCGCCAGTTCCGGCCCCTTCTGGATGGCATTGCGGATGGCCATCACGGTGGTGCGCTCGTGATAGTCGGGCGTCATCTCCGACCCGAGGCTGCTCCAGGGCATGTTGAAGCAGCTCATGATGGGCACGTAGATCACCATGCTGACGAGCATGAAGATGAAGTACTGCGTATCGGTCCAGCCCCGGCCGACCGCGAACATCAGCGGCAGGCCGATGCCCGCCAGCACGCCGCCGACAAGAATGAAGGGGCGGCGGCGCCCGTAGCGCGTTCGGGTGTTGTCCGAGATCCAGCCAAAGATCGCATCCGAGGCGGCGTCGATGAAGATCTTGATCATCTGCACCGTGGAGATCAGGCCGGGTGCGACGCCGAGGAAGATGTTGAAGACCTGGAAGGCCAGCGACGGGTAGAGCCAGTGGCCCCACATGTCGAGAATGGAGCCCAGGCCGAAACCGACTTTCTGGCGCATCGGCAGGCGGTCGCTCACGGGCGCCAGGCCTTGAGTCAAGGGGAGGGCCTGGGTGTTCATAGGATGCTGCGGTGGCGGATCACTTCGGCGTAGTAGCGTGCCGACAGCTTGGGGGTGCGCACCTGTGTCGCGTAGTCGCAGTGCACGATGCCGAAACGGCGCTGGTAGCCGTCCTCCCACTCGTAGTTGTCGATGAACGACCACAGGAAGTAGCCGTGCAGCGGCACGCCATCGCCAATCGCGCGATGGGCTTCGCGCAGGTGGTTGCGCAGGAAGTCGCGGCGATGCAGGTCCAGCACTTCACCGTTCACGACGGGCTCGTCGTTGTAGCCGCAACCGTTCTCGGTGATGTAGAGCGATTGGTGGCCGTAGAGCTCGTGGCAGAAGCGCGTGGCCCAGTAGATGGACTGTGGCGCGATGTGCAGCCAGGGGCTGTCGGCCCTGGGGTAGTTGGCCGGCAGCGGCAAGGCCTCCCATGTAGCGCCGTTCCTGCCGGCACGTACGAAGGTGCCGGTGTAGATGTTCAGCCCCAGGTGGTCGGTCGGCAGGCTGATGAGGTCGAAGTCGCCGGGTTCGACCTGGGGTGCCGAGGCGCCCGCGCGGGCCAGGTAGTCGGCAGGGTAGTGGCCGGCGTGCATGGCGCCCAGCACATGGGCGTTCTTCTCCAGGAACCAGGCCTTGGCAGCGGCGATGTCTTCGGGCGTCTCGGTGACGGGGATGCAGACGTCGCAGTTGTCCGTCAGCCCCACTTCGGCGCCCGCACCGCCGAACTCGCGTACCGCGCGCACGCCGTGGCCGTGGCACAGCAGCGCGTGGTGGAAGGTCTGGTTGACGACCGCTGCGCTCTCCTTGCGGCCCGGCGCCTTGGTGCCATAGCCATAGGCCAGTTGCGTGAAACAACGGATCTCGTTCATCGTGATCCAGTGCTTGACCTCACCCGCGAACGCCTTGACGACGGTGTCGGCATAGCGGGCGAAGGCGTGCACCGTCACGCGAGACGTCCAGCCGCCGCGGTCTTCCAGCGATTGCGGCAGATCCCAATGGAAGAGGGTGACCCACGGCGTGATGCCGTGCTTGGCCATGCTGGCAAAGAGGCGGTGGTAGAAGTCCAGGCCGGCTTGATTCAGCTCACCGTCGCCGCTCGGGTAGATGCGCGGCCAGGCGAGGGACAGGCGGTAGTTCTTGACGCCCAGCGAAGCCATCAGCGCGAAGTCCTCGTCGAAGCGGTTGTAGTGGTCGCAGGCGACGTCCAGCGTGTCGCCGTCGTGCACCTTGCCGGGCTGGCGGCTGAAGTGGTCCCAGATGGATTCGCCCTTGCCGTCGGTGAAGGCGGCGCCCTCGATCTGCGGAGCGGCGGCGGCGACGCCGAACAGGAAGTCTGGCGGGAAAGGGCTGGAGTAGGTCAGGGCGGTCATGAGGAGGTACTGCGGCTGCTCCGTCAGGGAGCGAGCCAGGGGGTCAGGGTGGCATCCAGGCTGCGAGCCCAGATTTCGTAGCCTTGCTCGCTGAGGTGCAGCCAGTCGGGCAGGATGTCCTTGGACAGCGTGCCGTCCGGGTTGGTCAGCGCGCGGCCGATATCGAGGAAGACGACCTGGCGGCCATCGGCCAACGCCGGCAGCAGCGCGTTGACCTTGGCGTTGTGGCGGCGCAGCAGGCCGTCAGGTTTCTCGTCGCGCGGGAACAGGGCCAGCAGCAGCACCTTGGCCTGCGGCTGGCGTTGCCGGATCTCGTCGAGGTTGCGCTTGATGCCGGCAATGGTGAGGGTGGGGTCTTCCAGCCGGTCGCCCGTGTTGTTGGTGCCAATCATCATGACGATGACCTTGGGCGCCATGCCGTCCAGTTCGCCATGCCGCAGCCGCCACAACAGGTTCTCGGTGCGGTCGCCGCCAAAGCCCAGGGCCACCGCGTTGTACTTGGCGAAGTGCTGGCCCCAAGGCTTCTTGCCCTCGTTCTCCCAGCCCTGCGTGATGGAATCGCCGAGGAAAACCAGGTCCACGCGCCGGCCGGCCTCGCGGTGGGCGCGGATCTCGGCGAGCTTGGCCTCATGGCGTGGCAGCCACCAGTCCACGGCCCAGGACTCCTGCAGGCGCTCCGGCGTGACGGGCTGCAGGCGGTAGTCAGGGCAGGCGGTCGTTGCCTTGCCGCGCTTGTTGAAGCGCAAGTTGGCAACCCGGATCTCGCCGCTGCCCGTGCCTTCGAGCACGAATGGCTGAGGCACCGCGCTGAAATCATCGCCTTCGCGCCAGAAGCACTTCAGCGCCAATGCCATGTGCTGGCGCCCCTTGCCGATCAGCTCGCGGCCGGCGAACAGGAAGGGGACCTTGCGCTCGCAGTCCTTGCCGCAGCCGAGCTTGAACTTCATGCCGCCGTGGGCGAGGTCGATGACGTCGAGGTCGAACTCGACGGTGCCTTGAGCCAGGTAGGGCCGCAGGTCCAGCGGCGCGCCGCCCTGCCAGCGCAGTTGGGCGATCCAGGAATTGCTGAACTGCAGTGTCACGGCATCATCGTCACCGCGGCGCGCGGCAACATGGCTGTTGGGCACGCGTGGATCGACCGGCTTGGGCACGGTGACGCGGTCGGCGGCCAGCAGGGCCTCACCTTCGAAGTCGGTGACGGCGATCTGCCAGCCCTTGTGAAGGTCCAGCGCCTGGGCGGCCAAGGGCAGCAGGGCGACAAGCAGGGCGAGAAGGGCGATTGCGAAGCGGTTCATGGGAAGTTGAGGGTGCGTGACTGGCCGGGTTTGAGCTTCAGTTCGACAACGCGGTCGGCGACGCGGATGCGGCCACCACCGTCACCGGCCACAGAGCGCACGGTGGCGCGCGTCACCTGGCCTTTTGCCCAGGCCATGTCGACCTCGAAGCCGCCGCGGGCGCGCAGGCCTTTCACCGAGCCTTGGGGCCAGGCCGCCGGCAGGGCAGGCAGCAGGTCGATGACGCCGTCCTGCGACTGCAGCAGCATCTCGGCGATGGCGGCCGTCGCGCCGAAGTTGCCGTCGATCTGGAAGGGCGGGTGGGTGTCGAAGAGGTTGGGGTAGGTGCCGCCCTGGTTGACTTCGCTGCCCGGCAGCGCGGTGCGCGCCCCGGGCGTCGCCAGCAGGCCGCGCAACAGGCGGTGGGCGTGGTCGCCATCGCGCAGCCGCGCCCAATAGGCCATCTTCCAGGCCATGGACCAACCGGTGCTGACGTCGCCGCGGGCCGCCAGCGTCTTGCGTGCGGCGGCGGCCAGCTCGGGCGTGTGTGCGGGTGAGATCTGGCGGCCGGGGAACAGCGCGAAGAGGTGGGACACGTGGCGGTGCGTGTCGCGCGGCGTGTCCAGCACCGGGTCCTTGAGCTCGTCCTGCCATTCGAGCAACTGGCCCCAGCTGCCGACGCGCGGGCCGGCAAGGCGGTCGCGCAGCGAGAGGGCGTGCTCGCGGGCGGGACGGTTGCCCAGCGCGTCGGCTGCCTGGGCGATGTTGTCGAACAGATCCCACAGGATCTGCTGGTCGTAGGCAACGCCATCCTGGATGGGCCCATGCTCGGGCGACCAGCCATTGGGCGCGACCAGACGGCCATCGGGTGTCTTCTTCAGCCGGTCCTCCCAGAACGTGCCCACCTCCTGCAGCACCGGCCAGGCCACGTCACGCAGGAAGGCGCGGTCCTGCGTGAATGCATAGTGCTCCCAGAAGTGGCGGGCATACCAGGCATTGCCCGTCATGTTCCACAGGTAGCCCAGCGCGCCGAAGGGGTTGGTCTCGGTGCGCAGCGTCCAGCCGCGCACGGGCTTCCCGTCTGCGGTCAGAAAGGTCTCGATGGGCGGCTGCACCGAGTTGTCCCAGGGCGGTGTCTCAGGTGGCAGCGCCTTCGCGTCTTTCATGGCCAGCGCCGCGCGTTCGGCGACGGGGCGGCGCCACATCGGCACCAGGCTTTGCACGAAGCGGTGCAGGGGCCGCGCGGCTTCGGCCAGGTTGGCCGGCTCGGCCGGCCAGTAGTTCATCTGCAGGTTGATGTTGCTGTGGTAGTCGGCGTTCCACGGCGGCGTCAGGCTGTCGTTCCACAGCCCTTGCAAATTGGCGGGAAGCGAGTCGCGTGAGCTGGAGACCAGCAAGTAGCGGCCGAACTGGAAGTACAGCGCCTCCAGCTCCGGGTCACCGCCTTCGCGCGTGTAGGCGGCCAGGCGCGCATCGGTAGGCAGCGCCTGCCGTTCGGCGGGGCTGGCGCCGAGGTCGAGTTGCACGCGGCCGAGCAGGGCGGCGACATCGCGCTCGTGGTCGGCACGCAGCCGGGGCCAGGACTTGGCCGCGGCAGCCGAGACCTGAGCCTGCACGCGCGGCAGCGGCGCAGCGCCATCGACCTTGCCGGCTGCGTAGCTCGTGCCAGCGCCAAGGATCAGCGTCAGCGCATCGCAGCCGCGAAAGACCAAGGTGTTGCCGTCGACGGTGACGCTGCCGCCCTCATGCAATACGCGCAGCTGGCTGGCATAGGCGAGGCCGTTGGGCAATGCACCCGAGGCGGTCAGCGTCGAGCCTGCGGCGGAAAGCGTGGCGCCGTGCCGGTCAGTCAGTGCGATGCGGCCGTTGTAACGGCCTGGCCCGTCGGCGCTCAAGCGCCAGACGATGACCTGGGCCGGGTGGCTGGCAATCGTCTCCCGCTCAAAGCGCGCACCGCCTTGCGTGTAGCTCAGCCGATGGCGTGCGTGCGTGAGGGCCAGCTCGCGACGGTAATCGCTGACCGGCGCTGAAGCGGCGTCGAGTTCAAGCACGACATCGCCAAAGGGCTGGTAGGCGCCCATGGCCTGGGCGTCGCCCGTCCACAGCGTGATGTCGTTGAACTGCAGCCGGTCGCGCTCGACCTGTCCGAACAGCATGGCACCCAGGCGCCCGTTGCCTATGGGCAGAGCCTGCTGCTCCCAACCTGTGGCCGTGTCAGGCGCGGGCTGCTCGTAGCGCAGTGCCAGCCCGGCCGCCTGCAGCGGCAGCGCGACGGCGAGGCTCAGCGCGAGCAGCAGCCGCTTCATCGTCATGCGCGCGGCCTGCCGATGACGACGCCGCGGCCTTCGGGCGCGACGTAGACGACGCCGAATTCCAGCGGGTCGGCCGTCATCGCGTTGAGGCGGCCGTAGCGATGGCGGTCGTCGTTGATGCGCTGCCAGCTCGCACCGGCATCGATGGAGCGGAACAGGCCTTCGACCGGGGCACCGTTGACCAGCACCTTGCCCCAGACGTAGACGGCGTGATAAGTCGCGCCTTCGGCCGCCTTGCCTACGGCCACGCGCCAGGGCTCCACGACGCCCGTCATGGTCCGCGCGCGGGCGTCGATGCCGGGGATGTGCAGCAGGCCGTCTGGCATGCACAGCCACAGGTCCCGCGGCTTGCCCGGCGCGCAGGTCAGCTGGGCGTTCTGCCAGGTTTCCAGCTTGGGCAGGCCGGTGATGCCGGGCTGGAAGCTGGCGCCGCCGTCCACACTGACGAGGACGCGGCCGTTGGCGCGGTCATGCACGTAGAACACGCCTTCGATGGCGCGGTCGGCGACGGGGCTCAGCACGATGTCGCGCTCGGCCGGCCAGCCCTGGCTGGCCGCCCACGTCTTGCCGCGGTCGCGCGAGAACAGGGCCGGCTGCTTCTCCGGCACCCACAGGAAGAAGCCCCCCTTGGCTGACACCGCAACCTGGCCGGTCGCGGCGGTCCAGCCCTCGGGCGTCTTGGTGGCGCGCGAGGGCGAAGGGCCGAAGGGCCGCCAGCTCGCGCCTCCGTCGGGCGACCAGTAGCCGCCATTGGCCGCCATGTCGGAGGTGCGCGCCACGATGCCGGGGTTGAGCTCGGCAAAGGACACAGAACGGCAGGTCTCGCCGGCGGGCAGGAAGAGGCCAGTCTTGGGGCCCTGCGCCAGGTCGTCCCAGGCCGCGCCGGACACGTCGCCCATCGCGGCCAGCAGCGAGGCGCCGCCCGAAGGGCTTTCCAGGCCGAGCGTGGCGGTCTCTTCGAGGTTCTCGACCGTGAAGTCCCAGGCCACCTGGGCGGCGCTGAGGTTGTTCGTCATCCACAGGCCGTAGCCCGTGCCGTAGACCGCGTGGTCACCGTCGTGCGGGTCGATCTTCACGTCGGCCAGCCAGTGGCCCAGTGGGTGGTGGTTCTTCTTCTGGTAGGCCTGCAGCCAGGGGTGGCGGCTGTCGTCGAAGCGGGAGCGTGCGCTCAGCGGCGCCCAGCTTGCGCCGAAGTCGTCGGAGATGAAGATCTCGTCGCCGCCGCTCCAGCGCTCGATGGTGGACACGACGAGGCGGCCGGGGCGTTTGGCGTCGATGTCCAGCCCCGAGTAGCCAAAGGGCTGGCTCGCCGTCGGCCTGGCCGGCGTGATGTCGCGCCAGCGGCCCTCGGGCGTGCGCCGCCAGACGCTGCCTGTCTTGGCGTAGCTGGGGTTGACCACGGCGCTGCCCTCGCCAGCTGCGAAGCTCACGTACAGCGAGCCGTCAGGCGCCAGCGCCGCGCGCTGCGGTGCCTGGGCCGGCAGCTCGGCGATGCGCGCGAAGCTCTGGCCCGCGTCGTTGGAGACGAACAGTCCCGGCTGGTCGTGGCTGCCCACGTAGAGGGTGCGCGAGCCTTGACCAGGCTGGCCGCTCCGGGCATCAAACAGCACCAGAGACACGTGCTTGGCCGGGAAGCCACCCAGGCGCGAGAAGCGCTGTCCACGGTCGGTGCTTTGCAGCAAGCCGTCTTGCGACGTGCCGAACAGCAGCAACTCGGGCCGGTTCGGGTCCACCTGCAGGCGCTCGCCGGAACCACGCCCTGGGCCGTTGCCCATGATCTTGATGCCCAGCTCGTGCACCTGCCAGGTCGCGCCGCGGTCGTTGGAGGCCAGCAGGGCCGCGCTGCGAGCCCATTGGTGTGTGTAAAGGCCACAGGCAGCGTAGACGCGGTTGGCGTCGCTCGGGTCCACAGCAAGGCTGAGCACACCCATCAGGTCCGAGTCGGCCTTGTTCAGGTGATCCAGCAGCGGCAGCCAGCGCCTGGCCGTCGGATCGAACCTGTAGGCGCCGCCGATGTCGGTGCGGGCGTAGAGCAGGCCCTGCTCGCGCGGGTGGAAGACGAAGCCGTCGATGAAGCCACCACCGCCGAACGTCAGGCTGCGCCAGTCATAGGCGGGCGTGCCTTCGGCGCTCCACGCGGGCAGTGTGGCCAGCAGGCCGGCGGCCTGAAGCAGTTGGCGGCGCCGCATCATTGGGGCCGTCCCATCTTGATCTTGAGCATGACGGGCTCGGCCGGCAGGTTCAGGCCGTAGTCGACCTGGTCGCCGTTCCAGACCCGCTCCATCTGCCAGCGGCCCTTGTCGTCGAAGCGGCCCTGTTCGGTGCGCAGCATCATGCCGCTGGTGCCGGCGGCCGGCTCCATGCGAACGCGCACCCGATGGCCGATGAGGATGAACTCGTCGGGACCGATCTGCGCCATCGCCGCTCCGCCGTTGGGCTGCTCGGTGCCGGGTGCGGGCTGGGCGAACTCGCTGCCCCAGCTGGCCTCACCGAAGCGGCCCAGGCGGTAGGTCAGCTTGGCCGTCCAGCCAGGGAAGTCGAGCTGCTGGGGCTTGCGGTCGTCGCCTTCGGCGATGCCTTGCGTGCGGCCATCGAAGGCCCATTGCGCCCACTGCCGCTGGATGGGCGCGAACATGCGATAGACGCGCTCGAAGGGCTCCACCAGCGTGCGGTCCGTGGCGGTAGCACCCAGCGGGTGGTTGCTGTAGTCGAAGTAGTCGACGCCAAAGGGCGAGACGCCGATGGCGCCGCGGCCCAGCATGGCGTAGAGATAGCGGCCGTAGGCCGGCTTGGTGCCGATCTCGGGCACCCACAACGCGTTGTCCGCGCGCTGGAACAGGCGCAGGTTGGCGTTCACCTGCTCGGACTCGGGGCTGTAGATGTCGGGGCTGACGACGTCCAGCGCAGGCGCTGCGGCCTTGTAGATGTCGATGACGTCCCAGGTCGGGCCGCCACTGGCGAAGTCCTTGTTCCAGGGCTTGGGCGGCTGCTCCAGCGGGTTGCGCAGCGCGTTGTTGACGTACATCGGCAGGTTGTAGACGGCCTTGCCGGCCGCGGCAATGTCGCCGATGTAGCGGGCGATGGCCCAGGCGTGGAAGTATTCGTCGGCGTAGTCGCCGTAGACGGCGCGCCAGTTGCCCGACGCGGCGGCCTTGGGCTTTTGCCGCGCCAGCACGGCGGCTGGCACAGGTTGTTCGAAGGCGGCCTCGGCAGCCTTGCCGAAATCACGGACTAAGCCGTAGGTGCCGACCTCGTTCTCGACCTGCACCATCAGCACGGTGCGCTCGGTGGCGTCGATCTTCTTCAGGTGGCCCATCAGCGCGACAAAGGCGCGCTTGTCGGACTTCAGCGTCTCGGCGCCGAAGGGGCTGAGGCTGTAGTTCGGCTTGCCTTCGCGGTCCAGATTGGCCGGGAATCGCTTGGGGTTGAGCTTGACCCATTCGGGCGTGTATTGGGCGCTGGTGTTCTTCCAGGTGGCGAACCACAGGATGACCAGGCGCTTGCCCTGCTGGCGGGCTTCGCCGACGAGGGTGTCGACGAAACTGAAATCGAAGCGCCCCTCCTCGGGTTCGATCTGCTCCCAGGCCACCGGCATCAGTACGGTGTTGGCCTTGAGGTCCCGCGCCGCATCCCAGACGGGCTTGAGCGCGCCGGGGTAGTTGCTGGAGTTGTGGGCCTGGGCGCCGAGGATCAGGAAGGGCTTGCCGTCGACGAGCAGTGCATGGCGGCCATCGCGTGTGACGATGCGAGGCGCCTCGCCCGCCAACGCGGCTTGTGCGGTGAGCAGGCAGGCGAGGGCCGCCGCGAGAAGGGGTGTTGTCTTCATCGGATTTCCGGAAGGGTCCGGCGACCGTTCTGGCCGCCGGACCGTCGTTGCCAACGCTCAGAAAGAGTAGCTGGCTTGCACCGAGTAGCGGCGACCGGTGTAGTTCACGCCGCGGGTCATGAAGCCGATGTGCTGCTGCATCAACTGCCGCGCCAGCGCATTGTTCAGGTTCTGCCCTTCCAGGCTGACGCTGAGGTTGTCGCTGAAGCGGTAGGTGACGCCGGCATCGATCTGGCCGTAGCCATCGCTCCAGGTCGGCAGGGCCCAGGCCACGCCGCCGCCGGCATTGGGCAGCTGGCCGTCACCGCCGTTGGTGCCGTTGACGTTGACGCCCTGCAGGTACTTGGAGCGCCAGCTGTAGGCCACGCGCGCCGAGACCGGACCGTAGTCATAGAGCAGCGCCAGGTTGTAGGCGTTCTTGGACAGGTTGACCAGCGGCAGGTTGCCGAAGGTGCGGCCGTCCGTGTCGCAGCCGTTGATGTTGAGGTTCAGGTTGCCCGCGTCGGTGCTGGTGCCGCTGCAGTAGGGCGTCATGACCGGGTTGTAGGGCTTGGTCGCGCTGTCGACGTAGGTGTAGTTGGCCTGGATACCGATGCCGGACATCCAACCCGGCAGCATGTCCAGGTAGCGCTGGAAGGCGATTTCCAGGCCGCGGGCATGGCCCTTGGCGCCGTTGACCGGCGACGTGACCGTGAAATTCACGGGCGTGCCATTGCCGTCCTTCAACTGCACCGTGGCCGACTGCTTGACGATGATGTCCTTCAACTCCTTGTCGAACAGGGCCACCGTCAGCGAGCCGGTCTTGGAGAAGTACCACTCGCCGGTCAGGTCCAGCTGGTTGGACTTGACGGGCTTGAGCAGCGGGTTGCCCTCGGCCTTGCCGGAGAGGGCGACGCTGTCGACGACCACGGTGTTGCCCACCGTGTGCTGCGTCGTGTCCAGCGACAGCGCGGTGTAGGCCTGCAGCTGCGAGAAGTCCGGGCGTGAGATGGCCTGGGCCGCAGCAAAGCGGAACTGCAGCTGGTCGCTGGCCTTCAGGCGCAGGTTCAGGCTGGGCAGCACGTTGGTGAAGGTCTGGCCCGCATCAATCGGCTTGGAGAACGCGGCGACGCTCGGGATGGCCACGCCGCCGAGGTTCTGGCCGGCCTGCAGGGTCGGTGCGTTGTTCTTGAAGACCATGTAGCCGGCGGCATTCATGTCGGTGCGCACGACGCGCAGGCCGATGTTGCCGTCCACGGGCATGGGCAGGTCTTCCCAGCCGAAGCGCAGCTGGCCATACACGGCTTGCGTCTTCTCGTGCTGCTCGTTCGTGCCCAGCGGGTCGGTGCCGAAGGTGGCGGGCGTCCAGGTCGCGCAGCCGCTGCTCCAGCCTTGTGCCGCGGCCTGCTCGGCACAGAGGATGTCGTGGTACTTGTGCAGGTCGGCGTAGGTGCCCGGGTAGCCCTTGGCCAGCGACACGTCCGGCACGTAGATGGACGGCACGCTCTGGCCGCCGAAGAAATTCTTGAACTGGTGCAGCGCCACCGGCGCGTTGAAGCGCGGGTCGTTCAGTCGGGCGACGTGACTGATGTCCCAGCCCTGCTGCCAGGTCTGGGTGATGGCGGCCCAGTTGTAGCTCGGCGTGGAATTGACGGTGGTCGCGTTGTTGTCCGTCAGTCGCACACCGAACTGCAGGTCCTGCAGCACGGCGTGGTCGAAGTTGAACTTGGCGTCCGCGCGCCAGACCTTGGAATCGGCCTTGCTGCGGTCCAGGTGCTCCATCGTGAATGCCCAGTAGTAGTTGCCCTTGTCCTGCAGGGCCGCCAGGTCAGAGGCGTCGAAGACGACGCGTGGCGTCGAGCCGGACAGGTCCAGCGTCTCCTTGGGCATCTGCAGGCCGGTGGCGACGGTGGAGTCGAAGGCATTGGTCTTGGACTTGACGATCTGCAGGTCGGTGCTGAAGCTCCAGCGGTCGCTGGCCTTCCACTTCAGGTTCCAGCCCAGGTCGCGGGTGCGGGAGTCACGCGTCATGTAGCGCGTGTCGGCGCCGAAGTTGATGCCGCCGTCGGCCGGGTCGGTCAGCGTGCCGGTGATCAGCTGGCCGTTGGCGCCATAGGTGGCGCCGCTGGAGATCCTCAGGTTGGACGGCGTGGACTGGGCGAACAGCGCGTTCTCGTCCCAGTGCATGCGGTACTTGGACTCGAAGTAGGTCAGCGAGCTGGTGACGTCGTCCTTCTTCCATTGCAGCGCGCCATAGCTGCCCTCGCGCGTGCGGTCGAAGTTGGAGTCGCGCCACTGCGCGCCCTTGGGCACCCAGTGCGTGCCGTCGACGTTGTAATAGGGCTCGACCTGCCAGAGGTCGGTGCGGGTCGTGGTCTTGCTGCGCGCCAGGCTCAGCAAGGCGCCGAACTCGCCCAGGTCGGTCTTCCAGCGGTTGGACAGCAGGCCCGAGGCGGCGGGGCTCCACTTGCCCTGCAAGTCGTTGTAGTTGCCGCTGATGGAGATGGCGCCCTTGAGACCGTTGTAGTCGAAGGGCATGGCGGTGCGCAGGTTCACCAGGCCGCCGACGGCGCCTTCGACCTGAGCCGCCGAGGGGTTCTTGTAGACGTCCACGCCGGCCATCAGCTCGGGCGGCACGTCCTCGAAGTTCAGCGCGCGGCCGCCGTTGGCCGAGAAGGTGTCGCGGCCGTTCACTTCGGATCGCACATAGGACAGGCCGCGGATGTTCACGCTCGAGCCTTCCACCGAGTAGTGCTCGGGGTCGCCCTTGGCCATGGTGCGGTCAATGGTCACACCGACGATGCGCTGCAGCACTTCGGTGACGGAGCGGTCGGGCAGTTTGCCGATGTCGTCGGCATTGACGGAGTCGACGATCTCGTCGGCGTCCTGCTTGATCTTCTGCGCCGACTGCAGCGCCGCGCGGCGGCCGCTGACGACGACGGTCTCGATCTTCTGTGCCTTGGCGTCACTTTGGGGTGCAGACGCGGCCGGCGCGGGCGCGGTCTGTGCGAAGGCCAGGCCGCTGCAGAGCAGGGCGGCCTGGGCGGCGGCTAGGGAAATTGCGGTTCTCTGGGGCTTGTTCACTATGTCTCCTCTGGTTTTCATGTGGGCTCTGGGCCCTTTGGGGATGTGAGGGGTTGGTGGCGACGGACGAGATCAACATCGCCCGCACGGGCGGGTGCTGGATGAAAGAGGTTTGAGGCCGTTCATTGGCAGCGTTGTCAGGTGGCTCGTGCGAAGCGCGGCATTGGGTTGTCTGGTTAGGGGTCAACCGCAGAAGCGATTGACGAGGTTCTCCAACACCTCCTGGCGACCCGAGACGGGCGCGACGTCGGTGTTGCTGGCAAGGACCTGATCGGCCAGCTCGGCCAGCGAACGCCGGCCTTGCAGAATGTCCTGGCCAGCGGGCTGGTCCCAGCCGGCGTAGCGCGTGTCGACGGCGGCCTTGAGGCGGCCGTCGTTGATCATCTGTTCTGCTATCAGCAGGCCTTTGGCGCAGACGTCCATGCCGCCGACGTGGCCGTGGAAGAGGTCGGCCGCGTCGATGGACTGGCGGCGCACCTTGGCGTCGAAGTTCAGGCCGCCACTGCCGAGACCGCCGGCCTGCAGCACGTGATACAGGGCCAAGGCCGTCTCGGGCACGTTGTTGGGGAACTGGTCGGTGTCCCAGCCCAGTTGCGGGTCACCCCGGTTCATGTCCAGGCTGCCCAGGATGCCCAGAGCGCCGGCCGTGGCAATCTCGTGCTCGAAGCTGTGGCCCGACAGCGTGGCGTGGTTGGCCTCGATGTTGACCTTGACCTCTTTCTCCAGGCCGTAGCGCACCAGGAAGCCGTAGACCGTGGCGACGTCGAAGTCGTACTGGTGCTTGGACGGCTCGCGCGGCTTGGGCTCGATGAGGATGGCGCCCTTGAAGCCGATCTTGTGCTTGTACTCGACCGCCATGTTCAGGAAGCGGCCGAGCTGGTCCAGCTCCTGGCCAAGGCGCGTGTTCAGCAGCGTCTCATAGCCCTCGCGGCCACCCCAGAGCACATAGTTCTCGCCGCCAAGCTTGAGCGTGGCGTCCATCGCATCGCGCACCTGCAGCGCGGCCATGGCGAACAGGGCAGGGTCGGGGTTGCTGGCCGCGCCCGACATGAAGCGGCGGTGGCTGAACAGGTTGGCCGTGCCCCACAGCAGCTTCACACCACTGGCCTGCTGCTTCTCGCCCAGCACGTCGACCATGCGCAGGAAGTTGTCGTGGCTCTCGCGCGGCGTGGCGCCTTCGGGGGCCACGTCGCGGTCATGGAAGCAGTAATAGGGCACGCCGAGCTTGGCGAAGAACTCGAAGGCGGCGTCGGCCTTCAGCCTGGCCAGCTCCATGGGGCTGCCGCCCTGGAACCACGGCCGCTCGAAGGTCGCGCCACCGAAGGGATCAAGGCCCGTCCAGACGAAGTTGTGCCAGTAGCAGGCAGCGAAGCGCAGGTGCTCCTCCATGCGCTTGCCCAGGACAACGCGGTCCTTGTCGTAATGGCGGAAGGCCAGCGGATGGTCGCTGTCGGGCCCGAGATAGCGGATGGGCTCGATGTCCTTGAAGTAGCTGTTCATGTCGAAGAGGAAGAGCCTGCTTGCAGGCGTTGGTAGATGTCGCGGAAGCGCTGCAGCCGAGGCTGGAGGCGGGCGTGTCGCACGGGGTCGGGGCCGTAGGTCGCGGTGGTGGCCGGCGCGGTGCAGACGTTGTCTTCATCACCGCCTTTGGCCAGCCAGGCCAGGCGTGCGGCGCCCAGTGCCCCGCCGGCTTCGCTGCCGGCATGCACGAGGATGTCGACGTTCAGCGCGTCGGCGATCAACTGGGCCCAGTAGGGGCTGCGCGCGCCGCCGCCGACGAGGGACAGGCGCTGCACCTTGGTGCCGGCGGCACGCAGCGCGTCCAGCCCGTCGGCCAGGCCGAAGGCCACGCCTTCGAGCACGGCGTAGGTACAGGCCCTGCGGTCGCTCGCATGCGTGAGGCCATGGAAGACGCCGGGCGCAAAGGGGTCGTTGTGTGGCGTGCGTTCGCCGGCGAGGTAGGGCAGGAAGATGGGTGCATTGACTGCGCTGTCATATTGCGAAAAGGAGGGCGAAAGCTCAGCCAGCAATGTGGCTTCATCGCTGCCCACGAGATTGCAGAACCAGCGCAGGCAGCTGGCGGCCGACAGCATCACGCTCATCTGGTGCCAGCGCTGCGGCAGCGCATGGCAGAAGGCATGCACGGCCGAGGCGGGGTTGGGCGAAAAGCGGTCGTTGACGACGAAGAGCACGCCCGAGGTACCCAGGGAGATGAAGCCGTCTCCTGGCTTGACGGCGCCGATGCCGATGGCGCTGGCGGCGTTGTCGCCTGCACCGCCAGCGATGACGACCTCGGGACCCAGACCCCAGGCCTTGGCCAGCTCAGGCCTGAGCACGCCGCTGGGTTGATTGCTTTCCACGAGGCGCGGCATCTGCGTGCGCGTGAGGCCGCAGGCCGCCAGCAACTCGTCGGACCAGTCGCGCCGCGCAATGTCCAGCCACAACGTGCCGGCCGCGTCAGACGGCTCAGAGACCTTGTCGCCACAGAGCTGCAGGCGCAGCCAGTCCTTGGGGAGCAGCACGCTGGTCACGCGTGCAAAGACCTCGGGCTCGTGCCGACGCACCCACAACAGCTTGGGCGCCGTGAAGCCCGGCATCGCGAGATTGCCGGCAATGTCATGCAGCCGTGGCGCGGCGGCTTCCAGTTCGGCGCATTCGGCATGGCTGCGGCCGTCATTCCACAGGATGGCGGGGCGCAGCACCTCATCGTGTGCACCGAGCAGCACCGCACCATGCATCTGGCCCGACAGGCCGATGGCCTGGATGTGGGGCCAGGCGTCGGCATGGCGCCCACGCAACGTGGCGATGGCAACCTGGGTGGCCTGCCACCAAGCCTCGGGGTCCTGCTCGGACCACAGCGACTGCGGGCGCTGCACGGTGAGCGCCACGCCGGCCTGGCCGACGACGCTGCCGCCCTTGTCGAGCAGCAGCAGCTTGACTTCCGAGGTGCCGAGGTCGATGCCGAGGAACATCAGGCCAGCTCCTTCGTCGGGGCTTCCATCGCGGCCGTGCTGATCATGGGGCGGGTCAGCCGGTAGCGCGCGAGGGCCGCCGCGCCCACGGCGACCGCGTCGGCGCCGAAGGTGGAGGTGCGTACGGTGGTGGGCTCAAGATGCGCCGCGTCGGCATAGTCGGTCAGCGTCTGCAGGGCAGGGCCCAGGAAGGCGTCACCCAGGTCGACGACCGTGCCGCCAATGACGATGCAGGCCGGGTCGTAAGCGGCGGCCAGGTTGTTCAGCAGCACGCCAAGGTATTCACCGGCCTGGCGCACGGCGGCGGTCTGGCCTTCGTGGCCGGCGGCGAGGCGGGCACGGATCTCGTCCAGGCCTTCGGCATCGCTGCCGCGCACGGCGCGCAGCATGGCCCGCGGGCCGATCAGTGCTTCGGCGCAGCCACGCCTGCCGCAGGAGCAGGCCGGGCCGTTGAGCTGCAGCACGATGTGGCCGACCTCTCCGGCAAAGCCGCGGTGGCCTGTCAGCAGCCGGCCGCCAACGATGACGCCCGCGCCCACGCCCTGGTTGATGCTGACGTAGAGCAGCGGGTCGGTCAGCGGAGAGGGGTTGAACTCCAGTTCGCCCAGCGCCGCCACGTCGGCCTCGTTCTGCACGAAGAGGGGTACGTCGGCCAGCGAAGTGCCGACGAATTTTTCGCGCAGCAACGCGCCGACAGGCACTTCGCTCCAGCCCAGGTTGGGGGCGAAGTGCAGGAATCCCTCGGCCTCGTCCACGCCGCCCGGCAGGCCCACGCCGATGCCGATGAAGCGATGCTCGGCTTCGTCGAACTGGCGGCGCAGCTTCAGCATGGCGGCGGCCAGGTTGGCGATGCAGGTCTTGGCGCTCTTGGCCGCGCCGTAGCCGGCCACGGCGCGCGCCTTGACCTCGCCGGTCAGCGAGGTCGCAACGACTCGGGCCGAGTCGATGCCGACCTCGGCGCCCAGCAGCAGCAGCCGGGATGGGTCGATGAAGAGGGGAGTGGGGCGGCGGCCGAGATCGCCGGTCGCGACGATCTCGCGCTCCTCCAGCCAACCCTCGGCGATCAAGTCTCGCACCAGCAGGCTGACGGTCGACTTGGTCAGGCCTACGGCCATGGCCAGGTCGGCACGCGACAGCCCCGGGTTGGCGCACAGGTGGCGCACCAGGGCCATGCGGTTGATGTCCTTGAGCAGCTGTTGGCTGCCAGCGGCCTCGACGGGCAAGTCTGTCTCCGGTGGTCTTGTGAGCCAAGCATGCTGAGGCCCGGCCTTGTGCGAACATTATTAGTTCGTGCGTCAAACTAACTAAATAAGGGGAAACACCCTCCCGCCGCAAGCCCACCCAGCGACAGACTTGCGCCCCGGTGCCAATGCAGCGCCGCCACACAAAAAAATGGAGACAGCAGTGAACCCGACCGGGCAACCCGGCCGCCGGACGCCGCGCCTTGATGGAGAGCGGTTGTGAACGAGCGCGCCATCCGCAAGATCGTCATCGTCGGCGGCGGTACAGCGGGCTGGATGGCCGCCGCGCCGCTGGCCCAGCGCCTGCGCCGCGCCGACGGCGCGCCGCCCTGCGAAATCGTGCTCGTCGAGTCGGCCGAGATCGGCACCATAGGCGTCGGCGAGGCGACGCTGCCGCCCATCCGCTTCTACAACCAGTCGCTGGAGCTGGACGGCGCCGACTTCATCCGCCGCACCCAGGCCACGTTCAAGCTCGGCATCGAGTTCGTCGACTGGGGCCACATCGGCAACCGCTTCTTCCATGGCTTCGGCGACTTCGGCCCGGCCATAGACAAGCGCTCGCCTCACCATCACTGGCTGCGCCTGCGCGAGCGCGACCCCGGCTTGGCGCCGCTGCAGGCCTGGTCCACGTCGACACAGATGGCGCAGCAGCGGCGCTTCACGCCGCCGGTCGGCGACCAGCCTTCGGCGGCGAACGCCTTTTCCTACGCCTTCCATTTCGACGCGTCGCTATACGCCGCCTATCTGCGCGAGTACGCGATGCAGCGTGGTGCCCAGCGTGTGGAGGGGCGCATCGTCGACGTCGAACTGCGGCCCGAGGACGGCTTCGTCGCGGCCGTCAAGCTGGCCGACGGCCGACGCATCGACGGCGACCTGTTCATCGACTGCTCGGGCTTTCGCGGCCTGCTCATCGAAGGCGCCATGCAGGCCGGCTACGAGGACTGGAGCGCCTTGCTGCCCTGCAACAGCGCGCTGGCCGTGCCGAGCGAGCGCGCTGCCGCCGGCCTGACGCCGTACACCACGTCGACCGCCCGTGCCGCCGGCTGGCAGTGGCGCATCCCGCTGCAGCACCGCACGGGTAACGGCCACGTCTACTGCAGCCAGTTCACCAGCGACGAAGAGGCCGCACGCGTGCTGCTCGAAGGTCTGGACACCAAGGCGCTGGACACGCCGCGCCAGCTGCGCTTCACGACCGGTCGTCGTCGGCGTTGCTGGGTAAAGAATGTCGTTGCGATGGGCTTGGCAAGCGGGTTCATCGAGCCGCTGGAGTCGACCAGCATCCAGCTCATCATGGACGGCGTGGGCCGACTCATCGAGCTGTTTCCCGACCGCGATTGCGCACCCGGGCTGGCGGCGGAATACAACCGCCGCATGGCCGCACAGTACGAGTCCACGCGCGACTTCATCGTGCTGCACTACAAGCTAAACAAACGCGACGACTCCGAGTTCTGGCGCTATTGCGCGTCCATGCCCATCCCGGACACGCTGGCCCACCAGATCGAGCTATTTCGTGCCAGCGCCCAGGTCGCCATCCTCGATAAAGAGGGTTTCGCCGAGCCATCCTGGCTGTCCATCCTTTTCGGGCTTGGCGTCATGCCCGAACGCCACGACCCCTTTGCCGACCGCATCGACGAGGCCGCGCTGCGCCAGCACTTCGAGCGTCTGCGCCAAGCGATCGCCAGCACGGTGGCCGGGATGCCCACCCATGCCGACTTCGTCGCCCGCCATGTGCAGGCGCCACCCCTTTGATCTGTTGTTGAGGAAGAAGTACCGATGAAGTTCACCAATGGCCAGTGGCTGCTGCAGCCCGGCGTCAGCGCGCACTACGCGGCGGAAACCTACGCCGTCGACGTGCACGAGGACCGCCTCGTCGTGCTGGCCACGACCCGCCCCATCAAGCACCGTGGCGATACGCTGCAGGGCCCCACGCTGACACTGACGCTGAGCTCGCCGCAGGCCGGCGTCATCCGCGTGCGCGTCGAGCATTTCTCGGCGTCGGACACGCCGCGCCTCGGGGTGCCCATGCCCGGCGCAGTCAGCGCGCCGGTGCAGATCACCGAGACCGACACCCATGTCACGCTGACTTCGGGCCCCTTGAGCGCCGAGCTGAAAAAGGGCGAGGGCTGGAACCTCGTCTTCCGTGAGAACGGCCGCGTGCTGACGAAGAGCGACTGGCGCAGCCTGGGCTACATCCAGTGGGCCGAGCGCGGCAACTACATGCATGAGCAGCTGACGCTGGCGGTGGGCGAGTGCGTCTACGGCCTGGGCGAGCGCTTTACGCCGTGGGTCAAGAACGGCCAGGTCGTCGAGAACACCAACCGCGACGGCGGCACCGCCTGCGAGCAGGCCTACAAGGCCGTGCCTTTCTACCTGAGCAGCCGCGGCTATGGCGTGCTCGTCAACGAGGCCGGGCCGGTGTCCTTCGAGGTGGCGTCCGAGAAGACGACGCGCGTGCAGTTCAGCCGCGAAGGGGAGAGCCTGGACTACTGCGTCATCGCCGGCCCCGAGCCCAAGGCCGTCATGCAGCGCCTGACGGCACTGACCGGCCGCGCGCCGCTGCCGCCGGCCTGGAGCTTCGGCCTGTGGATGACGACCTCGTTTACAACGCAGTACGACGAAGCAACGGCCACCCACTTCATCGACGAGATGGCGCGCCGCGAGTTGCCGCTGGCGGTGTTTCACTTCGACTGCTTCTGGATGCGCGAGTTCCAGTGGTGCGACTTTGAGTGGGACCCGCGCGGCTTCCCCGACCCCGAGGGCATGCTGGCGCGCCTGCACGCCAAGGGGCTGAAGATCAGCCTCTGGATCAATCCCTACGTCGCGCAACGCTCGCCGCTGTTCGCCGTCGGTGCGCGCGAGGGCTATTTCCTGAAGAAGCCGAATGGACAAGTCTGGCAGACCGACCTTTGGCAACCCGGCATGGCCATCGTCGACTTCACGAATCCGGCGGCCGTTGTCTGGTATCAAGGCCATCTGCGCCGTTTGCTGGCCATGGGCGTGGACTGCTTCAAGACCGACTTCGGCGAGCGCATCCCCGACACCGGCGTGACCTACTTCGACGGCTCCGACCCCGTCGAGATGCACAACCTCTACGCGCTCAAGTACAACGAGGCGGTCTACGAGCTACTGAAGGACGTGCGCGGCGAGGACGAGGCTGTCGTGTTCGCGCGCTCCACCTATGCGTCGGGCCAGCGCTTCCCGGTGCACTGGGGCGGTGACTGCTGGTCCAACTTCGAGTCCATGGCCGAAAGCCTGCGCGGCGGCCTGTCGCTGACGAGCTGCGGCTTTGCCTACTGGAGCCACGACATCGGCGGCTTCGAGGGCAACCCACCACCGGCCGTCTACAAGCGCTGGGTCCAGTTCGGCCTGCTGTCCTCGCACAGCCGCCTGCACGGCAGCAGCGGCTACCGGGTGCCATGGCTGGTCGACGAGGAAAGCTGCGACGTGCTGCGCATGTTCACGCAGCTCAAGCATCGGCTCATGCCCTATCTGTACGCCAAGGCCGCCGAGGCCAGTGCCACCGGCGTGCCGATGATGCGGGCCATGGTGGTGGAGCACCCGCAGGACCCGGCCTGCGCGACTCTGGACCGGCAATACCAGCTCGGCGAGAGCCTGCTCGTTGCGCCGGTGTTCACCGACAGCGGCGAGGTGGACTTCTACCTGCCCGAGCCGCGCGCGGGGCAGTGGACGCATCTGCTCAGCGGCGAGCGCCGTGCGGGCGGGCGCTGGCACCGTGAGACGCATGGCTTCATGAGCCTGCCCCTGTACGTGCCGCCCGGCAGCGTGCTGCCCTGGGGTGCCGAGGACCAGCGGCCCGACTACGACTATGCCCGCGGCTTGACGCTGCGCGTCTTCGAGCTGGCCGACGGCACCAGCGCGCCCTTCACGGTCGTCGCACTGGACGGCAGCGTCGCGGCGCGTGGCCAGGTCAGCCGCCAGGGTGGACGCTACACCGCCAACGTCACCGAGGGCGCCTTGCGCGACTGGTGTCTGGAGGTGGACGGCCAGCGCAGCCCCGTGCAGGCCCACGCGGCGGAGCTGAGCTGGAGCGCCTAGTGTGGCGAGCCCTGCTGCTGGCGGCCACGCTGCTGGTCACCATGTCGGCCGCCCATGCCGAGCGGCAGGCCTGGCCGTTGGACGACGGCTGGCGCTTTCTGCGCGCCGACGTCGCCGCGGCCGCGCAGCCAGGCTTTGACGACGCGGCCTGGGCCCGTGTGCAATTGCCGCACACCTGGAACGGCCGCGACGGCGAGGCGGGCGGCGACTACTACCGCGGCCCGGGCTGGTACCGGCGCGAACTGCAGCGGCCGCCGGTGGCTGGCGGCCAGCGCTTTTTCCTGCAGTTCGACGGCGCGGCGCTGCGGGCCGAGATCTGGGTCAACGGTCAGCTCGCCGGCCGCCACGATGGCGGCTATGCGGCCTTTCGTGTCGACATCAGCCGCTGGCTGCTGGCCGGACGCAACCAGATCGCGGTGCGGGTGGACAACGCGACGGCCAAGCATGTGGCGCCGCTGGGTGGCGACTTCACGGTCTTCGGCGGCCTCTACCGTGGCGTGAAGCTGCTGGCCGTGCCGGCCGCGCACTTCGACCTGCTCGACGACGGCGGGCCTGGTGTCTACGTGTCGGCCGACGATGTGAGTGCCGAGCGCGCGCAACTGACGGTGCGGGCCCGCGTGCGCAACGAGGGCGCGCAGGCCTCGCGACTTGCACTGCGCTTCAAGCTGAGCGATGCGCAGGGCCGGCAGGTGGCGCAGGGCGAACAGGCGCTTGAGGCCGCGCCCGGCACCACGATGGTTGCCGAGCAACCCTGGACCCTGCCACGCCCTCATCTGTGGCAAGCCCAGGCCGATCCTCATCAATACATGTTGAAGGCCGAACTGCTCGACGGCGCTGCCGTGCTCGACACCGTGGCCTTGCCCGTGGGCGTCCGCAGCGTTCACATCGACGCGCAGCGCGGCCTGCTGCTGAACGGCCAGCCCTACGCGGTGCGCGGCGTCAACCTCTTCCACAGCGGCCGTCCGGGCCAGGGCCTGGCCGTCAGCGACGCGCAGGTCGACGAGGACTTCCGCATCCTGCAGGAGCTGGGCGTGACGGGGCTGCGCCTCGTGCACTTCCAGCACCCGCAGCGCGCCTACGACAACGCCGATCGCGCCGGCCTGCTGCTTTGGACCGAGATCCCACTGAACGCCGCGATGGACGAAGGCGAAGAGTTCCGCGCCAACCTGACGCAGCAACTGCGCGAGCTGATCAAACAGAACCAGCATCACCCTTCGGTCTTCATCTGGGGCCTGGGCAACGAGGTCTACCGTTCCGACGCGCCCATCGTCGAACTGCTCGCGCAACTGAACCGCAGCGCGCACGAACTCGACCCCACGCGACCGACCAGCTATGCCCATTGCTGTGCCGCCGACAACCACACCATGGCCACGCGGACCGACGTCATCGGCTTCAACCGCTACTTCGGCTGGTACGACGGCGCGCTGAGCGACGTCGGCGCCTGGGCCGATCGCGCGCACGCCGACCAGCCCGGTCGCGCCATCGGCCTGGCCGAGTATGGCGCCGGCGCCAGCGTGCAGCACCAGCAAGACCCGCCGGCACGCCCGCAGCCTAATGGCCGCTGGCACCCGGAGCAATATCAAGCACTGTTCCACGAGGCCTACTGGCCGCAGATCGCTGCGCGGCCCTGGCTGTGGGGCAGCTTCGTCTGGGTCGGTTTCGACCTCGCCTCCGCCGGCCGCAACGAAGGCGACCGGCCCGGCATCAACGACAAGGGCCTGGTGACCTACGACCGCGGCACGCGCAAGGATGCCTACCTCTTTTACCAGGCACAGTGGAGCCGCGAGCCCGTCGCCTACATCGCCAGCCGCCGTGCCACCCCGCGCGCGGCGGGCCCGGCCGACGTCAAGGTCTACGCCAACGGCCGGCGCGTCACGCTCAGCATCAACGGCATCGAGCTGCCGGCACGGGCCGTGCAGGGCGGCATGGCCGTCTGGCCTGGCGTGGTGCTGCAACCGGGCCGCAATCGCCTGCAAGCCCGCGCCGACAACGGCGCGCAGGACAGCATCAACTGGATCGTCACCCCATGATTCGAAATATCCGCCGCCTGCGCGCCGTAGCCGCCTTGGCGGTCTGCGCGTTCTCCTGCCTATGGGTCACCGGCCCTGCGCAGGCTGACGAAATAGCTGTCAACCAGGTCGGCTTCACGCCCGGCGCGGCCAAGTGGGCCGCGGTGCCGGAGGGCAGGGCGCGTGGCTTCAGTGTCGTGCGAGCGGGCACCCGGCACGTCGTGCTGCGCGGCCGGTTGGGCGCTGCGCAGGCCTGGGCTCCGGCGGGTGCCGCCGTGCGCCTGGCCGACTTTTCGGCGCTGAAGACGCCGGGCGACTATGAACTCGTCGTCGACGGCCTGCCGCGCTCGCCGCGCGTCCACATTGCCGCCGACGCCTATGCGGCACTGAACGCCGCCGCCATCAAGGCCTACTACTTCAACCGCGCCAGCACGCCGCTTCTGAGTGCCCACGCGGGCCCCTACGCGCGCGCTGCCGGGCATGCGGACGACCATGTCCTCGTGCACGCCTCCGCCGCCGGCCCCGGCCGGCCCGAGGGCACCGTCATCAGCGCGCCCAAGGGCTGGTACGACGCCGGCGACTACAACAAGTACATCGTCAACTCCGGCATCACGCTCTACACGCTGCTGGCGGCCTACGAGCATTTCCCGGCGCAGTTCAAGAGCCAGAGGCTGAACATCCCCGAGCGCGGCAACGGGCTGCCCGACCTGCTCAACGAGGCGTTGTGGAACCTCGACTGGATGCTGGCCATGCAGGACTCGGCAGATGGCGGGGTCTATCACAAGCTGACGAACAAGGGCTTCGACGGCGTCGTCATGCCGCACGAGGCCAAGGGCGAGCGCTACGTGGTGGGCAAGAGCACCGCCGCGGCGCTGGATTTCGCCGCCGTCATGGCCCAGGCCAGCCGCGTCTTCGCCGCGTTCGAGTCGCAGCGCCCGGGGCTGTCGGCACGCATGCTGGCCGCGGCTCGGCGCGCCTGGGATTGGGCGCAGGCTCATCCGGGCGAGGTCTACCGCCAGCCGGCCGACATCCACACCGGCGGCTACGACGATGCCGAACTGTCGGATGAATTCGCCTGGGCCGGCGCCGAGCTCTTCATCGCGACAGGCGAGGCGCGTTACCGGCCGGACCTGGACAGGCTGGCCATCAGCGTGCCGAACTGGGGTGACGTGAAGGGCCTGGCCTGGATAACACTAGCTCAACACCTGCCCGAACTCAGTCAGAATGACAGCGTTGTCGTCATGGCTCGAATCATGGTGCTTGCGGATGAACTGGTTACCAGCTGGCGGGGCTCGGCCTACCGCGTGGGCATGCGCGCCGAGGATTTCGGCTGGGGCAGCAACTCGGCGGCGCTCAACCGGGCGCTGATGCTGATCCAGGCCTACCGCCTCCAACCCAGGCCCGACACCTTGGCCGCCGCACAGGCGTTGTTCGACCACGTGCTCGGGCGCAACCCGCTGGGCCAGTCCATGGTGACCGGCTTCGGCGCCAGGCCGCCGCGCCACCCGCACCATCGCCCGTCCGAAGCAGACGGCATAGCCGACCCCGTGCCCGGCTTCCTCGTCGGTGGCCCCAATCCGGGCCGCCAGGATGCCAAGGGTTGCCCGCAGCCCTATGCCTCGGCCCTGCCGGCCCTGGCCTATCTCGATCACTTCTGCAGTTACGCCAGCAACGAGGTGGCGATCAACTGGAATGCGCCGCTGGTTTATGTCTCTGCGGCGCTGCAAGCCCTCAACCCTCAAGCCCGCCACTGATGACGACACGCCACCCCCTCGCCTGGGTTCCCTCGCTCTATCTCGCGATGGGGCTGCCCAATGTCATGGTCGGCGTCGTCGCGGCCATCATCTACAAGAACCTGGGCGTCTCCAACGAAGACATCGCCCTCTACACCTCGCAGATGTACCTGCCCTGGGTGCTGAAGCCCCTGTGGGCGCCGTTGCTGGAGACCTATCGCAGCAAGCGGTTCTGGGTCATCAGCATGGAGTTCACGATGGCCGCGGCGCTGGGCCTGGTGGCCTTGTGCCTGCCGCTGGCCGACTTCTTCAGGCTGTCGCTGGCCTTCTTCTGGATCGTCGGCTTTGCGTCCGCCACGCAGGACACCTGCGCCGATGGTGTGTTCATGACGACGGTCAGCAAGACCGACCAGGCGCGCTACTCCGGCCTGCAGGGCATGTGCTGGAACCTCGGCGCCGTCATCGCCTCCGGCCTGCTCGTGTCGCTGACCGGCTATCTGCACAACCACATGGGCATGAGCTGGGTGCAGTGCTGGGTGGTGGTCGTGTCACTCGCCGCGGCGGCGATGGCGCTGTTCGGCGTCTACCACCTGCGCGTGCTGCCCCCGGGCTCGCCCTCGCCCCTGCATGGCCGAGGCTTCGCTGGCGGCATGAAGGCCACGGCGCAGGCCTGGGTGACGTTTTTCCAGAAGCCGCAGATCTGGATGATGCTGGCCGTCATCTTCTTCTACCGTTTCGGTGAAGGCTTCATCGAGAAGTTCGGCCCGCTCTTCCTGCTGGATACGCGCGCGGCGGGCGGCCTGGGCTTGGACAACGAGTCGCTGGGCCACATCAACGGCACGGTCGGCACGCTGGCCTTCATCGCCGGTGCCTTCCTGGGCGGCTTCTTCGTCGCGAAGCGCACGCTGCCGCGCAGCTTCTTCACGCTGGCCCTGGTGCTCAACATCCCGCACCTGACCTATTTCTACCTGGCGCAGACGATGCCGGCCGACACCGCCACCATTGCCGCCGTCGTTGCACTGGAGAAGTTCGGCTTCGGCATGGGCTCGGTGGGCCACATGCTTTACATGATGCAGCAGATCGCCCCAGGCCCTTTCCGCATGGCCCACTATGCGATGGCCACCGGCGTCATGGCGTTGACGAAATGGGGCACGGGTAGCGTCAGCGGCCTGCTTTGGAACCATGTGAGCCACCAATATGTCAGCTTCTTCGGCTGGGTGCTGATCTTCTCCATCCCGCCCGTGCTGCTGGCTTGGCTGGCACCCTTCCCGCACGACGGCAAGGAAGACGAAGCGAATGCGGGCAACGAGGCGCCGGTGGGCGCGCACTGATGATCCTGCTGCTGAGCCTGGTGATGGCCGCCGCTGCTACCGCCCAACCTGCCTGCGGCCCCGAGGTGCTGGGCACGTCCCGCACGCTGACCCTCAAACGCGAGGCCGCAGCTTGGGGCACGGCACAGCACGCGGCACTGCCGCTGGCGCCGCGTGAGATCGTGCTGACCTTTGACGATGGTCCGCGGCCCGAGTCGACACCCCTGGTGCTGAAGGCGCTGGCCGAGCAATGCGTGCAGGCCACGTTCTTCATGAATGGCGAGCCGCTTCGCCAGCATGCGGCCCTGGCCCGCCAGGTGCGCGAGGCCGGCCACAGCGTCGGCATGCATGGCTACCGGCATGAGCATTTCCCTCAGCTGTCCGCCGCAGCGCAGTTGGGAGACCTGGACGCGATGATCTCCGCCTATCGTGCTGCGCTGGCGAGCGAGCCGGCGGCCTATCGCTTTCCCTTCCTTGAGGAAACGCCCACGCTGCTCGCCGCGCTGCGCGAGCGCGGCCTGACGGCCATGTCCATCGATGCCGGCGCCGAAGACTGGCTGCCCGACCAGACGCCGCAGATGCTGGCCGACAAGCTGCTCGGCCAACTCGCCAAGAGTGGCGGCGGCATCGTGCTGCTGCACGACGCCCAGGACCAGACGGCGCGCGCGCTGCCCTTTTTACTGAACGCGCTGAAGGCCAGCGGCTACCGCGTCGTGCACCTGCGCTGGGACTAGCGTTTGCCCACCTGCCGCCTACTCGTGATAGAGCTGGGACCGGCCGCCATCGATGAGGATGTCGGTCGCGTTGATAAAACGGGCCTCGTCGCTGGCGAGGAAGAGGGCGGTGTAGGCCACTTCCTCAGGTGTCCCGATGCGCTTGCAGGGTAGCAACTCGGTCTGGCGGGTCGCCTGATCGGGCGGCAGGCTGTTCAGCCAGGCTTGCACGCGTTCGGTCTGGATCAGCCCCGGCGAAATCGAGTTGACGCGCACGCCGCGCGCCGCGTATTCGATACCCAGCGCCTTGGTGAGCCCGATCAGCGCATGCTTGGCCACGGGGTAAGGGAAGGCGTGCGGGACGATGCGGTGGCCATGCACCGAGGCGATGTTGACGATGCTGCCCCCACCCAGGGCCAGCATGCCGGGAAGCACGGCGCGGCTGCAATGCAGCGCCCCCTCCAGGTCGACAGCGAAGCAGCGCTGCCACTGCTCGGTTGCCATGGCCAGCGGCTCGGCGAAGACGTCCATGCCGGCGTTGTTGACCAGCACGTTCACGGGCCCGAAGCGCTCGGCCGCGCGCGCGGCCATCCTCAGCACGGCAGCTTGGTCCGCGATGTCGGCTTGGACGAAGAGCGCGTTCTCATCGCCCAGTTCCTCGCGCAGCGTGGCGGCGTGTTCGTCGTCGCGGTGGCTGTTGAACACGACACGGGCGCCTTCGGCGACGAAGAGGCGGGCGATGGCCCGGCCAATGCCTTGGGTGGAGCCGGTCACCAGGGCGACCTTGGCTTGCAGACGAGAACTCATGTGACTTGGCGCTTCCGGATGTTCAGCAGGGGCAGGGCGGCGGTCAGCTTAGGGTGTCGGGCAGTCTTGCAAATATGCTTTGTTGACCTCTTGCTATCGCGATTTGAGATAGCTGCCCGCCTTGCCTTTTCATTCGCTAGCGAGAAAGGGTTGCAGCCAGCGCATCTGAGGCTTGTCCCGGCCATCGGCACCCGGTTCGAGCGACAGGAAATAGTCGCCCCAGGTCGGGCCGCCAGCCCACCACAACCAGCCTGCCCAGACATCCGCATTGGCCTGCAGGTGCTTGAGCGCGCCGTTCACGGCCTGCTCGCAGACGGCGTTGGCGCCGCCGCCCAGCTCGCCCAGGATGGCGCGGCGCTTGTTCTGGCGCAGCCAGGCGGTGAAGCGCCTCAGGCGCTCGGCACCGATCTCGGGGCTGACGCATTCTGCATTCGTGCCCGAGCCGTCCTTGTCGAAGTACTGGTGGACCTCGAAGAGCATGCGGTCCAGCGGGTCGTGCACCTGGCCCATGACCTGGGCGTTGGCCGCGCCATACCACTTGGATTCATGCCAGCTCCAGGCGCCGGTGTAGCCGTTGCCGGGCACCGTAATGAGGTTGGTGGCGCCAGTCGCGCGGATGGCATCGATGGCGGCCTGGGCGGCCCGGGCCCAGGTCTCGGTCGGGAGGCTGTGCGGCTCGTTGACGAGGCCGAACTGGACCTTGGGGTTGTCCTTGAACTGCAACGACAAGCGGCGCCAGAAGTCGGCGAAGGCGGCGATGGGCACATCGGGCGTGCCGACGCGTACCTCCTTGAAGGCGGCGTAGTTGTGTGGGTCCAGCAGCACATGCAGGCCACGGGCCGTGGTGCCGTCGACGAACTCGCGCAGGCGGGCCAGTTCGGTGGCGTCGAATTCGCCGTTCAGCGCGGGCTGCAGGCGTTCCCACCGGAAGGCGATGCGCATCAGGTTCATGCCCTTGGCCTGGTAGTAGGCCGTGCTGGCGACGCTGGGGTAGACGAAGTCCTTGCCGTAGACGCCCGGGAAAGTCTTTTCGCCCCACTCGGCGCTGGAAAGGCTGATGCCACGCCATTCGAGCGGCGCAGCGTGGACTGTGGCGGTCAGCAGCGCGGCGCAGAGCAGGGCGGTCTTCTTCATGCCTTGTCCTTGGCGGGCGGCTGCACGCCGAGCGCGGCGAGCACATCCTGGCAGGCACCCATGGTGTGATAGTCGGTCTTGCCGGCGGGGCTTTTCTCGTCGGTCAATTTCTGGTTGGCCGGGCCAAGGATGCGGTACCAGGCGCCGTGCTCGTGGTCGACGAAGTGCTGCCAGGCATAGGCCCAGATGCGGTCGTACCACTGCCAGTAGCGCTCATCGCCCGTGCGCACGGCCAGCCAGGCCGCGGCGGCGAGGCTTTCGGCCTGGACCCAGAAGTACTTGTCGGCGTCGCAGACTTCCATGTCGGTCGCCGGGCCGCTCCCTAGACCGACATGTCCCCCTCGGGGGGACGCCTGCGTATCCGCAGGCGGGGGGCTCCATGAACTGCCAGGAGCGAAGCCATAGACGAGGCCGCCATGCGTCTCGTCCCAGCCATGGCGCATGGCCGCGTCGAAGAAGTGGCGGGCCGTCGGCACCAGCCAATCCGGAGCCGCGTCGCCCAGGCGGCGCTCCAGCATCAGCAGCAGCTTGGACCATTCCGTCAGGTGGCCGGTCTGGAAGCCCCAGGGTCGGAAGATGTTGGTCTTGTCGTGGCGGTTGTAGTCCCAGTCTGGGGTCCAGTCGGTCTTGTAGTGCTCCCAGACGAGGCCGTCGGCCAGCGCGGCCTGGCGTTGGGCAACGGAGGTGGCCAGCGTCAGCGCACGGTCGAGGTAGCGGGATTCGCTGGTAGCGGCGTGAGCGGCCAGCATGGCTTCGCAGGCGTGCATGTTGGCGTTCTGGCCGCGATAGGGGCCGGTTTGCCAGTCCGGCGTCGCCTCGTCGGCGTAGAGGCCATGGGCGGGCTCCCAGAAGCGCCGCTCCATCAGCTCGAACGTGGCGACCATGCCTTCGCGCGCGCCGGGCACACCGGCCTCGGCCGCGTGAGCGTGGGCCAACAGCACAAAGGCCAGACCGTAGCAATGGTTGGTGCCGTCGGTGACGCTGGCCCGGCCGTCCTGCCAATCCAGCACCCAGGCGTAGCCGCCTTGCGGCTGGGCATGGGCCCGGTTCACGAAAGCCAGCGCATGGACCACGTCATCGACTGGGCCGCCGAACCAGCGCCACGCCAGTGCGTGATTGAAGACAAAGCGCGTGCTACTAACCAGGTGACGGGTGTGGCGGTCATAGACCGTGCCGTCGTCCTTGAAGAACTGGAAGCAGCCACCGCTGGCGTCCATCACGCGGGGTGCATAGAAGGCCAGCGTGTGGCGCATGTGGGCCCACAGCGCCTCGGGGCGGCGCATGTCTGGCAAAGCTGGGGTCACTTGAGCACCTCGTCTTTCAGGAAGCGGGTCAGTTCGTCGGCCATCTGGTCGTGCACGTCGATGCGCGGGTGGGCCCAGGCGAAGGCCTGGAACCGGTAGCTCCACACCTTGGCGTCGCCTTCCCCGCGCAGCGTCTGCACCACGCGCTGAACGGCGCGCGGGATGGCGGGCTGCTCCTGTGGAGCCGACATGCCGCCCATCAGCAACACCAGCTTGGCCTGTGGGTAGCGCGCGCGCAACTGGCGCACGAAGGCGAGGTAGCGCTCGCCGAAGTCCGGCGCGATGGACTGGCCCTTGGAGGCCGGGAAGCCGTGGTCGTTCTGGCCGAGGTTGAGCAGCACGACGTCGGGAGCGCGCGCATCGGGCGGGGCGACGGCGGCGTCCTTGCGCGGCGCGTAGCGGTCCCAGACCTGCGGCATCAGCAGGTCGTGCCAGGTGGCCGTGATGCCGATGCCGCTGACGGCGATGCCGACGTAGTCAGCGCCAAGGCGCTCGGCTGTGACTGCGCCATAGGCGCGAGTGCCGTCGTGGTGATAGAGGTCGTCGTACTGGTCGTCAGCGAGGTCGCCGTTGCAGGCGCCGGCTGTGATGGAGTCACCGTAGAACTCCAGCTTCAGCGGGCGGGCGGGTGGTGGGTCGAGGAGCTGGGCGCCTTGCGCCAGGCGCAGTCCCACGAAGACGGTCTCGGCCATCGAGCCCTCGGTGCGCTTGATGAGGCGCAGCATGTGCTCGCCGTCGCCAAGCGGCTCGCGCAGCCGCCAGTCGGACGCTGCGTTGCCCGGCGCGGCCAGCCAGTGGCGGCGCCCGTCGATCTCGACGGTGAAATAGCTCGCGCCCCAGTGGGTGGACGCAAAGCTCAGACCCAGCTGGCGGCCGGTGAAGCGGGCACGCAACTCGCTGCCGCTCCAGGCCAGCAGCTTGCCGCCGGGCGCCGGGCCGACGCGGCCTATCCATCTCAGCTTGGCATCGTCGGGCGCAATCAACGGGCCTGGCAGCGCCTCGCGCGTGAAGTCGCTGGTACGCAAGGCCGGCGGAAAGATGCCAGCCGACATGATGGCCAGCAGGCTTGCCGGGCGGCCGCTCCCGGCCCATTCGTCGTGCTTGACGCGCACATGCAGCAGGTGGGCGGCGGGTTCCAGGTCGCGCCCGATGACGGTGTAGTGCCAGCCGAGGTAGCCGTGCCGCTCGGGCACCTGGCCGCGCAGCGTGACCCAGGGACCATCGTCTACGCGGGCTTCCAGGTTGCGGTAGTGCTCGCTTTCGGCGTGGAAGACGGCGATCTCGGCGCCGTAGACAAGGAAGTGGCCTTCGGCGTCGTCGGCCCGGGTTTCCCAGCCGGGCTGCTGGCCGGTCCATTCCGGATGCACCTCGCCGCCGCGGGCGAAGCCGTGCTGCTGATAGGGCTTGAGGGTTTCGCCGGCCAGCATGCGCGTGAACTCATGGGCGCGGCCGTAAAGGGGCTGGGGCAGCGGCGGCAGTGCTGCGGCCGGGCCGCGCGCGGCAGCGCGCAGCGTCTCGGCCAGCGCGAGCGCAATGCGCTGGTGGCCCATGCCATTGGGGTGCACCGGCTCGGCATCGTAGATCGCGGCCCAGCGGTCTTCGCCGGCATCGACGCGGGCTTGCATCCAGCGGCCGAAGTCCAGCGAGGCGAGGCCGTAGTGAGCGGCGAGCTTCAACTGCGCGTCGACCGCATCGCGCGCCTGGTTGCCCTGCTGGGTCAGCCCCAGCACGATGACGGCGGGCGGTCTCCCGGCGGCCAGCAGGCGGCGCAGGATGGCCTCATAGCTGCTGCCGCGCGTGGCAGGGTCCAGCCATTGGTCGTTGACGCCGAACTCGACGATGACGAGGTCGGGCGCGGCATCAATCACGTGCCTCTGCAGCCGTTGCACGCCGGCCGCGGAGTCGGTGCCGCTGACGCCGGCATTGACGAGCTTGACCTTGGGCCCGAGCGACCTGGCCAGCAGCGCAGCCCAGCCGCGCTCGCGCGGCGGCTGGGCGGCATAGCCCGTCGTGATGGAACCGCCTATCGCCGCGACAGTGACGGCCTCGCCGGCTTCGAGCCTCTGCATGACAGCCTGCAGCCGTGGATCAGTTGCTGCCTCGCCGACCACGGGCAGCATCAACGACAAAGCCAATGCGAATCCTTTCAAACTGTTCATGTCACCCTTTGGTTGCACCGGCCTGCAGCCCTGCGACGAACTGGCGCTGGAAGACGAGAAACAGCACAACGGCCGGCAGCGATGCGAGCAGCGAACCCGCCATCAGCACGGCGGCCGACTGCGGATTGAAGCTCAGGTCGCCCGCCATCTTGCCAAGCTGCAGCGGCAGGGTCAGCGTGGCCGCGTCGTTGACGACGAGCAGCGGCCACAGGAAGTTGTTCCACTCGCCCACCGCCACCGGAATGGCGATGGCTGCCAAGGCCGGCCGCAGCATGGGCAGTACGACGCGCCACCAGATGCTCAATGTGCCAGCACCGTCCAGCGTCGCGGCGCTGATGAGCTCGTCAGGCACATTGAGCATGGCCTGTCGGAAGTAGAAGACGACAAAGGCCTTGGCGAGGCCCGGTACCAGCAGCGCGGCGTAGCTGTTGATCCAGCCGAGTTGCGCCACGGTGACGAAGTTGGGGACGATGGTGACCTCCCAGGGCAGCATCATCGACACCAGCAGCGCACGAAACAGCCAGCGGCTGCCGGGGAAGGGCCGCTTGGTCAGCACGAAGGCCACCAGCGACGCCGCCAGCAGGCTGACCGCGGTGACAACGAGGGTGACGAGCAGGCTATTGGCATAAAAGCGCAGGAAGCCATGGCCCTCGACCTGTACCTGCAGGATGCCGGCCAGGCGCTCGGGATCGGCCGTCGTGCCGGCCCAGTCGGGGTTGAAGAAGTTGCGCCCGGTGGCGCGCGCGGGCCAAAGCGTGGGCGGTTGGCTCAGCAGTTCGCTGACCGTCTTGAAGGCGCCGATGGCCATCCAGTAGTAGGGCAGCAGCATGGCGGGCACCAGCAGCCACAGCGGCGCGCGCAGCAGATGGAGCCATTTCATCGCGCGCCCTCCCGGCCGATGAGCCTGAGGTTGAGCCAGGTCAGGCCGAAGAGCAGCGTCGTCAGCACCCAGGCCGCTGCCGAGGCCAGGCCCAGGTCGAGCTGGCGGAAGCCCCGGTCGAAGAGGTAGGTGACCAACATCAACGCCGAGTCCAGCGGGCCACCCAGCGTATCGACCGCGCCGTAGAGCAGGTAGGGCTCGTAGAAAACCTGGAAGCTGGCGATCATGCCCGTCACAGCCACATAGGCCAGCGTAGGCCGCAGGTTGGGCAGCGTGACGTGCAGCAATTGCTGCCAACGCGAGGCGCCGTCCAACCGTGCCGCCTGGTACAGATCCTCGGGAATCGCCCGCAGGCCCGCCACGAAGATGACCAGGTTGTAGCCCAGCACCGACCACACGCCCACCAGCACCAGCACAGGCAACGTCCATTGCGGGTCGCCCAAAAAGCGCGCAGGCTCCAGACCGACCGCGGCGCGCAAGCTGTTGAAGAAGCCATAGGCCTCGGAGTTGGCCAGCCATTTCCACGCCGAGATCGCGCCCACACCCCCGGCGACTGACGGCAGGAAGAACGCGACGCGCACCCACTGGTGCAGCCGCGAGTTGCTGCCGAAGTTCAGCGCCAGCAGCAGGCCCAGCCCGACGGCGATGACGGAGACCGAGGCCATGTAGGCGGTGGTGTTACCCAGCGCCGTCCAGAAGCGTTCGTCGGCTGCCAGTTCGGCGTAGTTGCGCAAGCCCACCCAGGCCGGGTCGTCGGTGGCGTGGTAGTCGGTGAAGCTCAACCAGGCCGAGCGCAGCACGGGCCAGACGCCGAACAAGCCAAAGAGGGCGAAGAAGGGCGCGACGAGCAACATGTCGCGGCCATGGCGGCGCCAGACCTGACTCATGGCTGTGCCCCCAGCGCGGCCAGTGCGCGGTTCATGACGGCAGCCGCCCGGCTCAGCTCGGTCTGCGCGTCGCCGCCGGCCAGCACGACGCGCTGCACGGCGCGGGTCAGGATGTAGTCCTGGCGTATCCAGGCGGGGCAGGGCGGTGGGCCCTCGGCGTCGGCGAGTTGGGCCAGCAGCGCGTCGCGGTAGGGCAGCGGGAGGCTGGCGATCTGGTCCTGGCGCCCCGAGGGCAGCCACATGCCGCCATAGGCCAGCGCGGCTTCGGCCATGCGCCTTGTGACCTCGGGCCGGTAGACGGTGCGCATGAAGTCCAGCGCCAGCTCGCGCTGGGGCGAAAAGCGCGTGATGGCCAGCACCGTGCCGCCCAGCACGGCCGTCCGTTTGCCGGTCGGGCCCACAGGCAAGGGCGCAGCGGCCCATCGCCCGATCAGGCCCTTGTGCACCATGTCCATGCGGGACAGCAGCCAGGTGCCGGACTGCATCAGCCCATAGGCACCGCTCTCCAGGCCGCCATCGGCATCGGGCCAGCCGTCTGTGGGCGCCTGCAGCTCGCGGTACAGGCGTGCGTAGTAGGTCAGCGCGCGCACGGCCTCGGGGCTGTCGACGAGGGCTCGGCTGCAGTTTGCGTCATAGACCGTGCCGCCCGCCTGGCGCAGGTAGGGATAGAAGCCCAGCCAACTGGTGTTGCCCCATTGCTGCGCAAAGCCGTGGCCCTGGGCGCGCAGCGTGAGGGCGGTGGTGATGAAGCTGTCCCAATCGGCCGGCGCCTCGCGCGCCAAGTCGCTGCGGTAGTACTGAAGCTGCACGTGCATGTCGAAGGGCGCGCCGAAAAGGCGGCCGTCGGGGCGACGGATGGCGCGCAGCGCGCCGGGGTTGGCCTGTTGCTCCAGCTCTCGTGCAAGGTCGGGCGCGGCCTGGTTCAGGTCCACGAGGGCGCCTTTGGCACCCAGCGCGATGGCGTAGGACGTGCTGCCGGTGATCAGGTCGGGGCCGCGGCGGCTGGCCAGCGCCGCTGAATATTTGGTCATCGCGTCGGCCCAGGGCACGTCGCGGACCTCGACGGTGACGTCGGGATGAAGGACCTGGTAGGCCTCGACGGCCGGGCGCATGACCTGCGGCGTCTTGTCGTCGCCCACCATCCAGATGACGAGGCGCGCGGCATGGGCGTGCGACACCGCAGCGGCCAGCGCTGCGCAGGCAAGGAGGGCCTTCATGGCGGACCGGGGCGCATGACCTGGCGGGATCACGTTGTCTCTTTTGTGTTTAGTAAACGATTCTGATTATGTTCCCGAGTTGTGCGTCAGCTTTGGCTGTATCGCGCATAAAACATCGGGAATATCCCCGAGTGTCGGCTTTGATCAAGAGAAACAGAATGCGCAACAAAACAATGTTTAGCTTTGCCGAAGGCGAGGCAGGAGACGAGTCGCGGCCGCCAAGCGGGCTGCGGCGCACATCGGGTCGCCCGGTCTCCCGCCTCGTGCTGGCGCGCAACCACACCGCAAAGACACCCGACACGTGACCCCCGAACGACTGATCGATCTGCATGAAGACTGGCAACTGGCCGAGGCGCCCGAAGGGATGGGCGCCGCGGCGCTGTCAGCCCTGCCCGAGTCGGCCTGGTTGCCGGCCACCGTGCCGGGCACGGCCCATGGCGCGCTGCTGGCGGCAGGACGCATCCCCGACCCCTTCTATGGCCGCAACGAAGCTTTGTTGCGCTGGGTGGGCGAGAAGCGCTGGGCCTGGCGGCTCGCCTTCGACGTGAGCGAGCTCGCGGACCGGGAGGACCTGGTTTTCGAAGGCCTGGACACCTATTGCACGGTCTGGCTCAACGGCGAGCAGTTGCTGGAGTCCGACAACATGTTCGTGCCGCGGCGCGTGGACGTTCGTTCGCGGCTCAAGCCCGGCCGCAACCAGTTGCTGCTGTGCTTCGAGCCGCCGCTGGCATGCGCCCGCGAGGTGGAGGCGGTGCACGGCAAGCGCCAGCTGTGGAATGGCGACAGCGCCCGCCTGCATGCCCGCAAGGCGCAGTACCACTTCGGCTGGGACTGGGGCCCCGAGCTGCTCGTCAGCGGGCCCTGGCGCGCGGTGCGCCGACACAGTTGGTCGACACGGGTCGACGAGTTGCACTGCCGCGCGGACGTGGACGTGGCGGGCCGGCGGGCCACGTTGCAGGTGACGGCAAGGGTTGAAGGCGCTCAAGCCGGCCAACGGCTGGCCTACGAACTGCTGGACTCCGACGGCCACAGCGTCGCGCTGCAGACGGTGGCGGCCGAAACAGCGCAGAAGGTGACGCTGGGCGTTGCCGACGCGCGGCTGTGGTGGCCGCGGGGCCTGGGCGAGCAGCCGCTCTACACCCTGATCGCACGCCTGATGGATGGCGAGCGTGTGCTCGCTGAGGACAGGCGTCGCCTCGGGCTGCGCACGCTGCGGCTGGTACAGGCCGCCGTGCAGGGCGAGGCCGGGCAGAGCTTTCATTTCGAGGTCAACGGCCAGGAGTTCTTTGCCGGCGGCGCGAACTGGATCCCGGATGACAACCTGCTGGAGCGCATCACGCCGGCACGCTACCGCGAGCGCGTGGCGCAGGCTGCTGCCGCGAGCATGAACATGCTGCGCGTCTGGGGCGGTGGCATCTACGAGCACGAGGCCTTCTACGAGGCCTGCGACGAGATGGGCCTGCTGGTGTGGCAGGACTTCATGTTCGCCTGCGGCCTCTACCCGGCCAACCCGGCGTTCCAGGCCAGTGTGCGGGCCGAGGCTGAGGCCGCCGTGAAGCGACTGCGCCATCACGCCTGCCTGGCGCTCTGGTGCGGCAACAACGAGGACTACATGCTGGCCGAGTCAGTCGGCCTGGCCGGCCCCGGCGTGCCGTCTGAACGCTTCGAGGCGCGGGCTCTCTATGAGGGCCTGCTGCCCGAGGTCTGCGAGGCATTGGACCCGGGCCGCACCTACTGGCCGGGCAGCCCCTTCACGCCGGGCGATGCGAAGTCATCCGACGCGACGGTGGGCGACCGCCACAGCTGGGAGGTCTGGCACCAGCAGATGCTGCCCTACCAGCGCTATGGCGACGTGCAGGCGCGCTTCGTCAGCGAATTTGGCATGCAGTCGCATCCGTCGCTGGCGCTGTTCGAGTCGGTACTGCCGGAGGACGAGCGCTTCCCCGAGAGCCGCACGGTGCAGTGGCACAACAAGGCCGGCTCAGCCAGTGGGCCGGACGGGCATAGACGCCTGTCCGTCTACCTCGCCGACAACCTGCGCGTCGGGCCCACGCTGGCCGAGCATGTCTACGCAACACAGTTCGTGCAAGCCGAGGCCATGCGCGTGGCCTATCAGGACTTTCGTCGCCGCTGGCAGCGGCCGGGGGCGCGGGCGGTGGGCGGCGCACTGGTGTGGCAGCTCAACGACTGCTGGCCGGTGACGAGCTGGGCGCTCATCGATTCATCGGGCACGGTCAAGCCGGCTTGGCATGCGGTGAGGCGCGCGCTGGCGCCGCTGGCCGTCGCCGTGCGACTGGAGCCTGGGCAGGCCCGGCTCGCGGTCATGAACGGCCACGCCGAGGGCAGGGCGCTGGTGCTGCAACTGCGTGTCTTCGCGATGGACGGGCGGCAACTCGTCAGCACCCGCCTGACCCAGGACGTGCCAGCGTCGACCAGTGCGGAGACGAGCCAGGTGCTGCCGGTCTTTGACGAACCCGTTGTCGCGGAGCTGTGCGCGCTGGACGCGGTCGACGAGCGTGAGCTGGCGCGTGATTGCGCCTGGACAGAGCCCTTCAGGTTCTATCGCCTAGGTAGCGCAAACATTGAGATTGCCGGGTCGGGCCAGGAACTGAGCATTTGCAGCGACAAGCCGGTCAAGGGTTTATGGCTGCAAGCGGCCGGCCTGACGCTGTCCGACAACTTCATCGATCTCGTGCCTGGCGCGCGGCGTTGCGTCGAGGCAACGGGTTGCACGCCCGGTGCGCTGCAGGCCGTGGCCCTGGACCACGCCAGCCGCCTCATCTCACTCCTGGGCCAGGGAGGTTGAGCCACGGCGATATGCATAAACCCTCTCCCGGATTGCCCCAGTGTCACCGGAGGCAGTATTTGTTAGCGTTACCAAAACAACTGCAACCAGAGAGTTCGCAGCCAACGCATGAGGCCCGAAAGGGTCGCATGTTTCCCACCAAAGAGGAGCAAAAAGGATGAGACAAAAATTCAACCGGACAACGTTGTCCCTGGCTGCGGCCCAGGCCTTGATGGTCTGGGCTGCGCCGGTGATGGCGCAGAACACGGCGGCACCGGCCGCCACGCCGGCGCCCGCAGAGAAGAAGGACGCCCAGCAGTTGGAAACCGTGGTCGTCTCGGGGCGGCGCGCGGCGCTGGCAACGGCGCAGAAGATCAAGCAGGACTCGGACGAGATCGTCGATTCGGTCGTGGCCGATGAGATCGGCAAGCTGCCCGATCGCTCGGTGTCCGAGGTGCTGCAGCGCATCGTCGGGGCGACGATGTCACGCGTGTCGGCGTCCAACGACCCGGTGCACTTCTCGGTGGAGGGCTCGGGCGTCAACATCCGCGGCCTGACCTACGTCAGCTCGACGCTGAACGGCCGCGAAACGTTCAGCGCCAACCAGGGGCGCACCCTGGGCTTCGAGGACGTGCCTCCGGAGCTGATGGCCGGCGTGGACGTCTACAAGAACCCCTCGGCCGAGCAGATCGAAGGCGCAATCGGCGGCCTGGTGAACCTGCGCACGGCGCTGCCGTTCGACTTTCCCGGCTTCAAGGGCTCGATCTCGGCCGACGTGTCGCGCAACAGCCTGGCCAAGAAGAACAAGCCCAGCATCTCGGGCCTGCTGACCAACACCTGGAACACCGACGCGGGCAAGTTCGGCGCGCTGATCGACCTGGCGCATTCGCTAAGCTCCAACCGCACCGACGGCCTCGTGCTGGACCCCTTCTACAAGGCCACGCCGACCGAGACGCATTGGTACTCGCGCGACATGTCCTGGAAGCAGCAGTTCTACGACCGCACGCGCGACGGCATCTACGCCGCAGCGCAATGGAAGAAGGACAGCGTCGAGTCTTCGCTGACTTTCTTCCGCTCCAAGTTCAAGTTCAACTGGAACGAGAACAACGTCAGCGCCCAGGTCGACCCCTACAACGTCACCGTGCTGAATGGCACCTACGACGCCAACGGCGTGATGACCAAGGGCACGCTGACCGGCAAGGCGCTGGGCAATGGCGCCTACGACGGCCTGGAGGTCGAGAACCAGACGCGCTATTCCAAGCGCAACTCGCAGACCGATGAGCTGTCCTGGAAGATCGCCGGCAAGGTCAACGAGCAGCTCACGCTGACTTCGGACTTCCAGTACATCCGCTCCAAGACCAACAATTTCGACTCCACGGTGGGCACCGCCGTATCGCTGCCCAAGGAGCAGGTGGACTACACAGGCTCCATGCCGCGCCTGGTGTTCGACGCCAGCGACATGGCCATCCTCAACGACCCCAGCAAGTACTACTGGGCCATGATGATGGACCACCTGGACAAGGGCAAGGGCACGCAAAAAGCCTGGAAGGGCGACGCGCGCTGGGTCTTCCACGACAACAAGATCCTCAATGACCTGCGCTTCGGCGTTCGCATCGCCAAGCGCGACGCCGAGACCATCAACAGCAACCCGAGCTACAACTGGGCGACCATCACGCACGCGTGGCAGCTGGGCTGGAACATCGGTGACCTGGCCTATATCACCAAGGCTCCCGACATTCCGACCTACAAGAACACCTACGGCGACTTCATGGGTGGCGGCAAGGCCAACCTGCCGGCGCTCTATTTCCCCGCGGCTTCAGTGGCGTTCGACTGGCCCAACAGCTACAACAAGCTGCACCAGCTCTACCTGAACGAGTGCCAGGCCTTCCAGCCCGGCTGGGATGGCGCGGGTTGCCCGCAGCAGGCCAACAGCATCCAGGGTGGCGGCGCGTGGCATCCCACCTCCTTCGGCACCGACCCGGCCGGCCGCAACACCCAGGCCGAGACGACGACCGCGGGCTACGCCCAGCTGCGCTTCTCCTTCGATGAAGTCGGTGCGCCCATCGACGGCAATGTGGGCCTGCGCGTGGTGCACACCAAGAACAGTGCCGACGGCTACACCATCCTGACCACGCAGGCCGCGCCGGCCGGCGCGGTCGGCCTGGTCGTGCCGCAGCTGACGCCCTTCGCCAAGGAACAGAACTTCAACCAGAGCTTCACGGACTACCTGCCTAGCCTGAACCTGAGGCTCAAGGCCGCGCCGGATCTACAGTTCCGCTTCGCTGCGTCCAAGGCCCTGGCCCGCCCGCAGTTCAGCCAGATGCAGGGCTATCTGTCGATGTCCCAGACCATCGAGGTGGATGCGACGGCGGTGCCACCCAACGTCAAGAAGATCAACCTGACCGGCACGGCCACGGGCAACCCGGAGCTCAAGCCCATCCGGTCCGACCAAGAGGACGTGACGGCCGAGTGGTATTTCGCCAAGAACGGCTCCGTGACGATGGCAGCCTTCAACAAGAACTTGAAGGACATCATCGTCAACCAGGCCTTCAACCGCACCGTCAATGACGTCAACGGCAAGCCGGTCAACTTCGTGCTGAACGGCCCTGTCAACGGTGCCAAGGGCTACGCGCGTGGTCTGGAGTTCTCCTACCAGCAGTACTTTGAGGGGCTGCCTTCGCTGCTGCAGGGACTGGGCCTCCAGGCGAACTACACCTATGTGGACAGCAAGGTGAAGCGCTACAACGCGGTGTACACGGGTTACTGCTCACCGGGTGCCGGCCAGGACAACCTGAACCTGTACATCAACGGCTGCGACACCGACGGCCGCTCCTTCGGCGACATGCCGCTGGACAACCTGTCGAAGAACACTTTCAACATCGCGCTGCTCTACGACCGTGGCCCCATCTCTGCTCGCCTGGCCTACAACTGGCGCGGCAAATACCTCTATGGCGTGGCGTTGAACTCCGACAACACCGGTCCCAACCAGACCAACGCGCTGGATACCAACCCAGCCAGTGCCACCTACGGCCAGCACAACCTGCCCGTGGGCCTGCCGTTGTGGGCCGACAGCTATGGCCAGCTCGACGCGGGCCTGCACCTGAAGATCGGCAACGATCTGTCCTTCGGTCTCGATGCCACCAACCTGACGAACAAGACTTACAAGCAGATCATGCAGCAGCACATCGGCATGATCGGCCACAACTACTTCACGTCGGGCCGCGGTTATCGCGTCAGCGCGCAGTACAGCTTCTGATGAAAGCATGGGGCCGGGGCGACCCGGCTCCAACAAAGAGAAAGGGCACCGCAAGCGGTGCCCTTTTTGCTTGCAAACGCACCGCTCTACATCGGCGCTGCGCGGCAGTACTGGCGGATGAACTCGGCATGGTCGGGCATTACGGCCACGCAGTTCGCGATGGTGTCGGACACGCCCTTGAAATAGGCGGCCGTCTCCTCGACGCCCTGCAGCTCGGTCAGCGCCAGCCAGCCCTTGGGGCGCAGGTTCTGGCCCTCCATCACTTCCAGCCAGCTGGGCTCACGGAAGAGGTCGCCGTTCACATCGGCGAGGCGCCCGCTGGAGGCATACAGCGCCATGCGCCAGCGCAGTTTTTCCGGAATGGCCATCGCCGCACAGTCCTGCCAGAACTCGCTGTCGTCGCGCTGGTTCAGGTGGTAGTGCAGCACGATGAAGTCGCGCACGTACTCATAGCGCTCGCGGCTCTGGCGGTTGTACTCAGCGATCTCCACGGCATCGAAGCCGCTGTGCGGGAATGCCTCGATCAGCTTGGCCACGCCCATCTGGATCAGGTGAAGGGCCGTCGACTCCAGCGGCTCGACAAAGCCCGCCGACATGCCGATCGCGACGACGTTGCGCCGCCAGGCCTCCTCGCGCATGCCGGTGCGGAACTTGATGAGGCGCGGGTCGGCGAGCGGCTTGCCGTCGAAGTTGCTGAGCAGCACGCCGGCCGCCTCGTCGTCGCTGACATGCCGGCTTGAGTAGACGTGGCCGTTGCCCACGCGATGCTGCAGCGGGATGCGCCATTGCCAGCCGGCGCGGTGCGCGGTCGAGCGCGTGTAGGGCAGCAGTGGGGCCGTGCTTTCGCTGGGCACGGCCACGGCACGGTCGCAGGGCAGCCAGTGGCTCCAATCCTCGAAGCCGGTGCCCAGGGCCTTGTCGATCAGCAGGCCATAAAAGCCCGAGCAGTCGAGGAAGAGGTCGCCCTCCACCAGCTCGCCGCTCTCCATCTGCACCGCGCGCACATGGCCCTCGGTCGGCCCCGGCTCTTCGTTGAGCAGCACGCGCACCACCTTGCCCTCGGTACGCCGCACGCCGCGCGCCTCGCTGATGGCGCGCAGGTGCCTGGCGTAGAGCGACGCGTCGAAGTGATAGGCATAGCCCAGGGCCTCCAGTGGCGAGCCCTTCATGTCCGTCCGCGGCAGCATGAAGCGGTTCGCCTTGGCCGCCATGTTGGAGATGACGTAGGCGTCCAGCGGCAGCGCGCGGCCCAAGGCGCGCAGGCGCAGCCAGTATTGCGAGAAGTCCACCGGCCACAGCGACTCGCGGCCGACGCCGCCAAAGCCGTGGAAATAGCGCTCGCCCTGGCGACCCCAGTTGACGAACTCGATGCCGAGCTTGAAGGTCCCTTGCGTGGCCTTCAAGAACTCGGCCTCGTCGATGCGGGCCAAGCCGTTGAACATGCGGATGGGCGGGATCGTGGCCTCGCCGACACCGATGATGCCGATCTCGTCGGACTCGACGAGGCGGATCTCGTAAGGGGCTTTCAGCACCGCACTGAGCGCTGCAGCCGACATCCAGCCGGCAGCACCGCCGCCGACGATCACCACCCGCCGCAGCGGCTTGGCCCAGTTCTCCATCCAATGTCCCCGGTGTTGTTGCGGGCGAGTCTAGGGACGCGCTCGCTTGTTCGGCATGGGCGCTATCCCGCAGCGTTGGCCACGCGGGCGCGCAGATAGCTGTCGTGATCGAGCATGCGGGCCGCGAGCGCCGCGACGGCCTGGTGGCGCTCGGACAGATAGCAGCCCGCCAGCTCGGCCGGCATCTCGTCCAGCCAGGGACTGCGGCGCCGCGGCCAATGGCCCATGCCGGCGTGGATGGCCAACCAGCTGGTGGGGTCAAAGGCTTCGTTGTCGTAGACGTGCAGCGTGCCGGTCTCGCGCCAGGCGTGCAGCTTGTAGTCCAACGACTCGGGCAGGTCCATGCCAGTCAGCGCGCGCCAGAACTCGCTGTCGCGGCGCTCGCTCAAGGCGTAGTGCAAGATGATGAAGTCGCGGATGCGCTGGAACTGGCGCAACTGCTGCACGTTGAAGCCGACCGCCGCCTCGCTGTGGTCGGGTTCGCCGAGCAGCGGGATGAGCCGGCCCAGCGCGTTGTGCACGAGGAAGATGCTGGTGGACTCCAGCGGCTCCAGGAAACCCGCCGACAGGCCGATGGCGACGACGTTCCTGACCCAGAAGCGCTCGCGGTGGCCGGTGCGAAAGCGCAGCAGCCGCGGCTCGGCCAGCATTGGCGTGTCGAGTTGGGCCAGCAACTGTTCGCGGGCACGGTCCTCGTCGATGAAGCGGCTGCTGAACACATGGCCGTTGCCGGTGCGGTCCTGCAGCGGGATGCGCCAGGCCCAGCCAGCCTCCAGCGCCGTCGAGCGCGTGAAGGGTGCCAACCCGCCTGCGGCGCGCTGGGTGGGGACGGCCCAGGCGCGGTCGACCGGCAACCAGTGGCCGTAGTCGACGAAGCGCTGCTCCAGCGTCTGACCGATCAGCAGCGACGCCAGGCCCGAGCAATCGATGAAGAGGTCTCCCTCGACCTCGCGCCCGTCGGCCAGGCGTAGCGCGCGTACGCGGCCGTCTTCGTGCTGCTCCACGCCGACGACGCGGCCTTCAGTGCGCCGCGCACCACGGCTCTCGGCCAGCCGGCGCAGGAAGGCGGCGTAGAGCGTCGCGTCGAAGTGATAGGCATAGGTGTAGCGCGAGGCAAGGCCCTGATCGCCATCGGCCGGCCGGCAAAAGCGCCCCTGGCTGGCCATGACCGTCGGCAGGCAGAACTCGCCAAGCGGCGTGCCTGGCCCAGCCTGCAGGCGGCACAACTGGCCCCACAGCGCCATCGGGCCATCGAGGTGACCGAAGTCACCGAAGGTGTGGAAGTAGTGCTCGCCGCGCTGCTTCCAGTCGCGGAACTGGATGCCGAGCTTGTAGCTGCCGCGCGTGGCGGCGAGGAATTCGGCTTCATCGATGCCGAGGATGTCGTTGAACTGGCGGATGGACGGGAAGGTGGCTTCACCGACGCCGATGATGCCGATCTCCTCGGACTCGACCAGTTCGATGGTGACGCCGGGCAGCCCCGTCGCGAGCGCGGCGGCCGACATCCATCCGGCGGAGCCGCCGCCGAGGATGACGATGCGCCGCACACCACCCATGGCTCAGCCTGCCGCGGCGCGCCCGCGCAGAAAGTCCGCGTAGGCCAGCGCGCTGCGCTTGAGCGTGCGCTGCTGGGTCTCGAAATCCACGTGCACGAGGCCGAAGCGGCGTTCGTAGCCGAAGGCCCACTCGAAGTTGTCCAGCAGCGACCAGATGAAATAGCCGCGCACGTCCACGCCGCTCTCCATCGCCCGCGAGCAGGCGGCGAAGTGGCCCTTGATATAGGCCTGGCGCTGCTCGTCGTCCACCTCGCCCGCGCTGACCGAGTCGTGGCTGGACATGCCGTTTTCGGTAATGTAGAGCGGTGGCAGATTGGGGTAGTCGCGCTTGAAGGCCTCGAACATGTCCTGCAGGCCCTGGGGGTAGACCTCCCAGTCCATCGTCGTGCGCTCGACCTCGGGGCGGCGCACCCAGTCGACGGTGTCGGGGCCGGACGAACGCAGCACGGCGCGGCTGTAGTAGTTGATGCCCAGGTAGTCGATGGGCCGCCGGATGATGTCCATGTCGCCCGGCAGCACCAGGGGCTCGCAACCCTTCCACAGCCGCCACAGGTCGCTCGGGTACTCGCCCTTGAGCAGCGGGTCCAGCACCCAGCGGTTCTGGAAGGTCTCGAACAGCGAGGCCGCGTCACGGTCGGCGGGCGTGTCGGTGTCGGCGTAGCCCGGCGCGCAGTTGGCGACGATGCCGTGCTGGGCCTGGGGAGCGTTGGCGCGCAGGGCCGGCAGGGCCAGGCCATGGCCCAGCAGCAGATGGTGCATGGCCTGGGCCGCCCAGCGGTTGGATTTGAGGCCCGGCGCATGATGGCCGTCGCCATAGCCGAGATAGGCCGAGCACCAGGGCTCGTTGTGCGTGGTCCAGGCGGCCACGTCGCCGTGGCCGGCCAGTTCGCGGCTCATCAGGTCGGCGTAGTCGGCGAAGCGGTAGGCCGTCTCGCGGTTCAGCCAGCCGCCACGGTCCTCCAGGTGCTGGGGCAGGTCCCAGTGGTACAGCGTCACGAAGGCGCGGATGCCGCGCTCGCCCAGGCCGTCGAGCAGGCGCTTGTAGAAGTCAATGCCGCGCGCATTGGGCCGGCCCGCTTCGTCCAAGACGCGCGGCCAGGCGATGGAGAAGCGGTAGGCGTCGACGCCCAGGCGCTGCAGGATGTCCAGGTCGTCCTGCCAGCGGTGGTAGTGGTCGCAGGCCACGGCGCCGTTCTCACCACGTAGCACCTTGCCGGGCGTGGCGCTGAAGCGGTCCCAGATGGATTCGAGGCGACCGTCCTCGTGTGTGGCGCCCTCGATCTGATAGGACGACGTACCGGCACCAAAGATGAAGTCGCGGCGATGCATCGGCGAGCCGACCGGTGGCGCGACGAGGTCGGCAAGGGCGGCGGTGACGGCGGGAGGTGTGGTCAGGTCCATGTCGTGGGGGCGGGGTCAAGGGGAGGGCGGCAGCGCCTGCAGGGCGTCGCGCCAGGGAGCCAGGGCTTGCGGATCGGGCGGCAATGGCCCGCGCAAGCCGCAGACGAAGGCGGCATAGCGATTAGCCAGTGCCAGGGTGGCCGTCAGGTCGCGCTGCAGTGCGAGACCGGCGAGGAGGAGCGCCGTGAACGCGTCGCCGGCACCCACGGTGTCCACCAGGCGCGGCTGCGGCTCACCCGCGCCGGCGGCCAGCAACTCGCCGCCCGGGCCGTAGAAGCGCCAGCCCTCGGCGCCACAGGTCAGCACCAGGCGCTGCAACGCGAAGCGGTCCATCAGTGCGGCCACCTGGGCAGGCTCGTCCTGCGCCGCATCCGCAAACCAGGCGGCAAGCCGGGCCAGTTCTTCATCGTTGACCTTGACCCAGTCGGCAAGCATCAGCGACTCCGCAGCCAGCAGCGCGTTGTCGGTGCCCGGGCGCAGGTTCAGGTCGAAAAAGTGCAGGCCAGCGAAGGGCTTGACCAGCGCACGCACGGCTGCCCGCGAGACTGCATGGCGCTGGGCCAGGCTGCCGAAATAGATCACCGATGCCGGCATGCCAGCCAGTGCCGCATGGGCGAGGGGGGTGTCCAGATGGTCCCAGGCTGCGTCGCCATGGATCTCGAAGTCGTGCCCGCCACCGGGCCGCTCGTGCACGCTGACGAGGCCGGTCGCGTGGGCCGCGTCCAACTGCAGGCCTTCAGCCGTCAGTTCGTAGCGCAGCGCGCTCTGCTGCACGAGCCGGCCGTTGGCATCGTCGGCACCGATGCGGCTGATGAAGAGGGTCGGCACACCCAGCGCCGCCAGCGAGCGCGCAACGTTGAAGGGCGCGCCACCGGCCACCGGGCCGTCATGGAATTCGTCCACCAGGGCTTCGCCCAGGACGGCAATGGGGCAGGTGAGCATCGAGGCCATGGATTGAGTGGAAATATTCTATGCAACACTTAATGTTTAGTGAACAATTTCGAGCGAGGGTGATCCCGCATCGCATGGAAGCGTTTGCGGTTGAGCCCCTGCCCAGGGCGGCGGTGCCACAATCGCGCCGGTTTTGGGAAGCTAAACAAAATTGGAGTTCGGGCCATGGCCGAAAAGCGGAGGGTGACGATTCGTGAGCTGGCCCAGGCGGCGGGGGTGTCCATAGGCACCGTCTCGCGCGCGCTGAAGGGCCAGCCCGGCCTGTCGGAACAGACGCGCGGCCAGGTGCTGGAGGTCGCGCAGCAACTGGGCTATGACGTCGGCAAGCTGCGCACCGGCAAGCCGCGGCGCATGCTGTTCCTTTACAACCGCAGCATCGGCTCCCTGGCCAACAACCCCTTCTACTCCTACGTGCTGCATGGCGCGGAGACGGCCTGCCGCGAGGCGGGCGTGCCGCTGAGCATCCTGTCGGTCCTGGCGGGCGACGACGTGGCGGGCCAGGTGCGCCGCCATGAATCCGAAGCGTTGCTGGGGGCGGGTTACTTCGACCCCGAGGCCATGGATGCCATCCGCCGCTGCGAGCTGCCGCTGGTGCTCGTGGACCACTTCTTCCCCGGCGTGCGCTGCGTCAACGATGACAACCAGCTCGGTGCCTGGCTGGCCACGCGCCATCTGCTGGAGGGCGGCGCCCAGCGCGTGGCGGCCATCTTCGGCCCGCTCGCTCACCACTCCGTGTCGCTGCGCGCCAAGGGCTTTCGCCGCGCGCTGTACGAGGCCGGCCGGCTCTTCGACCCCGACTACGAGGTCACGCTGGACCCTGCGTTGGAGTACCGCGACGCCGGCCGCGACGCGATGCGCCGGCTGCTGGAACTGCCCCAGCCGCCCGACGCCGTGTTCGCCTACAACGACTCGACGGCCATCTTCGCCATCGAGTACTGCATTGAGCGCGGCCTGCGCGTGCCCGAGGACATCCGCTTCATCGGCTACGACGACATCGAAGAGGCGGCGCACAACAAGCCATCGCTCTCGACCGTGAAGATGGACAAGGAGGCCCTGGGCCACGTGGCGGCGCGGGCGCTGATCGTCGGCGACATCGAGCCCAACGATGCATCCCTGCCGGTGGAACTCGTTGTGCGCGAGAGCTCGCGCGTGGATGTTGCGCCAGCGAGTGCCCAACCAGCGCGCAAGCCCAAGCGCCAGACTGCAGCCGCCAAGGGCTGACCGCTGCCGGCGCCCGCAGGCCTAGGTGTTTGCACGGCTTATCGTTCGTTCGGGCGTCGAACGAAAATAACTCTGTTTACTAAAAACGTGTCGCCTCAGGCGACCAAGGAGACAGAGTCGTGCTTGCCGATCCCGAAGGGGCCGCTGCGCCATTGACGCACCGTCCTGGTGTTGCCGCCGCCGTACCGGCTGCAGGCGCCACCGCCGCAGCCGACCGTGTCCCCCTGCCGCAGAAGGTCGGCTTTGGCCTGGGTTCCTTCCTCGACATGTGGGGCCATTGGCTCTACCAGTCGCTGGCCTTCCATGTCTTCAACGTCTTCCTCGGCGTCGCGCCGGGCCTGATCTCGACGGCGCTGGGCCTGAAGATCTTCGTCGATGCCGTCTCCGACGCGATGTTCGGCTGGATCTCCGACAACACCCGTTCGCGCTGGGGCCGTCGCCGGCCCTTCATCCTGGTGGGCGGCGTGCTGGCCGGCATTGGCCTGCCGCTGATGTTTGCCGTCGGTCGTGGCTGGACCGACACGGAGTATTTCGTCTTCATGCTGGTCTCGACCTGCCTCTATGTGCCGGTCATGAGCTGCTTCAACATGCCCTGGAACAGCCTGGGTGCGGAGATGACGCCCGACTATCACGAGCGCACGCGGGTGATGTCGGTGAAGAACGCGATCCAGAAGATCCCCGAACTGGCGATGTTCGTCGCCGCCCAGTTCACGACGCTGGCCCTCTTCAATGACGCGAGCGGCAAGCCCGACATCCTGCTCGGCGCCCAGGTCTACACCAGCATCCTCGGCGCCATCATGGTCGTCGTGTCGGTGTTCATCTTCGTGCTGACGCGCGAGCGCTATTACGAGGCCGTCGTCAAGCGCAACCACCAGCGCGTGCCCTTCAAGGACACGCTCTACCGAACGCTGAAGAACCGCCCGTTCCGCCAGATGCTGGGCACCATGCTGACCTACAACATGGCCACCGCCATGGTGGGGCTGCTGGGCTACTACGCGACCGTCTACTACGTCTGCGGCGGCAATATTGTCGAGGCGACCAAGTGGAACTCGATGATGGGCGTGGCCGGCCTCGTCTGTGGCCTGCTCGGCATCAGCTTTGCCGGCTGGGTGGCCAGGCGCTGGGGCAAGCGCAATGCGCTGATGACGGTGCTGGTGCTGGGCATCTTCGCCTTCATCGGCGACTGGTTCTTCTACAACCCCAAGCTGCCATGGCTGCAGCTCTTTGCCAGCGGCGGCGTGGCCTTCATCGGCGCGGGCTTCTGGACGATCTACGGCTCGGCCATGGCCGACGTCATCGACCATGACGAACTCGGCAGCGGCCAGCGCCGCGAGGGCTCTTTCGCGGCCTGCGGTTCGTGGATCTCCAAGGTCGGCCTGGCGCTGGGCAACAGCGCCTCGGGCTGGGTGCTGCAGTTCACCGGTTTCGACGCCAAGCTGCCGGCGCAAGGGGAGGACGCCATCCTGTTGATCCGCATCTTCCTGTCCGGCATCCCGATCTGCGGCCTGCTCGTCGCCCTCTTCATCGTGTCGCGCTATTTCCTGACGGAGAAGCGCATGCACGAGATCCGCGCCGAACTCGAAGCCCGCCGCGGCACTGTCTAGTTCCTTCTACGGAGTTCGCCATGATGTCAACCTGGCTGGGCCGCGCGCTGCTTGCCTTGTCGGCCTGCCTCTGCCTCGTGAACGCGCAGGCGGCGCCGCACGAGACGCTGAAGCTCGATGCCCCCAAGCCCAACCTTGTGCCCACGCCGCCCATGGGCTGGAACTCCTGGAACAAGTTCGCCTGCAACGTCAGCGAGACGCTGATCCGCCAGCAGGCCGACGCGATGGTGGCCTCCGGCATGAAGGCGGCCGGCTACACCTACATCGTCATCGACGACTGCTGGCAGAAGAGCCGCGACGGCGATGGCAACATCCAGCCCGACCCCGAGCGCTTCCCTTCGGGCATGAAGGCGCTGGCTGACTACGTGCACGCCAAGGGGCTCAAGTTCGGCCTTTACTCGGACGCCGGCGCGCTGACCTGCGGTGGCCGGCCTGGCAGCGCCGGCCATGAGTTCCAGGACGCGCGCCAGTACGCCCGGTGGGGCGTGGACTACCTGAAGTACGACTGGTGCTACACCGGCCCGCGCAACCCGGAGGCGGCCTACACCATCATGGCCAAGGCGCTGCGCGAGTCAGGCCGCGACATCGTGCTGTCCATCTGCGAATGGGGCAGCAGCCAGCCCGGCCGTTGGGCCCAACCCATAGGCCACCTGTGGCGCACGACGGGTGACATCTGGGACGCCTGGAAGGGCAAGAAGGAGTGGTCGCACGGCCTGCTGGACATCATCGACATGAACGCCGACCTGTGGGTCGATGCGGCACCCAACGGCTGGAACGACCCCGACATGCTCGAGGTCGGCAATGGCGGCATGACGACGACCGAGTACGAGAGCCATTTCTCCATCTGGGCCATGCTGGCCGCGCCGCTGATCGCCGGCAACGACATGGCCAGGATGGACGAGACAACCCGGCGCATTCTGACCAACGCCGAAGTCATCAAGGTCGACCAGGACCCACTGGGCCGCCAAGGCCGCCGCGTCTGGCGCCAGGGTGACCTGGAGATCTGGGTGCGCACGCTGCAGGGCGGCGACCGCGCCGTGGTGCTGTTCAACCGTGGCGGCACGCCTGCCGATATGTCGGTGGCGTGGGATCAGATCGATCTGCCGGCTCGATTGAAGGCCGACGTGCACGATTTATGGTCGGGCAAGAGGACGCGCGGCGCCAGCGGCCGCTTTGGCGGTCAGGTCGCGAGCCATGGCGTACTGATGTTCCGCATTTCGCCAGCGGTTCAGTGAGCGACCCGATGAAGAAACGACTTGCTGTCATCGCGGTCTGCCTGAGTTGGGCACTCGGAGCCCAAGCCGCCGACATCAAGCTGGTCGTCAACGTCGATCAGCCCGGTCCGGTCATCCATCGCAACATCTACGGCCAGTTTGCCGAGCACCTGGGCACCGGCGTCTACGAAGGCATGTGGGTCGGACCCGAGTCCAAGATCCCCAACGTGCGCGGCTGGCGCAAGGACGTCGTCGCCGCGCTGAAGGCGCTGAAGGTGCCGCTGGTGCGCTGGCCCGGTGGCTGTTTCGCCGACGAATATCACTGGCGCGAAGGCATCGGCCCGCGCAACAAACGGCCCGTCAAGGTCAACACCACCTGGGGTGGCGTAGCCGAGAACAACGCTGTCGGCACACACGAGTTCTTCGATCTCGTCGAGCAGCTTGGAGCCGAGGCCTACGTGAACGGCAACCTCGGCACCGGCAGCGCGCGCGAGATGGCCGAATGGCTGGAGTACATGACGGCCGAGGGCAACTCCACGCTCGCTGATGCGCGCCGCAAGAATGGCCGCGACAAGCCTTTTCGCGTGCACTACTTGGCCGTCGGCAACGAGGCCTGGGGCTGCGGCGGCAACATGCGGCCCGATTACTACGCCGACCAGTTCCGCCAGGTCGCAGCCTTCCTGAAAACGCCGCAGCACAACCGGCCCGTCATTATTGCCAGCGGCGGCGCCGGCCTGCAGACGAGTTGGACCGAGGTGCTCAGCAAGGGCGTGCCCGGCGTCGACGCCATTTCGCACCATGAGTACACCTTGCCTACGGGGAACTGGGACCGCAAGGGCTCGGCCATCGGCTTCCCCGAGTCGGAGTGGATCGCGACGCTGGCCCACAGCCTGCACATCGACGAGATCATCAAGCAGAACAGCGCCGTTCTCGACAAGAACGACCCGCAGAAGAAGATCGGTTTCTACTTCGACGAATGGGGCAGCTGGTATGACGCGGAGCCCGGCAGCAACCCGGGCTTCCTGGTCCAGCGCAACACCTTGCGCGACGCTCTGCTGGCAGCCTTGCATTTCAACGTCTTCCACGCCCATGCCGACCGCGTGAAGATGAGCAACGTGGCGCAGATGGTCAACGTGCTGCAGGCCATGATCCAGACGTCCAGGGACAAGCTGGTGCTGACGCCGACTTACCACGCCTTCGCGATGTACGCGCCGTTCCAGGACGCGACGTCGCTGCCTGTCCGCATCGAAAACAACCCGGTCTACCGCGTCGGAGCGCTGGAGATGCCAGGGCTGTCCGCCACGGCGGCCCGTGGCAAGGATGGAAAGCTCTACATCGGCCTCGTGAACGCCAATGCCACTCAGGCCGCCGAGCTGTACGTCGAGATTGGTGCGACCGCACCGAAGGCAGTGCAGGGCAAGCTGCTGACCGCCGCGGCCATGGACGCGCAGAACGAACTGGGCAATCCGGCCCAGGTGGTGCCGCAGGCCTTCAGCGCCTGGGCAGCCAACGGCAGGCTGCTGCTTAAGCTGCCGTCCAAATCGGTGGCCGTATTTGCCGTGGAAGATTGATCGCCGAGGGCAGGGCGCGCGGTCAGATGTGCAAGGCGTGCCCCAGCGCTTTCAGTGCGGCCTCCTGAACCGCTTCGCCCAGCGAAGGATGCGCGTGGATGGTGGCGGCCACATCCTCCAGCCGGGATCCCATCTCTATGGATTGCGCGAAGGCGGCCGCGAGTTCAGATACGCCAGCGCCAACCGCCTGCCAACCCACGATGACGTGCGTATCCGCGCGAGCCACGACGCGCACGAAGCCGTCCGTCGACTCCAACGTCATCGAGCGGCCGTTGGCGGCGAACGGGAAGAAGCCCGTGACCAGCTCATCGCCGGGCGACGATCCAGGCGCCAACCCCACCGAGACCACCTCGGGGTCGGTGAAGCAGATCGCCGGCATGGCCAGTGGGTCAAAGCGCCGCTTCCGGCCTGATGCGATCTCCGCAACCATCTCGCCCTGGGCCATCCCCCGGTGGGCAAGCATGGGCTCGCCGGTCAAGTCGCCGATGGCCCAGACATTGCGCATCGACGTCATGCACTGGTCGTTCACCTTCACGCAGCGACCGGCCATTTCCAGGGACAGCGACTCCAGGCCATAACCGTCCAGCCGGGCCTTGCGGCCCACGGCGACGAGCACCTTCTCGGCCGGCACGTTGAACTCGTCACCCATATCGGCGCGCACCGACACCTGGCGGGCCTGGGCGTCATATCCGGTCACGCTGCAACTGAGCCGCACCGCGACGCCAAGCCGCGCCAGCGCGCTCATCACGGGTTTGCCCAGTTCCTCGTCGTAAGCCGGCAATATCCGTGCGGCGCTTTCCACCACAGTCACCTTCACACCCAGCTTGGCGTAGGCCATGCCAAGTTCCAGGCCGATGTAGCCGGCGCCCACGACCACCATCGTCTGGGGGAGTGAGGACGGGCTCAGGGCCTGCTCCGAGGACCAGACATGCTCGGAGAACGGCAGGAACGGCAACTCCACCGGCACGGACCCGGTGGCAAGCACCAAGTGCTCGCATTCGATCCGCATCAGGGCCTCGCCACCATCGGGCGCCGAAACCTCGACGGTCTTGCCGTCGATGATGCGAGCCCATCCCCTGACAACCTCGGCACCGTTCTTCTTCAGCAGCGCGCCGACGCCGCCGGTCAGTTTCTTGACGATGCCGTCCTTCCATTGCACGGTCTTTGTGATGTCGATGCGAGGCCGGTCCACGGCAATGCCCAATGGCGAGCCGGACGCCCAGTGCGCCGCCTTCCCGAACTCCTGTGCGGCGTGGATCAGCGCCTTGGACGGGATGCAGCCGATGTTCAGGCAGGTGCCGCCCAGTTGTTGCCCCTCGATCAGCATCGTGGGCAGCTTCAGCTGGCCGGCCCTGATCGCGGCCACGTAGCCGGCGGGGCCGCCGCCGATGACGAGAAACGTTGTTTTCTTGGTCTGCATGGCGGTCCTGCTTACTCCAGGAACAGGAGAGCCGGCGTCTCCATGAGGCTGCGAATGGCCTGGATGAATTCGGCGGCGTCCATGCCGTCCACGACCCGGTGATCGAACGAGGACGACAGGTTCATCAGCTGGCGCACGACGATGGCGCCATTGCGCACGACAGGGCGCTCCACGATCTTGTTCACGCCGATGATCGCCACCTCGGGGTGATTGATCACGGGCGTGGTGACCAGGCCGCCGAGCGGGCCCAGGCTGGAGATGGTGATCGTCGAGCCACTGAGTTCGTCGCGCGAGCCCTTGCCCGATCGGGCGGCCTCCGCCAGGCGGCCGATCTCGGCGGCGCATTGCCAGAGGTCCAGCGCTTCGGCGTGGCGGACGACCGGCACCATGAGGCCGGCGTCCGTCTGCGTCGCGATGCCCAGGTGCACTGCGCCATAGCGCGTGACGACACCGGCGTCGTCGTCGAAGCGCGCATTCATCTGCGGAAAGTCCCTGACCGCCAACGCGACCGCTCGCGCCAGCAACGGCAGCAGCGTCAGCTTGCCGCGCGCCTTGGCGTACTTCGCATTGATGCGGGCCCGAGTCGATTCCAGCTCGGTGACGTCGACTTCTTCGACATAGCTGAAGTGCGGGATGCGCCGCTTGGCGTCCTGCATCTTCTGCGCGATCTTGCGCCTCAGGCCGATGATCGGCACCGCCTCCTCCGAGAGGTTCTTCTGGTATGAGGCGCCGGACCTGGTTGCGCCTTCGGCGCTGGGCCGGTAGGCGTCCAGGTCTTCGTGCGTGATGCGGCCGGCGGGGCCCGTGCCCTTGACGAACCGCAGCTCGATGCCCCGGTCCAACGCCGCCTGGCGCACGGCGGGTGACGCCAACGGCCGGCTGCCGGCGGCCAAGGCGGGCGCTGCATCCGCCTGGCGACGGGCATCGGCCTCGACCGGGGCCGGCTTGGGTGATGCCGCCGGCGGCGGTGCAGCCACAGGCTTCGCGGCAACTGCCGGCGCTGCGACAGGCGCAGGCGCTGCAGGGGATATGGCCGTCGCGTTCCCTTCGCCTTCGACCTCCAGGCGCACAAGCTCCGCACCCACCGCCACCACGCCGCCCACGACGCCGCCAAGAGAAAGCACCACGCCAGCCTTGGGCGACGGCACCTCGACCGTGGCCTTGTCGGTCATCACATCGGCAAGCGATTGATCTTCCTTGACGGTGTCGCCGACCTTCACATGCCAGGCCACCAGTTCGACCTCGGCAATGCCTTCGCCGATGTCAGGGGTCTTGATGATGTATTGCCCCATTTCAGACGCTCTCCATCACTTTGCGAAGCGCCGCGCCGACGCGGTCTGGCCCGGGGAAGTAGTCCCATTCCTGGGCATGCGGGTAGGGCGTGTCCCAACCTGTGACGCGCTCGACGGGTGCCTCCAGATGGAAGAAGCAGTGCTCCTGCACCAGAGACACCAACTCGGCGCCGAAGCCGCTGGTGCGCGTGGCCTCGTGGACGACGACGCACCGCCCGGTCTTCTTCACGGATTCGACAATGGTGGCCAGATCCAATGGCCAGAGGGAGCGCAGGTCGATGACTTCCGCGTCTATGCCCGTCTCCTCGGCGGCGGCTTGCGCCACCCACACCATCGTGCCGTAGGCCAGCACGGTGACGGCACTGCCGGGGCGGAACACGCTGGCCTTGTCCAGCGGCACGGTGTAGTAGCCCTCCGGTACCTCGCCCAGCGCGTGCTTGGACCAGGGCGTGACCGGCTTGTCGTGATGGCCGTCGAAGGGACCGTTGTACAGGCGCTTGGGCTCCAGGAAGATGACCGGGTCGTTGTTCTCGATGGACGAGATCAACAGGCCCTTGGCGTCGTAAGGGTTGCTCGGCATCACGGTGCGCAGCCCGCACACATGGGTGAAGAACGCCTCCGGGCTTTGGCTGTGGGTCTGGCCGCCGAAGATGCCGCCGCCGCAGGGCATGCGGATGGTGATCGGCGCGCTGAAGTCACCGGCCGAGCGATGGCGCAGGCGCGCCGCCTCCGAGACGATCTGGTCGGTGGCCGGGTAGAAATAGTCCGCGAACTGGATCTCCACCACCGGGCGCAGCCCGTACGCACCCATGCCGACGGCGGTGCCCACGATGCCGGCTTCCGAGATGGGCGCGTCGAAGCAGCGCGACTTGCCGTACTTGGCCTGGAGCCCCTCGGTCACGCGGAACACGCCGCCGAAGTAGCCCACGTCCTGACCGTAGACGATGACGTTGTCGTCGCGCTCCATCATCACGTTCAGCGCCGACCGCAGCGCCTGGATCATGGTCATGGGCGATGTGTTGTTCGTTTGAGCAGCGCCGGCCGGAACGCTTGCAGCCACGGCGCTGCTTTCCTTCAAGGTTGTCGCTGTCATTTCAGTACCCCAGTTGCTGGCGTTGCACGCGAAGGTGCTCGGGCATGTGTTCGTACACGTCCTCGAACATCGTTGCGGCGCTGGACCGCTTGTTCTCCAGCAGCGTGCCGTAGGCTTCGGCCTCCTTCTGCGCCGCGATGACTTCGGCGTCGAGTTCAGCCTGCAGCGCCAGGTGGCGCTCTTCGGACCATTCACCCAGCCTAAGCAGATGGGCCTTCAAGCGGGCGATCGGGTCCCCGAGCGGGAAGCGCTCCCAGTCGTCGGCCGGGCGGTACTTGGACGGATCGTCGGACGTGGAGTGCGGGCCGGCGCGGTAGGTGACCCACTCGATCAATGTCGGCCCCAGGTTGGCGCGAGCCCGGTCGGCAGCCCACTTCGAAGCCGCATATACCGCCAGGTAGTCGTTGCCGTCCACACGCAACGAGGCAATCCCGCTGCCGACACCCCGTGCAGCAAAAGTACTGGCCTCTCCACCGGCGATGGCCTGGAAGGTGGAGATGGCCCACTGGTTGTTGACCACGTTCAGGATCACCGGCGCGCGGTAGACGTGGGCAAAGGTCAGCGCGTTGTGGAAGTCCGCTTCGGCGGTGGAGCCGTCGCCGATCCAGCCCGACGCGATCTTGGTGTCGCCCTTGATCGCCGACGCCATGGCCCAGCCGACCGCCTGCACGAACTGCGTGGCCAGGTTGCCGGAGATCGTGAAGAAGCCGGCCCTGCGATAGGAGTACATCACCGGCAGCTGCCGGCCCTTGAGCGGGTCCTTCTCGTTGCTCAGCAACTGGCAGATCATTTCCGACATCGGCACGCGATCGCCCGCCAGCAGCAGGCTCTGCTGCCGATAGGTCGGGAAGGCCATGTCGCCGTCCTGCAGAGCCACGGAATGCGCGGCGCCGATGGCCTCCTCGCCGAGGCTCTGCATGTAGAACGAGAGCTTCTTCTGGCGCTGCGCCAGCAGCATGCGTGAGTCGAAGGTCCGGGTGCGCATCATGCCGCGCAAGCCGGCCTGAAGCTGGTCTGGGCTGAGATGGGGGTCCCAAGGCCCGACGGCATTGCCATCCGGGTCGAGCACGCGGATGGTGCCGGAGGTCAGGTCGAGGGTATCGCTGGCCGACGTATCCAGAGGAGGGCGCCTGATCTGGCCGGCCGCGGATACGTTGAGGAAGGAAAAATCGGTCGCGCAGCCCGGGCGGCCCGTGGGCTCCGGCACGTGCAGCCGAAGCGGTGCATCACTCATCATGGACAAGCTCTCCATTCCGGTTGTGCCGGAAAAAGTGCAAACCCGTGCGTCGGAGGGTGGTCCGGGCAGCGGGTCAGTGACGGTCAATCAAGGATCGGCGAGGTAGCGCCGTGGCCGAGCTTAGCTGAAGAGTCAGGCGACATGAATGGCTTGACGATCACGTGCCCCTCGCCTGGTAGGCAGGGAAGGGCGCACCAGGCTTCTCGTCGTAGCGATAAATGTTGTTATTGACCTGCGGTGCGACACAAACGCCTTGCCTAGCCAAACGGGGTGATTCGCTTCGGCGCAGACGGCAGATGCTCGCATCGCGCAGATCAGCCCGTACGAATTCCTCCGGCCGGACGACCGGCATGTCGCTCGATGCCCGATCGGGCGCCGGAGATGCTGGTCGACAAACTGCTCAGCCAACTCGGCAAGAGCGGCGCCGGCGTCGTGTTGCTGCACGACGCCCGACCAGGCGCTGCTAGCGCAGCGCTCTCGGTGCCAGCAGCCGCTGCACACCGCAGAAGACGAACAGCAAGGCGCCGATGACGATCTTGGTCCACCAGGAGCTGAGGGTGCCGTCGAAGGCGATCAGCGTCTGGATGAGGCCGAGCACCAGCACGCCGGACAGTGCACCCGCCACATAGCCTTGGCCGCCGGTCAGCAGTGTGCCGCCGATGACGACGGCGGCGATGGCGTCCAATTCGACGCCCTGACCATGCTGGCCATAGCCCGACAGCATGTAGAACGCAAACAGCAGGCCGGCTAGAGCCGCGCAAAAGCCGCTGAGCGCGTAGACGGCAACCTTGGTGCGGGCCACGGCCAGGCCCATCATCAGCGCCGAGGCCTCATTGCCGCCGATCGCATAGACCGTGCGGCCGAAGGCCGTGAAATGGGCGATCCACAGCCCGGCGCCGAGCACTCCCAGCGCGATCAGCGCGCCGGGTGACAGGAAGGCACCGCCCGGAAGGGGGACCTGCGTCTGCGACAGCGCGACGAACAGCGGCGCGTCTATGGTGATGGAGTCCACGCTGATCAGGAAGCACAGGCCGCGCGCAAGGAACATGCCGGCCAGCGTGACGATGAAGGGCTGCAGCCTGAAAGCCTGGATCAGCCAGCCCTGCAAAGCGCCAAAGGCCGCGCCGCCGGCCAGTACCAGCCCGATGACGGCCTCGGCCGGCCAGTGGGCGACCTGCAGCAGCCAGGCGCTCACCATGGTCGTGAGAGCCAGCACCGAGCCCACTGACAGGTCGATGCCGCCGGAGAGGATGACGAAGCTCATGCCGACCGCGATGACGAGCAGGAAGGCGTTGTCGATCAGCAGGTTGAGACCGACCTGCGGGGATGCGAAGCCCGTGTAGCCGGTGGCGCCGGCGACGAAGAGCAGCGCCATCAGCGCGACGCTGACCCAGGCCGTGAACGACGGCGACGAAAGCAGCTTTTTCATGCGGGCGTCCTGCGCAGCGACCACGTCGGCGACTGCGAGATGCAGACCGCGAATACGACCAACGCCTTGACCACCATGGTCACCTGCGGCGGCACGCCGAGCGCGTAGATCGTCGAGGTCAGCGTCTGCAGGATGAGGGCGCCGATGAGGCTGCCGGCCAGGTTGAACCTGCCGCCGCTCAACAGGCCACCACCCAGTGTCACGGCGAGGATGGCGTCCAGCTCCAGCAGCAGGCCGGCGTTGTTGGCATCGGCGCTCTTGATGTTGGACGAGATCATCAGCCCCGCCAGGCCGGCACCGAAGCTGCAGTAGACGTAGACGAAGAAGACGATGGCCGCCGTGCGCACGCCGGCCAGCCGCGCGGCGACGGGGTTGATGCCGACAGCCTGGATGAACAGGCCCAGCGCCGTGCGCCGCATCAGCAAGGCCGTCAGGCCGGCGACGAGGGCGACGACGTAGAGCGACACCGGCAGGCCGAGCAGATGGCCGGTGCCCAGCCAGAAGAAGCTGGCCGGCTCATAGACGGTGATGATCTGGCCATCGGTCAGCAACTGGGCCAGGCCGCGGCCGGCGACCATCAGGATCAGCGTTGCGATGATAGGCTGCAAGCCCAGGGCCGCGACGAGCAGGCCATTCCACAGGCCGCAGAGCAGCGAGACGCCGAGTGCCGCCGCGAGCGCGACGGCCAGGCCATGCGAACCCACCAGCGCGCAGGCCACCGTACCGGCGATGGCGACGACGGCGCCCACCGACACGTCGATACCGCGCGTCGCGATGACCAGGGTCATGCCCAGGGCTGAAAGCATCAGCGGGGCGGCGCGATGCAGGATGTCGACCAGGCTGCCGTAGAGATGGCCGTCCTTGATCTCAAGGTGCAGGAAACCCGGCACGCAGGCGGCCGCAACGGCAAGCAGCAGGGCCAGGGCCGCGAGCGGGCGCGCGAGGGGGTGGTTCCAAGCCCGGGTGCGGGCGCTTGGCGTGGGCATGGCAAGACCTTGGGAATTCATGCGGCGGCGGCAGGCTCGGCGGCGATGACCTCGAGCACGCTGCGCTCGTCCAGTTCGCCGCGGTGGTAGACACCTGCCGTGCGGCGGTCGCGCAGCACGAGGACGCGGTCGCTGCAATGCAGCACCTCGGGCAGCTCGGAGGAGATGAAGACGATGGCCATGCCTTCGCCATCGCCGCGATGGGCCAGCGCGCGGACCTGGTCCATCAAGTCCTCCTTGGCGCGTACGTCGATGCCGCGCGTGGGTTCATCGAGGATGAGGACGGTGGGTTGGGTGGCCAGCCAGCGTGCGAGCAGAGCCTTCTGCTGGTTGCCGCCGGACAGCTGGCCGATGGGCGCGTCCGCGCTCGGGGTCTTGATGCCCAGGCGCTTGATGTAGTCCTCGGCCAGGGCCTGCTGCTGCTCGCGGCTCATGACGAGGCGCAAGCCGTGACGGGCCTGCAGGGCGAGCAGGATGTTGTCGCGCACGGAGAGCTCAAGGACGGCTCCCTCATGCTTGCGGTCCTCGGAGCAGAAGGCGATGCCGGCCGCGATGGCCTCGCGGGGCGAGTGCCAGCGGCGCGCGCGGCCGTGCATGTCGACGTGGCCCGCGTCGGCCGCGTCGGCACCGAACAGCAGGCGCGCGGCCTCGGTGCGGCCGGAGCCGAGCAGGCCGGCCAGGCCCAGCACCTCGCCGCGCTGCAGCGTCAGGTCCAGTGGTTCGAGCGCGCCGCGCCGACCCAAGCCCTGGGCGCGCAGCACAGGGGCACCGGCTTCCTGGGCGCGGCTGTCCAGGCGCGTGGGCTGCTGGTCGGGCGGCGCGCCCACCATCTTGTTGACGAGGGCCAGGCGGCCCAGTTCAGCGGCGGCGTATTCGCCCTCGGTCTCGCCGTTGCGCATCACGGTGATGCGGTCGGCCAGCGCATAGGTCTGGTCGAGAAAATGGGTGACGAAGAGGATGGCCAGCCCCTGGTCGCGCAGGCGGCGCAGCACGGTGAAGAGGCGCTGCACGGCCGCATCGTCCAGGCTGGACGTGGGCTCGTCGAGGATGAGGACGCGGGCCTGCACGCGCAACGCGCGGGCGATGGCCACCATCTGCTGCACGGACAGCGAGTAGCGGGACAGCGGCGCGCTGACGTCGATGTCCAGGTCCATCTGCGCAAGGACGCGCCGCGCCTCGGAGCGCACGGCCGGCCAGTCGATGCGGCCCCAACGCCGCGGGAAGCGGCCGGCGCAGATGTTCTCCGCCACGCTGAGATTGGGGCAGAGGTTGACCTCCTGGTAGACGGTGCTGATGCCCAGGCGCTGGGCGTCCTCGGTGCCACCTGGTGCGATCAGGTCGCCGCCGAGCGTCATCGTGCCGGCATCGGGCCGGTACAGGCCCGTCAGCACCTTGATCAGCGTGGACTTGCCGGCGCCGTTCTGGCCCATCAACGCGTGCACTTCGCCGGGGAAGAGGCGCAGGCTGACGTCGCTGAGCGCCTTGACGCCGGGGAAGCCTTTGTGGATGCCAGACAGCGCCAGCACCGGGGCGACGCTCATCTCAATACTTCCGCTTGGGCAGCTCTTGCGCAGCGACGTCGGCGGTGTAGACACCCTCGGCCACCGTGATGCGCTTCTCGACCGGTTTCTTGGCGACGACGTCCTTGGCCAGTTGCATCAGTTGCGGACCGAGCAGGGGGTTGCATTCGACGGTGACGTTGAGCTTGCCGGCCTTCATGGCCTCGAAGGCGCCGCGCACGCCATCGATGGAGACGATGGCGATGTCCTGGCCGGGCTTGAGGCCGGCCTCCTCGATAGCCTGGATGGCGCCGATGGCCATGTCGTCGTTGTGCGCAAAGAGCACGTCGATTTTCTTGTCACGCGCCTTCAGGAAGGCCTCCATGACCTCCTTGCCCTTGGCGCGCGTGAACTCGCCCGACTGCGAGCGCAGGATCTGCAGCTTGGGATTGGCCTTGATGACCTCCTCGAAGCCTTTCTTGCGGTCGATGGCCGGTGCGGAGCCGACCGTGCCCTGCAATTCGACGATGTTCAGCGCATTGCCCGGGGCTTTCGCGGCACGCTCCAACACCCAGCGGCCGGCCTTGCGGCCTTCCTCGACAAAGTCGGAGCCGATGAAGGTCACGTACAGCGAAGAGTCCGCGACCTTGACGGCGCGGTCGGTCAGGATGACGGGGATGCCTGCCGTCTTGGCCTCCTTCAGCACCGTGTCCCAGCCAGACTCGACGACGGGCGAGAAGGCGATGACGTCGACCTTTTGCGCGATGAAGCTGCGGATGGCCTTGACCTGGTTCTCCTGCTTCTGCTGCGCGTCGGCGAACTTCAGCGTGATGCCGGCCTGCTTGGCGGCCTCCTTGACGGAGGCGGTGTTGGCGGTGCGCCATTCGCTTTCAGCGCCGACCTGGGAGAAGCCCATGACGAGGGGGGCGGCCAGTGCATGGAATGAAGGCAGGGACAGCGCAGCAGCGAGCAGCGCGCGGCGGATGTGATTCATGTGACTTGTCTCCGTATCGGTGTTCTGGCACCGATCCTAGGAAGGGCCGCGATGTGCGGCCAATCACATTTGCCGGGCAATCGATACTGGTTTGGATATGGCACCCGACGCCGGGACCTGAAAGCGCTCGACCGCGCCGGCCAGTATGGCTTCGCGCAGCCGTGTGCGCCAGGCCGTGATGGCGGCGTAGCGCGTGGGGTCGCGACCCGCCTCTTCGGCCCATATCTGCTCCGCACGCGATCCGTGGCAGGCTTCGCCACGCAGGCAGGCCAGCCAGATCTCCGGGTCGCGGCCGTCGCAGGCCAGGCCGAAATCGCAGGGCAGCAGGCGCAGGGCGGCTTCGATCAGGCGACGGCTGTCGTCGGTATCGAAGCGCTCTCCGTCGAACACGTAGCTTTCGCCTTCGCGGGCCAGCAGGCGCGGGCCCAGTTCATCGAGCAGCAGGGGATCGGGTCGGGCCAGCACGGCGGCAGGCCAGTCCGGGGCTGCATCGCCCTGCTCCAGCCGATGCAGCAATGGGTCGGCGGGACCGGGCTCGTCGGCGGGCACGCTGGCCAGGGCCAGCCACTCTGGCGTGAGCATCTGGCCGCAGCCGGTGGCCAGCATCTGCCGCTGCTGCTGGGCAGCCTGCCGGTGTGCGTTGTTGACGTCGGCTGGCGGCGGCTCGGCAAGCGCGCCCAGTGCGGCGCAGCGCCGGGCCAGGGCACGGGCATAGAGGCGCCCGCCCTCGGCCCGCCGGGCCAATGCCATTTGCAGCGTGGCGCGCAACTCGGTCGCGGGTGCGTCCAGCAGGGGCGCGAGCGGCTGGGGCGCAGGCAGGGGGAGCTGCGCCAAGATGGACTGGGCAGTGGGGCGCGGCATCGGCTCCACGTGAAGCCCACGCACCGCAACGGGCTCTACAGGAACGACCGGCTCCGCCTCGCGTGGCGCGCCGGATGTCGCACCCAACAAGGCCGCGGCAAGCAGTGCTGCCGCGGCCCCGCCCAGTGTCACCAGACGGCTTGTGGCCATCCGTCCGATCCCCAGGTCACGTTGTTGATGAAGAGCACCGGCGCGCCGTTGTTCTGCGCGTCATAGGCGTGCCAGGCCATCACCGAGCCGTCGCTCAGCAGCGATTGCCCGCCCGGGCCCTTGAAGCGCGAACCGCTGGATGCGAGGACGGTGCCGCCGCCGGACAGCATGGCCACGCCGGCCTTGTCGGTATAGGGCCCGGTGATGGAGGTCGAGCGGCCGACGACGATGTAGTAGGTGCTGTTCGCACCCTTGCAGCAGGCGCCCTTGGAGGCGAACAGGTAGTAATAGGTCGTGCCGTTGATGGCCTTCTTGACGACGAAGCCGTTCTCGATGCCGTTGGTCGAGTCCTTCGCGATGTTGACGATGCCGCCGGTGGGCGGCTTCAGGTTCACCTTGCTGACGCGGGTGATGTGGATGCCGTTCCAGAACGAACCGAAGACGAGGTAGGGGTCACCATTGTCGGCAAGCACGAAGCTCGGGTCGATGGCGTTGTAGCCATCGCCGGCCTTGGAGGTCAGGATGGCGCCTTGGTCCACCCATTGGCCGGCCGCGATGCCGCCGGCCGAGGTGGTGAGCCCGATGGCCGACTTCTGCGAGCCGAAGCTGGAGATGGCGTAGTAGCAATAGCCTAGCGTGCCGTACTCGCCGCAGCCGGGTGCCCAGACCATGGCGGTCTTGTCGGAGGGCAGGTAGGTCTTCCACCAGGACAAGCCGCTGCCGAAGATGGGCAGCCCTTGAGTCCAGGCATGGCCGTCGCCGGAGTACTTCACGCCGATGCCGCCGTTGTCGGTGGTCTCGAAGATCCACCAGGTGGAGCTGGTCTTGTAGATGTTGGGATCGTGGGTGCCCAGCGCGCCCGAGAGCGTCCAGGGTGCGGCCTGGAGCTGCGTGCCAGCCACGGCCAGCAGCCCGGACAGGGCGAGACGAAGGATGGGCGCGCATCGGCGCCGCCATTGAGCCAGCATGTTTTTGTCTCCTGATGTGATGTTGTCGATCTACGCCGGTCCGATCGCAAAGGGGCGCAAACGGGCCAGCGCGGGCGATGCTAGGAAGGAGACAGCCGCCGTCGCCAATCACTTTTCAGGACGCCGCGATACGGCTTCCGGTATTTCTCGCAAACCCCGATATCCGTTGGAAGATGGCTTCGCCCATCCACAACACGCCGTTGGAATCGCTATGGGCCTTGCTTCAGCAGCCGCAGGCCATAGAGGCCGCCAGCGATGGACCCCGGCCTGGCCACGAAGCGCACGGTCAGGCGTCCGCCGGCCGCGCGCACCAGCCCCGCAGGCAGGGCGAAATCGCGCGTGTACACGGGCTGGCTGGCGTCGCTGCCGAGTTCGATCTCGGCGACGAGCTGGCCGTTGACGAGGAGATCGAAGCGGCGCCCGGCGTCGGTGGCGGCAAAGCCCAGTTGCAGCACTCGGGCCTGGCCGCTGGGGTCGTTCAGCTCGTAGCTGAACCATTGGTGCGCGTGCCGCCAACGGCCGGCCGGCGCGACGCCGCTCTCGGTGCCTTCGCCCTTGAAGCCGTGGTCGGATTCGGGCTGCTGCTCGCCGGGCGCGACCTGGTCGATGGTGATCGCGTCGAGTGCCAGGCGGGCCTCTTCGGCCTTGGCCAGCTCCGTGCGCAACAGGCTTTGCCGTGCCGGCGTGCTGCGCGCCCAGTACAGCATGTAGCGGGAGTCGTGCAAGCGGAAGAAGGGGATGAGGTGCAGGTTCTCGGCGCTCTTGCCGCCCTGAATCAGGCCGGGCGCCGTGAACGTCAGCGGTCGGCCTGGTACGGGCTTGAAGCGGCGCACAAAGTCGGCCCTGTCGCTGACGAAGACGGGCGCGGCCTCCTGCGGGCAGACGGCACCCTGGGCGATGTGACCCATGCGCGAGCCATCGGCCATGAAGCTCAACGCCTCACCGGGTTGCGGCGTCTTGGCGGCCAGCACGATGGGGCCGTGCAGTACGGCGACGTAGTTCTTGAGGCCCGGCATGGGTTCGAGCCGCGTGCGCATCGGCAACTCCACGTCGACGCGGTCGCCCGCGGCCCAGGTGCGGCGCAGCTCGACGTAGCCCCCCGGGGCGGCCTTGACCGCAACGGCGCGGCCGTTGAGCCTGAGCGTCAGCGCGCCGGGTGCGACCCAGCCGGGGTAGCGGATCTTCAGCGCGAACGCGCCGGCGTCCTGCACCGTCAACCGTGTGCGCGGCTCGTCGGGGAAGCGCGTGGACTGCGTGACGCGGATGCCGCGCTCGCGCCAGTCCAGCGTCGACGCGATGAAGAGGTTCACGTAGAGCGCATCGTCGTCGTGCGCGTAGATGAACTCGCCGTGGCGGGCGTGGCTCTCCAGCCCCGAGCCGACGCAGCACCACATGCCTTGGTCCACCTGCGAGTAGACGCGGTAGTGCTGGGGCCGCATCGGCGTGAAGTAGACGAAGCCGCCGTCGCCCGGGTGCTGCGACGCGAGGATGTGGTTGTAGAGGGTGCGCTCGTAGAAGTCCGCATAGCGCCCGACTCCGGGCGCTTCATGCTGCAGCAGCGCCGTCAGCTTCAGCATGTTGTAGCTGTTGCAGGTCTCGGGCCCCTCGACTTCGTTGAGCATGGGCCGGAAGTCGTCGGCCGGGTGGAAGTGCTCCTTCACGCTGTTGCCGCCGATGGCGACGCTGCGTTTCTCGACGACGTCGCGCCAGAAGAACTCGGCTGCGCGCCGGCCCTCGCTCTCGCCGCTGAGTTGCGCAATGCGCGCGAAGCCGATGACCTTGGGAATCTGCGTGTTCGCATGCAGGCCGGTCAACCGGTCCTGGCCAGCCACCAGGGGCTGCAGGATGGCCTGGTGCGAGAAGCGGCGTGCGAGCGCCAGGTAGCGCGCATCGCCCGTCATCTCAGCCACGTCGGCCAGCACCTCGTTCATGCCGCCATGCTCGCTGCGCAGCATGTCCTGCATCTGGGCGTCGCTCAGGTGCGACGTCAGCTGCAGCGCCCAGCCCGACAAGCGCACGAGCATGGCCCTGGCATCGGCATTGTCGGCATGCACCCAGGCATCGCGCAGGCCCGCGAAGAGCTTGTGCAGGTTGTACCAGGGCACCCAGCGGCCGTTGACCGAGAAGCTGTCGACCTTGAGTTGGCCGGCGGCGATCTCGCTCCAGGCCTTGGCGCCGTCGGGGATGCCACCGATATAGCCGGTGCCCAGCTGATCCTGGCAGCGCTTGAGTTCGGCGATGACGTAGTCAAGGCGCTTCTTCACCTCGGCATCACCGGTCGAGGCATACATCAGAGCCAGGGCCGAAACGTAGTGCCCGCCCATGTGGCCATCCAAGCCGCTGGACTCCCAGTTGCCGTAGCTCGCCACCGGCACGGGCAGGCCGGCTTCGCGGCGGAAGGGGGTCAATAGGCGCTCGGGATCGAGTGCCATCAAGTAGTGCAGGTCGGTCGTCTGCGCTTCGAGGAAGGGCCCGTCGAGCAGGCGGACACGATCCAGTGCGAAGCCCTGCGTGGCTGCGCCCGCGCCATTGACGGCAAGGGCCAGAGCCAGCAGCAGGGCCCGCATCTTCAAGCCCCCGTGCGGATGGCCCAGAGCGACACGCCGCCAGACGACAGCGCGCTGAAGCTCACCGCGAAGGCGCCGGCATTGGTATTCCACTGCCGCGACAGCACACCGCTGTAGGTGGAGCCGCCCGCCGTGACGGTCAGCTTGTTGCCTGCCTTGTAGGCCCAGGTGCCCGTCATGCCGCCACTGACCGAGCCGTCCGCATTCAGCGTGACGTTGATCGATTGCTTGGTCGTCGCCGTGATGTCCAGCCCGTGGTTGACGAGCTTGTAAGTGCCCGCCGCCTGGGTGGCGCTCACGTCAGCCGTCTGCGCGGGGCTGGCCAGGCTCAGCGGCGCATAGCGCAGCGGCGCGACAACCAGCCAGCCGTCGTCGTTCAGGTGCATCTCGTGCACGCGCACTTCGTGGGCCTCGCCGGTGTTCGGGAAGCGCGTGTGGAAGATCAGGAAGTACTGTTGCGTGGCGGCGTCGTAGTACGCCGAGTTGTGGCCGGGCGAGACATAGCCGAGCGGCGTGCCGCTCTCGCCAGCCGCGAGCGCGAACTGATGGCCGCCGACGAGCTTCATCGCGTGCGGCGCGATGCTGGCATCGTCGAACACCGTGCCGGCCGCGCCCTTCACGGTGGCCATGTCGGCGCCGCTGCCATCCACGTAGGGTCCGTCGGGCGAGTGCGAGCGGGACACGCGGATGTTGTAGCCGCCGGCCGCGTCCAGGCCGCCGAAAGAGCAGAACAGGTAGTAGTACTGGCTTTGCGGGCTGTAGAGCACGTAGGCGCCTTCGATGCGCGCATGGTTGCCGCCCATCAGGTGCTTGCCATAGCCCTGGCCGGCAACGGGCAAGCCGGTGGCGGTATCCAGTTGCAGGATGAAGAGGCCGCCCGAGTAGGAGCCATAGATCATCCACAACTTGCCCGCCGCGTCCTTGAAGACCTGCGGGTCGACGACGTTGGGGTGGACGGTCGCGTCGTAGATCGTGCCGTCCTCGCTGGGCAGCCCCCACATGCCGGACTTCAGCAGGATCTGCTTGTTGACGTAAGGGCCGTCGACCTTGTCCGCCACGGCGACGCCCAGGGCCGAGCGCGGCGAGTCGCCCTTGCAGGCGCAGTAGTACATGTAGAACTTGCCGTCGCCGAGCCTGGCGACGTCGGGCGCCCACAGGTCGGTGACCTGGGCCCAGGCGAAGGTGTCGGCCAGGGCTGTCGTGACCTTGTTGAACAGCGGGTTGGCATCGTTGACGCCGTCGGCCAGCTTGGTCCAGTTCATCAGGTCAGGCGTTTTGGCCGCGGCGAGATGAGAACCAAAGACGTAGAAGTTGCCGTCGACGCGGATGACGGACGGGTCATGGACCGAGACGTTGGCGAAGCTGACCGGCGCCTGCGAAGGCGCGGGAGCCGGGGCGGGGGCTGGGGCCGGAGCTGGCGCTGGCGTCGGTGTGGGTGCGGGTGCGGGTGCGGGGCTGGGCGCGGGCGAGGGGGCGCCACCGCCTCCGCCGCCGCAGCCGGTCAGCGCGAGGGCGGCCGAGCCTGCGAGGAAGTCGCGTCGGTTCTGAAAGGCCATGATGGGTTTGTCTCCGGGGCTGTTGGTTGTGGCCGCTGCAGCCTAGGAGGCTCGGCGGCGGCGCACCAATGACATTGCAGGCGCGGTTGATCCTGGTTTTGATATGCCGCGTGGGGCTCGCGAACGCAGCGCAACGCCTGGGCAAGCAGCACGGCAGGCCCAGGCGCTACGGCTTCGCGGACGGCGCTCGTCGAGTGGGGGCTGTCAGCCCTCGACGGCGACGACGACGATGGACTTGGCCGGCAGCTTCAACGTCAGCTTGCCGCCGGCGGCCTGGGCCTCGAAGGCCTGCGGCACGACCTGGACTGGCTTGCCGAGTTCGTTCTGCGCGTCCATGGCGGCGGCGGTCAGCAGCTTGCCCTTGACAGCCTTCGGCGCCGCAGCGCCGACCTGCAGCGTCAGCTCAGCCGGCTGGTTGGCATTCGAGTTGACGAGGCCGATGTAGAGCTTGCCGTCCTTGCCACGCGCAGCCGTGGCGGACAGGCCCGGCATTTCGACGGCGCCGACCTTGTAGACCGGGTTGTTCTCGATCTTGGCCGGCAGCGAGGTCGCGTCCTGGAAGGGCGTGTACAGCGCGAAGGCGTGGTAGGTCGGCGTCAGCACCAGCTTGTCCTTGGAGGTCAGGATCATGGCCTGCAGCACATTGACCATCTGCGCGATGTTGCTCATCTTCACCCGGTCGGCATGGGCGTGGAAAACGTTGAAGTGCAGCGCCGCCAGCAGCGCGTCACGCAGCGTATTGCGCTGGACCAGGAAGCCGGGGTTGCTGCCGGGCTCGGGGTCATACCAGCTGCCCCACTCGTCGAAGTACAACTCCAGGCGCTTGGCCGGGTCGTTCTTGTCGAGGATGGCCGTCGTCTTGGTCAGCGTGTTGTCGATCTTGCTGACTTGCGACAGCATGGAGATCCACTCGGCCTCGGGGAAGCCAACGGCCGAGCCCTTGCCTTCCCACTTGCCGCTGGGGAAGGTGTAGGCGTGGTGGGAGATGGCATCGAAGTTGAAGCGCACGCTCTTGCTCAGCACGTCTTCCCAGGTGGTGTCCTGGTCGTTGCCGCCGCTGGCGATGAACTTGGGCCGGTTGTTCTCGGGTGTCTTCAGGAAGGTTGCCCAGTGCCGGTACAGGTCGGCGTAGTACTCGGGCCGCATGTTGCCGCCGCAGCCCCAGGTCTCGTTGCCGACGGCAAAGTAGTGCACGCGGAAGGGCTTGTCGTGGCCGTTCTTGCGGCGCGCTTGAGCCAGCGTCGAGTTGCCCTCGGCCGTCATGTACTCCAGCCATTCGGCCATTTCCTGCGGGCTGCCGGTGCCCATGTTGCCGTTGACATAGGCCTCGGCGCCAAGCTGCTCGACCAGGTCGAAGAACTCGTGTGTGCCGACGGCGTTGTTCTCGGCTACGCCACCCCAGGTGGTGTTGACCTTGACGGGCCGCTTGTTGCGCGGGCCGATGCCTTCGCGCCAGTGGTATTCGTCGGCGAAGCAGCCGCCGGGCCAGCGCACCAGCGGCACCTTCAGGTCCTTGAGCGCCTGCACGACGTCCTTGCGCCAGCCGCGCACATTGGGGATCCTGGACTCGGGGCCGACCCACATGCCCTCGTAGATGCCGGTGCCCAGGTGCTCGGCGAACTGGCCGTAGATGTTGCGGTGGATGACGGGGCCAGGCTGGTCGGCGTTGACGACCAGCTTGATGTCGGCGGCCAGGGCACCCGCACTCGCGGCGAGCGCGGCGACCAGGGCCAGCAGTTGCTTCTTCATTCGTCTTGTCTCCTTGGTTGTTCTGTTCGGGCCAGACGCATCAGTTGCGCGTCAGTGCCCCGTCGCGACGCCGCCAGACACCGCGCTCGTTCGGTTCCCGCAGCACCGGCGGCAGCAGGGCGCGCGGCAGGTTCTGGTAGCTGACGGGGCGCAGGAAGCGCTGGATGGCGGCCGTGCCCACCGAGCTGCTGCGGCCGTCGCTCGTGGCCGGGAAGGGCCCGCCGTGGACCATGGCCGTCGACACCTCGACGCCGGTCGGGTAGCCGTTGGCCAGGATGCGGCCAACCTTGCGCTCCAAAGCGGGCAACAGCCGGCGCGCGATGGCGAGGTCGCCTTCGTCGTCGTCCTGCAACTGCAGCGTGGCGGTCAACTGGCCTTCCAGGCCCTCGATGACGGCGAGCAACTCGTCCTCGTCGCGGCAGGCGACCAGCAGCGAGGCGGGGCCGAAGATCTCGGCCGACATGGCGTGGTTGGCCAGGAAGGCCGCGCCGGTTGTCTTGAACAGGCTGGGCGCCCCCTGGCAGCCGCTGGATTCGCCACGCAGCAGCGTATTGACGGCGGGCTGGCCGGCGAGCTGTTGCTCGCCGCGCTGGTAGGCGCCGGCGATGCCGGGGGTCAGCATGGTGCCGGCGGCCACGGGCTTCAGCGCCTCGGCAGCGGCGGCGGCAAAGCGGTCGAAATCGGCCCCGGCCAGGCCCAGCACCAGGCCGGGATTGGTGCAGAACTGGCCCACGCCCATCGTCAGCGAGCCGGCAAAGCCGGTGGCGACATCGGCGCCGCGCGCAGCCAGGGCGCCGGGCAGCAGGACGACGGGGTTGATGCTGCTCATCTCGGCGTAGACGGGGATGGGCTGCGGGCGCGAGGCCGCGGCCGCCATCAACGCCAGGCCACCGCTGCGCGACCCGGTGAAGCCGACGGCCTGGATGGCCGGGTGGCGTACCAGGGCTTCGCCGATGCCGTGGCCGCTGCCGGTCAGCAGGGCGAAGACGCCGGCGGGCAGCTCGCACTTGCGCACCGCCTCCATCACCGCTCGACCGACGAGTTCGGACGTGCCCGGGTGAGCCGAGTGCGCCTTGACGACGACGGGGCAGCCGGCAGCCAGCGCCGCGGCGGTGTCGCCACCTGCGACCGAGAAGGCGAGCGGGAAGTTGCTGGCGCCGAAGACGGCCACGGGGCCGACGCCGACGAAGCGCAGCCGCAGGTCCGGCCGCGGCGGCTGGCGCGTGGGCAGGGCGGTGTCGATGCGGGCGTCCTGCCAGCTGCCTTCGCGCAGCAGCTCGGCAAAGAGCTTGAGCTGGTTCACCGTGCGGCCCCGCTCGCCTTCCAGCCGCGCGCGTGGCAGGCCGGTCTCGGCCATGGCGCGCACGACGAGGGCGTCGCCCAGCGCCAGGATCTGCGCGGCGACCTGGTCGAGGAAGTCGGCGCGCTCGTGGTCGGTCGTCGCGCGGAAGGCGTCGAAGGCGGCGCCGGCGAGGGCGCAGGCCTCGTCGACCTGGGCGGTGCTGACGGCGTGGAAGTCGGGGCCGAGGGCTTCGCCCTGGGCGGGGTCAAAGGCCTGGAAGGCGGCAGCGTCGCCGCGCACAGCCTGGCCACCGATCAGGGCCAGGCCCTGGATGCTCGTGTCCATGTGAACCTCAGTGGGAGTGGCGCGGCACGGCAGAGCCGCGCTTGCCGCGCAGGAAGTCGAAGTCGCAGCCCTCGTCGGCCTGCAGCACGTGCTGCACGTAGAGCTGGCGGTAGCCGCTGGCGTCCTGCGGGTCTGTGGTCTGAGCGGCGGCCCAGTCGGCCAGGCGCTGCTGCAGTTCGGCCTCGGGCACGTCCAGGTGCAGGCGGCCGGCGCCGCAGTCGAGCTCGATGAAGTCGCCCTCCTGCACGACCGCCAGCGGCCCGCCCGCGCGCGCCTCGGGCGCCACGTGCAGCACGACGGTGCCATAGGCGGTGCCGCTCATGCGCGCGTCGGAGATGCGCACCATGTCCTTCACGCCGGCAGCCAGCAGCTTCGGGGGAAGGCCCATGTTGCCGACCTCGGCCATGCCGGGGTAGCCCTTGGGGCCGCAGTTCTTCATGACGAGGATGGAGCTGGCATCGACGTCGAGGTCGGGGTCGCCGATGCGGGCCTTGTAGTCCTCGAAGTTCTCGAACACGACGGCGCGGCCGCGGTGCTTCATCAGCTCGGGCGTGGCGGCCGAGGGCTTGAGCACGGCGCCGCGCGGCGCGAGGTTGCCGCGCAGGATGCAGATGCCGCCGTCCTGGATGAGCGGGTTGTCGAGGGTGCGGATGACTTCGTCGTCGTAGATGGGCGCATCGACGACGTTGGCCCACAGGCTCTTGCCGTTGACGGTCAGTGCGTCCTTGTGCGGCAGCAGGTCGGCTTCGCCCAGGCGGCGCAGCACGGCGGGCAGGCCGCCGGCGTAGTAGAACTCCTCCATCAGGAAGCGGCCCGAGGGCAGCAGGTCCACGAGGGTCGGCGTGCCGCGGCCGATGCGGGTCCAGTCTTCCAGTTCCAAATCCACGCCGATGCGGCCGGCAATGGCCTTGAGGTGGATGACGGCATTGGTCGATCCGCCGATGGCGGCGTTGACGCGGATGGCGTTTTCGAAGGCTTCTCGCGTCAGCACCTTGGACAGGGTCAGTTGCTCCCACACCATCTCGACGATGCGCATGCCGGACAGGTGCGCCAGCACGTAGCGGCGCGCATCGACGGCGGGGATGGCTGCGTTGTGCGGCAGGGACGTGCCCAGCGCCTCGGCCATGCAGGCCATGGTGCTGGCCGTGCCCATGGTGTTGCAGGTGCCGGCCGAGCGCGAGTGCCCGGCCTCGGCGGCCATGAAGTCGTGCATGCTGATCTCGCCGGCCTTGACCTGCTCGTGCAGCTGCCACACAGCCGTGCCCGAGCCGATGTTCTTGCCCTTGAGCTTGCCGTTGAGCATGGGGCCGCCGGTGACGACGATGGCCGGAACGTCCACGCTGGCGGCGCCCATCAGCAGGGCGGGCGTCGTCTTGTCGCAACCCACCAGCAGCACGACGGCGTCCATCGGATTGCCGCGGATGGACTCCTCGACGTCCATGCTGGCAAGGTTGCGCGTGAGCATGGCGGTGGGGCGCAGATTGCTCTCGCCGTTGGAGAAGACCGGGAACTCGACCGGCCAGCCACCCGCTTCGATGATGCCGCGCCTGACATGCTCGGCCAGTTTGCGGAAATGAGCGTTGCAGGGGGTCAGCTCGCTCCAGGTGTTGCAGATGCCGATGATGGGCTTGCCCTGGAACTCGTGGTCGGGGATGCCCTGGTTCTTCATCCAGCTCCGGTACATGAAGCCGTTCTTGTCCTGCGTGCCGAACCACTCGGCGGAGCGCAGCTTGACCTTGCTCTTCTTGTCCTCAATCGTCATGGGATGTCTCGATGTCGTCTTTCGGGGCTCTCAAGCCGTTCGACCAGGCTGTTCGCGCCATTCAGGTGCAAACAGCCCTGAAACCGATGCTAGGCAGCGGAGGAATTGCAATCCAATCAATTTCAGCGGTGTACCGATACTGAATCTGGCATCAGTCGCGGCGGGACGGCTTGCCGAACAGCGGCATGCCATCGGCGCTCCAGCGCAGCGGCTTCACGAAGGTGTGGCGGTCGGGGTTCCACAACGGGTCGCCGACGATCTCGGTGTAGGTGCGGGCGTGGTAGACCAGCAGCACCTCATCCGGGTCGTCGGCCACGGTGAAGCTGTTGTGGCCAGGGCCGAAGACGCTGTCCTCGGTGCAGCTGCGCATCACGGGCTGTGCGGACTTGCGCCAGCTGGCCGGGTCCAGCAGGTCGGCGCCTTCGTCGGCCCAGAGCAGGCCCATCGCATAGTTCTCGTCCGTCGCGCTGGCCGAGTAGCTGAAGAAGACCCGGCCGTGCCGGATCAGCACCGACGGCCCCTCGTTGACGAGGAAGCCGCGGCATTCCCAGTCGTACTCGGGGCGGCTCAGGCACACCGGCGCCCCGCCAAGCTGCCAAGGCGTCTTCATAGTCGCGATGTAGAGGTTGGAGTTGCCGGGGATGGCCGGGTCCTTCTGCGCCCACAGGTAGTAGAGGCGGCCGCGGTGGGTGAAGGTGGTCGCGTCCAGGCAGAAGCTGTCGATGCCGGAGTCGACGGGGCCCAGGAACTCCCAGGGGCCACCGAGCGGGTCTGCGGCGGTGTTCCTGATCGCGTACATGCGATGCTGGAACAGCCCGTTCACGATCTCGCGCGACGGCGCGGCGGCGAAGTAGACATACCAGGCGCCGTCGTTGAAATGCAGCTCGGGCGCCCAGATCAGTTCGGAATACGGCCCCGTGTCGGGCTTGTGCCAGACGTCGAAGACCGGCGCGTCGGCAAGGCCTTCGATGGTCGGCGCCCGCCGCACCTCGATGCGGTCGTACTGCGGCACCGAGGCGGTGAAGTAGTAGAAGCCGTCGCTGTGGCGGGAGATGTGGGGGTCGGCGCGCTGGCGGATCAGCGGCTCAATCAGGTCGGACATGGGGACTGCCAGATAGAAAGAGGGCGCTGCCGGGGAGGCCCCCGCAACGCCCTGCGAGCACAAGCTCGGCTTAAAGCTTCCAGCGGAAACCGACCGAAACCGCCCGGCCGGTCTGGACCGTGCCGAAATTGGTCAACTCCGGATTGCCGGCGTCGCCAAAGTGGTAGTACTGCTGCTGCATCTCGTTCGTCAGGTTGACGCCGCTGATGTCCAGCGCCATGCGATCGTTGATGTTGTAGGTCAGCTGGAGGTCCACGCTCTTTTCCGGCTGGCGCCAGATGCCGATCGGGTTGGCGAACAGCGCGGCTTCGTTGGCGGCCAGGAAGGCGGAGCGACGGACGTAGGACAGGCGGGCGCCGATCGGGCCCTTTTCATAGGCCAGGGTGGCATTCCACGACAGCTTGGACACGCCGAAGAAGGGCGTCTCCAGCTGCGAGACGATCTGGCCGGCGCTGTTGGCGGTCGGCACGTTCTGCGACGAGGTCAGGCGCGTCACGCTGCCCTGGAAGCCCAGGCCATCCAGCAGGCCCGGCAAGCCTTTCGGGAAGTAGATGGTGCCCAGTTCGAGGCCGCTGATCTTGCCGTTGGACGCATTGACCGGCGAGCTGATGACGTAGTCGTAGCCGTTGGTGTGGTCGCCGCCGGAGGTGGAGTTGCGGAACGGGTCGTTGGCGGGATCGACGTGAACGCGGCGACGCAGGGGCACGACCAGGCCGTCGATCTTGCGTTGGAACAGGGTGCCGTAAAGCGCGCTGTCCTTCTGGAAATACCACTCACCCGTCAGGTCGAGGTTCTTGGAGCGCGTCGGCTCCAGGCCGGGATTGCCGCCGCCGCCGCCGCCGTAGCCGACCCGCGAGACGTCGTCGCTGAGTTGCAGCACGGGGTTGAGATCGCCGAAGCCCGGCCGACGCAGCGTTTCACCGTAGTTGAAGCGCACCAGCACGTCCTTGACCGGCTCATAGCGCAGCGTCACGCTGGGCAGGAACTTCTTGGCCGTCTTCTCGCCGTTCGTCGGCGTCACCACCTTGGTGGTGGCGTTGACGCTGTAGGCGGTCATGCTGGTATCGACCTGCACATAGCGCACACCGAAATTGGCACGCAGGGGACGGCCCAACAATTGGCTTTCGGCGTCCGCCATCAGGAAGAGGTTGGTGGTGTCTTCCTTGACGTCGAAGGTCTTCTGCAGACCCAGCTTGTCGGTCGTCAGGAAATTCGCATCGACCGAGTTGTAGAGCTTGCGCCACGCGTCGATGTTGTCGCGAATGTAGTAGGCATTCGGCTCGATCCAGGAACGCGGGACATCCGAGATGTCCGTGCCGAAATTCGAGTTGACGTGGTAATAGTTGGCGCCCAGCGAGGCCAGGTTGCGCCCCAGGAAGGACGATTGCGTCCGGTTCGCCTCCGACGCCTTGCGGCTGTCGAAGCGCGCGCCGAAATTCAGCGTCTTCAGCGGACCCCAGTCGGCATCGTAGGCACCCGACAGGCTGGCGGTTGCGGCGCTGCCCTCGTTGCGGTTGGCGTTGTCGTAGAACTGCGCGACGTTCCACTTGGCGGGGTCCACCAGGTCGGCGTTGTTGTTGAACTTGAAGGCCATGTTGCCGCCGCCCGAATTGAAATCGACGTTGATCGACGGCGCGACGCGGTCAATGCGGGTGGCAGTGAATTCCGAGTGGAACTTGCTGGTCTGGTACGACACGTCCCCGTCCAGCCTCAGCCGGTCACCGAGATTCCACTTGCCGTTCAGGGCGTAGATACGGGAATCGGTGGCCGAGGTGGTGTAGTCGCCGCTGTTGAAACCATAGACGTCATTCACGGTCCGCGTCTTGATGACGTTGGTTCCCGGGAATGTCGTGATCGTCCCTGCGGGGTTGGTGCCGAGGTTGCCCCACCAGTCCACGAAGCTGAACAGCAGCTGGTTGAAGGACTTGTCGCGATAACCGTTGTACATCGTTTCAAACGTGTAGACGGAATCTGCGTTCGGCTGCCACTGCAAGGCGACGTTCGCTGCCGGGCGCTTGCGTTCGCCTTGAACGTCGCTCTGGAAAACGGCGTCACGCGCCAGGTAGTAGGGCCGAGCCGTGCCGTTGAAATTCAGTGTCGAACCTGCCTGCTGCGGCAGGCCGGTATAGGTTCCAGGCGTCCAGATGTTGTTGTCGAAGATGCGCTGCAACGGGGTATAGCCTGCCGGGACTTCAGCGGCATTGGGGCTGGTGAAGGGCACCATGGCCCCGGGCGTCACGCTTTCGTTGCGATAGTCCGTCTTGACCATCGACAGGTTGACCAGCGCACCGAAATCTCCGGCGTCGGTTTTCCAGCGGTTGCTGGCCAGTGCGCTCAGCTGCGGATTCGACTTCTTCGCAGGATCGAGATAGGTTTCCCGCGCCAGCAGCGACAGCTTCGCACCCTTGAAATCGAAAGGCCGCAGCGACTTGACGTCGATCTGGCCGGCAATGCCGTTTTCGAGCTGGCCGGCGTCGCGCGTCTTGTAGACGTCGATCTGGCGAACCAGGGTCGAGGGAATGTCCTGCAGAGCCACCTGCGTTCCGGAGGCGGTGAAGATGTTGCGGCCGTTCCAGGTGGTGGCGATGTCAGGCAGACCACGGATGGAAAGGGTGCCGACTTCGCCGCCGGCGCGGTTGGTGACCTGGATGCCCGTCACGCGCTGCAGCGCTTCGACGACGTTGTTGTCGGGCAGCTTGCCGATGTCTTCGGCAACGACCGATTCCACGACCTGGTCGCTGGTGCGCTTGTTCGCCAGGCTCTTGGACAGCGAAGCCCTGACACCGGTGACGACAACCGTCTCCAGCGACGTGTCGACGGCCTTGTCCTGCTGGGCCTGGGCCGACGCAGCGAGCACCAGCGCCATCGCGGCGGCGGCGGTCCGGCGAAGCGGGAAGGCGGGGAAAGATTCAGCCACGCACGGCGGCATCGAACCGACAGATTTCATCTTGTCTCCATCATCGTTTTTAGGGATCAGTCCGGCCCCAGGGCCGATGCCAGGCCACTTGCGGGCGGGTCATCGGCTTGGGGTGTGAAGTCATGCTAGGGGGGCGACTGATCCAGGGCTAATCACATTTTTGGACTTCGCGATGCTGCTTTTCGCATCGGGCTTCAGGGTTCCTACCGAGCCGCTGCGCACCGCGAAGTCGGCCTGTGGACGGCGATCGATCAGGCCTCGCCGAGGTCGTCGAAGAGTGGTTCGGCGACGTCCAGGCCGGACTCGACGGCGAGGCCGAACAGGCTGCCGGACAAGGGCATGGCCATCAGCTCAACGGTCATGGATGGCTGGGCCCGCTCGCGGGCGAAGGCGGCGCCTTCGTCAGGCGAACCGGTGCACGGTGCTGCTGCGCCAGGCCTGGCCGGGCCTCAGCACCGTCGAGGGCCAGTCGGCATCGGCGGCGTGGTGCGGCGAATCGGGGTTGTGCTGGGTTTCGAGGCAGATCCCGTCGCCCTGGCGGTAGATGCGGCCGCCCGGGCCGGCCAGGCTGCCGTCGAGGAAGTTGCCGGAATAGAACTGCAAGGCCGGCTCGCTGGTCAGCACGTCCATGCGCCGGCCGGAATGCGGGTCCTCCAGCGTCGCGGCGGGGCGCAGGCCGTCGGCATCCGGCAGCGCGTCGAGCAGCCAGTTGTGGTCGTAGCCCTTGGAGCGCAGCAACTGCGGGTGGGCCTGGCGGATGCGGGCGACGATGGAAGTCGGCGTGCGGAAGTCGAAGGGCGTGCCGTCGACCGGCGCATGGCGCTGCGGGATCTGGTGCTCGTCGACTTCGCTGTAGCGTGAGGCCGGGATGGTCAGGCGGTGGCGCAGCGCGCTGCCCTCGCCAGCGAGGTTGAAGTAGTCGTGATGGGTCAGGTTGACGACGGTGGCGCGGTCGGTCGAGGCCTCGTAGTCGATGCGCCAGCTGTTGTCCGTTGCGCTTAGCGAGTAGCGCACGCGAACCTTCAGCTCGCCCGGGAAGCCCTGTTCGCCGTGCGGGCTGGTGTAGCTGAACAGCAAGGCCTCCGCCTCACCGGCTCGGGGCTCGGCGGGTTCGGCCTGCCAGAGCCGGTGGCCGAAGCCCTCAAGGCCGCCGTGCAGGCAGTTGGGCCCGTTGTTGCGGCTCAGCGTGTGGATCTCGCCGTCCAGTTCGAAGCTGGCGCCGGCGATGCGGTTGCCGTAGCGGCCCACGATGATGCCGAAGGACGGGTTGCGGTGGACGTAGTCGTCGAGGTTGTCGAAACCGAGGACGACGTTGCCGCTGCGGCCCTGGGCGTCCGGTACCCACAAGCCGTTGACGATGCCGCCCAGCGTGATGGCGGTCAGGCGCAGGCCCATGCCGTTGTCCAGCGTGTACTCGTGCACCAGCCGGCCGTCGGGCAGGCGGCCGTAGTCGCGGCGCTCCATGCTCAGGCCCAGCCGCCGTCGACGATGAAGTCCTGCGCCGTGCACATTGCGCTGTCGTCCGCGGCGAGGAACAAGGCCATCGCAGCAATGTGCTGTGGCATCAGCGGTTCGTTGATGCACTGGCCCTTGGCGATTTCCTTCTTGGTCTCTTCGGTGACCCAGAGCTTGAGTTGTTTCTCGGTCATGACCCAGCCGGGCACCAGCGTGTTGACGCGAATCCTGTGGACTCCGAAGTCGCGCGCCAGGCAGCGCGTCAGGCCTTGGACGGCCGCCTTGCTGGCCGTGTACGCCGGCATGCCGCCTTGCTTGAGCATCCAGGAGATGGAGCCGAAGTTGACGATGGAGCCGCCGCCGGCCGCCTTCATGTCGGGCAGCACGGCCTGGGCAGTGAAGAACTGGTGCTTGATGTTGACGGCCACGCTGGCGTCCCAGAACTCGGGCGTCGTGTCCTCGACGGCATGGCGCTTGTCGTTGGCCGCGTTGTTCAGCAGCACGGTGAAAGGGCCTGTGCGCTCGCGCAACGCGGCGATGGCGGCACGCAGCGCGTCGATCTGGCTGAGGTCGGCGGCCATGAACTGGGGCGCATGGCGCGACGTCGCAGCCAGCCGGGCGGCGAGGGCGTTGCCCTCGTCGGCAGCCAGGTCGACGAAGGCAACCTTGGCGCCTTGTCCAGCAAAGGCCTCGACCAGCGTTTCGCCGATGCCGGTGGCCCCGCCGGTGATCAGGACTCCGCGGTCCTGAAGACTGGGGTAACGGGCGTAGGAACTCATGGGGTTGTCTCCAATCGATGCGGGTCGGCTTATGTCTGCCGCGCCATGTTGCGATTATTAGTCATACTTTTTATCTTTTGAAGAGGTTGAATTTCGGGTTAACCCCGATGATCATTGTTAAATAGTCATACTTTAATGGCGGCCATGCCAGCGACCACAGCCGGCCGTGCGCCGCATGCCGGCGCTTGAACCAACTTCCCACAGAGACAAGGGACCGCATCATGAGCCCCTCGGCCGCCCGCCCCGTACGTCCGTATCGCGGCGTCTTCCCCGTCGTTCCAACCATCTTCAATGCCGACGGCGGCCTGGACCTGCCAGGCCAGTTGCGCTGCGTCGACTTCATGATCGACGCCGGCTCCACGGGCCTATGCATCCTCGCCAACTTTTCCGAGCAGTTCGTGCTGTCGGACGCTGAGCGCGAGACGCTGACACGGGCCATCCTCGAGCATGTCGCCGGGCGCGTGCCCGTCATCGTCACGACGACGCACTACGCGACGCAGATCTGCATCGAGCGCAGCAAGCTGGCGCAGGAACTGGGCGCAGCGATGGTCATGGTCATGCCGCCGTATCACGGTGCCACGTTCCGCGTGTCGGAAGGGCAGATCGAGGGCTTCTACCAGCGCCTGTCCGACGCGATCGCCATCCCGATCATGATCCAGGATGCGCCCGTCGCCGGCACGCCCTTGCCGGTGCCGCTGCTGGCGCGCATGGCGCAGAACATCGCCAACGTGAAGTACTTCAAGCTGGAGATGCCGCAGGCCGCCAGCAAGATGCGCGAGCTGATCCGCGTGGGCGGCGCGGCCATCGAAGGCCCCTGGGATGGCGAGGAGGCCATCACGCTGCTGGCCGACCTGGATGCCGGCGCCACCGGCGCGATGACAGGCGGCGGCTTCCCCGATGGCATCCGCAAGATCTTCGACGCCTTCCATGCCGGCGACCGCGAGGAGGCCGTGCTGCAGTACGGCCGCTGGCTGCCGCTAATCAACTACGAGAACCGCCAGGGCGGCATCCTCACCGCCAAGGCGTTGATGAAGGAGGGCGGCGTCATCAAGAGCGATTCGCCGCGCCACCCCTTCCCCGAGATGAGCCCCGAGGTGCGCGCCGGCCTGCTGGACGCGGCGCGCCGCCTCGACCCCCTCGTGCTGCGCTGGGGCCGTTGAGCCTCGCCGCCATGAAGGCCCTTTTGCTGGCCCTCGGGCTGCTGGCCGGCTCGGTGCAAGCCGCCGAGTTGCAGGGCGACACCCGTGCCCACGACCCGACGCTGCTCGTTGGCGACGGCGGCGTGCTGCACGTCTTCACGACCGGCCCGGGCATCCAGAGGCTGCGCTCGACCGACGGCGGCAAGACCTGGGAACGCCAGGCACCGCTGCTCTCGGCGGCGCCCGCCTGGTGGGCCGAGGCCGTGCCCGAGCACAAGGGGCTGGACGTCTGGGCGCCCAAGCTGTTCCGGCACGCCGGCCGCACCTGGGTGCTGTACTCCATCTCGACTTTCGGCAAGAACCGCTCGGCCATCGGCCTGGCGAGCAGCGCGGATGCCGACGCCACCGAATGGCGCGACGACGGCCTCATCGTGCAGAGCCAGCGCGGCGACGACTTCAACGCCATCGACCCCGACGTCATGCGTGACCGCGACGGCCGGCTGTGGATGAGCTACGGCTCGTTCTGGAACGGCATCCGCCTGACCGAACTCGACGCGAAGACGCTGCGCCCCATCGGCGAGACCCGCTTCATCGCCCGCAACAAGCCTGGCATCGAAGCACCGACGCTGCTGCGCCGTGGCGACTGGGTCTATCTCTTCGTGTCGCACGACTTCTGCTGCCGCGGCGTGCAGAGCACCTACAACATCCGTGTCGGCCGCGCCCGCGACGTGGCTAGCCCCTTCGTGGACCGCGACGGCCGGCCCATGCTGGAAGGCGGCGGCACGCTGCTCGAAGCCGGCGGGCCGCGCTGGAAGGGGCCGGGGCACCAGGACGCCGTCGGCGACATCCTCGTGCGCCACGCCTACGACGCCGAGGACGGCGGCAAGCCGCATCTGCGCCTGAGCCGGCTGAGCTGGTCGATGGATGGCTGGCCGGTGATCCCTGCAGAAGAATGAATCGGAGACAAGCACTGTGGCTGGCCTGAAGCTGGAGAACGTCTGCAAGCGCTATGGCGCCGTGCAGGTCATCGAAAACCTGTCGCTGGAGGTGGCCGAAGGCGAGTTCGTCGTCTTCCTCGGCCCTTCGGGCTGCGGCAAGACCAGCCTGCTGCGCATGGTGGCGGGGCTGGAGGAGGTCAGTGGTGGCCGCATCCTCATCGGCGACCGCGACGTCACCGTCACTCCGCCGGGGCAGCGCAACCTGGCCATGGTGTTCCAGCATTACGCGCTCTATCCGCACATGACCGTGCGCGACAACCTTGCTTTCGGCCTGAAGAACATCGGCATCCCGGCGAACGAGATCGCCAGCCGCATCCAGGAGTCGGCCCGCATGCTGGAGCTGGATACGCTGCTGGACCGCAAGCCAGGCCAGCTGTCGGGTGGCCAGCGCCAGCGCGTGGCCATCGGCCGCGCGGTGGTGAAGGAGCCGGGCATCTTCCTGTTCGACGAGCCGCTGTCCAACCTCGACGCCGCGCTGCGCGGCCGCACGCGGCTGGAGCTGGCGCAACTGCACCAGCGCCTGGGTGCGACCATGGTCTTCGTCACACACGACCAGATCGAGGCGATGACGCTGGCCACGCGCATCGTCGTCATGAAGGGCGGCGCCATCGAGCAGGTGGCGACGCCGGCCGAGCTTTACCGCCGGCCGGCCACGCGATTCGTCGCCGGTTTCATCGGCACGCCGGGCATGGGCTTCGTGCCGGTGCAGCGCGCGGCGGATGACCACGGGCGGGCCGTCGTCACCGTGCCCGGTGGGCAGACGGTGACGACGCGCGTGGCGGCTGAAGCCGTGCCAGCGCAAGGGCTGACGCTGGGCGTGCGGCCTGAGAATTTGCGCCTGGACGAGCAGGGCCCGCTACGCGGCCGTGTCGAGCTGGTCGAATTCCTGGGTGAACGCACGCTGGCGCACCTGAAGCTCGAAGGCGGCAGCCCGCTCATCGCCACCGTCCATGGCGAGGCGCCCCGGATGGGTGATCACGTCGGCGTCAGCATTGATCTGGCCGAGGCACACCTTTTCGACGAGACCGGCCGCGCCCACCATGCGCAGGAGGCGCTGGCATGAGTGCCACCGTCGGCCTGCGCGCCTCGCGTCCGGCCCATGTCCTCTTCGTGCTGCCCTTCGTGGCCGTCTATGCGCTGTTGCTGCTGTGGCCGCTGGCCAAGGGCGTATGGATCAGCTTTCACGACCACGACCTGCTGTCCGACGACAGCTTCTGGACGGGCCTGGGCAACTACCGCGAACTGATCAACGACGAGGTCTTCCACCAGGTCGTCTGGAACACCATCCGCTTCGTCGCCATCAGCACACCCATCTTCGTCGTGCTGTCGCTGGCGCTGGCACTGGCGCTGAACCGTCCCGGCAGGCTCGCAACCTTCCTGCGTGCCACCTTCTTCTGCGCCTCGGTGTTCTCGGTCACGCTGATCACCCTGGTCTGGAAGCTCGCGCTGATGCCCGAGCGTGGCCTCGTCGCCCAGGCCTTGGCGGCGCTGGGCCTGCCCGAACTGCCGCTGCTGACCAGCGACGCGCTGGCGCTGACGACCATCGCGCTCGTCACCGTCTGGTGGATCATCGGGCTGCCGATGATCCTCTTCCTGTCGGCGTTGCAGCAGATCCCCTCCGACATCTACGAGGCCGCCGCGCTCGACAACACGCCGCGCTGGCGCGTGCTGACGCACATCACGCTGCCGAGCCTCAAGCGCGCCATCGTCCTCGTCGCGCTGATCGAGGTCATCCGTCAGTTCCAGGTCTTCCCGCAGATCATGCTGATGACCAACGGCGGGCCCAACAACACGACCCGCTCCATTGTGCAGTTCATCTACGAGCAGGCCTTCATGCAGCTCTCGCTGGGCTACGCCACGGCAGCGTCGCAGGTGCTGCTGGCCATCATGCTGGTGGGCGTTTCGGCCCAGCTCTGGCTGGAACGCGATCGGGGAGGCCAGCGATGAACCCGTTGCTGCGCCGTGGTTGGTTCGACCGCTTCGTGATGGCCGCACTGACGCTGCTGGCCCTGGCCTGGATGGCGCCGCTGCTGTGGGTGCTGGCCTTGTCCTTCAAGCCCAACGACGTCCTGCTGCGGCATACCGACGTCTTCCTGTCGCCGCCCTACACACTCGACAACTACCTGGACATCCTGCAGACGTCGCAGGTCTTCCGCTGGCTGTCCAACAGTGCCCTGGTCGCGCTGCTGCAGACGACCGGTGTGCTGGTGCTGTCGTCGCTGGCCGGCTATGGCTTCGCACGCTGCGAGTTCCCGGGCCGCAAGTGGCTGTTCGCCCTCGTCATGTTCGGCCTCGCGGTGCCGGCGCAATCGGTCTTCATCCCACTGCACCGGCTGTTCTCGGACTGGAACCTGCAGAACACGCTAGCCGGCCTCGCGCTGCCGGGCTTGGCCGCACCCTTCGGCGTCTACCTGATGACGCAGTACTTCAAGGCCATTCCGACGGAGCTGGAAGAGGCGGCGATGCTGGACAACGCGTCCCGCTTCAAGACCTTCATGCGCGTCATCCTGCCGCTGAGCCTGCCGGCGCAGGCCACGCTCGGCATCTTCACCTTCCTGACCTGCTGGAACGACTACCTCTGGCCGCTGGTCATCGCGACGCAGCCGGAGATGTACACGCTGACGCGTGGCCTCGCGTCGACACAGACCAACTTCGCCCAGTCCGAGGGTTTGGGCTTCCTGATGGCGCAAGCCGTGTTCGCGGGCATGCCGGCGCTGATGCTGTATCTCTTCTTCCAACGCCATCTGGTGACGGCCGTCGCAGGGACGGGCAAGTCATGAAGCGTCTGTTCATCTGCCTATGCGCTGCGCTGCTTGCAGCCTGCGGCGCCGGCCGCGAAGACTCGGGCAAGACCGAGATCACGCTGATGCGTTTTTTCGGCAGCTGCGAAGCGCAGTACGGCCGTGTCGTGAAGGCGTCCGAGGGCGTGGGTGAGTGCGGAATCATCACCGCGCTGGTCAACGAGTTCAATGCGACCAATACCGACGGCATCGTCGTACGCACGCAGATCGGCGAGTGGGGCCCCTATTACGACCAGCTCACGGCACGCCTCGTCGCCAAGGACATCCCCACCATCGCCGTCATGCACGAGTCGGCATTGGGCGACTACGTGCGCCGCAAGCTGGTCTTGCCGCTGGACGCCGACTTCGCGCGCATGGGCGTCCCGGTGGACGACTTCACCGAGCACGCCCGCCGCGGCACCCGCTTCGACGGCCAGACGTACGCGCTGCCCTTCGACACCTGGGCCTGGCTCTGGCACATCAACACCAGGCTGATGAAGCAGGCCGGCCTCGCCGGCGCCGACGGCCAGCCCGTGCTGCCACGCTCGCCCGACGAGCTGCTGGCGCAGGCGCGGCAGTTCAAGCAGCGCACCGGCAAGCCGTATTTCGCGTGGGCCGTGGCCAACGAGACGGCGGCCAACGACCGAACGTTCCTGACCCTCGTCGCGCAGCAGAACGCTCAACTCTTCTCCGAGGACGGCAAGGCCATCCACATGCAGCAGCCGGCGGTGACGAAAGCGCTGACGCTGATGCAGACGCTCTACAGGGAAGGCCATGTGCGGCCCAACCTGGACTATGCCGCCGCCAACCAGGCCTTCCTGAACGGCGAGGCGGGCGTCGTCGTCGTGGGCACCTGGACCATCGATCAATTCCTGCGCGAGGCGCAGAAGGCGGGCTCGCCGCTGCAGGGCGGCTACACGGTGCGGCCCTTCCCGCAGCTCTACGAACGCCCGGCCGTGTTCGCCGATGGCCACTCCTGGGCGTTGTTCAGGGGGGGCGCCAAGGACGCCAAGGCCCACGAGGCCAGCCTGAAGTTCCTGAAGTTCATCTGGGAGCATGGCGGCGAATGGGCCCGCACCGGCCACCTGCCCGTCAGCAAGGCGGTTGCCGCGGGCCCGGCCTTCCGCGCGCTGCCGCTGCGGGAGACGCTGGCCGAGATCACGCAGACCGGCATGGCCATGCCGGGCAACGTGCCGACCCAACGCGCCATCGAACTGCTGATCGGCGAGGACGTGGCCAACCTGATGATCTCGGCCAAGCCCGTGGCCGAGGTGCAGGCCAGCGTCGAGAAGCGTGTCAACAAGGCTTTGCAGAAAGTGCGCCGCTGATGTTTGAAGCCACACTCACCGTCGATAGCGATTTCGACATTGCGCCGCTGGACCGGCGCCTGTTCGGCGTGTTCGTCGAGCACCTGGGCCGCTGCGTCTACAACGGCATCCACGAACCCAGCCACCCGACCGCCGACGCGCAGGGCTTTCGCGCCGACGTGGCCGAGCTGACGCGCGAGCTCGGCGCGACGATCGTGCGCTACCCCGGTGGCAACTTCATGTCGGGCTACAACTGGGAGGACGGTGTGGGGCCGAAAGACCAGCGCCCGCGCCGCCTGGACCTGGCCTGGTATTCCACCGAGACCAACCAGGTCGGCACGCACGAGTTCATGCACTGGTGCCGCGGCGTCGGCATCGAGCCCATGTTCGGCGTCAATCTCGGCACGCGTGGGCCGAACGAGGCGCGGCACTACCTCGAGTACTGCAACCACCCTGGCGGCACGGCGCTGTCCGACCTGCGCCGCTCGCACGGCGCCGAGGAGCCGCTGGGTGTCAAGTTCTGGTGCCTGGGCAACGAGATGGACGGCCCCTGGCAGATCTGCCAGAAGACGCCCGACGAGTACGGCCGCATCGCCAAGGAAACGGCCAAGCTGATGCGCATGGTGGACCCGTCCGTCGAACTGGCCGCCTGCGGCTCTTCGGCCTACGACATGCCGACCTATGGCGTCTGGGAAGACCGCGTGCTGGAGCACTGCTTCGAGCAGGTGGACTACCTGTCGCTGCACAGCTACTTCGTGAAGCCGCCAGCGGACACGAGCACCGAGAGCTTCCTCGCGCAGATCGAGACGAATGCGCGCTACATCGAGGACACCGTCGCCATCGCCGACGCGGTGGCTGCTCGCAAGCGCTCAGCCAAGCGGCTGATGCTGTCCTTTGACGAGTGGAACGTCTGGTACCGCGCCCGCCACGGCGAGCACCTCAAACCCACCGGCTGGCCCGAGGCGCCGCGCCTGCTGGAGGAGGTCTACAACGCCGAGGACGCCTTGCTCATCGGCGGCATGCTGACGATGTTCATGAACCACGCGGACCGGCTCAAGGTCGCCTGCATGGCACAGCTCTGCAACGTCATCGCGCCCATCATGACCGAGCCCGGCGGCCCGGCGTGGCGGCAGACGATCTTCCACCCGTTCGCGCAAGCCGCGCGCTGGGGCAGGGGAGTGGTGCTGCGGCCCGTCATCGAGTCACCCGGCTACGCGAACGCCAGGCACGGTGAACTGCCTTATCTGTGCGCGAGCGTCGTCCATGACGAGGCCACCGGCCAGACCGCCGTCTTCCTGCTCAATCGCCACTTGGCCGATGAGATGGCGCTGTCCATCACGCTGCGCGGCCTCGGCAGCGAGCGCCAGCTCGTGCAGGCCGAGCAACTCTGCTGCGCCGACCCGCAGGCCACCAACACCCGCGACGAGCCCGACCGCGTCGCGCCCCAGCCGCTGGATGGAATCGCCATTGCCGGCGAGCAATTGCGAGTGAAGCTCAAACCGGCCTCCTGGAACGTCATCGTCAGCAAGGCTCTGCGCGCATGAACTGGACCAACCCCGTCATCCCCCAACGCGCCGACCCGCACTTGAGCCTGGTCGACGGCCGCTACTGGTTCACCGCCTCGGTGCCGAGCTACGACGCCATCGAACTGCGCAGCGCCGACAGCATTGCTGGCCTGACCACGGCGGCCGCCCAGGTCATCTGGCGCAAGCACGACAGCGGCGCCATGAGCTGGCATGTCTGGGCGCCCGAGCTGCACCGCATCGACGGCCGCTCGTACGTCTATTTCGCGGCCAGCGAGCGCGACGACATCTGGAAACTGCGCATGTACGTGCTGCAATGCCAGGGCGACGACCCGTTGCGCGACCCCTGGGTGGAACGCGGCCAGATCGTCACGCCCGAGGAAGGCTTCTCGCTGGACGCGACACCCTTCGAGCACGGCGGCAGGCGCTACCTGTGCTGGGCGCAGAAGAGCCCGCCGACCGAGAGCAACCTCTACCTGGCCGAGATGGCCAATCCATGGACGCTGGCGACGGCGCCTGTCTGCATCGCCCGCCCCGAGCTGGCCTGGGAGCGCATCGGCTTTCACGTCAACGAGGGCCCGGCCGTGCTGAAGCGCAACGGCCGCATCTTCATCGCCTACTCGGCCGCGGCGACCGACGCCAACTACTGCATGGGCCTGCTATGGGCAGGCGAGGGCGCTGACCTGCTGGACCCGGCAAGCTGGCACAAGTTGCCGACGCCGGTGTTCAAGACGGATGCCTCTGCCGGCCAGTTCGGCCCTGGCCACAACAGCTTCACGACGACGCTCGACGGCGGGACCGACCTGCTCGTCTATCACGCACGCAACTACCGCGACATCGTCGGCGACCCGCTGAACGACCCCAACCGCCATGCACGCGTCCAAGCCTTCGGCTGGCATGCCGACGGCTTTCCTGACTTCGGCACCCCCGTGGCCGACGGCCCTTATTCCGTCTGAGATCACCATGCGCCTTATCGCTTCACTCCTGCTCGCCTTGCCCGCCTTGGCTCAAGCGTTGAGCAGTCCGGACGGCCAGCTTCAGGTCGACGTGGCGGTCAATGCCGAGCGGCAGCTTGTCTACACGGTGCAGCGCGCCGGCCAGCCCGTGCTGCTGGCGTCTCGGCTTGGCCTGGTGCTGGAAGAGGGCGATTTCGCCAGCGGCCTCGAGCTGGTGGCCACGTCGCCGGTGCGGGTCCATCGCGATCGCTACACGCTGGCCGCCGGCAAGCGCAGCAGCATCGACTACCGCGCCAATGAGCAGCGAATCACCGTCGCCAATGCGGCCGGCCAGCGCATGACGCTGACGCTGCGCGCCTCCAACGATGGCCTGGCGCTGCGCTACACGGTGGAGGGCGCCGGTCGCAAGCAGTTCCACGACGAACTGACCAGTTTTCACTTCGCACCTGAGGCGCGCGCCTGGCTGCAACCCCTGTCGGTCGCCAAGACGGGCTGGAAGCGCACCAACCCCTCTTACGAAGAACACTACCTTGTCGACATTCCCGTCGGCACGCCGGCGCCGTCGCACGCGGGCTGGGTCTTCCCCGCGCTGTTCCGCAGCGGTGCGACCTGGATGGCGCTGACCGAGGCCGGCATGGACGGCCGCTTCCATGCCTCGCGCCTGCACGCCGACTCGGCCAGCGGCACCTACCGTATCGGCCTGCCCGAGGCGAGCGAGGTCTTCACCGGCGGCCGTCTGCTGGCCGTCGTGGACGGGCCGCTGACGACGCCCTGGCGTGTGCTGGCCATCGGCACGCTGAAGACCGTCATGGAGTCCACGCTGGGCACCGACCTTGCCGCGCCGGCCATTCCCTTCGACAAGGCCAAGCTCAAGCCCGGCCCCGCCTCGTGGAGCTGGGCGCTGCTGAAGGACGACGGCACCGTCTTCGACGTGCAGAAACGCTTTGTCGACTATGCCGCCGACATGCGCTGGCCCTACACGCTCGTCGATGCCGACTGGGACCGCAAGATCGGCGACGCGAAGATGAAGGAGCTGGTGGACTACGCACGCGCCAAGGGCGTCGGCATCCTCGCCTGGTACAACTCCTCGGGCGCCTGGAACGACACGGAGTACAGCCCCAAAAGCGCGCTACTGACGCGCGCCGACCGCCAGCGCGAGTTCGCGCGGCTGAAAGCCCTGGGCGTCAAGGGCGTCAAGATCGACTTCTTTGGTGGCGACGGCGCCTCCATGCAGGCCTACTACGTAGCCCTGCTGAAGGAGACGGCTGCGGCCGGCCTGCTCGTCAACTTCCACGGCGCGACGCTGCCTCGCGGCTGGACACGAACCTATCCCAACCTGATGACGACCGAGGCGGTGAAGGGCTTCGAATTCGCGACCTTCTCGCAGGAAGACCAGGACCAGGTCGTTCGCCACGCGGCCATGCTGCCCTTCACGCGCAACCTCTTCGACCCCATGGACTTCACGCCCATGGTCTTCGGCGACATCCCCAACATCCGGCGCGCCACGCGCAACGGCTTCGAGCTGGCCGAGAGCGTGCTCTTCCAGTCCGGCATCCAGCACTACGCCGAGACGCCCGAGGGCATGGCCACCGTGCCGGCCAGCGTGAAGACGCTGTTGCGCGAGCTGCCCAGGCATTGGGACGAGGTGCGTTTCCTGGACGGCGAGCCGGGCCGGTTCGTCGTGCTGGCGCGCCGTGCGGGCAAACAGTGGTTCGTTGCGGGCCTCAACGCCGACGACCAGCCGCGCGAGATTCCCCTCGACCTCGCCTGGCTCGGCCAGCGCAGCGGCCAGTTGCTGACCGACGGCGACGGCCCGCGCGACTTCGCCGCATCCCGCATCGCCGGGCCGCACGCCACCGTGACGCTGGCGCCTCATGGCGGCTTCGTCGCGCGCTTTCGATAATGAAGGCTTTAGCCAGCCTCGCGCCGATGAGAACCCGAGCGGACCACTCCACCTACAGCGCCCAGCCCGAGGGCAAGAGCCAGCATGGCCGCATCGTCAGCGAGCTGGGCCTGGCCATCGTCGGTGGCGAGCTGCGGCCGGGCGACAAGCTGCCGCCTGAGGCCCAGTTGCTGGAGCGCTACGAGATCAGCCGCCCCGTGTTGCGCGAGGCGGTGCGCGTGCTGGTGGCCAAGGGGCTGGTCGTGTCTCGCCAGCGCACAGGCGCCAGCGTGCGGCCGCGCAACGAGTGGCACATGCTGGACCCGGACGTGCTGTACTGGCTCATCCAGGCCCAGCCGCAGCGCGACTTCGTGCAGAAGCTGCTGGAGGTGCGCCGCATCTTTGAACCCGCCGCGGCGGCGCTGGCCGCCCGCGCCGCGACGGATGAGCAGTTGGTGGCCATTGCCACCGCCTACGAAGGCATGGCCGCGGCGAAGACGACGGCCGAACTGCTGGAGCCTGATCTCGCCTTCCATCGCCGCATCGCCGAGGCCACCGGCAATGATCTGCTCGCCTACATCGGCAACATGCTGTCGCTGGCGCTGCGCGAGTCCATCATCCTGTCCAGCCAGCTGCCCAACACACACCAACTCTCGTTGCCCCGCCACAAGGCCATCCTGACGGCGCTGCAGGCCCGCGACTCGCTCGGCGCCCGCCAGGCCACGCTCGTGCAGCTCGAAGAAACCGGCGACGACCTCAGTACCGTGCTGGCCGCTGATGGCCGCGTCAACCTGGCTTGACCACGATGGATGACGATGACCTCCCGGCCGCGCTGACCGACGCCAGTCCCAACCCGAACTGGTTCCTGCGCGCGCGGCTGAAGACGCGCCAGCTGCTGCTGCTCATCGCGCTGGACGACGAGCGCAACATCCACCGCGCGGCCGACGTGCTGTGCATGACCCAGCCGGCCGCCTCCAAGCAACTCAAGGACCTGGAGGACATGCTGGACGTGAAGCTCTTCGAGCGCCACCCACGCGGCATGGCGCCCACGCTCTACGGCGAGACCATGATCCGCCACGCGCGCATGGCGCTGACGTCGCTGTCCGCCGCGCATGACGACATCGTCGCCCTGAAAAACGGGCTGAGCGGCCAGGTCGAGGTGGGCGTCATCATGACTCCCGCCATGGGCCTGCTGCCGCGCGCCATCGCTCGCATCAAGCTGCAGGCGCCCAAGCTGCGTATCGGCGTGCACATGGAGTCGAGCAAGGTGCTGCTGGACATGCTGCAGCGCGGCTCACTGGACTTCATGATCGGGCGCATCCTCGAAGACGAAGGCGCCGCCGGCTTGCACTACGAGGAACTGACAGTGGAGCCCGCCTGCGCCGTCGCGCGCGTAGGCCACCCGCTGCTGAAGGAAGACAACCTCAAGCTCGCCGACCTGGCCGACCAGCCCTGGATCCTGCCGCCACCCGGCAGCGTACTGCGTCACCGCTGGGAATTGATGTTCCGCCGCGCTGCGCTGGAGCCGCCGGGCAATGCGGTAGACACGACGGCGCTGCTGCTCATCACTGCGCTGCTGCAGCAGACGGACTCTCTGCACGTGATGCCGGTCGAGGTCGCTCGCTACTACGCGTCCTTGAACGTGCTGGCCATCCTGCCCATCGAGTTGCCGTGCCACATGGATGCCTTCGGCATCATCACTCGCGAGGGGCATCTGCTGTCGCCCGGTGCCCGTCAACTGCTGCATGAGGTGCGCTCGCAGGCACGAGATCTTTACTGAATCCCGCTGAGCGGGGCGCTGTGTAGAGCCGGTATGAGCTGCTTTACCTGGGGCATCAAGCCAGACCTGGGGGAATTTCGCGACTCCATGAATGACTTGCCGCGCGAGGGCGGGGCTGGACATTTGTGTCGCGGTTTGCGCACGTAAGTGGCATGGCGATTCATGTCGCCTGATTGCCGGGTCAGTGCTCGCCGTGCAATATTGCATTTTACATAATGCACATTGTCGCCAATTCAGATGCGCCGACCGTTAGCCGGACGCATCCACTTTTGTGATCCGGGCAATGAGGCATTTGCCGCCGCGGGCTTTTTCCGCGGCGCCCCAATTCCTAGAGTGACGTCATGAATGTGGAGCAAACCATGACGACTATTTCTAGAACTAGAACGCTCACCTTGGCCGGACTTGTCGCTGCGTTGGCGCTCGCCGGTTGCGTCAACCCGGGTGGCATCGCGCCGCAGGCACAGCGCATCGATCAAGCCGCGTTGGTGCCGAATGCGGCGCCGGCGGTCGACGTCGGCGACCGCTGGTGGACAGCCTTTGCGGACCCGCGACTCGACGAGCTGGTCGATCGCAGCCTGTCTGCCAATCCCAATCTCGCCACCGCCCGACTGCGCATCGAGTGCGCGCTGGCGCTGGCCGATGCGGCCGATGCAAGCCGGCAGCCGCGCGTGGAGGCCGGCCTGGATGCCAGCCGCCAGCACTACACGGCCAACGGCGCCTATTCGCCGCTGCTGGCCGGCAACACACGTACCAGCGGCAGCCTGCTGCTGAACGGTAGCTGGGAGATCGACGCCTTCGGCCGCCAACGCGCCGTGCTGGACGCCGCCGTCGGCACCCGCCGGGCCGCCGAGGCCGACTACCAGGCGGCACGGGTGCTGCTGGCCAGCAACCTCGTGCGCCAGTACGTACAACTCGCCCGGCTGTTGGACCAACGCGCCGTGCTCGAGCGCTCGCTGGCGCAGCGCGAGGAAATCCTGGGCCTCATCAAGCAACGTGTGGCCGCGGGACTGGATACCACCGTGGAACTGCGCCAGGGCGAAGGCGCCGTGCCGGAGATCCGCGCGGCGCTGGAAGCCACCGACGAACAGGTTGCGTTGACCCGCCACCTGCTGGCCGTGCTGAGCGGCCAGGGGCCCGACGCGGTGGATGGCTGGGCACCGCGCCTGGCTGCCGTCAACATCGTCCCCCTGCCCCCGGCCGTGCCGGCCGACCTGCTGGGTCGCCGAGCCGACGTCGCGGCCGCGCGCTGGCGTATCGAGGCCGCAACGAGCGACCTGCAGGCCGCCAAGGCCCAGTTCTATCCCAGCATCAACCTGGTCGCCTTTGCTGGTTTCTCCAGCGTGGGCCTGGGCCAGTTGCTGGAAGCCGGCAGCCGGCAGATCGGCGTGGGCCCGGCCGTGCGGCTGCCCATCTTCGACGCAGGCCGGCTGCGTGCCAACTACAAGGGCCGGGCCGTCGACGTCGACACCGCCGTGCAGACCTACAACGCCGCCGTGCTCGACGCCGTGCGCGAGGCCGCCGATGCGTTGAGCTCCGTGCAGTCCGTCGCCCGCCAGCAGCGCGAGCAGGCACTGACGCTGGCGAGCGCCGAGAGCGCCTACGAGCTGGCCTTGCAGCGCTACAGCGCCGGTCTCAGCACGTACTTGAGCGTGCTGAGCGTTGAGACCAACGTCCTCGCCCAGCGCCGTGCCAGCAATGAGCTGAAGGCCAGGGCTCTGGATTCCCAGGCCCTGCTCGTTCGCGCCCTGGGTGGCGGCTACCAGCAAGACCGCCCTGTCTGATAACTCGCTGATAACTCGAACTTCCCGGAGAACCACCATGACCACTTCTTCCTCCCCCGCCCTCCCCGCCTCCGGCAAACGCCGCTTGTGGCTGACCGCTGTTGGCGCCGCCGTGCTCGCTACAGGCGCCGCCTATGGCGCTTACTACACGCTGGTGTTGAGCCACTACGAGTCCACTGACAACGCCTATGTGCAAGGCAACCTGGTGCAGATCACACCGCAGGTCAGCGGCACCGTGGTGGCCATAGGCGCCGATGACACCGACTTCGTGAAGGCCGGCCAGGCTCTGGTGAAGCTGGACACGGTGGACGCCCAGGTGGCGCTGGACCAGGCCGAGGCCCAGCTCGCGCAGACCGTGCGCGAAGTACGCGGTCTGTATGCCAACAACGCGACGCTGACCGCGCAGGTCAGCCTGCGAGAGGCCGAGGTCGACAAGGCCCGCAGCGACGCAGCCAAGGCCGAGGACGATGTGCAACGCCGCGCCGCACTGACCGCCAGCGGCGCCGTCGGCAAGGAAGAGTTCAACCACGCCAACGCCCAGCTCACTGCGTCGCGCAGCGCGCTGGCCGCCGCCCAGGCCGGCCTGCTGGCCTCGCGCCAGCAGCTTGCCGCCAACCAGACGCAGACCGACGGCACCTCGGCCAATGAACACCCCAACGTGCAGCGCGCCGCCGCTCGCGTTCGCGAGGCCTATATCGCGCTGCACCGCGCTGCCCTGCCTGCGCCAGTGGACGGCTACGTCGCCAAGCGAGGCGTGCAGATTGGCCAGAAGGTTGCCGCGGGCACGCCCATGATGGCCGTGGTGCCGCTGCGTGGTGTGTGGGTGGACGCCAATTTCAAGGAAAACCAGCTGCAGAACCTGCGCATCGGCCAGCCCGTCGCGCTGGAGGCCGACGTCTACGGCAAGAAGGTCGAGTACCACGGCAAGGTGGCGGGCCTGGGCGCCGGCACCGGTTCGGCCTTCTCGCTGCTGCCGGCGCAGAACGCCACCGGCAACTGGATCAAGATCGTGCAACGCGTGCCGGTGCGCATCGAGATGCAGCCCGATGAGCTGGTGAGCCACCCGCTGCGCGTAGGCTTGTCGATGACCGCCACCGTGGACACCCGCGACCTCGGCGGCAAGACGCTGGCCGACGTGCCACGTGCAGCGCCCATCGCCAGCACCCTGGTCTTCGACGACCTGCAACGCGGCGCCGACGATCGCGTCAAGCAGATCGTCGCGAGCAACGGCCTGGCGCGAGCCAAGGGCTCGCTGCTGATCGCCAGCGCCCACTGATAGCCGGAGGCTCGCTATGTCTGCCGCCTCCGCGCCGCGCCCGCTGACGGGCGCATCCCTGGTGCTGGGAACGCTCGCGCTGTCCCTGGCCACCTTCATGAACGTGCTGGATACATCCATCGCCAACGTGTCGCTGCCGGCCATCGCGGGCAACCTGGGAGCCAGCCCCAACCAGGGCACCTGGGTCATCACGAGCTTTGGCGTCGCGAACGCGATCTCGGTGCCGCTGACCGGCTGGTTGGCCCAACGCCTGGGTGCGGTGCGGCTTTTCACCGCCAGCGTGCTGCTGTTCGTGCTGACGTCCTGGCTGTGCGGCTTCGCCCCCACGCTGGAAGCGCTGATCTTCTTCCGCATCCTGCAAGGGCTGGTGGCCGGGCCCATGATCCCGTTGTCGCAGGCGCTGCTGCTGTCCACCTATCCGCCCGAGCGCTCGGGCACGGCGCTGTCGATGTGGTCGATGACGACATTGGTGGCGCCCGTCGCCGGGCCGCTGCTGGGCGGCTGGATCACGGACAACGTCTCCTGGCCGTGGATCTTCTACATCAACATCCCCGTGGGGCTGCTGGCCGCTGGGGTGACCTGGGCCATCTACCGCCACCGCGAGACGCCCACGCGCAAGCTGCCCATAGACGGCGTGGGCCTGGCGCTGCTGGTGCTGTGGGTGGGCGCGCTGCAGGTGCTGCTGGACAAGGGCAAGGAGCTGGACTGGTTCCACTCGCCGGTCATCATTGCTCTCGGCGCCGTGTCCCTCGTCGGCTTCATCGTCTTCCTGATCTGGGAGCTGACGGCCGAGCACCCCATCGTGGACCTGAGGCTGTTCTCGCGCCGCAACTTCGCCTTTGGTGTGGCGACGCTGTCGCTGGCCTGGCTGGTTTATTTCGGCAACGTCGTGCTGCTGCCGCTGTGGCTGCAACAGTATCTGGGCTATACGGCCACGGCCGCTGGCTTTGCGTTGGCGCCGGTGGGCGTGCTGGCGGTGCTGCTGTCGCCCTTCGTCGGCCGCATCCTGCCGCGCGTGGACCCGCGCTGGATCTCGACGACGTCCTTCCTGATCTTCACTGGCGTGCTGCTGGCGCGCGCCCAGTACACACCGCAGGTGGACCAGTGGTCCATCATGGTGCCGACCTTCATCCAAGGCGCTGCCGTGGCCTGCCTGTTCACGCCGCTGGTGGCTGTCATCATCTCGGGGCTGGACCCGGCCCGCATCCCGTCGGCCACGGGCCTGAGCAACTTCGTGCGCATCACGGCCGGCGCCTTTGGCACGTCGATCACGACGACGCTGTGGGACGACCGCGCAACGCTGCACCACGCCCACCTGACCGAGTTCCTGACCTCGGCCAGTGCCGAAGCGGCGGAAGGCTTCGCGAAACTGGGATCGCTGGGTCTGAACGCTCAGCAGACGGCGGCACAACTCAACCGCATCATCGACCAGCAAGCGTTCACCTGGGCGGCCGACGACATCTTCCTGGGCTCGGCCCTGCTGTTCGCGTCGCTGATCGCGGTCGTCTGGATGACGCGGCCGGCGCGCACGTCCGGCCCGGTGGATACCGGAGGGGCGCACTGATGAAGAATCCCCCGCATCCCGGCGAGCACCTGCTGACGCGCGAAGGCCTGGCCAGCGGCGCGCTGGTGCGAGCCCTGCGCGCCAATCCACCACCAGGTCTGTGCCTGCGCACGGACGAAGAGCTGGATGAAACGCTGGAAGAAGCGTTGCGCGGCCACCCGCCCGGCGAAGACTTGCATGTCTTCGGCTACGGCTCGCTGATGTGGAACCCGGCGCTTGAGGTCACCGACTCGCGTCTGGCGCTCGTGCAGGGCTGGCACCGGCGCTTTTGCATCCGCTCGTTGATGGCGCGCGGGTCCGTGGAGCGACCTGGCGCGATGTTGGCGCTGGACCGGGGTGGTGCCTGCGTTGGCATGCTGATGCGCATCGCGGGCCCCCAAGTCCGGGACGAGCTGAAGCTGCTGTGGCGGCGCGAGATGCTGGCAGGCTCCTACGAAGCACGCTGGGTCACCGCTACCGCACGAGGCAAGGCGGTGCGCGCCTTGACCTTCATCGCGAGAATCGACCACGACCGCTACATCGGTGCCCTGCCCGTCCCCGACGTCGCCCGGCTGATCCGCACCGGCGAGGGAGCGCTGGGCAACACGCGCGGCTATTTCGATCTCACCGTGCAGACGCTGACCAAACTGCGCATCCGCGATCGCGGGATTGAGCGGCTGCGCCGCGCCGTGCTTGCCGCGGACCGAGGCTAGGTTCGCCGCAGCGACTCGTGCCGCTCGAAGACGGTGACCACCCAGTCGATGAAGACGCGCACTTTCGCGCTCAGGTAGCGATTGGGCGGATAGACAACGCTCACGGGAACGGCAGGTGCCTTCCAGTTTTCCAGCAAGGGCACGAGTTTGCCGCTGGCCAGTGCGTCGCGCGCCGCATAGCAGGGCGTGCGGATGATGCCCAGGCCCGCGATGCCGGCAGCCAGCAGGGAGTTGGTGTCGTTGACCATCAGCATGTAGCGTGGCGACACCTCCATCTCCTGGTCGCCATCGGTGAAGTTGACAGGCAACGGGCGCGACCCGCCGCGGCCCATCATGCCCACCATCGGGTAGTTGGACAGTTCCTCTGGCGTCGTGGGCGTGCCGTGCGCTTTCAGGAAGGCTGGCGAAGCGTAGGACCTCAGGTTGAAGCTGCCGATGCGCCGCGCCACCATCATCTGCTCGGCGACGTTGCCGATGCGGATCGCGCAGTCGATGCCCTCGGCGACGACATCCAGCACGCGGTTGCCCACGCCCAGCTCGATCTCGACGTCAGGATACTCGCGATAGAACTCGTGCAGCGCCGGCACGATGACCATGCCGGCAATGGCTGCGGCCGTCTCGACGCGCACGCGGCCCGAAGGCTTGCCCTGGGACATGCGCGTCGACGACTCGATATCCGCCAGCTCGGCGAGCAGGCGCACGACGCGCTCGTAATAAGTGGCGCCCTCCGCCGTCACGGTGACGGAGCGGGTCGTGCGGTGCAGCAGCCGCACCTGCAACTCCTGCTCCAAGCTCTGGATCAGCCGCGTCACGCTGGCATTGGGCACATCCAGCGTGGCGGCGGCCTTGGTGAAGCTGCCGGCCTCCACCACGCGCACAAAGGCATTCATCGCGGCAATGCGATCCATGGCGCGAGCAACTCCTGAGGTGTTGGGTTGCGGCCATTAGACCGCAGCAAAGGGTCTGTTCGCCCTACGGCAATGGGCCGCGTTGTGGCCAGAAAGGCTGCAGGCAAGTCGCAAACCGCAAGCTGGGTCGTTACCCAGCGAGGATTTGCGGCGCAGCATCCGGCCTTTCTGGCCACAACCCTTCGGGAAGACCCGCCATAAGGGGCCACTCGTTGTTGCATCCCTGGCCCGCACGCGAGTGCGGGCTGCGCGCTGCGTCTAGATTGCCCCCTTATGGCGGGCCTTCGCGGCCCATTGCCGTAGGGCGAACAGGCCCTTAGCGTGCCGCGCGGGCGAGCGGGATCTGCAGGTTGGTCGGCCGGTTCTCCTCGCTGTCGAAGCCGCGCCCGTCGATGTGGCGGGCGCCCCAGAACAACAGGCCATGGCTCAGGTGGACGAGGTCGTACTCCATGAAGTTGCGACCCTCGACGAGGCCGAAGGGCACGAAGGTCTTGCCGAACACGCTCTGCGCGGCGCCGATCTCCCATTTGGCATAGCCCTTGGCGGCCACCTGGTTCAGCAGGTCGGCAAAGCCAGGGATCAGCGGCGTCACCTCATAGCCCTCGTCGGCGACGAAGTCGACCTTCTGGGCGCCGGTCGCAATGGGGTGATCGCCGCGCCACAGCACGTGGCCGCGGATGAGGATGCGCGCAAGCGGCACGCGGCCGAAGGGGTCGGCGAAGTTGGTGATGGTCAGCTCGAAGCGGTCGCCCGCCAGGTAGCGAAACTCGCGCCGCAGGTAAAAGGGCTTGAGACTGCCGTCCGGGTTCTTCAGGCTGCTGGTGCGCAGTTCGGGCGCAAGGCTGCTCCAGTCGCCGAGCAATTGGGCTTTGAGGTCGTCAAGAGGCATGGCTGGGATCTTCAGGGTGGTGGCCGCCAGGCCCAGGGCCAGTGCGGTGCGTCGGGTCCACATCGGTCGGGCCCTCCTTCGCCTTGGAGTGTGGCGAGTGGCCCACCGTTGCCGTTAGCCCAAATCGGCAAAACGTGGTGCTCACGGGGCATCCCCCCGCGGGCTATCCTTGCCCGCATGGCGATACGCCTCGACGTGTTCGACGACTTCCACCTGCACGGCGCCTCGGCGCCCGAGTGGGAGCAACGCTACGTCCAGCTCTCGCCGGGGCAGATGCGCAGCGCGCTCGTCGAGACGACGGCGCCGGGGCTGCACGTGTTCCGCAAATGGATGAGCGAGCGCGTCGCGCAGCAGGGTTGCCTGCCCGCCGGCCAGATCTGTTTTGCGCTGCTGCAAGGAACCGGCGCAGGCCAGCCCTGGATGCAAGGGCGCGAACTGACCGAAGACTTGCTTTTCGTGTTGCGTGGCGGCCAGGAGTTCATGCTGCAACGGCCGCCGGGCATGGAGTTGCTGGCCTGCAGCTTCGACGCAGAAGACTTCCGACGCCTGTGTGATGCTCGGCCCTGGTCCGCGGCTGCGAGTTTGCTGCTGAACCGATCGGCCGTGCTGGCGCCCTCTTCCGTGCTGCTGAAGCTGCGCCGCGCCTTGCTGAACGCACCTTTGGCACCGGCCGTCTTTGCAGCATTGACCGATGTCTTCGAAGCCGCGGCTGGCCCCGCTCAGCGTGCCGGCAGTGCCTCGGCCGCCTACATCGTGGCCGAATGCCATCGACTCGTCGCCCGTGGGGGTGACGAGCCGCCCGACATCGAAGCCCTGTGCCAGCGCCTGCGCACCAGCCGGCGCAGCCTGCAGAACGGCTTTCGACAGGTGGCGGACACGACGGCCGTGCACTATCTGCGCAGCCTGAGGCTCAACGCTGTAAGGCGGCGCCTGCTGGCGACGACGACCTCGGATCTCAGCATCTCTCAGGCCGCCGGCGACGCCGGCTTCGAGCACCTGGGCCATTTCGGCACGCGCTACCGCGAACTCTTCGGCGAACTGCCCTCGCAGACCTTCAGAAAGACCCACCCATCATGACCCTCTCCTGCGACGTGGCCATCATCGGCGCCGGCACGGCTGGCATGGCGGCCTACCGCGCCGCCAGCGTGCACAGCGACAAGGTGCTGCTCATCGAAGCGGCTCATTACGGCACCACCTGCGCGCGCGTGGGCTGCATGCCCAGCAAGCTGCTGATCGCCGCCGCCGAAGCGGCCCAGGGCGTGCGTGAGGCCCACCGCTTTGGCGTGCAGACCGAGGCGCCACGCATCGACGGCCGCGCCGTCATGCACCGGGTGCGCAGCGAGCGCGACCGCTTCGTCGGCTTTGTGCTGGACACCATCCACGGCTGGCCCGAGGCCAAGCGCCTGTTCGGCCGCGCCCGCTTCACGAGCCCCAACACGCTGGATGTCGACGGCCAGCGCGTCGAGGCCAGGAACATCGTCATCGCGACCGGCTCGCGGCCACGTATCCCGACCGGCTGGCGCGAACGTCTGGGCAATCGGCTCATCATCAACGACGACGTTTTCGACTGGGTCGACCTGCCCAAGTCCGTGGCCGTCTACGGTGCCGGCGTCATCGGCCTGGAGCTGGCCATCGCGCTGCACCGCCTGGGCGTGCGCGTTCGCCTGTTTGCGCGCGGCCAGCGCGTGGGCCCCTTGAGCGACCCCGAACTGCAGGCCCTGGCCCGTGAACTGTTCGGCGAGGAGTTGCCGCTGACGCTGAATGCCGGCGCGCTGGACCCTGTGCTGGCAGAAGACCAGGTGCTCATCGGCGGCGAGCGTTTCGACCTGCTGCTGTGCACCGTCGGCCGCGAGCCCAACCTCGACGGCCTCGGCCTGGAGGCAGCAGGCCTGCCCGTCGATGCCAAGGGCCTCCCGCCCATCAACCGCCACACCGGCCAATGGGGCGATAGCCATGTCTTCATCGCTGGCGACGTGACCGACGACCGACCGCTGTTGCACGAGGCCGCCGACAGCGGCCGCATTGCCGGCGACAACGCGGCGCGCTGGCCCGACGTGCACCGCCGCCCGCGACGTGCGCCGCTGGGCATCGTTTTCAGCGACCCGCAGATCGCCGTCGCCGGTGCCAGCCACGCCGAACTGGTGCGAGCCGGCCGCGCCTTCGACACCGGCCGTGTGAGCTTCTCCAACCAGGGCCGCAGCCGCGTGATGCTCGTCAACCGCGGTGCCCTGCACGTCTATGCCGAACAGGGCAGCGGCCGGCTGCTGGGTGCCGAGATGATTGGCCCGGCGGCAGAGCACTTGGGCCACCTGCTGGCCTGGAGCGTGCAGCGCGGCGATACCGTGCAGCAGATGCTGGACAGCCCTTTCTATCACCCGGTCGTCGAGGAAGGCCTGCGCACGGCACTGCGCCAGCTGTCCAGCGACCTGCATCTGCCCTCCCCGCCCATCGAGAATTGTCTGGACTGCGATACGTCGGCCGAGGTGGGCGCCTAGATTACGTCGACGACGACCTTACCCCTCCCCTGCCCGCTCGCCACCAGCTCATGGGCCGCGCCGGCCGTGGCCAGCGTGAAGCGGCGCTCGTCCAGCCGTGGCTTGATGAGACCGGCATCCACCAGCGCTGCGGCTTCGCGCAGGATGCGGCCATGGTGCTCGCGACCTTCGCCGCTGAGTAACGGCCAGAGCGTGAACACACCCGAGTAGGTCGCCGCGCGGAAGGACAGCGGCGCCAGGCTGTGCGTGCCCCAGCCCAGGATGCTGACGACGTGGCCGCCATGACGGCGCGCCGCGGTGAAGGATGCGTCCAGCACCGGGCCGCCCACGGCATCGAAGACGACGTCGAAGCCTTGACCGGCGGTGTGCTCACCCACGTAGTCGGCCACCGTCTGGCTGCGGAAATCGATGGGGGTCGCGCCCCAGGACTTCACGAGTTCGAAGTCATCCGCTGAAACGGTTGCGAACACGCGAGCATCGCGAGCCTTGGCCAGTTGCACGGCGACATGGCCCACGCCGCCGGCGCCGCCCTGCACCAGCACGGTCTGGCCGGCTTGCACGTTGGCCCGGTCCACAAGTCCTTCCCATGCAGTGATGACCGCGAGTGGCAGCGCAGCGGCTTCTCGCATCGACAGGCTGGCAGGCTTGTGGGCGAGGAGTCGAGCATCGACGGTCACACATTGGGCCAGTGTGCCCTGGCGGCCGCCGACGCCGCCGGCCATGGCATAGACCTCGTCACCGGGCCTGAAGGCCGTGACGCCGGAGCCGACCGCATCGACGACGCCGGCCATGTCGATGCCCAGCACGGCGGGCAGCGGCTGGCGGGCATGGGCGGCCTGGCCGGCGCGGATCTTGGTGTCCAGCGGGTTCACGCCGCTGGCGTGGATGCGCACGAGCACCTCGCCGGCAGCGGGTTGGGGCCGGGGCAGTTGAACGGTCGCGAAATCGGCGCCGGGCTGGTCGACGCGAAGGGCTTGCATGGTGGTTGTCATGGCGAACTCCGTAGTGGTTGGATGACTGAAGTTTTAGCCATGCAAGCGCGAATGAAAACCAAAGAATTTGCAGGTTGCTCATGCAATTTCGTATGCTCACTGCATGGACTGGGACGACATCAAGGTCTTTCTCGCTGTGGCGCGCGCCGGCTCCCTGGGTGGCGCGGCGCGAGCGCTTGGGCAAACGCAACCGACGATGGGCCGCAGGCTCAAGGCCTTTGAGGAACGCCTGGGCCAGCCGCTGTTTCAGCGCGGTGTCGAAGGCTTCGTGCTGACCGACCTGGGCGAGCAGGTGCTGGCACATGCCGAGCGCATGGAGGAAGAGGCGCTGGGCTTCGAGCGCCGCCTGGCCGGCCAGGGGGACGAGCCCGAGGGGCTGATACGCGTGTCGGCGTCGGACTGGTTCGGCCTGCATGTGCTGGCGCCGATGTTCGCGAGCTTTCGAGAGCTTCACCCGCGGGTCTGCATCGAGCTGATCACCGATTCACGTCTCTACAACCTCGCTCGCCGCGAAGCCGACCTGGTGTTCCGCATCCGGCCCTTCGAAGGCGCCGAAGCCGTGCAGCGGCGACTGATGACGCTGGACTACGCGCTCTATGGCGCCATAGGCCAGCCCAAGCCGAACTGGGGCGACGGCACGGGCCTCACCCTCGTCACGATGGACACGGCCTTTGCCGAGATGCCCGACGTGCAATGGCTGCAGCGCGTGCTGCCCAACGCGACCGTCGCCATGCGCAGCAATAACCGGGAGGTGCAGGCCGCGCTCAGCGCTGCGGGCTGCGGCTGGACCGTGTTGCCCCGACTGCTGGGCGACAAGCACCCCGGCCTGCAGCGCGCCGACTTCCACGAAGCGCCACCCAGCCGGGACGTCTTCGTGGGCTACCACCGCGACCTGCGACGCCTGGGCCGCCTCCAACGACTGCTGACCTACGTTGTCAGCGAGGTCGTCACAATGCGCTAGGGCCTGTTCACACTGCGGCAACGGGCCGCGTTGTGACCAAAACAGCCGCAGGCACGACAGCAGACCACAAGCTGGGTCCATACCCAGCGAGGATCTGCAACACAGCATGCGGCTGTTTTGGTCACAACCCTTCGGGAAGGTCCGTCACAAGGGGCCACTCGGCGTTGCATCGCTGGCCCGCACGCGAGTGCGGGCTGCACGCTGCGCCTTGATTGACCCCTTGTGGCGGGCCTTCGCGACCCATTGCCGCAGTGTGAACAGGCCCCACCTTCAACCCCGAGACCCACTGATGAAGAAGTTCGCCACCTGGAACGTCAACTCCCTGGCCATCCGCCTGCCGCAGGTGCTGGACTGGCTCGCCACGCACCCGGTCGACGCGCTGGTGCTGCAGGAGACCAAGCTCACCGACGACAAGTTCCCCACCGCCGAGTTCGGCGCCGCGGGCTGGCAGGTGCAGTGGTTCGGCCAGAAGACCTACAACGGCGTGGCCCTCATCAGCCGCGAGCGGGCGACCGACGTCGTCCGCAACATCACGGGCTTTGCCGACGAGCAGGCCCGCGTCATCGCCGGCACGGTGGACGGCGTGCGCGTCATCGGCGGCTACTTCCCGAACGGCCAGGCGCCGGACAGTGACAAGTTCACCTACAAGATGAACTGGCTGACCGGCCTGCGCAGTTGGCTGGTCGAGGAGATGAAGCAGCACGAGCAGCTCGTGCTGATGGGCGACTTCAACATCGCTCCCGAGGACCGCGACGTCTACGACCCGGTCGCCTGGGCCGGCCAGATCCACTGCACGCCCGAGGAACGAGAGCATTTCCAGCAGCTCATCGGTCTGGGCCTGACCGACGCCTTCCGCCTCTTCGAGCAGCCGCCCAAGAGCTGGAGCTGGTGGGACTACCGCAACCTGGCCTTCCGCAAGAACCAGGGTCTGCGCATCGACCACATCCTCGTCAGCGCGGCACTCAAGGGTCGCGTGACGGCCTGCGAGATCGACAAGCTGCCGCGCAAGAACGAACGGCCCAGCGACCACGCGCCGGTGATCGTGACGATAGACGGCTAGAGGACGCCACTCCCCGGGGTTGGAGGGGCGCGCAGCAGCAGGCGGCCAACTCGTCGCCTATGTTTGCTGCTCGGCTGGAGCGCGGGCGGCGATTGGCGCGGTCTGGCTTTCCACCACCACCCCGTTGTGGAGATGTTCATGGCCTTGCGAAACATTGTTGCCCTGCTGCTGTCTGCGCTTGCCTTGGCACCGGGCGCCAGGGCAGACGTCATCACCGATTGGAACCAGGTCGCCTGCGACGTCAGTGCCAAGCTTGGCCCGGGAGCGCCGGGCCACCGGGTGATGGCGGTCGTGCAGGTTGCCGTTTTCGAGGCGGTCAACGCGATCGAGCCACGCTACCGCCCCTACCTGGAAAAGCTCCCGGCACCGGCCGGCGCATCCGTCGACGCTGCCATTGCCGCGGCCAACCGCAGCGTCCTTGTGGCGCTGATGCCGTCGGAAAAGGCAACGGTGGAGTCCGCCTACCAGGCAGCGTTGAAGAGCCTGCCCGACGGGGCTGCCAAGGCCGACGGCATTGCCATCGGCGAAAAAGCCGCCGCTCTGGTGATGGCGCGTGCAGCCGCCGATGGAGCGGACAGCCCGGACAACTATCACTGGCAGGCTACCCCCGGCCGCTATGTGCCCACGGTGATCCCAGCCGTTCCCACCTGGCCGCGGCGCAAGCCCTGGATGATGGAGAGCCCCAGCCAATTCCGGCCAGGCCCGCCGCCCGATCTGGCCAGCGAAACCTGGGCGCGCGACCTCCAGGAGGTGCGCCAGCTCGGCGGCAAGAGCAGCACGGCGCGCACGGCCGCGCAGACTGAGATTGCGCTCTTCTGGGAAGAGACGCGCCCGCTGGTCTACCACCCGGTGCTGCGAAGCGTGGCCCTGATGCCCGGCCGCAGCGTTGCACAGAATGCCCGACTCTATGCCGCCGCGACCATGGCCATGGATGACGCGCTGACGGCCGTCTTCGACGCCAAATACGCCTACAACTTCTGGCGCCCCATCACGGCCATTCGGACCGAGCACCAGGCCGGCGGCGCCAAGGCCGAGGCCGACCTTCGCTGGGTGCCACTGATTGCCACACCCATGCACCCCGAATACCCCTGTGCGCACTGCGTGGTGTCGGGGGCGCTTGGGGCCGTCATCCAGCACGAGCTTGGGGGCCGTCCTGCCCCCAGGTTCAGCTCAAGCAGCCCCACCCTGCCCGGCAAGGTGCGTGAATGGAGCAGCGCGGATGCCTTCATTGACGAGGTGAGCCTCGCCCGCATCTACGACGGCGTGCACTACCGCAATTCGACCCAAGAGGGCAGCAAGCTGGGCAAGACCGTGGGCAGCCTGGTGCAGCGCCAGTTCGCAGCGCCCGCTGGCGATTCACGCTAGACCGCCCCGGAGACGTAGGCGAGGAGGCCGCTACTGGCGCTTGGCCAGGCACCACGCCACCAGCGCGTTGGCATGGCCATGGCCCATCTCGTACTCGGCCTTCAAGTGAGCAACGAGTTCCATGTGCTTGAGCGGGCCGGCGTTGGCGATCACCTGCTCCCAATGGGCGATGGGCTGCCCGTACTTCTTCTCGATGGACGGGAAATAGGAAGCCGGGCCTTTGACCTTGTCTTGCGTTGCCATGTCGAATCCGTGAGTGATTGAGGATCGGGGATGTCGCCACCTCAGGCGCCATCTTCTCCTCGACGAACGAGGGCCCAGGAGATCGACAAGCCGCTCAAGCCTTGCGTGCGGCCTGGCGGGCGCGAAACGTTGCTGCCTTGACGCGGTTCTGGCAGGCCAACGAACAGAAGCGCCGGCTGGCGTTCTTGGACACATCGACAAAGACACGGCCGCAGCCCTCGCGCTCGCAGGTACCCAGCCGCTGGGCGCTGGGCAGGCCCACCACGCGCGCCAGCCCCTCGGCGCAGATGGCCGCCCACATCGGCACCAGCGGCGCGTCATGCGGGTGGTGGTGAAGCCGCCAGACGCCTCCTTCTTTGGCCAGATGCGGCTGGGCCGGATGCTGGGCCAGCAACTCGTTCAATCCGCGCGCGGCAGCATCCACGTCGCCATGGGCCAGCCCCGCGAAGACCGCGTGCAGGCGCCGCGCCAGGGCGACCAGCTCGGGCACATGGGCCGCCTTCACGCCGGCCACCGATGGCGCGTCGATCGCGAAGATGCGCTTCAGCGTGGCGACCAGTTCCCGATCGGCGGGCCGGGAGCCGTCCTCACGTGCCACGACGAGCTCGTTGACGAGATCCACCGAGACGAGGACGCCCGCGTCTTTGTAACTATCTAAATCGACTTGACCAGTCATTGATCGGGCACTAGAGTGTCACTGTCTAAATACTTTACACCGGTTATGAACATTCGTCTCGAAACCGCTGGCCTGCTCTGCACGCCCGAGCCCGGACTCGACGTGCTTGAGTTCCGCCGCGTGTTGATCGAATCAAGCCTGGGCGCCATCCGGCCCGTCGACGACCTTGAGCGCCTGCAGCACATGCTGGCCGCGGCCGATGTCGTCATGACCGCGCGCCGTGACGACGCTTCGCGAGAGGTTCTGGGCGTCGCACGCTGCATCACCGACTTCAGCTGGTGCGCCTACCTGTCGGACCTGGCGGTCAGCCGGTCGGCCCAAGGCCTGGGTGTTGGCCGGGCGCTGCTGGAGGCCTTGCGCCGCCACCTCGGGCCGCAGGTGACGCTGGCCCTGCAATCCGTGCCGGCCGCCGTGGGCTTCTATGAGCGGGCAGGCATGGCGCGCATGGCCGACGCCTTCTGCCAACGGCGCGAGCATTGAACCTCGATACCCAGGAGCGAGACATGGACAAGGCATTGGCAGGCAAGGTCGCCCTCGTTGCAGGCGCGACGCGCGGTGCGGGCCGCGGCATCGCCGTGGCGCTGGGCGAGGCCGGAGCAACGGTCTACTGCACGGGGCGTAGCACGCAAGGGCAGCGCTCAGAGATGGACAGGCCCGAGACCATCGAGGAGACGGCCGCCCTCGTCGATGCGGCGGGCGGCCAAGGCATCGCCGTGCAGGTCGACCACCTGGTGCCCGAGCAGGTGAGCGGGCTGGTTGCGCGCATAGCCCGCGAACAGGGGAAGCTGCACCTCCTCGTCAACGACATCTTCGGCGCGACCAAGATCGAATGGGGCAAGACCGTCTGGGAGTCCGACCTGGACTACGGCCTACGCAGCCTGCGCCTGGCCATTGACACGCACGCCATCACCAGTCATTTCGCGGTCCCGCTGCTGCTGCAGACACCGGGCGGGCTGGTCGTCGAGATCAACGACGGCACCGAGGACTACAACGGCACGCGCTATCGCAACTCTTTCTTCTACGACCTGGCCAAGGCCGCCGTTCTGCGCATGGGCTTCGCGCTCGGCCATGAACTGAAGCCGCATGGCGCGACCGGCCTGTCGTTGACGCCGGGATGGCTGCGCTCCGAGGCCATGCTGGAAGCCTTCGGTGTGCGGGAAGCGAATTGGCGCGACGCCATCAAGCGCGTACCGGGCTTCGCCATCGCAGAGAGCCCGGCCTTCGTCGGCCGCGCCGTCGTTGCGCTGGCCGTGGACCCGGACGTGTCGCGCTGGAACGGGCAATCGCTGTCCAGCGGTCAGTTAGCGCGGGTCTATGGCTTCACCGACGTGGATGGCAGCCAGCCGGATGCCTGGCGCCACATGCTCGACACCGAGGCCGGCAAGGCCGCCGATGTCGCGGCGTACCGCTAGCCATCATGCTCGGGCGGCCAGTGCTTGAGCGTCTGGCGCGAGGTCCAGTAGTCGGCCCAGGGGTCGGCCTTCTGGAATGAAAGGTACTCCCGCGCCGTCTTCACGGCCCACTGCGCTGCACCCTTGAGCTCGTCCAGCTGCTCCCAGGACACCGGCATGGACACGCCCAGGCCCGGACGTGCGCGGGCCGAGAAGGCCGCCACCGTCGTCTGGCCTTGGCCGTTGCGCAGGTAGTCGATGAAGATCTTGCCGACACGGTTGCGCGGCCCGCTCTTGGCGACGAAGAGCTGGGGCAATGTCTTGGCCATGTGCACGGTGACGGCGTGGGCAAAGTCCTTGACCTCGTCGTCACCCCGCCGGGCGGCCAGCGGTACGACGACATGCACACCCTTGCCGCCGCTGGTCTTGAGCCAGCTCTTCAGGCCCAGTTCCTCCAGCATCGTGCGCGTGAGCAGCGCGGCCTGCTGCATCTGCTTCCAGCTCACGCCCTCGCCGGGGTCCAGGTCGAAGACGACGCGGTCGGGCTTGCCAATGTGTTTTGCCGTCGAGTTCCAGGTGTGGAACTCGACGACATTCATCTGCGCGGCGCCCAGCAGCGCCTCGACGCTGTCGACGACCAGCAGCGGCGCGTGTCCCGGCCACAGTTTGGGGTCGAGTTCCTTCACGCCGTGGATGGGGGATTCCGCATGGCGCTGGAAGAAGAGTTGCTCCGCGATGCCTTTGGGCGCCCGCACCAGAGCGACCGGCCGCTGGCGCAAGTGAGGCAGCATCCATTGGGCCACGCTCTCGTAGTAGCGCACCAGCTCGATCTTCTTCACGCCGGAGTCTGTGTCGATGACGCGATCCGGGTTGGATATCTGGACGGTCGTTGCGGTTTTCGTCGATTTAGGTGCCGGCTTCACCGCCTTCTCCTTACCGATGGCTTTGGCTGGCTTGTCCTCGCGCACGCCCTGGAAGCTCGCGTGCCGCACGCGCCCGTCTGGCGTCCATTCGGCGAACGCAATCTCGACAACCAGCGTGGGCTTGACCCACCGTTCGCGGCCACGGGAGCGTGTGGACGGGCGCCGGGGCGTGCCTGCGTCGGGGTCGACGGCGGGCTTCTTCGTCTCCAGCGCCACCAGCCGGTCGTGCAGCTCGCGCCCCTGGCGGTTGGACCAGCCGGTGCCCACAGACCCGGCATGCCGCAGCTTGCCGTCCTCGCCGTGATAGCCCAGCATCAGCGCGCCGACCTCGCGATCCGCATTGCTGCGGTCGGTGAACCCGACGACGACGAACTCCTGGCGGTGCTGGCATTTCAGCTTCAGCCAGCTGTCGCTGCGCCGGCTGACATAGGCCGAGTCCGCGCGCTTGAGGATGACGCCTTCCAGGCCGATGCGGCAGGCGGCCTCCAGCACTTCCGTGGGGGGCGCCGGCAACTCCTCGCTGAAGCGCACGCGTTGCGAACGCTGCCCTTCCAGCAGCTGTTGCAAAACGGCGCGGCGGCTGCGCAGCGGCACATGGCGCAGGTCGCGGTCGCCAAGGAAAGGCAGGTCGAACAGGTAGAGCACGATGTCCTTGCTGCGCTCGTTGTCGATGGCGTCTTGCAGGCGGTTGAAGTTGGGCACGCCGCGCTCGTTCATGACGACGATCTCGCCGTCCAGCCAGGCCCGGGCGATGCCCAGTTGCACGAGCTCTTCGGCCAGCGGCTTGAGCTTGGCCGTCCAGTCATTGCCATTGCGCGTGATGAGCTGGGCCTTGCCGCCGGCCAGGCGCACCAGCATGCGATAGCCGTCGAACTTGGTTTCCACGACCCAGTCGCCTTCTGAAGGCGCTTCGGACACCAGCGTCGCGAGCTGGGGCTTCAAATCCTTGGGCAGGGCCGCCTTGACGGCCTTGGACAAATCGGGACTGCTCTGCGCCAGATGCTCACGTTCCTCGATCAGGCCCAGCGGCTTCTCGACGACGCTGTCAGGCAGCGCCGTGAGCACGTCGTACTCGCTGCTGGGCCTGGCCCAGGCGTCGCCGCGCTTTTTCAGCAGCAGCCAGTTGGCCTTGGCCTCGCCGGGCTTTGAAATGCGCACCAGTTCCCACAGGCCGGCGAGCTTCTCGCCGCGCAGCTGAAAGATGAGCTTGCCCTTGGACAAGCCGTCGCGCGGGTCGCCCACCGGCTCCCAACTGCCCCGGTCCCAGATGATGACCTTGCCGGCGCCGTAGTGGCCCTTGGGGATCTCGCCCTCGAAGCGGTTGTAGCTGACCGGGTGGTCCTCGACCCGCACGGCCATGTGTTTGACCGCAGGGTCCAGGCTTGGCCCCTTGGGCACGGCCCAGCTCAGCATGACGCCGTCGAGCTCCAGCCGGAAGTCGTAGTGCAGATGCGAGGCCCAGTGCTTCTGGATGACGAAGGCCAGGGCCTTGGCACGCTTGCGGCCGACCTTGCCTTTCGGCTCCGCCGTGCCGCTGAAGTCGCGCTTGGCGTTGTATCGCGCCAGCGGCGCGTCGTGGCTTTTGGCGGCGGCTGGCATGGCGCGGCGTCAGCGGTGAGCCCGCGCACGCGGCTTGGGCTCGGCGCTGACGGCTTTGGCGGCCTTGCGGGCCGGCGGTCTCAGCTGCGTGACCTTGGCGGATGTCGGCTTTGCCGCCTTCGCAGCAGGCCGCTTGGCACCCAGGCTGGCCTTGAGCGCATCCATCAGGTCAATGACCTGGCCACCGCCCACCGGCCCCTCGTCCTCACCGCGCGTGGAGGCGATGACCTTCTTGCCCTTGACCTTCTCGTTGATGGCCTCGAGCACCCTCTCCTTCTCCTCATCGTGGAATTGCTCGGGCTCGAAGCTGTCGGCGGCGATCTGGTCAACCAGTTGCAGCGCGAGCTGCAATTCGGGCTTGGAGACCGTGGCCTTGGGGATGTCGAGCTGCGACAGCCTGCGCACCTCGTTGGCATAGCGCAATTGCTGCAGCACCAGGCCGTCATCGTTGGCGCGGACTTGCACAACGTATTGCTTGGCCTTCCACGCCCACTTGGCCAGCGCGCAGCGGCCCGATTTGCGTAGCGCCTCGGCCAGCAACGCGTACGGCTTCTCACCGCGCTTGTCGGGTGCGAGCAGGTAGCTCTTGTCGTAGTACAACGGGTCGATGGACGCCAGCGGCACGAAGCTGACGATGTCGATCACGTGGCTGCTGCCTTCTTCCAGCGCCGCCAGTTCCTCGGGACTGAAGAGCACGAAGTGGTTGTCTTCCACCTCAAAGCCCTTGACCATGTCCTTGCGCTCGACGACCTTCTTCGTGCGTTCGCTGATGTACTGCTGCTTGAGCCGCGAGCCGTCCTTGGCCAGCAGGTTGAAGCGAATGTCCGAGCCCGGTTCGGTCGCGGAGTAAAGCCGCACGGGGACGTTGACGAGGCCGAAGCTCAGCGTCAGCGAGGCAATAGAACGCGCAGAGGTGGCCATGGGAAGCTCCAAGGTGCTGACCCGAAGCTACGCCAGCCACGCGGGCAATGCATTGGAGAGCGCCGCGTCGGCCTGTAGGACGCGGCGAAGGCCCGGGCCTGTTAGCGCCACGGCAATGGGCCGCGAAGGCCCGCCGCAAGGGGCCAATCGCGACGCAGCGCGCAGCCCGCACTCGCGTGCGGGCCAGCGATGTAACACTGAGTGGCCCCTTGCGGCGGGCCTTCCCGAAGGGTTGTGACCAGAACAACCGCATGCTGTGTTGCAGATCCTCGCTGGGTATGAACCCAGCTTGCGGTCTGCAGTCGTGCCTGCGGCCGTTCTGGTCACAACGCGACCCGTTGCCGTGGCACTAACAGGCCCGCCTTAGATGGCGTCCAGCTGTGCCTGCAACCGCTCGAAGAACTGGCCCACATGGGCACCGTCGCACAGCGAATGATGCACATCGACGGCTACCGGCATCAGCAGCCGGCCACCCTCTTCCTTGAAGCGGCCAAAGGCAACCTTGGGGCGGTCGTCATCGGCGCCGCGGGCATGGGTGAAGGCGGTGAAGCTGAACCAGGGCAGCGCCGTCATGTGCACCAGCGTCTCCACGCGCACGTCGCCCGCGTCGTCGCCGGCGAAGAGTTCACCCGTGGCGCGGCGCACCCGCTCCAGGTTGGCCTTGCCGCGCTCGGCGAAGGCCGCGAGTGAAGGATCTCGCGGCAAGGTCACAAAGCCGAAGCTGCCGTCTTCGCGCAGCGCCGTGCTGCTGGCATGGATCACGCCGAACTCTCGCACGCCGCCGCTGGCCGTCATCGTCTGGCGCATCGCGTCGACGCTGTTAGCCGCTTCCAGCGCGGCATGGTGGTAGGCCAGCCAGGGCGTGGCGCCATGCCGTGCGGCACGCTCGCGCAGGCCGGTCACGTCGACCGGCGCAGTGACACTGAACGCCGGCTGCGCCATCGTGCGGAAATGCGCCAGCGCGGCACGGCGCGGCCAGGTTTCAAGGGGAATGTCGCGGTCTTGCATGGCGGGCCCGGCGCCGCCCGCCTGGGGCCGCGCCTGTCGAAGAAGGGTGAAAGCTCAGCCCGCATGCTCGCATGCGGGTGGCTCCAGTTTCTTCACTCAACACAAACTCACCATTCAGCCACCAGGGAAGCAACATCGACCGGGGGGCACATGCGCTGATGCGCGGCCCGGTCGAGTGCGTGACTAGATGGCGGATTCGGGCGAGTCCGGCTGGCGCATGCCGAAGTCGTAGAGGGCGCGCCTGAGTTCGTCGGCGCGATCCTCGCCCAGGTCGGCCAGCAGCCGGCTCGGCGGCGTGCTGCGGATCTGGCCAATCTGGTTGTAGCCCAGGGTCTTGGCCTGCGCGAGCGTGCGCGTCGACAGCGGCAGGCATTCCAAGGGCGCCTGGTCGGCCAGGCGCATCAGTCGGGCATAGGTTTCAGCAGAAATGGTCACGGTCGCGTCCTCCGAGGACAGGGGACCCACCGTCAAGGGGGCGTCGTCGACCGACTCGAAAGCCACGGGGCAACTACGCGCCTCCAGCCAGAAACCCTGCAGCAGATGGCCGTGAAGCACGGTCTGGCGATTGCGCAAGCCGCTGCAATCAGCCACCCACGCGGGGCAAGCCAAGGATTTCGCAGATCAGGTCGATGAAGATCATGAGGGGCTCCTGGAAGGCCGCGAGGCCGGAAAAATTCACAGCCCGGACTGTCCCTGTTTTAGCCCCCCTAGAAACCTAGCAATCTTTCTAGGTTGCAACAGTTCAACTCAAGACTCCGGCCGCGACGCACTTCAGCACAGCCTGGTGCTTGGACGTCACATTGAGCTTGCGCATCGCGTTGCCGAGATGGAAGTTCACCGTCTTCTCGCTCATCTTCAGGATGACGCTGACCTCCCAGGCCGTCTTGCCTTGGGACGTCCAACTCAGCACGTCCAGCTCGCGCCGCGTCAGCTTGGGCATGTCGCTGGCGCTGACCCGGGGCGACATGAGTCGGTCAGCCGCCGTCAGCGCATGGGCCGCCAGCAGCTGAACACCCGCCACGAGGTGCATCAGCTCGACGCCCACCTTGGGAAGGGGCTCCTCGCGGTCCACGCCCAAAAGGAAATTCTTGTTGCCGGGCAGATGCAACTTCACGGCGATGCCGGTCTTGTAACCGTGGCGGGCCTGGGTCTCCCACAGCTCGGCGACGCCCGCGGCGACGTAGGTCTGCTGGTCGTAGACGATGGGCACGGAGTCGGTCATCAGCTTGGACATGACCGGGTCACGCCGGGTTTCTCCCAGGTCCTTGGCTTCCTCAAGATAGGCCTCGGGGATGTTGCCTATGGACGTGATCTGCACACCCGTGTCGTGCAGCGCTCCGCGCATCAGGGCGCCGGAGATCAGGGGAAATCCCAGTGAATTCGCAGCGGCCACGAGACGGCGCTCGAAGCCCTCGAAGTCGTCGCTGAGACCGACCTCGATCAATTGCTGATATTCCATTTCCGGCATTCCCATACCTGCCAAGTCTGCCAGCTTGTTAGCCCTTCACCGTGACCAGAGACTGAGAGCCTGTTCTAAATCACACGTCAGAGAGGTTTGTCATGTCGTCCCTGATCAAGCTCCCCGAAGGCAGCGTCTGCTGGCCTATTGCTGCACTGTCGAGCGCGGCCCAGGATGTGAGGCATGCCCAGACCAGCGTGCATCACGCGCGCGGCGGGAAGGCGTTGAGCGGCACGACGCGCTGGGAACGCTGCTACGCCGACGTCTGCGCATGGATCGAGTGGGACTGGGTCGAGATCAGCGAGGGCACGGTCGCCCAGGCCGACCCGCTCAACGTGCGCTCCAACGTGCTGCTGCTGGACGAGCGCAACCGGCCGCTGCTGTCCTCGCGCCGGCGCACGACGCTGGCCACCCTCGTCTACCTGCTGCCCTGGCAGGGGCCGGTGCTGGACAAACTTCGCAGCGGCGACGCTGAGCCGCCGCGCCGCGTCGCGGGCGCGGCCCAGCGCCTCGCGGCCTGAGGCAAAGCCCACAAGGCACGGTCGCGACAGCGAACGCTGCCGCGATTGCGCAGAATCGGCGGCCTGATCATTCAAGCCGCCACCATGAGCTCTTCCTCCCCCGACGACATCCTTGCCCAATGGCAGGCCGACGAGGCCACGCTGCGGGCGCGCCACCCGTCGCAGACGGGCCTGGCCTCGCGTGAGATGCTGGCCGGCAAGACCGGGCTGCAGCAGATGCAGGCCATGCTGGACGGCCTGGCGCCGCGCCCGCCCATCAGCGAGACGCTGGACTTCCTGCTGATCTCGGTCGCCGACGGCGAGGCCGTCTTCCAGGGCCGGCCGCAGTTCAAGCACTACAACCCGCTGGGCAGCGTGCACGGCGGCTGGTTCGCGACGCTGCTGGACTCGGCGCTGGGCTGCTCGGTGCACACGACGCTGCCCGTGGGCCGCGGCTACACGACGCTGGAGTTCAAGGTCAACCTCGTGCGCGCGCTGAGCGACAAGGTGCCGCTGGTGCGTGCCATCGGCAAGGTGGTGCATCGTGGCCGCCAGGTGACGACGTCGGAGGCGACGCTGGTGGGCCACGACGGCAAGCTCTACGCCCACGCGTCGACGACCTGCCTGCTGTTTGACCTGCCGGCTTAAACGCGTTCCAGCTTTTCGTGCGGCAACGGCGGCATGCGCACGCCGATGGCATCGCCCGGCTTCACGACGCCGCCCATGAGGACGATGCTCATGACGCCGGCCTTGCGCACGACCTGGCCGTCGGCGTCCTTGCCGACGACAGCCTTCAGCAATCCGGCCTCGAAGTTTTCGATCTGCGGGCAGGGGTTGCGCAGGCCGGTCACGCGCAGCACGACGTCGGCGCCAATATAGAGCTCGGCGCCGCGCGGCAGGTCCAGCAGATCAATGCCGCGCGTCGTGATGTTCTCGCCGAGCTGTCCGGGTTGCACGCCGAAGCCCTGGGCCGCGAGTTCGTCGAAGAGTTCACCCTGGATCAGGTGCACCTGACGCAGGTTGGGCTGCGTCGGGTCCTGCGCGACGCGCGAGCGGTGCTTGACCGTCACGCCGCGATGCGCGTCGCCTGCGATGCCCTCGCCTTCGATGAGCGTCAGCTCGGGCTGCGAATATTTTGAGAAGGTGTGCGTGCCGCTTGACCAGACGGCGGTGACGATGCTCATCCGCGCAGCGCAGCAGCTTCCGAGGCGAGCTTGGTGATGCGCGCCCAGTCCTTGGCGTCCACCGCATCCTGCGGCGTGAGCCACGAGCCGCCGCATACCTTGACGTTGGGCAGCTTCAGGAACTGCGGCGCCGTCTCGACCGAGATGCCGCCGGTCGGGCAGAACACCACGTCCGGGAAGGGGCCGGCCAGCGCCTTCAGCAGGTTCACGCCGCCCACGGCGACGGCCGGGAAGAGCTTCAGGAAGCCATAGCCCGCCGCATTGGCGCGCATGACCTCGGAGGCCGTCGACACACCGGGCAGCAGCGGCAGGCCATGTTGCTGGCAGGCCTCGCCAATGGCTTCGGTGAAGCCGGGGCTGACGCCGAACAGGCAGCCGGCGTTCTTGGCGTTGGCGACGTCCTGCGGGCTGCGCAGCGTGCCGGCGCCGACGATGGCGCCGGGCACCTTGGCCATGGCTTCCATGGCATGCAGCGCGACGGGGGTGCGCAGCGTCACTTCCAGCACCTTGACGCCGCCGGCGACCAGGGCTTCGGCCAGCGGCACGGCGTCTTCCAGGCGTTGGATGACGATGACGGGAATGACGGGGCCGTGGCTGGCCAGGCTGAGCGTGTCGATCATTTAGTTCTCTTCGCAGCACGTGAATTGGATATTCCGGACCGAGCGCTGGGCCGCTCCCGAGCCGGCCCGCTTGGCGATGCTTGCGGCTCAATGCCGCAAGCGTCGGCGTCCCCTCGGGGGACCGACCAGGCTGGCGCGCGTTCAGCGCCGCAAGACTGGGCGAGGGGCATTACTACAACCAGGTGCAGGCGCCTTCCTCGGCGCTCAAGACGTTGCGGCGCATGCCCGCGAACAGGTCGCGTCCCAGGCCGTGCGCATTGACGTCGGCTTCCGCCGGGTCGAGCTTGACCACGTCGCGCGCCGCCCAGTCGGCCTCATCGACCAGAGCTTGCAACGTGCCGGTCATCGCGCAGACGCGCACGACGTCACCGTCGCGCAGCCGGGCCAGCGGGCCGCCGGCCAGCGCCTCGGGGCTGACGTGGATGGCCGCCGGCACCTTGCCGGAGGCGCCACTCATGCGGCCGTCGGTGACCAGCGCCACCTTGAAGCCCTTGCCCTGCAGCACGGCCAGCGGTGGCGTCAACTTGTGCAGCTCGGGCATGCCGTTGGCGTGCGGACCCTGGAAACGCACGACGACGATGACATCGCGCTCCAGCTCACCCGCCTTGAACGCGGCCAGCATGGCCTCCTGCGTCGTGAAGATGCGGCAAGGCGCCTCTACCGTGTGGCGGTCTTCGGGCACGGCCGAGACCTTGATGACGGCACGGCCCAGGTTGCCCGCCAACAGTTTGAGGCCACCTGTGGGGCTGAAGGGGGCCTCGGCCTTGCGCACCACGCCGTCGTCGCCGCTCGCGGCCGGCATGGGCTCGCGCACCACTTCGCCGCCCTGCCCCGTCGCAACGGGATGGAAGGTGTAGGGGCGCAGGCTGTCGCCGGCGACGCTGAGCACGTCCTCGTGCATGAGGCCGGCGTCCAGCAGCTCGCGGATGACGAAGCCCGGGCCGCCCGCGGCCTGGAACTGGTTCACGTCGGCGCTGCCGTTGGGGTAGACGCGGGCCAGCAGCGGCACAACGGCGGAGAGCTCGGAGAAGTCGCTCCAGTCGATCAGGATGCCGGCCGAGCGCGCGACCGCCACCCAGTGAATCAGGTGGTTGGTGGAGCCGCCAGTGGCCAGCAGGGCCACCATGGCGTTGACGATGCAGCGCTCGTCGACGAGCTGGCCGATGGGCTTGGCAGCCTTGCCCTCCAGGCGGCCGCTGATCTCCAGCGCCGTGCCGACGGCCTCGCGCGTGAGTGCGGCGCGCAGGTCGTCGTGCGGGTGCACGAAGGCCGCGCCGGGCACATGCAGGCCCATGGCCTCCAGCAGCATCTGGTTGCTGTTGGCCGTGCCGTAGAAGGTGCAGGTGCCGGCGCCGTGATAGGCGGCGGACTCGCTCTTGAGCAACTCGTCGCGACCGACCTTGCCTTGCGCGTAGAGCTCGCGCACCTTGGCCTTGTCGCTGTTGGAGATACCCGAGCTCATGGGCCCGGCCGGCACGAAGACGCAGGGCAGATGGCCGAAATGCAATGCACCGATCAAGAGGCCCGGCACGATCTTGTCGCAGATGCCCAGCAGCAGCGCCGCGTCGAACACGTCGTGCGTCAGCGCGATGGCGGTGCTCATCGCGATCGTGTCACGCGAGAACAGGCTCAGCTCCATGCCCGGCAGGCCCTGCGTGACGCCGTCGCACATGGCCGGCACGCCACCAGCCACCTGCACGGTGGCACCCAGGCGATGCGCCTCGGCGCGGATCTGGGCCGGGTAGCCCTCATAGGGCTGGTGGGCCGACAACATGTCGTTGTAGGCCGTGACGACGCCCAGGTGCGGTCCACGCTCGGCAACGATGCGCAGCTTGTCGTTGGACGGCATGGCCGCGACCGCGTGGGCGACGTTGGCGCAGCCCATGCGCTCAAAGCCGCGCTGGCGGCCGCCCAGCTTGGCGATGCGGGCCAGATAGTCGCCGCGCAGCTTGGCGCTGCGTTCGCGGATGCGCTCGGTGACCTGGATCAGTTGGGGATTCATTTTTGGGTCTCCTGGGGGCCGATCGTCGCCCGGCGGCAGCCGTTCTCGTAACCAACCCTTCGAAATTTAGGTAACCATATTACGTCCCCAGGAGGCCTCGCGGGTTACGGCCTGGGTACCGACATGCCAAGATACGGAGCCAATGCCGTCACACGTATTGAACATTCCCCATGGGCCGGCCCGCAGCGCCCACCTGTTGGAGCGCACGGTGGCCGAATGGCGGGCCAGCGACGGCGACCTGCTGCTGTTCGCCTACGGTTCGCTGATCTGGCGCCCGGAATTCGAGTATGCCGAGGCCCTGCCCGCCCGTGTGCTGGGTTTCCATCGCAGCCTGCGCATGTCATCGCGGGTCAATCGTGGTTCACCCAACGAGCCTGGCCTCGTCCTCGCCCTGTTGTCCGGCGGCAGTTGCCGCGGCCTGGTCTATCGCATCCCCCGCACCATTGCCGAGGACGTATTGCCTCGCCTGTGGGCAAGGGAGATGCCCAATGGCGTCTACGAGCCACGCTGGCTGAACTGCGAAACATCGGCTGGCCGTCTGCGCGCGCTGGCCTTCACGTTGTCGCGCCAGAGCCCCAACTGGACCGGGCATCTGCACGAGCCCGAATTGCTGCACATCTTTCGGCATGCTCGGGGGCGCTACGGCACGACCTTGGAGTACCTGTTGCGCACGGTTCAGGGTTTGCGTGAGCACGGAATCCGGGACGCGGAACTGGAGCGCCAGGCCCACCTGGCCGCGCGACACGGGCTGTGCGCGCCGCTTTGAGCGCTCAGCCGCGCAGTCGCGCGAGGTCTTCCGCCGTATCGACGTCGATGTGCACGCCGGGGTCGTCGACCGGGATGGGCTGGGCCGCGTAGCGCGCCACGATGCGCCGCGCACCCTCGTCGCCACGCAAGGCCATCAGTTCGGAATAAAGCTCGGTGCCAAAGCCGACGGGGTGGCCCTGGATGCCGCGGTACTGGGCATAGCAAACGGGGTAGCGCTCCAGGCCTTCGGCCACGGCCATGATGGTGGTGGGCTGCACCAGCGGCATGTCGGCCGGCAGGATGAGCCAGCCGTCGGCATCGCCCGTGGCGCTGACGCCCGCGACGATGGAATGCCCCATGCCTATGGGCTGAGGGCGCCCCTGGGCATCGTGCTCGGGCAGGGTCACGACGTCACGTGCCGCGATCAGCTTGTGCACGGAAGGCGCCAGCGCCAGCGTCGTGACGACGACGACGGGCAGACGCGTCGCAATCGCGTGACGCAGGCTGCGAGCCAGCAAGGTGTCTCCACCGGGCGCACCGCCCAGATCCTGCTCCAACTTGTGGCCCGAACCGCGGAAGCGCGAGCCGCGACCTGCGGCCAGCACCACGACGGCGGGGCGTCGTTTCATCATTCGGTTTCAATCCTCAATGCAAACCCTTGCCGCGCAACGGTTGCCACCGTTTGCTGCGGTGCCACAAGCATGCCGAGTGGGCTCTCTCTTGAAACTGGGACGTTCACTTAAGGGAAGGTCTGCATACTTCACTCCTATGAGCAAGCTGAGCGAATTCCGAAAGAGCTACGAACTGGGGGAGTTGGACGAGTCCCAGGCCACGGGCAGCCCGCTGGGTCTCTTCCAGCGGTGGATGGACGAGGCCATTGCGCACGACGTGTCCGAACCCACGGCCATGACTTTGGCCACTGTCGGCGCGAACGGCCGACCGTCCACGCGCGTCGTGCTGCTCAAGGGCTGCGACGAATCGGGCATGGTCTGGTTCACGAATTACGAAAGCCGCAAAGGTGAAGAGTTAGCACACAACCCTTACGCGGCTTTGCAATTCCATTGGGTGGAGATGGAGCGGGTCGTGCGCATCGAAGGCCGCGTCGAGAAGACGTCGGCCCAGGAGTCGGACGACTACTACAAGACCCGACCGCTGGACTCGCGGCTGGGCGCCTGGGCCTCGCCGCAAAGCCATATCATCAGCTCGCGCGCGGTGCTGGTGGCAAACGCGGCCAAGGCCGCCGTCCAGCATGGCTTGAACCCGTCGCGGCCGCCGAACTGGGGCGGTTTCAGGCTGGTGCCCGAGCGCTTCGAGTTCTGGCAGGGGCGCCGCTCGCGGCTGCACGACCGGCTGGTGTACCGGCTCGAAGCCGGCGCGTGGGTCAGGGAACGGCTTGCGCCTTAGTTGACGGCGTTACCGTCTTCCACGCGGTAGTAGAGGCCGTAGGGATCGTCGTTCAGCACGGCCAGCACACCTTCGACGACGACGGGCTCCAGCGTGTAGCGCACGGGCTTCTTGGTGCGCACCTCGACGAGGCCCTCGGGGCCCGCAGGCACGCAGAAAGAGCAGGTCGTCGGCACGGATGACAAAAGGAAGTGCTGCTGCTTGTCGCCCGCCTCCAGCGGCATCATGAAGCCCTGCACCTTGACCGTCTTGCGGTCCAGCGCCTGCACAGCGGCCGGGAAAGTGGGCACGATCTTCTTTTTATCGGCCTTGGCCGTGACCTGGGACAGCAGATGCCACGACACGATGTCGGCGCGCTCCTCCAGCGGCTTGAAGGGGCTGCGCGGGTCGTGGTAGCCAGGGCCTTGGCCGATGGACGGCGAGACTTGGGCAAACACCGCGGTGGCAGCCAGACAGAGGGCGAGGACGGGCTTGAACTTCATGATGGCGAGATTGTCGTCGTTCAGCGCGGAGCTTGCAGGAGGCTCGTGACATCCAGGCGATAGGCCCGCCAGGCGGGCCAGGCGGCGGCCAGCAGCGCAAGCGTTCCGGCCAGCAGCGGCACCAGCCATTCGGCGTCGCTGAAACCGAGTGTTCCCAGGCGCAGCGACTGGCGCTCGGCCAGCAGCCGCTCCAGCACAGCGACGAGGCCATGGCCGGCAGCCAGGCCCAGCAGCGCGGCAAGGCCCGCCAGCAGCAAGGCCTCCAGTGCGATCAACGCGGCCACTCGCGAAGCGGGTGCGCCCAGCATGCGCAGCATCGCAAGGTCGCCCTGGCGGGCGCGCACGGCATGCAGCAGCGCCACCCAGACCGACAGGCCGGCGGCAGCCAGCAGCACGATGCCAAAGCCGCGCAGCACCTCAGTGCCTGCACCCACGAGCCGCATCAGCCGCGCGGTCTCGAGCGCCGGGGCGGCGGACTGCAAACCATCCTGGGCGTTCACCCAGCGCGGCAGCATGACGGCCGCCAGCGGGCTGCGATAGCGCACCAGCGCCAGCGTGATCTCGCGCTTCTCGTCGTTCTCGTCGTGCGCCTCACCTGGGTGATGGGCCTCGTGCACCTCCCAGACCGACGCGAGGTCGGTCAGCACCAGCCGGTCCAGCACGCTGCCGGATTCGGCCAGCACGCCAACGACCTCGAACTGGTGGTCGCCGTGAGCGCCGCCGCCCTCAGCCAGGCCATGGCTGCCGGCAAAGCGGTCACCAACCTTGAGGCCGCTGGTGCGCGCCACCTCGGCCCCCAGCACCACCTGCATGGGCTTGGCCCAGAGGGCACCCTGCCCCAGCCTGGCGCCGTAGAGGTCAAGATAGTCCGGCGTCGTGCCGGCGATGCGATAGCCGCGAAAGCTGTCGCCCAGCGACAGCGGCACGACCTGGGCGACGAGGGGCTGCTTCTTCAGCAGCTCCAGCGTCGCGAGCGGGATGTTGCCGGTCGGCGCATCGAGGTGGAAGACGCCGGCCAGCATGATCTGCATGGGGCTGCCCTTGGCGCCCACCACAAGGTCGATGTTGGCAAGGTCGCGCTTCAGCCCCGCCTCGACCTGGGCGCTGGCGCGCAGCACGAAGGTCACGGCCGCGAGGCCCAGCGTCAGCAGCAGCAGGTTCAGCGCCGTTGTCAGCGGGCTGGACCACAGGTAGCGCCATGCCAGGCGAATCACAGGCTGACCTCCACCACGTCGTCCCGTGCGCTGAGCGCCTCGACGACGCGAGCGTCATGGCTGGCGATGATGAGGGTGCAGGCTTCGCGTTCAGCCGCGTCCAGCAGCAGCGCCAGCATCTGCAAGGTGTTGTCGTCATCCAGATTGGCGCTGGGTTCGTCGGCCAGCAGCAGGCGCGGCCGGCGCATCAGCGCCCGGGCCACGGCCACGCGCTGGGCCTGGCCGACGCTGAGCTGGTGGGGCCGGCGGCCGGCCAGCTCGGCGATATCCAGCGCCTCCATCAGTTCGCCCGCGCGTGCAGGGTCGGCCCCCTTCCCCGCAGCCAGCGCGGGCAAGGCCAGGTTCTCGGCCACGGTCAGCGCTTCGCTCAAATGCAGGCGCTGCGGCACCACGCCCAGCGTCGCACCGCGCCAGGCATCGAGCGCGCGAGCCGCCAGGCCTGAAAGCGACGTGCCGGCCACTTCGAGCTCCCCCTGCTGCACACGCAGCAGGCCCGACAGCAGGGCCAGCAGCGTGGACTTGCCGGAGCCCGAGGCGCCACGCAGCAGCAGGTGCTGCCCCGGCGCCAGCGCGAAATCGGCGTAGGCAATGGCCGTGTCGGCACCGGCGTAGCGGTGGCTCAGCCCCTGCCAGCCCAGCATCACTTGACGAGGCGCTTGAAGCTGGCGAGAAACTTGTCGACCTTGCCCGCGACGACGAAGGCGCAATAGCCTTGCTCCGGATTGCGGGCGTAGTAGTGCTGGTGATAGGCCTCGGCGGGGTGGTAGTTGGTCTCGGGCAGCAGTTCGGTGACGACACGGCCGCCGTGGTGATCGTTGGCTTCCTTCAGCACCTCGGCGGCGAGCTGGCGCTGGGCGTCGGTGTGCCAGTAGATGCCAGAGCGGTACTGCGTGCCCACGTCCGCACCCTGGCGGTTCAGCGTCGTGGGGTCGTGGATGGTGAAGAAGACCTCCAGCAACTCACGCAGCGACACCTCCGAGGGGTCGAAGTCAACGCGCACCACTTCGGCATGGCCGGTGTTGCCGCTGCAGACCTGCTCGTAGTTCGGGTTTGGGGCCTGGCCATTGCTGTAGCCGTTCTCGACATGGTGCACGCCGCGCACGCGCTCGTAGACGGCCTCCAGGCACCAGAAGCAGCCGCCGGCCAGGGTGATGCGTTCGAGATTCGATGCGGACATGGGGTGACTTTCAGTGGGCAGCGAGGGACAGATCGACATGAGGGCGCCAACCGGCATCGCAAGCCCCGTCGCAGAGCTTGGGCGCGGCCAGGAAGACGCGGGCATTGGGTGCGCCGCGGGCCAGCAGCGCATCGCGCACGGTGACGGCACGAGCCACAGCGAGCTGGCGCAGCGACTCCTCGTCGACCGTGTAGCTGGCCAGCAGCATGGCTCGCATCTGCTCGGCCGGCAGGTCCTTGGCGAGGCCCAGGATGTTCTTGGGCTTGTTGGGCAGCTTGCTGGCCTGGTAGAGGCGCCTGAGGGCGGCATCCGGCGTGCCGAGGTTCTCGGCCTTCAGCGCGCTGGCCAGGCGCTGCTCGCGGATGGCTGCGCCTTCGGCGGCCGGGTCGGCCCAACCGATCAGCGTGAGCTGCACGCCAGGTTTGTCCGTGAGCAGCTTGGCGATGCGGTCCAGCTTGGCCGTGTCGGCCAGCTCGGCACCACCGGGTGCGAAGGCGATCTCGGCCTCCTCCGCTGAGTCGCTGCCGCTGAACAGCGAGAACGGCGAGGTCAACGCCTTGCCGATGAGGTTGAGGACGAGCTTCCAGACGATGCCGCCCACGCTGAACTCGGGGTCGTTCACCGAGCCGCTGACGGGCAGGTTCACGTCGATGACGCCATTGCCGTCCTTCAGCAACGCGACGGCGAAGCGCACCGGCAGCGTGGTCGCGTCCGGGCTCTCGACGCGGTCACCAAAGGTCAGCTGGTTCAGGATGATCTGATTGCTGGCCGTCAATAGACCGCCGGGCTCGACCTTGTAACGCAACTTGGTGGACAGCTTGCCGCGCTCGATGGCGTAGCCGGCGTACTTGCCCGCGTAGGGCGACAGGGGCGCCAGTTCGATGTCGGTCGCATTGGCCGCGATGTCCATGGCCAGCGGTGCACCGGGCTTGAGCTGGCCGTCGATCTCCAGCAACCCCGTGCCGGCCACCTTGCCCTTGACGGTCAGTGGCGCCATCGCGGTGCTCGTCGAGGAGAAAGCGCCGAGCGAGCCCTGCAGCTCGGTCAGCCGGGCGCTGTAGTTGGGGCGCACGAAGCGGTCGTTGAAATCGACCAGGCCGCGGGTGAGGCGGATGCGCTCGACGGCAAACTCCGGTGCGGGCCCCGAAGCGGCCGGCGCTGATGCTGCCGCAGCCGCAGCTTCGGCCGGGCCGATGTCGCGCAGATTGAAGCGCCCCTGCTCGTTGACGATGAGGCGGGCGTAGGCATCGTCCAGGCTCGCTTCGCGGGCAGCCAGCCGTGGCGGCGCACCGGGTGCGAGCGCGAGCTTGAGGCCGTCGAGCTGCAGCACCTGCCAGCTCAGCAGGTCTTCGCCCACGACGCGCTGGCCGTCGACGATGCGAGTCTGCATCAGCGCCAGCGGCCCGATGCGCACGTCGCCGCCACCCGTGGCGGCCCAGCCGCCGCCCACCTGCTGTGTAGCGCTGATCTCGGCCTTCAGTCCCAGCTCGGCGCGCTGCAAGTGCAAGCCCCAGGCGGGGTCGAGATAGGCATTGAAGAGCTGCAGCGGCAGCGCCTTGGCCTGCACGTTGCCAACGGCCGACAGTGGCGCCAGCGTCACGCGGCCGTTCCACTGCAGGCTGCCGGCGCTGGAGGCGGCGGGCTGATCGTTGGCGCCCAGCGTCGCGAGTTGCGTCGTCAACTGAGTCTGCACAGGCGCGGCGGCCGGCCAGGCCAGCGGGCCGGCTCGCAGGCGCAGCGGCTCGACGGCCAGGGCCACGGGCGCAACGCCGGCAGGTACTGCGGCGTCATGCCAGCGCAGCACGCCTCGCTCGATGTTCAGGTTGGCCAACTGCAGCTTCCAGGCCGGACCGGCAGGCGCCGAGGCGGCGCTGTCGGGCGGCAGCAGCGCAGCGATATTGAGCTTGCCGTCACGGTCGCGGGCGAGTTGCGCGCGTGGCGCGTCGAGCTTCAGCGTGCCGATCGCAACCGCATGAGTCGCCGGCTCCACATTGGCCTTGTCGAGCTGGGCCGAGGCCAACGTCAGCAGCTTGGGCGCGCCGGGCAAGGCCAGCTTGGCGTCGCTGATGCGCAAATCGGCCAGGGCCAGTTGGGTGCGGTCGGCAGCGCCGTCGGCCAGCGGGTCTTTGACGCGCAGGCTGGCCTTGGTCGAAACCCCGGCGGCGAGCTTGGCGCCGCCGGGCAGGGGCAGCCAGGCGGCCAGGCGTTCGATAGCCAGCCCGTTCAACTCGGCGTCGGCTTCCAGCACCTCGGGCGACAGCTTGGCCTGGGCAGTCAGCGTGGCCTGGTCCAGCCGCAAGCTGGCGTCGAGCTGGACAGGGGCCTTCAGCGGCCAGGCGACGGTGCCAAGCTTGAGCTGGATGGCCTCCAGCGCGAGATCCTGGGCATTGAAACGACCGTCCTTGATCTCGAGGCCGGCCAGGCTGAGCTGCCAAGGTTGAGCGGACGCTGGGGCGGGCCCGCCGTGCCCCGTTGGCAGCGTGCGCAGCCAGCCCGTGGGCGATTCCAGCAGGATCTGGCCCAAGCCGAGTTGGCGCTTTAGCGGTTGCACGTCGGCCAGCGGCAGGCTCAGGCGCTTGAAGCCCAGCAGCGGCTGCCCGTCGGGCAGGTTCAGCGCCAGCTCATGCAACTGGACACTGCCGCTGACCTTGACGCCGGCCGGCTGCTTGGGGTGCTCGGCGAAGTCCACGGCGAGGTCGATATCGAGCCGGCCGGTGGCCAGGCGCACCGGTGCGCTGGCCGGCACATAGGCCGCGAGCGGTGCGAGGTCGAGGCCGGCGAGCTTGAAGGAGAGGCGCGCGCTGGCGTCGTCGGCGAAGGGCAGCGCCTCAGCGCGGCTGTCGAAGGCGACGCCATCGAGCTTGCCACTCAGGTGGGGCAGCACCTTGACGGTCACGTCGGCTGGCAGTGTCGACACGAAAGGCAGGGCCAGGTGCAGGGCCGCGAGGTCGTGCTTGCGCTGAACCGGGCGGTCGTCGAACAGCACGCGGCCATCGGCAAGCTCGATGTTATAGACGGCGAATTCGGGGTCGGGCTCTTCCGGGGCGCCAGGCTTGGCGGCGAAACGCTTGATGAGGTCGTCGACGTCGTAACGGCCTTCGGCGACACGGGCGACACGCAGTTCGGGCCGGGTGAGCGACAGGGACTCGACGACGAGGCGGCCGCGCAGCAGCGAGCGCAGCGACATGGCAGCGTCCAGCTTGGCCAGCGTGAACAGCGGTGGCTGGCCAGCGGCCGGGCCAGCGATGCTGAGGCCCTCGACGACGAGCCCCAGTCGCCAGGGCTGAAAGCGCGCCTGCTCTATGCGCACGGGCCGGCCCAAGGCCTCGGTGGCAAGGGCGGCACCTCGGCCGGTGATCCAGCCCGGCAGCAGCAGGGTCGCGGCCAGCAGGGCCAGCACGATCAGGGCCGCCAGCGCGGCGATGGCCCAGAGGGCGATACGGAGGGGGGAGCGGGGAGCGGTCATCACGGCAGCCGCATTATTGATGTCGGCGATGATGCCGGCCGTGAGCCTTGCCTTCGACTATTCCGGTTTCAAGACCCTGCTGCTGGCGGCCATGCTGCCGCCAGCGCCCATGTTGCTGCTCGCCGCCTGGGGCGGCTGGCGGCTGCGGCGCGGCCGGCGCTTCGGCGGCGTGATGTTGGGCGTGGCGTTGGTACTGGGCTGGCTGTCGGCCACCGAGGCGGGCGGCGAACTTTTGAGCAGATGGGCTGGGCAGCCGGCAGTATTGAGCCCCACCCAGGTGGAGGCGTTGCGCGGCCAGGGTGACGGCGCTGTGCTGGTGCTTGGGGGCGGCGTGCGGCGGCATGTGCCCGAGTTTGGCTCCGGGGCACCTACGCACATCACGGCCGAGCGCCTGGCCTATGGCGTGTGGATCGCACGCCGCAGCGGCTGGCCGCTGGCCTTCTCGGGCGGCATTGGTTGGACGGCGACAGAACTGCGCCAGCCTGAAGCGGAGATCGTCTCCCGCGTGGCCGCCGAGGACTATGGCCTGCCGCTGCGTTGGGCCGAAGGGCATTCGCGGGACACACGTGAGAACGCCGCCCATACATTGCCGCTGTTGGCGAAGGCCGGTATCAAGCAGGTGGTGCTGGTCACCCATGACATGCACATGCGCCGGGCGCTGCGCGCCTTCGAGGCCGAGGCAGCGCCGCTGGGCCTGCACATCCTGCCGGCACCCGCAGGCCTGCGCGACGACGCACTGACGAGCTTTGCCGACTGGTGTCCGTCGACCAGCGGTTTCGAGCGCGTGCGCTATCTGGTCTACGAAACGCTGGCCTGGTGGGCTGGACGCTAGAAATAGAAACCCCGCCGGGCTTTCAGGCCGGGCGGGGTGGGTGGCTATGCCACCTTGGGGCTCCACGGCTATATGCCGAAGGGCTCCTGGCGCGCAAAGATTGCGCCAGAGGGTTTGCCTCAAAAGGCATTCAAACAGTAGGCGAGCCCCCAGGGTCCTTCAAGAAGAGTTGCCCGAATAGCGCCTCGGCGCGCTTTGTGACCTCTGGCGGCAGGCTGATGCCACGGCCCCATTCGCGGCTGGTTTCTCCGGGCCATTTGTTGGTGGCGTCCAGTCCCATCTTGCCGCCCAGGCCACTGACGGGCGAAGCGAAGTCCAGGTAGTCGATGGGCGTGTTGTCCACCAGCGTGGTGTCGCGCACGGGGTCCATGCGGGTGGTGATGGCCCAGATGACTTCCTGCCAGTTGCGCGTGTCGATGTCGTCGTCCACGACGACGATGAACTTCGTGTACATGAACTGGCGCAGGAAGCTCCAGATGCCGAACATCAACCGCTTGGCGTGCCCTGGGTAGGCCTTCTTGATGGAGACGACCGCCATGCGGTAGCTGCAGCCCTCGGGCGGCAGGTAGAAGTCGACGATCTCGGGAAACTGCTTTTGCAGGATGGGCACGAAGACCTCGTTGAGCGCAACGCCCAGGATGGCGGGCTCATCCGGCGGCTTGCCGGTGTAGGTCGAGTGGTAGATGGGGTTCTTGCGCTGGGTCTGGCGGGTGATCTCGAAGACGGGGAACCAGTCCTGCTCGTTGTAGTAGCCGGTGTGGTCGCCAAACGGCCCCTCCAGCGCATGCAGGTAGCCGCCCTTCTCCTTCAGCAGCACGCCGTGGGGGCTGGTGCCGGTGTATCCAGGGGCAGCCGGTGGGATATGTCCTTCCAGGACAATTTCGGCCGATGCAGGCGCCTGCAAGGGCTTGTCACCGCCGACGCCGGTGTCGACGAGCTCCGTGCGCGAGCCGCGCAGCAAGCCCGCAAACTGGTATTCCGACAGCGAATCCGGCACCGGCGTGACGGCACCAAGGATGGTGGCGGGGTCGGCTCCCAGTGCGACGGCAATCGGGAACGGCTTGCCCGGGTTGGCCAGTGCAAAGTCGCGAAAGTCCAGCGCGCCGCCGCGGTGAGCCAGCCAGCGCATGATGACTTGGCGGGGCCCGATGAGCTGCTGGCGGTAGATACCGAGGTTCTGGCGGGTCCGGGTGGGGCCCCGGGTGATGACCAGACCCCACGTGATCAGGGGGGCTGCGTCGTCCGGCCAGCACTTTTGGATGGGCAGGCGGCCGAGGTCGATGTCCGAACCCTCCAGCACCTCTTCCTGGCAGGCCGCGCGGCGTTGCACGCTGGGCTTCATGTCCCACAGCGCCTTGGCCATCTGCAGCAGCTTAGCCGTGTCCTTCAGGCCCTTGGGCGGGTCGGGCTCCTTGAGGCTGGCCAGAACCCGTCCGACATCCCGCAAATCGGCCAGAGACTCAGCGCCCATGCCGAGTGCGACGCGACGCGTTGTCCCGAAAAGATTGGTCAAGGCGGGGGTGGAGTGGCCGGTCGGCGCCTCGAACAGCAGGGCCGGCCCGCCAGCGCGCAGCACGCGGTCGCTGAGGGCCGTCATCTCCAGGACCGGCGAGACTTTTTCACGCACGCGCTTGAGCTCGCCAAGGCCTTCCAGGCCAGCCATGAAGTCCCGCAGGTCGCTATATTTCATAACCAAAAGTAATTTTGAAAAGGCCCAACAGCCTTGACGGGTTATCTTCGACCCGTAAAATTCGTCGCTTCGGGTTTTCACTGAACCCAACCGGCCGGGTCCACCGGGCACGACAGTGTCACAGGCCCAGAGCATTGGCCGGGAAATTATCACCGTCGCCCCACCCAGACCGCCGCGTTCCGGCAGCCTGAGGTGGGCTGCGACACAAGGAGTCGCATGACGACACGTCAAGACCTGATCAGCCTGGCTCGCCACACGCGGGATTCGGCGTCGCTGTTCGTGAAGGACATCGGCAACGGCCTGCTCGTGGTCAGCCACAACACGCTGGCCCTCGTGGGGCTGGCCGTGGTGTCCGTGCTGCTGGTGTTCATGAGTCAGGCCGGCCTGCGCGAGAAGCTGGAATCCGCCACGCTGGGCTGGCTGAGCGCCCGCCAGGAGGCCCGCGCCGAGGCCGAGGGCAATACGCTGCTGGCTGCCGCCGAGCCGGACGCTATCGCCCGTGCCACCGCCACCGACCCGCGCGAGCTGAGCCGCCAGCAGGCCGCCGTGGCCCATTGGCTGGCGCGCCGCTACAGCGTGGCGCCCGAGCCCATCAGCCGCCTCGTGCAGGAGGCCTGGGCCGTGGGCCAGCGCGCCAAGGTGGAGCCGACGCTGATCCTGGCCATCATGGCCATCGAGTCGCGCTTCAACCCTTTTGCGCAGAGTTCCGTCGGCGCCCAGGGGCTGATGCAGGTCATGACCCGCGTGCACGATGACAAGTACGAGGCTTTCGGCGGCACGCTGGCGGCCTTCGACCCGGTCACCAACCTGCGCGTGGGCGTGCAGGTGCTCAAGGAATGCATCCAGCGCGCCGGTGGCCTGGAAGAAGGCCTGCGCTACTACGTCGGTGCGGCCAACCTGGCCGAGGACACCGGCTACGCCGGCCGCGTGCTGGCCGAGCACGAACTGCTCAAGGCTGTAGCTGCGGGCCGCTCGGTGCCGGCGAGCACCACGGTGCGTCCGCTGCGCGAAGCGGCCTCGGCACCGACGGGCGATTCGGCCCAGGTCGCCCTGCTGCGCTGAACCACGAAGCCTCGTTCTCCGTTTGCGCTCCATTTACGCCCCGTTTTTGGGCAGGGACAAGCGCGGCTGGCATACACTGAGCGCTCACGCGACTGGCGATCAGGGTCACGAGCTGACCCGAGGTGGGCCACCACCGGGGAGCGTGAGGCGGCACCTGCGGCCGCTTTCAGCCGTTCGCCTGGGCAGCCTCGACGTTCACGCCTGCCGTGACGGCCAAGGATTCACCGCCTGACCTTCGGAACACCAGCATGTTTGACCGCACCACCTCCACCCTCGCCCTGGTCGACCCCGAGATCTGGACCGCCGTCCAGAACGAGAACCGCCGCCAGGAAGACCACATCGAGCTGATCGCCAGCGAGAACTACACCTCGCCGGCCGTCATGCAGGCCCAGGGTAGCCAGCTGACCAACAAGTACGCCGAGGGCTACCCCGGCAAGCGCTACTACGGTGGCTGCGAGTACGTGGACGTCGTCGAGCAACTGGCCATCGACCGGCTGAAACAACTGTTCGGCGCCGAGTACGCCAACGTGCAGGCCAACTCCGGCTCCCAGGCCAACCAGGGCGTTTTCTTCGCACTGCTGCAGCCCGGCGACACCATCATGGGCATGAGCCTGGCCGAAGGCGGCCACCTGACCCACGGCATGGCGCTGAACATGAGCGGCAAGTGGTTCAACGTCATCTCCTACGGCCTGAACGCCAAGGAAGAGATCGACTACGACGCCATGGAAGCCCTGGCCCGCGAGAAGAAGCCCAAGCTCATCATCGCCGGCGCCTCGGCCTACTCGCTGCACATCGACTTCGAGCGCTTCGGCAAGATCGCCAAGGAGATCGGCGCCTACTTCATGGTGGACATGGCCCACTACGCCGGCCTGATCGCCGCGGGCGTGTACCCGAATCCCCTGCCCCACGCCGACGTCGTCACGTCCACCACGCACAAGAGCCTGCGCGGCCCGCGCGGCGGCATCATCCTGACGAACAAGGAAGACATCGCCAAGAAGATCAACTCGGCCATCTTCCCCGGCATCCAAGGCGGCCCGCTGATGCACGTCATCGCCGGCAAGGCCGTGGCCTTCAAGGAAGCGCTCAGCCCCGAGTTCAAGGACTACCAGGCGCAAGTCGTCAAGAACGCCAAGGTGCTGGCCGACACGCTGATCGAGCGCGGCCTGCGCATCGTCTCGGGCGGCACGCAAAGCCACGTCATGTTGGTGGACCTGCGCCCCAAGGGCCTGACCGGCAAGGAAGCCGAGGCCATCCTGGGCGCCGCCCACATGACCTGCAACAAGAACGGCATCCCCAACGACCCGCAAAAGCCCATGGTCACCAGCGGCATCCGCCTGGGTACGCCGGCCATGACGACCCGTGGCTTCAAGGAGGAGCAGGTGCGTGCCACCGCCCACCTGATCGCCGACGTGCTGGACAAGCCGCACGACGAGGCCAACCTCGCCGCCGTGCGCGAGAAGGTCGCTGCCCTGACCGCCGCATTCCCGGTCTACCGCGGCTAACGAGAGTCCGCCGTGCGCTGCCCGTTCTGCTCCCACACCGAAACCCAGGTCTCCGAGACCCGGGAGTCGGACGAGGGCGACGTCATCCGGCGCCGGCGGCGCTGCCTGTCCTGCGACAAGCGCTTCACGACCTACGAACGGGCCGACATCGCCCTGCCCTCGGTCGTCAAGAAGGACGGGCGGCGCGCGGATTTTGACGCCTCCAAGCTGCGCGCCTCCATGCAGCTCGCACTGCGCAAGCGGCCGGTCAGCGTCGAGCAGATCGACGCGGCCATCAACCGCATCGAGGAAAAGCTGCTGGCCAGCGGCGCCCGCGAGATCGCGTCCACGCGCCTGGGCGAGCTCGTCATGCGCGAGCTCAAGCGCATCGACAAGGTCGCCTACGTGCGCTTTGCGTCGGTCTACCGCAGCTTCGAGGACGTCGACGAGTTCCGACAGCTGATCCGCGAGATCTGATCGCCAACCGCCCCTCATTCATGGTGGGCGGCGACAAGCGGTAAGCACGGGCGGACGAACGGTATTCCCGTTACCAGTTGTTCGTGACGTGCTGCCGAGAATCGGGCCATGCCCTCATCTCGCCGTCCGCACAGCCAAGGCTTCACGCTCATCGAGCTGATGGTGGCGGTCGTCATCGCCGCCATCGTTGCCGCGATCGCCTATCCGGCCTACACCAAGCAGATGCAACGCGGCCGCCGGGCTGGTGCGGTTGCAGCCCTGACTGCCGTGATGCAGTCCCAGGAGCGCTACCGCAGCAACCACAGCAGCTATGCCACCACGCTGACGGACTTGGGCGGGGACATTTCCAGCATCACGTCGAATTACAGCGTCAGCGACCCGACGGGCGTCGTTCCACTCGCCGGCGGTTTGCCAGACCCCAAGATCGGCTACGTAGCCACGGCCACGCCGACGTCCACCGGCAAGCAGACCGGCGACAAGACCTGCAAGAGCTTCACCGTCGAGATGAGAGGTGGGACTGCCACCTACTCGGCGAAGGGTGATCCAAACAACACCGGGACCGACGGTGATACGACGGCCGACTGCTGGCCCAAGTGATCATGAAGACCGTCATTCACCGAAAAACCCTCGCAGCCGGCCTGACGCTCGTCGAAATCCTGATGGGCGTAGCGGTGCTGGGCGTCTTGTTGGCAGTCGCTGCGCCGTCGCTGTCCGATTTGATGGACAAGCGGCGAGTCATTGCAGTTGCAGGCGAAATCGCAGGAATCCTGGCCTACGCAAAGGCAGAGAGCAATTCGACAAACTCCCTGCTCTACGTGCGTTTCGATCCGAACACGGACATGAGTTGCGCGGCCGTCACAACGCAGGGGTCTGGCAACACCGAGTGCGACTGCTGGAAACCGCAAAGCACCATCTGCCTCGGAGGCAGCGCCAGGCTGGTACGTCTGTTTCAGGTGCCGAAATCCAATGGCGTTCAGTTTGCTGCCAGTGCCAACGCATGGTCTGGCTACGAGTACCACATCAAGTTCTTGCGTGAGCAGATGAACATGGATACCACGACTTATGCGTTCGTCGATGTCACCGGTCGCAAAGCGAAGCTGAAAGTGGAGCTCAATGGTGCTGGGCGGGTTCGGATTTGCTCGCCGGACGGCAATATCAATGGGTACGTGAGATGCGCCTGACCCCTCTTTCCCGCAACCTGGCGCGTAGCTCAGCGCAGCTCGGCCTGGGCCTTGTCGAGCTGATGGTTGGCATCACCGTAGGCTTGATCGTGGCCGCTGGCGCCGCCATGGTCGCAACGCGGCAAATCGACGAACACCGCCGGCTGATGCTGGAAGTGCAACTCCAACAGGACCTGCGCATCGCTGCTGACCTGCTGCAGCAGGATCTGCGGCGCGCTGGCTATCGCGGCCTGCCGGCAAACGGCGTCTGGGCGCCGGCGCGCAATGTGGGTAGCTCCAGCGAAGTACCGGCCAAGGACGCACTGTCCAACCCCTATGTCGCCTTGACGCAGACGACCAAGAACGGGCCTGACATCTTTTATGAATATGCCAAATACCACACCGATCCCAGTACTGGCATAAATGCCCTCAATACGAGCAACACGCTGCAGGATTACGAGCAGTTCGGTGTGCAATTCAGCCAGGATGCGCTATCCCTGCAGTTGGGGCTCGTCAACGGGCAGCCCAACTGGCAGCAAATCACCGATCCCAATTCGGTGGTGATCACCGCCTTCACCGCCGAGATCGTGGAACAGACCGTTGACTTGGATGATCTGTGCGATTGCACGGCCGGCGTCTGCCCCAAGCAAACCATCAGGCGCGTGGATTTCACGATCAAGGCACGGGCCAAGGGCGACTCCAGCATCCAGCGCACGGTGAAAGTCAGCGAAAAGATCCGGTCGGACGGCATCAGTGGAGTATGTCCGTCATGAAGGCAGGTCTTGCTTCCAGGATCCATGGCCAGCGAGGTGCTGCGACACTGGTGGTGGTCATGATGCTCTTCCTCATCATGGCGCTGCTGGCCGCCTATGCCAACCGCAGCCTGCTTTTCGAGCAACGCATCTCCAGCAGCTACTACCGTGCCAGCATGGCGCAGGAGATGGCCGAGGGCGGCCTGGATTGGACCGTGGCCATGTTGAATGGCACGGCGACCAACGAGAGTTGTGAAGCGGTGGCCACGAACGGAAAGCGTTTTGTTGATCGCTACCTGAACATTTCCGCGACAGATCGCGAGATCCAAAGGAAATCGACCATCCGGAACCTCACCAAGGCCAATGTCGATTGTGTCCGTTCCGACACAGGCCTGGTGTGCCATTGCCCAGAACCCGACGCGTATTCGCCGCAAGCGGCCATCGCCACCGGTGGCCCGGTCCAGCCCAGTGTGGCCGTCTCGATGTTTTTCGAGTCGACGAGGCAGTTTGCCGGCTTTGGCATCCAGAGCCACGGCTGTTCCGACAGCAGCGTCGCCAACTGTGCGAGAGCTGTGGACATGAGCCAGGCCGCCATCTCAAGCGCGGTGCAGAACGCGACGGTCGCGCTCGTCAGCGCCGTGCCGGCGTCGCCGGGCGGCGCGCTGACAGTCAAGGGAACCCTTACAACTGCCGGTGCAGGCGGCCTGGGCTTGCACAACACCGACTCGAAATCAGCAGGCACCCTGGTCGTTTCCGGTGGAGCTGCGCCAACGCTGGATGACCAACGCATGGACAGCGTGCCCGGCACACCCGCGAGCGCTGCCCGCGTCTTCAACGACCAGCAATTGACCACCATGAGCAGCGACCGGGTGTTCCAGGTCTTCATGGGCGTGACGCCCAGCCGCTACAAGAACCACCCGGCACTCAGGAAAATCAACTCGGGCACTTGCGCGGCGAACTGCGCCCAGGAACTGAAGGAAGCCTATGACGCGGGCAAGCGCATGGTCTGGATCGAAGGCAACATGACCATGGCCTCCAACGTCATCATCGGCACGGTCACCGACCCGATGCTGATCATCGTGGACGGCGATGCCACGTTGTCCGGACCCTTTCAGCTGACGGGCATGCTGGTGGCGAAGAACCTGACCTGGACGAACACGAGTGGCCTGACATCGATGATCAACGGCAGCGTGCTGGTCACCGGCGACATGAGTGCGACCGGACAGATGGACATCCAGTACCTCCAACCCGTGGCAGACCAACTGCGGAACCGCCTGGGGAGCTTCGTGCGGGTATCCGGCAGCTGGATCGACACCACGGTCAACCAGTAACGGGGCAGATCGATGTTCAAGCTCCCCTCTCGCGCAGCACGCGCCTCGCAAAGCGGCCAACGTGGCGTTACGTTAGTCGAGGCCCTGGTGGCCCTGCTGGTGATGTCCTTCGGCATGATTGCCCTCGTCGGTCTGATGGGCAACCTGCGCCGGGGCGCAGACTTGGCCAAGCAGCGTAGCGAAGCCATGCGCATCGCACGAGCAGAGGTCGCCCAGCTGCGAACCTTCTCACTGATAGGCGACAAGCCGGCCGGCGCGGCTGCCGGCGTTACCAGCTACAAGGACATCCTCAATGAGGCTGCGTCCCGGGCGATCACGCTCCCTGACTCGAACACGACCTATGCCGTGCAGCATTTCGTCGACGACGTGGCCGGGGTCGAAGCCAAGCGAGTTCGTGTGTCGGTGGGCTGGACCGACCGTGCTGGTGATGCACAGACTGTCAAGCTGGACACCATCATCGCGGGCGTCGATCCTTTTTTCAGCGCAGCCGTAGGGTTCACGCCTCAGGCAGCGCCCGTGGCCCGGCCCTCGGGCCGCAATCCAGTCATCCCCGACGCAGCGAGGAAGCTGGACAAGAACACCAGCGCCTTCAAGCCAAGCAGCACGAGTGACAGGATCTGGGTTTTCAACAATCTCACCGGCGTCATCACCAGTGTCTGCACGCTGGCCAGTGGCGTTTCGTTCGACTCAGCGACGGCCAGCGACCTCACGGGCTGCTCCAGCACCACCGGCTATCTGCTAAGCGGCACGCTGCGCTTCTCGAACACCAATCCGGCCAGGCCAGGAGGTAGTGCGGGCGCCCCCGAGGCGACGGCACTGCCGGTAGACCTGACGTTGGTTGGCGGCGACTTCACCGTACCGACGACGAAGTTGAGCAACGGCGCGACGGTCACGGGTTCGCTTGCGGTCTCGCTCGCCAGCACGGCGGTGCCAGCGAATGCCCAGACCTTGGCCAACAACACGTTCTACTGCTTCAACGACTACGCGAACGCCGCGCAGAGCTTCGTCAACTACAACTGCCTCGTCACCCCCAACGCGGGCTCGACGAGTTCGCCCTACAGCAGCACGTCTCCCGGTCCTCGCGTGTGGTCGGGCCAGTTGCAGTTGACCGGCTTGAGCACCGGGACCGCGGCCACCCAGTATCGAGTTTGCCGCTACAGCGCAGACTACAACGGCAACGGCGGCAACCTGCTGGCTGATGGCGCGACGCTGGACAACCAGGAACATCCGCTGGTCTATGTCAACGTCGCGGCTTCGCTCGCGAGGCAGAACTTCCTCGTCATCCGTGGCGATGTGAGCTGCCCGACGGCGTCCGCTGTCGACCCGGCCCATGGCATCTTCGCCGACTACTCGACCGCCCAGCTCCAGCCCTGATCTGCGTCTGGCTAGACTGCTCGGATGCCCGACATTCCCGCAGCGCTTCGCCGAGCCCTGGCCCTGGCCGAACAGGCCATAGGCCTCACCGATCCCAACCCCCGCGTTGGCTGCGTCATCCTGGCCGCCGATGGCCGTGAGCTGGGTGTCGGTCACACGCAGGCCGCCGGACAGGCTCACGCCGAGATCATGGCCCTGAGGGATGCCGCAGCGCGCGGCCATGATGTGCGCGGCGCCACCGCCGTTGTCACACTGGAGCCCTGCTCCCACCATGGCCGCACGCCGCCCTGCTGTGATGCGCTGATCGCCGCCGGCATCGCTCGCGTCGTTGCCGCCATTGAAGACCCCAACCCCCAGGTGGCTGGCCGGGGCCTGACGCGGCTGCGTGCGGCCGGCGTTGCCGCCGAGCTGGCCGATGCGGATGTCGCCGATGCCGCTCGCGAAATCAACATCGGCTTCTTCTCGCGCATGCAGCGCGGCCGACCCTTCGTGCGGCTGAAGTCCGCCATTTCTCTGGACGGGCGCACTGCCCTGCCCGATGGCCGCAGCCAGTGGATCACCGGCGAAGCGGCCCGCACCGACGGCCACGCCTGGCGCCGCCGCGCCGGTGCCGTGCTGACCGGCATCGGCACCGTGCTGGCCGACGACCCGCGCATGGACGTGCGTCTCGTGCCCACGGCAAAGCAGCCGCTGCGGTTGGTGCTGGACCCGCAAGGACGCATGCCCGCAGCTGCACGCATCCTTCAGCCACCAGGCGAAGTGCGCAGCATCGGCCCTGGCCGAGCCGATCTCCCCGTGCTGCTGGCCGAACTCGGCGCCCAAGGCATCAACGAGTTGCACGTCGAGGCTGGACCGACGCTGTCCGGCGCTTTCCTCGACGTCGGGCTGGTCGACGAACTGCTCATCTACCAGGCGCCCATGCTGATCGGTGAAGGCAGGCCGCTCGCTGCGCTGGCCCCGCTGGCGCAACTGGGCGACGCGCGCCGCTGGCGCGTCATCGAGGCCACACCGATTGGCCAGGATCTGCGCCTTCGCCTCCGTCCGACCTAGGGTCACCACCTACAATCGCCGGCTATGCCCATCTCCCCCATTCCCGAGCTGGTGGCCGAGCTGGCGGCCGGCCGCATGGTCATCCTGGTCGACGAGGAAGACCGCGAAAACGAGGGTGACCTCGTGCTGGCCGCCGACCTCGTCACGCCCGAGGCCATCAACTTCATGGCCAAGCATGGCCGCGGCCTGATCTGCCTGACGCTGCCGCGCGAGCATTGCGAGCGGCTGCAACTGCCGCCCATGACGCGCCGCAACGGCACCCAGCACGGCACGGCATTCACCGTGTCCATCGAGGCCGCGACCGGCGTCACGACCGGCATCTCGGCTGCCGACCGCGCCCGCACCGTGCAGGCCGCCGTCGCGCCCGACGCCAAGGCCAGCGACCTCGTCCAGCCCGGCCACATCTTCCCGCTGCAGGCCCAGGACGGCGGCGTGCTGATGCGCGCGGGCCATACCGAGGCCGGTTGCGACCTGGCTCGCATGGCGGGCCTGTCGGCCACGTCGGTGATCTGCGAGATCATGAAGGACGACGGCACCATGGCCCGCTTGCCGGACCTGGAGATCTTTGCCGCCGAGCACGGTCTGAAGATCGGCACCATCGCCGACCTCATCGAATACCGCAGCCGCAACGAAAGCCTCATCCATCGCGTCGCCCAGCGCCGCCTGAACACGGCCCAGGGCGAGTTCGACTGCCAGGTTTTCACTGACCGCACCGGTGCCACCCACCTGGCCCTCAGTCATGGCGAATGGACGGCGGCTGACGACGTGCTGGTGCGTGTGCACGAGCCGCTGTCGGTCATGGATCTGCTCGAGGCCGGCTCCTGCGGCCACTCCTGGGGCCTGCCCGCAGCCCTGGCCGCCATCCAGGCCTGCCCAGCCGGTGTCGCCGTGCTGATGAATTGCGGCGAAGATGCCGCTGGCGTGCTTGCGCGTGCGCAGTCCGAGAAGGCCGAGCCGGCCGTCAAGGGCGCGATGGACCTGCGCACCTATGGCGTCGGCGCCCAGATCCTGAAGGCGCTGGGCGTGCACCGCATGAAGCTGCTCGGCAGCCCGCGCCGCATGCCCAGCATGACCGGCTACGGCCTGGAAGTGACCGGCTTCCTCGCTCCCCCCAATTGCTGAACTCCTGAGGCCCGCGATGCAAGACTCTGACCAAGGACTGCCCGCCTTCGAGGGCGCTCTCGACGGCAGCGACCTGACCGTGGCAATCGTCCAGGCACGCTTCAACGACGCCATCACCTCGGCCCTGGCCAGTGCCTGCCTGGCCGAGCTGTCGGTGCTGGGTGTGCCAGCCGAAGCCATCCGCCACGTCACTGTGCCCGGTGCACTGGAGGTGCCGCTGGCCCTGCAGGCCCTGGCCGAGACCAACGACTACGACGCGCTGATCGCGCTGGGCTGCATCATCCGCGGCGAGACCTACCACTTCGAGCTGGTCGCCAACGAGAGCGGCTCGGCCGTGACCCGAGTCGGCCTGGACCACGGCGTCCCGATCGCGAACGCGATCCTGACCGTCGAGAACGAAGCCCAGGCCTGGGCCCGTGCCGAGCCCAAGGGCCGCGATGCCGCCCGCGTTGCCGTCGAGATGGCCAACCTGCTGAAAGAGATCGAGTGAACGCACCTACCGCCAAGACGGCTGCAAAGACGGCTGCCAAACGTGCCCCCGTCAAGTCGGCCCGCCGCCGCTCGCGCGAGGCCGCGCTGCAAGGGCTGTACCAGTGGCTGCTCACCGGCGAGGACATCGGCGCCATCGTGGCCCTGGGCCGCGAGCAGGATGGCTACGCCAAGCTCGACGTCAAGCACTACGACGCGCTGCTGGGCGGCTGCGTGCATGAGGCCGCCGATCTCGACGCCATCCTCGCCCGCCATGTGGACCGCAAGACGACCGAGCTCTCGCCCATCGAGCACGCCATCCTGATGATTGGCGCCTACGAGCTCAAGCACTGCATCGACATCCCCTACAGGGTTGCCATCAACGAGGCGGTTGAACTGGCCAAGTCCTTTGGCGGCACCGACGGCCACAAGTACGTCAACGGCGTGCTGGACAAGGCCGCGGCTGACCTGCGCCCGGTCGAGGTGGGCGCCAAGCGCTGATGAAACTGGCCACGCGGCTCGACCGCATCGAGCCCTTTTACGTGATGGAGCTGGCCAAGGCCGCGGCCCGGGTCGCGGCCGGCCCGCTGTGCGATCCGGCCCGAGGTGGCCGCCCCATGATCCGGCTCAACATCGGTGAGCCCGACTTCGGCGCTGCTCCCGCCGTGCGCGAGGCCGTGGCCCGCGTCGCCCAAGGTCCCACCCCCTATACCGACGCGTTGGGCCTGCCCGCGCTGCGCGAGGCGATCTCGCGCTGGTACGGTCAGCGCTTTGGCCTCACCATCGCGCCCGACCGCATCGCCGTCACGGCCGGCGCGTCGGCCGCCCTGCAACTCGCTTGCCTTGCGCTGTTCGAGCGCGGCGACGAGGTGCTGATGCCCGACCCCTGCTACCCCTGCAACCGCCACTTCGTGACCGCGACGGATGCCACACCGCGCCTGCTGCGCACTGGCCCGGCCGAGCGCTTCCAGCTCGATGCCACCCAGGTGCGCGAAGCCTGGACGCCGGCGACGCGTGGCGTGCTGCTGGCCTCCCCGAGCAACCCGACGGGCACATCCATTGCGCCCGAGGTGCTGGCCGACATGACGGGTTTCGTGCGCGAGCGCGGCGGCGTCACGGTCGTCGACGAGATCTACCTGCCGCTGAGCTACGAAGAGCAGTTCGGCCACAGCGCGTTGGCACTTGGCGAAGACATCGTCTCGGTCAACAGCTTCTCCAAGTATTTCGGCATGACCGGTTGGCGGCTGGGCTGGCTCGTCTTGCCCCCTGCCCTCGTGCCTGCCATAGAGCGCCTGGCGCAGAACCTCTACATCTGCCCGTCCACGCTGGCGCAGAAGGCGGCCCTCGCCTGCTTCGAGCCTGAGTCCATTGCCGAGTTCGAGCGCCGTCGCGCCGTGCTGCGCGAGCGCCGCGACTTCATCGTGCCGGCCCTCAACGAGCTGGGCCTGACCGTGCCTGTGCCGCCCGACGGCGCCTTCTACGCGTGGATGGACGTGTCGCACTTTCATGCCGACAGCTGGGCGTTTGCGCATGAGCTGCTGGAAAGCGCTCAGGTGGCGCTGACCCCGGGCCGCGACTTCGGCCTGGCCGATCCGCAGCGCTGGATGCGCCTGTCATTCGCCTCCTCGATCGAAGACCTGCAGGAAGCCGTCACCCGCCTGCGCGAGGTACTGGCATGAACTTCGAGTTCCCCGTGCGCGTGTACTGGGAAGACACCGATGCCGGCGGCATCGTCTTCTATGCGAACTACCTGAAGTTCTTCGAGCGCGCCCGCACCGAATGGCTGCGTGCGGCCGGCGTGGAGCAGCACCAGTTGCGCGAGGACACCGGCGTCATGTTCGTCGTCGCCGCGACGTCGCTGCGCTACCTGGCGCCTGCGCGGCTCGACGACCTGCTGACCATCACCGTGGAACCGGAGCCCGCCGGCCGCGCCAGCCTCGTCGTGCGCCAGCGCGCGCTGCGTGGCGACACGCTGCTGGCCGAAGGCGAGATCCGCATCGGCTGCGTGCGCGCCGACGACCTGAAACCCCAACGCCTGCCCGATGCTGTGGTGCAGGCCATCGCCTCATGAACCAAGACCTGTCCATCGTCTCCCTGATCCTGCATGCGAGCTTCGCCGTGCAGCTCGTCATTGCGGGCCTGCTGCTCGTGTCGCTCGCGAGCTGGAGCGTCATCTTCGGCAAGCTCATCGGCCTGGGCCAGATCAAGCGCCGCAACGACGCGTTCGAGGCCGAGTTCTGGAGCGGCAAGAACCTGAACGACCTCTACCAGTCGGTCGGCAACCGCCAGGACGGCGCGCCGCTGGAGCGCATCTTCGCGTCCGGCATGCGCGAATTCCTGAAGCTGCGCGAGAAGCGCGTCACCGACGCCGTGGCGCTGCTGGACGCCGCCCGCCGCGCCATGCGCGCGAGCTTCCACCGCGAACTGGACGCGATGGAGAGCAACCTCTCCTTCCTCGCCTCGGTCGGCTCGGTGTCGCCCTACGTGGGCCTGTTCGGCACCATCTGGGGGATCATGCACGCCTTCGTGGGCTTGTCCAACCTGCAGCAGGTGACGCTGGCCACCGTGGCGCCCGGCATCGCGGAGGCGCTTGTCGCAACAGCCATCGGCCTGTTCGCGGCCATCCCCGCCGTGCTGGCCTACAACCGCTTTGCGCGCCAGATCGACCGCGCCGCCATCACGCTGGAGACCTTCATCGAGGAGTTCTCCAACATCCTGCAGCGCAACGCCAGCCAGCACTAACATGGCCGCCGTCTCAACCCGCGGCGGCCGCAGGCGCCGCACGATGAACGAGATCAACATGGTCCCGTTCATCGACGTCATGCTGGTGTTGCTCATCATCTTCATGGTCAGCGCGCCGTTGATCACGACCGGCCTCGTGGACCTGCCTAGCGTGGGCAAGAGCCGCCAGCAGCCCGAGCACGTCATCCAGGTCATCGTCGGCACCGACGAGAAGCTCAAGATCAAGGTCGACCAGCTCGAGCCGGAAAGCATCCCGCAGAACCGCCTGGCCGAACGCGTCAAGAAGGCCCAGGGCAAGGACGCGACCAACCCCGTCGTCATCTCGGCCGACAAGAACGTCAAGTACGAGGCCGTCGTGCAGGTCATGGACGTGCTGCAGCGCGCCGGCATCCAGCGCGTGGGCCTGGCCGTGAAGAGCGGCGCTTCGACAAACTGATGACGGCTGCCACGCTGCGTCCTCCCGAGGCGGCCGGCATTGGCCGCGGCCTCACGCTGGCGCTGATCGCGCACGGCCTGTTGATCCTCGCCCTCAGCTATGGCCTGAACTGGCACAGCGACTCGTCGCCAGCGTTCGAGGCCGAGCTATGGTCCTCCGTGCCACAGGTCGCCGCGCCACGTGAGGAGGCGCCACCCGAGCCTGAACCCAAGCCTGAGCCGCCCAAGCCCGACCTGAAGGCCCAGCAGCGCGCCGCCGAAGAAGCGGCAGAGCAGCGCGAGGCCGAGATCGCCATCGCCAAGGCGAAGAAGCTCAAGGAAGAGAAGGCCCGCGAGGACGCTGCCAAGGCCGAGCGCGAAAAAGCGGCCAAGGACAAGGAAGCCAAGGACAAGGCTGCAAAGGAAAAGGCAGCCAAGGAAGAGCAGGAGCGCAAGAAGGCACTCGACGCCAAGGCAGCCAAGGAAGCAAAAGACGCCGATGCCCGCCGCGAGGCCTTGCGCCAGGAGAACCTGCGCCGCATCCAGGGCATGGCCGGCGGCACACCCGGCTCCACCGGCAAGGACGCGCAGAACGCCGCCCCTTCAGCCGGCTACGCCGGCCGCATCAAGGGCAAGATCCGCCCGCTCATCATTTACCCCGAAGACGGCAACGCCAACCCGATGGCCGAGGTGCAGGTGACGCTGGGGCCGGATGGCCGCATCCTGGGCAGCAAGGTGCTCAAACCCAGCCCCGACCCCGACTGGGACCGCGCCGTGCTGCGTGCCATCGAGAAGGCCGAAAGCCTGCCCCGCGATGTCGACGGCCGCGTGCCGCCGGTCATCATCCTGACGTTCAGGCCACGCGAATAAAGCGATCCACGGACCAGCGGCCTGAACCCCACAGCGCGATGATCACGGCCAGCACGCCCCACAGGGTGTGCTGCGCCAGGCCCGCCGGCGACAAGTCTTCCGCCGGCAGAGACACCGCCGCCATCAGGTTGACGATAAACAGCCCGGCGCCAGCGAAGCGGCCCGCCAGGCCCAGCACCAGCAGCACGGGTATGGCCACTTCGCCTGCCGTGCCCATGTAGGCCGCCAGAGTGGGCGGCAGCAGCGGCACCTGGTAATAGTCGTTGAACAAGGCCAGCGTGGCCGACCAGTCGCGCAGCTTGACCAGGCCCGACATGAAGAAGACCTTGGCCACATAGAGCCGCGCCGCCAGCAGCGCCAGCGATTGCAGGTGGCTGACCAGCGTGTCAAGCGGTGCCGGCAGGCGGGTCGGCTGCAGGCCGGGGTCGGTGAAGGCGCGCAGCGCTGCGGAGATCATTGCTTTCATGGTGTTGTGGTTCCGTGCGTTGGTGTGGCCCTGACCCCTTGCAGCCAGGCGTTTTGCAGCGCGGCTTGCAGCCAGGCGCCGAAGTCAAAGTCGGGCTCAAGCGCGGAACCTTTCACCTGCGCGGCTTCCAATGCGTCGGAAAGATTCACGCCGCTCAGCACGGCATGAAAGAACGCCGCCTCACCGGCCGGCAGCGCCTGCGACTGGCCCTTCCAGCCTTGACGCCACACGAGCAGCGGGCCGGCCTGCTGCTCCACCAGACCCACGCCGGGGCGCAACTGCATCCAGAGGCCCTCGGGCGGTGCCGTGCCCAGCAAGGTGAGCGATTCGGCATCCAGCTCGACGTCCTCGGCACGCTCGGCCAGGTGGATAGCCCAGTCCAGCCGCGCAATGTCAGGCAGGCCGGACTCTTCACCGGCCCGCTCCACCAGAAAGGCTTCAAGCGCCCCGCCCCATTGGCCCAGATCACCGCTCTGCGGTGGGTAAGCGCGCCAGAACGTCCAGGCCAACGACGCGAAATCGTCCTCGCCCAGCGCCTCATGCAAGCGCGCGTAGGGCGCGGCCAGCGCCTGGGCCGACAGCGCACTGATGTTGTTGCGATAGGCCGCGAGGCCACGCTCGCTGCCGGTCAAGCTGGGCGACGGGTCGCCACGCCCCAGCAGCGCATCGACAAAGGCCTGTTGCTGGGCCTTCATGGCTGCAGCGCCCTCGCCCGCTCCGCTTCACCCAGCAACACGTCCAGCGCCGGCACGTCCGTGTCCCATTCGATCAGTGTCGGCACGGCTCCGAAGCGACGGACAGCGTATTCGTAGACCCGCCAGACCTCTTCGCGCACGCGGCTCCCATGGTCATCGATGACAAGGCCGTCGTCGCGCTCGCAATGCCCGGCCAGATGGATCTCGCCAACGCTGCCGGGGCGGATGGCGTCCACCCAGCGCATGGCTTGCTGCGCCGCGGCCTCGGGTGCCAGGCCGTCATTGCGGGCGTTGACGAAGAGGTTGTTGACGTCCAGCAGCAGGCCACAGCCGCTGCGCCGCGTCAGCTCGCTGAAGAATTCCGGTTCGGCCAGCGTGTCGCCAGCCCAGCCGACATAGGCGCTGATGTTCTCGACGAGCATGGGCCGGCCCAGGCGCTGCTGCACCTGGTCCACATGGCGCACCATCAGCGCCAGCGACTCGTCGTTGAAGGGAATGGGCAGCAGGTCGGCGGCGTGCAGGCCCGAGCCTACGCGGGCAAAGCAGGCATGGTCGGACACCCATTCGGGCTGCACCCGTTGCACCAGGCGCGCCAGGCGCTCCAGATGCCAGCCGTCCAGGCCGGCCGCCGAGCCCAGTCCCAGGCCCACGCCATGCAGGCTGACTGGATAGGCCTCGCGGCCAGCGTCCAGCACGGCGAGCGTGATGCCGCCGCCGGCGAAGAAGTTCTCTGAGTGGACCTCGATGAAACCGAGCGCCGGGCGCTCGGCCAGCAAGGCCTCGTAATGAGGCTGGCGCCAGCCTATGCCCACGCGGGGAACGGCCGGCGCCATGGTGTTGGCCGTCAAGCGCTCACTTCTTGGCGGGCGCCTTCAGCGAGCCGCCTTCCTTCTCGCACGTGCCCTTGGCAACGTACTTCCATTCGTTGGCGTCCTTGTCGGCCTTGGATTGGCCGGCGCAGGAGTGGCTGCCGTTGGCGGTGGCGCAGTCGTTCTGGCCGGCCTTGGCGATGCCGTAGCACTTTTCCTTGGCTGCGTCGGCGGCTTGGGCCTGGGCAACAACGCCGAGGGACAGGGCGGCGGCCAGGGCCGAGGACACGAGGGCTTGGTTCTTCATGGACAGGTCTCCAAAGGGTTGGGGGGTGGAAGGCGGCCGATGATGCGGCGGCGCAGACGAAGTCGCAAGACACCGCCAAGTCCTTACACTGCGCGCCGCCAATCTGTACGCCATGTCTGCCTCTCCGGATTTCTTCCGCCAGATCGAAACCCTGCGCCCCGTGCTGCTCAAGTACGCCCGGCTGCAACTGCGCAACCCCGCCTGGGCGGAGGACGCCGTCTCCGAAACCGTGCTCGCCGCCCTAGAGAAACCCCAGTCCTTCGCGGGCACCAGCCAGCTCAAGACCTGGCTGATCGGCATCCTCAAGCACAAGTTGATCGACCAGATCCGCAAGAACAGCCGCGAGATGTCCACGACGGCGAGCACCGACGACGGCGAGGACCTGGACGACCTGTTGTTCGCCAGCGACGGCCACTGGCGCGAGTCCCCGCACGACTGGGGCGACCCCGAGGCCGTGCTGCGCCAGATGGACTTCATGAAGGTGCTGGAAGCCTGCGTCGACAAGCTGCCCGGCCAGCAGGGCCGGCTCTTCATGATGCGGGAATGGCTGGAGCTGGAGTCCGACGAGATCTGTAAGGAACTCGCGATCACGCCGACCAACTTGTGGGTCATGCTGCACCGGGCCCGGCTGAGGCTGCGGGAATGCCTGCAGGCCGGCTGGTTCGGCACGGCCGCCGCTGGAGGGGCGACTTGATCAAACTGAAGATCACCTGCCGCGAGGCCACGCAGATCACGCTGAAGGCCGAAGACCGGACCGTGCCACTGGCCGAACGCCTGTCGCTGCGCCTGCACCACCGCATCTGCAGCAACTGCCGCCGCTTCTTCCGCCAGGTGCAGCTCATGCGCCAGGCCAGCTCGCGCTGGCGCAAATACTCGGAAGAGTAGTCAGCTCGTCGGCGCGCCTTCGTCAGGCTCCGCCAATGCCAGGTTCTCGTCTCCCGACAGCGCAATCGCGATCGCCAGCTTGATCGCATCGATCTGCGCCGCCAGGCCCATGCTGGGCACGGTCGGCAGGCTGCGTGCGGCCTGCTCGGGCAGCGCCGGCACGTGGATGAAGCCGCTGCGCAGCCCACGGCCGGCAAGCTGGTGCTGCAACTCGAAAAACACCTGGTTGCAGACGAAAGCCCCCGCTGACAACGACAGCCCGGCCGGGTGACCGGCCGCGCGCAGGCCGTTGCGCATGGCCTTGATGGGCAGCGTCGAGAAGTAGGCTGGCGGAGCCTCATCACGCACCGGCACGTCCTGCGGGCGTTCGCCCGCGTTGTCAGGGATGCGCGCGTCGATCAGGTTCACCGCGACGCGCTCGATGGAGATCTCGGTGCGGCCACTGGCCAGGCCCAGGGCGATGACGATCTCGGGCTCGAGCACGGCGATTGCATCGGCCAGGGCTTTGGGCGCCCCCGCGAAGGTGGTCGGCAGGCAGCGGGCATGCACGGTGGCGCTGCCGATGACCTGTCCATGCAGCGAGCGCGCCACTTCCCAGGAGGGGTTGATGGCTTCTCCGCCGAAAGGCTCGAAGCCGGTAAGCAGGATGTTCATGCCGCCATTGTCCGGAAAACCGGGGCGTCTTGGGCCGCATCCCGGAGGCCATCAGCCTCGTATCTACCGTGTTATTCCATACAGGCATGCCCGCCCCCGGCCTCCATAATCGGCGGCAACCCCTCTTGCGCGAGCCCATGATCGACCCGTCCCAGCCCCTGCCCTGGCCCCAAGGCGATGCCGACACCCCGGGGGCCCAGGTGCCGGGCTTCCTCTGGCCCAGCCCACCCTACGCCGCCTATCCCCAGCCCCAGGTGCAACGCCTGCCTGAGGCCTGCGAGATCCTCGGCCTGAACAACAGCCGCAGCACCGGGCAGTTGCTGCAGTTGACCGCTGCCGAGCGCATCGTGCAGATCAATGTGCCGCCGGCGCGCAACAGCATGCCGCTGAAGTTCAGCCAGTTCCGCGCCGTCAAGCTGATGCGGCCGCTGACCGTGCCGCCGCGTGACGAGAACGACATGAACTCGCCCCTGAGCGTGGACCAGCGCCCGCGTACCGAGTTCCGCATCGTCTTCAACGGCGGCGACGAACTCAAGGGCGTCACTATCGGCCACCATCACGACAGCCTGGGCTTGTTCCTGTTCCCACCGCTGACGGGCGAGGACGACTCGGTGCGCCGCGTCTTCATCCCGCGCGAGGTGCTGGCGCATTTCGAGATCGGCGAGCGCATCGGCGACCTGCTGTTGAAGGACCATCTCGCCACGCAGGAACAGATCGCGGCGGCCGCTGTCGAGCAGAACAGCCTGCGCCAGCGCCGCGTGGGCGACATCCTCGTCGACCAGCAGATCGTCACGTCCGAGCAGTTGATGCAGGCCATCGACCAGCAGGCCCGCATGCCCATGGTGCGCATCGGCGAGGCCCTGCTGGCGCTGGACCTCGTCACGCCCGAACAGCTCGAGCAAGCCCTGGTGCAGCAGCGCGACGACCGCTCGGTGCCGCTGGGCGAGCTGCTGGTGCGCAAGGGCGTCATCTCGCGGCCACAGTTGCAGTCGGCGCTGGCGCGCAAGATGGGCTATCCCGTCGTCGACGTCGAGAACTTCGCCATCGAGCCCGACGCCGTGCGCAAGCTGCCGCATGCGGTCGCCAAGCGCCTGGAAGTGCTGCCCCTGGTGCTGCGCGACGGCCGCCTCGTCGTCGCCATGGAGGACCCGACCCGCCGCGACGCGATCGAAGAGGTCGAGTTCATCACCCAGCTCAAGGTCATCCCCACGCTGACCAAGCTCGGCACGCTGCAGTTCGCCATCCCGCGCACCTTCGACCGCTATGGTTCCGAGGTGCTGTCGCGCACCGATTCGCCGCTGCCGGACTTCCAGCCCGACTTCACGCTGGAAACCTCCAACAAGCTCATCGAGAGCCTGGAACGCGACAGCAGCGAGCGTACGGCCAAGGAGGACGAGTCGCCCATAGAGCAGAGCGACAACTCCCTCGTGCGACTCATCAACACGATGATCATCGAGGCGCACAACCAGGGCGTGTCCGACATCCACATCGAGACCTACCCCGGCAAGGAAAAGCTCAAGATCCGTTTCCGCCGCGACGGCGTGCTGCAGCCCTACCTGGAGCTGCCGCACACCTACCGCAACGCGATGATCGCCCGCGTCAAGATCATGTGCGACCTCGACATCTCCGAGCGCCGCAAACCCCAGGACGGCAAGATCAACTTCGCGCGCTTCTCGCCCCAGCACAAGCTGGAGCTGCGCGTCGCGACCATCCCGACCAACAACGGCCTGGAAGACGTCGTCATGCGCTTGCTGGCCTCCAGCAAGCCCATCCCGCTGGACCGCATCGGCCTGACGCTTGCCAACCTCGCGGCCTTGCAGTCGGCCGTCGCGCGCCCCTACGGCATGGTGCTGTGCGTGGGCCCGACCGGCTCGGGCAAGACGACGACGCTGCACTCGGCGCTGGCCCACATCAACACGCCGGACCGCAAGATCTGGACGGCCGAGGACCCGGTCGAAATCACCCAGGCCGGCCTGCGCCAGGTCCAGGTGAACCCCAAGATCGAGTGGACCTTCGCCAAGGCCTTGCGCGCCTTTCTGCGCGCCGACCCCGACGTCATCATGGTGGGCGAGATCCGCGACCAGGAAACGGCCGAGATCGCCGTCGAAGCGTCGCTCACCGGCCATCTGGTGCTCTCCACGCTGCACACCAACAGCGCGCCCGAGACCATCACGCGGCTGCTGGACATGGGCATGGACCCGTTCAACTTCGCCGACTCGCTGCTGGCCGTGCTGGCCCAACGGCTTGTGCGGCGCTCCTGCACGGCCTGCCAGACATCCGAGCCGCTGACCGAGGCCGAACTCGGCGAGCTGCTGGATGACTATCTGCACGTTTTCCCGGCCGACGCACGCCCCAGCCGCCTCGCGCTGATGGCCGAGTGGATCAAGAATCACGGCAAGGAAGGTCGGCTGGTGAAGTTCACCAGCCCCGGCTGCCCCACCTGCGGCCACAGTGGCTACAAGGGCCGCGCTGGCCTGCATGAACTGCTGACCGTGTCCAAGGACACCCGCCGAATGATCCAGACCGGAGCCCGCGCCGAAGAACTGCAGCATGCCGCTCTAGCCGAGGGCATGCGTTCGCTGCGCCAGGACGGCATCATCAAGGTGCTCCAGGGCATCACGACCCTCGCCGAGGTCCACGCGACCAGCAACACATGACGGAAGCCGACGCTGCCGCTGCCGCCCCCCGCCCCAAGCTGCGACTAGGCGACGTCCTCGTCGAACAGCAGCTCATTTCGGCCGAGCAACTGGGCCAGGCGCTGGAGCTGCAGCGTGCCACCGGCAAGAAGCTGGGTCGCATCCTCATCGAGGCCAACCTCATCACCGAAGAGGCCCTGGCTCATGTGCTGGCCCGCCAGCTGCGCGCGCCCTTCGTCAACCTCAAGACCTTCCCGCTGAAGACCGAGCTCGTGCGCCTGCTGCCCGAGACGCCGGCACGGCGCTTCCGCGCCCTGGTGCTGGAGGAGCGCGGCGACACGCTGCTGGTCGCCATGGCCGACCCGCTGGACCTGTTCGCCTTCGACGAACTGGCCAAGTTGTTGAAGCGCCGGCTGGCGATGGCCGTCGTTGCCGAGAGCCAGTTGCCGGCCGTCTTCGACAAGCATTACCGGCGCAGCGACGAGATCTCGGGCCTGGCCAAGGCGCTGGAGAAGGACATCGGCGACGCCGTGGACTTCGGCGCGCTGCAGGCCAGCGTGGGCCAGGAAGGCGCTCCCGTCGTGCGGCTGCTGCAGTCCGTGTTCGAGGACGCAACGCGCGCCGGCGCCTCCGATGTGCACATCGAGCCCCAGGAAGGCGAACTGCTGATCCGCAACCGCGTGGACGGCCTGCTGCAGACGCTCACGCAAGCCGACAAGCGCATCGCACCGGCACTGGCCCAGCGCCTGAAGCTGATGGCGGGCCTCGACATCTCCGAAAAACGCCTGCCGCAGGACGGCCGCTTCACGCTGCGTCTGTCCGACCGTACGCTGGACGTGCGCATGTCCACCATGCCCAGCCAGTATGGCGAATCCGTCGTCATGCGCCTGCTGGGCCAGGGTTCGGCACTGCGCCGGCTGGGCGACATCGGCATGCCCGAGGACATGCTCAAGCGCTTTCGCGAGTTGCTGGGGCGCGACTCCGGCATGATCCTCGTGACCGGCCCGACCGGTTCCGGCAAGACGTCCACGCTCTATGCGGCGCTGGCCGAGCTCGACTCGGAAAAGCTCAAGATCATCACCGCCGAAGACCCGATCGAATACCGCTTGCCTGGCCTGACCCAGGTGCAGGTCAACGACAAGATCGAGCTGGACTTCGCCCGCGTGCTGCGTGCCGGTTTGCGCCAAGACCCCGACGTCATCCTCGTCGGCGAAATGCGCGACGCCGAGACCGCCGAAATCGGCCTGCGCGCCGCCATCACCGGCCACTTGCTGCTGAGCACGTTGCACACCAAGGACACCGTCTCCACGCCCTTCCGGCTGCTGGACATGGGCGCTCCGCCCTTCATGGTGGCCACCTCGTTGCAGGCCGTGCTGGCCCAGCGGCTGCTGCGCGGCGTCTGCAAGCATTGCGCGGAACCTCACCTGGCCACGCCGCAGGAGCAGGCCTGGATCAACGAGGTGCAGGCCCTGAACGGCGACACGCCGGGCGCGGTCCAGAGCGTCAAGGGCCGCGGCTGTGCGGAGTGCAACGGCACGGGCTACCAGGGCCGGCGCGGCATCTACGAGATGCTGGAGCTGGACCCCGACATGGCGCTCGCCATCCAGAAGAGCGACGCAGGCGCCTTCCTGACCGCAGCGCGCCGTTCGCTCAAAGGCAAGACACTGGCCGACCGCAGCCTGGCGCTCGTGCGCGACGGAAAGACGTCGCTGGCCGAGGCCGTGCGCATCAGTGTTGATGCCGAATGAGCAACTTCGCCTTCAAGGGACGTAACGGCCGCGGCGAGCTCGTCGAAGGCATCGTCGACGCCGTGAACAGCGACGCCGTCGCCGCCCAGTTGATGGCGGGTGGCGTCGTTCCCGTCAGCATTGAAGCCACGGCCGAGGCCGTCAGCGCAGCCGACCAAGGCGGCTGGCTGGAAGCCCTGCTTGCCAAGCCGATCACGATGGACGACACGCTGACGCTGACGCGCCAGTTCTACACGCTGCAAAAGGCCGGCGTGCCCATCCTGCGCTCGCTGGCTGGGCTGGAAGCCTCCACCAGCCATCCCGGCATCGTCAAGCTGCTGCAGGACGTGCGCGCCAGCCTGGATCAGGGGCGCGAACTGGCCACCGCCTTTGGCCGGCATCCCACGGTGTTCAGCACCTTTTACGTCGCGATGACCCGTGTCGGCGAGTTGACGGGCAAGCTGACAGAGGTGTTCCTGCGGCTGTCGGAACACCTTGAGTTCGAGCTCGACATCCGCGCCCGCATCAAGCAGGCGCTGCGCTACCCCGTCATGGTCATGGCGGCGATGGGCATCGCGCTGGTCGTGATCAACCTCTTCGTGCTGCCCAAGTTTGCCGACGTCTTCGCCCACTTCAAGACCGAGCTGCCGCTGATGACTCGCATCCTGCTGGGCTTCTCGGCGTGGACGGTGAAGTGGTGGCCGTTGGTCATCGCCGGCTTCATCGGCATGGGCCTGGCCTGGCGCAACTGGGTCGCCACGCCCGGCGGCCGCTACGCCTGGGACCGATTCAAGCTCAGGCTGCCCATCGCCGGCAACATCGTGCTCAAGGCCACGCTGGCCCGCTTTGCGCGCAGCTTTGCGCTGGCGTCCAGCTCGGGCGTGCCCATCAGCCAGGCCATGACCGTCGTCGCCCAGACGGTGGACAACGCCTACATCGGCGCCCGCATCGAGCAGATGCGTGATGGCGTGGAGCGCGGCGAGAGCATCTCGCGCTGCGCGACGGCCACCGGCGTCTTCACGCCCATCGTGTTGCAAATGATTGCGGTCGGCGAGGAAACGGGCGAGCTCGACACGTTGATGACCGAGATCGCGCAGATGTACGAGCGCGAGACCGACTACGCGATCAAGGGCCTGTCCGCCGCCATCGAGCCCATCCTGCTGGCCATCATCGGCGGGATGGTGCTGGTGCTGGCCCTGGGTGTCTTCCTTCCCTTGTGGAATCTGGGCCAGGCCGCGATGGGGCGCTGAGTCCTGACGTGTGAAGCTTGCAACGGTTTGCAGACCGTGCTTCACGCGTCAGAAAACATGTGCGCTTTTCACTTCTCATCGCTGGCGCCGTGGCAGATAGTTCGGTCACCCCCGGACCACAGCGCCCCGCGCAGGAAGACATCCATGAACATCAACAAGCAGCAGCAGGCAGGCTTCACCTTGATCGAGTTGGTGATGGTCATCGTCATCCTCGGCGTCCTGGCGGCCGTCGCCCTGCCCAAGTTCGTCAACGTCGACGACGATGCCAAGCAGGCCGCCGTCAACGGCATCGCCGGCTCGCTGAGCTCGGCCTCGGCGATCAACTACGCTTCGCGCAAGGCCAAGGGCGAGACGGCTGCAACGGTCAACCCCAAGACCGTGGCGATCGCGAACTGCACTGACGTCTCTGGCGCCCTGCAAGGCGGCCTGCCATCCGGGTACACGATCACCGCCGCGGCGATCAGTGTCGATGCCACGGTGAGCTGCACGCTGACGGGCCTGAGCAGCAAGACGGCGACCTTCACGGCCACCGGCATCTCCTGACCCCATGCAAGCCGCCCCGCGCACCGTCGCGGGCTTCACGCTGATCGAGCTCATCCTCGTCATCGTGATCACAGCCGCCCTGGCGGTGTTCGCCATCCCCAAGGTGGTCGACACGACGCTGTGGCGGCTGCGTGCTTTTGGCGACGACCTGCAGGGCCGCCACCAGGCCATGCTGAGGCTGGCGCTACAGCAGCGCCGCCCCATCGTCGCAACGATCACCGGCAGCGGCGTGAGTTGGGCCTACGGCAGCGGCCCGGCCATTGCCGGCCTGTCCTGCCCGCCGACCGAAAGCCCTTGCATTGCCGAAGGCGGCAGCCGCACGGTGACCTTCAACAGCGGCAACAGCGGCGCCACGGCGACCAGCACCGGCGCCGCGCTGACCGTCACCGTCGCTTCGGGCAGCTACAGCCAGGCCTACCGCATCGAGGCTGACAGCGGGCTGATTTACCCAACTCCTTGAGGTTTGAGCCATGAACCGCTCGGCTAGCATCCCCCGCATGCCGGCCTTGCACCGCAGGCGGCGCACGCGCGGCCTGTCCCTGATCGAACTGCTGCTCTTCGTCGTCGTGGTTGGCATCGCGCTGGCCGCGATGATGCAGGTCTTCGTCACGGCCACCCGGTCCAGCGCCGACCCCATGGTCCGCCGCCAGCAGCTCGCGATCGCCGAATCCATGCTGCGTGAGGTCGAGTTGATGCCCTTCACCTGGTGCGACCCCGACGATGCCAACGTTTCGTCGGCTGGCGGCACAGGCGGCTGCGCCACGACCGTTGAGAACAGCGGCCCCGAGGCCGGCGAGAGCCGCTACGGCCCCAACCTTTTCTTCGACAACGTCAACGACTACGCTGGCTTCACCATGACCGGCGTGCGCGACATGAGCAACACCGTCGTCACGGGGCTCAACAACTACAGCGTGGCTGTCGCCGTGACCAGTGCGGCACTGGACAACGTCGCTGCAGGCGAGGCGTTGAAGATCACGGTCACCGTCACTGCGCCCGATGGCAGCACGCTGAGCCTGCAAGGCTGGCGCAGCCGCTATGCGCCCAACGACGCGAACTGACGATCATGCGGACGCAGCGCGGCTTTACCTTGATCGAGTCCGTGATGGTCATCGCCATCACCGGCACCGTCATTGCCGTCGTGGCCGTCTTCATCGCGCCGGCGACGACGGCCTATTTCTCGAGCAGCATCCGCGCCCAGCTCGGCGACCAGGCCGACACCGCCCTGCGCCGCATTGCCCGCGACCTCACGTTGGCCCTGCCCAACAGCGTGCGCATTTCGGGCAACAGCCTGGAGCTGATCCCCGTCAGCGGCGCGGCGCGTTACGCCACCGATGCCGGCGACACGCTGCAGTTCGGCATGGCTGTGCCTGACACGAGCTTTGCCGTCGTCGGGCCGCCGCTCAAGCTCAGCCACGCGAGCCAGCAGCTCGCCTGGTACAACCTCGGCGCCGGCACGCCCGATGCCAACGCCTACACGTTCAGCAACGTACGCACGTCCACCTCCGGGGCGGGCAATGCCACCAGCGTCGGCCTGAGCGGTGCGTCCCTGCCCAACTTCCTGATGGCGCCGCCCTTCCGCGTCTATGCGATCGAGCCTCCGGTCACCTACCGCTGCGACACCACTGCCCGCACGCTGACGCGTTACACCGGCTACGGCTTCCTGGCCAGCCAGCTTGACCCGCCGACCGGCGGCAGCACGGCCGTGCTGGCGCGCGACGTCGACAGCTGCGTGTTCAGCTACGACACCAGCCCCGCCGCCGTCCGTTACGCGCTGGTGTCGCTGCAGATCACGCTCAAGCGCAAGAACGAGACCGAGTCCGTGACCCTCTACCACTCCGTTCATGTGGACAATCTGCCATGACAAAGCGGATGAACACCCTGCGCGGCTTCACGATGATGTCCATGCTTTTCATCCTGGTCGCCCTGGCGGCGCTGGGTGTGGCGCTGGCCTCGCTGAGCCAGCGCCAGCAGCTTGGCTCGGCGGGCGAGCTGGCCTCTGCCAAGGCCTACCAGGCCGCTCTGGCCGGGCTTGAATGGGGCAGCTATCAGGTCCTGGGCAGCGGTGCGGCACAGCCGGCCTGCTTCGCGACGAAGAGCATCGCCCTGCCCGACCAGCTCTCCGATTTCACGGTCACCGTCACCTGCACACGCACGCCCGCTGCCGGCACGGTGGTGGACGGTGACGCGACCCTGGCCTTCTATCAGGTGCAGGCCACCGCCTGCAACATCACGAGCGGCGGCGCCTGTCCCAATGGCAGCACCACCGAGCCCGCCTACGCCGAACGCCAGCTCAGCCGCACGCTGTCCTCCAAGACATGACCGCCGTCCGTCGCCTCCTGCTGATCGCCCTGGCGATGCTGTGCGGCCTTGCGCAGGCCGCGTCCAGCTACACCTTCCGCAGCGACAGCTATGCCTGGGAGACCGCAGCCAACTCGATCACGACTTGGGACAAGACCTGCACCAGCTACCCCGGCGACGACGACAAGGCGACGATCACGCTGACCGGCGGCTTCAAGTTCAACTTCGCCGGCACCAACTACACGTCGGTGCGCGTACTGACCAACGGTGGCCTGCAATTCGGCACTGACACCGGGTTCTTCCGCACGTACACCAACACCGCCCTGCCCGCCGGCACGGCCGGGAGCAGCAGCAGCGGTTGCGTGGCGTCCGCCACCACCAATGTCATCCTCGCCTATTGGACCGACCTGAACCCCAGCCAGGCCGGCAGCGGCGGTGTCACCTGGGAGCAAAAGGGCACGGCACCCAACCGCTACCTCGTCGTGTCCTGGAACGGCGTCTATCAATACAACACCAGCACGCCCTACACATTCCAGATCATCCTGTACGAGAACGGCGAGTTCAAATACCAGTACGGCAACGCGAACGCGACGGGCTCCAAGGCCACCATCGGCGTGCAGGTCGACAGCAGCGACTACACGCAGTACTCCTACAACAGCGGCTACAACGCCAACGGCAGCGCCATCCGCTGGTTCGTGCCCAGCGGCACGCCCACGCGCCGCGCCGAATACCGTTTCGACGAGTACAGCTACAGCGGTCGTGTCGGCGAGGTTGTGGACAGCAGCGGCAACAGCAACAACGGCGTGCGCATCGGCACGGCAACGACGTTGGCCGGGGGCTACGTCTGCCGGGGCTTGAGCATCCTGGCCGACACAACTAGCGCGAGCAACGCCGTCGACACGCTGCTGGACGTCAACTCGGCCATTGGCGACAAGGGCGCCGTGACCTTCTGGTACGCCGGAAGCACGTCCTGGAACAACTCGGCCGCGATGCTGCTGGACGGCACGACATCCAGCAGCAAACCCTTCTTCCTGGTGCGCCAGAGCGACGGCTCGCTGCGCTTCACCGTGACCGACTCCGGCGGAACGGTCCTCACGGCCGTGACCACCGCACAGAGCGTCAGCGCCGGCACCTGGAAGCACATCGCCGTCAGCTGGCGCCTGGCCAACGGTTCCGGCCAGAGCAGCCTGCGCATCTACATCAACGGCGTGCAGGCCGGCGCCGTCAGTGGCACGACGACGGGCAGCCTGGACAACAGCATCGGCACCCTCTTCGTCGGTGACAACCGCGCCGCCGCGTTGGCAACCAACGCCACGAACAACTCGGCCAACGGGACCATCGACGAGATGCGCGTCTACAACTACGAGATCAGCGCTCTCGAGCTGACGGCCGACATGGCGCCCACCCACACCTGCCCACCGCCGCTGGATCACGTTGAGGCCGTGCCCAGCGCCAGCACCGCCAGCACTTGTGCACCCACGACTGTCACCGTGAGGGCCTGCAGCGACGCCGCCTGCAACACGGTCATGACGGGCTATCTCGGCACCGTCAACCTCAGTACCTCCAGCGGCCGGGGCGTCTGGAGCAAAGGCAGCCCGACGCCGCTGGGCGCGCTGACCCAGTCCTCCGCCGACAGTGGAAGCGCCACTTACACCTTCGTCGCCACCGACCAGGGCGTGGCCAAGCTGCAGCTCGCCCACGGCCTGTCGCAGGCGGTCAGCATCACGGCGGTGGACAGCCTCACGCCCAGCACGTCGTCCACCTCCAGCAAGATCCAGTTCAGCGACAACGCCTTCGTCTGGACCGAGGCCCCGGCCACCAAGATAGGCGGCGGCGGTGTGGCCGTCGCCGGCCGCACGCACAACCTGGTGGTGTCGCTGTGGCAGAGGGACCCGAGCAACGCCAGCAACCCGAGTTGCACGGTTGCCAACTTCAGTGGCAACCGCAACCTCAAGCTGTGGCGCACCGACACCGGCGGCAGTTTCACGGCCCCCACCGTCGTCAGCCCCGCGCTCACCGTGCCGGCCAGCCGGCCGTCCGGCAACAACGTCGCCCTCACCTTCACGTCCGGCGTGGCCAACCTGAGCCTGTCGACGACCGACATCGGCCGCTACACGCTCAACCTGGACGACGACTCCCTGGTCTACGCCAGCGCGACCGTCAGCGGCAGCTTCGGCCCGCTGACCGTGCGGCCCTTTGCCGTCGTCGTCAGCGGCCTGACGCTGTCCGGCACCGGCAACCCGGGTGGCAGCGGGACGGCGAGCGACGCCATCTTCGGCAAGGCCGGCGCACCCTTCTCGGCCACCATCGCCGCCTACCGCTGGAGCAGCAGTGCCGATACCAGCAACGACGGCAGCCCCGACAGCACCGCGACGCTCGCCCAGGTCACAGCCGGCGGGCTGACGCCGGGCTTCGGCAGCACGGTCAACCTGACAGCGGTCGCGGCCTCGCAGACGCCGACGCCCGCCAACGGCGGCGTCCTTGGCACGCTCAGCAACAACGTCATCAGCGGCTTCTCTGGCGGCACGGTCACTGTGGGCAACCTGTCCTACAGCGAGGTGGGCAGCTTCCAGCTCAACACCAGCGCCGTCGTCGGCAGCTTCCTGTCCAGTGGCTTGGCGCTGGACGCCGTCGTCTTCGACGCTACGGGCGCCCAGCAGACGCGCGTTGGCCGCTTCGTGCCGGCCGGCTTCGCCGTATCGGGCTACGGCGTCACGCATCGCAACGGCCTGGCCTGCTCGCCAGCCTCCACCTTCACCTACCTGGACGAAAACCTGCTCCTCGCCTTCACACTGACCGCGCAGAACGCGGCCGGCGTGACGACCAAGAACTACGTCGACACCTTCGCCAAACTCCCCCTTGGGACGCCCACCGCCTTCAACCTGGCCGGCATCTCCGGCACGACGATGTTCAAGGCCGCCGGCCGGCTCAGCACTTCGGCCAGTACCGGCGCCTGGGCCACTGGAGGCAGCGCCGGCACCGCTGCCGTCACGCTGACGGCCAAGGTTGGGCGAGGCGCCAGCGTCGACGGCCCCTTCGACACGGCCCAGTTCGGCATCGCGCCCGTAGACAGCGACAACGTCGGCATGCTGTCGCTGAATCTCGACACCGACTCCCCTGCAAATGGCGCCGACAGCACCCTGCTGGGCACAATCCCTCTGCGCTACGGCCGGCTTCGCCTACAGAATGGCATGAGTGCCGCCAACCGTACGCTGAACCTGCCGTTGACCGCCCAATACTGGAGCGGCAGTGCATTCGTCACCAACACCTTGGATTCCTGTACCCGCATCACGTCCGCCAACCTGAGCTTCGGCAATTTCCGCAAGACGCTGACCAGCGCCGACGCGGTGATGAGCCCGAACTCCGTCACCGTCAACCCCACTCAGCTCGTCTACATCACGCTGGCCGCCCCTGGCGGCGGCCGCCTGGGCAGCATGGACGTTGCGTTGGCTCTCAGCGCTACGTCCAGCGACCAGTCCTGCCTGAAAACGCCCGGCGGCTGGACGGCCTCGGTCGCTGCCACCAGCGGCGCCAACCTCGCCGCCCTTCAGGGCGCCTGGTGCAGCACGACACCCACGGCCACGGCGACCAAGGACCCTAGCGCCCGCGCCACCTGGGGCCTGTACCGAGGCAGCGACGGCGTCGTCTACCAGCGGGAGAACTATTGATGCGTTGGCCCTGGTCTCCCCGCCGCAGCGCCCAGCGCCTGCTGTTGCGCCGCGTCGGCGACCAGCACGCCTTCGTGCTGACCGACGGGGCGCCCGGCCAGAACGGCGACGACCAGCCGGCCCGGCTGCTGCGCTGGGGCCTGCTGTCCGAGGCAAAACCTGTCCCCGCTGGTGACGCCATCGCCCTGCTGGACCCGGCCGACTACCAGATCCTCAAGGTCGACACGCCCAACGTGCCGCAGGAGGAGCTCAAGGCCGCGGCGCGCTGGCAGGTCAAGGAAATGGTCGACGTGGATGTTGCCGAGCTGACGCTGGACGTCATGCACGTGGGCGGCGACGTCGAGCGTGCACAGCGCCAGCTCTTCGTGGTCGCCGCCCGCAACAGTGCCATCGAGGCGCTGACCGGTGGCGCCGCCGGCCTGACCGAGCAGATCCACATCGTCGACATCTGGGAAACGGCGCTGCGCAACCTGCTGGCCCGCCAGGCCCGTGCCGACGACCTCGCCGCGCGGGCCTGCGCGGCCGTGCACATCGACGAGCGGCACTGCGTGCTCGTCGTCTGCGCGGGTGATGAACTCTTCTACACCCGGCGCCTCGAGGGCGACGCCGGGTTGCTGGCGCGTGCCCGAGGCGAGCAGGCCGAGGCCGCGGTCGCCGACCTGCCGCTGGGCTTCGAATACCAACCCGGCGGGGCCTTCGATGCCGCTGCCTCCCAGGAATCGCCCCTGGTCGTTGAGCTGCAGCGCTCCATCGACGTGTGGGAGCGCAGCTGGCCCGACCTGCCGCTGGCACGGCTCTACGTCCTGACGGCCGAGCATGGCCCCGAGGTCGCGTCACTGATCCAGCGCGAACTCGGCCAGCGTACCGTTGCCCTGGACGCCCTCGCCGCCTTTGCCGCCGAACGGCCGGCTCCCGAGGGTGATGCCGCACAGGCGCTGGCCGCCTGCCTGCCCCTGCTGGGCGCTGCCTTGCGCACCGAGACGCGCAAGCTCTGACTCGCAAAAAGCCCTGATGCCCCAGCAAATCAACCTGCTCACGCCCATCCTGCTGGCCCCCAAGCGCTACTTCTCAGCGCTGACGCTGGTGCAAACCAGCGGCCTGCTGGTGGCCGTTGGCCTGGTCGCTGCTCTGTGGCTGGAGCAGCGCGACCGCAGCGCCGAGGCCCAGCACAAGGCCTTGCTGGCCCAGTACGCGACGGAAAAACAGGCGCTGATGGTGGCGCGTGCCGCCCTGCCCGCCCCGCTGGACGCCGTGGCCGTGCAGCAGCAACTGCTGCCGCTGGAAGCGGGCAACGCGGAGCGGCGCGCGTTGCTGAAGGCGCTGGGGGGCGGCGATGGTGCAGCCGGCCAGCGGAACTCCGACCTGCTGGCGCTGATCGCGCAAAGCCTGCCGGAGTCGGCCTGGCTCAGCGAGCTGCGCTATGCGCCGGGCCGGGTCGAACTGATCGGGGGCACACTGGACACGGGCGTGCTGCGCCCCTGGTTGACCCGGCTCGCCGTCCACCCGCTGCTGGCGGGGCAGGAATTGACGGCGTTGCGCGTCGAGCGCCTGGGAACGCCCGGCACCGAATCCAGCAACAACCCGCTGCTGGCGCGCGGCAGCCCGCTGGCCGCTGCCGGCATGCCGGTCTGGGCTTTCCGCGTCGTCAGCGCACCAGCCCAGCCCGCCGGTGCTGCATCGGGAGGCGCACGATGAAGGCGCAGACCTCCATCGACTTCGCGTTGCTGCACCGGCGCCTTGCGCCTCTAAAGGCACGCTGGGAGCGCCAGGCCAAGCGCATCGATGCCTTGAGCCTGCGTGAGCGGGCCATCCTCTTCCTCAGCATCGCGGCCGTCCTGGCCGCCGTCTTCGACACGCTGGTGCTGTCGCCGCTGTCAGTGCGGGCCAGGCTGCGCAGCGAACAGCAGGCCCAACAGGCCAGCGAGATGGCCCAGTTGCGCGAGCAGTTCGTCGCCGCCAGCCGCGGTGGCAACGATCCCACCAGCCAACTGCGCGGCCAGCTCGAAGCGGCCCAGGTGGAACGCCAACGCCTGGACGGTGAATTGCGCAACGCCAGCGCCGTCAATGCAGCCGAAGGCTTGTCGGCCGTGCTGCAACGCCTGCTGGCCCAGCAACCCGGCCTCGTGCTCGAAAGGCTGACGCTGCTGGACGACACACCGGTCGCGATGCCGACGGCCTTCGCCACCGGCACGCCCGCCTCGGTGCCTGCAACGCCGCGCGTCGCGCCGCCACCCATGCCAGGCATGAGCTGGCAAGGCGTCGAGCTGCAGGTGCAGGGCAGCTACCGCGACACGCTGCGCTACCTGCAAGCCCTGGAGCGCGAGCTGCCCGGCCTGCGCTGGGGCGAGATGAAGCTCAGCACCACAGGCCCCAACGAACCGCCGCGGCTGCTGGCCCAGGCCTTCCTGCTCAAGGTGCAGCCATGAGGACGGCACTCCCCGCCCTGCTGTTCGCCGCCTCGCTGGCCCAGGCCGCCGACGAACCCGCACGCGACCCCACCGCCTGGCCGCCCGCGCTGCGCAGCGCCATCGCCGCGGCCCAGGCTGCGTCGGCACCCGCCTCGGGCATCGAGCCCGCCGACAACGCCATCCGCCAGGTCGTCTTCACCAATGGCCGGGCCTATGTGGTGCAGCGCGGCAGGCGCTACGGTGTCGGCGAGCAACTCGAAGGCGCGCGCATCGAGCGCATCACCGAACAGGCCGTCTGGCTTCGCGAGGCCGGCCAGGTTCGCCGTGAACCGCTCTATGCCGGCGTCGAAAAACGCTCGCCCCCCGCTGCGATTGCGTCGGCCAAGGCCGCCTCAGGCGTCAAGAATTCGAAGGAGAAGCCATGAAGGCCCCCGTTCCCCATCTCCTGCTGGTGAGCGCTGCAGTTGCGCTGCTGGCGGGTTGCGCCGACAAGCCATTGCGGGTTGCCCAGCCCAGCCAGTCGCTGCGTGACGAGCTGCAGGCGCAGCGCTCGGCGCCCCCTGCCCCGGCTGCGTCTGCCCCGGCCCCCGTCGCCGAGGCCGCGCCCGTGCCGCCTCCTGCGCCCGCACTGCCGCCCGAGCCCCGCTTCGACCTCATCGTCAACGGTGCACCGGCCCGCGACGTGTTCCTGTCCCTGGTCAGCGATACGCGCTACAGCATGCTGGTGCACCCCAGCGTGTCGGGCCAGCTGTCGGTCACGCTCAAGGGCGTCACGCTGCGCGAGTCGCTGGACGCGATCCGCGACGTCTACGGTTTCGACTACGCCATCGACGGCCGCCGCATCACCGTCTTCCCTCCCACGCTGCAGACCCGTGTGTTCACGATCAATGCGCTGGCGCTGCAGCGCAGCGGCCGCAGCGAAGTGCGCGTGAGTTCCGGCGCCGCACCGGCCAGCAATCCCAACAACAACGGCAGCTCGGGCACACCGAACACGGGCACGCCCGGCAGCACCAACACCGTGCTGCAGCAGGAAAGCAGCCAGCTCAGCACCAAGGTCTCGAGCGACTTCTGGAGCGAGACGACAGTGGCGCTGAAGGCCCTGGTGGGTGACGGCGCCGGCCGCGCCGTCATCACGAGCCCTCAGACCGGCACGATCGCCGTGCGAGCCATGCCGGAGGAACTGCGCCATGTCGATGCCTGGCTGAAGGCGACGCGCATCGCCGTCGAGCGCCAGGTCATGCTGGAGGCCAAGATCGTCGAGGTCGAGCTGCGCGAGGGCTACCAGAGCGGCATCGACTGGTCGCGCATCGGCGACCGCGGCGCCATCGGCCAGACCAGCGTCAACCCGTCAATCCCGACCGGCGTCAACAGCATCATCAACCCGCTGGTCAGCAACACGCGCGGCCTGCCCACGCTGTCCACCGGCACGCAAAGCCCGGCCTGGCCCGACCTCATCCCCCTGCCCTCGGCCGGTGGCGGCACGCTGGGCCTGGCGCTCACGCGCGGAGGCTTCCAGGCGCTCCTGAGCTTCATCGAGAGCCACGGCGATACGCAGATCCTGTCCAGCCCGCGCATCGCCACGCTGAACAACCAGAAGGCCGTGCTCAAGGTCGGCACTGACGACTACTTCATCACCGGCATCAGCGGCAGCAACTCGAACAACAGCACCAGCAACACCGGCACGACGGGCACGACCAACCAGATACCGACGCTGACGCTGACGCCCTTCTTCAGCGGCATTGCGCTGGACGTCACGCCGCAGATCGACGCGGCCGACATGATCACGCTGCACATCCACCCGTCCGTGTCCAACGTCACCGAGAAGGTCAAGCAGGTCGACCTCGGCTCCGTCGGCAACTTCCGCCTGCCGCTCGCCAGCGCCAGCGTCAACGAGACCGACACCGTCGTGCGCATCCCCGACGGCCACATCGTCGCCATCGGCGGCCTGATGCAGATGGAGGCCACGCGGCGCGGCTCAGGCGTGCCCGGTGCCGACAGCAACCCCATCACGTCCATGCTGTTCGGCAACCGCGCCAACAATGGACGCAAGCGTGAGCTCGTCGTCCTCATCAAGCCCAGCATCATCCGCAGCGCCGAGGACTGGGAGCAGCACAACCGCCTGATCAGCGAGTCGCTGCAGGACACTGAAAACCGTTCACGTCGCGTGATCCGCCTGGACGGTGCGGAGAACAAGCCCAAATGACTGAGCCACGGCTGACATCCCTTTCCCACGGCGGCGGCTGCGGCTGCAAGATCGCGCCGGGCGTGCTGTCCGAGATCCTGCGCGCGAGCGGTGCGGCCAGCCTCGTGCCGCCCGAGTTGATGGTGGGCATCGAAACCGCCGATGACGCGGCCGTCTACCGTCTCAACGACGAGCAGGCGCTGATCGCGACGACGGACTTCTTCATGCCCATCGTCGACGACCCCTTCGACTTCGGCCGCATCGCGGCGACGAACGCGATCAGCGACGTCTACGCGATGGGCGGCAAGCCGATCCTGGCCCTGGCCCTCGTAGGCATGCCGGTCAAGCAGTTGTCGACGCAGACGATTGGCCGCATCCTGGCCGGCGGCCAGGCCGTCTGCCAGGCGGCGGGCATCCCCATCGCCGGCGGCCACACCATCGATTCCGTGGAGCCCATCTACGGCCTCGTGGCCCTGGGCCTGGTGCACCCCATCCGCGTGAAGCGCAACGCCGATGCCCGCCCAGGCGACGTGCTCGTGCTGGGCAAGCCGCTGGGCGTAGGCATCTTCTCGGCGGCGCTGAAGAAGGGCGCACTGGACGCCGACGGCTATGCCCGCATGATCGAGGCCACCACCAAGCTCAACACACCCGGCCCGGCCCTGGCCGCGCTCGACGGCGTGCATGCGCTGACCGACGTGACCGGTTTCGGCTTGGCCGGCCATGCGCTGGAGATGGCGCGCGGCGCCAAGGCTCGCGTCGTCATCGACTGGGCTCGCGTGCCGCTGCTGGCTGGTGCCCGCGAACTCGCGGCGCAAGGCTTCATCACCGGTGCGTCGACCCGCAATTGGGACAGCTACGGCGCCGACGTCAGCCTGGGTGCAGGCCTCACGGATGCCGACGCCGCCCTGCTGACCGACCCGCAGACCAGCGGTGGCCTGCTCGTCGCTTGTGCTCCGGACACAGTTGCATCGGTGCTGGCCGCCTTTGCGGCCGACGGCTTTGACGCCGCGGAGATTGGCCGCGTCGAGAGGGGTTCCCCCGGGCTCACGGTCGGCTGAATCAACGCGGGCTGGCCGCCAGCGCACCCGGCAGGTGGCTGGCCTCGGTCCAACCCAAGGCCTTGCGCGCTTCCTCGGCGACCGGCAGCGGCTGCACGCCCTCGGGCACGCGCGCGAGCTCGAAGCGGCGCAGCTCCGGGCTGCGGAAGACCGCGCCCTCGTAGGGCTGGTGTGCGCGCCCCCTGGCCTCGACGCCCGACACGGTGCTGCGGAACGCGGCGAGGTCGGCAAAGCTCGTCTGGCATGGCGTGCCCGGCACCGGCGCCCAATTGATCAGCGGCTGCTTGATCCCACTGGCGCGCAGATAGACATTGCCGTCAACCCGGCCCGTCATGGGCTGGGTGACCTTGCCGCAGGTGAGCGGGCTCTGCTCGAAGCGCAGCAACGCTCCCTTGAGGCTTGCATCGGCCACCAGCAGATTGCCCTCGAAGACATGGCCGACGCGTTCGTTCACGTCGGGCCCGGTCTGTGGGTGCCAGCCGAAATGGTCGCCCTGGGCGCTGCGCTCGTTGCGGTCGAAAAGAGCCGGAGAATTGACGAAGGTGTTGTGATAGACCCTGGCGCCAGAACTGTTCAGCACGCGTACGCCCTGCTGGTTGTTCACGAACACGTTGCCGGCCACGACGATGCCCTTGGATATCTCGAAGAACAGCCCGGCCTGCGTGCCCTCCACATGGTTGTTGACGAACTGGCCGTCGACATTGCCAACGTCGTACCACACCCCGTTGGAGTTGGGGTGCTCGATGACCAGGTTGTCTCGCACGACGACCCGGTTCGACTGATTGAAGATCTTCACCGCGGCCGGGTAATAGCCGGTCAGGCGCTGGACGTTGTTACGGCGAACGATGTTGCGCTCCAGCAGCACGTCCGAGGAGCCGATCACGTAGATGCCCTCGGTGCCGGTGTCGCTGATCAGCGAGTTGCGGATGACGAGCTTGTCGCCACGAAAATAGCCGGCCACGCGCGAGCAATGGCTGATGGTGACGTTCTCCAGCAGCGTGCCGACGACCTCCTTGCCATGCCCGGATTCGGGCGTCGGGCCGACGGGGTCGTCGGTGGGCTCCTCGGACACCTTGGTCGAGGGCTTCTTGCCCTCGATGTCTATGGCGCGGTAGGCGTATTGCGTGAAGGTGATGCCGCGCAGCACGGGCCCCTTGCGGTCCGAGTCCTTGCCGTGAACCGCGCGCGAGGGCCGATGCAGTGCGATGTCGTGTGCCGTGATCTCGATCAGCCGGCCCGCCGGGTTGGCGCCCACGTACACATAGCCTTTGTCGTAATCGATGTAGAAGGCCTTGGCGTTGAGCTCGCCCTCCCAGCCGGCCGATTGAAGCGGCTCGCCGTCGACGAAGACCATGTCGTTGTTGAAGCGGTGCAGCGGCGTCAACATGCCTTCGCGCTCGCGCCGCCACCAGCCCAGCGGTTGCGCCGGGAACAGCGTGGCCCAGCGCGTGCGCCAGACGTTGTTGCCCAGGCTCTCCCACTCGCTCGCGATACGCGTGCCCTTGAGCACGGGCATCTCGTCCAGATAAGGCTGGATGGTGATGCCCTGGTTCAGTTGCAGCCCACCGCTGCGGTAAGTGCCGCCACGCATGACGATGGCATCTCCGCTGACGACGCGGGCCATGGCCGCCTCTATCGTCGTGGGCTCCTCGATGGAGGCGCCCGAAGCCTCCGCCTTGCCATCGGGCGCGACGAAGTAGACGTGAGCTGCCTTGGGCACGGCGTAGCGCTGCGGCACCGGGCCATACGGGCCGCCCGAGGGCTGCCCCAAGGCGGATTGGCCAAGGGCCAGCAAAGCCAGGGCGCCGACCCAACGGCGCAAAATCGCCAGCCAGGGGCGGGAGGAAGTCAGGGGCGTCATGCAGTCTCCAGGTCTTGTGGTCAACACGGCCGGCGGCGCACAAAAGGTAGCGCTACCAATTGCGAAGGCCGAACGCTACCACCATTGCTGCCTGTGCATCACCGCAACCTTTTTAGTTGCCCATTGCTCATTCGCGTCACCCACCGCAGATGAAGTGACGGTGTTTCGGGCCGAGCGCTGGGCCGCTTCCGAGCCGGCCCGCGTGACGGCGCTTGTGGCTCAATGCCGCAAGCGCGGTCATCCCCCCGGGGGACCGGCCAGCCGCACCGCGTCCAGCGGTGTGCGACTGGACGAGGGGCTTCATTTCAGCGCGACTTGCGCCCCACCAGTCCTAGAGCCAACGCGATGCCCACCAACACGATGGCGCCGCCGGCGACCATCTGGGCCGTGATGGCCTCGTGCAGAAACAACGCACCCCACAGGATGGCGAACAGCGGGATCAGGAAGGTCACCGACACCGCGTTCGTCGGCCCCACACGGCTCATCAGCCGGAAGTACAGGATGTAGGCCAGCGCCGTGCAAAGCGCCGCCAAGCCAAAGGCACTGCTCCAGGCCACCGTCCCCGGCATGGCCGCCGGCCACAGCCAGGCGGCTGGGAGCGCCAGCAGCAAGGCCGCGGCAAACTGACTGCCGGTTGCCACCGCCAGGGGTGATGCACCGGTCAGATAGCGCTTGGTCGCGTTCGCCGCCACGCCATAGCAGAACGTCGCCGTCGCGCAGGCCAGCACGGCCCAAAGGCCGGAATGGTCGGCACCGGGCTTGAAGCTCGCCTTGTCCCAGGCCAGGAAAGCCACGCCCGCGAAGCCGATGACCAGGCCCAGCACGCGCAGCGGCGTGAGCCCCTGGCGCAACCATACAAAGGCGACGACGGCCGTCCACAGCGGCGTGGTGGCGTTGACGATGCTGGACAGGCCGGCCGTGATGGACAGCGCCGCGAACGAGAACAGCGCAAACGGGATGGCGCTGTTCAACGCGCCGACGATGAGCAGCCCCTTCCAATGCGTGCGCAACTCGCCGAGCCCGCCTCGCGAGGCGAGCAGTGGAATCAGCATGGCGCTGGCCAGGCCCACGCGCACGGCCGCGAGCGCAATGGGCCCGAACTCGTAAGCACCCAGGCGCATGAACAGGAAAGACGCGCCCCAGAGCGCGGCGAGCAGCACCAGTTCGCCGATGTCGAAAGCCTTCATGCGTCGGCGCCTTCCAGGCGCAGCAGCGCACGCTTGCGGTCCAGCCCACCGGCATAGCCGGTCAGCGAGCCATCGGCCCCGACCACGCGGTGGCAGGGGATGAGGATGGAGATGGGGTTGCGGCCCACGGCGGCACCCAGGGCCCGGGCGGCCTGCGTGCGGCCCAGGCGTTCTGCCAGGTGGCCATAGGTGTCTGACGCCCCGGGCGCGATCTCGAGCAGCATCTGCCAGACCTCGCGCTGGAATTCTGTGCCGGCCGGGTCCAGCGGCGGCATCGTGAACGAGCGGCCGGCGAAATAGGCTTTCAGCGCGGCCTCGGTGGCCGACAGCACGGCGTCGCTGCCGTCGTCTTCGGGCACGTCCAGCTCGCCGGGGTGGTGCTTCTGGCCGTCAAACCACAGGCCGGACAGGCCGGTGGCACTGCGCGCAGCGGTCAGCGGCCCCAGGGGCGTCGCGATGCGGCGTTGCAGGATGAGGTGGCGGGTGTTCATAAGGTTCTCCACAGATGAAGGACAGCGTAGCTGCGGAAGGGGCGGTAGCGCTCCGCAGCCTCCAGATAGGCCTTGGGCGACACGGGGGGACCGTCGCCGCTGAGCGCCTTGCGCAAAGCCACGTCGCCGGGGGGAAACATGTCAGGCCAGCTCCAGCCGCGCATCAGCATGTAGCTGGCCGTCCAGGGGCCAATGCCGGGAATGGCCGTGAGTTCCTCGGCCGCGGCCTCGGGCGAACCCTCGCGCCGCGCAAAGGCCAGCGTCGGCCAGGCCTGGGCCAAGGCGATGAGACTGTCGGCGCGGCGGCCGATGATGCCCAGCGACGCGATGTCGTCGCGTGTTGCGGCGGCGATGCGCTCGGGCGTCGGGAAGAGCCGGCCGCAACCGGAGGGCGCGTCGAGCAATTCTTCGCCGAATCGTTCCACGAAGCGACCGGCCAGCGTGCGCGCGGCTGCAACGGTGACCTGCTGGCCGAGAACGGCCCGCACCATCAACTCAAAGCGGTCCAGGCAGCCTGGCAGACGTTGGCCCGGCACGGCACCATCGCCCAGCGCCTGGCCAATGGCCTCGGGGTCAGCATCCAGGTCCAGCCAACGCCGCAGCAGCGGCAGCAGCGAGCCGACGGCCGGCCACAGCGTGGGCGACAGCTCCACACCGACCTCCCCTGCCTTGTCAAAGCGCACGCGCAGCCAGCCAACGTGGCGCTGGCCGGCATGGGTCAGCGCCACGGTGCGCGTGACGCCCCGCTCCTCGACGACCTCGACGCCGGCCACGGCACGCGGCGCGAGGAAGGCCAGGACGCCGGCGATGTCATAGGGCTCGCGATAGCTCAGGCGCAGGCGCGACGTGGCCGCCGCTCCGCCGCCCTCGCGCCGCAGCGCGGTAGGTTGCATGCGGTAGTGCTCGGCAAAGGCAGCATTGAAGCGGCGCAGGCTTGCGAAGCCGGCCGCGAAGGCGACCTCCTGGACCGGCAGCGTGCTGTCGGTCAGCAAGGCCTTGGCGAGCAGCAAACGGCGCGTCTGCAGGTATTGCAGCGGCGACACGCCATGCTCGGCCTGGAAAATGCGGCGCAAGTGGCGGCTCGTGATGCCCAGGTGGCCGGCCAGATCCTCGACGCTGGCTTCGGCATCGTCGCAGGCGTCCAGCCAGGCGGCGGCCTGCTGGGCCAGCGTGCGCGAGGCGTCCATCGTCGTCCACGGCAGTGCCCGCGGCGCCAGCTCGGGCCGGCATTTCATGCAAGGCCGGAAGCTCTCGGCTTCAGCCTGGGCGGCCGTCGCAAAGAACCGGCAGTTCTCGCGCCGCGGCAGCCTCACACGGCAGACGGGGCGGCAGTAAATACCCGTGGACGTCACGCCGACGTAGAGCCGGCCATCGAAGCGCGCATCATGGCTCTGGATGGCCGCGTAGGCTGCGTCAGGGGGGAGGACTTCGGACAACATGCAGCCAGTCTAGGTGGCGCTGCTGCCAGATCCTGGCAGTTTTCGGACATCCGATTGAAACGGCGTCAGTCGTCGAAAAAGGCGTCCGGATGGCGCTTCTTCAGCTGGGCGACGGTGCCGTTGTCGACGAGTTGCTGGTAGGCCGCGATGAGGCGGTGACGGACGTCTTCCGGCAAGGCCGGGCCGCCGGCGGCATACAGATGAAGGCTGCGGTCCAGCACGGTGCTGCGCGGCGGCGGTGAGGGGTGCTGGTCTGCCAGCAAGGAGCGCATGACGTGCTCGGGGCCGATGACGACGTCGACGACGCGGCGTTGCAGCAGAGCCAGCAGTTCAGGGTAGTCCTTGGCCTCGACGACATTCGTCATGCCGGCGCTCGCCAGCAATTCGCGGCTGGCCGAGGCTCGCAGCGAGCCGACGCGCCGCGAGCGCAGGGCCTCGAATTCGGTTTGCGTTGGCCCATCCTCGGGGCGCGTGAAGGCCGCAAGATGGAAATTGCCGACCGGGAACAGCCACTGGAAGCGCGCCTCGCGGTCCGGCGAGCGCGCGACGACCAGGCCGACCTGGGCCTGGCGGCTCGTCAGCATGCGCATCGCGCGCGCCCATGGGTAGAAGCGCAGTTCGCCGTCCAGTTCGGCCTGCCGGCAAACCCGCTGGTAGAGGTCGAAGGCATAGCCCTGCGGGCCATGGGCGCCGCGTGACAGGAAGGGTGGCACCTCGCCGCTGACCCAGAGCAGCGGCTCGTCGTCGAGCGCCAGCGCGCCGCCTGCAGCCAGCAGGCCGGCAAGGGTCAGGGTGAGGCGGCGGCGGGAGAGCATGTCGGTGGCGGTTCGCCCCGACTCTAGCCGCGCGGCGCTTACATCGCCTTGAACAGGTGTACGTAGGCGCGGCTGACGGGCAGTTCGCGCGGCTGGCCCTTCACGCGCACGAAGAGCCGGCTCTGCTCGTCGCGCCGCGTACCGGCGAGGTGGTCGAGGTTGATGATGGTGGAGCGGTGCACCTGCCAGAAGCGTTCCGGGTCGAGCTGGCCGGCCAGCTCGAAGATGGGCGTGCGGATCAGGTGCTCCTGGGTCGCCGTCTGCACGATGGTGTACTTGTCGTCGGCATGGAAAAAGAGCACCTCGTCCACGGCGATCTGGTGCATCAGCTCGCCCTGGGCGGCACGGATGTAGCGCAGCCGGGCCGGCGCTGCGGCGCCGGCAGCGGGCAGCAGGCGCTTCAAGGTCTCGGCCAGGGCATCTTCGCCCACCGGCGGCGCGGCGCGCAGCCGCTCCACGCAGGCGGCCAGGCGCTCGGCCTTCAGCGGCTTGAGCAGGTAGTCCACGGCACGCGCCTCGAAGGCGTCCACGGCGTACTGGTCGTAGGCGGTCACGAAGACGACCCGGGTCGCGCCTTCGATGCCCTGGGCGACTTCCAGGCCCGTCAGGCCGGGCATCTGGATGTCCAGGAAGGCGAGGTCCGGTTCCAGTTCGGCGATGGCCTCGGCGGCCTCCACACCGTTGGCGGCGACCTTCACGATCTGCAGTTCGGGCCAGGCTTGGGCGAGTTGGGCCTTCAGGTACTGGGCCAGGTGGGGTTCGTCGTCGGCAATGAGGGCGGTGGTCATGGGATTGAGGGCGTCTTCAAGGGCATCTGGATGCGGGCGAGTGTGCCGCCACCGTCGCGCGGCAGCAGTTCAAGGGTAGCGCCGGGGCCGAATCGGGCGGTCAGCCGGGCGCGGATGTTGTCGAGAGCCATGCCGTTGCCGCCGCGGCGCTTGGGCCCTTCAAGGCCCTGGCCATCGTCCGCCACCTCGATCCACAGCCGGCCATCGACACGGCGGGCCGTGACGGTGATCGTGCCGCCCGCGATCTTGGGCTCCAGCCCGTGGTGAATGGCGTTCTCGACCAGGGGCTGCAGGAGCAGCGGCGGCAAGTCGACGCTGGTGAGGTCGGCGGGCAAGACGAGATCGACCCGCAAGCGTTCACCCATGCGCAACTGCATCAGCGCCAGGTAGGCATCCAGCATCGCGAATTCCTGGGCCAGCGTGGTCGTTTCGCCGCGCAGCTGGACCAGGCTGGCACGCAGGTAGTCGGTGAAGCGCTCCAGCATCAGCTTGGCCCGCCCGGGGTCGAAGTCGATGAGGCTTTGCACGTTGGCCAGCGTGTTGAAAAGGAAATGCGGCTCGATCTGGCCTTGCAGCAACTTGAGCTGTGCCTCGGTGACGCGGGCCTGCAAGGCCTCCTGCTTCCAGCGGGCACGGTAGCGCAGGCCAATGATGACGGTCACGACGACCGAGATAGCCAGGAACTCGCCCCAGAAGCTGGGTTGTGCCAGCAGTTTGTCCAGCCCATGGACAACCCAGATGCGATCGACGACGTGCAGGCCGATGACGACGCCGGTCAGCGAGCAGGCAATCGACAGCGTTGAATAGAACACGCCAGAACGCCAGTCTCGCCAGTTCGCGATGACCTCCAGCCAGCGCTGCGGCGCCAGCCGCTCGAAGCCTCGAAAGGCGATGATGAAGCAGATCGTCACGCAAAGGCTGACGACCATGTGCCCAGGCAGGTCCTCGCGCCACCAGTGGACCGACCCAAGCCGGCCGCTTTGCAACCCGTTGATCGTCGCGAAGAACAGGCCGAAACCGACCAGCCAGATCAGGTAGATCAGCATCTGAATGCGCAGCCGCACGGGACGGTGCTTCATCAGGGTGCGCTGGAGGCGCACTGCGTGGGCAAATTCCTCTCTGAATGTCATGGGGCCGGAGTGTAGGAAGGTGCCGAGCCCCCAAACCCTGGGGGAGCGACGAATCGACAACCGGGCCGACGGATGGCCAATGCCTACAATCCGCCGCGCTTTTCAAACCCTATTCCACCGAGGCTTCCATGCAGGTTCACGCGTCCATCTTCAAGGCTTACGACATCCGCGGCGTCGTTGGCCAGACCTTGAATGAGGAACTCGCCGAGCATCTGGGTCGGGCCTTCGGCACCGAGGCCAAGGCCCTGGGCGAGAAAGCCGTGGCCGTGGGCCGTGACGGCCGCCTGTCCGGCCCCGGCCTGGTCGCCGCCCTGATCCGCGGCCTGCAGAGCACGGGACTCGATGTCGTCGACATCGGCGCCGTGACGACGCCCATGCTCTATTACGTGGCCGCCACGCGCGGCAAGCACGGCTGCAACTCCGGGATCATGGTGACCGGCAGCCATAACCCCAAGGACTACAACGGCTTCAAGATGGTCCTGAAAGGTGCCGCCGTCTACGGCGAGCAGATCCAGGGGCTTCAGCGCCGCATCGAGGCCGAGGACTACGCCAGCGGCAAGGGCCGCGTCGGCAAGATGGACGTGGTGGCCGAGTACACCGCCCGCATCGTCAAGGACTGCAAGCTGGCCCGGCCGATGAAGATCGTCGTCGACAGCGGCAACGGCATCCCCGGCGCATCCGCACCCGCCATCCTGCGCGCGCTGGGCTGCGAGGTCATCGACATCTTCTCCAAGGTCGACGGCGACTTCCCCAATCATCACCCCGATCCCAGCCGTCCCGAGAACCTCGAAGACCTCAAGCGCATCGTCCACGCCTGCGACGCCGAGCTGGGCCTGGCCTTCGACGGCGACGGCGATCGTCTGGGCATCGTCACCAAGGACGGCGAGATGATCATGCCGGACCGCCAGATCATGCTGCTGGCGGCCGACATCCTGAAGCGCAACAAGGGCGCCGAGATCATCTTCGACGTGAAGTGCACGCAGCGCTTGGCACCGTGGATCCGCGAGCACGGTGGCAAGCCGCTGATGTGGATGACCGGCCACTCGCTGGCCAAGGCCAAGCTCAAGGAAACCGGCGCGCCCATGGCCGGCGAACTGTCGGGCCACATCTTCTTCAACGAACGCTGGTACGGCTTCGATGACGCCATGTACACGGCCGGCCGCATGCTGGAAATCCTGTCCCGCGACGCCGACCCCAGCGCCACGCTGAAGGGCCTGCCCAACAGCTTCAACACGCCCGAGATCAACGTGCCCTGCGCCGAAGGCGAGCACCACGAGGTCGTCAAGAAGCTCAAGGAGCTGGTCACGCTGGCCGACTTCCCCGGCGCCAGCGAGCTGGTCACCATCGACGGCCTGCGCATCGAGTTCCCGGACGGTTTCGGCCTCATCCGCCCGTCCAACACGACGCCGGTCCTCGTGCTGCGCTTCGAGGGCCATACGCCCGAGGCGCTGGAGCGCATCCAGCACGACGTGCTGGCGCAGCTCAAGCGCATCAAACCCGACGCCACCTTCGCCGCCGGTCACTGACACCAACGGCCCCAGAGCCGGCAGTGACTCAACTTTCAGGGAGAACCGCTATGCCATTCATCGGAGGCCTGCACATCCTGATCGCGCTGCTCTGCGCGGTCCACGTCGTGCGCAGCGGCCAGCAGCTTTACTGGCTTTTCATCCTGTTCGCCTTCCCGCTGCTGGGCAGCCTGGTGTACTTCTTCGCCGTCTACCTGCCCAACTCGCGGCTGGACCACGGCGCCCGCAAGGCCGTCTCGGCCGCCGCGCGCGCCATGGACCCTGGCCGTGACGTGCGCGAGGCGCGCGTTGCCTTCGACGTGTCGCCATCGGCGCAGAACCAGATGCGGCTGGCCGAGGCTTTGCTGAATGCCGGCGAGGCGGCTGAAGCCGCCCAGCTCTACGAGGGCGCGCTGAAAGGCCCCTTCGCGAGCGACCCCGACATCCGTTTCGGCGCTGTTCGAGCGTACGTGGAGAGCCAGCGCTTCGATGCGGCCTTGCCGCACCTGCAGTCGCTCAAGGCCGAGCGGCCGGACTTCCGCCCCGACCAGGTGCTGCTGCTGCTCGCCCGCAGCTACGCCGGCACGGGCCGCTCGGCCGAGGCTCGCGAAAGTTTCGAGGCCGCGGTACGCCTGCACGGTAGCTTCGAAGCACATGCCGAGTATTCGATCTGGGCGCTGGCGACGGGCGACGCCGCGACAGCCGCGCGCTTGCAGACCGAGATCGATCGACAGGTCAAGCTCTGGACCCCGATCAGCCGGCAGTTGAACGAGCCCGTCATGCGCCGCCTGCGCGCCGCGCACGAGCTGGCCAGGAAGAACAGCTGATGCCCGAGGGCCTGGCGCTGGCCCTGTATGCGGCCGCGCTGCGTCTGCTGACGCCCCTGTACCTGCTGCGCCTGTGGCGACGCGGCGCCAAGGAGCCGCTGTACCGCCAGGCCCTGCGCGAACGACTGGGGTTCTATACCGCGACCCGGCCGCAACCCGGATGCTTGTGGATCCACGCCGTCTCGCTGGGCGAGACACGCGCCGCCAGCGCGCTGATTGATGCGCTGCGCGAGCGCAACCCGTCGCTGCGTTTGCTGCTGACACACTCCACCGCCACCGGCCGCGAGGCTGCACAGGCGCTGCTTCGCGACGGCGACGCGCTGACCTGGCTGCCCTATGACACGCCCGGCGCCGTGCGCCGCTTCCTGCGCCATTGGCAGCCGCGCGTGGGCGTGCTGATGGAAACCGAGGTCTGGCCGGCGCTGCAGTGCGAAGCCCAGTGCGCCCGGCTGCCCATGGTGCTGGCCAATGCGCGGCTGTCGGAGAAAAGCCTGCGTCAGGGCCTGCGCTTCGGCGCGCTGATGCGCCCCGCCGCGCGCCGCATGACGCTGGTGCTCGCGCAGACAGAACCAGATGCCGCACGTCTGCGCGCCATGGGTGCGCCACGCGTAGAAGTGGCGGGCAACCTGAAATACGACATCGTGATGGACCCCGCGCTGATCGCGCGCGGCAACGCCTGGGCTGCACGGCTTGGCCGGCCCGTGCTGATGCTCGCAGTCAGCCGCGAAGGCGAGGAGAAGGCGCTGCTCGACGAGTGGGTCAAGCAGCCCTCCCCTCGCCCGCTGCTCGCCATCGTGCCGCGCCACCCGCAGCGTTTCGACGAAGTTGCCGCACTCGTGGCAGGCGCCGGCCTCAGCCTCGCGCGGCGAAGCACATGGAGCGACACGCCGCCTGATTCTGCGATCACAGCCGACGTGTGGCTGGGCGACTCCATGCGCGAGATGCCCCTGTACTACGGCCTCGCCAGCGTCGCCCTGCTGGGCGGCAGCTTCGAGCCGCTAGGCGGCCAGAACCTCATCGAGGCCGCGGCCTGTGGTTGCCCGGTGCTGGTAGGTCCGCACACCTTCAACTTTGCCGAGGCGACAGAGCTGGCGCTTGCCGCCGGTGCGGCGCAGCGCTGCGCGACGCTGGGCGACGCCGTCTCCCGCGGGTTGGTGCTGTGCTCGGATACATCGGCGCGGGAGGCGATGAGCGCCAGCGCCCTCACCTTCTCAAACGCTCACCGCGGCGCGGCAGCCAGGATGGCCGAAGTCATCCTTTCTGTTGCCAACCACCGCCCAACGCCTTGACGAGCTGCGCAGTCGCAGCCCACTGCGCACCGCGCAGTTGCGCCAGAGCCCGCTCGGTCGCCAGCGGGGTGCGCTCGGCCTCGGTCACGTCCAGGTAGCTGACGGCGCCCTTGTCATAGCGGCTCTTGGCCACGGTCAGCGCTTGGCCGCTGGAGGCCAGCGTGCGGTTCTGGGCGTCCACGACGGCGGCACGGCCTTGCAGTTCGGCCAGCGCATCGTCCACCTCGCGCAGCGCCTGCAGCATGCGGCCACGGAAACCCGCGAGGGATTCGTCGACCTGGGCCTTGGCACCGGCCAGGTTGGCCTTGTTGCGGCCACCTTCGAAGATGGGCAGCGAGATGCTGGGGCCGAAGTTGTACAGGCGCGCGGGAGCGGACACGAGGTCGCTCAGGTCCTTGCTCTGGTAGCCGAAGCTGCCGGTCAGGCGGATGGACGGGTAGAAGGCGGCTTCCGCGATGCCAACCTGGGCCGTTGCAGCATGCAACTGGGCCAGGCTCTGGGCCAGATCGGGGCGGCGCTGCAGCAGCTCGGACGGCAAGCCGGCACGGATGGCCGGCGGTGCGGCCATCGGCGAGGCCTGCAGCTTGAGCTCGGCAGCGGCCTGACCGGTCAGTGCGGCGATCTGGTTGATCACCAGGGCCTGGCGGCGCGGCAGATCGGCCACATCGGCGTCGGCCGAAGCCAGCTCGGCGCGCACGCGCTCCAGGTCCTGCGTCGTGGAGGAGCCGGCGTCGAAACGGGTCTGCGCCACCTTGAAGGCGTTGGCGCGGCTGTCGCGCAGACGTTGCAGCGCCGTGGCCTCATCGGCCAGTGCGCGCCACTGCCAGTAGGCGGCGGCCACGTCGGCCGTCAGCGCGACGCGAGCTGCTGCTGCGTCCAGCGTGGATGCATCGAGCTGGGCCTGGGCCACCTCGGCCTGGCGCTTCACGCGGCCCCAGAGATCGATCTCCCAGGCCAGGTTGGCCTGCACCGTCGTCTGCCAGCCTTCGAACGTGATGGCCTGGCCGCCCAGCACGGGCGTGGTGACGGACTTGGCCGACGTGCGCAGGCCGGTCTGGTTGGCGCCGATGTCCACGCGCGGCAGCTCGTCGGCCTTGGTGGCGCCGTACACGGCACGTGCGCGCTCCATGCGCGCGGCAGCGGCTGCCAGCGTCGGGCCGGCCTGCAGTGCGTGGGCTTCGAGCGCGTTGAGCTGCTCGTCGCCGAACATCTGCCACCAGTCGCGCTGCAGCTCGGCACCTGCCACAGGAGTCGCGGCGCGGTAAGCGGCGGGCGCATTGGCGGCCGGGGTCTGGTAGTTGGGGCCCAACGTCGTGCAGGCGGCCAGCGCGGCCGCGGCGACGAGGGTGAGGACGGTCTTGAGTTGGATCATGTTGATCTCCCGAATCAGTGGGCGGCTTCGGCTGCGCCGGCGCCGCCAAGAACCTTCTTGCTGAGCCAGACGATGGCCACGCAGGCGAACAGCGCAATGCCGAGGATCAGGAAGGCATCGTTGTAGGCCATGACGAAGCTGTCGCGGCGCACCACGTTGTCCAGCGCCTTGATGGCCATGTCCTGCGCGGTCGCCATGTCCATGCCCTTGGCAGCAAAGTTCTGCGCCAGTGCGTCCAGCCGGGCCTGCGTGCCAGGGTCGTAGAGGCTGATGGCCTCGCCGACCCGGTTGCTGTGCAGGTGTTCGCGGTTGGTCAGCAGCGTGGCCAGCGTCGCGATGCCGACCGAGCCGCCCAGGTTGCGCATCATGTTGAACATGCCCGAGGCGCTGCCCAGCAATTGCGGCGGGATGCCGTTGATGGCGAAGTTGGTCAGCGTGATCATGATGAGCGGCTGGCCCAGAGCGCGCACGATCTGCGCGGCGATCAGCTCGGGGCCAGCGGTGTCGGCGCTCATGTGGGTGTTCATGAAGCACGACAGGGCGAACAGCGCCAGGCCCACACTCATCATCACGCGGTTGTCCAGCTTGGTGGACAGGCGCGCCGCGAAGGGCATGATGAAGAGCTGCGGCAAGCCCATCCACATGATCACGAGGCCGATCTGCATGGGCGTGTAGCTCGCGATCTGCCCGAGGTACAGCGGCAGGATGAAGGCCGAGCCGTAAAGGCCCATGCCGGTCGTGAACGCGATGACCGCGGCGATCAGGAAGCTGGGCCGGCCGAAGATGTGCAGGTCGATGAAGGTGTTGGACCGCGTCAACCCGCGCCATGCCCAGATGTAGATGCCACCGACGGCCAGCACCGCGGCCGTGATGATGAAGCGGCTCTGGAACCAGTCCTTGGCATTGCCCTCTTCCAGCATTGCGGTCAGCGAACCCAGGCCGATGGCCATCGCTGCGACGCTGGGCCAGTCGACCTTCTTCAGCAGGTCCAGCTGCAGCGGTTCCTTGTCCAGACCCCAGCTCACGCCCAGGATCAGCAGGATGCCAGGCACCCAGTTGATGTAGAAGATGCTGGGCCAGCCGTAGATCTCGGTCAGGTAGCCGCCCACGGTGGGGCCGAGGGTCGGCGCCAGCGTCGCCGTCATGCCGAACAAGGCCAGGCCGATGGGCCGCTTGTTCAGCGGCAGCTTGCGCGTGACCAGCGTCATCGCCATCGGGATCATGACGCCGCCCGTGAAGCCCTGGGCCGCACGGAAGGCGATCATGCTCTCCAGGCTCCAGGCCATGCCGCACAGTGTGCTGAACAGCAGGAACAGCAACACGTTGATGGTCAGGTAGCGGCGCGTGGAGAACACCGTGGCCAGGAAGCCGGCCAGCGGGATGACGACGATTTCGGCGACGAGGTAGGCGCTGGAGATCCAGGAGCCCTCTTCCTGAGTGGCCGAGAGCGCGCCAAGGATGTCCCGCAGCGACGAGTTCGTGATGGCAATGTCCAGCACCGCCATGAAGGCGCCCAGCAGGCTGGCCAGCACGGCCAGCCAGGTCCGCATGGGCACCTTGCTGCCGGGCGGCGGTGGAAGGTAGACGGGACTCATTTCTCGGTCACTCGGCGGCGACTTCGACTTCCACTTGGACGGAGAGGCCCGGCACGATGCGCGCGGCCTGCTCGCCCAGGGACTTCAGGCTCTCGGGCTCGAAGACGAGCTTGACCGGCACGCGCTGGACGATCTTCGTGAAGTTGCCCGTCGCGTTGTCCGGCGGCAGCAGCGCAAAGCTCGCACCCGAGGCCGGCGCAAAGCTGTCGACCTTGGCGACGATGTCCTTGCCGGGGAAGGCATCGACCTTGACGTGTACCTTCTGGCCGGGCTTCATGCGCTCGAGCTGGGTTTCCTTGAAGTTGGCGACGATCCAGACCTCGGGTTCGACGACGGCGGCGAGTTGCTGACCGGCCTGCACGCGCTGGCCCACCTCGACCGTGCGCTTGCCGATGCGGCCATCGTTGGTCGCCCGCAGCTCCACATAGCCGAGCTGGTTCTGCGCGTCCTTCAACTGGGCCTGCGCCGCGCTCTTCTGCGCGTTGGCGGACTGGCGGGTGCTCTCGGCGGCCACGATGGCCTCCTTGGCGGCAGCGGCGCTGGCCTTGCGGGCGGCCAGGTCGGCGCGGGCCACGTCGCGGGCCGCGAGAGCCGCATCCAGTTCCTGCTTGGAGGTGGCGCGCAATTCGGCGCCGAACAAGGCCTGGCTGCGCTTGGCATCCAGCTCGGTGCGGGCCAGCACGGCCTCGGCCTGGGCGACCTGCGAGCCACTGGCAGCAGCCTGGGCTTGGGCCTGCGCGATCTGGGCGGCGCTCGTCGCTATTGCCGCGTCGGATTGGGCGATCTGGGCCTTCAGCCGCTCGACCTGCACGGCCGCGTCGGCCGGGTCCAGGCGCAGCAGCACGTCACCGGCCTTCACGACGGCGTTGTCCTGCATGCGCATCTCGGTGACCACGCCGGCCACGCGGGTGGCGACGGGGTGGATGCGGCCGGCCACGAAGGCGTTGTCGGTCTCGACCAGATGCTGGCTGCGCCACCACATGCGGCCACCCAGGCCGATGCCGCCGATCAGCAGGATCGCGCCAACGATCAGCAGGGGCACGGGCGGGCCACTCTTCTTGCCGTTCTCGGCGGGTTTGGGGGGAGCGTTGTTCTCTTGCGGTGCGTTCATGACAGCTTCCTTCTGGTGATTCGTTGATTAGATTTGTCTTGGGCTGAGGCGGCCCATGCCGCCTGACTGGAATCGCTGCAGCGCTGCGACGACCTGGCCTTCATCGCTCATGACGAAGGGGCCGTGGCGCACGACGGGTTCGTAAAGCGGACGGCCCGAGAAGCAGGCCAGGCGCAGGTTTTCGTCTGCGGCGATCGCTGTGTGGCTGCCGAGCGCCAAGCTCAGGGCACGGCCGGTGGACAGGGGCAGTTCGCCCGCGTGGCCGCTGCCCTGGATCACGACGGCAAAGCCCTGCTCGCCTTCGGGCAACGCGAAGTTGAAGCTGGCACCGGCATCGACATCCACGATGGCGAGTGCCGTTGGCCAAGGCAGAGCCAGTTCGGCGGTGCCGCCAAACACCTGCACGGCCCTCCAGCCTTCGCCCACGCGGCGCGGCATCTGCTCCGGCGACAGGCGCATCACGCCGGGCGTGCGCAGCTTCTGCTCGGCCGGCAGGTTCACGAAGATCTGCAACCCGTGCGCCTCGCGGCTGGCCTCGGCTGGGAATTCGTCATGCATGACACCCCGACCAGCCAGCGTCCAGTGCAGGCCGCCGGGCGGGATGTCGTACTCGCCACCCAGGGAATCGCGGCTGACCAGGCCGGTGGCGGAGTCATCGAACAGATAGGTCACCGCCGAGAACCCGGCATGCGGATGCGGCGCAAACGTCGGCTCACTCATGCGGAAGTGATCGACCATGATGAAGGGGTCGAGCAGCGCCAACGGGTCGCGCCAGCCCTCGGCCTGGAAACCGGTGCCGATGCTGTGCCTTTGAGGTTGAAGCAGGCGGGGCGTTGACATGATGGGCCGGACTGTAGAGAGTTCCATTTCCGGCGAATAGCCGCAAAACTCAAACGCACCGTTCCGGAAACGAAACGAAATAAAACGAAATCAACGACGCCATGAAGATCGACGACCTCCTGCTGCTGGCCCAGGTGCACCGGGCCGGCTCCCTGTCCGCGGCCTCCCGCCTGCTGGACCTGCCCAAGGCCACGCTGAGCCGGCGCCTCGCGGCGCTGGAGACCTCCGTAGGTGCCCGTCTGTTCGTGCCCGGCGCCAGCCGGCTGACGCTGACCGAGCTGGGCGAGCAGCTCGCCGAGCGTGCCTCGCGGCATGACGAAGACATTGCCGAGACGCGCGACTGGCTGGCCTCACGCGAGACCCTGCCCCAGGGGCGGCTGCGCGTGTCGGTGCCAGCCGAATTCGCGATGCTGGTGCTGGCCGAGAGTTTTGCGCGCTTCGTGCGCCGCTACCCCAAGGTGGAGCTGGAGGTCGACACCACGCCGCGCCGCGTGGACCTGTTCAACGAACCCTATGACGTGGCCGTGCGCATGGGCCCGGTGGACGAGCCCGAGCTGGTGGCGCGGCGCTTCATGCTGCTGGAACGCGGCCTGTACGCCAGCCCCGTCTACCTGCAGGCCCGCCCTGCCCCGCTGGCGCCTGGCGATCTTGTGGACCACGACTTCGTCGTGCTGAGTCAGGCCAAGGACGCCAACAAGCGCAAGCTACAGAACGGCAGCCAGGTCGTGGAGATCGACCTGCACGGGCCACTGGAAGCCAATTCCATCGGCCTGGTGCTGGCGCTGACGCGCGCCGGTGGCGGCATCGGCAGCTTCCCTTACGGCATGGTGGCGACCGACATCGAGGCCGGCACGCTGGTGCCGGTGCTGCCCGACTGGAGCTACGAGCCCTTGCCCGTGCACCTGCTGACGGCCAGCCGGCGGCTGATGCCGGCCAAGACGCGGGCCTTCATCGACCACCTGTTCGAGACGACCCCCGAGTGGGCCAAGCTGGAGCTGCTGAATTCACCGCCGCCCCACCGGCGCAACGGGCCCTGAGGCCTTCAGGCTGCGGCCCCGCCCAGCAGCTCGCGCAGCCCGGCCTCGTCCAGCACCGGCACGCCCAGCGTGCGGGCCTTCTCCAGCTTGCTGCCGGCTTCCTCGCCAGCGACGACGTAGTTCGTCTTCTTCGACACCGAGCCGCTGACCTTGCCGCCCGCCTCCTCGATGAGGGCCTGGGCCTCGTCACGGCTGAGCGTGGGCAGCGTGCCGGTCAGCACCAATGTCTTGCCCAGCAGCGGGCGCGGCCGGTCGTCGGCCGTACCGTCGCTCTCCTGCGGCTTCACACCGGCGGCCAGCAACTGCTCCACCACTTCAACGTTGTGCGGCTGGGCGAAGAAGGTGTGGATGCTGGCGGCGACGATGGGACCCACGTCGGGCACCTCCAGCAACTGCTCGACGCTGGCGTTCATCAGCGCGTCCAGCTTGCCGAAGTGGCGAGCCAGATCCTTGGCCGTCGTCTCGCCGACCTGCCGTATGCCCAGCGAGAACAGGAAGCGAGCCAGCGTTGGCGTCTTGCTTTTCTCCAGCGCATCGACAAGGTTCTGGGCGCTCTTCTCGGCCATGCGGTCCAGGGCCGCGAGCTTGGCGACGCCGAGCTTGTAGAGGCCCGGCAGGCTCTGCACGATGCCGGCATCGACGAGCTGCTCCACGATCTTGTCGCCCAGGCCCTCGATGTCCATCGCGCGGCGGCCGGCGAAGTGCAGCATGGCCTGCTTGCGCTGGGCGGGGCAGAACACGCCGCCCGAGCAGCGGTACTCGATGCCGCCCTTCTCGCGCACCACGTCGCTCTTGCAGATGGGGCAGGCTGCCGGCATGTGGAAGTTGGGCACGTAGGGCTTGCGCGGCGCCGCCTTGGCGGCGCCTTCACCCACGGCCCCTGCCAATGTCTCGCTCGTAATGCGCCCGACCACTTCGGGAATGACGTCCCCCGCCCGCCGGACGATGACCTTGTCGCCGACCCGCACGTCTTTGCGGCGGATCTCGAACACGTTATGCAACGTCACGTTGGACACGGTCGTGCCACCGACAAAGACCGGCTCCAGCCGCGCCACCGGCGTCAGCTTGCCGGTGCGCCCCACCTGCACGTCGATGGCCTGCAGCGTCGTCATCTGCTCTTGGGCCGGGTACTTGTGCGCGACGGCCCAGCGGGGTTCGCGGGTCTTGAAGCCCAGCTTGGCCTGCAGTTCGCGTGAATTGACCTTGTAGACGACGCCATCGATGTCGAAAGGCAGGCCGTCGCGCGCGGCCGCCACGCGCTGGTGGAAGGCGACGAGGCCGGCCGGGCCAGCCACCACTTCGCGCATATCGTTGACCGGCACACCAAAGGCGGCCAGCGCGTCCAGCAGGCCCGCCTGCGTTTCCGGCAGGTCCCAGCCCTGCACCTCGCCCAGGCCATAGGCGTAGAAGCTCATGGGCTTGTCCCGGGCAACGCGGGAGTCATGCTGGCGGATGGCGCCTGCTGCCGTGTTGCGCGGGTTCACGAAGGTCTTCTCGCCCTTGGCGCGTTGGCGCTCGTTGAGCTTCTCGAAGGCCTCGCGCCGCATGTAGACCTCGCCGCGGACCTCCAGCACCGGCGGCGCGTCACCGCGCAGCCGCAGCGGGATCTGACCGATGGTGCGCACGTTGTGCGTGACGTCCTCGCCGGTCTCCCCGTCGCCGCGGGTGGCCGCCAGCACGAGCACGCCGTCCTCGTAGCGCAGGTTCATGGCCAGGCCATCGAATTTCAGCTCGGTGTTGTAGTCCACCGGCGGGTCCGACTCGGTCAGGCCCAGTTCGCGGCGCACGCGGGCGTCGAAGGCGATGGCGCCGCCATCCGTCGTGTCCGTCTCGGTCGTGATCGACAGCATGGGCACCACATGGCGCACGGGCGTGAGGCCGTCCAGCACGGCGCCGATGACGCGCTGCGTGGGTGAATCGGCTGTCAGCAGTTCGGGGTTGGCGGCCTCGATGGCCTGCAACTCCTGAAAGAGCTTGTCGTACTCGGCATCCGGCAGTTCCGGCGCGTCGAGCACGTAGTAGAGATGGGCGTGGTGGTTGAGCTGGGTGCGCAACTCGGCGGCGCGCTTTGCGGGGTCGGCGTGCGAGGTCATGCCCCACATTGTGGCGGCGCTCGCGGCAGACAATGGCAGCATGAGCCGCGTTTCCATCACCTCGTTGCACGACGGCCCCGCTGCGGGCTTCGATCAGCCATTCGAGATGCTGGCCGCCTGCCATGACCGCGTGCGCCGCAGCCTGGATCTGCTGCAACGGCTTCATGCGCACGTGGCGCTCAAGGGCGTGGATGCCCAGGCCCGCGAAGCCGCGGCGGACGTGCTGCGCTATTTCGACCGTGCTGGCCCGGCCCACCACGAAGACGAGGAGCGCCACGTGCTGCCGCGCCTGCGCGCGGCAGGCCTCGTTCCGCTGGCCGATCGGCTGCACGCCGAGCACGGCGAGATGACGCGGCTTTGGACGCTGCTGCGTGAGCCGCTGCAGGCTTGGGTGCGCGGCGAGTCCTCCGTGCTGGCCAGCGGCCTGCTGCGGCAATACACGGCGCTGTACGAAGAGCATCTTGCCCTGGAGGACGACCAAGCCTTCACCACGGCCTGCGAAGGCCTCGACGCCGCGGCGCTGGCGCGCATGGGCCAGGAAATGGCAGCGCGAAGACAGGGTTGAGGCTGTGCTCTGGCGTTGAAACGCCTCGTTAGCAGTGCCATCATCGATCCACCGGCCCACGTCGGGGCCGCAAGGGAGGATCCATGTTGTCAAATCTCCGTGTGGGCCCGCGCATGGCGCTGGGCTTTGGCCTGTTGCTGGCGCTGATGCTGGCCATGGGCGGCTTTGCCAGCAGCCGCGTGTCGCGCGTGCAGGCCAATGTCGTCGACCTGTCGGACAACTGGCTGGTCAGCACCCAGCAACTGGCCGGCATCAGCGAGGCGCTCAACCTGATGCGCCGCTCCGAACTGCAGATCGCGCTGGGCGGCACGCCCGAGTTCCTGAAGAGCGAGCAGGACCGGCTGGCCAAGCAATGGCAGGCCATGTCGCCGCTGCTCAAGGGCTATGGCGAGAACCTCAGCAGCGGCGAGGAGACCACCCTGTTCCAGGGCCTGAAGGACGGCCTGGCGGCCTACCAGGCGACGCAGAACCGCCTCGTCGCGACCTTCGTCGACGGCAAGGCCGATGAAGGCCTGCAACTGCTGCGCGGTGACTCGCGCAAGCAGTTCGCGGTCGCGTCGGACGCCGTGCGCAAGCTCATCGAGATCAATGCCGCCGGCGCCCAGCAGGCCCGGGCCGACGCCATGAACAGCTACCGCGCCGTGCTGTGGGGCATCTGGATCATGGTGGCCGTTGCCATGGCCATGGGGGCGGTGGTGGCGTGGCGGCTCACGCACTCGGTCACGCTGCCCCTGCGGCAGGCGGCCTCAGCGGCTGAACAGATCGCCGGGGGAGACCTGACGGCCGACGTCGACAGCCTCGCCCACGACGAACTGGGCGACTTGCTGCGCGGCCTGGCGCGCATGCGCGAGGCCCTGCACCAGTCGGTCAGCACCGTGCGCGCCAGCGCTGACGCGATCGCCGAGGCCAGCGGTGAGGTGTCGGCCGGCAGCCTGGACTTGTCCTCGCGCACCGAGGAAGCCGCGGCCAGCCTGGAAGAGACGGCTGCCGCGATGCAGCAGATCACCGAGACCGCCCAGTCCAACGCCCGCGCCGCTGGCGAGGCCAACCAGCTCGCCCATGGTGCTTCGGGCGTGGCCGAGCGCGGTGGCGCGGCGGTCGACGAGGTCATCCGCACGATGGAGGGCATACAGCGCTCGTCCACCAAGATAGCCGACATCATCGGCGTCATCGACGGCATCGCCTTCCAGACCAACATCCTGGCCTTGAACGCCGCAGTGGAAGCCGCACGGGCCGGCGAGCAGGGGCGCGGCTTTGCCGTTGTTGCCACCGAGGTGCGCACGCTGGCACAGCGCAGCGCCCAGGCAGCGCGCGAGATCAAGACGCTGATCTCGGGCTCGGTCGAGCAGGTCGAGGCCGGCTCGCGCCAGGTGGCCCAGGCGGGCGAGACCATTCGCGAGGTCGTCCAGGCCGTCAGCCGCGTCACTCAGATCATTGGCGAGATCAGCAACGGCGTGCAGAACCAGACGCAGAGCCTGGGCGAGGTCAACACCGCCGTGGGCCAGCTCGACAGCATGACGCAGCAGAACGCGGCGCTGGTGGAAGAGTCGGCGGCCGCCTCGGAGGCGCTCAAGACTCAGGCAGCGAAGCTGGCCGAAGTCGTGGCTAGGTTCCGGCTGAGGCGCGCGTGATCATGACCTGGTCGACGCGGTAGCTGTCGACGTCGACCACCTCGAAGCGCCAACCTTCCCACTCGACGCAGTCCGTGCGCCGGGGGATGCGGCGCAGCATGACCATCAGGAAGCCCGCCAGCGTGTCATAGGTGCCGGCGCCCGGCCAGCCTGAGATGCCCAGTGCGCGTTCCACGTCGGGGATGGGCGTGATGCCGTCGGCAAGGAAGGAGCCGTCCTCGCGGCGCACGATCTGCTCCTCATAGTGCGGCGCCACCAGCGCGCCCATGACGGTGCTCATGACGTCGTTCAGCGTGACGACGCCCACGACGAGGCTGTACTCGTTGACGATGACAGCGAAGTCTTCGTGGGCTTCGCGGAACTGCGTGAGCATCTCGGACAGCGTCAGCCGGTCCGGCACGATGAGGACCTTCTTGACGAGGTCGCTGCGACCATCGCGTAGCGACAGTGCCTCCTCGCGAAGCACGCGCTGAAACAGGTCCGTCGCATCCACATAGCCGACGACCTGATCGATGTCGCCGTCGCAGACGAGATAGGTCGAGTGCGGAGTTTCAGCGATGCGATTGCGGATCAGCGCGTCGTCGTCATCGCGCGAGAAGAAGACGATTTGTTCGCGGGTCGTCATGACCGTCTCGACGGTGCGCGTGTCCAACTCGAACACGTTCTCGATGACCTGCTGCTCCTCGTCGGCGACGACGCCGGCCTGATAGCCCGCCTCGGTCAACGCCAGGATGTCGCGATAGCTGATGGTCTCGTCACGCTTGGCCGGCAGGCCCAGCACGCGGATCAGGCCCTCGCTGATGCCACTGAAAAGCCAGGCGAAGGGCTTGAGCAGGCGGCACAACAGCAGCATCGGCCCGACAAGCGCCATGGCCACGCGCTCGGGTTCGTTCATCGACAGGCGCTTGGGCACCAGGTCGGCCAGGACGATGAACAAGGCCGTGATGCTGACGAAGGAGGCGGCGAAGCCCAGCGTCGCCGCCAGCTCAGGCGATGTGACGAGGCGCAGCGCGCTCTCGAAATGAGGTGTGAAGGCGCCCTCGCCGACGATGCCGGCCAGGATGGCGACGGCGTTGACGCCGATCTGCACGACGGTGAAGTAGTCGCCCGGGTGCTCCTGCACTGCCAGCACCTTGGCCGCGCGGGCGTCGCCCGAATCGGCGCGCTGCTGCAGGTTCAGCCGGCGTGAAGCCGCCAGCGACAGCTCGGCCATCGAGAAGAAGGCGCTGGCAGCAATGAGAAGGGCAATCAGCAGCAGGCTGGTGGTCAAACGCCGATACCGAGATCCGAACGGATCAGCAGTTTATGCCGCCATCCCGGTCACGATCGCGGCCTCGCCCCTGCACCGTTCCAGGAAGGCCGTCGCCTGCTCCACGGGCTGCGGGCGCGCGTAGCCAAAGCCCTGCATCACGTCGCAATGCCAATCGCGCAGGCAAGCCTCCTGGTTGGCATCCTCGACGCCTTCGGCCACCACCGTCATGCCAAGGCTGTGCGACAGCTGGATCATGGCTTGCACGATGGCCGCGCCGCTCGCGTCCTGACCGAGGTCGCGCACGAAGGCGCGGTCGATCTTCAGGCGATTGATGGGAAAGCGCTTGAGATAGGCCAGGCTCGAATAGCCCGTGCCGAAATCGTCGATGGCCAGGTGCAGGCCCAACGCACGCAGCTCGGCCATTTTGGCGATGGTGGCCTCGGCGTCGTCCATCATGGCGCCCTCGGTGATTTCCAGCTCGATGAAGCGTGGGTCCACGCCGGACGTGGACAGTGCTTCGCGCACCGTGGCCATGAACTCGGGGTGCTGGAACTGCCGCGGCGAGATGTTGATGGCCACCACGGGCCGACCCACGCCGCCGTCATGCCAGGCCTTGGCTTGGCGGCAGGCCTGCTGCAACACCCAGCGGCCGATGGGCACGATGAGACCGGATTCCTCGGCCAGCGGGATGAAGCGGTCGGGCGCAATCAGGCCCTCGGAACTGCGCCAGCGCAGCAAAGCCTCGAAGCCCGAGAGCTGGCGCGTGCGCAGATCGCACTGCGCCTGGTAGAAGAGTTCGAGTTCGCCGCGGTCCAGGGCTTGCACCAGACGCGCTTCCAGCAGCAGACGGTCCTGCTGGTCGGCCAGCAGGCCTTCCGTAAAGACCACGGCGCTGTTGCCCGGCATGCCTTGCGCCTGCCGCATCGCGAGCTGGATGGCCTTGGCGACGTCCGACGTCTGCGCGCCATGCCGCGGGTATTCCGCAGCGCCAATGCTCAGTGTCACGGCGAGCTGCTGGCGCTGCACCTCGAAGACCGCCTGCATAGCCTGCAGCAGCTGATCCAGCAGGCCACGCAGGGCATCGTCGTCGCCCAGGGCGGGCACGATGGCACCGAAGGAGAGCCCGTCCATCCGGTAAAGCCGGCCGCCTGCGCCTTCGATAACGGACTTCAGCCGGCCTGCCACCTGGCACAGCAAATCGTCGCCGGCGGCATGGCCCAGGCTGCCCATGATGCGACTGAAGCGGTTGATGGAGATGCCCAGTCCGACGAAGCTCTCGTTGCCCAACTCGCGAGCCCGCTGCTCCAGCGCCCGCCGGTTGGGCAGGCCGGTCACGCGGTCATGCAGGCCCACATAGGCCAGCTCGGCGTTGTGAGCCTGCAGCGTGCGGTTGGCCTTGCGGGCGCGGCGGTACAAGGCCACCGTCAGCAGCACGACAACCAGCATCGCGATGGCCAGGCCCAGGGTCAGCCGCCTTTCGCTGGCGTGGCGCTCCAGTTCACTGGCCTGCAGCTCGTTGTCGTGCTTGAGGGTCTCCAGCGCGCGCTGGTTCTGCTCGAAGCTGGAACGGCGCTGCAGTTCCAGCACGGTGCTGACACGGTCATTGCGCACCAGCTCGGCCTCCAGCCCCAGAGCCTTGCGCGACTGGCGCAGGGCGCCCGCCGCATCGCCCATGGCTTCCAGCAGCGCGGCGTGCCGGTTCAGCTGTTCCAGCAGGCGCACCTTGCGGCCTTGCTTCTCCAGCGAGGTCAGGCCCTCGTTCACGAGTTGTTCACCGGGGGCCGTCTGGCGCAGACCGAGGCGCGCCATGCCAAGGCTGATGGTGGCCACGGCCACTGCGTCCTCGTCAGTTTCCTGGCGAGCCAGCTTCAGCGCACGCTCGGCGTAGTGCTGGGCAGGCCCGAAGTTGCGTGCGCTCAGGTGCAGATCGGCCAGTTCCTGCACCACTTCCGCCTGCGTGTTGAACCAGGTCGCGCTGCCCTGCGCGGGATTGACGGCGGCTGCACTCGCGGCGACGGCGGGCTCGATCCTGGCGGCCAGCTTGCGCGCCATATCCTGAGCCTGATCGCGTGCCGGGCCATGGCCCGCCTCTTCCTCGGCCATCGATTCGATCAGCTTGGCGGCCAGTTGCAGGGGCAGGCTGCCAGCAGCCTCGGCGAGGCGGAACGCCTGCTGCGCATCGGCGCGCGCGCCGTCGACGTCGCGCAGCACCAGGCGTATGGGCGCCAACGCCATATGGGCCTGGGCTCCACGCCGCGGGTTGGACTGGGCCTGCGCAGACCGGCTCGCCGCCGCGTAGGCACGCAGGCCTTCCTGCAGATGCCCCGTCGACAAAGCCAGGTTGCCCGCCGTCATGAAGACCCAGTAGCGCAGTGGCTCGTCCTTGGTCTTCTCGACCCAGGGCAAGGCCTCGTTCACCCAGTCGTAGGCCGCATTTGCGCGCCCCGTGAGCTGCAGCATCGTCGCGCGCAGCGCAAAAGCCGACGCCATGGCTGCGGCATTGCCCTCGCGTTCGCCCAGATCGATGAGCTCAGACGTGGCGGCATCGGCCACGGTGAACTGGTCCGTCAAGCCATGGGCATATCCCCAGGCGGCGAGAAAGACGCGCAGATTGTCGCCCCCCAGGGCCCGGGCCTGCGCCTCCAGCGGCCGCAGGCGTGCAACCAACTCGGCCGGCTCGCTGCCATGGCTTGATTCAATGGCTTCGATCTGCTGGGCGAGCGTCGGGGCCGCCACGCAAGGCCCGCCCAGCATCGACAGCAGCAGCAGCCATCCCACCAGCCAGGACCGGCTGGCTGACAGAGGGACAGAGCTGAAAACCTTGGGAAAGGCGCTGCGCATCGGGCTTGACTAGCCGTGAGACGCACAGACTGTAGAAGCAATGTTCCCCGCGTTGTCAGCCAGACCGCGGCGTTTGCGCGGCCAATGTCACGCCGGCCGCGATCAGCTGAACAGCCTCCGCGCCGCCGGCGAGCCTGCCGCCAGGTCACGGCCCGCCAGCGCTTCGTAGAGCTTCTTCAGCTCCACGTCGATGGCCGCAAAGGCATGCAGGCCCAGCACCTGGCCGCGGTCGTCGCAGACTTCGGCCTCCAGGTCACGCGCCAACGACCGGGCCGACTCCTGCCAGCTCGCGAACGGCTCGGCCTCGGCCGGCGTCTGCGGCACGTCCAGGGCGAGCGTGAGCTCGCGCAGCGACAGCGCCTCGGGGTCTTCGGCCAGGGCGGCCTGGGCATCGAATTGCAACGTCAGCACAGGCGGCGCGCCCTCTTCGCTCGAAGGCATCACCAGGCGCCCCGGCAGCGCGCCAGCGACGAAGCCATGCCGCGCGGCGGCCTGCTGCACAAAGCCGGGCGTCCAGGCTGCACCGCGGGCACGCAACAGCAGCGCGAGCTGCGCGTCATGGCTGGCGGCGAACTGGTCCAGCTCACGGGCGCGGGCGACGACGTCCAGCATGTCCGGGAACTGCACGAAGCCCCCCACGCCGTCGGCAAAGCCCTGGATCTTCTGCACGAACTCGGAGTACTCGATCTCGTTGAGCGCCCCGCTGCGGTTGGCCATCTTCAGGCCGGCCTGGAATTCGCTGTAGCGCTGGCCCGCCATGGGCAGCTCCCAGTCACCGCTCTCGGCGTTCTGGCCTTCGATCTGGAAGGACTTGGTGCCGGCGCGATGGCTGCCGGGCTGGTGCTGCATCGCAAGCTCACCGGCCACCGGTTGTTCGACGGTGATCGCAGCAATCGCGTCGATCAGTGCATCGATACGTGCCGATGGCCGGCGCAGCGGGCGGGCAACGGCGGGCAATGCCACTTCCAATGGCTCCTCACCGGCAACGCCCTCGGCCGTCACCGGCGGTGAGTCGAAGTGCGGCTCCTCCATCGGCGGCACGGCGCGCTTCGGGCCGGCCTTGCGCGCCGTCCAGGCGCCATGGGCGATGACGGCGGCAAGTACGAGGCCGCCAACGATGGCAAGGAGAGTCGTCAGCGTCATGCTCATGCGTCTGCCATGGCCAGGGCCTTGTCCATGTCCACCGCGACGATGCGCGACACGCCCTGCTCCTGCATCGTGACGCCAATCAGTTGTTCAGCCATTTCCATCGCAATCTTGTTGTGCGAGATGAAGAGGAATTGCGTGCCCGAGCTCATCTTGGTCACCAGCTTGGCATAACGCTCGGTGTTGGCGTCGTCCAGCGGGGCGTCCACCTCGTCCAGCAGGCAGAACGGTGCCGGGTTGAGCTGGAAGATCGCAAACACCAGGGCGATCGCTGTCAGCGCCTTCTCGCCGCCCGAGAGCAGGTGGATGGTGCTGTTCTTCTTGCCCGGCGGCTGGGCCATGACCTGCACGCCGGCGTCCAGGATCTCGTCGCCCGTCATCACCAGCCTCGCCTGGCCGCCACCAAACAGCTCGGGGAACATGCGGCCGAAGTGGTCGTTGACCTGGTTGAAGGTCGAGCCCAGCAGGTCGCGCGTTTCGAGGTCGATCTTGTGGATCGCGTCCTCCAGCGTCTTGATCGCGGAGTTCAAGTCGGTGCACTGCGAGTCGAGGAACGTCTTGCGCTCGCGCGCCGCCGTCAGCTCGTCCAGCGCAGCGAGGTTGACCGCACCCAGCGCCGCGATCTCACGGTTGATGCGGTCGATCTCGCCCTGCAGGCCGTAGAGCTTGACGGCACCGTCCTCGATGGACTTGGCCAGCGCCTCCAGGTCGACCTGGGCCGCTTCGAGCTGCTCGCGGTACTGCGCGCCACCGAGCTGGGCAGCCTGCTCCTCGAGCTGCAGCTTGGTGATGGCCTCGCGCAGCGGGTCCAGGCTGCGCTCAAAGGTCATGCGCTGCTCGTCAGCCTTGCGCAGGCGCAAGGTGAGGTCGTCGTAGCTGGCACGCACTGCAGACAGCGCCTGCTCGCGCTCGACTTTGATGGCCAGCGCGTCCTGCAGGCCCGCCTGGGCGGCCGCATCGTTCAGCGTGTCCAGCTCGGTCTGCAGGCTGGCGGCGGAGGTCGCGACGGTGGCAATCTGCGCATCGGCCGTCTCGATGCCGCGCTGCAATTCACCGCGGCGGGCGGCCAGCGTCTGCGTTGCGAAACGCGCCTCCTGGGCACGGCGCTCCAGTGCACGCAACTGCTCGCGGGCGTCGGCCAGCTTGCGCTCGGCGGCGATGACGCCGTCGTCCAATTCGGCATGGCGCTGCTGGGCGTCGCCCAACTGGATGTCCAACTCCTCGAAGCGGGCCTCGCCCACGGCGCGGCGCTCTTGCAGCGCCTCCTGCTGTGCGGCGATCTCGGCCAGCTCGGCGTCCAGCGCGCTGCGGCGCTGCTGGCTGGCCTCAGCCTGCTGCGACAAGCGCAACAGCTCGACGTGGAGCTGATGGGCCCGCGTCTGCGCCTCGCTGGCCTCGCGACGCAGCGCAGTCAACCGGCCGTTCGCATCGTTGAACTGATGCTCGACACGGCTCAGCGACAGGCGGGCCTCGTCGGCGATCAGGTTCTGCCCGCGTTGGGCCGTCGTCAGCTGTTCGATTTCCTGGGCCCGCGCCAGCAGGCCGGCCTGCTCGGAATCCGGCGCATAAAAGGTCACCGAGAACTGGCCCACGGCATGACCTTGCGGCGTCAGGATCAGCTCGCCGTGCGTCAGCTTGCCGCGGGCAGCCAGGGCTTCGTCAAGGTTGGCGGCCGTGTAGATGCCTTCCAGCCAGTCGTTCAGCAGCGCGGCCAGGCCGGCGTCATCCAGGCGCAGCAGCGCGGTCAGCTTGGGCAGCGTCTCGTGCGTGTTGGCAATGCTGGCTTCGGGCGTCGAATAGAAGGCCAGACGGGCCGGCGGTGAATCGGCCTCGAAGGCGCGCACGGTGTCCAGCCGGCCCACGCTGAGCGCACCCATGCGCTCGCGCAGTGCGGCTTCGAGGGCGTTTTCCCAGCCGAGCTGGATGTGCAGCCGCGTCCACAGGCCTTGCAGGCCGTCCAGGCCGTGCTTGGCCAGCCAGGGCTTGAGCTTGCCCTCCGTCTGCACCTTCTCCTGCAAGGCCTTCAAGGCCTCCAGGCGGGCGGTCAGTTCGGACTGCTTGGCAAGCTGGGCGTTGGCGTCTTGCTGGGCGCTACGGCGCTGCTCTTCCAGCACCGGCAGCTGCTCTGCCAGCTCTTGCAAGCGTGCATCGGCCAGGTCGCGCGCCTCGTCGGCCCCGGCACTGCGCTCGCGCAGAGATTCCAGCGCCTCGGTGTCTGGGGCGCCCAGTGCGCGGGACTCGGCCGTCAGCCGGTCCTCGCGCTGGCGCAGGCTGCGGGCCTGTTCGTCCACGCTGCGGCTTTCGGCCGCCAGCACCTGGATCTGCTGCTGCACCTGCGCAACCAGCGTGCGCTGCTCGTTCGCCCGGGCCTGGGCGGCGCGCAGCGCGTCCTCGGTCACCGGCAACTGGGCCTGCTGCTCCTCGGCCTGGGCGGCCAGGATCTCGCTCTGCTCGTCGGCACCGGCGATCTGCTCGGCAATGCCCTCCAGCTCCGCCTTGGCCTGTTCGATGCGCTCACGCCACTGGCCGTCCTGCGCATGCAACTCGGCCAGGCGCTGTTGGGCTCGGGTGCGGCTCTCCACGACGAAGCGGATGCGCTCCTCCAGTCGGCTCACCTCCAACTGGGCCTCGGCAAAGCGGCCCTGGGAGGCATGCAGCTCGTCACCGGCCGCGTAATGCGCCTGGCGCACCTCTTCGAGCTCGGCCTCGACGCCGCGCAACTCGGCCGTGCGGGCCTCCAAAGCGTTGACCGCTTCGGCATGCGCCGTCTTGACCCGCGACGCCTCGTTGCCGGCGTCGCGCAGCTTCAGGAACCACAGCTGGTGCAGCTTCAGCGTGCCGGCGTCCTGCAAGCTGCGATAGCTCGCTGCGACCTCGGCCTGGCGCTCCAGCTTCTCGAGGTTGCTGTTCAGCTCGCGCAGGATGTCGTCGACGCGGGTGAGGTTTTCGCGCGTGTCCTTGAGCCGGTTTTCGGTCTCGCGGCGGCGTTCCTTGTACTTGGACACGCCGGCGGCCTCTTCCAGGAAGAGGCGCATCTCCTCGGGCTTGCTCTCGATGATGCGGGAGATGGTGCCCTGGCCGATGATGGCGTAGGCGCGCGGCCCCAGGCCCGTGCCCAGGAACACGTCCTGCACGTCGCGGCGGCGCACCGGCTGGTTGTTGATGAAGTAGCTGCTCGTGCCGTCACGCGTCAGCACGCGCTTGACGGCGATCTCGGTGAATTGGTTCCACGGCCCGCCGGCGCGCGCCGAGGCGTTGTCGAACACCAGTTCCACGCTGGATCGGCCCGCGGGCTTGCGGTTGCCCGAGCCGTTGAAGATGACGTCCTGCATGGACTCGCCACGCAATTCGCTGGCCTTGCTCTCGCCCAGCACCCAGCGCACCGCGTCCATGATGTTGGACTTGCCGCAGCCATTGGGGCCCACGACGCCCACGAGTTGCCCTGGCAACTGGAAGGTCGTGGGTTCAGCGAAGGATTTGAAGCCGGCCAGCTTGATCGAATTCAGCCGCATGTAGCTCGGACGTAAGCCCTTGATTTGGCTAAAGAAAAGCGCCTTTCAGGGGCGCTTCGACGGGGTCGGATGATACCATTCGCCCCCTCGCAAGAAGCCCACGATCATGGCCACCAAGAAGTCCCCTGCCCCCGCCAAATCCTCAAAGAAGGCTGCCAAGCCCAAGATGCGCGAAGTCCCCAAGAACCCGCCGTCCAAGCCCAGCAAGGAGATCCTGGTCTTCCCCAACCCGAATCCGGAACGCGACTACGTCATCCAGTTCCAGGTGCCGGAGTTCACCTGCCACTGCCCGCTGACGGGCCAGCCCGATTTCGCCCACTTCGTGATCGACATGATCGCGGACGAGCTCTGCGTGGAGCTCAAGAGCCTGAAGATGTACTTCTGGAGCTACCGCAACGAGGGCGCCTTCCATGAGAAGGTCACCAACAAGATCCTGGACGACATCGTCAAGGTCACCGACCCGCGCTTCATCCGCATCACGGCCAAGTGGTACGTGCGTGGCGGTATCTACACCAACGTCGTGGCCGAGCACCGCAAGCCGGGCTGGACGCCCGCGCCCCGCGTGGATCTCCAGAGCCACGCGTTTGAATCGGGCATGCTCGCCTGAAAAGGCTCAGCGGAGATTACGCCGGCGCAGCACCACCAGCAACAAGCCGGCGCCCAGCATCAGCGCGCTGCCGGGCTCCGGCACGGCGATGACGTCGCCGTGCAGGCGGAAGGCCAGGTCAGGCCCGAAGGCCGCCGTGCCGTCCGAGGTGCCGTAGGCGGAGAAGCCCGTCGCGTTCAGGCCGGCGTTGTAGGTCGTGAAGCCGTCGACGATGGTGAAGGCCGGGTTCAGACTCACCATCTCCAGTTGGCCGCTGGCCGTGCCGTGCTGCGTCCAGTCGCCCTGCACGAACACGACGACGACAAAGAGGCTGCCGTTGCTGATCAGGCCATTGCCGCCGCCCTGGAAGTCCAGCGAGTACTCGGCCGGGCCCACGTTGCGGCGGATGAAGCTCGGGCCCAGATCGCCCGCCGCCGTGTCGTAGCCCAGGTCGTAGGCGCCGCGCGTGCCGCCAACCATGGCGAGATCGCCTGTTGAGCTGCCGCTGCTGCCCGGGTCGGTCACGTTGGACACGGTAAGGAAAGCGTCGCTGGAGCCGCTGTAGGCGCCGGCCATCCAGCTGAAATTGCTCTGGCCGGTGCGCACCGAGGGGTTGTAGCCCAGGGCCTGGTCACCGTCGACACCGCTGACGTCCACGTGCACGTCGTAGCGGGCGTTCGCGCCCGAGAACATGCCGTCGGCAAAGGTGACGAAATAGGCCGACACGCGGTAGTCGAAGTTCAAGTCGGCCTGTGCCACCGGCGCCAGGCCGGCCGCCAGGGCCAGCGCGCCAACGCGCAGCAGGGATGCAAAAACGTTCCTCATGCGAACTCCTTGTGACGCCGCGGAAATGCAGCCTTGCCCGACCTGTTGCAGGGGCCGTACCAGCCCCGCCCCGCCGACTGTGCGCGCCCCAGGGCAGCCACAAGGTGACATGCAGGTGACGAGTGCGTAAGCAACCGCCGCTTGAGGCATGCTGTCAAGCCAGCCGACACCCCATCGCATGACCCACGCCATTGATGCCGAACTGATCGAGCGCGAGCTGCAACGCCTCGCCGCCAGTGCACCCTTTCGCCGTGCGGTGCGGCATCTGCGTTTTCTGCGCCATCTGATTCAGCTCGCCCAGGACGGTGACGCGGCCGGTCAGCGCGAGATGGCACTGGGCATCACCGTCTTCCACCGTCGCGCCGACGTCTTCGACCCGCGCAGCGACACCATCGTGCGCGTCGAGGCGCGCCGGCTGCGGCAAAAGCTCGCCGCGTATTACGAGGCCGAGGGTCGCGACGCGCGGCTGGAGTTCGTGCTGCCGGTCGGCAGCTATGCACTGCAGTTGCACCCCCGCGCACCGGCGGCCGAGCCGGCCAGAACCGCCGCACTGGAGCGCGTGAGCCTGGGCCGCGCCGCCCTGGCCATGGGCAGCGTGGACGGGAGCCAGCGCGCCCAGCAACTCGCAGACGAAGCCCTGGCCTTGCAGCCAGACCTGGGCGCGGCCCTGCTGCTGAAGGCGGCCGCCCTCGTCTTCTCGGTGGGCTTGACCGCCCTGCCCGCCCCCGACGCGATGCTGGCGGCCCGCGAGGCCGCCGAAATCGCTCTGGCCGATGGCTCCCTGGCCGCCACCGAACGGGCCGAAGGCCACGGCCTGCTCGCGACCATCGCCTTCAGCTTCGAGCGGCGCTGGCCCGAGGCGCTGGCCCAGGTACAGCGCGCGCTGGCACTGGCGCCGACAGCCAGCCTGCATGCCCGCCACGGCTGGATGCTGATGTTCGCCGGCCGTTTTGACGCCGCCCGCGCGGCCTATGCCGCGGCGCGTGCACTGGACCCGGTGTCGCTGCATTTCCGTGCCCACGAGGGTCTCATCGAGCTCTATGCGCGCCGTTACGACGAGGCCGGCAAGGTCTTCGATGACGTCCTCAGCGTGTCGCCGGGCCATGTCGTGGCGCAGTCGCTGGCCGCCGCCCTGCATCTCTACGCCGGCCGCATCGATGCTGGCCTGGCGGCCTACCGAGAACTGGCCCAGCGCCTGCCGGCCCTCAGCATCGGCCGCTGTGGCGTTGCCCAAGCGCTGGCCCTGGCCGGTGATGCGGCAGCGGCCGAGCGGGAGTTCGACATCCTGCAAGCCGGCTTCGAGGCCGGCGACACGCCGCCCTACCAGCTCGCCATGGTCAGGGCCCGGCTGGGCGATGCCGCAGGCGCACTCGACTGGCTGGAGCGAGCCGCCGGACTGCACGACTTCAACGTCGTCTGCGTCGGCGTGGACCCCGCCTTCGACAGCTTGCGTTCCGACCCTCGCTTCGCCGCCCTGCTCGCCCGCGCCGGCATCAGCGCTTCATGACCGGGTTGCGCCGCCAGGCGTCCTGGTTGTCGTCCACGATACGGCCTGTATTCAGCGTCGCGAGGTAGCGCTTGAGCATGGCGTCGAACTCGGCGAGCCGCCCCAGGCAGGCACTGCGGCGCGACCAGCCCACGTAGTTCAGCGCCTCGGCCACATGGGGCCGCAGCGCGACGAACTTGCCCTCATTGCCGCTGGAGATCAGATAGGACAGCGCCGGGTAGTGAGGCGAGATGAAGTAGTCGATGCGGCCAATGTCGAGCTTCATGAAGTTTTCCTTGATGCCCGGGCCGGTCTCGACGGTCAGCCGCGCCTCGATGAACTCGTCCAGGCCGTCGCCAAAGCGCGTGCCGTGCGTGGCGCCGCCGCGCAAGCCCACCAAGTCTTCGCGTTTGCTGAACCTGAGCTTGTCCCCGGTGCGCACGAAGACCGAGCTCGGGTTGGTGAAGATGGGCGTGTCGCCATAGGCCAAGTAGGCCTCGCGCTCGGGCGTGCGCTTGAGCTCGGTGATGATGTCCACGTCGCCCACACGGGCCGTCTGCAGCACGCGCACGAACGGCCCCACATAGCGCAGCTCATAGGGCAGCTTGATCGCCTGCAGCACCGCCAGCACCACGTCGACGCTGGCGCCGCGCAGCGTCTGGCCGTCGTACCAGGCGTAAGGCGGGTATTCCGGGTCGGCCGTCACGACGACCTTGGTGCATTGCCCCCGGGCCGCCAGGCTTACGGCAAGCAGGGCCAAGGTCAGCCAGCAGCGCTTCATCTTTGTGCCTCCCCAGGCTGCGGCTGCTCACGGGCCGCGCCCTATCATCGCCGCATGAGTTTTCCCGTCAATCCACGGCTGGACCGGCTGCAGCCCTATCCGTTCGAACGCCTGAAGGCGCTGACCTCCGGCATCACGCCCAACCCGGCCTTTTCGCCCATCTCCCTGGGCATAGGCGAGCCCCGCCACGCCGCGCCGGCCCTCATCGAGGAGGCCATCAAGGGCGCCATGAAGGGCTTGTCCGGCTACCCGGCCACCGCCGGCACGCCGGCGCTGCGTGAGGCGATCGCGGCGTGGATTGCCCGCCGCTATGGCCTGAACGTGGACCCGGCGACCCAGGTGCTGCCCGTCAACGGCTCGCGCGAGGCGTTGTTCGCCATCGCCCAAACCGTCGTCGACAGCTCGCGGCCCGGCGCCACGGTCGTCTGCCCCAACCCGTTCTATCAGATCTACGAGGGGGCGGCCCTGCTGGCCGGCGCCGACGTGGCCTTCGCCAACTCCGACCCGGCGCGCAACTTCGCCGTGGACTGGCGCCAGATCGACGACGCCACCTGGGCCCGCACCCAGTTGCTCTACGTCTGCTCGCCGGGCAACCCCAGCGGCGCCGTGATGCCGCTGCCCGAGTGGCAGGCCCTTTTCGAGCTGAGCGACCGCCATGGTTTTGTCATTGCGTCGGACGAGTGCTACTCGGAGATTTATTTCCGCGACGAAGCCCCGCTCGGTGGCCTGGAAGCCGCCGCCAAGCTGGGCCGCAGCGATTTCCGCAACCTGATCGCCTTCACGTCGCTGTCCAAGCGCTCCAACGTGCCCGGGCTGCGCTCGGGCTTCGTGGCCGGCGACGCGGCGCTGCTCAAGCGCTTCCTGCTCTACCGCACCTACCACGGCAGCGCCATGAGCCCACTCGTGCAGGCAGCCAGCATCGCCGCCTGGAGCGACGAGGCCCATGTCGTCGAGAACCGGGCTCGCTACCGCCACAAGTTCAATGAAGTGACGCCACTGCTGGCCCAGGTGCTGGACGTTGCGTTGCCCGACGCCGGCTTCTACCTCTGGGCCGCTGTACCAGGTGGTAACGACGTGGCGTTCGCCCAGGGCCTGCTCGGTCAATACAATCTGGCTGTCCTGCCGGGCAGCCTGCTGGCCCGCGAAGCCCAGGGGGCCAACCCAGGTGCCGGGCGCATCCGCCTGGCTCTTGTCGCCGACGAGGCCGAGTGTCTTGAAGCCGCCCACCGCATCGTCTCCTTCACGAAATCCCTCTCATGACCACCGCTGAACTGCAAAGCCTGATCGATCTCGCCTGGGACAACCGCGCGTCTCTGGACCCCGTCAACGCCCCTGAGGTACGCCAGGCCGTCGAGCACGTCATCGGCGAACTGGACGCCGGCCGCCTGCGCGTCGCGACGCGCGAAGGCGTGGGCCAGTGGACGGTGCACCAGTGGGTCAAGAAGGCCGTGCTGCTGTCCTTCCGCCTGAACGACAACCGCATCATGGGCGACAAGGAGCTGACCTTCTTCGACAAGGTGCCCACCAAGTTCGCCGGCATGAGCGAGGCCGAGCTGCGTGCCACGGGCGTGCGCGTCGTGCCGCCGGCCGTCGCCCGCCGCGGCAGCTTCCAGGCCAAGAACGTGGTGCTGATGCCTTCGTACGTGAACATCGGCGCCTACGTGGACGAAGGCGCCATGGTCGACACCTGGGCCACCGTGGGCTCCTGCGCCCAGATCGGCAAGAACGTGCACCTGTCCGGCGGCGTGGGCATCGGCGGCGTGCTGGAGCCGCTGCAGGCCAACCCGACCATCATCGAGGACAACTGTTTCATCGGTGCCCGGTCCGAGGTCGTCGAAGGCGTCATCGTCGAGGAGAACTCGGTCATCTCCATGGGTGTGTACATCGGCCAGAGCACGCCCATCTACGACCGCGCGACCGACACCGTGAGCTACGGCCGCATTCCGGCCGGCTCCGTCGTCATCTCTGGGTCACTGCCCAAGGACGGTGGCCGCTACTCGCTGTATGCGGCCATCATCGTGAAGCGCGTCGACGCCCAGACGCGCTCCAAGACCAGCATCAACGAACTGCTGCGCGCCTGATCATGAGTGCTCCCAGCGCCGGCAACATGGAGCGCATCCTTCGGCTGATGGCCGACAAGGGTGCTTCGGACTGCTATCTGTCGGCCAACATGCCGGTGCTGATCCGCATCAACGGGCAGACCGTGCAGTTGTCGGACCAGCTCCTGACGCCCCCGCAGCCGCGCCAGCTCATCGCGGAGGTCATCGACCCGAGCTCGCTGGCCGAACTGGACAACAGCGGCGAGCTGAACATGGCCGTGTCGGTGCGTGGCGTGGGCAGCTTCCGGCTGTCGGGCTTTCGCCAGCGCGGCTCCATCGCCGGCGTGTTCCGTCACATCCCGCATGACATCCCGACGCTGGAGTCCTTGAGCCTGCCGCCCGTGCTGGGCACGATGATCAAGGAAAAGCGCGGCCTCATCCTGATGGTGGGCGCCACCGGCACCGGCAAGAGCACCACGCTCGCGTCCATGCTGGAGCTGCGCAACCAGACCATGACCGGGCACATCCTCACCATCGAGGACCCGATCGAATACCTGTTCAGCAACAAGCGCTCGGTCGTCAACCAGCGCGAGATCGGCCGCGACACGGCGTCGCTGCAGATCGCACTGAAGAACGCGCTGCGCCAGGCGCCGGACTGCATCCTCATCGGCGAAATTCGCGATCGCGACACGATGACCGCGGCCATCAGCTATGCGCTGTCCGGCCACCTTGTGCTGGCCACGCTGCACGGCAACAACACCTATCACGCGCTGAACCGCATCCTGTCCTTCTACACGCCGGAGTCCCGCCCGGCGCTGCTGAACGACTTGGCGGCCGGCTTGAAAGCCATCGTGTCGCAGCGCCTGGTGCGCGCCACGGCCGGCGGCCGGGTGCCCGTCATCGAGATCCTGCTGAACACCAAGCTGGTGTCCGAGCTCATCGAGCAGGGCGACTTCGCCGGTGTGAAGGAGGCGATGGAGAAGTCCATCGCCGAGGGTTCGCAGACCTACGAAGAGCATTTCGCCAAGCTCATCACCGACGGCACCATCACCCGCGAGGAAGGCCTCGCCTTCGCCGACTCGCCCACCAACCTGTTGTGGCGGCTGCAGAACGAGGCGCCCGGCGCGCGCCTCACGACCGCGCCGCGCAAGGAAGAAAAGGCCGGCGACGAGGCCAGCTTCACCGAAATCACCCTGGACGTACGCGGCTCTTGAAACTGATCTCCTGCATTGAAACCCAAGCCGCCCGCCTCGACCAGGCGGGTTTGTTTTTTGGCCATGGCACGACCAACGCCTTCGACGAGGCGGCGTGGCTGGCGCTGTGGCGCCTGGGCCTGCCGCTGGACGCGTTGGACGAGCACGCCGAGCGCGAGCTGACCGAGGCCGAGCAAGCCGCCATTGCGGCTCTCGTGGACGAACGCATCGCAACCCGCAAGCCCGCGGCCTACCTGACCGGCGAAGCGTGGCTCCAGGGCGTGCCCTTCACCATTGACGAGCGAGCCATCGTGCCGCGCAGCTTCATTGCCGAATTGATCGCCGACGCGAGCATCGACCCCTGGCTGGGCGAGGACACCCGCCGAGTGCTGGACCTGTGCACCGGCAACGGCAGCCTGGCCGTGCTGGCGGCCATGGCCTGGCCGGAGATCGAGGTCGACGCGCTGGACCTCAGCGAGGACGCACTGGCGGTTGCCAAGCTCAATGTGGAACGTCACGGCCTGGCGGAGCGCATCCGACTGCTGCAGGGTGATGGCCTGAAGGGCGCCCAGGGGCCCTACGACCTCATCCTCTGCAATCCGCCCTATGTCAACAGCCAGAGCATGGCCGCCCTGCCCGCCGAATACCAGGCCGAGCCCGAGCTGGCCCTGGCCGGCGGCAGCGACGGCATGGACTTCATCCGCGAGCTGCTGCGCGCGGCACCTGCGGCGCTGAACGAGAACGGCGTGCTGGTGCTGGAGATCGGCAACGAGCGCACCTTCTTCGAGGCCGCCTTCCCCGAGCTTGAAGTCGTCTGGATGGAAACGTCCTCGGGCGCCGACCAGGTGCTGCTGCTGACCCGGGAGGCCCTGCTGTGATCACGCTGCGCGACATCACGCTGCGCCGCGGCGTCAAGGTGGTGCTGGACGGCGCCTCGGCGACGCTGCAGCCCGGTGAAAAGATCGGCCTGGTGGGCCGCAACGGCGCTGGCAAGTCCAGCTTGTTTGCGCTGCTGACGAACCGCCTGGGCAATGACAAGGGCGAGGTCGAGGTGCCCAAGCACTGGCGCCGCTCCGAAGTGGCCCAGGACATGCCCGAGACCGAGGACGGCGCCACCGACTTCGTGCTGCAAGGCGACCTGCCGCTGGTGGCCGCGCGTGTGGCACTGGCCGAAGCCGAAGCCGCAAACGACGGTCACGCGATGGCCGACGCGCATGCCGCGCTGGCCGATGCCGGCGCCTTCGACGCCCGCTCCCGCGCGCAGGCGCTGCTGATGGGACTTGGCTTCAAGACCGAGCAGCTTGACGCGCCGGTGAACAGCTTCTCCGGCGGCTGGCGCATGCGCCTGCAACTCGCCCGTGCGCTGATGTGCCCGGCCGAGCTGATGCTGCTGGACGAGCCCACCAACCACTTGGACCTGGACGCCCTGGTCTGGCTTGAAGCCTGGCTGCTGCGCTACGAAGGCACCATGATCGTCATCAGCCACGACCGCGAATTCCTCGACGCCATCACCAAGGTCACGCTGCACTTGGACGAAGGCAAGCTGATTCGCTATGGCGGCAACTACACCAGCTTCGAGACCCAGCGCGCCGAGCGCATGGTGTTGCAGCAGGCCGCCTTCGCCAAGCAGCAGGACCGAGTGGCGCACCTGCAGAAGTTCATCGACCGCTTCAAGGCCAAGGCCAGCAAGGCCAAGCAGGCACAGAGCCGCGTGAAGGCGCTTGAACGCATGGAGAAGCTCGCGCCGGTGCTGGCTTCCGCCGACTTCAACTTCGAGTTCCGCGAGCCGCTGAACCTGCCCAACCCGATGCTGATGTTCGACGAGATGGCGGCGGGCTACGGCACCACCACCATCGTGCGCGACATCGACCGCTCGGTGCTGGCCGGCCAGCGCATCGGCATCCTGGGCGCCAACGGCCAGGGCAAGTCCACGCTGGTGAAGACGATTGCCGGCACGCAGCTGCCGTTGTCCGGTCGCATGACGCAGGGCAAGGGCTTGTCCATCGGCTACTTTGCCCAGCAGGAGCTGGACGTGCTGCGCCTGGACGAGGGCGCGCTGGAACACATGGTGCGCCTGGCCCGCGAGGTGGGCCCACAGGGCCGCGAACAGGAGCTGCGCGACTTCCTCGGCCAGTTCCGCTTCACGGGCGACATGGTCAACCAGGCCGTGGGCAGCCTGTCGGGCGGCGAGAAAGCGCGCCTGGTGCTGGCCATGCTGGTGTGGCAGCGCCCCAACCTGCTGCTGCTGGACGAGCCGACCAACCATCTGGACCTGAACACCCGTGAGGCGCTGTCCATGGCGCTCAACGAGTTCGAGGGCACGGTCATGCTGGTCAGCCACGACCGCGCGTTGCTGCGCGAGGTCTGCGACGAGTTCTGGCTGGTGGCCGACGGCGTCGTCAAGCCCTTTGACGGCGACCTGGACGACTACCAGCGCTGGCTGCTGGAGCAGAGCAAGGAAGCCGCGCGCGCGGCCAAGAAGGGGTCCGCCCCGGCTGCGGCTCCTGCACCCATGGTGGCCGCCCCGGTGCCTGCGCCCCGCGAGGACCGCAAGGCCTCAGGCCAGGCGCGCGCCAAGCTGGCCGAGCAGACCCGGCCGTTGCGCAAGGAGATGGAGCAGATCGACAAGCGGCTTCACACCCTGGCCGAGGAGCGCAAGGAGATCGAAGCGCAGCTGGCCGAGGGCGCCGCCGCATCGGCCATCGCCGAGATGGGCAAACGGCTCAAGGCGATTGCCGACCAGCTCGAAGCCGACGAGATGCGCTGGCTGGAGCTGGGCGAACAGATCGAGGCGATGTCCGCCTAGGCTGCCAAAACCGCTGCCAGCGCGAGAGCGCCGGGCAGCGCTTGCACGTACAGGATCTTCTTGGACGCCGTGGCCGCGCCGAACACGCCGGCCACGACGACGCAGCCCAGGAAGAACACCAGCCAGGGCTTGCCCGCGCCTGCGGCGCCCTGCATCAGCCCCCACACGAGGCCCGCCACCAGGAAGCCGTTGTAGAGGCCCTGGTTGGCCGCCAGCGCCTTGCTGCGCTCGGCGAAGTCGGCGTCCAGCCCGAAGGCCTTGCGGCCCAGCGGCTTGGTCCAGAAGAACATTTCCAGCACCAGGAAGTACAGGTGCAGCAGCGCCACCAGCGCCGCCAGCACGATTGCGACCATCTGCATTGCCTCTCTCCTTGTCGTTTCATTGATTGGGGGTGGCGCATCGTCTCAGATCGGCCTAGCGTCCGGTGTCGCGCGAAAGACCATTTAACTTGTGTGCAATTAAATTGTTGACTACATTAACATCCATGGCACGCAGCAAGACCCCCTCCACCGCCGGCGATCCCCGGGAGCAATGGCTCCAGCTGGACCGTCAGCTGTGCTTTGCGCTCTACAGCAGCTCGCTGGCCATGACCAAGATCTACAAGCCTTTGCTGGCACCGCTGGGCCTGACCTACCCGCAATACCTCGTCATGCTGGTGCTGTGGGAGATCGACGGCCTGAGCGTGTCCCAGCTGGGCCAGCGCCTGTCGCTGGACTCCGGCACGCTGACGCCGCTGCTCAAGCGCCTGGAGGCGCTGGGCCACATCGAGCGCCGCCGTGCTCGCGACGACGAGCGCCGCGTCGACATCTTCCTGACTCCGGCCGGCCGCGCCCTGCGCGCCCAGGCCCTGGACATCCCCGGCCAGCTTGCATGCGCCAGCGCCTGCGAACTGGACGAGGTCATCGCGCTGACACAACGGCTGCATCAGCTGCGTCAGCAACTCAACCGGTCCGCCGACGCGGCCGCCTGATTTCCTCCCCACCCACCACCCCTAGGAGCCCACCATGGCCATCGAAAAAGCCCTCTACACCGCCACCGCCACCGCCACCGGTGGCCGCGCCGGCACCGCCAAGTCTTCGGACGGCGCGCTGGACGTGACCCTGACCACGCCCAAGCAACTGGGCGGCGACGGCGCCCCCGGCACCAACCCCGAGCAGCTGTTCGCCGCTGGCTACTCCGCCTGCTTCATCGGCGCGATGAAGGCCGTGTCGGCCCGCCAGAAGGTGTCCTTGCCCGCCGAAGTCTCGATCACGACGGAAGTCGGCATCGGCCCCCACGCCAACAAGCCGGGCGCCTTCGGCATCCAGGTCGCGATGAAGATCTCCGTTCCGGGCATGGACCGCGCCGCGCTGGAGACGCTGGTCGCCACGGCTCACGAAGTCTGCCCGTACTCGAACGCCACGCGCGGCAACATCGACGTCACGCTGACCATCGTCTGAGACCACCCCGCATGAGCGCCGGTTCGTGACATCCGTCACGACGGCGTCATGTCGGCGGGCCAGCATCGCGGGTTTTCCAACCAACCCGGAGACCCGCGATGCGCCCCTTCCTCCCCACCGTGCTGGCCAGCGCCCTGCTGGCCCTCGCCGCCCAAAGCCGCGCGGCCGACCCGGTGCTGATCGGCATGGGCAACCTCAGCGGCTCGCTGAGCGACCTCTCCGGCCTGAACTACAACCTCGAAAGCGGCCTGGCCGCCAATTTGCTCGGTGGGCTGGGTTCGGGCCTGGCCTGGGCCGGCGGCAACACCTTCCTGGCCCTGCCGGACCGCGGCCCCAACGCCAATGACTGGGGCGCACCGCAGCTGGACAACACAACGTCCTTCATCAGCCGCTTCCACACGCTGCAGCTCGATCTCGTCGCCAGCGCGCCGGGCTCCGCCCTGCCCTACACCATCGCGCCCACGTTGCAGTCCACGACGCTGCTGTCCAGCACCACGGCGCTGAACTACGGCCCCAAGGCGCCCACGGTGGCCGGCATCGTCGACAGCAGCACGCTGGCCGCAGGCAGCAAGAACTACTTCTCCGGCCGCTCGGACAACTTCGCCGCGGGCCTGTCCACCAACCCGGCCAACGCCCGGCTGGACCCGGAAGGCATCCGCGTCTCCAACGACGGCAAGAGCGTCTTCATCTCCGACGAGTACGGCCCCTACGTCTACCAGTTCGACCGCGCCACCGGCGAGCGCCTCCGCACTTTCAGCCTGCCCAGCAGCTTCGCAGTCAGCAACCTGAGCAGCTCGGGCGCTGCCGAGATCTCGGGCAACACGACCGGCCGCGTCGCCAACAAGGGCATGGAAGGCCTGGCCATCTCGCCGGACGGCAAGACGCTGTTCGGCTTCGTGCAGAGCCCGCTGGCCCAGGACGGTGGCGACGGCGGCCGCTACAACCGCATCGTCAAGATCGACATCGCGACCGGCGCCGTCAGCCAGTTCGCCTTCGACAACCAGATCGCCGGCAAGGCCTACAACAGCAGTGAGCTGCTGGCGCTGAACGACCACGAACTCATCGTGCTGGAGCGCGACGGCAAGGGCATGGGCGATGGCTCGCCCGGCTCCAAGGCCGTCGTCAAGCAACTCGTCAAGATCGACCTGACCGGCGCCACCGAAGTCAGCGGCATCGTCGACCTGCGCACGCAACCCGGCGCGGCCATCGTCGGCACGAAGTTCCTGGACATCAAGGCCGCACTGAATGCCGCCGGCATCTCCGACGCGCAGATCCCGTCCAAGCTCGAAGGCATCGCCTTCGGCGAGGACGTGGTCGTCAACGGCAAGACCATGCACACGCTGTATCTCGCCAACGACAACGACTTCCTGGCCACGTCCATCCCCAACGGCGGCACGGTGCCGGTGGCCTACGGCAACCAGTTCTACGTCTTCGCCTTCGAGAGCAGCGACCTGGTCAACCAGGCCATCTCCGCCGTGCCGGAGCCGGGCAGCTACGCGATGCTGCTGGCCGGCCTGGGCGTGCTGGGCTTCGTCGCGCGCCGCCGCCGCGGCTGATCGGTCAGCTGTTCGCCAGCAAGGCCAGGATCAGCTCGACCCTGGCCTTGACCGGGCTCAGCGCACCCGCGCTGGGCAGCAGGCCCGGCAGTGCCATCACGGGGCCAGCGTCGCAGCGCGTGCTGCGCCAGACCTTGACGCCGGCAGCCTGCGCCTCGCGCAAGGCAGCATCCAAGGCGTTGCTCAACGTGCCATTGCCCGTGCCGGCTGCGATCAGGCCGTCCACGCCTTGCGCCAGCAGCGCGCGCACGATGCGTCCATCAGAGCCGGCATGGTTCATGACGACGTCAACGCGCGGCCACTCAGCAGCGGTTCGCGCAATGCGAGCCAGCCCGAGCGCGTCGCCCATGGGCCAGCGCCCGACCTGGCGCACGACGCCTTCCTCCACACGCGCGACCAGGCCGCCATCGACCGACTCGAAGGCATCGACGCGGTAGCTGTGCGTCTTGCGCACCTGCGTCGCGTCATGCACGCGGCCGGCAAACGATACGACCACGCCCGCAGCACCCACAGCCGCGGCCACTTGCACCGCGTCGAAAAGGTTCTGCGGCCCATCCGGCGCCAGCGCCGTGGCCGGGCGCATTGCGGCGGTCAGCACGACCGGCTTGGCAGGTGCCAGCACGCGGTGCAGGAAGTAGGCGGTTTCTTCCAGCGTGTCCGTGCCGTGCGTGATGACGACGCCACCGACCTCGGGCCGCGCGAGCTGCTCCTGCACGGCGGCCGCCAGCCGCTGCCAGATCGCGAAATCCATGTCCTTGCTGTCGAGCTGGGCCACCTGATGGGCTTCCAGCCTGCGGCCTGCCAAGGCCGGCACGGCGGCCAGCAAATCCTCCACCCGCAGCTGCGCGGCCGTATAGCCGACGCCGTCACTGGCGGTTTTGGCGGTGCCGGCAATCGTGCCGCCGGTGCCCAGAATGACAATCAAATCCGCTGCCGTTTGCAATTTGTAGATTCCTGGATAAAAATACAGGTGCTGGACAAATTTCCAGCCTCCGAAGCACTCGACAAAAGGCCGCCCGTGCAAGACCGCCCCAAGCTTACCGCCCGCCAGCAGCAGATTTTCGACCTGGTCCGCAACGCGATCGAAAGCACTGGGGCCCCGCCGACGCGTGCCGAAATCGCCGCCGAACTGGGTTTCAAATCCGCCAACGCGGCCGAAGAGCATCTGCAGGCCCTGGCCCGCAAGGGCATGCTGGAACTCGTTGGCGGCACCTCGCGCGGCATCCGGCTCAAGTCTGACATCCTGGGAGCCGTCAACCGCGCCCGACAGTTCAGCCTGCCGATTCCCAGCCTCGCTCAACTGACGCTGCCGCTGATCGGCCGCGTCGCGGCCGGCGCGCCCATCCTCGCGCAAGAGCACGTGGAGCAGACCTACGCGGTCGAGCCCAGCCTGTTTGCCAAGAAGCCCGACTACCTGCTGCGCGTCAAGGGCATGAGCATGCGCGACATCGGCATCCTCGATGGCGATCTGCTGGCCGTGCAGTCGGCCCGCGACGCCCGCAACGGCCAGATCGTCGTCGCCCGCGTCGGTGAGGAGGTCACCGTGAAGCGCTTCAAGCGCGGGCCCGAGGGAATCCAACTGCTGCCCGAGAATCCGGATTTCCAGCCCATTCTCGTGACCGAGAACAGCGAGCAATTCAGTATTGAAGGCTTGGCCGTCGGCCTGATCCGTGGGCAAGGGTTCAATTGACGATATTGCTGCTGCAATGAAAAAAGCCCGGCCTTCACAGGCCGGGCTTTTTGTTTTGTGGTGGAGCCGGGGGGAATTGAACCCCCGTCCGCAAGCCATCACCGGGCAGATCTACATGCTTAGCCGGCTGATTTGAATCTCACGGTCAACTCGCGCAGTGGCACGCTAGCTTTCCCGCCAGTCACTTGATCTCGCAACCCGCTGAGTGACCCAGCGCATTGCCAGCCGATGTGAGTGACTTCTCAGCCTTGCACCTTGCGGCACTCAGCCCGGCCCATCGGCCTGCCGTTGAGAAGCTCATCCGCAATTAAGCGGCGAGTGCGAACGTAGAGTCGTTTGCAGTTACTTTGTTTCCAGTGGTTTTACGAGCGGACTGGTGCTCGGCATGCCCTACTCCGGATCCGCACCCACGTCGAAACCAGGTCGGCCCCAGAGACCCGTAGTTTAGGCCAGACCGAGCTGCTTCAAGAGCTCGCCGGGCGCCGCAAGCTCAATATCGGCACGCCAATGCGCGAATTCGCCGCCGTGGCCCAGGTAGCCCCAGGCCGCAGCGGCCGTCGCCATGCCCGCAGCGCGGCCGGCCAGGATGTCGCGCTCGTCGTCGCCGACATAGAGGCAGGCCTCGGGCGCCACGCCCAGCCGCCGAGCGGCTTCCAGCAACGGCGCGGGGTGCGGCTTGGTATGCCCCGTGGTGTCACCGCCCACGACGGTACCGGCCCGCAGCCCCAGTGCCGCCGCCAGCGGCAACGCGAAGCGCTCGGCCTTGTTCGTGACGATGCCCCAGGCCAAGCCCGCCGCAGCCAGGCCGGCAAGCTCAGCCTCGATGCCGCTGAAAGGCAAGGTGCTGTCGTACATCAGCCCCTCGTAGCGATCGAGGAACTCGCGCTTGAGTTCGTCATAGGTCGGCGCACCAGGCGCAACGCCAAAGGCCTGCGCGAGCATGCCGCGGGCGCCCGAACCACCATGGGGGCGGTATTGCGCGAACGGCAACGCAGCTAGCCCCCGCTCGGCGCGCATCGCATTGGCGGTGCGGGCCAGGTCCTCGGCACTGTCGATCAGCGTGCCGTCCAGGTCGAACAGCACGGCGCGCAGATGCGCCCAGCGCGGGGCGAGAGGCTTCACAGCGGGCGGCGGGCAGCCAACAGGTAATTGACGTCGGTGTCGCTGCCGAGGCTGTAGCGCTGCGTCAGCGGGTTGAAAGTCAGCCCCTTGCTGGCCTGCAGCTCCAGGCCGGCATCGCGGCAGAACTGGGCCAGCTCCGAGGGCTTCAGGAAGCGTGCGTACTCGTGCGTGCCCTTGGGCAGCATGTTCAACACGTACTCGGCGCCCACGATGGCCAGCAGGAAGGCCTTGGCGTTGCGGTTGAGCGTCGACAGGAACACCCAGCCGCCGGGCTTCACCAATGTGGCCAGCGCGCGCACGACGGAGGACGGGTCCGGCACGTGCTCGAGCATCTCCATGCAGGTGACGACGTCGAAGCTGGCCGGCTGCTCGGACGCCAGCGCCTCCACGGCGATTTCGCGATATTCGACGCCCTCGGTGCCTGCTTCCATCGCATGCAGCTCGGCCACCTTCAACGGCTTGGTGGACAGGTCTATCCCCAGCACCTGGGCACCAGCGCGGGCCATGGAGTCGCTCAGGATGCCGCCGCCGCAGCCCACGTCGAGCGCTCGCTTGCCTGCGAGCGGGCACAGCTCCTGGATCCAGCCCAGGCGCAGCGGATTGATCTGGTGCAGGGGCTTGAAGTCACTCTCGGGGTCCCACCATCGGTGGGCCAGCTCGCCGAATTTGGCGAGCTCTTGCGGGTCGGCATTGATCATGGCAAGAAAGGAAAAAGAAAAGCCCCGACGGCGGACCGTGCGGGGCTTGAAGGCTTCACAGGGCGCCCGAAGGCGCCTGGACCTTACTTGTTGCGCGTACCGACGACTTCGATCTCGGTGCGGCGGTTCTTGGCGCGGCCTTCCGCGGTCTTGTTGTCGGCGACGGGCTGCTTCTCGCCCTTGCCTTCGGTGTAGACGCGGTTGGGTTCAACGCCCTTGCTCACCAGGTAGCCCTTGACGGCTTCCGAGCGGCGGATGGACAGCTTCTGGTTGTAGGCATCGGTGCCCACCGAGTCGGTGTGGCCAACAGCGATGATGACTTCCAGGTTGATGCCCTTGGTCTTGCTGACCAGGTCATCCAGCTTGGCCATGGCTTCGGGCTTCAGCGTTGCCTTGTCGAAATCAAAGAAGGCATCAGCAGCGAAGGTGACCTTCTCGCTCATCACGACCGGGGGCGGCGGGGGCACGGGCTTGGCCGGCTGCGGGGGAGCAACCGGGGGCGGCGGGGCGACCGGCGGCGGTGCCGGCGGCTGGGCCACAGGCTTGATTTCGCCATCGCAGCCCTTGGCGGCGGTGGCGGGCGTCCAGAAGTTGTCGCGCCAGCAGTACTCGTTGGTGCCGTTCTTCCAGACGGTGCCGTCGGTTGCGCGCCAGTTGTCGATGGCCTGTGCCGATGCGCCAGACGCAGCAACGGCGACAGCAGCAACCGCAAACAGCGACGCCACTCGATTCAGTTTCTTCATGATTCTCCTCTCAAGGAATGCCGCAGTTGCCCTGCGAGAGTCAGTACTCGAACCTCAAACCTTAGGAAAGACTTTAGGGTTTCTCCTAGGGACTCGACGATTGTGCCATGTGGGCACCAAGACAAACGCATTGTGGCGGGCTACGTTCGTGGGCACGGTGACGATGTTGCGCTGCTGCTACATGGGGCGCGCCGCTTAGAATTCGCGCCTTTCACCTACAGCCAACCGACGCTGCGCGCGCGTAGTGCCGAGATCGAGCCGCATGACCCAGTTCGCCAAGGAAACCCTCCCGATCAGCCTCGAGGAGGAGATGCGCCGCTCCTACCTCGATTACGCGATGAGCGTGATCGTCGGGCGCGCCCTCCCCGATGCCCGCGACGGCCTCAAGCCGGTGCATCGCCGCGTGCTCTTCGCGATGCACGAGTTGAACAACGACTGGAACCGGCCGTACAAGAAATCGGCCCGTATCGTTGGCGACGTCATCGGTAAATACCACCCGCACGGCGATACCGCCGTCTACGACACCATCGTGCGCATGGCCCAGGATTTCTCCCTGCGCCACATGCTGGTCGATGGCCAGGGCAATTTCGGCTCCGTCGACGGCGACAACGCCGCGGCGATGCGTTACACCGAAATTCGCCTGGACAAGATTGCCCACGAAATGTTGGCCGATATCGACAAGGAAACCGTCGATTTCGGGCCGAATTACGACGGCAGCGAAAAAGAACCCCTGGTTTTGCCGACGCGGCTGCCCCAGTTGCTGGTCAATGGCTCGGCCGGCATCGCGGTGGGCATGGCCACCAACATCCCGCCGCACAACCTCAACGAGGTCGTCGATGCCTGCCTGCTGGCGCTGAAGAACCCTGACGTCACCATCGACGAACTGATGGAGATCATCCCGGCACCGGACTTCCCGACCGCCGGCATCATCTACGGCCTGGCCGGCGTGCGCGACGGCTACCGCACGGGGCGCGGCCGCGTCGTCATGCGCGCCAAGGTGCATTTCGAGGACATAGACAAGGGCAACCGTCAGGCCATCATCGTTGACGAGATCCCCTACCAGGTCAACAAGAAGACCCTGCTCGAGCGCATTGCCGAGCTGGTGCACGAGAAGAAGATCGAGGGCATCAGCCACATCCAGGACGAGTCTGACAAGTCCGGCATGCGCGTGGTCATCGAGCTCAAGCGCGGCGAGGTGCCCGAGGTCGTCCTGAACAACCTCTACAAGCAGACCCAGCTGCAGGACAGCTTCGGCATGAACATGGTCGCCCTCGTGGACGGCCAGCCCAAGCTGTGCAATCTGCGCGACATGGTCGTCGTGTTCCTGGAGCACCGCCGCGAGGTGGTGACCCGCCGCACGATTTTCGAGTTGCGCAAGGCCCGCGAACGCGGCCACGTGCTGGAAGGCCTGGCCGTCGCGCTGGCCAACATCGACGAGTTCATCGAGACCATCAAGACCTCGCCGACGCCGCCCGTCGCCAAGGCCGCGCTGATGGCCAAGAGCTGGGACTCCTCCCTCGTCCGCGAGATGCTGTCGCGTGCCGAGGGCCAGACGCCCGGCGGCCGTGCCGCCTTCCGCCCCGAAGGCCTGGAGCCCGAGTTCGGCATGCAGGTCGATGGCCTCTACCGCCTGTCCGAGTCGCAGGCCGGTGAAATCCTGCAGATGCGCCTGCAGCGCCTGACCGGGCTGGAGCAGGACAAGATCGTCGACGAGTACAAGGGCGTGATGTCGCAGATCGCCGATCTGCTCAACATCCTGGCGACGCCGCAACGCGTGACCACCATCATTGGCGACGAGCTGATGCAGCTCAAGACCGAGTTCGGCCAGACCAAGATCGGCGCACGCCGCAGCGTCATCGAGCACAACGCGCAGGAACTCGGCACCGAGGACCTGATCACGCCGACCGACATGGTTGTGACGCTTTCGCACACCGGTTACATCAAGAGCCAGGCGCTGAGCGAATACCGCGCCCAGCGGCGCGGCGGCCGCGGCAAGCAGGCCACGGCGACCAAGGATGACGACTGGATCGACCAGCTCTTCATCGCCAACACGCACGACTGGATCCTGTGCTTCTCCAACCGCGGCCGCGTCTACTGGCTCAAGGTCTGGGAAGTCCCGCAGGGCAGCCGCAATTCGCGCGGCAAGCCCATCGTCAACATGTTCCCGCTGCAGCCCGACGAAAAGATCACCGTCGTGCTGCCGCTGACCGGTGAGTTCCGCAGCTTCCCCGAAGATCACTTCATCTTCATGGCCACCGCCATGGGCACGGTGAAGAAGACGTCGCTGAAGGACTTCAGCAACCCGCGCAAGGCCGGCATCATCTCGGTCGACCTCGACGAGGGCGACCACCTGATCGGCGCCGCGCTGACCGATGGCCACCATGACGTGATGCTGTTCAGCGACGGCGGCAAGGCCGTGCGCTTCGACGAGGACGACGTGCGTCCCATGGGCCGCACCGCCCGCGGTGTGCGCGGCATGATGCTGGAACCCGACCAGCGCCTCATCGCCATGCTGGTGGCCGAAGACGAAACGCAATCCGTGCTGACCGCCACCGAGAACGGCTACGGCAAGCGCACCAGCATCGTCGAGTACACCCGCCACGGCCGCGGCACCAAGGGCATGATCGCCATCCAGCAGAGCGAGCGCAATGGCCGCGTCGTCGCCGCGACGCTGGTGCGCCCCGAGGACGAGATCATGCTGATCACCGACAAGGGCGTGCTCGTGCGCACCCGCGTCGGCGAAATCCGCGAACTGGGCCGCGCCACGCAAGGCGTTACGCTGATCGCGCTGGACGACGGCAGCAAACTATCCGGCCTGCAGCGCATCGTCGAGAACGACGCCAACGAAACCAATGAAGCTGACGCCGCCGCCGAACCCGGCGAGGCCGGCGACACCCCTGAAGCTCCCAAGGACTGACATGACTTCTCGCAAGCTGGGCCTGGCCCTCGCATTCGCGCTGGCCGCCGGCACCGCTCTGGCCGACCCCTCCCCGGCCAAGAAGGCGCTGATCGACAAGATCGTTGCCCTGCAGCAGCAAGGCATGGCCGAAGGCCTGTCCAACAACATCATGCAAGGGCCCTTGACCCAGTTGCTGCAGGGCGCGCGTGGCGCGCTGCAACAGGTGCCCACCGAAAAGCGCGAAGCCACGGCCAAGGCCATGGAGGCCGAGGTCAAGAAGTTCGTCGACGAGAACATGCCCTACCTGAAGGACAAGATCTCCAAGGCGGTGCCCAACTCGGCTTCGGCGCTGCTGGATGAACGCTTCAACGAGGACGAACTGAAGCAGGTCCTGGCCTGGGCAGAATCCCCGGTCAGCCAGAAGTTCGGTCTCGCCAGCATCGAGCTGAACCGGGCCGTCGCCCAGAAGGTGATGGCCGAGGTCGGCCCGACACTTGACGGCCGCCTCAAGACACTGCACACCAACCTGGCCAAGCAGTTGGGCCTGCCGGCAGCCGGCGCCTCCGCGCCCGCAGCCAAGCCTGCCCCCACACCGGCCCCTGCACCCAAGAAGTAGGCTCAATCCCTCGATGACCTCACCGCGCCCGTTCAACTTCTCCGCCGGCCCCGCCACGCTGCCCGAACCGGTGCTGCGCCAGGTGGCGGCCGAGATGCTGGACTGGCAGGGCAGCGGCATGAGCGTCATGGAGATGAGCCACCGCGGCAAGGAGTTCATCTCCATCTATGAGCGGGCCGAGGCCGACTTGCGCGAGCTGCTCTCGGTGCCGGCCAACTTCCGCGTCCTCTTCATGCAGGGCGGCGGCCTGGGCGAGAACGCCATCGTGCCGCTGAACCTCAGCCGCGGTGGCAAGGTGGACGCGGTCGTCACCGGCTCCTGGTCGCGCAAGAGCGCGGCCGAGGCGCGCCGCTATGCCGACGTGCAGATCGCCGCCGAGGGCGATGGCCGCCACATCCCGCAGAGCTGGAAGCTGCGCGCCGATGCGGCCTACGTCCACGTCTGCACCAACGAGACCATTGACGGCGTCGAGTTCCATGAACTGCCCGACCTCGCGGCCCTGGACAGCCCGGCGCCACTGGTCATCGACTGCTCATCCCACCTGCTGTCGCGGCCCATCGCCTGGGAGCGCGTGGGCCTGGCTTTCGGTGGCGCGCAGAAGAACATCGGCCCGGCGGGCCTCACGCTGGTCTTCGTGCGTGACGACCTGCTCGGCCGCGCGCTGGACATCTGCCCCACGGCCTTCAACTACGAGACCGTGGCCGCTGCCCAGTCCATGTACAACACGCCGCCGACCTTTGCGATCTACGTCGCGGGCCTCGTGTTCCAGTGGGTCAAGGGCCTCGAATACGCCGGCAAGCGCGGCCTCGCTGCCATCGAGCAGCGCAACGTCGACAAGGCCGCCCTGCTCTACGCGGCGCTGGATGCCTCCGGCTTCTACGAGAACCGCGTGGCCAAGGACTGCCGCTCGCGCATGAACGTGCCCTTCTTCCTGAAGGACGAGAAGCTCAACGATAGTTTCCTGGCCGAGGCCAAGGACAGCGGCCTGCTGCAGCTCAAGGGCCACAAGTCGGTCGGCGGCATGCGCGCCTCCATCTACAACGCGATGCCGCTGGAGGGTGTCGAGGCGCTGGTCGCCTTCCTGAAGGATTTCGAGGCCCGTCATGGCTGAGCCTGTTTCCACTCCTGCCCTGTTGGCGCTGCGCGACCAGATCGATGGCCTGGACCGCCAGTTGCTGGACCTGCTGAACCAGCGCGCCCGCGTGGCCGAGCAGGTCGGCGAGATCAAGCGCGCCGAGGGCACGCCTTTCTTCCGCCCCGACCGTGTCGCTCAGGTCATCGAGAAGATCCGCGGTGCCAACCCCGGCCCGCTGAAGGCCGAGCACGTGGCGGCCATCTGGCGCGAGATCATGTCCGCCTGCCTGGCGCTGGAGTCGCCGCAGCGCGTCGCCGTGCTGGGCCCCGTGGGCACCTTCTGCGAGCAGGCGGCCATCGAATACTTCGGTGGCGCGGCCGACATGATTTACTGCGCCAACTTTGACGAGGTCTTCCACGCGACGGCCAGCGGCAGCGCGCAGTTCGGCGTCGTCGGTGTCGAAAACATGACCGAAGGCGTCGTCACGCGCTCGCTGGACCTGTTCCTGCACACGCCCTGCCACGTCGTGGGCGAGGTGAGCCTGCTGATTCGCCACAACCTGATGCGCAAGGAGCCGTCCATGCACGGCATCGAGGCGGTCCTCGCGCATCCCCAGGCCCTGGCCCAGTGCCAGAACTGGCTGAACAAGCACCTACCCGACGTCGAGCGCCGGGCCGTATCCAGCAACGCCGAAGGCGCGCGGCTGGCGGCCACCAACCCGGCCTGGGCCGCCCTGGGCAGCGACCGCGCCTCCACCCTCTTCGGCATCCACATCGTGGCCCATGCGGTCCAGGACGAGGCCTACAACCGCACGCGCTTCGCCGTCATCTGCCTGCCGCAGACCATGGCCACGCCGCCGGCCAGCGGCCGTGACTGCACCAGCCTGGTTGTTTCCGTGCCCAACCGCCCCGGTGCCATGCACGACCTGCTCGTGCCGTTGAAGACACACGGCGTGTCCATGACCCGCCTGGAGTCCCGCCCGGCCCGCACCGGCCAATGGGACTATTACTTCTACATCGACCTGGACGGCCACCCCAGCCAGCCCCACGTCGCCGCGGCGCTGTCCGAGTTGCGCGAGCTCTGCGCCTTCTTCAAGATGCTGGGGTCCTACCCCGTCAAAAACTAAAGCCTGACCATGTTTCAACAGCTCGGCGTGATCGGATGCGGCCTCATGGGTGGCAGCTTTGCGCTGGCGATGAAGAAAGCCGGCCTCGTCAAGCGCGTCGTCGGCTACAGCAAGTCGCCGTCGACGACCGAGCAGGCCAAGAAGCTGGGCGTCATCGACGTGGCCGCGGAATCCGCGCTGCTGGCCGTGTCGGGCTCGGACATCGTGCTGATCGCCGTCCCGGTGTCTGCCACCGAAAGCACGCTCAAGGCCATCCGCCACCTCGTGAACCCCGGCGTGCTGTTCATGGACGTGGGCTCGACGAAGTGCGACGTCATTGAGGCGGCCCGCCGCGCTTTAGGCGACCGGGCCGCCAGCTTTGTGCCCTGCCACCCCATCGCCGGCAAGGAGTCGGGCGGCGTGCAGCATGCCGAGGCCACGCTCTACGAAGGCCGCCAGGTCATCCTGACGCCCCAGCCCTTCACCAACCCGCAGCTCGTGCAGCGCGCCACCGACGTCTGGTCGGCCCTGGGCTCCACGGTGCTGAAGATGCGGCCACACAACCATGACGCGGCCTTCGCCGCCGTCAGCCACCTGCCGCACCTGCTGGCCTTCGCCTACTTCCAGGCCATCGCCGAACAGCCCGCCGCACGCGACTACCTGAGCCTGGCCGGCCCGGGCTTTCGCGACTTCACGCGCATCGCAGCCGGCGAGCCCGCCGTCTGGCGCGACATCCTGCTGGCCAACAAGCACGAAGTGCTGGCGCAGTCCAAGCGTTTCCGCACCATGCTGGACCAGCTCGAGGCCTTGATCGAAGCCGGTGATGCCCCGGCCCTGGAAGCCGCGCTGCGCCCCATCTCCGAAGGCCGCGCCGCGTGGGGCGACACCCTTCCCGCAGCCCCCCCCGGCCGCCCGGCCGGCAAGTGATGTTCAAGATTCCCTTTCTCGACCTGCCGCCCCTGCGTGGCGCTGCCGGCACGGTGCGCCTGCCCGGCTCCAAGAGCATCTCCAACCGCGTGCTGCTGCTGGC